>Ga0268264_10000014_pt1 | contig 509962 bp, 448 predicted proteins | sample KBSSwiS32_FD_190357 | JGI IMG/M metagenome (GOLD analysis project Ga0268264, IMG submission 190357) | Switchgrass rhizosphere microbial communities from Kellogg Biological Station, Michigan, USA - KBS Switchgrass S3-2 (SPAdes) (version 2) | ecosystem: Host-associated > Plants > Roots >...
CACGATGCGCGGGCCGGTGACATACTCGCCGTACTCGGCGGTGTTGGAGATCGAGTAGTTCATGTTGGAGATGCCGCCCTCGTAGATCAGGTCGACGATCAGCTTCACCTCGTGCAGGCACTCGAAATAGGCCATCTCCGGCGCGTAGCCGGCTTCCACCAGGGTTTCGAAGCCGGCGCGGATCAGCTCCACCAGGCCGCCGCACAGCACGGTCTGCTCGCCGAACAGGTCGGTCTCGCATTCCTCGCGGAAGCTGGTCTCGATGACGCCCGAGCGGCCGCCGCCGATCGCCGAGGCGTAGGCCAGGCCGAAGTCCAGCGCATTGCCGCTGGCGTCCTGATGCACCGCGATCAGGCAGGGCACGCCGCCGCCCTTCTGGTACTCGCCGCGCACGGTGTGGCCGGGCCCCTTGGGCGCGATCATCAGCACGTCGATGGTGCTCTTGGGCTCGATCAGGCGGAAGTGGATGTTCAGCCCGTGGGCGAACAGCAACGCCGCGCCGTCGCGGATGTTGGGAGCGATCTCGTCGGCCCAGATGTCGCGCTGCAGCTCGTCGGGCGCCAGGATCATCAGGGCGTCGGCCCATTTGGCGGCGTCGGCGACGCTCATCACCTTCAGGCCGTCGGCCTCGACCTTCTTGGCGGTGGCCGAGCCGGGGCGCAGGGCGACGGCGACGTTCTTGACGCCGGAGTCGACCAGGTTCAGCGCGTGGGCGCGGCCCTGGCTGCCATAGCCTACGATGGCGATCTTCTTGTCCAGGATCCGGGCGATGTCGGCGTCGCGGTCATAGTAGACGCGCATGGGAAGTCTCCTGAACGAGCGTCGCGCCCGGCGGGAGGGCGGCGACAAGGCGGCGCTATCGACAGTCTTTTTGCGAAAAGGTCAAGACAAGCCCGTGTTTGCAGGCGCCGCGAACCGCCGTTTGCCGCCCCGTCGGGTTCGTCTTGCGGACGCCAGGCGGGTTATAGGGACCCCATGATCCCCATCACCGAGACGCTGAGCCTGGAGGACGACGAGCTGGTCGAGCGCTTCGTGCGAGCCAGCGGGCCGGGCGGCCAGCACGTCAACAAGACCTCGAGTGCGGTGGAGCTGCGCTTCGACGTGCGCAATTCGCCATCCCTGCCCGAGGACGTGAAGGCGCGCCTGGAGCGGATCGGCGGCAGCCGCGTCACCCTGGACGGCGTGCTGATCCTGTTCTCGCAGGGCACGCGCTCGCAGGAGATGAACCGCCAGGAGGTCCGCGAGCGCTTGGCCGAGATGATCCGCCAGGCGCTGCACAAGCCCAAGCCGCGCAAGAAGACCCGGCCCACCTACGCCTCCAAGCTGAAGCGGCTGGAGGGCAAGACCCGGCGCGGCGCGATCAAGGCGAAACGGGGCCGGCCGGCCGGCGACGGCTGAGCCGCAAATGATCCGGGCTGATAATTCGGTCTGGCGTTCGCGGCCCATCCAGTCGATCTTCCCCCGCAAATCGAGACTCCCTCGCGAGCCGCCCTCTTGGCGAGCGCCGGAGGACTTGCATAAGGTCACAGCCATGTCCGCCTCCCGCATTTTTCCCCTCGCCGCCGCCCTTGTCCTGCTCGCAGCCTGCGAAACCACCGGCGGACCGCCACCGCCGCCGAGGGCCGAGGCGCCGTCGGCCACGGTGTTCCGGCCGGCGGACTTCTCCTGGTCGGCGGTGCCGGGGCGCGGGCGAATCGACGGGCGGCTGACCTACAAGCGCGGCGCGCAGCGCTTCACCTGCGCCGGCGCGGCGGTGATCCTGACGCCGGAGACCCCATGGACCCGGCGGCGGATGAGCGCCCTCTACCTGTCGTCCAGCTTCGCGGCCCTGCCGGTGGCCGAGGTGCGGGCGCGCACCCCCTCCGAACCGGGCGAGGACTATTCGGCCTTCGTGCGGCGCGCCAACTGCGACGGCGGCGACGCCTTCAGCTTCTCCGGCCTGCCGGACGGCGCCTGGTACGTGATCACGGTGGCCAAGCCGGTGGGGCCGGGCGACAGCATCGCCATCATGCGCCGGGTGGAGACCAAGGGCGGCCGGACGGTGACGATGGCGCTGTAGATCCGCCCCTGGAGCTTGCCCCCCGCTTATGCGTTAATGCCGCGAGAGGGATGACCCTAGTTGAGGGTTGAACATGCGGAAGATGCTGATCTGCGGTCTGGCGGCCCTGACCTTCGCCGGGGCGGCCCTGCCTGCGGCGGAGGCCGCGGCGCAGAACCGCTACTATTATCGACACCATCGTCACCACAACGACAATGACGCGGCGCTCGCGGCCGGCATCGCCGGCCTGGCGATCGGCGCGGCGATCGCCTCCAGCGGAAACGGCCGTCGCGGCTACTACGACGACGGCTATCGCTACGATCGCCGCTATTACGACCGCGGCTACTACGGCGGCCGCCGTGGTTACTACGGGCCGCCGCGCGCCTATTACGGCGGTCCGGGCTACTACGCCTACAGCGGCGGCTACCGCCGCTGCCGGTCGACCACCGACTGGGACCCGTGGGCCGACGCCTACATCCGCCGCACCCGCTGCTGGTGAGTTGACGCACCTTTATGGGGACGCCTGACGGCGGCCCTCCTCCCCGGGCGGGAGGCGGGCCGCCGTCTACGCGTCAGTGGATCTTGGCGCGGCCGATCGCCAGGCCGTCCTCGCCGGCGGAGACGTCGATCACCGAACCGTCCTCCAGCTCGCCGGCCAGCAGCTTGCGGGCGATGGGGTCGACCAGCTCCTTCTGGATCACCCGCTTCAGCGGCCGGGCGCCGTAGACCGGGTCGTAGCCGCGCTCGCCCAGCCAGTGCAGGGCGCGGTCGTCGAGGGTGAGCGTCATCCGCCGGTCGGCCAGCATCTTCTCGACCCGCCCCAGCTGGATGCGGACGATGTTGTCCATCTCCCCGCGGCCCAGCCGCTTGAAGAGGATGATCTCGTCGATCCGGTTCAGGAACTCCGGCCGGAAGTGGCGGCGCACCTGGTCCATGACCAGCGGCCGGGCCTTGTCCACGTCCTCGCCGTCGGCCAGCGCGGCCAGGTGCTCCGAACCCAGGTTGGAGGTCATGATGATCAGGGTGTTCTTGAAGTCGATCGTCCGGCCCTGCCCGTCGGTCAGCCGCCCGTCGTCCAGCACCTGCAGCAGCACGTTGAAGACGTCGGGGTGGGCCTTCTCCACCTCGTCGAACAGCACCACCTGATAGGGCCGGCGGCGCACCGCCTCGGTCAGCGCCCCGCCCTCGTCATAGCCGACGTAGCCGGGGGGCGCGCCGATCATCCGGCTCACCGAGTGCTTCTCCATATATTCGCTCATGTCGAGGCGGGTGATCGCGGTTTCGTCGGCGAACATGAACTCGGCCAGGGCCTTGGTGAGCTCGGTCTTGCCCACGCCCGTGGGGCCCAGGAACAGGAACGAGCCGATCGGCCGGTTGGGGTCCTGCAGGCCGGCGCGGGCGCGGCGCACCGCGTCGGAGACCGAGACCAGCGCTTCTTCCTGGCCGACCACCCGCCTGCGCAGGGCGTCCTCCATGGCCAGCAGCTTCTCGCGCTCGCCCTCCAGCATCTTCTCCACCGGCACGCCGGTCCAGCGGGAGACCACGGCGGCGATCTGCTCGGCGTCCACCACCTCGGGCGAGACGGCGTCCTTGGCGGCCTCCGCCTCTTCCTCGGCCAGGCGCCGCTCAAGGGGTGGGATCTCGCCGTAGGCGATCTCCGAGGCCCGCTGCAGGTCGCCGCGCCGCTGGGCCGCGACCAGCTCGGCGCGCAGCCGCTCCAGGGCCTCGCGGGCCTGGGCGGACTGGCCGACCTTCTCCTTCTCCGCACGCCAGCGGGCGGTCAGCTCGGCCGATTCCGATTCCAGTTCGGCGAGCTCTTCCTCGAGCTTGACGAGCCGGGCCTTGGAGGCCTGGTCGGTCTCCCTGGCCAGGGCCTCGCGCTCGATCTTCAGCTGCACGACGCGCCGGTCGATCTCGTCCAGCTCCTCGGGCTTGGAATCGACGGCCATGCGCACGCGGCTGCCGGCCTCGTCCATCAGGTCGATGGCCTTGTCGGGCAAGAAGCGGTCGGTGATGTAGCGGTTGGAGAGGGTCGCGGCGGCCACGATGGCGCTGTCGGTGATCCGCACCCCGTGGTGCAGCTCGTACTTCTCCTTCAGGCCGCGCAGGATGGAGACGGTGTCCTCCACCGTCGGCTCGGCCACGAACACCGGCTGGAACCGGCGGGCCAGGGCGGCGTCCTTCTCGACGTTCTTGCGGTACTCGTCGAGGGTGGTGGCGCCCACGCAGTGCAGCTCGCCGCGGGCCAGCGCGGGCTTGAGCAGGTTGGAGGCGTCCATCGCCCCCTCGCCCTTGCCGGCGCCCACCAGGGTGTGCATCTCGTCGATGAACAGGATGATCGAGCCCTCGGCGGCGGTGACCTCGTTGAGCACCGCCTTCAGCCGCTCCTCGAACTCGCCGCGGTACTTCGCCCCGGCGATCAACGAGCCCATGTCCAGCGACAAGAGCTTCTTGTCCTTCAGGCTCTCGGGCACGTCGCCGTTGACGATGCGCAGGGCCAGGCCCTCGACGATGGCGGTCTTGCCGACGCCGGGCTCGCCGATCAGCACGGGATTGTTCTTGGTGCGCCGCGACAGCACCTGGATGGTGCGGCGGATCTCCTCGTCGCGGCCGATGACCGGGTCGAGCTTCTGGTCGCGGGCGGCCTGGGTCAGGTCGCGGGCGTAGCGCTTCAGGGCGTCATAGCCCTCCTCGGCCGAGGCTGAGTCGGCGGTGCGGCCCTTGCGCACGCTCTCGGCGGCGGCCTCCAGGCCCCGGCCCGTCGCGCCGGCGTCCTTCAGCGCGCTCGCCGCCTCGCCCCCTTCGGCGGCCAGCGCGATCAGCAGGCGCTCGGTGGTGATGAAGGCGTCGCCCGCCTTCTTGGCGTCCTCCTCGGCCTTGGCGAACACCCGCGCGGCGTCGGGGGCCATGTAGAGCTGGCCCGTGCCGCCCTCCACCTTGGGCAGCTTGCCGAGCGCGGTCTCCACCGCCTTGTCGGCCTCGTCGGGCCGGCCGCCGGCGCTCTGGATCAGGGCGCGCGCGAGCCCGTCCTTCTCCTCCAGGAGGACCTTCAGGATGTGCAGCGGCGTCAGCTGCTGATGGCGTCGCGCGAGCGCGAGGCTCTGGGCGGACTGGATGGCCTGCTTGGCGCGGTCGGAATAGATGTCGATGTTCATGGCGTCCCCTCTTCAGGCGGAATGGCGGCGGTCGCCTTGATCAAGCGCAACCTCCGGCCCACCCGATGTAGTGTGGCAATTGAGCCACACAAGGTCGCCCGGAACAGCCTTCGCGTCGCTGGGGACGCTTTTTGAATCTGTCACCGCCGACCGTTTGAGAATGACACTCACCGGTGCGGATGCGTTTGAAAGATCTCGGCAATTTGCCCGAGCCGTTTCGCGCTAGCAGGATTGATGGTTTCGCTAGTGCGGAGACAATATAAATTCTGCAAAATCAATTTCTTACGGTTTCATGGTTTCGCGGTGCCCACTCGACGCGAAACCTGCCGCGAAAATTTTGCTCACATTGAGCCTAACCCTACGCGCTTGACGACGTCACTCCCGAAATGCGCCGGATTGGCGATTGGTTCGCGCTACGAAGCGGGCGTTGAATCAAGCCCACCGGCGTGGTGCGAATTAGCTGGAGAAGCTCCAAGCCCTGAGTGACATCCCGCCGAGTCCGGCCGTCAATCAAGCGGCGAGCACGAGCATGTCGAAGCTCACAAATCGAACTCGTCGGGCAGCTCGGCGGTGGCGCGACCGAGGAGCTCGTGCGGAGCCACCCCAATTGCCTTAGCCAGCCCAATGAATTCGAGCAGACTCAGATTTCGCTCGCGAATTTCGATCTTGGCGACGAACGACTGCGTCTTCCCGATCTTCCGAGCCACATCGCGCTGCGTCAGACCCGCGCTACGGCGAGCCTCGATCAAGGCCTGGATCGCCATTTCGTGGACGGGAGACGTGACCCAGGCGGGCATTCGGCGGTGGCTCTAAATCCAAGCCTTCCGCTAATGCCCCGCTTCCCCTATGATCCCACGGTAGGATCAGGCGAGCTCATGGCGATCAGATCAACGCAGAAAAATATGCTGGCGATATTAACAGCATCCGCAATCGCTTCCGTCTCGGTAGAAGCGAAATCACAGGCACTCACATCATACATTCTAAGTGGAGAATGCCACTCTCTGACTCTGGCAAAATATGACTTCACGCAAGGCTGCGAACCTAAGCTCATCAATATTGTACACAAAGATGGCAGGACTGGCTTCTACTTTACCGTCAGAACCGGCCCCGTGATCACATTCAGCGGAAAGGCTCCTCAGTCCAAGGTGGGCACGGACAGCGCAATCCAACCGATTGACCGGCTCATCTGGAATTTCGGATCTGGCGTAGCTCCCATTGTCATGCCTGCTACGGGCGAATGCAAATTCACCAACCCTTTCAAAGGCCGCGCTTGGATCGCCTGCAGAGCGCGAACCAAGGACGGCGAATCGGTTGGCGAGTTCGAAACAAACGGCGCCCGGCCGACCGCCCAGGAGTTCCGGGATGGTGCCTAGGAAATTAGGGGCTCTCGAGCTCGCGTTTGTCTCAGCCGGAGGCCTGCTCGCTGCCGCGGGAATTGGTTGGGCCGCGCACGGCTTGATGGGAAGCGATGCAGAGCAAGCCACTCGATCCGCCGCTGCGAGCTCGCCGACACCGATCGTCCAACCGTCCACGTCAGATCCTGAGCTTCCTGAGAGAGTGCGAGTGGTGACGGAAGAAGGCGTGACACTGGAAGACACCGGCTTGGTGCGTGAATTTCTTGATCTGTCAGTGCGATGCGGCATGCGCAGAGGCACCGAATATCGAGCCAATCTGTTTGATCTTTTAAGACTGCGAAGCCTTGACAGAACCACCTTCCAGTTTGACTACGAAGTCGCTCTGAATCAGGATTCGGGATACAAATATATCACAATCAAGGAGCGGAACAGGCTTAAAGGCAAGCCCTTTCCAGGCCTGCCTGGAAAGATCATCTATACATATTACTTTGATGAGGCACGAGGTAACTTCTCTCTCATTGATAAGTCTCCCGACGGCCCAGGGGTAGATGAGCAATCACTACAATTGCAGCAAGATCCGCTGAGTTTCCTTACATTTCATTGGGAAGCGGTTTGCAATAACAAATTGATACTTGAGCGGCAGCCGCCCCGCCGCATCGCAACCCGATCGCATCCCGTCTCGCCGGTAGCCGCGCGCCCGGAGGTCGGTATGTCTCAGTGGGCGGACGACCAAGCGCCGACAGCAAGTCAGAACAATAGCACGCCACGGCAGTGATCTGGCGCCGCAGCGAAATCCGCCCGGTAAGCGCCGCCATCAGCCACATCCATTTCCGAACCAGCCACGGCGCGTACGACTTGCTTAAAGTAGTTCGTCGGAACCAGCGATCCGGTCGCCACGCCGAAGTCAAAAATGCGCCAGGAGCGGAAGTTAGTCTCCAACCGCACAGCAGACGTTGTTCGCCCTCGCCCCCGGACCGATCTCGCTCCTCAAACGCCGCAGTAACGCCGGACAGAAAGACGTCGGAATTTACAGCAAGCGGAGCTTGGGTGCGTACGCCCTCTGCGTTGCGGCTGGCTTATGACCTCGCTTAGCGATCCGGCAGGAAGCCACCGTCGCAAAACCAATCGCTTCCGCTCCACGCGCTGTACGCGGCCGATCTCCAGCCGTTGATCCGCGCCACCGCACAGCTCGCCGCGCGCCGTTCAAGCTCGTCGCGAACGCCATCCTCGGGATCGGCGTTTCGCAGGATCTCGAGCTGGTGCCGGATGTGGAGCAGTTCCTCGGCAGCCTCAGACGCGAAAAGCGCGGCAAGGCCGAGGGAGCGAAAATGGCGCTTCACCCTCGCAAAGAGCGTGTCGTCCCAAGCCCCCGACCGTGCGATTTCGAACCGCAGCGCGGACGGGCGGCATTCGACAACAATCGCGGTCAGCCAGACCTCATCACCAAGGTCGTCATAATAAGGGTGAAGCGGGACATCCTCTGCCGTCGCCGGTACCGCGTCGAGCTTCGCCTTGTTGCAGTCGGAGCAAGCGGGGATCAGGTTCAGCGGCGCGACAGCCAGGGCAGGATAATGCGCCTTGGGAAGATGATGGTCGAGCGTGGCCACGAACCGCTGCATGCACAAGGGACAGCGGCCTGACGGCGCGGATGCGAAAATCTCGTCATAGATGTCGCGACCCGGGGCGCGGCTCTTGGCCATTCGCTGCGTGTAGACCTTCTCCATCTCCCCCACAGTGATGTCGGGCGCGACCTCGTCGTGGGTAGCGATTTCATGCAACCTGTGGCGACGGGCGGCGCGGTCGAACTGCGCCGACGCCGCCACGATGGCCGGCGCGGCATTGGCCAATCGAGCGGCGAGCCCCGCGTTGCGCACACGGCTGATGCAGGCGGTAAAGGCCGACCGGGCCGATAGTGTCGGCCGCTCAAGCGACCACATCAGAGGTCCTCGTCCTCAGGATCACCCCGCGCGGCTAGCAGCCCCTGAACTATCGCTCGCGCTTCATCGCCAAGCTCGCTGTTGAAGCGGCGCAGGACCCGATTGTAGTTGGGGAGCTCAGCCACCGCATCGCGAAGCATCTTATGAAAGCCCGACTGGGTGACCTCAAGCCCGAACACCTCGCGGGTCAAAAGCCCAACGTTCTCCCCGAATGTCTGGATCTCGGGTCGATCGGCGACAGCGCGTGTGCCCGTACGCCTCACCACCCAGACGCAGCTCTTCGGAACCTCCTGCAATACCACCGGAGAATGGGTCGCGATCAACGCAACGCCATTCCGGTTGATGAGTAGGTCGGAAAGGGCTCGAACGAAGGCCGAGAGAAGTGGCGGATGGAGGTGTGCCTCCGGCTCGTCGAGGAGAACGAGTGTTTTCTCCTCCACGGTTTCGACGAGCCTTGTGATTGTCAGAAGAACGATCTTGTGCCCCGAGCTGAGGTTCTTAAACAGCCGCCGCGCTTCGGTCTTCACATCGTCGGGATCGTCATCGGGTCGCGCGAGCGCCGAGACCTCCGCATCCCGGAAGATGGGGTCGGCCTGGAGCATTTCGAGCGCTCGCTCCCAACGGGCGACCTTGCCGCTCTGCCGGCAGATCATGACGCTGCTGACAAAGTCGCCAGACAGAGCGTCCGGGGTCTTCGGCGGCTTAGGCTTGCCGTCTTTGTCCTTTCCAGTGAGCTTCAGCCCAATATAGGCATAGCGAACGCCCTGCGATTTATCTTGTCTGTTAGGAAGAGGCTCGAACGGGTCGAATGCGCTGAAGGTCACCGAGACGAGGCTAGTGAAGAGGCTGTCGTCGACCTCGTCCAGTTCGGCGGTGAAGGCACCGACCTCGCTCGCCTCCGCAGCCTGATCGACGATGGCGCGCGTCATGTCGTTGAGCAACGTGGTCTTGCCTACGCCGTTACGCCCAATCAGGACATGCACATTGGTCGGGGGATAGGATTCTGGAGCGACTGTGAAGGATAGGCTTAGCGGCTCAACGCGACGGGATCGCCGCCGGGCGGTATAGCTAAACTCGTAGCTTGTGAGCCGGGCGCCGCCTTGCGCCATGCGATGGAACTGACCGGTTACAGTCGAGCGATCAACCGACCGAAGCAAGGACGTTCCTGTGACCTTCTCCGCGAGCGCTCGCTCGAATAAATCTGGGTCGAGGGCGACGTCGCGTAGCGCGCGAAGCACCCGATCGCGAGTCGCCGCGCCCAGGGCATTCAGGGCACCGTAATAGCTGTCGTCCTGGCCTAGCGAGAAGAAGCGATCATCGAGGGTGTCGAACCGATCTGGAAGCTGCGCGCGACGCTGATCCTCTGCCATGGCGAACTGGCCAATCTTCACGCCTCCGATGCTGTGACGATCGCCATCCTCATCATAGATGACTAGCGTGTAGAGCGTGGAAAATTTGAACCAATCGTCCCAATTGTCCGTAAGAAGGTAGGCACAGTCAGCCACCGCCGATGATGGCCTCGTTCCGACGGGAAGGACGCTAAAGTAGGTCATTGAGTTGGCGAAGATACTCCGAGCCACTCTGGAGGCACGAGCTTTTCGGGGCCGCGCCACTGCGCGACCAGAGTCACGCCTTCGATCTCGCCCCAAACGTCCGCGCCGGCGTGGTCAAGAACGATTGCCTGCAGCTGGCCCTTCGCCCTAACGATCTCCCCTCCCATCGCCTCGAATACCTTCCGCACTGCGGCGATGTCCTCGTCACGCGACCGACCGAGCGGACTCACCGGGTCGACGACGTCGAACCCACGCGGGAAATACACCTGGCTGGGCTGATCGTAGACCACAATGCCCGGAACGGGGTGATTCACCTCGCCGTTGAAAAACCGCTGCAAAGCAAGCGTGACCGCAATGTGGTAGGCAAGCCAGTTCGCGCCGCTGCCGATCTCCCAGAGATAGTCCTCCCTCTCCGCATGGATGACCTTGATGGTTAGATCGTTGATTACGAGCTGGATGGGTGCGTTCGGCCACTCAGCGTCCAAGGTCGGAATAATGGTCGCCGCGTAGTTCTCGATCTGGCGCAAGGCGTTGGCCGTCTTCCGTCCAACCTGGCCCTCGGAATAGACGCCCCTGAGCTCCTCGATACTGGCCTTCAGCTCAGCGACCTCGTCCACCAAGGTGGACCCTTCCTCTGTACGGTCAAAGGAGACCAACGCCTGCTCGAGTCGGCCGATGAATCGCTCAATCCGGTCTTGTCGATAGGTGGCGGCCCGCACCTGCTCCGACCGTTGTTCGAGAAGAACTGTTTCCTGCCGGATCGCCGTCAGCCTCGTGGTCGCCGCCTCGACCTCCCCCCTAAGCCTGAGCCGTTCCTTGTCAAAGGCGTCCGACAGACTGGGTTGGGTTCGAAGCTGGACGTCGATCCCCGCGAGCGCCTCGGTCAGCGCGTCCAGCTTGTCGCGGCCGCCGTCGCCGAGAGCCACCAGCGGATCGCCTGCGTCATCTGCACGGGCGCGCATCCAGCTGGCGATATCCAGACGATCGCGCTGGATCCGAATTGCCGAACCGAAGGTCTCACTTGTGCTCAACAATCGCTGGATTTCATTCAATCGTTGGCGCTGATCGGCGAGGTTCGCGGCCGCGTCGCTCTCGGCTTGGCGCAACGCGTGGAGTTGCTGCATCGTCGGCTCAATCGAACCCAAGGTCGCGAAGGCCGCGCGCGTGTTCGCGTTGGCGGCGCGGCGCAAAAGGTCGATCACCGCGTTCCACTCGGTGGGAATGTCGGTTTCGACCGGCAGCAGTCCGAACTCGATCGCATTGCGTATCCAAGCCTGGGTTTCTGTCTGCCAAGCCCGTACAGCGGTCTTCGCGGCCTGGAGCGCCGCCTCCTTGCGACGGAGGTCACGGGAAAGACGCTCGATCTCCCAACGCGCCGCCAGCATCTCCGGCGTCAGGGCCCCGAGAACGTAAGGGAAGATCGCTTTCAGCTTCTCCCGGTGTTCGGTCGTGTCGGCGTTGAAGTACAACACCATCGGGTTCGCCACGATGTATTGCGGCTGGAAGGTGAAGGCCATCAGGTCGCGGAAGCTGACCCGCGCGACCTCAGCATCGGGGTTCAGCCCGAGTTGTGAGAGGCCGGCGAGCTTGTCCAGCATCCGCTTCACGGCATCGGCTGTAGTGTTTTTGGTGGGGGCCTGCTCCGGAACCTCAACCGTATTTCCCTCGAGAAGGAACATGTCGCCCGTCTGGCGCGCATCGCCGGGCTCCCGACGAGCCAGCAGCTTCTGGCCCTCCAGTGTTTCGATGACGACCCCGAACCAAGAGCAGGCGTCGCGGATGGTCCCAACCGGGATGCTGCACTTCCCGGAGGCCAGGCAATAGTCAATGATCGGGATGACCGCGGACTTGCCGGTCTTCGACGCGCCGCTGATCACATTGGCCATGCCGGGCTCGAACTCGACCACGCGCGGCGGATGACCCGCTTTCGACCAAAGGATCAGCTTCAAGATCTGGAAGTGCATCAGGGTTCGACCTGAAGGAGCGAGAAGACCTGGTTGGGCGGCAGCCGGGCGAACCACCGCCCCACCTTCTCGGCGCTGGCGACATGGTGCTTCAGCCGGTCCGGCGGGGCCGGCGGCCTGGTGTCGTTGGAACGGACCACGGCGGTGTCGTAGTCGATCTTGAGCAGCTTGGCCGAAATGCCTGTGGCAAGGGACTCAAGCGTCAGGCCGCGCATCGCAACGGCGCGGTCATGGATCGCGAACAGGCGCTCACGCTCCTCGCCGAGTTTCGACACGAACTTCGCCAGGCCGGAGCTTTGATTGGTCGATCTGATGACCCGCATCGTCGGCCCGTGCAGCACGAGCGGAAGGGCCAGGAAGAATGGCGTGAGCACCGGGAGCCCGCCGACATCTTCGGCTTGGTATGCTCGACCGAAGTTCCAAAGCAGGAGCGAGCCGAAAGCCGGATTCTGCACGAGGGCGACGGGCGACATCTCTTGCTCGGCCATGCCGCGCTACTCCTCGGGAAACAGGCTTTGGTACGACGGATGCCAGCCCAGGCGGCGCGCATCAGCCAAGCAGTTGAAAGCCCCAGCGACGAAGTGGGTGGGCAACGCCTGGCCATCGAGAGGCAGCGTCGTGGCTGCGCACCGACGATAGATGGCCCGGCCCCGGGCCGGTTCGTTATTGGCGGCCTGAGTATCCTCGATCTCGTCGCGGATGATCTTGTGCTGGCGCACTAGCTGGGCGTCGAGGTCATCCAAAGACTCCTCGACGATGATCCCTTCGTCGGCCCACAGCACCTTGTCCGTCGTAGTCCGCAGATAGTCGCTGACGGCGGTGACCAGCATGTCGTCGCTCGCCTCGATGACCTGCAGCTGCCGGACGAACCTCGGAGCCGTGCCAACGAGCTCTTGAATGACGGTGTCGCTCGGCTCCGGGGCTTTGGACGTCAACAGGTTCGTCAGGTTGGAACGGCGGGTGAAGGTCTGAAACTGACGCCGGAAGTTGACCGCTGACAGCACAGGCCCCTGCTTGTCCCGAATGAGCTTGTCGACGCGGTCGCGCGCCATACCCACGGCGGCGGCGGTCAAGTCATCTTGCGCGGCCGATGGAACGCCGACCCGAACAAACTCTCGGACGCTCTCGACCGGATCGATCTCAGTGGCGAGTTGGAAGCGCTGGATGATCAGGCTGCAGGTCTCGTCACCGGCCTTTAGAAACCGCGTTACCTGAGGCGCGCAGCCAGTGTCAGGCTTCTTCGGATCCACGAGCTTCTTGATCTTGGCGAGTACGGTCGCCACCGCCTCCGCCGCGGTCGCGGCGTGCAGTTGCCCCACCAGCGCACCTGTCTTGATAGGCGTCACATAGAGCCGGAAGTCCGTGGTCTTCGGATCTATGGTCTTGGCGACACAAAGATCGGCCCAGTTGGCGAACGACTTCCACAGGTCCTCGGCGCGGTCGGCCGCCGGATTGCCGGACAGGGCGCTCTTCGATTGCTCAAGGAGAAGTGTGCCATCGGAACGATGGACTGCGACGTCGTCGAGATACTCCAAGGAAACGGTATCGCCGTCCGGAGCCTTCAGGAGGTGGTGGCATAGGCGCAATTGCTGGAGCGAGTACCCAAGGTACTGCCCTGCCGCCGCCGTCTTCAAAGGCTTCTCAAGTTCGAGAAGGCTCATCGGTCGCCCCAGCCCTGTCGGCTACCCCCAGAATCATCCGGCCCGCTAGGGACTCTAGCTGTTAACCATTCAGAGTTGAACGCTACGAATCACGGGCCGTGTTGGCCGGGCCTGAAGCGCAAGGGTCGAGAATGTCGGACTACTATACGGATCGAGAATACGGGGCGCGGCCGCGGTCCTCCGGGGTGGTCGAGAGTCGCCTCTGGGCGGGGCTCGTCAGCCTCATCCATACCCGCGTCGACGACGGCTCATTCGGCTTCCGCTTCCCGGCCGCCTGCTCGGACGAGGGCCGAATGGCGTACGGTGTAGACCAACGCGCGTTTGCGAACATGCTCGAAGCTGAAGTGCCCTGGATCGAATGGCCATTGCACCGGGAGACGGTCCCCGAGACGCCGGTGGTGCTCGACCTTCTCGAGTTCTGCGCGCTCGCCGTCGGACAGCCAATCGCCGGCAGCTATCACAGCTTCTTTCAGCACACGCACCTGTCTTGGGATCGCCCAGCGGGCCTCGCTCGGTTCGTCGCCGAGGTGAACAGGCTCTTTAGCCGCAACGGCCTGGCCTTTGAGATCAACGCCGAGGGGAAGGCGCGAAGGCTATTGCCAGCGCACGTGGGCCAAACCCTGGCGACAGCCAATTTCTGCACCGGCGACGCTGAGGCGGACGCCCTGCTGGAAGACGCCCGGCGCCGCTTCCTGGCCCCAAATGTCGAGGATAGGCGAGACGCCCTGGAAAAACTTTGGGACGCCTTCGAGCGGATCAAGACCCTCGAACCGGGGGCAAACAAGCGCGTAAGCGCCGACCTGCTGCTTGATCGCGCGGCGCGGCCTGGCTCCAAGCTTCGCCAAGTGCTCGCGGACGAAGCCGAGGCCTTGACCCGCGTCGGCAACGCCCACCGGATACGGCACTCTGAGGTCGACCAAGAGTCGTTGGAGACGACCGGCCAAGTCGATTTCCTCTTCGGCCGCCTGTTCGCCTTCATCCACCTCGTGCTGGTCTCGAGCGGCCGCCTGGGATGATACGGCACATCGACCCGCCACTAAGCGGACATTCCCAGCGGCGGAGAAGAGTCAGAGCAGGCCATTCAGGGCCGAGTTCGACCCGCCCCGAAAGCGGACGTCCCGAAGGGCCAACTTGAGTCATGAGCCCCCCTGGCTGGACGAAGTCTAGCATGCGCCAGACACTCCCGTAGTAACCAGCTACGTGCAACATGCGGCAATGATATCGGGCAGCGCATCAGCTGCTCCCGCATGGGCGCGGGCCCACAGTCGACGCAGCAACGGCTCGGGAACCATGCCGTCGTACTTGGCGATCCGCAGATTCTCAACGAAGGCGGACAAATCGTCGGCCGAAGGAACGGACTTGAGGTTTCTTAGCAGGGCCTGGAGCTCCGCCGGCGAACACTCGGCGACAGTGACTCCTAGATCATGGGCCTCGCAGGCAAGGCCGGCGGCCGTTAACACCACGGCCAAGGCGCCGTTGGCGCTACTGCCGCGCCAAGTCACCACGTGGCAGTCCGGTTCGGCGGCCAGCAACGCGCGCCGCTCCAGGCCCAGATCCGCGAAGGCTTCTCGTCCCTCACTGAGGAGTTCGGTCGATGCGCGATCGAGATAGGGCGGTATGTCGACATCCAGGTAGACCTGTCGGGTTTCGGCGGTGAGCCGGTCGTCCAAGCGCTCGCCGTAAAGCCGATCAAACTTGGGAAGTCGGCCGCCAGCGTGCGGCGTCACTTCCAGTACCTTGGCATGATCGTCGACAGCGGTGATCCGCCAGCGTCGCCCAGCGAAGCCCAACAGGCTTCCTATACCCAGCAGGTTCGAGAGCGGGATTGTGCCCAAGGTGCGACCGCCGTGAACCAGGCGCCATTCCTGGTCCGTCTCAAAGAGGGCGTAGAAGTCGCGCCCCTGCACGATCCGCTCGCCCAGTGGGCCGAGCAACAACCCTCCGTCTGGGCCCTGCTCCAGCAGCGGCGGCTGCGTGGCGGCCATGCCGCGCAGGAGGTCTACATAGTCGGTCGATTGGAAGGCCGAGAGAGGGCCGCCGCCGCAGAGGGCTTGGTAGACAACGTTCGGACGCAGGGCCCCACGTTGGGCAAGCACAGCCAATGTCTGATGTAGCACCGCAGTAGCCAGCGCGGCGTCCTCCCGCGGCGTCTCGACGAAACCCGCGACGAGCAGTCGGACCGCGGCGATCGCCCGCACAAGGCTGGGCCGCAGCCGGTCGAGGGGGTCGGAATCGGCCGCGAGCGACTTCTCCCGCACATAAATTCGCAGGATCGCCGGGACGCCCTCGCGACGCCCGCTCCGTCCCAGGCGCTGGCGAAGTGAAGACAGTGATCGGGGGGCGCCGATCTGGGCGACCGAAGTCACTGAGCCGATGTCGACACCAAGTTCAAGCGTGCTGGTCGCGACCGCGGTGGTCGGAAGCGCCGCGGCCTTCAGGCGAAGCTCGAGGTCCTCGCGCAACTCCTTGGACAGGCTGCCGTGATGGGGAAAGAACTCGTTGGGTACGCCAGCCGCCTCGGCGCGCCGCCGAAGCCGGTCGGCTATAGCCTCAACGGTTCGCCGCGAGCCGCCGAAAACTAGGTTGTTGCTGCCACGGAGGCTCTGAAACAGGTGGTCGGCGATCTTATCGAGGGCCCGCGGCTCGGCGCCGGTCGTCTCCAGTTCGTCAGGAGCATCATCGCCTGGCGGGTCCACATACCCGCGGATCTGGAGTTTCAGCTCGGGCTGTCCGCCGCCCCTGACCGCCCGCACCTCGTCGGGCGCCTCGGAGCGTAGCCAACGGGCGGCGACACCGAGATCACCGAGCGTTGCCGACAGCCCGATACGCTGGGCGCGGCCGCCAATCAGGTCGTCCAAACGGCGCAAGAGGCTAGCCAGTTGCAATCCGCGGGGGCCCTGTAGAAAGGCGTGCAGTTCGTCGATGATCACGGTCTGCAGTCCGGCGAACAGCCGGGCCGCCTCGCCGGGGCGGCATACCAGCATCGCCTCCAGGGATTCCGGGGTGATTAGGATCACGCCACTTGGCCGGCGCAAGGCACGCTGTTTCGGACCCTGAGGAGCGTCACCATGCCAGCGGATTACCGGCGCCTCCAGGCGCTCGCAGAGAAGCTCCAAGCGCCGGTGTTGGTCATTGATAAGCGCCTTCAGAGGGCTGACATAAACGAGGGGCACGGAGGTGGTCAGGGCCTCGGCGACACGGCTCAGGGCAGGCAGAAAGGCCGCTTCGGTCTTGCCAGCGGCCGTGGCGGCCGCGATGAGTACATCAGCCGCGCCGGGCAAGATCGCGGCGATCGCTTCCACTTGGATGGGTCGCAGCTCCGTCCAGCCCTGATCATAGATCCAGCGCTGAATCTGGGGATGGAGCTGGTCGAAACCCATGCCCAGATCAGATGCGCAGGCTCGTCAGTTCGTCATCGTCCCCAAGGGACTCGGCGTCCTCGCCTTGGTCATTGGCCACGTCTACACCTCCCAGGAGATCCCGCCAAGTCACCCCTGGATTCTGCTCCAGAATTGTTAGGAGTTGGACAAAGGCTTTGATCGTATTGCGAGGCGTCTTGAAGTAAGCTTCGCCGATCTTCTGGTTGCAGTGGGCCATGAATGCGGCGAGCGCCTCGTCCGGGATTTGATCGGCGCCGCTCTCGCCCAGCGTGAACACGTTGCGCAGGTTTTGCAGCAGCACCATCAGCTCTTCCGGCGTGAGGCTCTGGAGGCGCAGGACCGGGCCGGACAGGTCCACGAGTCCCTTCCCGGCAAAGGCGTTCTCGGCCAACCGCGACTGCAGAGCCGGATAGCTGTAGAGGCCGCGGCGTGGGTCCATGAGGAATTCCGGCGTGCCACCGAAGGCGAACCCCAGGCCATGGACGTTACCCTGCAGGGTATCGTTCACGATCCGCAGGATTTCCTCATAGTTCGCGTTCCGGGCCTGCGCGCTTTGCAACTTGTAGAGATTGACCATCTCGTCGAAGACCACGAGCAGACCGGCGTAGCCTGCCAGTCGCACGAAGGCAGCCAGCAGCTTGGTGGCGTCATAGACATTTGAATCGTCGATGACGTTGCGCACGTCCAGGGCTTGGCGCGCCTCGGTCTTGGTCGAATACTCGCCGCGCAGCCACCGCAGCGCCGCCGACTTCAAGCCCTCGTCGCCTTCCTCGCTGCCGCGCCAATAGGCCTTCAGAACCGTCGCGAAGTCGTACCCGCCGACATGCTCCTGCAAGCTTGCGAGACGCTCGTCGATCTGGCGTTCCACGGGCTGATTGAGCGTGCTCGCGGTCTGGACGCAGTCGGTGACGAAACGCTCTACGACGCTGGCCAGGGCGCCGCCCTCCGGCCTTGTACGAGTGGCCATGTTACGCACCGCCTCCGCATAGAGTCCGCGCGCCTGGCCGCCAGTGGCGTGAATGCGTCGGTCGGGGGCGAGGTCGGCGTGGATGGTCACGCACTTACGTTCAAGCGCTATCAGCCGGACGAGGTTGAGGAAGAAGGTCTTGCCAGCGCCATACTCGCCAATGACGAAACGCAACGCCGAACCTTGGTCGGCGATCCGGTCGATGTCTTTTACCAGGGCCGCCACCTCAGCCGCCCGTCCCACTTGTATGTGCCGGAGGCCAGCACGTGGTACGACACCGGCCGACAGGGCCTGGAAGACCAGGTCACGATCCTTGGGCTTGATGGCGATGGCGTTCACGCGACAGCTCCCAAGTTCTTAAGTTTTGACTGCAGGTGCGCAGCAGCAATCACCGCCTCACCGGCCTCTAAAAGCGGCTCGTCGAACCGGTCGAACGCCCACTCGTTGATCGTCTCCAAAGCGCCATCTGGCAAAAGTCGCAATGCCCGAGCGCGCGTCTCAAAGGTCGCCCAGTCGCAGGACGCGGTCTCCGCGAAGGGCGCAACGAGCTCGCTATGTGCCGCGTCAAGCCCTGCGAACGCAGACCCGGCGCTCATGACAGGTGGATGTGCCGGAACGGCAACAACCGGCTCTTCGGCGAAGATTTCCGCCAATAGGCTGGAGACTGCGGTCGTCTCCTGACGGATTCGGCTGAGGCGGGCCGCATCGAGCGTCACGCCCAGCTCCGCCGTGTTGTCCTGAGCCGGAATCGGGACACCGCCGTGGCGTACTTCGGCGGCGACCCGCATCGGCTCGTCGACAAGCACCTCAGCGCGATGCAGGGCGGAGTAGACGTCCTCCTGCGGCAGGCCGAGCGCCTTATTGAGGCGTTCGAGAAACTTCACCTCCTCCGGCGTCACTCGGCCGTCGGCCAACACAGCCGAAAGCGCGGAGCGAGCGATCTCGGCGCGCTCCGCGACGGGGGATTTTGCGAGCTTACCGAGCACCGCTTGTTGCTTGGGAGGATTCAGTAGCAACGCCATGGCGTAGGCCGACAACCGTGTTCGCTCTGGGACAGTAAGATCCGTAGTCGCTTCGAGGTCTGCGCGAATCGCGTCGAACTCCGCGGGCGCGATCTCGCCGTCGGCGGCAGCCGCCAACGCGGCCACCTCCACCATGACGCGGGCGGGCGCGAAAGCGGCCCCGTCCGGGTCACATCCATCTTCCGATTGACGGAAGAGGACGAGGTGCGAGGCGTCCGAAAGATTGGGGCCGCCAAAGCGACGATCTGGTTCGAACCCCACGCCCATCGCGTCGAGAAGGGTGCAGGTCTGGCGCAGAACGGCGGGCTTGCCCCCGTCGTCCGCATCGAGACCCATTAATTCGAAGACCTGGGCCGTGGGCGCCGCCGCCAGACCGTCAGCGCCGACCAAGGCGTCCAGCTCCGCCCGCACAGTGCGCAATGGACCAGCATGCTCGCTCGCGTGTAGGCCCACCGGCAACAGCAGCGCAGCTTCGAGGCCGCCGCGCGCTTCTGGTTTGCGACCGACGAGGCGGCTATAGCCATCCAGCTCGTCCGTGCAGCGCTCGATCAACCGCTTTAGGGCCGGGATCGGGCGGGTTACGCTCGCGATATCCGGCAGGCCCTCGACGGAGATGACGCCATCGAAGGTGCCGCTGGCGGGCTGATAGGAAACGCGAAGCTCGGTCTTCGGGGCCGACACGTTCAAGCCTTGGGGCCACGCCTCCTGGAAATAGGTTGCCCACAAGCTGCGGAACTCGTTGAAGCACCGCGTCACCGCGGTGCGGGGATAGGTGTCAGGCAAGGCCAGGACCCACATCAGCGCATCCTCGGCGCTCAATCGCTCGCCCGACTTCAGGCGTTTTCCAAGCCAGACGCGAACAGGCAAAGGAAGCTCGAACCCATTCCGCAGGTCTGGGCGAAGCTCCGGCGCTACTTCCATTCCCGTGGCGGCGAGCTCCGCCATGTCGAGGAAGCGTCGCGCATAGCCATTGAACGATCCGTTGCTTCCGTAGATGTCCAATAGGCGGCGAACCTCTGCGACGATGGCCGGCAACTCATCCCGAGTTCCGTCGACGAACACGCGCCGTTCCAGGCCGTAGAAAAAGAGGAAGACGTAGCCGATATAGGCCGACGGATTGCGACGGCCATCTGCCAGCCACTGAATATATGCCAGCCGCGCGCGGGGGGTGATGGCGTCGTAAGCGGGCCAATAGCTCATGGTTGCGCCAAGTAGATCGGGATTCTCGTTGGCAATCCGCAAGGTCGGGTCGATCAGGCAGTTGTCGGTCCCCTGTCCGTTCGCCTTCCGCAAGGTCCCGCCGACATAAATCATCCCGCCCTCGAGGAGCAGACCGGCGACCCTTGTCGTCTCTCCAATGGGAATCCAACGGCCCCGCTCGTTGTTGGCGATGACCTCGGCTTGGCGAAGATGGTCGTGTGGGACCGAATAGGCACGGCGTTCGGCCGCCGCCGGCCTTCGGTCAACCCGCGACGCGGGCGCGGGCGCAGCTTTCTGGCCCGATCGCGCGATCAGCCAAATCAGCGCCACGACAGCGAAGAAGATGATCCACCCCACGAGCGCCCTCCCCGCGCCTGAAGCCCTCATCACAGCAACTTAATCGCGAGATGATCAAGTCTTCTCGGCTGGCGTGGCTTCACCCGTGCCTCGCAGACCTTTCCAACGTCGGCTTACAGATGGGAATAGCCCTGCCACACGCCGTACAGGTTGCTGACCCGGCGTTCAGTTCGCCTAAGCGGGAATCTCGGAAGTCACCGGTTGGAAAGGCGGCCCGGCAGGACTCGAATTTAGCTCGGTGATATCGGAACACAGGTCCGAGATACCAACATTAGCACCAACAGCGTCATTCCGCTTGGCTGGTGTGCCTTTTCACATGCCGCTTAGGTTCACATGCCGCATAGGTCCGCTCGGCACCACCCAGCGACATCGGGCACAGGATTGGGATCGGCCAGCCGCACAAGCAGACGGCATACCAATCCTTCGCCGAAGCCAGGTCCTTGGCGGGGACCTGGCGAGCACGTTCGTGATCGTCATGTGGTTCCTCTCGCCTTCAGCGCGACGACCAACCCGCTAAAACACGGCCGCTCGAGCACAGCAGGTTCGGCCGCAGGCCGTGCGAGGCGTACTCCCTCCGCTAGCATTAACCTTTGTTAGATTTTCAGCGGTGGTCGTGCGGCTCGACTCGATCGCCGACATGTAGACCATTCTTAAGTCGGAGGAGCGAGCCGCGCCCCGACCGCAGGTTGAGGCGGCGATGGAGCTGTTCGCCGGACAGGTGAGCCGCATCGACTATCGCGCCGCCGAATGCGCATCGGGTGGGAACGAGGTTCCAAGCGTGCGCGCCAGCGCGGCGTTCCAGACCGCCGTAAAGCGTCGGGAGATGGCGGCCTCGGGCATCAGCCTGTCGAAGCCATGGAACGCGCCGGGCGTGACGTAGAGTTCGGTGCCGACGCCCGCTTTCAGCAGCCGCTGCGCGAACACCACGCTCTCTTCCGCGAAAAGATCGATCGACCCGACGCCGATGAACGTCGCCGGAAGGCCCGCGAGAGTCTCGGCGCGGGCCGTTACTGCGCCGGCCGGCGGGTTCGCCGAACCGGCCGGCGTCCCGAGAAGTGCCGTCCACGCCATCCGGTTGGAGGCCCCGGTCCAGCCGAACGCACCGATGTGCGCCGGCGTCGCGCGAGAGCTGCCGGTCCGGTCGTCCAGTTCCGGATAGATCAGAAGTTGGGCAGCCAGGGCGAATTCGCCGCGGTCGCGGACCGCGATCGCGAACGCGGCGGCGTGGCCGCCGCCGGCGCTGCTGCCCATGACCCCTATGCGCGAACGGTCTACGCCCAGAGCCCCGGCGTCACCGTCGAGCCACTTCAGCGTAGCGTAAATATCTTCCCGGGCTCCGGGAAACCGCGTCTCCGGCGCGAGCCGATAGTCGACCGCCACAGCCACGCAGTCGTGAGCCAGGGCGAGCGCCTGAAGGCGCGACGTCTCCTGCGCCGCAGTTCCGCTGACGAACCCCCCGCCATGGACGTAAATCACCGCCGGAACCGGGACCCGCCGTCGCTCGGCGCCTATGACAAAGACCCGCACGGGGGCCCGCCGGTCAAGCCGGGAATCATCCGCTCCTCGACCGGAACGTTGGCCAGCGGCGGTGGCTGGGGCAACATCGCCATCAGGGCGCGGAGGCTCTGCGGCGTGGCTTCCATCGGAGCCGCGCTCCTGGATTGGACAAACGCTCGCAACTCGGGATCGAGGAGTTCGTAAGGATCGACCCTCCCAGACCTGCGCTCAGCCGAATTCGTGTCGGACATCATTCCAAAGCTCGAAAGGATCCCACCCGTGGCGACGCCACCGAAGTCCCGTCGCGTGACGTGGGGCGAGACCTCGCGTCCTCGTCCCACGCCGTGACCATCCGCCAACCTCAAAGACTCGCCTACTGACTGAACCGATAAGTCGCGGTGACGCCGAATGTACGCGGTTCCCTGCGGAGATTTGCGACATATCCCAGCCCCGTCGGTCCCGGCGTGAGCAGGAGGGCCGCGTCCACGTCGCGGTTATTGGTGATGTTGCGCATGTAGGCGGCCAGTTCGAACCCGCCGTCGCGCAGCTTGACCGAGGCGCGCGCGTTGAGGGTGCCTCCCGCAGGCGTGCTGGTCGCCGCGATGATCGCGCCGTTCAGCGGATCGGTCGGCTCATTGTAGGAGGCGAGGTCGTATCTCGAATTCCAGGCATAGTCGGCCCGAAGAAATAGCACGCCCACTCCGATGTCGGTCGTGTAGTTCGCGGCGAGCGTGAACGTCTCTCTCGGCACGGTCTCGAAGCGATCGCTCCGTCGATCTTTCAAACCGTCCATATATTCGAGATACTTGGGCCGAATGACAGCTCCGGTCGCGGAAATCTCCACGCCTTTCGCGACGGCGAAGGTCAGCTCGGCTTCACCGCCATATACTCGCGTCTTCCCCGCGTTCTGGACAAGAGTCGCCGGGGGGTTCGTCGGGGTCAGGACCGTACGCTGGATGTCATTCACGCGCGTGTAGTAACCTGCAACGTTCAGGCGCGCCCGGCGGTCCAGAAACTCGGACTTGATCCCCGCCTCATGCGAGTAAGCCACTTCGGGGCCGAACGGGATGAAGTTCGTGGTCGCAGTAGCCCGCAGGTTTTGCCCTCCGGAGCGGAACCCCTTACTGGTCTTGAGGTAGACCAGCACATCGGGCGTGATCTTGTAGTCCACGCCCAGTGTGTGGGACCAGCCTGAAAAACTGTCCCTCCGGCTGACTGAACAGTCGTTCGGGCTGGCCCCGGCGACCGTACATACGCCTAGGCTATTTCGGTTGCGAATGACGAGGCCCTTCGTCTCCTTGGAGTAACGGAGCCCCGCGGTGATCGAGAGCGCGTCGGTGATCCGCCAACTTCCCTGTCCATAGACGCCACGGCTGTCGTTATCGATGGTGCCTGCGAATATGTTGGAGTTTGGATTCAGTGCGCGAAGCGCCTGCGACTGGCTTTCGTCGGTTCCATCTTCATGGAAATAGAAAAGGCCGCTTGCGAAATCCAAACGCTCAAAGGCCCGCCCTGTGACCTGCAGCTCGCCCGAATACTGGTCCAGCCTTTGGCGAGCGCTGGCATTCAAGATTGAAAAAGGCGTGCCATCCAATTCCAGCCGGGGCGCGTTGCCCTGCACGTCGCGATAGCCCCCGATGAACTTGATCGCGCCGAAGCTCGTGTCGTAGGTTACGGTGCTTCCAACCGTGTGCGTCCTGGCCTTCGAGAGCGCCGGGTCGTTGATGTCGACGAGGTCGCGGTCCTTGATCTGATTTATGATGTCGGTGATCCGCGCCACGCCGAGCGGCGTCGCCGCTGCGGACGTCGCTGCGCCGCTTTCCAGGCCGGCCTGAAGCGCCCCGAGGTTGGGCGAGACCTGAGCGATGCGGTAGGGGCGCTGCCGGATATCCATTTCGAACATCTCGGCCGACACCTGGATCCCAAGCCGCTCGTTCGGCCGCAGCAGGAACTTCAAACGGCCGGTGTAGCTGTCGAGTTCGCCATATTTTTGGTTATCCTGAAGGTTAGAAATATATCCGTCGCGCTTGTTCACCTGGAAGGCGGCGCGGATGGCGAATTTCTCGCTCTCCACTGGCAGGTTGAGGACAACCGCGCCACGCCTCTCGTCGAACCGGCCATAGGTAGCCGAGATCATCCCGGAAAATTCGTCGAGGCTCGGATCGTTCGTTTCGATCAAGATGGCGCCGCCGGTGGTGTTCCGGCCGAACAGCGTGCCCTGCGGCCCTTTCAAGGTCTGGACGCTGCGCAGATCCAGGAGATCAGAGTTTATCCCATAGGCGCGCGCCCAATACATGCCGTCGACATAGAGCCCGACCGAGGGATCCAGTGTCGCCAACGTATCGGTCTGCACCTGGCCCCGGATCGAGAAGGTCGATCCCGAAGCGTTGTTAGTCCCCGCGCGTATCGTGAGGCTAGGCGTGAGCCGCGCGACATCCATGACGACGCGAGCCGTCTGCCGCTCTATTTGCTCACCCGTGAACGCGGTAACCGCTACCGGAACGTCCTGAAGATTCTCCTCTACCTTGCGGGCCGTGACCACGATCTCGTCCAGCCGGGCGCCTTGCTCGGCCGCCGGTTCGATCGCGGCGCCGCGCGACCTGTCCGACGCGTAATCGGCTTGTGCGTGCGCATGAGCCGAGATGGCCGCCGCGCAGACGCCAACAAGCATTCCCCGACGAATACCATCGACTCGCCCCAAGCGATGCGTTGACATAGCTTTCCTCCTCCAAGTTCGGATTTCAGGCGCGTTTCAACGGGCGAAGTTCGCCTCAGCCGCAAAGCGCCTGCGATTATTTCTATTCGAGAGTCTTGACCCGAACCTCAGGTCATTCAGGCTAGACGATTACTTTCATCAGCCCGACCAACATCTTTCGATAAACCCTCGGACTTCGTCATCGATCTCAAGATCTTCCGGCGCTCCAAAAAACTTGCCGTGCGGCAACGCCTCCCAGACGTGAAGCTCCGCCTGAACCTTCGCGCGGCGCAGGGCGCGGTGAAGCCTGACGGCGTTCGAGAGAAACAGGTCTCTGGTTCCCGATTGGATGAAGGTGGGGGGAAAGCCGCCCGAAAAGTCGCCAAACAGCGGCGAGACGTAAGGGTCGGTCAAAGGCGCGCCCGCGGCGTAGAGCAGGTTCACCGGCATGAGCGACGCCATTCGGTCAATACCGGCCAACACCTGGAAACTGTCGCCCGACTCCGTCAGGTCCGCTTCGGGGGAGAGCAGGACGAGCCCCGCGGGCATGGAGACCCCCTCGTCCTTTGCCTTCAACAGGAGAGCCAAGGCCAAGTTCCCGCCCGCGGACGATCCCCCCACAACGATGTTTTCTGCTCCCCGCTCCTCAACGAGAGCTCGATAGACGGCGAGGCAGTCCTCGAGGCCGGCAGGATAGGGGTGATCGGGCGGCATCCTGTAATCAACGGAGACGACATCCACGTCCAGGACTGAAGCCGACAATGGCAGAAGAGGAACGAGACAGTCCCCTCCAAGATAGATCAGCGCACCGCCGTGTATGTCCAAATAGACTCGCCGGGCTTTGTCGCCTTCCGTTAACGTAGATCTGATGACGCCGACTGGCACGCCAGCCAGCGCCTCTCGCGTCAACGATTGACCGCACGCTTCATTGGACAGCCCAAGCCGCCGCAAACTCTCGTTGTAGTCCCTTATCAGAGCCCGCCAGGCTTCCCGGTCGTGAAGGTCAGGATAGCTGAGGGCGGCGGGCCACTGCCCGAGCAGCGCCTGCTGAGCCTCAGCACTTATGGATTTGGGTGGCGGGAACGCAGGCCCTGAGCCCCTCTCGCCCAGCAGTTCGCTTGCCACGAACAAACCTCCCCCTTAGAATTGCATTCTAGATTCCGCATTCTGCAGAATGAGTCAACTATGATTGTGATGCCGTCTCCCGGGAACTCGCCCGGGGAGTCTGGAACCTTTCCCGCCGCAACCCTTGGGGTGGCTGTGGGCGACTACCTGCACGACGCGATCGTGACAGGAGCCTTTCCACCTGGCAGCGCCTTGAAGGAGAAGGACCTCGCGGACTCTCTGAATATCAGCAGCACCCCGATACGGGACGCTCTCGGCCGCCTGGCCCAGACCGGCCTGGTGGAGATCATCAGCAACAAGTCCAAGCGGATAAGTCCGCTGGACCGCGACGTCGTTGTCGACCTGTTGTCTATTCGATTGATTGTCGCAGACCGGGCGTATCAGCTCGGACTTCCCCGGATCAGCGCGACCGCATCCGGTCAGCTTGAATTCCAAATCGAGGCGCTCAAGATGGGATTGATGCGCAAAGACCATTCGGCCGCCCTTGATGCGGTCTTCCGCGCCGATCAATTGCTTGTAGAATCTTTCGGAAGCATCGAGGCGAAGCGCATCATCGAAAGCAGGAACAGTTACCTCAAGAGGCACATTTTACTTAAAGTCGAGGGCTGGATATCTGAAACCATACTGCAACATTACGTCGGCGCCCTGGACGCCATAAGCAGGAAAGACTTCCCGTTGGCCCGGACAAATGCGAAAGCTGTGTGGTTGAGGCTGCTGGACAACTTGGAGCAAAGCGAGGTCTAAACCCCGCCGCAAAGCCTAGCGGCGACTATCCCGTTACGGACGGCCCTATCTGCAAGGGGTTCGAGCCTCGCCCGCGGGCGCCCCCGATACGGCGATCGATAGAAATACGAGCTCATAGGCGGCTTCCGAGGTAAGCGCGCCGGACGCTACGTCCGTCAATTCGGACCTCGCCAGCGGGACGGCGACAAGTTACGCGCCGATCGCGGAGCGGGGGTAGGAACGCTTAATCTCCGCGCGTCATAGATCGAAGAAGTCGAACTGGGCCATCTCCTGATCTCCAGGACACGTCCCTCACTGATAGGACGGAGCCTCAGCCTTTCAGGCAGGTTCATCAGCGCGGCCAACACCGCTGTTGCGCCAGCGGCGGACATCTTCGTTCGGTGGCACGGGCAATTCCGTCCGTGAGACGACCGGGCGAAACGCGAGGCTGGACTGTATCTTCGCCACGCCCGGCGTGCGGGACAGACGTTCCCGCAGGAAGAACTCGTAGCGCGCGAGATCGGTCGCAACGACCCGAAGCTGATAGTCGGACTCGCCGGTCATGAGATAGCATTCCTGCACCTCAGGCCATGCCGTAACTGCCTGTTCAAACGCATCAAGGTTCGCCGCCTGTTGCCGCTCAAGGGACACTCGGACGAAGGCTACAATCTCGAGGCCGATCGCGCCGGCGTTGACGATCGCGGCATATCTGCTGATGACGCCGGCCTCCTCGAGGCGCTTCGTCCGCCGAAGGCACGGGCTGGGGGAAAGGCCGACCTTCTCGGCGAGCTCGTGGTTGGTGAGGCGGCCGTCCTTCTGGAGCTCAGCCAGGATGCGTCGATCGATGCGGTCGAGGCTGGCGTGCTGCAAGATCGTCTCCAAGATATTGAGTGGCGCAAGAACGTCCAAAATTAGCAGAAAATAGCGCTAACGCGACTGAAGAAGGCAGCATTCGCCAGAAAACGCCCTGCCGCATGCGCTATCTGTGGCCGCAGAGGAAGCCCATGCCCGAACTTCGACGCCAACTCGACAACCAGGACCCCGAACGTCGCCTGCGATCGCTGGCGCGCCTTGACGCGCGATTGCGGTGGCTCGCCACCTGGACGATCCACAATGCGAACCACCTACGCGAGAGCCGCGACGGATTGAAGGTCGGCGGCCACCAGGCGTCCTGCGCCTCGATGACGACGATCGTCACGGCGCTCTACTTTTATGCGCTGAGGGCCGAGGATCGGGTGGCGATCAAACCGCACGCGAGCCCGGTGTTCCATGCCGCCCAGTATCTGATGGGGCGTCAGAGCCGCGACCAACTTGAGGCCTTCCGCAGCTTCGGGGGCGCACAGTCCTATCCTTCGCGGACCAAAGACAAGGACGACGTCGACTTCTCGACCGGATCAGTGGGGCTTGGCGTCGCGATCACCGCGTTCGCCTCGCTGGCCCAGGATTACCTGGAGGGTCATGGCCTGCTCGACCCGGCGCGCCGGGGGCGGTTCGTCGCTACGCTCGGCGACGCCGAGCTCGATGAAGGCAACATCTACGAATGCCTGATCGAGGCCTACAAGCACGACATCCGCAATGTCTGGTGGATCGTCGACTACAACCGCCAAAGCCTCGATGCGACCACCGCCGACCGGATGTTCGACCGCTTCGACGACATCTTCGAAACCGCCGGCTGGCGCGTCGTGACGCTGAAGTGGAGCAAGGCTCAGGAGCGAGCGTTCGCGCAGCCGGGCGGCGCGAAGCTGAAGTCCTGGATCGAGGCCTGTTCCAACGCCGAATTCGCCGCCCTCACCTTCCAGGGCGGCTCAGCCTGGCGCGAGCGGCTGACGCGCGACATCGGCCATGAGGAGAGTGTCGGCGCCCTGCTGGAGCATTACTCGGACGACGCCTTGCATCAGTTCATGATCGGACTGGGCGGTCACTGCATCGAGACGCTGACCGAGGCTTTCGATCGATGTCGCGACGACACGCCGACCCTGTTCATCGCCTACACCGTCAAAGGCTTCGGATTGCCGCTACAGGGGCACAAGGACAACCATGCCGGCCTGATGACGCCGACCCAGGTTGAAGCGCTGCGAGCGTCGATGGGCATCGCCGAGGGGCAGGAATGGGAGCCGATGGCGGGACTGTCGGCCGAGGAGGCCGCAGAGCTTGGCGACTTCATCGCCGAGGCCCCCTTCGCGCGGCCCGCCCAGCGCCGCCATCTGGCCGCCCCGGTTCCAGTGCCATCGATCGACGTCTTCCCGAAACCGGAAGGCGCCGAGCAATCCACGCAGCAGGCCTTCGGCCGAATCCTGCTTGATCTCGCCAAGAGCGGGCATCCCCTCGCCGACCGCATCGTGACCACCTCGCCCGACGTGACCGTGTCGACCAACCTCGGCGGGTTTGTGAACCAGCGGGGCCTGTTCCGCCGGCGCGAGACCGCCGACGTATTCCGCGACGCCAAGATCCCCTCCCCCCAGCGATGGGCGGGGAAGACCGCTGGCCAGCACGTCGAGCTCGGTATAGCCGAGCACAACCTCTTCCTGAATCTCGCCGCTTTCGGTCTCGCGGGGCCGCTGTTCGGCGAGCGGTTGCTGCCGATCGGCACGGTCTACGACCCGTTCATCAGCCGCGGTCTCGATGCTCTGAATTATGCCTGCTACCAGGACGCCCGCTTCATGCTCGTGGCGACGCCCAGCGGGCTCACGCTGGGTCCCGAAGGCGGCGCTCACCAGTCGGTCTACACGCCACTGATCGGCATCGGTCAGCCTGGGCTCACCTACTTCGAACCCGCTTTCGTCGACGAGCTGGCGGAAATCATGCGCTGGTCCTTCGAGCACATGCAGGCGGCGGCCGGCGGCTCGGTCTACCTGCGGCTCACAACCCGCGCCCTGCGGCAGGTCGGACGACGGGACGACGGCTGGCGCGGCGAGGCCTTGAAAGGGGCTTACTGGCTGCAGGCTCCGGGCGCGGACTCGGAGGCCGCCATCGCATTCTGCGGCGCCGTCGCGCCTGAGGTCATGCGGGCGGCGGAACAGCTGTGCGACGACCTTCCCGGCCTGGGCGTCTTGAACGTGGTGTCGCCGGGCCTGCTGCATCGTGACTGGATGGCGGCGCGCCGCCAGCCGTGGCAAGGCGGAAGCCGCCGCGAAAGCCACGCCGAAGCGCTTTTGGGCCGCCTGTCGGCCGGCGGCGGTCTCGTGACGGTCGTCGACGGCGCGCCCGCGACGCTCTCTTGGCTGGGCGGTGTGAGAGGGCACAGGGTGAGTTCGCTGGGCGTCGACAGCTTCGGGCAGGTCGGCGACCTGCCCGACCTCTACCGGCATTATCGACTGGATGCGGACGCCATCGTCGAGGCCTGCGCCGACCTCTTTCTCGGCGAGGCCGCCTGATGTCCATCGACATCCTTATGCCCGCCCTCTCCCCGACCATGGAGGAAGGGGCGCTTGCCAAGTGGCACGTGAAAAAGGGCGACGCGGTGAAGTCCGGCGACGTCATCGCCGAGATCGAGACCGACAAGGCCACCATGGAAGTCGAGGCGGTCGATGAGGGCACCGTCGAGGAGATTCTGGTCCCCGAAGGCACCGAAGGGGTGAAGGTCAACAGCCCGATCGCCCGCCTCAGCGGCGGCGCCGACGCCCCCGCCGCCGCATCGCCAGTGGCGACGGCGGAGCCGCTGAAAGCCGAGCCACCGCAAAAGGCTGCGCCTGCGCCTCCACCCGCCCCGGCCGCCCCTCCATCGCTGAAGCCCGCCACCAACGGCGCGGGGGCCGCGGCGGCGCAGCCTGCGCCCCCAGGTCAGCGCGTCCTCGCCTCGCCGCTCGCGCGCCGCCTCGCGGAGTGCAAGGGGATCGACCTGGCGGCCGTCAAGGGCTCGGGCCCGCACGGCCGGATCGTCAAGGCCGACATCGATGCGGCCCAGCGGGGCGCACGCGCGCCGGCCGCTGCGCCGGCGGCGGCCCAGCGTCCGGCCCAATCGCTGGAGCAGATGGGGATCGCGCCCGGCTCGTACGATCTCGTCCCACTCGACGGCATGCGCAAGACCGTCGCCCGGCGGATGACCGACAGCTTCCGCGACGTGCCGCACTTCCCGCTGAACGTCGACCTGGAGATCGACCGGCTCCTCGACGCCCGCGCGCGCATCAACGCCGCGCTCGAGAAGCAGGGCGTGAAGGTCAGCGTCAACGACCTGGTCATCAAGGCCGCGGCCGTGGCTCTGAAGCAGGTGCCGGAGGCCAACGCTTCCTACAGCCCCGAGGGGATCGCCATGCACCACCACGCCGACGTGGCGATGGCGGTGGCGATCGAGGGCGGACTGATCACACCGATCATCCGTCAGGCGGAATTGAAGGGCTTGGCCCAGATCTCCCGTGATTCCAAAGACTTGGCGGAACGAGCTCGTACGCGCAAGCTCAAGCCCGAGGAATACCAGGGCGGCACGTTCTCGATCTCCAACCTTGGCATGTTCGGGATCAGATCCTTCGCCTCGATCATCAACGAGCCGCAGGGCGCGATCCTGTCGGTGGGAGCCGGCGAGAAGCGGCCGGTCGTGCGCGGCGACCAACTCGCCGTCGCCACGGTGATGAGCGTCACGCTCACCTGCGATCACCGCGTCGTCGACGGCGCGACCGGCGCGCGCTGGCTGCAGGCCTTCAAGATCCTGATCGAAGACCCGATCGCATTGACCATCTGAGCAACCTGGCTTCATAGATGATCAGGCGGCACCCATTCGGCGAAGTGGGGTTCTGACATCGAACGACTGCCGCAACTCGCCGCCTATACACGTGCAACACACGAGCTGCAGACCAGAGCATCCCACTATTGGGGCTGCACGATAGTGGATATAAGCCGCGCCGCCTTGAGACCGACAAGCGCCCCAAACTAGGTTCCCGACCTGCCGTCGAGTTTGACAGGGAGCGCAGGTCGACAATGGACGTACTGGACAAGCCCGCGAAGCAGTCGCCGGACCTCGTCGGGACGGCTTACGGGCGTAGCCGTCAGCATCACAATTCGACGATCACCGAAGTCATGCCCGGCACGCCTTGCGGCGAATTTCTGCGTCGGTACTGGCACCCCGTCGCGGTGTCTCAGGACGTCACTACGCGCCCCTCCAAGATCAAGCTGCTCGGCGAGGAGCTGATCCTGTTTCGCGACGGCAAGGGGAAAGCTGGATTGCTCTATCCGCGCTGCATGCACCGCGGGACATCACTGTTCTATGGGCACGTGGAAGAACGCGGCATTCGTTGCTGCTACCACGGCTGGCTCTTCGACGCCGAGGGTAACTGCCTGGAACAGCCGTGCGAACCGGACGGCGGCCTTCGCCGGGACGTCGCACGCCAGCCCTGGTATCCGGTGCAGGAGCGGTATGGCCTTGTGTTCGCGTATCTGGGACCGCCGGACAAGATGCCCGTCCTGCCTCGCTACGACATCCTCGAAGATCTGAAGGACGGGGAATTCGTGCAGGCCAGAGGCGGCGCTTCCCTCGCCTATTTTGACCCGGCCGTCGAGGCGGAGCAGGTGCCCTACAACTGGCTTCAGGCTTGGGAGAATTCGCAGGACCCCTACCACGTATGGGTACTCCACTCGACGTTCAGCGGTGCGCAGTTCGCCGGCGGGTTCGGCGTCATGCCGAAGGTCGAATTCGAGCGACATGGCCAAGGCGCGATCTACCACGCCTACCGCACCTTCGAGGACGGCCGCAGCCTGGACCGCGTCACTTACAGCCTGCTGCCGAACATCGCCTCGGTCCCGTCGATTGAACTGAAGGAAGGCTTGGCCAGCAGCATGACCTGGTGGGTTCCGACGGAGGACGCCGGCTACGTGATCTTCTCCGCGGTGAAGACCCGCAAGGAGCTGCCACCCTTCGGTCTGCCCCTAACGCCCGACGGCAAGACGTGGAGCCAGATGAGCGAGCAGGAGCACCAAGACTATCCTTCGGACTTCGAGGCGCAGTGGGGCCAGGGCGCGATCACCCTGCATTCCGAGGAACATTTCGTTCAAAGCGACAGGGGCGTTGCAACGCTGCGCCGCCTTCTGACCCAGCAGATCAAAGCGGTTCAGAATGGCGAGGATCCCCTGGGAGTGAGCTTCGACGAGAATGCCCAGCCCGTGAAGATCGTAGCCGGGAACTACTATCGATAGGTTGGCCGATCCCATCGCCTCATCCGCACGAAGGTGAGACGAAACGCACCAGGCATCAGCCCTTGGGGGCGACGTTCGTGGCCGCCAGGCCCTTCAGCGACCGGCTGATGGCCTGGCGTAGCCACTGGTGGCTCGGATTGGAATGCACAAGCCGGTGCCAGTACATCTTCAGCTCTATCGTCGGCAGCTCGAACGGAAGAAACACCGGCGCACCGTGCCAAGGTGCTCGATGTCCCCCCGGAACGGTCGGCAGCAGCGCCATGAGATCCGTCGCCGCCAAAATTTGCGGCACGCAAAGGAAGTGCGACGTCGTTAGGACGACCCGCCGGCGGATGCCGTTCGCCTTCAGATGATTTTCCAGAAGTTCCTGGCTTCGCTCAACAGGCTCGACCCTCACATGACCGCCCTCGCAGAACTCTTCCAGCGAGATCTGCTTGTTCGCCAAGGGATGCCCGGCGCGCACGAGGCACCCGAACGCGGTTCGCGAGATGACCGTCTCCATGATGTTTCCAGACTTCAGGTCCGGGAAATGCCCCAGGGCGAGATCCAGCTCGCCGGCCTCCATCGCGCGTTCGATCTCGTTGAAGCGGGAGGATAGCGAACGGAGTTTGACCCTTGGCGCCTCGCGCGCGACCGTTGTCATGATGGCGGGAAGCAAATAGGTCTCGCCGACGTCTGGCATTGCCAGTCGGAATTCATGCTCCGCGGTCGCCGGATCGAACGTGGTCCGGGTCAGCAACTTCCGGTCCACCAGGCCGATGATCGAGCGGATCGGCTCCTCCAATTCGCGCGCCCGGACGGTCGGCGACATGCCGGTCGCCGTCCGGATGAACAAGGGGTCGCCGAATTCATGACGCAGACGCTTCAGGGCCGTGCTGACCCCCGGCTGCGTCATGTCCAGCTCTGTCGCGGCAGCGCTGACGCTCCGCGCGTCATAGATCGCGAGGAACGCGGCGAGGAGATTGAAGTCTATCGTCCGCTTCATAATCGCCGCCAATTTTACTCCGACCTTTATCTCTTGTAGAGATTATCCGTTCTCCGCCGCCGAAGTCCAGTCGAAGACTGGTTGCCGGCCGCACGTCGGGGCCGCATTGGATCGGTTCGACAGTCCGCGGTCATTAGTACGGGCTCGAAAACCGATGGCCTTGGTTATCGACGGCCGGACCCGCGATAGAGGTGGAAAGCTAGGCGCCGATGAGCAAGGAGCGATCGAGATCATCGCCGCGCAGCCAGGCGCTCGCCATGCCAAGCAGCGCCTCCATGCCCGGTCCACGCGTGCCGGGCGCGGAGGTCGTGACGTTGAATCCGGCCTTGGTCTGCAGATAGGCGAGGTGCCGATATCCCTCCGGAAAGGCCATCAGCAGCTGCGGATCGAGCTCGAGCTTCGCCGTCGGATCGACCGGCGTCATGCGGTCCATCTCATAAACCGGCTGGCGCAGCGCGATGAGCCATCGGCCCTCCCGCCGCTCGAAAAGGTCGAAGAAGCGTCCGAGACAGTGGACGTCCACCAGAACTCCGTCGACCGGCGCCCGCTGGATGATCTCCATCTTGGTCTGAGCCACGGCGCGGTCGCCGCGAATCTCGACACTGGCCCCGCCCAGAACGTGCAGAACCTTCAGCCCCGCGTCCCACGCCCGTCGGCTGCGCGCGATGAACTCCGACGCGCTGGACTGCGACCAGGTCGTGATCATCACCGCGTCGTCGGCCCAAAGCCCAGCAAGCCGGTCCCACTCCCCCGCATCCCGCCACAGGACCCAGTTCTCGATCGCCTCGCGGATCGAAAGGCGATCGAGCCATCCGTCATCGACCATGGCTGGCTCCCTGGCCTGCGGGGCGTTCGCCCGCAACGCGGTTCTCGATCGCGCCAATGCCGTCGATCTCGCAGCGGACGACGTCGCCAGGCGCGAGGAAGACCGGCGGATCCATGGCCACGCCGGCCCCTTCGGGCGTGCCGGTGGCGATCAGGTCGCCCGGCTCGAGCGTGAAGGCCGTCGAGAGGTAGGCGATCTGCCGCCAGAGGTTCGCCACCATTTCCCGCGTGTTGCTGGACTGGCGAAGCTCTCCGTTGACGAAGCACCTGAGCGCCAGATCGTGGGGATCGGGGATCTCGTCCGCCGTCACGATCCACGGCCCGATCGGCCCATGGGTGTCGAACGACTTGCCCATCGTGATGGTGCCGGAGTGGAACTGCCAGTCGCGGGCCGACACGTCGTTGGCGACGAAGTAGCCGAACACGCAATCGGGCGCCGCGGCCTCGCCGACGCCCTTCGTAAGCCTGCCGATCACGACGCCTAGCTCAACCTCATAGTCCAGCTTCTGCGTCACGCCCGGGAGGATCGGATCGAACGGGCCGTTGATGCAGGTGGTCTGCTTGTTGAACCACACCTGGTGCGCGGACGGGGCCAGGCCGAGCTTTTCGGCTTCGGCGATATGCTTGCCGTAGTTCATGCCGATCGCGAGGTACTTTCCCGGCCGCTCCACCGGAGTGCATAGCTTCACGCTGCTCAGCGCGCGCCGCTCTCCGGACCTGCCGATCGCCTCGCGCACTCGATCGAGCCCCGGCCGCCCCTCCTTGATCAGGTCGGTCATGGTGGGGAACACCGAGACCGGAATGACGTCGTCACCGTCGACGACGCCGAGACTCACGTCGTCTCCGACCCTGTATCGAGCAAGCTTCACCTGTGTCCTCCGCGTGCGCGCGTCCTATTGTCCGAACCGGTAGGTGACCGTCGCGCCGTACATTGCCGGATCGCGCCGCTGGATCGCCAATATGCCCAGCGGAAGCGCCGCGATGGCGTTCGGCCTGAAATCGAGGACGTTGCGCCCCCAGGCGGCGACCTCGAGCGAGTTGTGAAGGAAGGTCACCGCGGCGCGGAGGTTGAGCTGGCCGCCAGCCTTCTGCGTGGTTTGCGCCAGGATGGCCTGGGCCGAGGCGGCCGTGACCACGCCCTGGCTCGTCACGTCGCGGGTCACGCCGGCCGCGTCGACGAAATAGTTCACGGCGTTGATCGGCGTCTCGTCCTGCCAGACGTAGCTCGCATTAAGCGCGAGCGCGCCGAACGCGACGTCGGTCTGGTAGCTTGCCGCGAGACTGGCGGTCCACCGGGGCACCTGTTCGAAGCGTTCGTCGCGGCGGTCGATCCGCTGCCCCGCCGCGTTCAGCCCGAAGAACTCCTTGTACTTCGGCTTCACGTACGCGGCGTTGCTGGTGAGCGTGAAGCCTTCGAACAGGATCGCGGTCAGCTCGGCCTCGCCACCATAGGTGCGCACCTTGCCGGCGTTGCCGACGATGGTCGTGCTGCCGGCGGTGTTGGTGGTCGGGTTGATGAAGGTCACCAGCGTCGAACGCTGGATGTCGTTGACCGTATTGGCGAAGGCGGCGACGTTCAACCGAAGGCGCCGGTCGAACTGCTCGGTCTTCAGGCCGAACTCGTGCTCGTAGGTGATCTCCGGCTTGAACGGAACGAACGCGGCCTGCGCGACGCCGCTGGCGCGGGAGTTCTGTCCGCCCGAACGGAAGCCCTTGCTGGTCTTCACATAGAGCAGCATATCGGGGTCGACCTGGTAGTTGAGACCCAGGGTGTACGAGACTCCGTCGAAGTCGTCGCTACGCTCTTGACGGCAAGGCTCCGGTGAGGACGTCAACGGCGCGCCGACGATGCTGCAGGCGAGCGGCGCAAGCGTGCTGGCCAGGACAGTGCGGTTGAAGACGGCGACGCCCTTGTCGTCGACCGAGTATCGCAAACCGGCGGTCACGCTCCATGCGTCGTCGAAATGCCAGGCCCCCTGCCCGTACAGGCCCTGGCTCTTGGCGTCGATGCGTGCGGAAGACAGGTTGGTGGTGAGTGGACGCGGCGCCGTCGTCCCGGCCGCAGGCAGCATCGCGACCATCGGAAGACTGTTCGAGGCGCCGAGCTCGGTCCCGTATTCCTTGAAGTAGAACGCGCCGAACGCAAAATCCAAGGCGTCGTCGAACGCCTTGCCGGTGAACTGCAGCTCACCGGAATACTGCTTCAGATCCTGCTGCGTCGTCGAGCTGATGAGATAGATCGGCGATCCGTCCAGATCCTGGGTGTTGAAGCCGAGAACCTTCCGGTAGCCACCAACGAACTTCACCGCCCCGAAGCCGGTGTCGAGCGTCGCCGTGCCCACGTAGGTCTGCGTCTTGGCGTAGCTGCGCGAGTCCTCGTTCAGGGACGTCGGATCGCCCTGCTGCGCGTAGGGAATGTAGTTGGCGAAGAACGCGCGGCCAGCCGCCGCCGCGACCGCCGGCGAGGCGCCCAGCTCGAGGCCCGCCTCGGTGTTCGCCACCGACGTGGGATCGACGACCGCCAGACGCCACCCCGGCGTCAGGGCGTCGAACCGGTATCGTTCGGCGGAAAGCACGACATCCAGCCTGTCCGTCGGGCGCAGCAGCAGCTTGCCCCGCACCGTCCAGTTGTCGCGCGCCTGGACCTTGCGGCCAAGGCCGCCGCGGAGCTGCGGTCCGGCCAGCACGTCGCCGGAGAGCGGTATCGGCCTTGGCAGGTCGACGCCGCCGAAGCTGTACGGGGTACTGTCGATGTATCCGTCCCGCTTGAGCAGGGAGCCGGCGAGACGCAGCGCGACCTTGTCGGCCACGACCGGCACGTTGACGACGGCCGTGCCGGTGCGCTCGTCGAACCGGCCGTACCCCGCGGAGACGAGACCGTCGAAGCGGCCCGGATCGGGGTCGTTAGTCTGGATCAGGAGCGCGCCGCCGGTCGTATTGCGCCCGAACAGGGTGCCTTGCGGACCGCGGAGCACCTGCGCGGACTGGACATCCAGCAGGTCGGCGTTGAGGCCTTGGCCGCGCGCCCAGTAAAGGCCGTCGACATAGGTCCCGACCGAAGGGTCGAGCGTCGCCACGACGTCGTTCTGGTACTGACCCCGAAGCTGGAGATTGATCGCCGTTCCGCTCGCCCGGCTCTGCGGCAGGACGAGGCCAGGCGCGATCCGGGCGAGGTCCGTGAGATTCAGCGCGTTCTGTCGCCGCAGCCCCTCGCCGGAGATCGCGGTGACGGCGACCGGCACGTCCTGCAGGTTTTCCGCCACGCGCCGGGCGGTGACGACCACCTCCCCCAGTTCCTTGCCTGCGGCCTCGGCTTGCGCGACCTGCGGATCTGTCTGCGCCGAAGCGTCCGATCCGTCGGCAAGCGCCAGACACGACACCGTCGCGCCAGCAAGCATCCGCATCCGCATCCGCATCCGAAGTTTTGAAATAATCATCGATCCGACCCTCCCCGTGGGGCGTCTTCGCCGCCATTGCGCGACGAATTTCCGGACTTCATGAGAATGTCAACTGTATGATCGAAATCGATCTCGCGCCTAATCTCTTATTCTCATGAGTTTCCGAGAGGATTTTGCCATTATTGGCGTCGCTTATAGAGAGTATAATTGCGCACGAGTGGCGCTTTCTGCCTAGGCGAATAGGCTCAACGTTAAAATGAGGCCAAACCTCAACTAGGCGGCCGTGGCGCGCGGAAGAGGTTGGCAGGCGCGCGCAGCGGTGCTGGGCCAGGGCGAACCGTGGGCAACAGGTCCAGGCCGTGAGCCTGTGAGCAGAGGAAATGTCGGACGTGCAGGACGCGGAACTTCTACGGCGAGCCCCGAACCTCAAGTTCAGCCATATGGGCCTGAGCGTCATCGACATCGCGAAGATGGAGGACTTCTATACCCGTATCCTCGGCTTCACGGTGACCGACCGCGGCCATGCGGGCGGCATGGACTTGGTCTTCCTATCCCGGGACCCGATGGATCACCACCAGATCGTGCTGGCCAGCGGGCGGCCCGACGCGCTGCCCGCCAACACGGCCAATCCGCAGTTTGGCCCCAGCATCAACCAGATTTCGTTCCAGATGGCCGAGCTGGCCGATCTTCGCGACATCGGCCAGCGCCTCCAGGCGTACGGCACGAAGAACTTCTTCCCGGCAAATCACGGCATCGCGTGGAGTATCTACACCCACGATCCGGAGGGAAATAACCTGGAGTTCTTCGTGGACACCGAATGGTATTTTCCGCAGCCGTTCCTGGTTCCACTCGAATTCAGCAGCTCCGACGCCGAGATCTATCGGCTCACGGAAGAGCTTTCCAAGGCGCAGGACGGCTATCAGCCCTATGGCGAGTGGCGTCGGAACATCGCGCCCCGCATGACGGCGTACGTCGCCCCTGCGGAGCGCGTCTGACCGCGATGCTGGTGAGGTCCGCGTTCTGGATCGGGACGCCGCACGCCGGGCGTGAGAGCGATCTGGCTGACGCCATCGACACGAAGCTCATCCCGGCGATGCGACGCTTTCCCGGCGTCCAGGCGGTCCACGCGCTCTGGCCGCAGCGGCGGGAGGACGATCCGCCGAGCATCTACTGCCAGGTCGTCGTGCTGTTCGAGTCGACCGAAGACATGCAGGCGATGCTGCAGTCCGACGAGCGGGCTGCGCTTCGGCCCCAGGTGGGAGCGGCCATGGCGCTGTTCGATGGGCGGGTCAGCCACATCGACTATCAGGCGCGCTAGGCGGGCGACGCGGCGAGCGCCCGCGCGAGCGCGGCGTTCCAGGCCATCGTGAAATGTCTCGAAATCGCGGCGTCCGGAACCAGCCGGTCGAAGCCGTGGAACGCGCCCGGCGCCACGTAGAGTTCGGTGCGCACCCCCGCGTTCAGGAGCCGCTGCGCAAAGACCACGCTCTCCTCGACGAAGAGATCGACCGCCCCGACGCCGATGAAGGTCGGCGGCAGACCGGCCAAATCGTCGACGCAGGCGGGAATGGCCCCGGCTGGCGGGCTCGCCGAGCCGGCGGCAACGCCGAGAAGCGCCGTCCACGCCATCCGGTTTGAGGCGGCGGTCCAGCCGAAGGCGCCGATGTGGTCCGGCGTCGCGCGTGAGCTGCCGGTGCGGTCGTCCAGCTCCGGATAGATCAGCACCTGGGCCGCCAATGCGACCTCGCCGCGATCGCGGACCGCGATGGCGACCGCGGCTGCGTGACCGCCGCCGGCGCTGCTGCCCATCACGGCGATGCGGGAACGGTCGACGCCAAGCTCCCCAGCATGATCGCCGAGCCACTTCAGCGCGGCGTAGATGTCCTCACGCGCGCCCGGGAACGGGGTCTCCGGGGCCAGCCGATAATCGACCGCGACCACCACGCAGTCGTGAGCGGCGGACAGCGCCTGCAGGCGCGAAACCTCCTGCGCCGCCGTACCGCTCACGAAACCTCCGCCGTGGACATAGACCACGGCCGGCGCCGGCGATGGCCGCAGCCGGGCGCCGATGACGAACACGCGGACCTCGGGCGCGTCGGCGAGACCGGGGATCACCCGCTCGTCGACGGCGACGCCAGGCAGCCGCGCCGGCTGCGGCAGCATCGCCATCAGCGCTCGGAGGCTCGCGGGCGTGGCCTCGGCCTGAAAGGCGCCGGCGGCCTGCAGGAACGGCCGAAGCTCGGCGTCGACCAGGCTGAGCGGATCAATCCTCATCGACCTTGGCCCCACCGGCGCTGCCTAGCCCGCAACCGACGTGTCATTCTGACGAAGACGGCGCGTCTGGCCCAGGGGCGGCGCCACGCAGATGACCACGACGAGCGCGGCGGAAAGGGCGATCGACAGGAACACCAGCTCATAGGCCGCCTCCGACGGGAAGCGAGCGCCGGATGCCGGATCCAGCCGTTCCGACCTGGCCAGCAGGACCGCCATGAGTTGCGCGCCGATCGCGGCGCAGACGGCGCGGACCACTGAACTGAGGCCGGTCACCTCGCTGGTGCGCTCGGCGGGAGCGCCTTCGAGCACGAGGTTCGGGATCGACGCCAACAGCATCGCGTTCGCGAAACCTGCAAGGACTGTGGCCGCGACGACCTGCAGGATCGTGTCGTGAAAGTGGTACAGCGAGGTCCAGGCCGCAGAGCCAGCCAAAGCGCCGATAAGCGTCGCCCAGCGAGCGCCGCTCCGGCCGGCGATCCAGCCGCTCAGCGGCGCTCCTACGGCGGCGGAGAGGTTGGACGGCAGTTTCATAAGGCCGGCGACGGCGCCGCTGACGGCGAAGCCGAAGCCGGCCAGCCGTGGCTGCTGCAACAGGAGGAGCGTCAGGACCGGGAGTTGAGCCAGGCCGAGCGACATGATCGCGCCGCAAGCGTTCCCAAGCCAGATCGGACGCCGGCGCAGCAGTTTCACGTCTATCAACGGATCCTTGCAGCGCCACTCGTGCGCGAACCACAGTCCCAGCGCAGCGATCGACGCGACCAGCAGTCCTCCCGTGCTCATGTTGCTCCACCCGAGTTTCCGCGAGGCGGTGATGGCGTAGAGCAACGCCGCCACCGCCGGCGCGAACAGGATCGCGCCGAGGTAGTCAAAGCGTTGGGAGCGCCGATCTTGGGCCGGCTCGGGAACGAGGGTGAGCAGAGGGATGATCGCGATGCAGGAATAGAGCGCCGTGACATGGAAGATCCAGCGCCAGTGCCCGACATCGGCCAGGTAGCCGCCCAGCACATACCCGACCAGCGCCGAGATCATGTAGGATCCGGTAAGCACGCTGATCCAGAAAGCAGAGCTGTTAGCCGGCGCGATCTGCCGGGTGATTCCAAAGCATAGCGGCAGGATGGCGCCCGAGACGCCCTGGATCGCCCGACCCAGGACGACGAGTTGCGGACTCGGCGCGAAGGCGCTGACGAGCGACCCGATCGCGGCGGCGGCCACGACCAGGACCAGGACCCGGCGCCGGCCGAACATGTCGCCCAATCGCCCGCCCACCGCGGCGGACACCGCCTGGGCCAGCAGGAACGCCGTCATCACCCAACTGGCCGACGCTATATCGCCGAAGTCCCGCACGATGGCCGGGAGCGCGGTGAGAACCATCACGTACTCAAGCGAACTTAAGATATCGACGAGCACCAGCCCGGCCATGGCCAGATGGAATCGCGATTGCGGACCGCTCGAAGCAGACTGCGCGCTCACGCCCGACGTCGCATCCGCAGACACCCCCCAACCGGCGCGGCAGCGCATTGCGCGCAGCTGTCGAGCCTAGACGCTCATGATTTCGGCGGCCAAAGACGACCAGCCCTGGATTCGCGCGCGCACCTGTTGCTGCCTATTTCCCAACGTCCTTCCGCAACCCGCAATCCGCAGAAATTGATACCGACTATCGAGGTCACAGATATCCAAGCCGCAGGTCTGTCCCGTGGCGCAGGGGCGGCAGCTCGAATCTGGGAGCGATTGCGTTCTAAACGGAATTTCCGAACGCCGGCTTAGAGTCATGAGCGGGCGATGGATGGGAATGCGTTGCATCATCCGGCGCAGTCAGGGGGGCGGACCCAAGCTGTTTATCGAGATGATATTAGGATGTGCTGAGCCGTACACCTGGTTCCCACCGTTCGCGACGATCAACAGGCGTGCAAAGTTGGGAGCAGGCCGAAGGGTTGTCCTTCCATCGCTTACGTCGCTGAGAGCTGCGCCGGCGCAAGCGACAACAGCTCGCAGATCTAAACACGCGAAACTGGAAGTTTGTCAGCTGCGCCAATTAGCAATCGCTTCGCGCTTGGCCTGCACTTTATCATCGCTCGATGCCCTCACGCACATTACGCTTGACCTCCGACGCGGCCGGCGCGCCCGCTACCGGCACGGGCAGAGTAGATATCGATCTGCAGCTGAGGAGCTTCCCGCGCGGCCCTGATCGCCTCGGCGGAGGCGTTGGTGCGATCGGCGCCTCACATCGAAGTCGAAGAGGAGCCTCGCCGCATCAGCGGCGAGGCTCAAGTTCGGCACGTACGGGGAGGAACGCGTACGTCTCGCCAGCGCGGCGCATTCCGTAAGCCTTCACAGACATCGTAGGGCGCATCTTGGCATTCGCCGACGCTGAAACATGAGGCGCTTCAGCGACCCAAAAAATATACGATCGAAGAAATTTAGTCAATGACGAGGCGCGAGGACGCCGCGCGACGCAAACGCGGGCATGGATCCGTTTGATGATCGTGGAAGCTCCCCGGGCGGCGAGGCTCGATTGCTACCGCCCCTCGTCAGTGAATCAAGGTGATCTTAGTGGCCCGAGAGAGGGCTGCGGGCCAGATTGGATCATGCGAGCGCTAGGTCTGCACATAACTACAGCTTCGTCCAACGTCGACGGCGGACTCAGAATCCAGTCAGCCCTTCGTCCAGAGGGATCGCAAGTACATTGATCGCATATGCGATCATCAGCGTCTGACCTATAACAAATACTACGTCTAAAAGCTGCGGTGGGGACAGATTTTGCGACAGCGTTTTCCAGGACGTATCGGAAATATTGTTTCTTTGGTGGATTTCATCTGCGGCTCGGATAAGGGCGGCTTCGTGTTCGGACCAACCTTGTGCGTTCGCGCCAATTTTTACGCGCTCGATTTCGTCGGCGGATAAACCCTGCGCTTGCGCGAGCCGCTTGTGCTGCGCCCACTGATATTCCGCTCGAGTGATCCATCCACACCGCAGAATCAAAAGTTCCCTGTCGCGAGCGGGCAGCGTCGAATGCTGGAAAAAATAAGCTGACCAGGATCCAAGTGCGCGCAGAAACGGAGGATTATTCGCAAATATGCGAACTATGTTGAGTGTCGACTGAGCACCCCGAGCCTCCAGCACTTGCCGCTGCTCGTCACTACAGTTACCTTCGTCGATCATTTCCAGCCGCGGTGTCGTGGCCATCTTTTCGTCCGCCCCTTGCGTTCGCATCGCCTCACTGCGCAGCCAGATAGCGTTCAGCCAAAGCGCCGAGTCCGCCAGAACCTGTTATTCGAGTGAATATGATCATGGGCCATATAATCACGCAAGCGGCACGCCGACTGTCGCGTGTATCGCACGAGTTGCCCGCCTACCGCCTACTCGGTCGGCGCATCCGGCAGCGGATTGGGCATTAATCGCCGCTGGGGCTGGAAGCGCCGGGCCGATCAATGGTGAGAGATTTTTCCCAGATTCTTACGGTAGCCTGGAAGGACACGGCCAACGGCGATCGTTTGCGACGGGTGTGCTGGCCACACGACCTCAGCCTAGCGCTAAGCGATGTGCGGCAGTTGGTTAAGCAGTTCGCCAGGGCCGACATCCAGCGCCGCTGCAATGTGCACCATCACCATTAGGCTGGGGTTGCGCACGCCTCGTTCGATGCCACCGACGTAAGTCAGATCGATCTTGGCCTGGAAGGCGAGTTGCTCCTGTGTGAGACCGCGGGCCCGTCGCAGCCGCCGCACATTTTCTCCAACGACTGCACGCCAGTTCATCGGGAGAGCAAAGCCGATATGGACTATAGTCTCTAGGGATTATAGTCCATATCGATTCCGCTAGTGTGCTTTCCCCTTCGATCTATCGGCATGAGGCCGGGAGGTATGGGATACGGCGGTGTCGCAAACGCCACATGTGTGGCTCTGTGCACAGCATGGTCCTTCGCGACCCAGACACCCCGCGCTTGACACTCAAACACAGGGATGTATCCCTTTTCAAGAAGTCGCACAGTGAGGAGGCGGCGAGCTTTTTAGAGCGAGGCCGCCTATCGCGTGGACCAAATCCTGATATGATATGCGCTTGCCCGCGAGAAGGCCGACGGGATCACAGCACTCAGCCTTGGGCGCTTAGCCGCTGCTGCGGCCGGATTGACGGCACGTGATATCGGCCAGCCTTCATGCGTGATGCATGGTCCACGGGTCGATCCAGGCCCTGTCTTCCGACCGCCTATGATGCCCATGCGAGATGCCCGGGAGGACATGATGGACAGCGGACTTACGCGGTCGGTGAGGCGTCCAGCCATCCCGAGCTCCATTGCGGACGCGCCAATATCGCGGGCCCGCCGCACCTACGCCCTGATCATGTTTTCGCTCGTGTCAATGCTGGCGGTGGTCGACAGGCACGTTCTGTCGGTACTCGTCGCGCCGATCCAACAGGAACTCAACGTCAACGACACCGCCATGGGGCTCCTGAGCGGCGTCGCGTTCGCGCTTTTCTATGCCATTGCCGCGATTCCGGTGGCTCGATACGCCGATCGCGGAAATCGGCGGAACCTGCTTGCGGTCGCACTCACGGTCTGGAGCGCAGCTACTGTCATGTGTGGCGTGGCGGCCAGCTATGCGCAGCTCTTGTTGGCGAGGATTGGCGTGGCGGCCGGGGAGTCGGCGGCCAATCCGACCATGATGTCTCTGATCGGAAGCATGTACCCTCGCGATGGCCGGGCGTCAGCCATTGGCGTCATGTTTGCTGGCAGCGCGATCGGCATGTTTCTCGGGAGCGCACTCGCAGGCCTGTTGAACGACCTTTATGGATGGCGGGTTGCATTCATGGCGATAGGCGCGCCTGGCATTCTGCTCGCGCTTGTCATCTGTCTTTCCGTGCCTGAGCCCCGGCGCGCCGTCGATGACGCAGTACGCGGGACGGAGGCGCAGGAGCCAGTCAGCTCCGTGCTCAGGTACCTTCTCAGCATCCGGACCTTCTTGCCGCTGCTCGTGGCCAAGTGCTTTTTCAACATGGCGTTCTTCAGCTTTCTGGCCTGGGTTCCCACCTTGTTGATCCGCAGCCATCAGATGACAACCGCGCAGATGGGACTGCTCTTTGGCACAGCTTTCGGGATCGGTGGACTGCTTTCAAATCTTGCTGGTGGCATGGCCAGCGACCGACTGGCACGCAGGGGTACGAGATGGTACATGTATTTTTGTTCCACTGCGTCCTGTATAGCAATTCCTAGCCTTATTGCTATACTCTGGGCGCAGTCATCAGCGTTCATCTTTGCTGGCTGTCTTTGTTTTGCTGTGACGGGCGGTCTGACTGTGGGCCCATCGCTCGCCGCCGGCCTAGCGGTTGTCAGGCCGCAGACCCATGCGTTTATGACCGCCGTCATGTATTTTTGCATGAACTTGGTGGGGGCGGGACTTGGTCCCCTGCTGATCGGAGCAGCGAGCGACGCGATCCGCCCGACTTTCGGCGATCATTCACTCAAATTCGCTCTCACAATAATTGCGGTGGAACTGAGCATAGCCGCCTGGATGTTTTTTCGTGCAAGCCGCGTGATCGAACGTGATGCAAGCGGCTCTGCGTAACCTCGACCCAATCTTAGGCGCGAGGCCGTGGCAATGCAGAAGCCTCGTTTCTGACATGGCGTCGGCGGAGATTGCCCTTCGAGATAGCCTCTCAGTTCAGACCGTCTCCTTATCGTCCGCTATGTGGCCGCCGTCGCTCCCAGCCCAACTGCGAAGCGGTGACCCACGCCCCGCTAAATGACCCGCTACCGTATTGATTCACGCAAGGGCCCTGCCAGCAGCGCCCTCCCCTCGCCCGCTGGGTTCGATGTGCGCTATGCATGCCAGTCGGTCCCGGCTTGGTACTGGCGCGGGTTGGCATGCTCAAAATCCTTCTCCGTGCGCCATCCATGATAGCTGTACTCGCCCATCAGGCCCGCAAAGAGAGGATCATCTTTGTGACGCTCCCACGCTTCCGGCGGCACGCGACCTTTGATTAACTCCTGCGTCTCAATGAACTGCCGGCAGAATGCAAAGATAAGATTCATTCGGATCCCCCGCTCATTTCGGGGAAAGGCGCCATGCCAAGTGTTGCCGTGCCAGATGACAACGTCGCCCGCCTTCGCTTCGATTGGAATTGCTTCCGGGGACTCGTGTCCACGGGACATGCCTGCTTCGAGTGGCGAAGGCTGCCGGCAGCGCCGGTGACTCCCAGGCACCATTGCAAGCGCTCCGCCATTGCGGGTGTAGTCAGTAAGGACGTAGGTCAGGTTGGCGAAGCAGGAATAGGGTGGCAGTGGCGATGGGATACCATTCGCCGCATCGGCATGAAGGTGTAGGCCGTCAGCGTTACCAGCCTTAATATGGCTGGAAACGCTGTTCAGCTTCACGCTTTCCCCCATCATATACCTGATGAGCAGCAGAGGCTTTTCGGCCATCAGCAACTTTTCGAAAATTACGTCTTCAAAAAGTAAATTCGTGAGCAAGGGCGTACCCGGGAGTCTGCCCTCAAGATTTTCGTCGTTGCTTATATCAAGCTTCCTGCCCCACCTGCGCTCAGCGACAGCAAGGATACTCGTCTGTGTCCGCCTGACGATATCGGATGACAGCGAGCTGGGCAGCACCGTGAAGCCGAACGCCTCGAGCTCCGCCACATTCCGCTCGAGCCCTGCCTCGCGGATCGCCCTGTAAGTGTTGTTCAGAAAGCGCGACGACGGCCAGTCACCGATTTCCACTTGCGTCCTCCCCAAAGCGCCCGTCATCGCACGCCCGATTGCGTGACAAATATACGATCGAAGCACTTCGTCAAAGCGAACTTGGTCCAGTCCGGCAGAATGCAAGGCGAGATCAGACCGTGCCGGGTCGCGAGCCAAATGCCCTACACTGGTCTGTTTATACTCGGTTTTTTCCCTGAGATAGGCTCGCTTCTCCGCCGCGCGACCGCCTCAAGGCGCGTCACGGCGCGACGCCATATTTTATTCGTTCGCATAGACATATTTCTTCGTGTGTTTTAATGACTGGCCTCAGGCAGGGCTGAACGAGCTGTTCCAATCAAGGGACATGGTCGCCCGCTGGTGTCGCTGCGAACGAAGTTGGGGGGCAACAGATGCTGACATGGACGCCTCAATCGTCGTCCCCCGTTCGCCGCCCTTCTGAAGCCAGCGGACCACGCCCCGACCGTGATCGATGAGCGATCCGCGCGACGACATCGCCATGCAGAGAATTATCAGGGAGGTTAAATTGCTGGGAACAAGGCTTCTGTGCGCTGCGGCGTTGACAGCATTGGCGGCGCCCGCCGCAGCCCAGGCCCCGGTCAGGTCTGCGCCAGACACGGCTTCGGTCGACGAAGTGGTGGTCACGGCCCGTCGGGTCGAGGAGCGCCTCCAGGAGATCCCCCTTGCGGTAAGCGCCGTGAGCGGCGCAGCCCTGCAACGACAGGCGGTTCAGGAGATCAAGGACCTGTCGGCCACGGTCCCGAACCTTTCAATTTCAAGCGCCAACGCTGGCGGGTCCGCGGTGGTGATCGGCATCCGCGGCCAGATTCAGCCGAACACGGGACTGCTCTACGTCGACCCGGCAGTTGGGATCTATGTGGATGGCCTGAACCTCCCGCGTAACACCGGACTGCGATCCGGTCTCGTGGATATTCAGCGGGTTGAAGTCCTTCGTGGGCCACAGGGCACGCTCTATGGGCGTAACACCACCGGCGGAGCGGTGAGTGTCATCACCCAGGATCCACGCACCGAATTCGGGGGATCATTCCAGGCGAGCTACGGCAACTACAACGCCTGGAACGTTCTCGGAGTCCTGAATCTTCCGGTGGCAGACGGGTTGAGCTTGCGGCTGGTGGGGCAACATGGCGAACACGACCCGTATGGGAAGCAGATCGCCACAGGCGTCGGCCTTTACGACGAGAAGAACACCTATCTGCGGGCCAAACTTCGCTACGATCGAGGCGAGCGCTTCCGGGCTTCGGTGACCGCTGACTATTTCCGCTACCGCTCCAGTGGTCCGATCGTACACCTGGCTGGCCTGACGCCGGCGTCAACCGACACGCGCTTCAGTGGGAGGGTGGCCAACGTTCCAGGTGCGGTCGCACCTACCCCGACAAACCCGACAGGAACCGGGACGTATGCTGTCGCCGGAGGAACTGCGACCAACATCGTGCGGCTGCACCGCGGCCTTCCCCTAACCCCGGCCGGGCTGGACGCGGCGTCTGCCATTCTGGCTTCGAATGTCCGGCGCGGTCCCAACGCCGCCCCGGTTGACTTTTATGACAGCCTCGGAACGTCCAGCTCGCTCGGCAAGAATAATTCCAACAGCAGCGGCGGCAGCGTCGTGGCCAGCCTGGAATACGATCTGGCTAAGGATCTGACCCTGCGGTCGATCTCCGGCTGGCGTCGTTACGACAGGGACGAATTCTTCGATATTGACTCCACGCCATTTCCCCTTCTCGAGAGCGGCGGCGGCACCCCCTTCGACAACTTCTATAGCCAGGAGGTGCAACTGCTCGGAAGCGGAGACAATCTGAAGTGGGTAGTCGGCGGCTACTACAGCTACGAGCGCGGGTTGGACCTTACGCCCGGCGCCGTCGCTCAGCCTCCGGGAGCCTCTCCGGTGTCGATCGCCGATGGACTCAGCCGGAGCACCAGCAAAGCTGTCTTTGGACAGGCAAGCTACTCGATCACCGAAGCGCTCACCGCCACCGTGGGCGCCCGGTACACGGAAGACACACGTAAAATTAGGAACAGGAACCGGAACAACGCCAACGCCTGCCTCCTCCCCCTATCGTTGCTCAATGATCCGGACGGCCCCATCACGACCCGGGCGGACGGGACGGTTGGCCCCTGCGGGGCGAACCTGTCGGCCAAGTTCGACGCCCCATCCTGGCTTGCTTCTCTGGATTATCAGATAAACACCGATGCACTCGTTTATGGAAAGGTCGCGCGAGGCTTCCGCGGCGGCGGTCACCAGGGTCGTGCGAACACACCCACTATCATCAGCAGCTTTCAGCCCTTCCGCCCCGAAACCGTCACGGAATACGAAGTCGGCCTGAAGTCGCAGCTGATGGGTGGGCGGACGATCTTCAACGTGGCCGCGTTCTATGACGATTACCAGGATGTGCAGCGTACTGTGACGCTGATCAATCCCGCGGGCTTCGCGTACACCATAACTTCGAACGCCGCGACGGCGCGGCTCTACGGGGTGGAGGCTGAGAGCAGCTGGCGCGTGACCGATGCGCTCTCACTGAATGGATCTCTGGGCTACCTGAACGCCAAGTACAAGACCTTCACCGACGCCGTGCTCGGCGACCGGTCCGCTGAGCAATGGCCTGCCCCGACGTGGAATTACAGCCTCTCTGCGCATTACCTGCAGCCGACGGATTTCGGCCACGTAGACGTCACGCTGCAGTGGGCAGGCCGAAGCGCGGTGAACCTGCAGCCACAGGGGCTGAGGCGAGCTCAGAACATCCAGAAGGGCTACGGCCTGCTTAACGGCACTGCCAGCGTTCGTCTCGACGCGGCCGACCTGGAACTGGCGATCTTTGGGCGAAATATCCTGGCCAAGAAGTACTACACCGGCGGCAGCAGCGTGGAGAGCCTTGGTTTCAATACGCTCATCGTCGGCGAGCCGCGCACCTTCGGTGTTCAGCTGACAAAGAAGTTCGGCGGCGAATAGCGCCGCCTCCAACTTCCTGGCTTTGATGCACCGCCGGCTACGTCACCGGCGGGAACGCCCGCCGCAGGAGGCGCCGACCATGAACGACGACGTCGGAGCAGATCTCTTCCCCGTCAGTGAGCGCGCGTGGAGACGCCACTATCTGCTCTTCGTTCTGTGCCTGGTCGGCGTCTTCAACATGCTCGATCGCCAGATCATTTCCGTCCTCCTCGAGCCCATCAAGAAGGAGTTCGGGGCCAGTGACGCGGCCATGGGCGTCGTCGTCGGCGCCATGTTTGCCGGATTCTACCTTGTTGCGGCGGTACCGGTTGGTCGCCTGGCAGACCGATATCCACGAAAGTGGGTGATCGGCATCTGCCTAGGCTTCTGGAGCATGATGACTGCGCTCGCAGGAGCCACCACAAGCCTCGCCCAACTCGGCGCCACACGGATTGGAGTTGCCGTCGCAGAGGCGGCGACGTCGCCGGCAAGCTACTCAATGCTGTCCGATGTATATCGCACACGGGTGCGGGCAACGGTCATCTCCATCCTCGCCGCAGCACAGGCCGCAGGAATCGGTCTGGGTGTTTTCCTAGGCGGCTGGCTGTCAGACGTCTTCACATGGCGCATCAGTCTGATGTTGGTTGGTGCGCCCGGCATCCTTCTGGCGGTGTGGATGCTGCTGACGGTACGCGAACCGGTGCGTGGATCCTCCGACCGAGTGACTGACACCGGTCAAGCACCATCCACGCGCGCCAGCCTGGCGATACTCTGGAGGATTCCGACCTATCGATGCCTCATGCTCACAGCGGCCTTCGCTGGTTTCGGCGGCTATGGCGTGTTGAACTGGGGACCGACGTTTCTGCGCCGCCTGCATCAGATGTCCGGCGCCGAAGTTGGAACGCTCTTCGGATCGGCGGTGGGCCTGTCTCTGATGCTCGGCAACATCGTGGGCGGGATCATCAGCGACCGCCTCGGCCGGCGAGACATGCGCGCATACATGTGGATCGCCGCGGCCGGCCCGCTGCTCTCGACACCGGCGGGCTTCGTGTTCGTCTTTGCATCCGATGGCGCGGTCGCGATCGTCGCGCTGTTTCTGTTCCTGTTCTTCCAGACAAGTTATATTCCGCCCTGCTACGCAGTCGGCCAGATGCTAGCTCCCTTGCGCGTGCGCGCCATGGCCTCGGTGGGCATCGCAATGGCTACCGGCGTGGCTGGCATGTTTCTTGCGCCTCTTGCGGTGGGGTTGATGAACGACGCCTTCAGCGGACGCTTCGGTGACGGGTCAATCCGCTATTCTCTGGGCGCCATCATCGCGTCGGCCGCATTGGCTGCAGCCGCGGCCACAATGGGAAGCCGCATGATTCTGCGCGACTACGCGGCGACGCGGCAGGCTGACTCCGTCACGCCGCAAGGACCGTCCGCCGCTGCCGTCTGAAACTCCCATTCCGGCTGACGTAACAATCGCGAAACTCGCGCAGTACCGCAATGTGGCGCCAGTCACTCAACGGACGCCAACAACCAGGTCGGCAGCGCCGCAGGAAATCGGCTCGAGGTTGTCAAGGCGCCGCTCTGACAAGTAGGCCGCAGAGCGCAGCCCAATGATCACTCCGCCCAGACACGACGTATTCGCGAAATCAAATGCCTAGCGCAGCCGATGTAGCACTTTACGCCCACTCCAGGCGAAGCCGGCGTCTACGCGAATCACCTACACTTTGAAACCAACGCGTCTTGCGAGCGTAACATCAATCTGACGAGACGCCGCACTAGTGGTCTGACGTCAGGCACGCACGTTCAGTCCGTGGCGCGGGACATCATCTTCCTTGCCGCGAGAGGCGGCACCAGTGAAGCCCATGCAGCTTGCTGAACCTTGAGGTTGTCGATCAGTTTCGCCCAGGAAGCGTCCGTGCCGCTGAACGAAATGTCGAACTCCGTAGCAGTCCGAAACTCCAGGACCTCCAGACCGTCGGGCCCCACCTCGTAGCTGTAGAGTGTATCTGCCGGGACAAGAAAACTATCACCCGCACTTAATTCCTCGCTACCGAACTTCAGAGAGCCCGAGACCACATAATACAGGCAGTCGGCACTGTGCGAATGTCTGGGTAGCGTCGCGTGTTTCTTGAACCATGCATATGTCAGACTCACACCACGGTCATCATCCTTAAACAGAAGGCGGATCACTGCACTGTCAGCCATTCCGACCTCAAGCGCCGCGATGCGACCCCTTTCATCTGCTGGCCGCATGCGACCCAGGGGCATCGTCTCGCCGCCGAGATCCGGGGCTTCGCTGGCCCTGAAAATCGCGACCTGTGCCTTAGACAACACTTTCGCATCCGCGTTCATAAGCGTTCTCCACCTCTACGCGCCCGGCAGAAGATCTATCCGACCGCAGATTCTAACTGACCAATAAATTTATACAAGCGAAGCAATCCACCCCGACAGGATCGTTCGCAGGACGTCATAGACGCGGCAATTGAGCGTCTGAACCGCCCTGCGCTGAAACGAGCAGTTCATAACGACCTGAAGCTGATGCCCAGTCTGCTGACACACGCTCCAGGGTGTCCGGCGCAGAATCCAATCCCAGGAGACTGTCGCATCTCCGCTACGACTCATGTTTCAGTAGAATTTTTACATCTGTCGGACGGGTCAACGCGTCGAAACCCTCATTTATCTTCTCAAGCGGCAGCGTCTTGCTGATAAACAGGGAGGCATCCAGAACGCCTTCCGCGATCCGATCGAGCGTTTCGGCGAATTCCTTCAGACTGTAGGCGTTGGAAAAACGAAGCTGAACCTCTTTCACCAGTCCGTTGATCGGCCAGATGCGGTCCTCGGACGCACACGCGCCGGCGACGACGATTGTCGATCCGATTGGCGCACCCGATAAAGTCGCATCCAACACCCCTGGAGCCCCGACGCACTCAAATATTACGGCCCGGCCGATCCGCTCTTCCGTAGCGTAGGCCTGCATTGCCGTCGGCGCTTTGGCGTCAATGCCGTAGTCTGCCCACGATGCATATGGCGAGAATTGCGCCGGATCGATTACGCGATCAGCGCCGAGTTTTTCAGCCACGACGCGCCGTTCTGCGGAGTAATCGACCGCAATGATAGGGCCGACACCTCTCCAACGCAGCGCGGCGATCACCGCAAGGCCGACCGGTCCACAACCGATAACCATCGCAACATCGCCCGGCTCGATGCCGGCTCTGGAGACCGCGTGCTCTCCCACCGCCATCGGCTCAGTCAGCGCGGCCAGCTCGGCCGAAAGGCCATTCTTTACCTCGAGCATAAACCCGGCCTGCAGGAGCATCTCGGCTCCAAATCCACCGCCATACGAGTCTGAGAAGCCGAGAATTTCTGCTCTCCCGTTTTCCAGCACGCACGGAAAACTCGCGATCATCCTGCCAGACTTGATATTGCCCTCGGTCCGTGGGCCATAATCCAACAGCTCACCACAGAACTCATGCCCCAGGATTTGACCATCCCCAGCGACCTGGCCACCCGCTTCCTTCTCTGAGGTGACGGAGTGAAATCGGTGCAGGTCCGACCCACAAATTCCACAGACGAGCGTCCGCACCAAGGCTTGGCCTTCGCGCGGTACCGGAGTGGATCGCTCCTCAAACCTGAATCCGTCAGGCTTCAATACTGCGGCCCGCATCGCCTTCTCCCATTCTCTCCGCAGTTGACGGAACCGCGTTCTTTCCCCGAACCAGAAGGTTGAGTACGTCCCGTTCACCACCGTCGAGCAGACCCACTGTCTGCTTCTGGAACTCAGCTAAATAGCTTTGGCGAAGATGCAGCTCGAATGCATCTTTGCTCTCAAACACGTCAAGAATACTGATTCTATCCGGCCGCGAATCGCTCTGGAAGATTTCACATCTCACAAGCCCCTCTTCCTTGACCGATCGCATCATGACAGCGTTGAGTTCTCGCAGAAACTCCTCGCGCTTTCCAGGCACAACATCAAGATGTGCGAGATGGTAGAAATTTCCATCTCCCCCGCTACCGTTCATTCAGCACCACCCGCCAGAACATCTTTATTGCGCGACACGATATCGCCACCAGAACACTTGAAGTCAGGCATGCCATTCGAGCCCGGCCTGATACTGCCTTTCGTTGGAGCCCTCGAAGTCCCGCTCGGATCGCCACCCATGCATGCTGTACTCACCCATGAGGCTTGCAAACAACGGATTGTCACGATGACGTTCCCAGACTTCTCCTGGCACGTTCCCCTTAATTGCTTCCTGCGTTTCGACGAATTGCCGGCAGAACGCGAATATGAGATTCATCCGGATTCCCGGTTCGTTTCTTGGAAATGCTCCGTGCCAGGTGCTGCCATGCCAGATGACAACATCACCGGCCTTCGCTTCGATTGGCACCGCCTCAGGCGACTCCTTGCCCCGCGACATACTCGACTCTATCTGCGAGGGTTGCCGGCATCTGCGATGACTTCCGGGCACCATGGCGAGCGCGCCACCATTCCGACTGTAGTCTGTCAGGACGTAGGTCAGATTTGCAAAGCACGAGTAGAATGGAAGAGGCGACGGAATTCCGTTGGCCGCGTCTGCATGAAGATTCAGCCCGTCAGCGTTGCCCGCCTTGAAATGGCTGGAAACGCTATTCAGTTTCACGCTATCACCCATGAGATATCTGATGAGGAGCGTGGGGCGCTCCAACATCATCAGCTCCTCGAAAATTCGATCCTCAAACAGCAGGTTTGTCAGAAGCGGCGTCCCAGGCAGTCGCCCCTCCAGATTCTCGTCCTTCTCGATGTCTATCTTGCGCCCCCAACGACGCTCCGCCACACCAACTATGGTTCCCTTTATCTCCTCCACCTGGCCCGGCGTCAGGACCTTCGGAAGAATCGTGAATCCGAACGCCTCAAGCTCTGCGACATTCGACTCAAGGCCCTTGTCGCGGATCGTTTTATACAGCCCGTTCAAAAATCTCGACGACGGCCATTCACCGATGTCCATGGCACTCCTCCCGCGCGGCAATGCGTCCGCGTTTCCAATAAAATATACGATCGAAGCAATTCGTCAAATGGCGAGTGTCGGGCGAGCACGTAGGAATGCATCCTTCGTCCCCGTAATTAACTGTATTTATGACGTTCTTTTCGACGCGGAAAAATCGGCGCCAGCTGCGCAAAGGGATTCAATCTGCGCGGCTTTGCTGACTGAGCCATATTTTTGAGCGCGACTTCGCCGCCTGCTGTCGCATCCTAAAATTGACAGACGCTGCGCCCCCATTCTGACCCACTCGAGCGTCGGACACGTCGGGTTGCCGCGCCAAGTCACGGATGTTAGGCGACCATCGGGTAGCCGCTGCGGGAAGATTGGGCATGAGTCGTTCGGACGAAAACAGGGCCCCCGGTCCGCGATCACGTGCAAAGCTGATCGGGGTCGCAGAAAAGCTTTTCGCAGAACGCGGGATTCACGGCGTCGGCATTCGCGAGATCGTCACCGAAGCAGGCTTCAAGAATGTTGCCTCCATCAGATATCATTTTGGCACTAAAGAAAACCTGATACGAGAAATAATGAGCGGGGGACTTCATATAAGCGAGGAGTGGCGTGTCGCCAAACTGAAAGAACTTGAGGGCCGTGGCGCTGATTTCGCAATGCGCGATATACTGCTCATTGTCGTTGGTCCCGTACTTCATGGAGTTGTGACGGATACGTTCATGATGTTCCTCACACAGGTCTCTCTCGCAGATCGCCGGCTGCATGACGAAGTGATATATAAAGCCACACAGGAAGGCATGAAAAGATGTTCGGACCACCTGCGCCGTTTGTCGGGTATTGACTCTGTAGATGAACTCGATACCCGGATGGCTTTACTTGGCATATACCTGACTGGATACATGAACAGCCATTACTGGCGGCGGTCGAAAGCCGGTGTTTTGTGGCGGAAGAGTGTGAACTGGCGCTCAAACGCCATGTTGGAGAACTTCCTTGTCACCGCCGAAGGCATCTTGCGCTTTGGCCATAAGCCCGCGTTCTGAACAACCCTGGTTGCATTGCAGCCAACTAGGTCAGTCGCGCACGAGGCATGACGTAGCCTCACTCTTCATAGCAAGAATTTTGGCGGTGTTACGAAGGGCGACGGACAAACGCATTCGATCCGGGCTCGCCAAGCTGCTTTTTTTGGCTTCTCCCATTGGTCGTGGTGAGACTTGGCATCAGGCCCCCGGACTGTCTAGGCGGACTCCCGCACATCCCATCGACGCCCCGGCGGTTCGCCGACCGCATCGCATATAAATCCTGTATGGATTGGCGACCGTTCGCTTGAAAGCGAGAGCTTTTGCCGCCGACCGTAGCGCTATTGACGTTCAAATCATGGGCTCATAGCGTATGTTTCGTGAATATGAGACATCGGATTGGCTATTCGACCTGCGCCTTGCTCCGGGCATTCTGCCTGAGTTGATGTGCATAGTGCGAGAAATTCCCGCTATATCGCTGAAATCGCCGACACCACCACCACCATTTTTCTGATGGCGTGCATGCACCAGAACGTCGAGACCCAGGCTGACGTCGACACGCCGCTTCGCAAGGAGACCTCCTCTGGGCGGAGCTACGCGTTGGCGATGCTGTCCGCGGTTGCAGCGGTGAGCGTGATTGACCGGCAGGTCATTACGATTCTCATGCAACCGATCAAGGCGGAGTTCGGAGCCAGCGATGCGGCCATGGGCGCGCTTGCGGGCCTGGCGTTTGCGATCTTCTATGTGATTGCAGGCTTTCCGCTAGCCAGGCTCGCTGACCGCGGCGTGCGCCGGACAATCATTGCCATCTCGCTGAGCGTCTGGAGCCTTTTCACCCTTCTCTGTGGGTTTGCCCAGTCCTACGTGCATCTTTTGCTGGCGAGGATCGGCGTCGCCGTTGGCGAATCGGGGGGCATGCCCGCCACGCATTCGATGGTAGCCGATCTGTATCCGTTGTCGCGCCGTGGCTTTGCAATCTCGATTATCGGCGCGAGCGGCTCCCTGGGATCGGCCCTCGGGGTCTATCTTGGAGGCGAGCTTTACCAGCTTTACGGCTGGCGCGGCGCCTTCATGGCCCTGGCGGTCCCGGGCCTCATTCTGGCGGCGATTTTCCGCCTGTCAGTTCGCGAACCCGCAAGAGTCCTCCCGCACAATAACAGCAAGGACACAACACCACCGCTTCGTGAGGTGGCCAGCACGCTCTGGAGGATCAAGAGCTTTCGGTCGTTCCTCGTAGGTGGATTTGGCCTTTCATTTGCGGGCGTTGGAATGCTTGTCTGGGCTCCCACATTCCTGATGCGTGTACATCATGCGACTCCTCAGGAGGCCGGACAGATGTTCGGCTTGGCTGTCGCGGTGGGGTTGTGCGGCGGACAGCTCGCTTCCGGCTACCTGGCTGACCGCCTGGGGCAACGCGATGTTCGATGGTATGCATGGCTTGGAGGCGTCGGAGCCGTGCTCGCTGCACCGTTTGGGCTTGGGTTTCTCTTCGTCCCAGACCAGATGACGGCGATGGTCGCCTTCGCGATCTACCTGCTTCTGATGTCCTGTTGGAACGTACCCTTCCTGGCAATCTGCCTGACGATGGCGCCGCCCCGGACGCGTGCGATGGTGTCTGCGCTCTACGTAATGTGCGTCAACCTTGGCGGCATCGGCCTCGGATCGGTTTTCGTCGGGGCAATGAACGACGTCCTGACGAGCAGATATGGACCAGAAGCCATCCGCCATTCTCTTACGCTTGTGATGGGAGTGTCCGTACTCGCCGGCTTGGCCTGCGCGCTGGCGAGCCGATGGCTCAGAGATGACGTACGCAGCTCTGCCCTCAGCCAGGACGCGTGAGGCCGAGAGCCGGCACTCCCCAAACTGACAGGAAGCGCCGTCCTGCCAGTCCGCACCGTCCCCAAGCGCCGCCAATAGATCCACGCAGGCGGTCGAAAGGAGCTCGCGCCCGACGCCGGGGCGTTGACGGCCAAACTCTATCATGTATCATTCACTCGATGCGTGTTATCGACGGGATACAAGATCTGCTTGGCGCAAACTATATGATATAGGCCGCACGGTGCCGCTGTCTCTCGTGCTCGCAATGGTCCATTTGAGGACGCTGAAGCACGAGGGTGTGAATTGCAGGAGGATGAAGTGACCGTTTCTGAACTTGTTGACGTGGACCTCTTTTCCACACGAAAGGTTACCGCCGCGATCGGCGCGGAAATCACTGGTCTGGACCTCACCCGCACGCAGTCATCCAAGATTCAAGCGGATCTAGTTGAAGCACTCGCGGAGCACCAAGTGCTCTTTTTCCGCAATCAGAATCTTAACGAAGATCAGCAGCTCTCTGTGGCGCGCATTTTTGGGCAGCCCGTCGTGACCGTGATCGCCAGAAAGATGGGCGCAGAGAACTACTTATCTGTGATTGAAGACAACGACAAGCATAGACCCGACCGGGATAGTTGGCACAGTGATGTGACATTTGCCGAAAATCCTCCGTCGATCGGAATTCTGAAGAGCGTTGTGGTTCCTTCTTATGGAGGAGACACAATCTGGGCCAGTCTGTACGGCGCCTACGATCTTCTTTCTGAACCGATGAAGGAATTGGTTGCAAAGCTGGAGCTTCGGCACTGGACCGGGACAGATATGCTGGACCTCATCCGCATCCGCAGAGGCGAAGGAATGGCCACCAAGGTGCGGGAAGACTTTCCGGGCGCCGTTCACCCGCTTGTCATCAGGAACCCGATTGGGGGGCGAAAGGCCTTGTACCTGAGCGAACGCTTCACGGATTGTGTGGTGGGTATGAGCCGGAAGGAAAGCGAGCACATTCTTTCCTACCTGCATAGGCTTCTGGACACTCCTGAAATCCAGGTCCGCTGGACGTGGAAGCCTAATGATATCGCTGTCTGGGATGAGCGGACGACAAATCACCGCGGTGTGGCTGATCATTTTCCGCAGCACCGCGTCATTGTACGCGCCGAGGCCGATCGGGATCCGCCTGGCGCATGGGCCGCGAACTAGCCCCGGCCTGTGTTGAGGTCGAAAATTGAGCGGAGGAAGATCATAATGGCTGAGCAAGTCCAGAATCCGGCCGACAACGAAATCGAAGGCCAAACCGGTCTGCGCCCTTTCGCCTACAGGCGACCCGAGGTCGAGCAGTCAAAGGCTGTCGTCGTTCTCGCCAGAACGGACCGGATGTTCGCGAGCGTGCAGGTGCTGCGCGAAGGCGGAGAGAACAACCTGCACTCTCATCCTCATCAGGATGGATTCTGGATGGTCCTCAGCGGACGCGCCCGCTTCTACGGCGACGGCGATGAACTGATAGCCGATCTTGGGCCACACGAAGGCGTTCTGGTGCCTCGCGGAACCAGATACTGGTTCGAGAGCGCCGCAGATGAGACGCTTGAACTCCTGCAGATCGAAGCCTTCTCCAAACCCCTGCGCAATCGGGACGAACTCATAAACGACCGGGTGAATCATTCGCCGCTGAAACCTGCAACGCTTCACGCAGTGTCGGTAGACGGGCGGACGTGAGGCTCTCGAGGCGGCCTGCTCCCTTGCAGTGAGGCAATGGGGTTCGCCGCGGACCAGGTATTATACGGCCTCCGCGCCGCAACACAGTGATAGAACGGGGGAAACGGATTGTCACCTTCACCGCGAATTCCTATGGTGACGGATGCGACGGGGACGGATGCTCAACGAGCTCTGCTCGCCTCCGCCGAGAAGTTTAAGCTGAACGTCTTCCGTGTACTCGCGAATCACCCGGATCTTCTGCGAGACTGGGAACCATTTTCAGCCCATGTGTTCTTTAATACGTCGCTATCACACCGCGACCGCGAGCTATTGACGCTGCGCTCTGGATGGCTTTGCAAGTCCAGCTACCAGTGGGCAAGGCACGTCAAATATGCACAGCATGTCGGCTTTACCATGCCAGAGATTGAGCGCGTGAAGGATGGTCCTGACGCATTGGGATGGACCCATCATGAACAAGCCGTCCTTAGAAGCGTCGACGAAGTTCGGGAGATGATGTCGATTTCAGAAGAGACGTGGAATACGTTGGCGGAAACCTACACCTCCACGCAACTTATCGACCTTGTGTTCTGCATCGGGCAGAATTTCATGATTGCGGCTGCCGCGAATACGTTTCGTATTCCCCTCGACCCTGACGTCGAAAAGTATGGGCTGGAGTGATCGGCCCCGGACCTCTCCAGGTCCGTCAAATCGCATCACTGCGCAACAACTTCGACGTTTGCATCGATGGACACATCGACACTGGCAACGGTCCCCAGCTCAACCAGGCAGCGACGGGCCATCGGCAGGTCCTTGGCTTCGAGATATTCGTAGAACGACTGATGGAGCGCATGCATCTCGTCAAGACTCTGAGGCGCCTCGACGATTCCATCGCCGAGAGTGTCCAGGGCACGCAGGAGCGCCCGCAGGAGTATGACCACGACCTGATCACTCACAGCACTTGCCAGAACTCTATAGGGTGCGAACAGGTCCGTACCCTGCTTTAGCTCATTTCGGCCCTGCTCAAGGGCCAGCTTCAGCTTTGGCTGTCCTGTCGCATGTTCATTTACAATCGATACTGCGGCAGCCCGACCTAGACGATGGACAGCTCGCCGAAGCGCCAGGGGCTCAGCACCGGCTTGCGTCGTGGCAATGAAGAGGCCCACAGCTCCCACGACGCCTTCCGGATTGAACCTCTGCCGGAATAGACCCCCGTCGTTCCCGCGTCGCACCCTGACAATGCCATAGCGTTCCAGGGTCCGGACAGCCTCGCGAAACACGCCGCCACTAACTCCCAGCCGCCCGATCATTTCCTCCTCGGACCCCAGTCGATCGTCCGCGCTCCTTATGTCATTCGCAATTGCCGCGATAAGCCGGGCGACCGCCTGCGGCTTTTTAACGGGTCGTCCATCCGCGCTGTGCATCGCAAATTTCTGACCCAACAGCGTCAGACGCTGAATTGCATCCTCCAGCTCGGTGGGAGGACTCGCATGACGTTCGGCCCATCGAATATGAGCGGCGGAAATCTGGTGTTGAATGGCCAGCATGCGGCTATCGTCGTATGAAATCAGGGCCTCTACGAGGTCCCGGCGGAGCTCGGCGGTTTCGGCTGACAGTTTCCCTACATTGTTCTCGCTCGCCCCGTTCCACACGCCAATATCAATGCTTGCTTGAAGCAACGGAGTCATTAGAAAAGCCAAAGACGGTAGGCGTGCGAGCGAGAGTATCTCGTGATTCAGCACCATATTGTGCCTGGCAAAAGAAGCGGCCGAGCGATCCGATGGGGGTTGCGCGAGCGCCCGCAATCTCAATGCCTCACCTTTCGTTGCGCGCCTCGCAACTGCTTCACAGAGGATTTTCTCGATTGTAAGTCTGGCATCCTGTATCTGGACGCCATCGACGCCGGCAAAGACGAGGTAGTTCCGCAGCATTGAGTTTCGGGTGTCGGCTGCGGAAATTCCCACGTAAACGCCGCCCGCTTGGCCCCGGCGGCATTCGATGAAGCCGTCCATCTCTGCAATCGCTATCGCTTCACGCACGATGGCCCGGCTCGCTCCGATCTGGCGCGCCACGTCCTCTTCACGTCCCAGAAAATGGCCGGCACCCCAACCTCGCTCGATAATCTGGCGCTCGAGTTCGCGAGCGATCCGCTCACCGGCTTTCAGTTCGTTCATATGCACGTCAATAGCCTGTAGTTTTCCGCAGACAGGTCGTAGCACCGAGCGGCCCCCGCCGACCGGGACAGATGTCAGACAACCGATGGTCGTCCGACCCCACCATCCCCGCGGCGGCATGTCCGACGCAAGCGTCGCGTGACAGTCCCGCTGGCAGCAGGGTCAACCGAATCCGATCAGCCCGGCGTCCATTGACATCGGCAGCGAGTTGATGGCGGCCGCAATCATCAGGGTCTGACCAGCAATAAAAATCACGTCGAACATCTGCTCTGTCGAAAGCTCACGCGCGAGTGACTGCCAGGTTGCCTCTCCAATCATGCAATTGCGTCGGATCTCGTCCACAGCGGCGATAAGCGCCGATTCGCAACCTGACCATCCAGTCGCGTCGGGCGCTAGCTTGATTCGGTCAATTTCGGTGTCCGTCAACCCGGCGCGACGCGCCAGAGGCCTGTGCAGCGCCCATTGGTACTCGGCCTTCGCGACCCACGCACACCGAAGGATGATTATTTCGCGGTGGCGCGGTTGCAGAGTTGACTTGGTGAAGACGTAAGAGGAAAGCGGCCCCAGAGCTTCAAACAATGGGACGTTATTTGCAAACATTCGGAAGAGGTTTGATGGATTATCCCCTCCCCTGTCGCGGAGAAAACTCGCCTGCTCCGGCGTACAGTGATCTGGATGAATCAGATTAGCTCGCACCGGTTCTATATCCATTTTCTCTCAATCCACCTGGGTATCGCATTGCATGATACCCCCGCTGAAATCATGCGCGCAAGACGCATAACTCCTGTCCCGATGCCTCCGCCAGACTTCGTCGATCCCAAAACATCCGTGTGATTAGGTGTGCAGGCTGGAGACGGGGGAAAAGCGGCCTGCCGGTGTCCAATCGGGGATGACGCTGGCGTAGCCACTCGCGCGCGAGATGATGCACCGGCTGACCGCCGGTCGCGGCCTCAGTCGGTACGCGTCGCCACCGAACCACGCGCCCATATCAAAGCGCCACCGGGGCTCCTCCCCGCCAAAAGCCCCAACAAAGACTCCGGGCACCCTGACACCTACCGCAGCGTACCGGAACCACGCGACGCACACCCTCCGGCCATCACCGCCCCGGGCGCCCCTCAAGCCGGCCGTTGCCCCATCATATTTGCCCCTATGTTCAGCGCAAGCCCTGGTATGTTTGAACGCCATGAACATCTAATTCGGCGGGATTCACGCGGTTTTGCCGCAATCCTCCGCCTTGCACCAACCCCGTTCACATGATATTTCGTCCTAACTACGGTATGTTTTGGCGGAAGCCGTGGGAGAAGCTTGGCGCGGGATGCTTGTCAGCTCTTCGCATAGGCACGCGGCGCAGAGTCGCCGCGGGACAGGGGGAAGACAGCGCATCCTGAACAAAGGCGGCGAGCGACGGGTACGCCTCGGGCCGAACCAGCAGCCCAAGCGTTCTGATCGGCACAAATGCAATGAGGCCGAGATCTCACGCGCGGACTGGACACCCGTTCACGGCAGAAATGTGAAGCGTCTATTGACGTCAATAATCGTTAGGTGGGGATACATGTATGCCTAAGCCCATGGTATCGTACTTTTCCCAAGGTAGCCTGCTGGCTTTTCTCGGAAGTGCCTGTCTCATAAGTCCTGCACTAGCACAGACCACCGAGGGGGCGGCTGTCGACGAAGTCATTGTGACGGGCTCGCGAATTCAATCAACTGGATACGCACGGCCGACGCCGGTGACTGTCGTGACGGCGGCCCAGCTTACGGCGGCACAACCCGCAGGGGTCGCACAGGCACTAATCGAAATGCCGCAGTTCGACAATTCGACGACCCCACGGACAGTAGCAAATGGCCCCGGCGGCCCGCCGCGCGGCAACTTCCTCAATCTGCGCAACCTCGGAGCCAACCGGTCGCTCATTCTGCAGGATGGCGTTCGCGTGCCGCCAACCACGGCGGAAGGCCAGGTCAGCGTAGACATCATTCCCGAATTATTGGTCCAGCGCGTCGACGTGGTGACGGGCGGCGTGGCCGCCGTCTATGGCTCCGACGCCGTTGCTGGCGTCGTGAATTTCATTCTGGACAAGAAATTCACTGGCGTGCGCGGCGAGATAACCGGTGGCTTAAGCGACCGCAATGACATGGGCTCATACCGGGTCGGTATCGCTGCCGGCGCCGGGTTCCTCGGCGACCGAGGGCATATCCTGTTGAGCGCCAGCCGCGATGATGCGGGTGGCATAGCATTTCTCGACCGGCCTTACCGCAAGTTCAACTACGACGCAGTAGCCCTTTATCCGGCGGGAACGCGTCTGCCCGATGGCACGGTTGCGGGCGCCTTGGGATCTGCGACCAACCCCTACTTCATCCGCCCGAACGTCGTAAGTGCGACGCAGACTGCCGGAAGCAACATCCAGGTCGGCCCGCCCGGCGCCCAAGGCATAGCGTTCACCGCCGATGATGCAGGCACGCCATTCGTCCGCAACAACGGGCAATTCGGCTTGCTCAATGCGCAGATCGGGGGCACCGGCAGCGTGTTGGGCGCCGACCGAACGCTTCAGACGCCAAGCACCACAGACCAGGTCTTTGGTCGCGCGAGCTTCGACGTGACCGACAAGATCGCAACGTTCGTTGAATTGCAGGCGCAACGGTTTGTTTTCAAGTTTGCGGCCGGCGACAACTTCGGCACGGTGCCGATCTTTGCGGAGAACCCCTACATTCCCACCTCGGTACGGGCAGCTATTGCCGCCGCGCCCGGGAACGTTCCTGCGAACGGTTGGCCTGCTGCTGCCGCGACTTGCGGACGCGGCTTCCTGCCGGCCTTCTGCCTCGGGGTTCAGGGCACCCTCCCGGAGGTGTTCGGCCGACCCTATCAGGAACAGAGCAACAAGGCGTTTCTCGCGCGCACTGGCGTCACGATCGACCTCGGCGGCGCATGGCGACTGGACGCGACCTATGTGTTCGGTCAGTCCAAGCTCCGTGCGTCCGAATGGAATGGTATCAGCAACCAGGCCCTTTATTCTTCGGTCGACGCCGTCCGTGACCCTGCCAGCGGGAACATCGTCTGCCGTGTGACCCTCACGAATCCCGGCCTCTACCCCGGATGCGTTCCGTGGAATCCCTTCGGTGTTCGACAGCCAAGCCAGCAGCTGGCTGACTGGATCCGCTCGTTCCAGGGTCGGAAAGACTCCACCTACGAAATCCTGAACGTAACGAATGACCTCGTCGCGAACCTGACAGGCGAACTGTTCAGCACCTGGGCCGGGCCGATCGGCTTCGCCGTAGGCGCCGAGTACCGGACAGGCCTGCTGAAGCAAACGACCAACGCGGATCCTGCAACCCCCTACTCCCAAGTTGGAATTCGTGGAATCCTCTCCACGGCTCCCCCTTGGATCGTGGCCAACACGGGTTCAGCGAGAGGCTCCAATGACATCTGGGAGTTCAACGGAGAACTCGAGGTGCCTCTGGCCAAAGATGCGCCGTTCGCCCGCTCCCTATCGGTCAGCGGCGCCGGTCGCTACACGCACTATTCTACCAGCGGAGGGGTCGAAAGCTGGAAGCTCGGTGCATCGTGGGAGCCAGTCGAACAGATTCGATTTCGTGTTGCCAAATCGCGAGATATCCGCGCACCCACGCTTTACGACCTCTTCGCTGGGCCGACGTCCAGTGTGATACCTTTCACGGACATTCACTGCCAGTGTCGCTCACCCACCGGATTGGCGCAGCTTGGCGGCGGAAACCCCAATCTGAAGCCAGAAATAGGCAAAACACTCACGATCGGCGCCATCGTTCAGCCGGCGCACCGATTCACGATCTCAGTCGATTACTACAAAATTACACTCAAAGATGCGCTCGCGCAGTTCTCGGTGACGCAGGTCAACCAGGATTGTGAAGACAGCAACGGCGCCAGTCCGACTTGTGCCTTCATAACCCGACCAGCCCCCTTCAGCGACCGTAGCCCCTCGAACGTTGCGACCTCCATCTTCGCGACCCGGATCAACGCTGCCGTACTTAGCACCAGCGGATTTGATATTGACGCCACCTATACTCAGTCGCTCGACGATATCGGCCTGTCAGGATCTTTGAATTTCCGGCTATTCGCAAACTACACCAGCTACCTCAAGAGCCAAGCGTCCCTTTCCTCACCGATCATTTCGAACATTGGCACAACGGACAGCTTTCATCCTAGATGGAAAGCGAGCCTGAACATTACCTACCAGAATGACCCGTGGTCAGTGGCTATGCGGGTGCGCTATATCGGCAAGTTGAACACGGGACCTGGCACAGCGGTTGTGCCCGCTATGTATGCAGACCCGCAGCTCCCGGACATCGCCTACACCGATGTCACCCTCACTCATAAATTCCGAAGAGCGGGAGGTGACTTCGAGGCCTTCTTAACCGTCAACAATGTGTTCGATCAACAACCTCCCCTGTTCATCACACCGTCGGCCCCGGGGCTCTTGTACCCGACACTACTGAATGTCTATGACGTCGCCGGCCGTTACTACTCTGGTGGACTGCGCTTCCGATTCTAGAAAATACGCATCTACATCACCTCTACGCCGACCGAAGAAAGCGGCACCCTGCTCCAGGGTGCCGCCTTCATCGAAGCACTGCATCGATGCAGCTCCGGGTGTATTGCGCTGTCACTTTGAGCAGTGTCTCGGGATGTGTGCGCAGGAGCGGAATGAAGAAGCAGTTAGACCACAGGCTAACTCCAGAGCGAGGGTCGCGCTGCAGCCAGTGCGCGAGCCGTTCTACTATGCCACTTCGTTACGTTGTAGGTCGATATTCAGGGCACCCGGTCCCCTAACATGCCTCTTAACATTTGTATCAGTTGTGGCTTTCGAATCTTAGCACTGGGCGTTCTGGGCAAATCACGGTCCGCCACAAACAGGATGCGCCTGGGTATCTTGAAGCTCGAAAGTTGCCCCTTAAGGGCTGAGCGGAGCGCGAACTCAGAAATAGAATGATCGTGCCGCAGGACTACAGCGGCGACCACGATCTCACCTGCCGTCTCATCAGGCATCCCTACAACAGCGACCTCAGCTATCGCCGGGTGTCCGCGCAGAACAACCTCTACCTCCTCTGGCGACACATTTGCACCAGATGTCTTGATCATACCGCTTAGCCGGCCGCGATAAAAAAGATTGCCTTCATCATCGATGAGCGCCTTGTCACCGGTGGCGTAGTAGCCATCGGCAAGAAACACTTTTCTACGCTCTCTCTTATAGAAGCCGTCCATAAGCCACGGTCCGCGGACCAACAGCTCGCCCTCTTGACCCGCCTCCAATTGAACACCCGTAACTGGGTCGGCGATCTTCAGTTCCATCCCTCCGAGAGCCACACCAAACGACCCAGCAAGGTGCTCAGGCAACAGCTCGGGACTCAACTGACCGCTGTGAGGGCCAAACGTCTCCGTCATCCCGAGCGAATTGCAGAATCGGTCTGGCGCGATGGAGGGATCATCGTTGAAGAACGGCCGCTGAACGGGATTCTGCGGTTTCAACTGGGTAAGCCCGCCAACATTATGCGCACAATGTGCTATCGAACGGAGCCCGGACACCTGCCCACCCACTTGGGTCGCATCCTCTCGTCTTATAGCGTCGAAGAGGGCTTCCGGCGAATGCTCGTCGACGCACACCACAGTAGCGCCAATGGTCACGGCTCCCGCGAGAACCAGAAATCCACCGATCCAGAAAAATGGCCCGGTTACGATCGAACGGTCGTCCGGGGTCAGATCCCAAGGCGTCGCCCATCGCGCGGTGACCATGAACAGGACTTTGTCAACCAAAGTCCCTTGCAGGTGAACGACCCCCTTCGGCTCCGCGGTGCTACCGGAAGTGTAAATGATCACCGCAGCGTCCGCTGGCGATACGACAGCTTCAAGCGCCGCGAGCAGTGCTTGCGACCAAATAGATGATTCAGCCCCGCGTCCCTCCAATTCCGCAGCGTGGCCCCGCGCCCACTTGGGTGCTGTGCGATCTCCAAACAGCCAGATTCCGCGCAGATGCGGACACGAGCATAATGCGAGGGGCGACGTTCCGTCTGAACCCTCGAGACCCGGAAGCGCCTGCACCATCCGCTCGAGATAGTCGTGTCGCAGATATCGATCCGCGGCGAGGAGGAACGCGATGTCCGAATGCCAGATCGCATATCGAAGCTCGCCGGAGCTGAAGAATGTACTGAGTGCGACCGCGACACCGCCGATCCGGGTGATTGCGAGAAAGCTCACGATCCAATCGGCGCCATTCGGCAGAAGGATCCCGATCCTGCTGCCCTTTCCCGCACCTTCAGCGATCAACGCCCGAGCAAGCCTGGCGGAACGGAGATCGATCTCTTCAAAAGTCGCGCTTCGCCCTTCGTGACGGATCAACTCTCGTCGACCATGAGCTTGGGCGGCCTTCGCCCACCACCGTGGGACAGTCTGCAAGTCCTCGCCTGACAACGAAGTGAAACCGGGTGGTCTCTCGGAATCTTCCACGTGATCGTCGGAAGCCATTTCTCGTCGCTCGCTCAATCAACCACTTCCTGGCAGTTGGGACGCCTCTGGGGTGCACTTGCCCCCGGGCCTGCATCTGCATACGTCATCAATTTCATTCCCGGAGTGACCAAATACTACTCATCCTGGGTCTCGGCGGCTTTTATTTCAGCCACCCTCGAAATGCCTTCATGCCCCTGCAGCGTAATGCCACCGTCTACGAGAATGGTCTGCCCAGTGGTGTAGGCGCCACCTTTTGAAGCCAGGAAAAGCACACACGCAGCTACCTCATCTGGCTCCCCGATGCGCCCGAGAGGTGCGTCTCCGACCGCAATCCGAAGTAGGTCCGGCCGCGTCCAGGTGGCCTTGGAGATCTCAGTACGGGTCACGCCCGGCGCCACCGCGTTCGCACGGATGTTGTAGCGACCAAGATCGATAGCCAACGTCTTCGCAAGATATGCCAACGCCGCCTTCGACGTCCCATAGATCATCCTTTGCGGTCTTGGGGCGACGCCTGACGACGCAGTGATGAAAACCATGCTACCGCCGCCTGCCTCTCGCATCCATGGAATTACCAGGCGTGCCAGCACCGCGTTGTTCCGGACGTTTGCCGTAAGGACGTCCGCAAATTGCAACTCATCAAACGTCTCGATAGACCCGGCGGGTGAGAGTGAGGCATTGCTCACCAGCGTGTCGATCCTGCCCCATCGATCTACTCCGGCCTGAACAAGCGGGGCGAGGGATTCCCGATCGCTGATGTCGCTCGAATGCGCAATCGCACATAGTTCCCCACGAGACGAATTGAGCGTATCTGCTACTGCCTCACAGTCAGACTGATTCCTACTGGAAACCACAACGCGCGCACCGTGATCGGTGAACAATCCGGCAATCGCACGACCGATACCTTTTGTGGCGCCCGTCACTATCGCTACCTGCCCGGTCAGATCGAAAAGAGACATCACCGCGCCTGCTCTTATCGTGGGTAGGTCCGACATGCCGATGGATCCTTCTTTTTACTTAATTTACGTCTTCGTGCTTGAAGGGACAGCCACCGTTAAGGTCTTACCTCTAGCGGCAGCTTCGGAACTTCCATTTGCGGAAATGGAGCGATTTGCCCAAGCGGGATTGGAGCACAGCTCAAAATCACGCACCCGCATACTTGGCTCGTCCGCACGACCGCGTCCGCTCCGCCACAACGGTCAATCAAACGCACTTCGTGACACAAAATTGAGGCCAGGCTCGCGGGACGGGCCGCTCTTTCCCCAACCATAGCCGATGTTGAACCCCAGTAGTGTGCGAAACCGTGGATCCATTTCTCCGAGCATCTCGGGAGTCACGTCGTAGCGATAAAGCTCCTCAGGCCGTAGATGAGGCCGCGCAAAGAAGAGCAATAGATTCACCCGTAGTCCGGCGGCGGTGCGCGGGATGGCGCCATGCCATACATTGCCACCCCAGAAAATCAGCGAACCGGCAGGAACTTCGACAGCAACTCGTTCTTTGTGACCTTCTGGAAAGATAGGATTTCGATGTAGCCGATGGCTTCCGGGGACATAGCATACAGGTCCGCCTTCAAGGGTGTAATCAGTCAGCGCGACAGTGGCGTTACACACCTGAACGTAAGACGGAAGCGGAGGAGGAATCAGATGCGAGTCGTTGTGCAGCTCTAGTTCATCGCCGCCCGGCCCTTTAATCAGACCCATTACACTGCTTAGGCAGGCGTTACGTCCAAGCAAATGGGTTACGAGCGCCATCGTCACGGGATGGACAACGATCTCCTGAAAAACGGGATCCTCAAGGAGAAGATAGTGCACGAGTTCCCACGGCGCCGTTCGATTATCATGACTGTCGCCTTCGAGCTCAGGCCTGAAGCCAAATCTACGTTCGACTACGTTCAGGACAGCCTCAAGCGCGCGATGGATCCGCTCTGGTCCCACAAATTTTTCGGGAGGAACGACCGTCAACCCCTTGATCTCAAGTTCGGCCACCTGCCTGTGAAGCTCCAGCTTTTCAACATCACGCCAAAGCGCTTCCGCGTCTTCCTTTGTGCTATATGGATAGAGCCACGGGAAGTGATCGGGGCCTTTCAGCTGCGGCTGTGCAGACAGAGGGGAATGATTTTCGCCGGCAATTGCCGGCATATCGACAGTCATTGTATCCTCCAATCGATCACCTGTGGCGCGAACACTAACAGCAACCCTGTTGCACTCATCGCACTTCCACGACTGGATTACCGGGCATTGGACTCGCCGTGGCTGAGCTCAGTGAAACGTCGCACTGGCGTCAGCAGGTTAGCCACTGTCCAGCCCCCATCTACTGCTATGGTGTGGCCCGTGATGTATGATGAGAGATCCGACAGAAGGAATGCCGCAACATTTGCCACTTCCTCGGGCGTTCCATTGCGCCCGAGCGGGATATTGCTCGCCTTCATGCGCTCTCGCCTTTCTGGCGAATCTGGAATTCGGGGAGTTGCAATACTGCCGGGCGCGACGGCGTTCACGCGTATCCGATGCTGCGCCCATTCCGCAGCCATCGATTTTGTCAGACTGATGATCGCCGCCTTTGCAGCACCGTACGGCGCGTGCTGAGGAGACGCATGCAGACCATCAACGGAAGCCCAGGCCACAATCGAACCGTCGCTATTTCTGTCAATCATACGCTGCGCGAACGCAGACGCGATGAAATAGAAATAGCGCGCGTTAGTGTTAATATCTTCCTCCCACATGGTATGCGTCATTCGGAGTATTGGTGAGAAACTTGCCTTGCCGACAATGGTAGCCATCAATTGAAGGTTCGGAATCGCCTCTTCAGCTGTCGCAAGCAGTTTATCGTGCTCCAGCGACGCGACGACATCATATTGCAGCGCCGTCGACCTACGCCCCAGCGCCTCAATCTTCATTGCTACATCTTCGGCCCGGCGCAAGTCGATGTCGACGACCGCCACGTCGCAGCCACAACGCGCGAGAAGGAGCGCGGTAGCCTCCCCCATTCCAAGCCCGCCCCCGATCACGATCGCGCCTTTGCCTTGAAGTCCAGCCATCGACTGCATCGTCAACGCTCCAAATTTCGACATTCCCGCACGAATGGCCGGGACTATTCGCGCTCGAAAATAAGGGCCCGTCACTGCTATCTGAGCGCAGACCGGCTTGAATGATTACTTTAATGCCAGCGGATTGACTGGAGAACCGAATGCTCCGGTGACGGCGAGAGCGGGCGCCGAAAGCAGGAAGGCGTATCGCCCGTCCACCTCGCATTCGGCCGCAACGCCTTCGAGATTGAATATCTCGCCAAGTGGGCAGCCCATGTCCCGAAGCGCAAGTTGATGGAACGGGAGAGGCATTTCAGAATTAAACGTCTCTTCGCTGAAGACTTCGACAGCAAGATTATCGGCAGCAATCGCCGCGACCTCCTTGTCGTGAAGCCACTCCGCACAAGCTGCCGCCACGCCAGGCTGCAACCCGTTCGTAAATCTTTCGCGGTCTCGCCGGATGGTAAAATGTCGGATATGCCCGGTGCGAATCAGGACGATATCCCCTCGCTCGACAGTTACATTTTGCTTCTCACAGACCGCGTTAAGTTCATCTACGGTGATGGAATAGCCGGGCTCGAGTTCGTCGACTTGACGATAGCGCGCGACATCGAGCAGTACTGCCCGGGACATTATTCCGGGCTCAGCGAGATTCTCTACGCCGTTCCGCGCCGCACCATCGGCGCCGAGCACATCGCACGCTTTGCATCCGTTGTAGAGCAGGCCGTCGTAATGGCAGTGAGCAAGCGCATCCCATTGCGTTGCAGACTGCAGCGGCATGTGTACGACATCATCCGAGTACCGGCTGCGTGAGCCAGGTCGCACCTGCTTGCCGATCTCTGACGCATAGAGCTTTGGGTTAAACCGACCGCCCCGCCCCGTTTGCGGGCCCTGAGCGTCAAACCTGATACCGAGATTGAAGAGTTTACCGCTCACGACCTCAGCGACACCGCGCCTCAGCGCCTCGGGTTTGATGAAGTTGAGTGTCCCGCGCTGATCTTCCTCGCCCCACCGGCCCCAGTTCCGGACCCTTGCGGCCAGGCGTTCAAACTCTTCAATCATACTGGGCGTCCTTTGGTTTTGAGGAGACCTGCCTCGGACCCGGTCGATGCTAGTAGAATTGTCGCACCCGGCACCGGATCGCGTTCAATCTGGGGCGGGCACGAATGAGCCATGACGCACCCATTCATAACTCCATAAAGAGAAGGGCTCAGCCTTTTCCCGGGCGGATGTCGACGGCCAAGAGTGGTTTCCTGTACGTCGGCAAAAGATAGATGCTAGAGTTTGGGCGTCAATAGGTGTTTTGGCTGAAAAGACGGTTGACGCCAAATCCTATAATGAAAGAGCATACCCCTTGCGATGGCCAGTGGGGCTGCGTGCGGCCGTGATGAGAGTGGTGGAGCGATAACAATGGGCATTCCGTCACTTGAGGACGTCAGACAGGCGGTCGAAGCGGAGCTTGGATTCGTTGTCAGAGATGTCCGCAGACAGTCGCGCTGGCGGCCAACCTGGTTTGTAAGCGCTGAGGGAGCCGACGGGCCCTTCGAACTAGTGGTTCGAGGCGACCGCGTTGACACATCCGTCTTTCCACTGGATCACGAGTTTAGATTTCATCGCTTGCTGTCGGAGCACGGCATTCCGGTGCCGAAGCTTTATGGATGGATCGATTCAATCCGTGCGGTTGCGATGGAGATGATTCCAGGACAGCCGACCTTCAAGGACACGCCAACAGAGGATCGCGACCAGGTCGTTGACGACTATCTCCAGGCGTTAGCTCAGATCCATGCCTTGCCCGTGCAGCCCTTTGCGGACGCCGGAATCTTCCGTGCTGACCGGCCTGAGAATTCCTCGGGCGTCGGGCGTCTGCGGGCCATTGCGCTCTTCAGAAGCCGGAAACGGCGTCCCATGCCGTTTGCCGAATTCTGCATCAGCTGGCTGCTCAGGCATCTGCCTCAGAGTCGCGGTCGAGAAGCGCCGATCCTTTGGGACACTGGTCAGTTTCATCATTCTCACGGGCACCTCAATGCGATCCTCGACCTCGAATTCGGGCACATCGGAGATCCGATGATGGACCTTGCGGTCTGGAGGATGCGCGACACTCTCATCCCGTTCGGGGATTTCAGGCAGATTTACGCGCGATATGAGGAGCTGAGCGGCCGTCCGATCGACCTTGAAACGATCCGACGTCACCATTTTGCCGGAACCACGGGGAACCTGCTGATGTTTGGGCCGGCGATTCTCGATCCTGTCTCAGACACGGACCTCATGACCAACATGCAGTGGACCAGCGAAACGAACCTGCACGCGACGGAAGCGCTGGCCGAAGCGATGGGCGCGGAGCTACCAGAGGCGGAGACTCCAGAGCCGCGGCAAACACGCGAGGATGCGACGTTCGATCACCTCATCCGCCAGATCGGCCTGGTGAGCTCGAGCGACCCTGAAGTTAAACACCAGCTGCGCCTGATGTTCCGGACCGCGCGGCACCTGCGCCGCGTAAACGAGATCGGCGATGCGGTCGTGAGTGCCGATCTGGATGACCTTTACAGGGTGACCGGCATCAAGGCTCAGTCCTGGCAGGACGGCGATACGGAACTCGAGCAGTTCGTCGCAGCGGACGCCGGGATCGGCCGCCACGACGAGGCGCTACTGTGGCTATTCCATCGTCGCAACCTGCGCAGTCATATGCAGATGGGACCGCCAGGTTCCTCCATGACACGACACTTTCCCACACAACGCTTCGACGAGTTCGACTAAGCTAGGTCATGTCGAAGCCATGAGAACGGGATCCTTCGCCCGGCACAGCGGTCCCGTTAAGCGCAGGACACGTCCACGGGTTCACAAACCAGGCCGCCTCGTCCCACCGTCACGATTGACTGAGGGGCAATGCGATACGTGACCTCAATGCCGCCAGCGGCGCGCGCGCCCAGGCCAGGGCAAGCTGACGCGATTAGCGCGCGGTGCGCGCGCCCAGTGCCATCTTGTTCCATGGCAGGGTTTGATCTGGCCCATGCGCCCCTAGGGGGCCTGAATCGCCCCGTCGACCGACCAGCGGGCGCGTCAGCTGCCGCAATGCAGGGATCGTGTTGACCTCGTCACGCTAGCGCGTCGTGTCGATCCTCGCGTCTGCCTGAATGCACCCGTTAGAAAATGTCGCCCAGCTGATCCCGGCAACGGACCGCAATTGTCTCCCCCACCTTTCAATCCCTTTGCCCTGGGTTTCCTGAACCTCGCGTGCGGCCGCCCACGGTTGTCAGACGAAAACTTCTCATCACCTCCCGTGGCTCCGTGAGACTTAGGCGCCGAACACGAACCTCAGGCATCATTTCGTGGGTCGGGCCGGACACTTGGCTAATGCCGCCCGGTTGGATGAGAGCGCGCAGGAAATTTGCTACAGGTTGGGACGCGAAGAAGCGTCGGTGTATCACGGCCAAGCCACGCTGGACCCACGCGAAAGCACTATGTCAACGATCCAGCCGCGCCACGCTTGGAGGTTAGACCACCTCCGCGATCCCGTCCGCGCAGCCCTCATTCACGCCTGAAGCCTCTTCCCGCCTAAGACAGCGTTCGGACACGCTGGCAGCCACGTCGCGGAGAGCGCCGTTAGGCGTCGTCTGCAGGATAACTCATTACTGCCACCTCAATCGCTCTCCGCGCATCCTCTGGCAGAATGAACCCGTCCCTCTCCATCAATTCCAGCGAAGCTCGAAAGCGCCGCTCGTAATGTGCGGCCCCACCAGGATAGAGCCTTCTCAGGGTCGCTCGGTCGAACGGTCGCGTGAACCCAAACACCTGGCAGAACGGGTCGTGGTCGTTGACGGTCCCGCGGCCGCCTATCGCCGCAATCGGCGCATCGACCCAAGGGCTACGTACGCCACCTCGCACAATGCCAAACTGATCGCGGATCGGCTCGGCGACTCCCCCAGGCGGATACCGGAATCGATCTCCGATAGGCGGCGCCGGGCCTCCCGCGCCCCACGTTCTCAGCCACCGAAGCGCAGCACTGCTGACGTACTCAGTCTGTGGCCCGTTGTTTATATACTCGGGACACGTGACGTCAACGCTGGCGCCGTATCCAGCAAACGACTTTGTCGGAATGACGGCGTTCAACATCGATGTATTCGACTGACTACCGTCGTCCTTTGCAGTAAACTCCGTAAACGATGAGGCGTGAGCGGCACCAGCGACCTGCCAGAGTCGGAGGTCTTCGCTATCAGCCTGCCGGTAACTGCGAAGACCGAGGTTCATCGGGAGCGCGTCACCCTCTGGCTGCACTACGATGACCTTTGCGTGTCCGTCGTCACGGATCTGCACCGGACTGTCGCTGATGAATTTCCGTCGGCCATGCGCATCAAGTCCGACACCCTCAATCGGCGCCGCTGTCCCTGCCATCCACTTGTGAACGAGGTAGCCATCGAACTCGGCCGCCGACCTCCCGAATACGTTAATGTAAGTAACAAGATAGCTTGCAGACTGCGAGGTCCCGACCGCAAAAACCCGGTTGACCGCGCGTCCACCGTTCACCATCAACCCATTCCGTATCGCGCGGGCGGTTGCCCGGAACATGTCAAACGCATATTCCTCCGCCGGAATCTGTAGAGCCCCATACCGCTCACCATCAATCGCCTGAAGATTCACGGCGCGCCCCGTCGAGCGCGGCATCAGCTGCATACCACCGTGAACACCGGTGGGCTGAACCGACACGGCAGCCCAAACGTCACCTCCGCGAGCCCCTTCCATATGCAGATCGCGCCATGCTGGCATCGCGTCGGCGCCGGTGGATACGTTCATCCATTCAAGAAAGACGTTGCCGCTGAAGCGTCGCCCGTTGGCAGGCCGGTACACGACCACGCGGGTGGTGAACGGCGACTCACCGACAGCCCGAACAGTCCACACACCATCATCCGATGGCTCGGCGGCAAGCGCGTACCCCGTCGCCGCCCCAGCGAGATTATATTCCTGTTCGACGTATCCGATTCTCGCCGCATCGAATTCAAGACCGGCTACGACAGCTCTGCCGGCAACCTCCCTCAACATGGGCGCCCCCTGGAAATTGCTGTCTGCATACGTGCGACCCGACCCGCCGGCCGCGGAACTGGAGCGCATCCACGCACTCTGAAATACTACCGGCTCGCTCCAGCGATTTCGTCAGTTTCCTTTTCGCCCCATGGCAGAAACGACGGAGCTTTCATCGTATCTCGTGCATGCTTTAGGGCAGCTCCCCACCAGACGATGTGCTCGAACATCAACGAACGCGCATCGTTCAGATAAGAATAATCGCCAAGCGATTTTCCCGCCCTAGCGACTCCGAGTACCGGCTCCATCGCGATGTTCACCTCCGGCTTTATCGGAGCCATGTGCAGTTCGATACAGACACAGCGCAGCTGCTCAATAGCGCGAGCCGCCCCCACCCCGCCGTAGCCGACGAACGCGATGGGCTTCCGGTTCCATTCATAATATGCGCTGTCAAACGCGTTCTTCAACACTGCGGTCATCGAATGGTTATACTCCGCCACAGTAACGATATATCCATCCAGCTCAGCTATTTTCTTACGCCACGCCTCCGCCTCGATCGACTTGTACGCACCACCTGTGTATAGCTGCAGCACGGGCTCATCGTAGAATGACAGATGCTGATCGCGAAGGTCGAGTACTTCGAGGCTCATGGCGTCCACCGCCCGCGCCCCATCCTGTATCCACTGCGCTGGTATGTCAGCAAACCGGTTAGGACGCGTGCTACCGATAATCAGTCCAATTCTAAGCAACACTCTCCTCCATCGCCCGTGTCTTCTGCAGCTGCAGCAAGGCAAACATGCCTTCGCAGTACTCCGCCGCGCTCTCGCGTGTCGCGTTACATCTCATCCGCCATCAAGGGCTTTTGCGCCGCCAGCCAGGATAATGCTATCCCTGTCTAAAGTTGAGTTCGCACAATATGCCATTCGGATCGTATACAAATATAAATCGCAGCTTCATCGCATCTGCGTCGGCCGCCCTTACTTCGACGCCGTCTTCAGTTAGCCTCTTTAGCGCTTCATTGTAGTTAGCGCACTCGAAGGCGACGTGATTCACGGACGGTTGACCGCCCCGAGCCTTCTCACCGCCGACAGCAAAGGGATCAAAAACTTCTGTTATGACGTGAACGATTGGCTGGCCACGATCATCTATCAACCACGCCCCTGCCGACACGTCGCTTGCGCCTGGCGGGGGCACGCTCTTGAGGCCCAGGTACCTGCCATAGAACTCAATAGTCTCTCCAAGATTGTCTGTAAAAATATTTACATGGTCGAGCTTCCGCACTCCGACCACTTCGCCATCTCGATTGCCGCCCAGATTTGCCTTCATTGACTATCTCCGGATAAATTTCACCGACAAAGCCCCATCCCTGGTCTCCAACCGCACGGCCAGCTGCAACGCGCAAACGGCACAAACCCACGAGCGCGTGGGCCGTCGTCCGGATCTTCGACAACCGAGTCAGGGAAAGACCCGGGATACCTTCCCGGGTCATGCCGATGCTACGTTCGTCAAATTCGCACTGGACACCTCAACAGATGCATCTAGTTGCCACCAAATCTCTTTGTGATTTCGACGCCGAATGTTCGTGAATCACCCACATGCCCCTGCAGATACCCGAGCGCCGTCTCGAGCGTCGAGACATTCACCAGATAATCTTTGCCAAGAACATTCTTTCCCCAAAGAGCGACTTCGACTCCCGCCTTCTGCAAGGTCACTCCCGCGCGCAGGTCGAGCAGGCCGTAGCCTTTCTGTGTGGCTGCCGCCAGGTCTATCGCCTCCGGCGCAAGTACAATCTTGCTCTGCCAGTGGTAGTCCGCGCTCACAGAGATGTCGCCCGCGTCCGTTGGGATATCCAGAACAGCACCCAACGACGTAGTCCACTTGGGCACGTTGAACTTTTCGCCTGACCGATCACCGCTGGTGTCGACAAAACGCTTATACTTGGCATCTGTTAGCCCGCCACTCGCACTCAACGTGAGCTGGGGAAAGATCTTGAGCAGCACCTCGCCCTCAAGGCCCTTGATCGTAGCAGAGGCCGCGTTTGACACCCGGGTAATGGGAACCGGCGATGTACTGGACGCGATGGTCACCGAGCGCTGGATGTTGGTGTAATCGTCGATAAACCCGGCCAGATTTAGTCTAAGCCTGCGGTCCAAGAGGCTCGACTTAACGCCTAGCTCATACTCTGTCGTGTACTCAGGGGCAAATGGAGCCAAGGCGTCCAAGCTCCCCGTGCCGCGCAGATTCATCCCTCCTGACCGGTATCCTCTCGAAGCCTTCACGTATGTAAGGATGTCGTCGGTGGCCTGATACGATACGGAGGCGAGCCAGGACGGAGCTTTGTATGTCTTCTCGAACGTGCGGGGGCACTGAGCTGGACCTGGTGGGGTATCTGTCGCCCCAGCGGCCGGTATAAGACATATAAACCCGCCACCTGGCGCAGTTATACCGCTGCTTGTTGTCAGTATCCGCACGTCCTGCGAGTATCTACCACCGATCGTAGCAGACCATCTAGGGGCAAATTTCCAATTGAATTGCCCATAAGCGGCGGCACTCTTATTTTTAACTCGCGCACGTTGCAGGTTAGGTGCGTTCGGGTTGAGAAGCGGCACGGCATAGCCGTTTGCGTTATCCGAACCATCCTCGTAGCTTCCGTAGACGCCCGCCACCCAGTCAAGAGACGCGCCGCCTCCGACCACCTGGAATTCCTGGCTGAATATATTATCTTCCGTCCATTGGATTACATTCAGCAACGTAAACGGCGTTCCGTCGAGATCGAGGAAATTCTTTTGTCGTAAGTTCTGAAACCCTGAGATGCTTCTCAATTCGACATTTTCAGACACCTTTATGGACACGTTCTGAGCGAGCGACCATCCATAGAAGTCCGAGAACTGCGGGGCGGCCGTGCCGCCTGTGTGGCGCAGGTCGCCACCGACGCCCCCGACATACCGCAACACAGATGCGTAAGCTTGACCGATCGTCGCCGGTGAAATTGCGCCTGCAGCCTCAACTGCTGCCTCCAGGACGCCCACGCAACCCGGCACGCCAACGCCTGGACATGTCTTGGCGACGTTCGCAGGGGAGGTGACCCCGGTGAGAACAACGACCGGGCCCTTGGTCCTGCTCTGCTGATATGCGCCCGTCAGCGTCGCAGTCACCATTTCCCCTTCGAATTTCAACTTCGCCCGGTAGTACTGCGCGTCTTCGTTGTTGAGCGCACGCCCGTTGAGATCGCGGCCATAGGCGCCGTGTTCGTCGCGCTGCGCCACCAATCTGAGGCCCAGTCGGTCGGTGACCGGCACGCTGCGAACTCCGGTCAGCGTCAGGCGGTTCCTGTTACCCGCGGTCACGCCGATCGAGCCGCTGATGCTATCGTCCGGATCTGCAGTAATGATGTTTATGGCGCCGCCGGTAGTGTTCTTTCCATAAAGTGTGCCTTGCGGACCCCGCAGCACCTCAACTCTCTGAAGATCGACCAGACTCATGCGCAGGCCGTACGGCCGTGGCAGACTCACTCCGTCGACGTAGATACCGACCGCCGGATCGACACTTAGAAGGATCTCCTTCTGTAGCTGTCCGCGCATTCCCACAACAACAGCCTGTGATGATCCAGCCGACGGCGCGCTCACCATGTTCGGCACTTTACTTTGGATATCGTTGAACTCTCGGATCTGCGCCTTCGCCAGGTCTGCCTGCCCCAAAGCCGTGACGGCGACTGGCACACTTTGCAGATTTTCTTCAGTCCGCCGAGCAGTTACCACGACCTCCTCAATCGTGCCCTCGCTTCGCGCATCCGGCGTCTGCGCAAGCGCCGCCTGTGCTGCCAACGTCGAGATCGCGACCGCCGAAAGAAGCAACGAGCGCCTTGAAGCCATCATGAGCTTTCCCCCTTGCTGTTTTTTGTTCCGCCAAGACAGCACGCATGGACGGATACGTTCCAGGCGATTGGCCGGCGGCAGGGTCTTTTTAACGCCAGCCGAAGCGCGTGTCTATACGACTGAATAATTTTTATGCGATCGGATTTCACATCTGCTCCCCCGGGGCTTGTCGTCGCCAGCGATAGGGCTGCGGGGGCCGTGACGGGCTCACTTAGCGATCCACGGGAGCACCTGACTGCAGCTGCTTTAGGGAATCAGCCGCTTGGCAACCCTTTCCAGCCGCCGCCTTCCCGTCTGCGCAACGTAGCTCGACTTTTGCTCAGGCTCGCGGGACGCCAATATGCCCCGCCATCCCAACACGTTGCCGATTGATTCAATTAGTTAAAGGCAAGATTCCTGCGATAAGGCTACTTTTGGCATGACCTCCCCCCACCCTTCACGCCCACCGTGGGTTCCTTATTCGGCCAAAGCGGTGTCGCTTAATACTCCCCACCAATTTGCTGCGCAGGATTCCGCTCCGCAGGACATTTCAGTCTGGTGGACACTCTATGAGAGGCTCATTTCACTCTGACAGGCGGCTTCATGTTTGACGCTAGTGTACGAGCTCCGCCCGAATGTGCTTCGCACTGCTCCAGTAGATGATCGCGCCTGGAATTCCGAGGAGAGTGAATGTCGCCAGCGACCACTTTACACCTTCAGCGGCGCTAAGATGAAGGCCATTTGCAATCAAGTCGCTGACGAGTCCGACTGCCAACGGCCCACACCCAAGTCCCACCAAATTCGTACAAAACAAGAGCGTCGCAGTCGCAGTGGCCCTGACTTCCGGACGCATTATGCCTTGGATGGTCGCGTATATGGGTCCGCTCCACAGGTGCATCAGCACACTGGGGATCACCAGCAATGCCAGGCTTGCCATCAGGGAACTCTGCAGAAACGCGGCAATGTAAAATCCAGGCGCCAGGAGCATGCCAAAGGCGGGGATGCGGACATAGAACCGAATATCCCTCTTCACAAAGCGATCGACCAACGCGCCGCCTAGAAGCGTACCGATTACGCTCGATCCACCGGCAGTAAGCCCTAGCGCCAAGCCGAGAAAGCCGGTGCTCTCCAGCCCAAGCCTTGCGGCAGTCGCCGCCAGTTCCGATGCGTGATTGCGGAGGAAGAAAGAGGCCAGGAACGCGGTCATACCGAAGGCGACGAACACCTTTAGGGAACCGCCGACGATCAGGCGCCAGAGCGTTCGGCTGCGCCGCATCTCCTGTAAGGCTTCACGGAACGGTTGCGCGCGCTCCTTCTGCTGGAGCATCTCGGCCCGCATTCGGCGGCGCGGCTCGTGCAGCGTAGCCGCCGCAATTATGCCCATGATCAGACCCGGCAATCCCACGATGACAAAGGCCGCCCGCCATCCCCAAGCGTCCGCAACGATGCCACCGATGATCATACCAAGCAGACCGCCAACGGGAGCCCCCACCGAGTAGATCGCCATCGCTGAAGCCCGCTGGTCTTTCGGCGTTATGTCGCCGATTAGGGAAACCGCCGGGGGAAGACACCCGGCCTCACCGACCCCCACACCAACCCGCGCCAGAACAAGGTGCCAGAAATTCTGGGCAGCCCCTGAAGCCGCGGTGAAGAAACTCCAAATGCCTACTGCCGTGGCGATGATAAGCGGGCGGTCGCCTCGCTCGGCCAAGCGTGCGACAGGAAATCCGACGACAGTATAGAACAACGCAAATGCAAGTCCAGTCATAACGCCGAGCTGCCAATCGGCCAATTGCAAATCGTTTTTGATGTGTTCGGCCAATATCGATACGATTTGCCTGTCCAGGAAGTTCAGGATGTATATCACCAGTAGCACAGCAATCATATATCGCCGATATCGCTTACTGACGGCGTGCACGTTATCTGCTGTACCTGACTCGGCGATGGTTGCTGCGCGCATGTTCCCGTTCTTCTCTTTTACGCTCACGGCTACACGAATATTTCGGTAGTCATGTGCGACTTTCTTTCACAAAATCAAAGAAGTTCGTTGCGCGCACCTAGTCAAGCGTTGAACCCCCTCAGAATGCCGCCCGCAATTCTATGCCGTAAGACCGCGGCTGATCTGTCGGAATTATCCCGCTGTTTGAACCGTAGACCAGATACTTCTTGTTGGTTAGGTTCTTGCCGTAAACAGCGATCGTCAGATCAACCCCAGATACGAGGCCAACAAAATTGATATGCGCGCGCGCGTTCAACACACCGTACGCCTTCTGCGAGGCGAGCGCGTTGTTGAAGGTTTCAAAGAATTCCTTTGACCTGTATGAATAGTCCGCGCGAATCATAAATTCGGTCGCATTAGTCAGCACAGCTTCGTACGAAGCCGACAGCGAGTAGGTGACGTCTGCAGTACTCGGAAATTTGCGATTAGATAAATCCGCTCCATTGGTTCGGTCGAGAAACACCTTATAGTCGTCATCGATCAGGCCCAACGAGGCGGCGAGCATCAATCCTGAAGCCGGCCGGACGTTGGCTTCCACCTCCACCCCCTTTACGGAGCCCTTTGCAGCGTTGAACACACTAGTGTAAGGGCTGCCAGAGGGGTCGAGCAGACGGACTGATCGCTGCAGATTGGTAACCTGGGCGCTGAACAATGCAACATTGGTAGTCACGCGCCGTTCGAACAACTCAAGCTTCGCGCCGACCTCGAAACTTCCGAGTACTTCCGGGACGAACGGGTCGATCGTAGTGGGGGAATCGTCCAGACCACCAGAACGCTGGCCTTTGTCGTACTTCGCGTACAGGTTGGCATGGTCGCCAAGCTCATACCGCGCACCGACCGCATAGGACCAATAATTGAACCCGGCGTTGGCGGACTGGAAGCATACCCCGACCGGCGTCGCAGCGGGTAATGCCAGCAACGAGCACCTTCCGTTTAATACGCCTCGTATCCGAAGATCTCTGTCATCCTGCGTATAACGGGCGCCAAGGGTCACAAAGAACTTGTCGAAGTGACTGGTCTCTATCTGCAGATATCCGGCGGCAGACCTGTTCGTGACGAAACTCTGGCTTGTGCGACCCGTGACCAGGGGAATCGTTGTGTCAGGCAATTGGCTGCCGTCAAGGCCTGTTTCATAGTAGTAATAGCCGCCGCCTGTAAATTCAACTGAATTGATCCAGGAGACTATATTTCTGAAGACGGTGCCGCTTAGCTGTGCTTCTCCGCTCCACTGGCTTTGGTTTTGAAAGGCGAGATTGTCAATGGAGGTGGCGATTCCGCCATCGACGTCAGCGCGGATTTCGGTTTTCAGAAGGCGCCGGCCGACAATCGTCTTGAATGTCAAATCTGGATTGATCTCGAATTCGCCCCGGAACGTGTAGCCGTCGATATTGACCCGTGAGTAGACATTCAGCATTCCAGCACGTGTTTGATAATAGCCGAGTGTCTTGTCCGTGCCGGTATCACTGTTCGTATTGGCGGCCCGGATCAAGGGGCCCGTCTCGTCGATGTTGGTGAAATCGTAGGTCAGGTCGAACGTTACGCGTCTGTCCGGACGCCAGCGCACGGAGACGCGGCCGGCGTCCCTGTGTCGATCTCCATAGGTGTCGATGCCGGTGATAATGCTGCGCCCAATGCCGTTGCCGCGATTGCCGAGGAAGGAACCGCGGATTCCGAGCTGATCGGTGACGACAGGCACGTTGACGACGCCTCCGAAATCTGTGCGGCCGAAGCTCCCATAGCTGACGTTGGCGGATCCACTCAGTTCCGTGAGAGTTGGTCGGTTCGGCGTCAACAGGATGGCGCCGCCGGTGTTGTTTCTGCCGAACAGCGTGCCTTGGGGGCCGCGCAGTACCTGGACGCTGCCCATGTCGACCAATGAGGAGGCCAGTGCCCCTGCAGATCGCGCGACATAAACCTCGTCGAAATAGATGCCGACGGCGGGATCGCTGTTGAATGCGCCTTGGCCGGTGTTTTCCTGCCCACGGATATTGACAACGGCCGTCGCAGCGTTGCGATTGCCGAGGCCAATCTTAAGGTTGGGCACGGCCTGAGCGATATCGGCGATATCGCGCACCGACCGCTCCACAAGTTCCGATCCACTTAACGCCGTCACCGCGACTGGGACCTCCTGCAGGGCTTCGGCTCGCCGGCGCGCCGTCACGACGACCTCTTGGATGTCCGCCTCGGGAGCGCCTGGCGACTGCATCGCCGGATTGCCAGTCGCTTGTCGGGCGTACGCCCCCGTCCAGACGAGGCTGGCGCAACCGACGCCGGCGACGAAGAGCAACTTTTTCATATTCCCCCCATTTCGATCGAATGGTTTTGAGTTCTGGTTATGCTTTTCGGGACAGCTTCAGATGATGGCCGGCCAGCATTCAGGACGACCTTCTCAGGGCTCGCGGTCGGCCCATTCCGCCGGCCGCTCCCGATCGGCCTCTGCGCGCACAATGATGCGGTACTGTCGAAAGTTTTTGGTGACGCGGCGATGGTTGATTGCTCGCTCACCCCAGGCGGCAATGTCGTTGGGTCGCACGCCGCAGCGCACCCGGAGTTCGGCTCTGTCAGCTGGCCGATACCGGTAATTCAGCGGATCGTCGTCTTCCCTGGGGGTCTTTCCGACGACGCCGGCGGAAAATCGTCGGCTCAGACGCAGCGCCTTGCGTCCGTTGAGGCGCTTGCCGCTCATGAGCGGATGAACGCAGCACGACTTCTCGGACTGAGTCGGATCCACTCTCGGTATTTCCTCCTTGAAGGCGGCAGCAACCTTCCGGAGTATGGACAGATCCAACCTCATGAGCTCCGGGAGATCCATTTCGTACCCCATCGACCCTAGCGGCCCAAACAGGAAGGCATTCACAGGCACCCGTACACACCGAGTCCGTCAGCGAAAAACATACATACTAGCTTTTACGCGACTTTCTAGCGACATTATTGCCGCCGCTCACGTGTGCAAGTTCATATGTGATGGTGTTTGAGCGCAAAGGGATGTCCCGCCATCGCGGGCGAGGCCAGAGGCGAGCCGGCCCTCAGTCTGGCAGTCAAGGTAATGACGGAGTAGATGTTCGCTTTATTCGAGCCAGTGCCATTGCGTCAGCTGGCGGCACAGGGCATGAGCGCCCGCCCTGATCGTGGGCCCCGCAATCGGCCCCACTTCTTCCCTCTGATTCTGACAACGAGCTGGGGCAGGCGTAGACAAACTATCTGATCGGGCACCGACGCTACCTGGCTTTACGGACTGACCTCAGACGCGTGGGACATGGTCGCAGGAAATACCTCACAGCCGCACGAGTTTGACGGCACCGCTTTTCCAAGCGTCCAAAGCCGATTTCTACGGCCGCGGCAGCGGCGATCTCATTGGCAAGACTCACCGACGCTTGCCCGACAGCGAAGCCCCAAGTCGTGCGTGGTCAGATCATAGCTGGACGAGGTCGCGGACCGCGGACCAATCGGCCTGGCAACTGTCCGGTGGAAGCACCATTGCGATAGGTCACTCGGCCGCCAACTATAGTAGCGATATACCCGTCTGCTCGCTGAATGATCCGTCGCCCCCCCGCTGGTAAGTCATAGACAACTTGCGGTCGGTGAAGACGTAGATTTCGGTAGTCTATGACGTTGATATCGGCGCGAAACCCTGTCTCAAGTCTACCGCGGTCGCGCAGCCCAACCGCCTCCGCGTTCGCTGAAGTGAGTCTGCGCACCATGTCAGCCAGACTGAACAGCGGTCCACGCGTTCGGTCCCGCGTCCAATGTGCGAGCATCGTCGTGGGATAGCTCGCATCGCAGATCAGTCCATAGTGAGCGCCGCCGTCGGCGAGACCCAGGAGCGCACAATCACTTTTCATCATTTCGGCGGGCGCGGAGAGACTTCCATCTGCGTAGTTCTGGATCGCCTCCAGCAGAACAGCCTGTCCGCCATCCTGAAGCAGGATTTCGTATGCCAGTTCAGCAGGCGCATGCCCTGATTGCTCGGCGATAGCGGCCACGCTTTCCCTCGGGGAAGGCTCATGATCGATTTCGGTCTTGAGTTCGAAAATGTAGCGGTAACGCTGCTGGTCACCACCGATCGCCTCACGAAGGATAGCTCTGCGGACGTCTGGCGACAAAAGGGCGATAACCTTCTCGGCCAAGGGCAGCTGCGCAATCAGCGCATGGGCGGGACAATCGTCAAACGGCGTTCTCGATAGCTGGTGACCTAACAGTACACCAGTCGGCCGCCCCATTACCTGTGGACGTATCGCGAGTCCCTGTGACCAGGCATCTTCCGCCAGCCTGAGCGCGCATCGCCAGCCTTCCGGATCACGGTGTTTTTGGAAGAGGCTGAAGGTGGTGGGTACGCCCGTCGCCTTGCAGAGACGGCGAAGCATCTCGAATTCCCGTTCTGCCACAAGCGCATCGCCCATATTCGCATTCACCTGGAAGACCCCTCCTCCATCGGCCACCGCGCCGAGCAGGCAGAGCAGTTCCTGTTCATCAGCCGCCACTGATGGGATCGTGTCGCCCCCCAGGCCCCGATGCTGCAGAGCACGCGAAGTACCCAGACCGATGGCCCCGGCGGCCATAGCCTCGCGCATCAATGCTGTCATGTGGCCGACTTCTTCGCGCGAAGCGGGCCTATGAGCGAGTGCGCCGGCCCCCATCGCGTACAGCCTTATCGCAGCATGAGGAGCCATCGCGGCGATGTCCATGTCGTGTGGCCGTGCCGCAACTGCATCAAGGTATTCTGGAAAGGATTCCCACGCCCAGGATAATCCCTCTGCCATCACGATTTCGGGGATGTCTTCCACGCCCGCCATCAGGTCAACCAGCCGGTCCTGATCTTCACGTCGGCATGGTGCGAAACCCACACCGCAGTTCCCAGTGACCACGGTCGTTACACCATGATGTGAAGAGGGCGTTAGCTGACCGGCCCACGTCGCCTGGCCGTCATAGTGAGTGTGGATGTCCACAAAGCCGGGCATTACCAACAACCCTGTCGCATCGATCTCTTCGACGCCTTCGCCCAGATGCATTCCGACTGCCGCGACCCGGCTTGCCGTGATAGCCACGTCTCCGAAGAAGCCATTACGACCTGCGCCGTCTAAGATCGTTCCGCCACGGATTACCAAGTCAAACCTCTCCGACATCGGTCAACTTCCCATCTTCGGGCGAGCCCTCGAACTCGGGAGTGTGGCAGCCCATGGCCAGTTCGCGCGGACCTCGGGGGACCGCGGTCCGTTAGCCTGATCCATTGATTGCTTCATGGCGCCACTCCCAGACCACCGCTGCTCCAGCGCACGACATCTGGGGCTTACCGATCCTTATCATAGTGGTGTTTGTGTCTCAATCGGTGACGGTTGGCGGTCAACCACGGTGCCATGTCCGGGTTTCATTGTGGTATTAGAGCCGGCCGCGATGGTCAGCCCTCCTGATCATACGCGACCAATCTCGATGATTTTCCGAGAACCGCGGCGCGGCTCAGGCTGGAGGTGTGATGTCCCGGCTCTGCTCGCAGACGCTGAGAAATGCACTGACCGCATCGTCCGGCCTGCGCCCCATCGGCGTGACGATACGCAGTATGCGTCCCATAACAAACGGCCCTGTCGGGACGATTGACAACTCCCCGCGACGCGCTTCGTCAACCACGGCTGCCGCAGAGAGACAACCCAGACCGGCGCCGTCTCTGACCAATGCTTTCAGAAGCTCGTTTCCGCCAACCGTCATCGCGACTCTGGCGGGTTGCGGCCAGTCACGCGTCACGGAATCGAACGACTCTCGCGTGCCTGAACCGACCTCCCGTAGGATCCAATCCGCTTTCATAAGGTCCTTCACCGTAGCGCCCCGCGCCACCGGATGACCTTGCGCGGCGATTACCACCAAGGCGTCGTTCCGCCAGGGTCTTACCTCAAGGTCTGAATTCCGGATGGCGCCTTCGACAAGCGCGACATCGACTTCCCGTGCGGCGACGGCCTTCGCTATGGTCTCGGTGTTGCGGATGACCACTGAAATGCCGAGTTCAGGTTGCAAGCGGCGTAGAGCGATCAGGACGTCCGAGAGGATGTAGTTCCCGATTGTGACCGACGCTCCGATCGTGAGCTGACGCTTCACGCCGTGTCGGCGCACAAGATCATCGGCTTCCATCACGAGATGCTCCGCATCGACGAGGAAGCCGTGACCCAGGGCATTCAACCGCAATCGCCGCCCGTCCCGGTCGAACAGTCGTCGACCCAGCACGCCTTCAAGGTCACGTATCGCTTCACTGAGCGTGGCTTGAGACACATTCAGGCGACGACTAGCCGCGGCCAAGCTCGGATGCCTCGCGGCAGCGACGAACAGTCGCAGCTGACGCAGGCTGACACCCCACGTGTTCATTCGGAAAACCCGCTCAAATTCGAAGGGATTATATGGCTTTTCCGAACTCTGAAAATGCCCACGCTAGCGGCACGGGGTGAGGAATGAAAACCGACGGATTCTTGATAGCGATGATCGCAGCGCTCGTGGCGGCGTTCGCAGCACCGTGGCTGGGCGTGGCAGGGGGACCCCTGCATCTCCCGCACGTCACAACCGTCGGCATCGCGATCGTGTTCTTCTTCCACGGGGCGGGCCTGTCGCCAAAGGCGCTCAAGGCCGGTGCAGCGAACTGGCGGCTGCATCTGGTTGTTCATGCGACCACGTACGGACTCTTTCCGATGCTTGGATTCGCAATCTTTTTTTCGGCACGGAGCTGGTTGCCCGAAGAGCTGCGGCTTGGGATATTCTACCTTTGCGCCCTGTCGTCGACGATCTCATCGTCAGTAGCCATGACCGCTCTCGGCCGCGGCAATGTCGCCGGCGCGGCATTTGACGCGACAGTCTCGGGCCTGCTGGGAATGGTGCTTACTCCACTTCTGGTCGGCCTGGTCGCCAGTTCAGTAACGCACCCGCTGCCCCTTGGCCCCGCGATAGTCGACATTATGCAAAAGCTGCTGCTACCGTTTGCCATCGGTCAAATGGCCCGGCCGCTGTTCCACGCATTTATCTCCCGCCACAAGCTCTGGGTGACGCGGGCTGATCGCGTGGTGATTATTCTGATTGTCTATGGCGCGTTCTGCGACGCGACTGCTGCAAGGATCTGGAGTCGATATGAGCCCAGGTTGATTGCGGAGATTGCATTTGTCGCCGCCGCGCTGCTCGCCACAGCGTTGACCGTGACCATTTTCAGCAGCCGGGCCATGGGTTTATCGCGTTCCGACGAAGTCGCCGCCGTATTCTGTGGTTCCAAGAAGAGCCTCGCTAACGGGGGGCCGATGGCATCAGTGCTGTTCGGTGCGAGTCCGACGCTGGGCGTAATCTTGTTGCCCTTGATGCTGTATCACCAGCTACAGCTTGTCGTTTGCTCAGTGCTCGCTCGTTGGTACGCGAACGGTTCCGAAGAGCACGTGAATGCGCGATGCGACGGCGTATGACACGCCAGCAGACAATAGCGATTGCATTTCACGGAGGGCGCGGGGTGGCGGCTTTACGTGAGACGCGCTTGCCGACTGCGTCGGCGGAAGTCGGCGATGGGCAGCCGATGGCAGGGGGCGAATAGCGCGACCCAATGGCTATCCCGACGATCCGCGGACGGCGCGCAGTTTGCGCGATGGCTCGCTGGACTCTCCCGATCTGAGCTGACATTAATTCTGCGACCGGACGCGAATTAGCTGCGTCCCGGCCGCGAGAATTCGGCTCGGCGACTGACTCAGGTCAGCTGGCGCAGCAGCCGAACCTTCCACAAGACACTCGACGATCCGACGCGCGCTCGACGATCCGGGCGGCGCCTCGAGCGTCGCGCGGGCCGCAATTGGAGGCCAGGAGATGCCATCGAAAGAAACATGGCTGGATGCGAGGGCGTTCGCACGGATCGCCGACATCAGCGAACAAGCCGCCAGACGGGGCCTGCGCCGCGCGGCGGCCGGCGATTGTTGGCGAGGCCATACGCTGGACGTGCGCCCGGGATGCGGAGTACGCTCGAGCTGGGAAGTGGCTTTGAGCAGCCTTCCCACGAGCCTCCAGGCCACACCGCTCTCGTTCGACCAAGTCGCGCTCGTTCTGCCGGGTGCGGCGGCGTCGCCTGCGGCAGCCCAAGCTCGCTGGCGCGTGATCACGACGATTGTCGCCCTGCCCCGCCGCACCGCGGACCGCCGCGACGCCCTCGTCGAGGCCATCCGGCACAGTGGCAAGAGCAGGCGAACCCTTCTCCGCTGGATTGCCCGCTATGAAGCCCACGGCCTCAGGGGCCTCGCACACGCTCGTCCCTCTGATGCAGGCAAAGCGCGCGTGCTGGTCTCGCGCCGTTTCGACCGGGCGTTCCGCCTTGCAGGCTATGAAGGGGACTTGCTCGTCAAGATCGCCGCGGCCATGCGAGCCAACCTCAAGGGGCTTTGGGCGTCGCGCGCCGAGCATGCCGGCGCCGGAGAGATCGAGCGGCTGGCGGGGTTTCTGCTGTCGGAGCTTTGCGAAACCTACGGCGTCAAGGTCCCAGCGAGCGACATGCGTCTCTCCCGACGCATCGTGGAACGGTTCGCTCACTTCCGAGTCGTCAATCAGCGCCGCAATGACCGCAAGGCGTTCGACGACGCCAAGCCACGCATCCGGCGTGACTGGACGGCGCTTGAGCCGATGGAGCGCGTCGTCGCCGACGTGAAGCACCTCGACGTCATGGTCGAGCGCGAGGACGGCACAGCGGCCTGGCCGAAGATCGTCGCCTTCATGGACGCCGGCACCGGGCGTGTCTTCGTGCAGCCGGTGCTGCTCGAGCGCGGCGAAGGCGTGCGCCAGGAACACGTCATCCAGGCGTTCCTGGCGATGGTCTGCGATCCGCGCTGGGGTTTTCCGCGTGGGCTCTACCTCGACAACGGCTCCGAGTTTGGCGCGCTGACGAAGATCGACGCCTCCCTGCAGCTCCTCAACGACCCAGGCGCGCGCACGCTGATCTTCGCCCGGCCGTACAACGCCGCGGCCAAGCCGATCGAGAGCCTGTTCGCACGCCTCGACCGCTACGTGTTCTCGATGCTGCCTGGCTATGCCGGGCCGCAGCGGATGTCCAAGAAGGTCCAGACGCTTGGTCGCCCGCCGAAGCCGTTCCCCGGTGGATGGGCGAGGTTCGAAGAGACCCTTGCCGGCATGATCGAGGCGCACAATCAGCGCCCCGTCGGCGGCCAGTGGGCCGGCCGCTCGCCAAACGACTGGTATGCGGACAAGGCGGGTCGCGGGTGGTCGGCCGCACGGGTCGACGGCTTGGCGCTGGACGCTGCGTTCTGCGACCGCGACAGCCGGCGCGTCGATCGCGGCGTCGTGCGGATTGCCGGCGAGCGCTACACACACCCCGAACTTCAGGCGCTACCCTCGCGAACGGTGGTCGATCTGGCGCTGCCGTGGCGACGGGGTGCGCTGCCGCTTGGCCGGACCCGGTCGGGGACATGGGTCTACCTCGAGCGCGAAGTCCCCTACCCGGCGCGCTGGATCGAGGGCGCACGCGAGTCGTCACGACGTCAGCAACATCAAGTCCGCTACGTCGCCCAGCTCGCCCGCGAGGCGCCAGCGCTGGATCCGGTGGCGATCAAGATCCGCGCCGCACGGGGCGCAGAGGTCTCACATCCCTCTCCCCGGCGCGTCGACAACCTCGACCTTGGTACGGAGCTGCAGGCCATGGCCGTGGCGCGCAGATCCAGGACCGATGCGCCGCCCACGCCGTCGGCGGCCGAGCTGCGGCACGCCCGCGAGATGGCCTTAACCGAACGCCTTGAAAGGAAGCTGAAGGGTGCAACCTGAAACCTTCGTCCCGACCTCAGTCGCCCGCCGACTGATCGCCCGCATGCGGGTCACCCACGAACGACGGCGGATCTCGATCTTCTCCGGGCCGCCAGGCCTCGGGAAGACGACCGCGATCGACGCGTTTCACAGCTCCAGCCTTGACGGGGTCGTGGTCGTGAAGGTCGCCAACCGGCCGGCGAAAGAGGTCATCGTGCTCCAGCATATTCTGGAAGCCTTCCGGCGAATGTCCGGCGACGCCAGGCGTGCGGTGCCCAGCTCGATCTGGGAGCTGCGCAAATATCTTCGGCAGGAAATCGAGGCCTGGGCCGCACGCGGCTCGGAGGACGGCGCCGCAGCCGCGCCGCATCTGACGTTCGTGTTCGACGAGGCGCAGAACCTCTCGCGCAGCGCGATCGAGGTGCTTCGCTATTGGAACGACGCGGACCGCTGCTACGCCCCCTTCCCTGTCGGGCTGATCTTCGTCGGCAACAATGAGTTCGCCTTGCAGTCCGGCGGCAGCGGCGAGTCAGCGATCTCGGCCGCGGTCGCCGACCGCGCGCTCTACGTCCAGACCGTGGAGTATGCGGACCTCACCGACGAGGACATCGACATGTTCCTCAAGGCTCAGGGCCTCGCCGATGGGTCCGGGCGGGCGGCGATTGTCCGCTACCTGCGAACCTCGCGTGCGCCCCGCAGCCTGCGTCGCGTGATCGATCTCCTCGAGGACGTGGCGGATCTCGCCGGCGGCCAGCCAATGACCTCCTCGGTCGTCCACCAGGCGCTCGCGACCGCCTGACCGCGGCCGAACTTCAAAAGCAAACAGGGCAAGAACCATGACCTTCTTCACACTTCAGCTGCGCCGATTTCCGGACGGCATGACCCCCGAGCAATGGGAAACCTCCAGCACACGTTCAGAGCTTCTGCGTGATCTCGACCATCCTATGCGCCGGGTAGGGCCCTATCAGGTAGGAGACTGGGCCAAGGCGCGCGGACTGGACATCTTTTACATCGACAATTGCTGGCTCAGAGTACCCGTCAAGGAAGCCGATCTCGACGCTTTCAGCGTGGAGATCCTGAAGGAAACGCCCCCTCCTCATCACGTCGTCGGAAGTTCCGAGGCGATGGCGGGGATTGTCGCTCTGGAGGTCGAGGAATTCTGATGCGACGCGCGCGTGTGGACACGCCTAGCGGGAGCGTCTTGACGTTGAGGACGACAGGTCGTCGCCTGGGTGCGTGCAGCGAGCTGTTTGAGAACTGCAGAAGCCTCTTGCACTTCGCAACAATTTAGATATATCTAAACAACGAGCGCCGCGACGCGGCGCCCATCCCCTGAAATCGAAAATCTGACGCCGCCCCTTGACGAGGGCCGCGTCGTGACGTGCGCAAGGAGGCGCAAATCTCATGCTGACCGACAGGTTTACAGATGCGCTCGGTTTCGCCGAGCGCCTACACCGAGACCAGACCCGCAAGGGCAACGACATCCCCTACGTTTCCCACCTGCTAGCCGTCGCCGCGACGGTACTGGAATGGGGCGGCGACGAGGACACGGCGATTGCCGCGCTCCTACATGACGCGGTTGAGGACCAGGGCGGCCTGGAAACCGCCCAGAGGATCCGCGAGCGCTTTGGGGATCGGGTCGCCAACCTCGTGCTGGCCTGCAGCGACAGCGTCAGCGCCGATCGCGCCGACATGGGGCCCTGGGAGCCGCGCAAGCGAGCCTATATCGCCAAGCTCGCCGGCGCGGATCAGTCAGCGGCGTTGATCGCGGCGGCCGACAAGCTCCACAATCTCACCTCGCTCATCCGAGACCTGAGGGCCAATGGTCGCGAAACCCTCACGCGGTTCAGCGTCCCGGATCGCCTTCTCTGGTACTTTACGTCGGTGATCGAGGCTCTGGCGCCGCACGAAGACGTGGCGCCCGTCGGCGAACTGCGGGCGCGCGCCGACGAGTTCGCGGCATTGCTCGCCGCTTAGCCGCGCGACCTTTCGTGCAAAAAGAACCGAGCGCAGCGCTATTTGCGCTTCGCCTGGGCAATCAAGGCCCGAAGCTGGGTGCGGATCTTCGGTCCGGTAAGCTCGGCCTCGATATCCGGATAGCCTTCAGCCTTGAGATGATTGCGGAGGTCCTCCATCGAGGCGCAGGCGCCAGAAACGGCGAGCTGATGCCCGTTCGACCGTACCGCGCCTGCTGGCCATGTCCGTGGCCTCACATGGCCCCCCCCCCGCCCGACTGCAGTAGGCCAAGGACTTTCCCTTACGGCAAGCGCGTCGTCCGCGGCATCCGTCGCGAACGCCTCGCACCTGCACGGCTCCCTCGACCCTGCTAGGGTCTGGCATCGATTCGGGAGACAAACGATGAGCGAAAACAAGCTTCACCTCATCGAGATGACGGCTGAGATCGTGGCGGCTTACGTGGAGAAGCATGAGCTGGCCGCGGTGGATTTGCCGGCGCTGATCACCCAGGTCCATGCGACCCTGACGGGGATCGACACGCATGGCGGAGCTACATCAGAGATGCCGAAGCCCCAGCCGGCTGTGCCTATCCGCAAGGCTGTCCAGCCGGACTATGTGGTCGACCTGTTTACCGGCAAGCGCTTCAAGAGCCTGAAGCGCCACCTGCGCACCAAGCACAACATGTCGCCGGAGGAATACCGCGACTTCTGGAACCTGCCGAAGGACTCTCCCATGGTCGCGCCCAACTACGCCAAGTCGCGCTCGGCGCTCGCCAAAGCCTCCGGCCTGGGCCAGAGCGGGCAGCGCAATAGCGCCGCCGGCTAGACCGCGACCCTGGCGATCTCGGCTTCTGGCGTGGCCGAGACCTGCGCCCGGCCAGTCTGGTCGAATTCCTCCGCCACGATCGCTGGCTGATGCCGAGCCGCGATATCCGACACGACCTCGCTGCGCCGCTGCCGGACGATGTCGAGGCGTAGGTAGACGGCGTCGGCGAAGTGCGCCTCGGCCGCCCCCCAGAGCGCTCTGGCGGCCCACAGATCGTTGCTGGAGCCGCAGCAGACCACGACAGGGCCATCCAGTCCGAAGCGCGTGAAGAGGAAATTGCCAGCCAGATGCGGCAGAGCCGCCAGCTCAGCTCGATGGAAGCGATAGACCTCACCCGAGGCCCCTGCGACGTCAATGAATGCACGCACGACCGACTCCGACACCCCCCTGCACTTTGGGGGAGCATAGCCGTACGAGCTTGGCCACGCCATCTGGCGGTCGCAAAAGCGAAGGCGGCGTCGAGTGCAAGCCCCAGGCCGCCATAGCGCCGATCAGGAATGTTACCCGGGGGTCAGGCGGTCTCGGCCGAGCTCGCGGGCGGCGCTTCGGTCTTGGCCTTCCGCGGACGTCCAGCGGCCTTGCGCGGCGCTTTCGGCTTGGCGGCTTTAGCTGCAGTCGCCGCTCGCGGCGACGTCTTCTCAGCCGTACGCCCGCCGACCTGGCGGCCGAGGCCGAGCGCCTTGGCCATGTTGGAGCGCGATTCGCTATAGGCAGGCGAAACCATCGGGTAGTCCTTCGCCAGCCCCCACTTCTCGCGGTACTGCTCGGGCGTCAGACCCTTGACCGCCAAGTGGCGCCGCAGGGTCTTATAGGGCTTGTTGTCTTCGAAGCTGATCAGCGCCTCGCGCGTGACCGACTTGCGGATCTGCGCCGGTGTGAGCTTGCGCTCCTCAAGCGTTTCCGCGGGCGTTTCGGACGCCGGTGCGCCAACAGCGGCAAGGCTGCTCGCAATCTGACCGATGACGTTCGAGATCTCCGACGCCGTGATATGGCTGTTGCTGAAATAGGCAGCCGCAACGTCTGCGACGAGCCGCTGGAGATTGACTTCGTCTGCCACGAGAATTTCCTTTGGTTTGGGGGGAAGGAATACGGCGTCAGAATCAGACGTCGCAGGCAGCGTCAATCCCCAATCTGCAATTCGGATCCATGTGTTCTTCTTAACAAAATCCTCCATTCAATACCTCGGGAGAAAGGTCATGGCGGATCGCTAACGAGCGACAAACAGCGCGCACCCACGACTCCGGGCATCGGTGTTTTGCCGTATTTCGTTGCAGAAGAAGCTTGCCGGCGGCCCTTGGGTCGTCATCGGGCATTCAGTGCAATTGCCGCAGATCTCGCCGGGCGGCAGCGGGATGAGTGCTTGCAGAACCACCTGAGGCGCGCCCTGCAGGTTCATCTGCTCCGCGAGTACCTGGAGCTGGGCGCCAGGGGCAGCGATGTCCGCCAGGATGATGCTAGCCGTGCCATGCGCTCGCGCCCACGCGACGTCACAGAGCATGTTGGCGAAGGCGAAGTGCGGATCGATGCCGACCTTCACCACCTTGCGCCGAAAGCGGCGCTCGCCTTCGTTGATCCGCTCGGTCACCAAGGCCGTTTTCATCAGGTGCGGGAACATGCGGTCCTTCAAGACCGCCGCCGTTAGGCGAACCCCCTTGTCGAGCACTTCCTGTATCAACGCCTGCGGGTCCGGGAATAGGCAAGTCCCCTCGATGAAGCGCATCAGGCTAAGGCTCATGCACTTGTATTGGTCCATGGTGACCGTGAAGCGGGTGCGCGCCTCCTCGGCGGTGCGGCGCTCACTCGCGCTCATCTTGGGCCCGTCATTCCAGTGGAGGATCGCATCTTCGAGCTGGCCGTAGTGGCCAAGGATAACCCGGCGTGGCCAACGGTCGGCGAAGCGGTGCGCATCGTTGTAGTTGGGCATCGTCTCCACCACGCAGACCTGGACCCCGTAGGCCTCCATGAGCTCGTCGCAGCGGGCGAACGGGTCAGGAGCGTTAACCTCCTCCACGTGGATTACGGCCTGGCGTCCGTCGGCTAGTCGCTCCTTGATCACGACGACGTTGTAGGCGCCCATTTGGTCGACGCCCATGTAGGTCCCGGCCGCCCGCGTCTTCCACTCCAGGCCACGCCGCATGCCTTCCGCGGCGCACCCGTTCAAATGTTCCAGGGTAACGGGGATCTGCGAGGGGTCCTGGTATGGCTTGCCAAGCTTGCGGTTGTAGAAGTTCTTCCGGTCGTCCGCGTTGAGCCACGCCTCGATGATCTCGCGCGGGCTGATCGTCGGTGAGAGCATTTGGTGGAAATGGAAGCTAACGTGCCGACGCAGCTCGGCCTCGGGGTTCTCCGGCCGCCACTCGCCAGCTTGCGGATCATCGATCCAGTGGCCCTCACGACAGCGATAGCGATAGTCGCCAGGCGCGCCGGTGAGGCGGTCCGGGTAGCTCTCGTCGTAGCCGACGCAGTCGGGGAAATACTCGTCCAGCGGCTCCTCGCGGCCGCAGGTGGGGCAGCGCGTATGGAAACGTCGCCGGCTGCCCATCAAGTACCAATAGTGGATATCGGCCTCCGGCCAGTTCGCCGTCGAGCCCATGAGGGTCAGCTTCAGCATCGAGGCCGAGAGCCGCTCCTTGGTCTTTTCCATGTCGGCGATCAGCATCTCCTGAACCTCGTCGAAGCAGACCGCGTCCATCGGGTTGGATTCTGTCGTTGTCGTCCCCGACGTCCACAGGAAATGGATGATGCTTTGACCGATCTGACGCAGCGTGACGGCGCCCTCACCCCGCCGGCGACCGGTGTGCGGATCGGTGATCATGCCCCGGTGGGCCTCGTCGATGCTCCGCGCGATGGGCATGAAGCGATAGGTCGACTTTACGCGCGCCAGGGCCTGCTGCGGCACGAACATGCCGATCGCCAGCGGGTCGAACTTCAGCGCCAGGAAAATGACGTAGAGCATCTCCATCACCGTGAAGCCCACCTGAGCGCACTTCATGATGGTGATTTGCGACTGGTTAGCCGCTTCGAGCGTGCTCGGCAGCGCCGCGTAGATCGCCCGCATCGCCGGGCGATCGGCCAGGTCGAAGCGCTTGTTGTCGATGCGCAGCGCCTTCAGCGTCTTGCCGGTGGCCGGGTCGATTTGGTCTTTCGAGATGCGCTCACACCAGTCGACGAACTCAAGGTCGGCCGGAAGGGGACCTTGTTCGATGTCCCCGTCGAAGCGAGCCGACGCCTCCTCGAAGGCTTCCAGGTACCGAAGGGCAAATTGCTTATCGCTGAGGCGTGACGCCATCTCTTATTTCGCCTCTGAGGTGGTGGCGGGCAGGCCCGCGAACTCGTGGAAAATGGCGCTGACGTCGGCGCGAAACGCTCGCGCTCGATCGGGATCATCGGGCTGCTCGGCGAGAACCCGCTCGATCATCCGCTCCATGAGCGCCGACTTGCTCAGCCCCCCTAGGAACATGTCCTGCAGCCGACCGAGCGCGTCGACGGTGGCACGGCGTTCGCGGTGAAGCTTTACGAGGAGATCGCCATCCGTGAGTTCGCCGTCCGCGTTGCGGCAGTCGCGGATCGCACGGTCGAGGTCGGGAAGCGCGTATTCATACAGAAGCTGGAGTTCGCGGAAGCCGACGACGGCCATCGCCCCGCCCGACAAAATCTGAGCGGGTGAAACGTTGATCGTCGCCACCGCACGCGAGGCCTGCGGCACGCGAGGCTCGGCAACGTCGGCCTTCCCTACCGATGCACTCCTGGCCGGGTCCCGCGACCGTAGACCGGGGATCGTGGCCCTCACGTCGCTGATCAATCTGTCAAGCTTCTTTTCGCCCGCGGCGCCGAGGTGCTTGCCGATGTATGGCGCGAATTCCGGGTCCTCGCGCAGAAGGTCGTAGTTGCGGCTTCCGTGCGTACGCAGATGGGCATCGATCCGGCGACGTAAAGCGTGCCGCACCGCGGAGGGCATGTGCGCCCCCTTCTTCGGAGCAGCAGGCGGGGTCTCTTGAGCGCTCATGGTCGTTCGGCGATCCGTCGTTCCGATCGCGGCGGGAGGCGCCCACCGCAGCCGTCAGCTTGGTGTCACGACGTCGGCGAGCCCCGTACTTCACAGGACATAGCTAACTAGCTAGACGTCTAGCTAGTTAGCTATGCACGGGCTTGAAGCGATGGAACGCAAGTTCGGCACCCAGGACCAACGCCGCGCGCTTGCGCACAACAAGCTCATCGAAGCGACCATCGGGCTGATCGCCGAGGACGGCCTTCAAGGGTTTTCGTTGAGCGATGTGGGGCGGCGCGCTGGTGTCAGTCGGGCCCTGCCCGGGCATCACTTCAAAAGCCGCGCAGAGCTTGTTCGACAGGCCGTCCAACGCGTTTTTGACCCCGGGCCTGAGCGGATCGAAGTCGGGCTGCAGCCCATGCTCGACACGATCAGCGCTCGGCTAACTGAGGCTGCGGAGCGAAGCTGGACGAGCCGCGCGTTGGCGCGGCTGTTGGCTTCCCCCTTGCCGACGGACCTGGCCGCTCTACACGAGCAGTACCGGGCGAACTGGCGCTCCCTGCTCGTCCGCCACCTCAAGGTGGCGCTCAACCTTGAGCAGGTAAGGACCGACCTCGACCCTGATGCTGTCGCGCCGGTGCTGCTGGGCCTGATCCATGGGGAGATCATCCGCCTCGGCGCCGAAGAAGGCACGCCAGAGGTTTTTCTGGCCCTGCTGGCGCACGCCATGGCGCGTGCCGAGCCGACGAGCGCAAAGCGAGGCGCTCGAGCAACTGGGCCCAAGCCAGCTAAAGACGACGGAAAGGAAAATCCGTTCGGATTCTGAAAACTGCGGAGCCCGCAGATCGACGGACTTCGGGCACGGGACAATTCGATGTCCCTCCAGGATGTCATCGGGCCAGGTCAAACGTCCCCGAACTGTCCCTTCAAACGTCGCCAAACCGTCCCGTGAAAAGTCCCCCCGGACCCCCCAAACAAGAGGGAAGAGGGACATTCTCTAGGGGCAAGGGACAGATTCTATGAGCCGCCCTATCGCTGTTCGCGATGGTGAGTGAATGCGAAACCTCGAGCGAAACTTTTGCTCGCTCTGAGCCTAACCGACTCTCCCGTTCGTAAAGTTGAGCTATGACCTCGGTATGCGACACGAGCGAACATTGAAAACGACCTGAGAACCAGACATTCACGGCGAGCGACCAAGACCGCGTCTGGTGATTCAGTAGGCGAGCTGGCCAACCCCTGAAGAGCCTGCTGCGCAGGGCGGAGGCCGGGTTCTGTCGATCCCGCAGCGTCGGGGCGCAGCCGCAGGACACCCCGAAGTGTTGTCGGAGCCTTGAGCTCGATGGACTGAATGGGACCTGATCAGCCGACACCATCAGGGCCAGCGGCCATCAGCGCCGCGCTAACCGGCCGGACAGATGACCGCACCCAGACAGATCGTCATTGCGGACCAACCTCACACTTGCAGCGCAGGGACCGTCCACAGATGACAGCACACTGAGCAGGCCTCGCGGGGCGCGCGCGCCGGTCCATACACGCTTAAGCTGGAGCACGGCGCACGAGGCAGCCGGTCAGTACCGACCACCCGGTGGCTAGAACTGCTTGCGGACGCCGACGCCAGCAACGCGGGGCTCGCCGGTGAAGAAATTGAGGTAGCTAAAGCTGGCGGATAGATCGTTGTAGCCGGTGAAGTATTTCTTATTGAGGGCGTTGCGAGCAAAGATGCTGACCTCAGCGTCCCAGCTGTCCACATGCAGTGACGCCTGCAGGTTGAGCAGGCCGTAGGACGGCAGCTGCTGGTACTGCTTTAGCGGGCCGTCCGTAAACGGTTGCGCGCCTTGCCAGGACCAGTTGGCGCTGAACGTCGCTTTTCCCCATTGCACCGGCGCCTCGTAGGTGGCGTTCAAGGTATACTGAAAGTGGGGCAGGTTGGCGTTGGTGGGCGCAGGAAAGGCGAGGCTGGAAAGATCGTTGAAGGCGGTCGGCGCTCCGGTGGCCGGGTTGAAGGCGACGGGGATCAGGAAGCTGTCGTACTTGCCCTTCACATAGGCGCCGGCGGCGACAAGCGTCAGGCCGTCTACCGGCACGACGGTGACGGTTCCCTCCACGCCATGGACTTTCGCCTTGGCCGCGTTGCCGATGACGCTGGCGGTGCCGATGGCGCCATTGACCAGGGTGGCCACGATCTGATTGCGCTGGATGTCGGTGTATTTCGTGTAGTAGGCGTCGGCGTTGACACGCAGACGTCCGTCCAGCCAGGTCGACTTGAAGCCAAGCTCGTATTCGGTCGTCTTCTCAGGCGTGAACGGCGTCAGGCCGGCCAGGTTGGTCGTCCTCAGGTTGAAGCCTCCGCCCTTATAGCCGGTGGCGGCCTTGGCGTAGAGCATCACATCGTCCACCGGCCGCCAGTCGACGCTGGCCAGCCAGTTGGTCGAGTTGAAGGTCTTCGAGCGCTGCGCCGAGCAGACGCTGTAGTCGCGCGAGAAGAACCTGCGGGTTCCGGCGGCGCTGATCACCGTCAGGTAGGGCTGGACGCCGGGGGCGAGGATGGTCGGATCCAGTGAGCAGTTCTCGCCCGGGTTCAGCAGGGCCGCCGCCGCGGTTGCGGCCAGAGCCGGGTTGGCGACGGCGTCGATCACCCCGTTTGCGAATGGCGATCCCGTGCCCGAACCGGTGTGGACGATGATGCCTTTCTTGTCGTGGGTGTAGCGGAACCCGCCGGTAATCCGGATCGTGGGCGCCAGGTGATAGATCGCCTGGGCGTACACCGAACGGCTCTTGTTGGTTATGTCGCCGTCGTTGACCACCGGAACGGCGGCTGGCGACAGGGCCGGCGCCTGCAGGGAACGTCCTCCGTCCTTGCCTTTCTCGCTCTGGTAGAAGGCGCCGAGGGTATAGTCCAGGAATTCGCTGTCTTGCTTCTGAATCTGGAATTCCTGGGTGAAGCTGTGGCTGTTGGTGGTCAGGAAGCCCCCGATGGCCGTAATCTTGTCGATCGTTTGCCCATTGGGCAGGGTCAGGGTCGAGACCACGGGACCTGGGATCCAGAACGGCGAATAGAGGTTGCCGGAGTCGCGAAAAGTCTTCCGGTAACCAGTAATGGACCGGAAGGCGACCCCCATCTTCTCGACCTTGATCTGCAGGTTCCCACCACTGCCCTTGTATTTGTCGTAGGTGTTGGTGAGTGCGTTCGCAGTGTCGTAGAAGCCCGGGTCGTTCGGGCCGCCGAGCAGGAAGGTCGAGATCAAGTTTTGGGCCGCAGTCAGGTTCGCCGGCGTCTGCGCCAAGCCCTGCTCGGCCACCACTTCGCTGAACAGCGTGCTGGCTAGCCCCAGACCGTACGTGCCGGCGATCAGGGCGCCGTTGGCGTCATAGCGCGGCAATGGGCCGCCGAGGGCGGTAGGGAGGGGTAGGCCGCTGCACTGGTTTGGTCCGGTGCAACCGGCGAGATAGATGAGCTTTGCGTTTTGAGGCCGACCATTGGCGACGCTGTAGTCGTAGGCGCCGAACACCTCGACGTCTTCCATCGGCCGCCAGATCACCGAGCCGCGGACGGAATCGGTGTCCTCGCTGTTGGTGCCCTTGCCACGGCGATCGCGCCCGAAGGGAGCGCGGCTCACCCGCTGCACCGCCAGTCGGGTGAGCAGCCGGTCCTCAATGATCGGAAGGTTGAGCGCGGCGGTCAGGCGGCGTCCTTCGTAATCGGTGAGTTGGACGTCCACGTAGCCGCCCACGTCGGTGGAGGGCCGCGTCGTGGTGAGCAAGAGCGCGCCACCGGTGGTGTTCTTGCCGAACAGGGTGCCTTGTGGCCCCTCGAGCACCTGGATCGAGTCCAGGTCGAACTGAGCAGGCCTCAGACCCACGCCCCGGGGGATCAGCACTTCGTCGAGATAGACCCCCACAGCCGGATCCACCGTGAGCAGGTTGTCGCCGGCCACCTGGCCGCGAATCGACAGGGCCACGGTCGCCGCGCCGCCGACGCCGGAGTTCACGGTCATGCCTGGCACCAGGCGCTGGAGGTCGGCCACGTTTTGTATGTTGTTGCGCCGCATGGATTCGGCGTTCACCGCTGAAACGGCGATCGGCACCGTCTGCGCCGATTCCGCGGTCCGGCGGGCGGTCACCACCACCTCCTCGATTGCGGTCACCGGTCGTTCCTGCGCGAGCGCAGCTCCCGACGCCGTGATCGCGGTCGCCGAAGCGACGGCCAGCAGCATTCCACGATCGGATCTCAGCATGCTGATCTCCCCCTTTTGCTTCCTCACCGACGGCTACGTCTTTATTAGCGCAGCCCTATTTATTATATATTCTTAACAACACGCGAAATCTTAGGTACAGAAGAACCGACAACACTTATATACTCGAGCAGTCGCAGCTCGTCCGGTCTTGGCCACTCGTGCGATAATGGTCGGCAGATCGATAAGCAGAACGCCTTGAGGTCGACATGCCACAGCGTCTACGCTCAGGGGCGTCGATGGTGTTCAGCGCCTCCTCAAGGCTGCTCATCCAGGCACACCATGGTGTTGATGTTTCCATCGGCTGTGCCCGAGATGATCGGCGCTCCCTGTTGGGAATACAGTTATCCGCAATGTGCAGGTCCGGCGCAGATCAGCTAAGGTGTAGCGGTCGCAGATATATGCAGAACGTACATCTTTGGGCGGCCGCGAGCCGACAAGGCGGGCAAGCGGAGCCTGGCTGGCGGCGTATCGGGTAAGCGGCGAGCGCCTCAAACAGGACCGCGCGCGCGCCAACCGCACCGCCATTGTCGCCCCCGCCCCGCGCAATGGCCACTCGGCGCGCCCTCGCGCCAAATCGGAATGTGAAGCCGTCACGACCGACATTGGAGATCTCTCAAGCGCGGTAGCCGAGGCGGTTTCCGCGTCTCACCAGACCAGCGGAAGCGCCTCGATGGCCACCACATGGCCGGAGTGGAAGGTCGGCCGCCTGTCCGGATCGAGGCGAAAGGGCGGAATCCGCGCCAGCAGTTCTTCGTAGAGGATTCGCAGCTCCAGCCGCGCGAGGTGCGAGCCCACGCAACGGTGCGGGCCAGCGCCGAACGTCACGTGCGGGGAGACGCGATTCAGGTCCAGCTCGAGGGGGTCTTCGAAGGCGGCCGGGTCGAGGTTCGCCGACGTCAAGGCGAGAAGCACGACGTCGCCCCGCTTCAGGGGCGCGCCGTTGTAGGTCACGTCGCGCGACACCTGACGGCCCGGCATCGCGATGGCATAGCGCCGAAGCAACTCCTCCACGGCTTTCGGGATCAGGCCAGGGTCGGCCCGCAGCTGGTCTTGGACGGCGGGGTTCATGGCGAGCGCACGCACGCCGAACGACATGCCGTTCACCACTGTATCGAGGCCGGCGATGAAAAGCATGAGGCAGAACGCCTGCACTTCCTCGAAGTCGGGCTTTCGGCCGCCGACGTCGGCGTCGATGATTCGGCTGATAAGATCCTGACGCCGTTCCGCCATGCGCTCCCGGACCAAGGGCGCCGTCATGTCACCCACGAGGTTCAGCACCTCGGCGCGGGCTTGTTCGCCATAGGCGCCCGTGGCCGCCACGACCCACCGCCGAAACTCCACGAACCGCTCCAGCGGCAGACCCATCATCCGCATGAAGAACTTGACCGGAAGCGGCTCCGAAACGGCGCTCACGAAATCGCACCCGCGGTCCTGCGCGACAGCGTCAAGCAATTCGGCCGCAAAGGTTCGGATCTCGGTCTCCATGCCATTGATGGCCTTGGGCGAGAATGCGTGCACCAACACGTGCCGATAAGCGGTGTGCTGAGGCGGGTCGTAGCTGATCGGGATGCGTCGCGGGAGGCGCTCACTGCTCAACGATTGCGGCGCATTGGAGAACAGGTCGAAGTCGCGCGCGATTTCGAACGCCGCCTCGTGGCCGGCCGCAACCCAGTGGCCGCCGTTCCGAGGCGTGTAGAACAGCGGCGGGGCGTCCCTGAGAAGGCTGCCGAATCCATCGTGCAAATCGGGCTGCAGCCGCGCATCCCCCAAGTAGTCGAAATCCACCACCAGCTCGGGGGGGATATGCGCCGGCGCCTCGGCGCTCACGTCGATCTGTTCCACCACATTCAACGCGCACCCTCCCGCAAACAGAGCAATAGCAATCATTGATGATTGCAAATACGTTTGTCAATCGCGCGTCCCGACTGATGGAAGGGTCGGTGCGGGAGGCCGGCCATAATATGAAGACGCCACGCTCCAGGCGGAGCGAGCGCCCGCAAGCTTGGCTCCGCGCCTAGGTTTCGCGCCCCGCCCTTTGGCGGCTCTGAAACAACTGCGTGAGCATCTCGAGTTGAATGCGCCGCACGCGGGGGCGGTCGAGCCGAGGCTCCAGTCGCCCTCGAGGCCGGTTGGCGCCCTCGATCATCGCCAGGGTGGTTCGGACAACGGACAGCATCTCTTCCGGCGTGATTTCGATATCGGCGAAAATGCGCGCCTGGATCGCGCCATTGCTACGTACGGTCCTCTCCAACAATTGGCCGAGATGTGCGGAAAGCTCCGACTCCGGATCGAGCGTACGGGCCAGGTTCACCGCCGCCGTGAAGCGGTTGTCCAAACTCCCCCCTTCGTAATAGGCGTAGAAATGCTCGACGCGCTCCTGCAGTGGCCGGCTAGCCAGTTCGTCGACGTCCTCGACGATATCCGGCCAGATCGCGCTCTCGACCACCGCGAACAGCAGTTCGTCGCGGCTCTGGAAATGGTGCTGAAGCGAACCGCGGGAAACGCCGGCCCGATCAGCGATCCGGGTGGTCGTCGAGGCCAGGACGCCGAATTCGGCGATGTGATTGATGGCGGCTTCGATCAGAGCCTGGCGGCTCGCCGCGCCGACGTCGGTCGTCCATCGCCGCTTGGGGACGGCCCCGCTCGCGCGCCGCCCCCCGCCCTTCTTCCACCCGGTTTCAGCCACTTCTATCGGCCTCCGCATCCCCGAATGGGTCGATAAGCCATTCGTCGCTTGATGAGGCAAGCAGCGCCAAGCGAGTTGACTCCGAAATAGCAAGCATCAATGATTGATTATTGCCCACCCCGGGACCCTGGTCCTCGGCGTAGAGGCGCATCAGGGGAAGGGCGCATGCTGAGCGGCAAGAGGATACTGCTGACCGGCCTGACGGGTCAGGTGGCGGGCGCGTTCGCCGACCAGCTCGCGCCGCATAACGAGGTCTGGGGCCTGGCCCGGTTCACCCAGCCGGGTTCGCGGGAAAAGGCGATCGACGCCGGGGTGACCCCGGTGGCCGGCGACTACGCCAAGGGTGAATTCGACGGGATTCCGACCGACCTCGACGTCGTGATCCATGTGGCGGCGTCGGTGCGCCCGGGGAAAGCCGAGGTGGGCATGGCGGCGAACCCCGAGGGGACGGGCCGGCTGATGCACCACTTCCGCAAGTCGCGGTTCATCTACGCTTCCGCCACGGGCGTCTACGCCGCCAACCCGGACCCGATGCACCGGTATCTGGAGACCGACGACCTGGGGGGACAGACCCTGTTCGCCCCCAACTACGGCGCCACCAAGATCGCCGCCGAGGGCGTGGTGCGAACCCTCTCCATTCTGCACGACATCCCGGCGGTGATCGCCCGCGTGAACGTCTCCTACGGCGGGCCTTATGACGACGGCGGCCTGCCGGGCAGCCTGCTGGAGAAGGTGCTGACGCGCACGCCCATCGCCTTGCCGAAGGACTATCCGTTCATGTGCTCGCCAATTCACGACGAGGACATGTCCCGCCACCTGGAACAGCTCTATGAGGCCGCCTCCACGCCGGCGCTGGTGGTGAACTGGGGCGGCGATGTCGCGGTCGACATGCGCGAGATGGCCGAACACCTGGGGCGGCTGGTTGGAATCGAGCCGGTGTTCGAGCTCGCGCCCGGCGATTTCGCGTTGCCGGCCTGCATCGTGGACACGGCGCGATCCAAGGCGATCGGCATGGAGTGGCGGATACCCTGGCGCGAAGGCTTCCGACGCATGGTCCAGGCGCGCCACCCCGAGATCGAGCTTAGACGGGACGCTGTGACCGCCGAGACGAACAGCTGAATTCGAGATTTGCCCGCCGCTCCGCCCGCCGAGAAGTGGATTGATCCGGGCCCCCGACCGCGCTTCAGATCCCGTCGTAGTATTCTATGTGCGGCTCCTCGGTGAGGACGCCCTCGATCTTCTCACGCATCGCAAGCGCATGCTCGGAATAACGGTGCGCCATCAGTGCGTCATTGTCTTTGTACAGCTCAAGGATCAGATAGGTCTGGTCATCCGCGCGACTTTTCACAACCTGATATAACAAATTGCCAGGCTCGTTCGATCGAACGGAAGCCGTCGCCCAACGAAAGGCTTCTTCGAGATCAGCGTTCCGCCCGCGCTTGGGCTTCAGCATAACCACCAATGCCAGCATTGCATCCTCCGCGACCTGCGCGCCTGGAACGCTATCCATGTCAATTCACTTGTCAAATAATGGCGTCAATCTTCTCCATATATGCGATCGGAATGAGTTATTTTGTGCCATTTATGTGGATTGCGCTCTTGTGACACCTCTATACGCATAAATGGCGTAGAGACCTATATTGCCAATGGTCGATGGTATGAGAATGTCTCGCGAAAATGGCTACGCAGAGATAACAAAACGATTGGGCGGATACAGCCATGACAGCATCGCAGCAACATCGCCGCGAAGACCTCGCAGGGCGCGCCGTTCTCATTACCGGCGCGGGTGATGGCTTGGGCCGCGCCTATGCGTTGGACATCGCCCGGCACGGCGCATCGGTCTTGGTCAACGACGTCGACAAGGATTCCGCCAATCGCGTCGCTGAGGAGATCCGTGCGGCCGGAGGCGTCGCGCAGGCCGATGTGCGGCCGATCGGAACCGCCGAAGCCGGAGAGGGAGCCGTCGCCGCCTGCGTCCAGGCGTTTGGTGGGATCGACGGCCTGATCACCAACGCCGGCATCTTCAGCCAGGCCCTCCCCTGGGATCTGCCGCCCGAACGCGTCGAGGCGATCGTGCGGGTCAATCTGCTCGGCGTCATCCACAACGGCGTCGCCGCGCTCAAACGGATGCGCGCGGCCGGCCGCGGCGTGGTGGTCAATATCGTCTCCGCCTCGATGTTCGGCCTGCCTGCGATGAGCGTCTACGGCGCCACGAAGGGGGGCGTCCTGAGCCTCACCTACGCGTGGGCCAAGGCGGTGGAAGGGACCGGCGTCCGCATCCATGGCCTCTCGCCGTTCGCGGTGACCGCGATGAACCTTCAATCGACGCCTGACTTCCTGTCGGTTTCAAAGCCCGAGGATGTCGCGCCGTTGGCCACCTATCTGCTCAGCGATCATGCCGCACACCTCAACGGTCAGGTCGTTCGCTTGACGGCTGACAAGCTGCACATCCTGGAGCCGGCCAAGTTTGGCCCGCCGCTGGGCGAACGTAAGGCCTGGGACCTGGAATCGATTTCTGCGGCGTTGGCCGCCTGACATCCGCAGCGGCGGGCCGGCGTCGTTCGCTCAATTGATCAGATCGACGCCTGCAACAATTCCGGGTGACGCGCCTCAATCATCTGCCGGATCCCGTCGCGCCATCTTACGCGCCACTCCATACCGATCGAGCGTCCGAATGTCGGATCGCTGATCCGATTGGGGATAGCCCCATCGTCCGTGCGTTCGATCACCGGCGTCGCTCCGATGAGATCGGCCATGTAGCGAACCATCTCCTCGATGCCGACCGCCTGGTCGCCGGCCCAGTTGACGACGGTGGCGGGAACCGAGGCGGCGCGGACGAAGACGTCGAGATGCTGAAGCATGTCCCGCTCGTTGATCGGCGACATCGTGGTGGTGCGGCTCTCGGCGAGCCGGATCGGCCGGCCTGCGATCAACGAATCGAGCAGGATGCCGGGCAGGCCGCCGTCGTCGTAGACGCTGCCGTAGGAGACGTTGAGACGCGCGATCAGCGAGGGGAGGCCGTACAGCCGACACAGGAACCGGACGATGGATTCTCCGGCCAGCTTGCTCGGCGCGTAGTTGGGCGAATGAGGCGAGGCTCCGCCTACGTTGTCGGTTTCTCGATAGCGATGAAGCGGTTCGGGATGATCAGCGTAAAGGGAGCTGTTCGAGGCGTAGATGAAGGCCTTGGCGCGCTGGAACCTGTGCATCAGGAAGCCGGTGGCCTCAGCGTTCTGCCGGAGGGCCGTCTCGGCCGATCCAGGCCTGGTGTCGGCGGCGAGGTGAATGACGTAGTCGATGTCGCCGGGATCCCCGTCGAACCGGTTCTCCGCGAAGTCGGCCCGGATAGTCTTCACGCCGGCGGCCTCGGCGCGCTCCCGCGTTCCCGGTTGGCTGAAGCGCGCCAAACCCCAGACCTCGTTCTCCTTGCCCAGCGCGTCGGCGAACGTCCCGCCAACCTGGCCTGTAAGGCCCGTCAGAACGATCCTGTGTCCTCGCAGCATCGATTCATCTCCTCTTCCTCGTTCCACTACAGACGACGCCTATCTGCTCGCCGCCTGGACGCTTGCACCGAAACCCGGCGGCCCGCCGCGCGGCTCTTTGAACGTGACGCCATGTCAGGTATGTCCGTACGGACGAGGGATTCCCGTCCGGCGCCGCCGGAAGCGTGGGTTTGGCCGGCGGGCGAGGATCAAGAGCGAATGCCGAAGATGATTGAAGCCAGGACATCGGTTCGCGCCGCGATCGGTCGGAAAGGGTCGCAAACGCGCCAGGCCCTGATGGACGCCACCCGACAGTTGATGGAAGCCCGGCCCGTACGCGACCTCAGGGTGGGCGACATCGCCAGGGTCGCCGGGACATCGCCAGCGAGCTTCTACCGGTACTTCGAGGATGTGATCGAGGCCGCCCTGGCGGTGGCCGAGTCGGTCGAGCAGATGACGCCGGAGATGGAGATCCTGCTCCAGGAACCCTGGCCGCGGGAAGAGGTATACGTCCGCTCCTGCCAATTGATCGAGATATGGACCCGGCTGTGGGAGCGGCATCGCGCGGTCCTCCATTTCAGGAATCTGGCGGCGGACGAAGGCGACAGGCGCTTCGCCGACGCACGCACCGCTGCGACGACCCGCGTACGCACGCTTCTGGAAGCCAAACTTACCGAGTTGCACGACGAACCGGTCGATATCGCGGCGCTCGCGCGGGTCGTCATCGGCATCTGGGAGCGCGCGAGCGCAAGCACGGTCAGCCCGCTGCGGCGGCGGCTGTCCCGGGCCCGCCTGCTCGATGGCGCGGCGTACATCGTGGCCCTGACTTTCTGCGGCTCGCTGCCGCCCGGGACGGTCCGCAATTCCGTGGCGCCGGCCGGGGCGGTCGCCCGGTCGCCGGCCAGACAACGACCTGAGCATCCCCAGGCTCAATCCGCCAAAGCCGCGCGAAAGCGGGCGACGTCGTCGTAGAGGCGCCGCAGGCCGCCCTCCAGGCCCACCGTACACGGCCCGGTGATGGATCGGCGCAGGGTCGCGTCCGTCATGCTGCTGCTGGGCGATCCCTCGACGGGCCGGAGCGCGAACCTCGGTTCCCTTCCCGCCAGGTCGCCGAGGAATCGGCACGCGTCCTGGCAGGAGATGTCCTCGTCGCCGCCCCAGTTCGTCACAAACGCCTTTACGCCCGCCGCCTCGAGCAACGGCGCGATATGGAGCTTCATGTCGTCGTTGTGGATCGGCGAGTGCATGTACGGATCGTGGGGCACGACGATCTCCTCGCCGTCCAGGATCGCCTCCGTGTGTCGCCAGAAATACGATCCCCGCACGCCCACGACCGAGTTCAGGCGGGCGATGGTGATCGGAAGGTTGAAGGCCTCGGCGCAGAACCGGGCGACGAACTCCAGTCCCATCTTGGTCGCCGGGCTGGTCTGGGCCGCGGCCGTGAAGGCCCGCCCGATGGCATCGCCTTCCGCATAGCGATGCATCGGATCGGGTTGCGGCGAATAGATTCCCTGGGATGAAACGACCAGCGCGGCCTTGGCGTTGCGACAGTGCTGCAGCAGCAGGCCCGGCCCCTGGACGTTGACCTGCATCGCCGCCGGCAACTGCGCAATGTTCGCCCGCATCCAGCCGAAGTGCAGAAGGTAGGTGAAGTTGTCGGGAACGTGGGAGAAGTCCGCGATCCCGAAATCGGCGGCGACCGGAACGATCCCGCCGGCTTCGACCTGAGCCCGCTGGGCCGGGTCAGCGAAGCGCGCCATGCCCCAGACCTCGTTGTCGGCGGCCAGGAACCGGGCGATCGGCAACACGGACTTGCCTGTGACCCCCGTGATCAAGATCCGTTCACCGGAGAGCATCACCTGACCCCCGTCGTCATCGCCAACGGGACCCGGGAGGGGTACGGGCGGCCCCGTTGGAGCCCGGGCGCCTCAGACTCGACAATATTTGACATTTCCTCATCTTCCGGCTGCGCGCGATCCACCCCACTTGCAATCCGCGCTCGCCTCACGAAGCCCATTCTCCCCTAATCGTCGTCAGCTTCGGGCCAGCCGTGGCCCGCGGAGGCGGCTTGCCCCGTTTCCATTATATGACATTATATCACTTATCGAGCCGGCGAAAGAGGGTCGCGCAAAGTCCGGCCGACGCGGCCGCACGGCCTGCAGGCGCAACGAGGGAGGAGCTTGGATGCTGAAGAACCAGAGGATGCTGATCACCGGCCTGACAGGCCTGATTGGCGGCGGCATCACCGACCGCCTCGCCGCCCACAACGAAATCTGGGGCTTGGCCCGCTACAGCAACCCCGGGTCGCGCGAGCGCCTGGAAGCCCTGGGCGTCAGGACGGTCAAGGGAGACATCGCCCAGGGCGAATTCCACGGGCTTCCCGAAGAGCCGCTCGACGTCGTGCTGCACATCGCAGCCGACACCCGGCCCGGCGTCGCGGAAACCGCCATGACCCAGAACCCCGAGGCGACCGCGTTGCTCATGCATCGGTTTCGCGACTGCAAGGCGTTCTTGTTCGTGTCGAACAGTAGCCTGTACCTCGACAATCCCGATCCGCTCCACGCCTACAGGGAGACGGATCACGTCGGCGGTTGGTCGCCGCATTCGCCCAACTACGCGCCGAGCAAGCTGGCCTCGGAAGCGGTGGTTCGCTCGCTCGCACGCATCTACAGCGTCCCCAGCACCATCGCCCGCATGAACGTGGCCTACGGCGGCGTCTACGACGATGGCGGTCTGCCCGGAAAGCACCTGGAATCGTTGTTGGCCAACCGGCCGATCCGCCTTCCGGCGAGCCGGCCTCACATGATGTCGCCCATTCACGAGGATGACATCGTCGCCCACCTCGACGCCCTGGTCAGGGCCGCGTCTGTTCCCGCCACGATCGTGAACTGGGGCGGCGAGGAGGGAGCGTCGACCGAGGAATGGGTGCGGTACATGGCCGACCTGATCGGCGTCGAACCGATCTTCGAGCGTAGCGACGCCGGCGTGCCGCCCAGCCGCATCCTGGACCCCGCCCGCGGGCGGGCGATCGGCCTGGAGTGGACCGTGGGCTGGAAGGAAGGGCTGCGCCGAATGATCAACGCCCGCCACCCGGAACTCGAGCTGAAACCCTAGGACGCCCGCGCTCCAGGCAAACGCCCCGTCGCCAACGATAGCTGACATTTTGTCTGGTTATGGCTTCTATATTTTCGATAACTATTTGTTTTATATGTATTTATTGGCTTTTCCAGAGATAAGAGTTGATATATTATTATCGATGGACTTCAATGCAAAAGGCTCGCGAACAGGCTTCGCCCGCGGGCGTGACACAAACGCAAGGGAGCGAAAACATGTGGCGGGAAGAGGAAATCCTCTCGTTCCGAAGCCGGTTCCAGCGCGACGGCTATCTTATGGCGCCCAACGCCCTGAACGCGGACCGGGTGGCGGAGCTGAACCGCACGGTCGATCGAATTGTCGCGGCTCGGCCATCTAGCGCCGGTCACAACATCACCAATATCATCAATCTGGATCAGGATTTCCTGGCGCTCATCGAGGAGCCCAGCATGCTTTCGCTGATGGTGAACCTGCTTGGTTACAACATTCAGCTTTCCAGCTCGAAGCTGACCGTGCGCGCCCAGGCCAGCGAAAGCTCGGTCGTGAAGGCGGTGGGCAATCCGAACGACAAGAGCAAGGCGACCGGCTTCACGAGCCTGGATTGGCATCGCGATGGCCCCTCCCCTCAATATCATCGCATCAGCGACTTCTCCGCGAAGGTCGGCATCATTCTCAGCGACCTGTCGCAGCCTGGCCGCGGAAACATGAAGGTCGTGCCCGGCAGCCACAGGCAGGCGGGATTCCGGCCGGACGAGCTCGACTGCAGCGTCTCTCCCGACGGAGCGATCGATATCTGCGGCGCCCCCGGCGACATCTATTTCTTCACGCAGAACATCTGGCACGCGGCGCCGACCAACGCATCCGAAGTGGAGCGCCGGATAATCTATCTCGGCTATTGCGCGCTCTGGACCCGGCCGCTGGATTATCTGGAGGTCGATCCCGAGTTGCTGGTCGGCGCCTCGCAGGTAAGGCGTCAACTGCTGGGGCAGACCCTCACGGCGGGAATCGATTCCTATCTGCCGAGCGAGGATGTCATGCCGCTCAAGAAGATGTACTGGGTCGGCGAACCGGCGAGGGGCACCTACGACGTCGCCGTCTGACGGCCCCGAAGACGCCCGCGACCGCCGGCGGCCGCGGCCTTGCGCAAGCTAGCGGCCGCCCGAGCGATAGCGTCCCGAGGTCGTCGATTTCGGCCAACGGTAGAATGCGCGCGCACTCCCGCCCAGGATCCATTGCTGTTCGGCGGTCGACAAGAACCCTGGCGCGCGAAGATAGGTCACATCCTCGGCCCATGAATATTCGCCGTCGCCGATCGGATTCGAACTGCCCCAGATGAGCCGTTCAGGGCCGAATGCGGAAATTAGCCGGCGAAAATGCGGCTGCAGGTCCATGAAGGGCCAGGACTGACGCGACAACCATGGCGCGAAGCAGAGCTGCACGTGAACGTTCGGGCTGTCCGCCGCGGCTTCGACGACCGGCCGGAACGGAAACGCCGCATCGACCAGGCTTCCCGACGGCAAAGGCAGCATGCCGCAATGGTTGAGCAGGATGCTCAGGCGGGGAAACGTGCGCGTGATCCGGTCAAGCACGTGCAAGGCGCCGGTGATCGCGAAGGTGACCGGGACGTCGCTGTCCTGAGCGAGCCCCAGGATGGGGTCGTATTCGCCGCCCGCCAGAGCCTCGATCCCCGCCCCGTGCTGGCGAGGCGAGATCCGGATCGACACCTTGTGCGGATCGCTGGCGGCTTCCAGCACGAGGCTTCGCCAGTCCGGATCGTTGCGGTCGATCTTGACGTTATACTTGAAGCGGCCCGGGTAGATGCGCGTTGCTTCCTGCGAGAAGGTGTAAACCCAGCGCAAGGCGCCGTTCGGCAACACCCGGTGAGGCCGTGAGACGCCGTTCGGCGCAAAGCCCGACCACTCGTCAAGCACCACCGCGTCGAGGCCGACGGCGTCCATCGTATTCACCGCGCCTTCGAGGCCCCCCTCGTTCAGGTGCACAAGCGTGTCGATAATTTCCATCTACGGCCTCCTAAGGCGATCGGCGACAGTCCGCCGCGAGACTTCGCCGGCTGTTTCTGCAGTCATGGACGGCAAGCCTATTTTGCCCAGATGCGCTCTTTCGGAGTTTGAAGCCGGCTACGCCATCAGGCTCACGCGATTGATCAAGGGCGTTCAGTTCAAGATATGAGGCTCTGGAACACAGCGGCTAAGGCGTGGCGATCGCATGTCTATGCAGAAGCCACATCATTTCGCCGCCGGCCCTGACCCGGAACGACGGCGTCGATTTCAGGCGCTCCGCGGTTTGCTGCGTCCGTCCCATCTGCCTGTCGCACGACCCAGGGAGACGCCCTTAAAACATGATAATTCGTTCGCTATGCGCGCCTTTTGCCCTTGCAATTGGATGATATCTGACATTATGTCATTATTCAGGTAGACATGAACCCGGCCGCGACAAGCAGGCCGGCGATAGCGATCCAGAGGTGGCGGCGATGGATTTGGGGGTGAACGGCAAATCCTACGTGATCTTGGGCGGATCGCGGGGGATGGGATACGAGACCGCAAGAGTCCTCGCCGCTGAGGGCGCAAACCTGACTCTCATGAGCCGGACTGAGGCCGAACTGACAGCGGCCGGACGGCGGCTCGCGGACGAATTCGGCGTGGAGGTGCTGACCCTTCCCGCCGACGCCATGACGCCCGGAGCCGTCGAGAAGGTCGTGGCCGCGTCGCTGGAACGGTTCGGTCCACCGCGCGGCATGCTCGCAGCCAGCGGCCTGACCTATCACAACGGAACAATCCTGGAGGTGTCCGACGCCGACTGGGAATACAACTTTCAAGACGTGCTGATGGGGACCGTCCGCGCGGTCCGTGCGGTCTTGCCGGCGATGCTTGAAGCCGGCGGCGGCCAGATCGTCACCATCGGTGCCTATTCGGCGCGCGCGGCGAAGTCCTTTCTGTTCCCCTATGCTTCGTTGAAGACGGCGATCACCAACCTCACCAAGAACCTCGCCAAGACGTATGGGGTTCAAGGCATCCGCGCCAATTGCGTGTGCCCCGGTTGCTTCGCCACGGTGCGGGTGAACGCCAGGCTGGACCAGTTGGTCGTGGAGCGTGGCGTCGATCGGGCGGCCGCGGGCCGCTACCTGATCGCAGAGGAATTCAAGATGCCGGTGGCCATGGGCCGACCGGGCCAGCCGAACGAGGCGGGGGAGTTGATCGCTTTCCTGCTCTCGGAGCGCGCGGGCTACCTGACGGGGGCAATCATCAACATCGACGGCGGCACGGATTTCTAGGGGCGAGGAGGAAGACTTTGGACGACAGCGACGACCTGGACGCCCGGCAGATGCGACCCTCGCGCAGAGCCGTCGCGACAGGGATCGGCGGAGGCGCATTGGCGCCCGGCGGCCTCGTCGAGGCGCGCGAGCGTCACGCGGCGCGAACCCCACCCGTTTGGCCCGGCGACGTTCTGGCGACGCCCGAACAGGAATCGATCGAATGGCGGGCGGTCGAGATCTGGAATCTGCTCGGGGTCCAGGCCGCCCGGCGCGCCCTTGAACCGCTGTTCCTGAACACCCCGTCGGGGAGGCGTCCCGCCGGCCAGGCCACCTGGCGAAGCGCGCGTGACCAAATCATGTTCGGCTTCATCCAGCGGGCGGTGGCGGAGAGCGATCCGCAGACGCCGCTCCTGCTCGCCGATTGCGTGCCGGCCCACAACTGGTTCGGCTTCAACGTGCCGTGCAGCTTCGGCACCGGAAACAACCCCGACAACGTCTACCGCCGGATCGGCGTCCACGCCGAGGCTCGCTACGAAATTCGTGGCCGCCAGTTCGCGCCCGGCCCCGGCGACATGACGCTCGAAGTCAATCCCGACGGCGGCGGGGCCGGTCCGAAGCAGGTGGAGTGGGATCGCCTGGGGTCCGTGGTGTTCAGCTTCGCCGATCTGCGCGCGGACCGCGACGGGTCCTTCCTGATCACGGTCGACGGCGATCCGGCGAACGGGCGCCCAAACCACCTCAGGCTGCGTCCGGGGGCTGCGCGCATGTCGCTGCGGGACACGCTGTCGGACTGGGCCAGCGAGAATCCGGTCTATTTCGAAGTGAAGCGGGTGGATGCGTACGCGCCGCGGCCGAAATCGACCGCCGAGATCGCGGACCAGGTCGTCGCGGAGCTTCCCGGGTTCGTGTCCTTCTGGAACGGCTTCACGGAGACGGTGTTCTTCGGCCGGCGACCCAACACGGCGCAACCGCCCAAGCGCGGCGTCGAAGTCACGGGCCTCGGAACCAAGCTCACCACGCGTGGAAATTACGACCTGGCCGAAGACGAGGCGTTGGTGATCCATGCCGATCGGATGGGCGCCAGCTACATGTGTCTCGCCCTACAGAACTGTTGGTTGCAGACGGAGGAATTCCGCAGCCGAAACGGCAGCCTCAACAACACCCAGGCCGTCCCGAACGCCGACGGGTCCTACACCTACGTGGTCAGCGCGCAGGATCCCGGCGTTCACAACTGGGGCGATACGAGCGGCCACCTGCAAGGTACGATGCAGATCCGATGGCAAGGCTTTCCCGCAGGCGCAAGGGCCTTGAGCGACGAGAACGTGAGAATCACCAAGGTCAAGCTCGCAGAACTTCCATCCGTATTGCCGCAGGACACGCGGACGATCTCGCCGACCGAGCGGGCGCGCCAATTGGCGAGCCGCACAGCCGCATTCGACCGTCGATACCCGAAAAACATCGCCCCGGCCGCCCAGTGAAAGGCCCTCTGAAAGTGGGCGACGTCCCGGATTCGGCGCGAGAATCAACAAGTAAATCCCTGAGCCGCCGCCCACGACGACAGTCTATCTCTGTAATTTTAGGCCATGATGGAAAACCCCTGGCCATTTGTTTCGACCTTGAGGTCTTCTGACGAAGCAGATGTGGAACGACGTGATGGCGCTTACGACAGTCTTAGCTGCAATGAGATCGCTCGAATGTCCCCAACCTTCATGTCCCTTTGCATAAATCGGCGGTGGACGCGCCTTGGCCGACGTCGCGCACAGGCTCTTACCTGATCCGCAACAGGCGTAGATCAACGACAACTCCGGGGAGGAGGCGATGGTGGACCAACTCAAGGACGAGGCGACGGCGCTCGCCGGAGGCTATGCCCCCACAGGGGGCTCCCTGTACTTCGATCCGCGGACCTTGATCGACCGCGCCAGGGCCGAGTCGGGTCTTGACCAGTTCGGATCGGATCCCTTCGAGGACGGACTCAAGGTCTGCTGCGCCTCCCTGGAACAGGAGGCCGGCCTGAACGAGCAAGGGCGCGCCAGCGCCGCGAGTGCGATCGTGGCGTCCCTGGCCGAGCGCCTGCGCGTCGACGATTGCCTGCGCCGAAACCCGCAGATCCTGGACGTCGAACTAAAGCCCCAGGTGTTCGTCATCGGCCTGCCGCGCACCGGCACGACCGCCCTCTCGCAATTCATGTCCGAGGACCCGGACGCCCGCTCGGTCCGACGCTGGGAGCTGAACAGCCTGACGCCGCCGCCGGACGCCAACGGCCCGGAGGATCCGCGCGTCGCAGCCACCCGCATCGCCTTCGCCGCGCGCGATGCGGCCGAGCCGAGGCTGCGCACGATGCTGCCTCTGGAAGCCGAGGACCCGTCGGAGCACGGCCAACTCCTTGGCCTGACATTTCGCAGCCTGCACTACCCGACCCTCTATAACGTCCCGAGCTATCGCGACTGGCTGCTGACGGCCGACATGAAACCAGCCTTCGCCTACATGGCGAAGGTATTGAAGTTGCTTCAATGGAAGACGCCCGGCCGCTACTGGAACCTGAAGAACCCACCTGACGTGTTCCTGCTGGACGCCGTCGACGCCGCCTTCGGCGGCGCTACGTTCGTCTGGTCCCACCGTGACCCCGCCCTCTCGATCCCCTCCGTGTGCAGCCTGGCCGCGCTGAAGCGCGCCGCCACGGTGGACCGCATCGATCGGCACGCCTTGATGGCCTATGTGCTGGACTTCCAGGCCGAGGGCGTGCGCCGAGGATTGGCGGCGCGTGCGCGGATGGGCGAGCATCGGTTCGTTGACGTGACCCAGGCTGAGCTCGGTCGCGACACGCTCGGGGTCATCCGCCGACTCTACGAGAGGCTAGGCCTTCCCTTCACCGCGACCTACGAATCCCACCTCAGGCGACGGATGGAACGCCGCCCGCGTGGTCAGCACGGCCGCCACGAATACGACCGCGACGAGTTCGGCTTCAGCCCCGACGAGATTCGTGGTTGCTTTGGCGACTATCTCGCACGCTTCGATGTCGTCGGAGCGTAACCCCCGCCTTCGACGAGGATGGGGACGCCCCGGCCCCCGCGGTGCTCCGAACCTGGCGCCCGTGTCATGCTGAAGCGACCGGCCACGCCGTGGGCCACCAATCGCTGGTACGCGCTCGGCGTGATCACGGCGATCCACGCCATCCACAACGTCGATCGCAACGTCATAGGCGTCGTCATCGAGCCGCTGAAGGCGGAGTTCGGGCTGAGCGACGCCGCCCTGGGCCTGTTGTCCGGGCTGGCGCATTCCGGGGCCTTTGCTGTTTTCGTCCTACCGCTGAGCTGGCTGGCCGACAGGGTGAACCGGGCGAAGATGCTCTCGATCGTGCTCGGCCTGTGGAGCGCGATAACGGCGCTGACCGCACTGACCGCCAACTATGCGACACTCTTTCTCGCGCGTGCCGGCGTCGGTGCGGCCGAGGCCGGGGGCCCGCCGGCGATGGTCTCCATTCTGGCCGACATGTTCCCGGCCAAGGAAAGGCCCACCGCCATGGGCGTCCTGGCCATGGGCATCGCGCTCGGCACCGGCCTGATCTATGCGCTGGGCGGCAAGATCGCCGAGGATTTTGGCTGGCGGGCGGTGTTCCTCGTCGCAGGGCTTCCCGGGATTCTGCTGGCCATCCTGACCTGGCTCACCATCCGCGAGCCCGCGCGCGAGATCGAAGCGACCGCCGGCCGGCCATCGTTCCTCGAAAGTGCGCGCGCGATCTTCACAAATCCCACCGTCATGGTGATCGTCATCGGCTGCACGTTCTCGGCCGCCTCGCAAATGGCGGTCGTGACCTGGATGACCTCATTCCTCATCCGCTTCCATCATTTGCCGCTGACCGAGGCCGCGCTCGTTGTCTCGGTGTCGATTCTGGTCGGCAAGGGCTTGGGGACAGCCGCCTCGGGGCCGCTTACGTCGCTGTTTTCGGGTGACCGGCCCCGCTCCTACTGGCGCTACCCATCGACGATGTTGTTCCTTTCAGTCCCCCTCGGCTGGTTCCTGGTCACCACGCCGAGCGCCCTCCTGTCCATGGCTTGCATCCTGCTGCTCGGTTTCACGCTTGGTTCCTGGAGCGGCCAGGCGATGTCGATCATCCTGGCTGGCACGCCGTCTTCCATGCGAGGGGCCGGGGTCGGCGCCTACCAATTCGCTGCAAACCTGATCGGCGTCGGCCTGGGCCCTACCCTCACCGGTGCGCTGAGCGACGCATTCGGCAAGGATGGGCTGGCGCCGGCGATCGGGTGCGCCCTGTCCTTCAATCTTATCGCCGCAGCCGGCTTCATCCTCGCTTGTACACTCATGCCGCGTTCAAATGAGGCGCTCCAGCCGGCAATTGCACGTTGAGCGACGACTTCCAGGGATAGCCAGTGCGCGTCGCCGCCCCAGTTTCGGTCGGCTGGCTTCATCCTGGACCTTCGCCGCCGAAGGGCGGAGGGCCAGGCGCGAAGCCGCCCCCTCCCCTGCCCGCACCGCGCAATGTGGAGACAAGTTCTCGTTGGACTGACGGCGCCCTTCACGGCTTCCAGACGGTTTGAGCCAACCGTTGACTGTCCAGGCATGCACGTATGCTACAATGTCAAAGTGTAGCCGCCGTCAGGCGTCAGCGTCGTCCCGGTGATGTAGCTCGCTTCGTCCGAACACAGGAACAGGATGGATTGGGCGATTTCCTCGGGCTTTCCGAGGCGTCTCAGGTGAACGCTTTCGAGGTGGGCCTCATACCTCGGGCCGATCGCTGAGCGGAGGCGATCATGCATGGGCGTGTCGATGTAGCCGGGGCAAATGATGTTGACCCTGATGCCCTGCGGCGCGAGTTCGGCCGAGACGCTGGTGGTCAGTCCGATCAGCGCGTGCTTGGCCGTGGCGTAGGCGGCGGCGAATGGCACACCGAAGAAGGAAAGAACCGAGCCGACGTTGACGATCGCCCCGCCGCGGCCGCCGGCGAGCATCGCGCGCGCCTCATGCTGGAGACAGAGGTAGGTCCCCTTCACATTGGTATCCATGGCCTGGTCCCAGACTTCCTCCTTCAGGTCGACGATTCCGGCCAGTTCGCCTTCCCAGCCGGCATTGTTCACCGCGTAGTCCAGGTGGCCAAAGGTCTCCAGGGCGTGTGCGACCAAAGCTGCGATATCTCCGGCGCGCGAAATATCCGTAACCTTGATGCTCGCCGCGCCGCCGGCCGCCTCGATCTCCTTCGCGAGGCTCGCCAGTTCATCGGCGCGCCGGGCCGCGATCACGACCTTTGCGCCGCGGCTTGCGAAGGCCTTGGCCGTGGCGCGGCCGATCCCGCTGCTGGCGCCCGTGATCAGAGCGACCTTCTGGCTCATGTCCGTCATCGTCTTCCCCGCTGAACCTATTCCGGCGCTTGGGCCTGAAGCAGCCGGTCGCCGCCGCGCGTGCGTCGCAGCCCGCGGATATCGAATCCGCCGTCGGTCTTGATGACCGCGCCGGTGATCATCTTCCCGTCCCTGCGCGAGGCCAGCAGCACATAGGCCCCAGCGTGGTCTTCCGGATTCGAGTGCAGGGCGAGTGGCGTCAGGTCTTCGATCCACTTGTTCAGTTCGACCTCGCTCGCGGCCAGCGGCTTTACGCCGAATACGGCAGGGGTGTGGAGACTCGTCCGCGTCACGCCGGGCGCGATGCCGTTCACGCGGATCGCGGGCGCAAGCTCGTGCGCCAGCTGCCGCATGACGCCGTGGGCCGCGTGCTTGCTCGCCACATAGAGGACGCCGCCGCCGTCCGGATAGATCGACGACCCCGACAGCGTCATGACGATGCAGCCGCGGGTCTTCAGGAGTTCCGGCAGCGCGGCCTTCGCGCCCAGCAGGACCGCCTTCACATTGACTCCGAAGAGGAGCTCATAGCCCTCGACCAGCTGGGTGGTGGTGAGGTCGGCGAATTCCGCAAAGCCGTCGAAGATCCCGGCGTTGGGGACGAATATGTCGAGCTTGCCGAAGGCGCGGACAGTCTCGCCGACGGCCTTCTCGTTGCCTTCCATGGTGGTCAGATCCGCCTCGATGGTCGTGATGTCGGCGCCGAACGTCTTCTTGAGATCCGCAAGCCCCTCCGCCTTGAGGTCGACGACGCCGACTTTGCAGCCCTCCTCGATATACCGCTCGACGACGCCGCGCCCGAGGCCGCCCGCCCCGCCGGTGACAAGCGCCACCTGTCCTTCCAGCGCGCCCGACTTATGTTCCTGATTCATGACTTTGACCTCGGTATGACTTTATAGAATTGCATTCTACAGGGAGAGTCGTGCGCTCCACCGAGCGCGGACCTCATTTCGGTAATCTTCCTTGAATCTGTTTTGGAGTGGATACTCATCCATCCATTCAAAGGGCTTGCAGGCGTTGATGAGGACCTTCCCCATGGAGAAGTCGCCGTCGGCGCGAAGGCGGGGCGAAAGTCGCGGATCGATGATCGTCGTCAGAGAATTCAAGATCTCGATCGACTCGATGGGCCGCACCCGCGTGCAGATCGCCCATAGGACATGTTCCAGGTCCGTGATGTCGATGTCGTCGTCCACGACGACGAAGTAGCGTTGCATTCCACCCGTATTGCGGGGGTTGGTCGCCGCTGTGGTGAGGGCCCGTTGCGCCTGTCCCGCCGCGGTCTGCTTCATCGCGATGACGATCATCAACTGCCGGCCGTAGGCCCATACCCCGGTGACGTTCTCGACCCCCGACCTGTCGAGGTGCTCCCACGCCACCGACGCGCCATACAGGGGCGCCGCCTGATCGCCGGGGGTGATGGTGGGCAGCATCGGCGGGCAGCCGAGGATGATCGGCTCGTCCCGGTACATGATCCGCTTCACCCGTACGAAGGGCTCCTGGCCGGAGTGGGTGTAGTAGCCGGTCCACTCTCCGAACGGGCCCTCCAGCACCGTCTCGACCTCGGGCGACGCCATTTCCCCCTCGATGACGATCTCCGCATGGGCCGGCACCGCGAGCTGGCTGCCGGGGGGATAGAGCACCTCCACCGGCTTGCCGCGCAGGGCCCCCGCAAGGTCGTATTCGCAGACGCCTTCCGGGGCGGTCATAGCCGCAGCCGTGGTGAGGATCGGATCGCAGCCGACCACCACCGCGATCGGGCAGGTCTGGCCGCGCGCCCAGTATTTCGAGGCGATCGCCCGGCCGTGATTTTTCAGCATCCAGAGGGACAGGCGATCCCTGCCCTGGACGCACCCGCGGTAGGTTCCGACGTTCACCCACCCTGAGTCCGGGTCGCGGGTGACCACCAGGCACGCTGTCCCAATGTACCGCCCCCCATCCTCCTCGTGCCATTTCGGCGTCGGGAAGAGGGTGAGGTCGACGTCGTCGCCTTCCATGATGTTCTGGGTGATGGGACCCTCGCCGACATCGACGAACGGGACCGGATCCAGGCGCCGGCTGCGCTCCTTCCAGGTGCGTACGATCTCGATCCCGGGCGTGCCGGGTTCGAGGCCCAGGGCCACCGCACAGGCGGCCACCGTTCCCATGTAGTTGGTGAGGACTCGGAACCCCTTGGGCGATCCCGGAATCTCGTCGAACAGCAGGGCCGGACCCGTGCGTTGGGCGCTGAGCTCGCTCAGGCAGCCGATCTCCATATCCCAGTGCGCGCCCGAGACGGTCTGCACGGCGCCGTCGCCCAGGGTCGCGCGCAGCTCGTCGATATAGGCGCGGAGATCTCGAAATACTGCCATCTACCCGGTTCCCATTGAAACGTGCAGGCGCGTCAAAAGAACAGCCCGATATTCGTGGGCAGTGTCGTGTGCACGAGAAGGACACGGCGGGCGGCCAGCCTGAGCTCTCCGTCCACCTTTCGAAGAACGTCTCGACGCTCTCCTGTGAAAAGGTCGAATTCCGTCGCGTCGCCCTGCGCCCGGTAGCAGGAAAAGTTGCTCTTCACGTCGACCTCAGAAGGTGAGGCCCGTGGCTGGACACGGACATTCGTGACCATGCGGGTTGTGCGGGATGGGGGATCTTCGGCGTAGGCGCGCTCGGTGTACAACCGCTCCACGCGCATGGCCAAAGTCGGGAAGCGCTCGTTCATGTGAAAGCCGCTTTCACTGAACTCCAGGTCCCGAACGCCGAACCCACGGGTGACGCGCACCGGCATCTCATACGTCATGTCTTCAGTCATGAGCTGAAGCCAATCCCGGAATCGGCGATCGTCGAGATATTCGGCTTCCAGGTAAAGGAACCGCGCGCACTGGAGCTCGAGTTCGGTCGATACGGTTGGCGTCATATTCTGCTCGTCCTCGAAGGCATGTCCCGTCGGCTTCCCGGTGGCGGGCCGCTGTTCGTCAAGGTGTGGTCATGTCGCGCAGCCACCGGCGATAGAAGGCGCGCTGTGGGGCTTCGCCCAGCACGGTGGTGGTGGCGTGCCCTGGCCACTTCCAGTCGGCGTCGATCTGGTATTCGCTCATGCCCTCGAGTCCGAGCTGATAGTTGATGTTCATGCGGCGCTTGCGCGCAAACGCGGACCTGCCCGCGATCGGCATGCCTTCCCAGACCACGCTGTCGTCCTGCTCGAAGATGCCCGCCGGACCCAGCATCGCGAGAGAGGCGAAGTAGGCGTCCTTGTTGAACTGATCCGATGCGGTCTTCAGTCCGAGGATCCAGTTCCAGTTGATGAAGGAATCGGGGCCATCGGGCTGCCACATGCGCAGGACGGTGAAGATCACTGGCGGCGCGCCTGGGTAGGGTGAGGCCGGCACCCGGGCGATCCCGAGATTGGGGAAGATGGTGCCGGCCGTCAGCGCATAGGTCTCGATGAACTCCCGCTGCTCAGGCTTGATCCGATCAAGTTCGAAAGTCGCTGCGACGTCGGCCGGAAACCCCGTCTTGTGCCACATGGGCTCCGGCAGGAAGCCGGTGCTAAGGATCATTCCGTGGCCCTCGTCGAAATACAGATGACGGGATGTCCCAGCGCCCCCGGCCTGTTCGATGTCTGGAAAGACGCCGATATCCTCGCCCGAGCGATGCAGCGACGGGACGTGGTAGGCGTCGCCGATATTGTTCTCCGCTGCGGACTTCCAGTTGGCCGCAACCTTCCATTTCTGCGGCTCGCCGATGACTTTGAAACCCGCTCCGTTTAGGTCGAAGAGCGCATCGAGATACCAGCGCATTCCCCCGAGATACTCGTCGAGGGGCGCCGCCTCGGGATTGAGCGAGGCGAAGATCAATCCATGGATGGTTTCGACATGCGGCGCGGCCTGGAGTCCCCACGCCTGGGCGTCGAAGTTCTGGTAGGCGCGCCGCCGAAGCGGGGCCCCCACCCATTCGCCGGAATTCTTATAGACCCACGCATGATACGGGCAGCGGAAGTGGGACGTGTTTCCGCGCTCGGCGCGGCAGATCGTGACGGCCCTGTGGGCGCAGTTGTTCAGCAGTAACCGAATGATCCCGTCTTCGTCGCGAACCAGGATGAACTGGTCCTCGCCGATGGGGCGCAGCACATAGTCGCCCTTTTCGGGAATTTCGGACTCGTGGCCGACGAAGACCCAGCCGCGCGTGAAGATGCGCTCCAACTCGATGGCGTGGATGTCGGCGTCGCCGAAGATGCGCACCGGAAGTTCGCCCCGGTCGAGCCCCGGCCCAATGGACTGGAGGAAATCATCGACCGGTTCGATCGCCTGTGTCGTCGGCCGCGGATCTTTCAGTTTCGATCCCATCCTACTTGGCCTTTTCGTTCGTCATTGAGTACATGAAAAATATATTATATATTTGACGACTGTCAACTCGGCGCCACCCGGGCGATCGGGCAATCGCTTGCTGATTTCGGCAGGTGAAATCGTCCCGGTGGCGGCGGGACGATTGCTGCCGCCCTAGTATTCGAGCTTCACCTCGGCGCCGATGATCCGCCCCTTCTCGAGCGGGGCGAAGGTCGCGCCGGGCGGCGCGGGCTGCGGCGTAACACCGGCGAACTGCGTCTGGTTGAGCAGGTTCTTGCCGTACACCGAAAGCGACCAGGGGCCACCATCCGGGGTCAGCGCGACGTTCGCGTTGAGCACGGTGATCTTGTTCAGCGCGCCGGTGTTGGCGTCGTTGTAGAACGACTTGTCACGATACGAGTAGTCGGCGCTAAACGACAGGTTTCCGAAGTCGGCCAGCTTATGGTCGTAGTTGAAGCCGATGCTGCCGGTCCAGGGCGACAGGCGCGGAAGCTTCAGACCCAGATCCCGTTGGTTGATCGACCGGTCGCCGGTAAGGTCGAATTTGATCTTTTTGTATTCGCCGTTGGTGTAGCCGACCGAGGCGAAGACCACGAGGTTCGGAGTCACCAGGAACTGGATATCCGATTCCACCCCCCACACGGTCGCGTCGGCGGTATTCCGGACTAGGGTGACGGTGTTGAACTGCGGATCGGGGAGGATGATGCTCCGCTGCAGATCCTTGATCTTGTTGTAGAAGACCGCGTTGTTGAAGCGCAGGCGGCGGTCCAGAAACTGGGACTTGTTGCCGATCTCGAACGAGCTTTGCACCTCGTCCTCGAACGGACCCGGCGGGATGGTCAACGAGCCGCTGCGCACGTTGTAGCCGCCGCCGCGGAAGCCCCGGGTCCAGAAGCCGTAGATCAAGGTCCCGTCGATCGGCCGCCATTCGAACCCCACCTTCGGGGTCCAGCCTTGCCAGCTGTTCTGGTCGACGAAGTCGAAGTTGCAGCGCCTGGCCATGATATCACAGGACCCCGCGGGAATGACGTCCACCGCCTGCCCGAGCGCGGCGGCGCCGGTCAAGGTATTGATTGGTTGCGTCGCAACGCGGACCTTCTTCTTCTCGTAGGAATAACGCAGGCCCGTGTTGACCGTGAAGGTGTCGCTCACCTTGAAGTCGACCGCCGAGAACCAGGCGTAGGCGTCGGAATCCTGGATGCCGCCGGAATAGACGAAGAGCGATCCGGCCACGCCCCGGCGATTATCCTGATAGTTGATCTGCTGCGCGAAATAATAGACACCGGTCGTCACGTTGAGCCGGTCGAAGAAGGTGCCAGCGTACCGCAGTTCGTTGCTGTACTGCGCCTGATCCACATAGGTGAAGGCCTCGCTCACGTCGGCAGGACCAGCGTCGCCGTCGAACCTCGCGCCCTGCTTGAAGTGGCGGTAACCGGCGATGTTCGTGATCTTGCCGTCGCCGAAACCCACGTCCAGGTCGCCCTGGCCGACCACCTGGGTCCACCGGGAGTGGTTATATGCGGGCCCGTTCTGCGAAAATCCGAAGCTGTGCCGGCTGAAGAACAGGTGATTCTGGCCGGCCGCGCCATCGCCGTCCTGCTTTCCGTACTCCGCCCTGAGAATCAGGTTGAGCGTGTCCGTCGGCTGGAACTCGATGGCCGGCCGGATCAGATAGGTCTTCTGCTTGCCGAATTCCTTGTTGTTGAAGCTGTTCCGGAAATAGCCCTCGTCCTTGTTGAGGTAGGCGGCGAGCTTGACCCTGACCATGTCGTTGATCGGGCCCGAGACCCCGCCGCTCGCGGTCCAACTCGGCCCGGTTTCCACACCGAACTTGGCATTTGCCGTGAAGGTCTTGCTGGGACGCTTGGTGCTGATGAGAACCGCGCCGCCGGTGACGTTCTTGCCAAACAGCAGCCCTTGCGGACCGCGCAGGACCTCAATCTGCTCGAGGTCGAACGTGTCCATCAATGCGCCAGCGTTGATGCCGAGGTACATCCCGTCCACGAACACGCCGACCGATGGCTCCAGCGTCGGGATGGAGGCGTTCACGCCGAGGCCGCGGATCGAGAAGTTCGCGGTGCCCTTGAAGGTCCCGCCGGCGTCCATGCTCACGTTCGGCAGGCCGTAGCCGAGGCCGGCGAGGTCGCGAACGTGCTTGGCCTCGAGCTGTTCCGCGCCGAGCGCCGTGACGGCCAGCGGAACGTCCTGGACGCTCTCCGCCGCGCTTCTCTTACGCGCGGTGACGACTACCTCCTCCATCAGCGCCGCCGCGCCTCCCTCCGCGTGGGCGGCGACAGGGACCATCGGAATCGCCGCTGCTAAGGCTGTGGCGGATACTGCCGACCTGAATAGATTCATCTCTGTTTTTCCCCGGGCGGGTGCGCCTGAATCTGCCTGGCCGAGAGTTGCGGACAGCTAAGTCGCGCCAAGCTCTGGATAGGCGGCTTGGTCACGGCGTGCTGAACTCGCGAACGTCTGTGGCTCCGGCGATCAACATGTCAGCTGGGCTTACGCTGTCACCGCCATCCGGGCAGGTGGTCAGGGCGACCTGTCGCAAATCTGCGACAGGTTCGACATTCAACCGATTGTGTGTATATGATACATATATGCTCAGACGATGCGCTGTCAGTGCAGCGCACTCCGGCCCTCTTGAGCTGTGGCCCAGTGGACGCACGTGAACGGTCGTCACCACGCCGAGGCAGTCTACGCTATCGTCAGCGACAGCTCGGCCGCTGCGCGTTCGGCGATCGCGGCCTCGTGGATCCGGTCGGTGACGCAGTATGGCCTGAATCCCGAAGAGTTCCGGGAGCCGGAGCGGCTCGAGCAGCACCATCTCGACGCGGCTCGCGAACGCCTGGCGCAGCTTAGGCTCGCGGCGGAGCCCACGCTCGACCGCCTGTTCAGGGCAGTCGGCCATGGCGGGGCCTGCGTCCTCATCGCCGACACCAACGGCGTGCCGATCGAGCAGCGCAGCGCTGCGGCCGACGACGACGGCTTCTATCGCGCCGGCCTGTGGAACGGCGCGGTCTGGCACGAGGCTCAACAGGGCACCAACGGCATCGGCACGGCGCTGGCCGAGGGCCGGGTGCTCACCGTCCATCGCAATCAGCACTTCTTCACGCGCAATATCGGGCTGAGCTGCACCGCCGCCCCGCTCTACGACCACGAGGGCCTGCTAGTCGGCGTGTTGGACGTTTCGTCCTGCCGGGACGATCTGGATGCGTCCGCCGCGACGGTATTCGCCATGACCATCGCGGAAGCGGCGCGCCGGATCGAGCTTGCCCAGTTCCGCCAAGCCTACTTGGGTGCGCGTTTCGTGCTGAGCCCCGACGCCGACCAGGAACCCGGCGTCGTGCTGGCGGTCGATCGCGACGACCTGGTGATCGGAGCGACGCGCGCGGCGCGACGGCTCTATGGCATCTCTTCGGACCGGATCCGCGCGGGGCTGCCGGCCAGCCTGATCCTCAATGAGCAGGACGAGGCTGCGGAAGACCTCGCGGCCGCCGAACGGAGCGTCGTCCATCGCGCGTTGGCCCGCGCCGGCGGCAACGTCTCGCATGCCGCCCGCAGCCTGGGCATGAGCCGGGCGACGCTGCACCGAAAGCTCCGACGCCTGCGGATACGTACGCCCGATTGAACTTCAACCTGTCGCAGATCTGCGACAGGCCGCCGGGTCATCCGCCGACCCCGCGGTGACAGGCCGGCTCCGACCGTCATCCTGACCGCGAGCGCCGCAGACGCTCGCGAGACGCAGGAGGAAGCCATGACCAAGCCGCACATCGGCCGCACGAGCAAACCACCCTTCAAGGCCCGCTACGGCAACTTCATCGGCGGCGCCTGGGTCGAACCCAGGTCGGGACGATATTTCGAGAATACGTCGCCGGTTAACGGCCAGCCGCTCTGCGAGGTCGCTAGGTCAGAGGCCGGCGATGTCGAGGACGCGCTGGACGCCGCCCACGCCGCTAAGGACGCCTGGGGCCGCACGAGCCCCGCCGAGCGGGCGACGATCCTGAACGCTATTGCGCAGCGCATGCAAGACAACCTCGACCTGCTCGCGACCGCCGAGACATGGGACAATGGCAAGCCGATCCGGGAGACCACAGCGGCGGACCTGCCGCTGGCCGTCGACCATTTCCGTTACTTCGCCGGCTGCATCCGGGCCCAGGAAGGCGGCATCTCCCAGATCGACGACGACACCGTCGCCTACCACTTCCACGAGCCGCTGGGTGTCGTGGGACAGATCATCCCCTGGAACTTCCCGCTGCTCATGGCCTGCTGGAAGCTCGCGCCAGCGCTCGCGGCCGGAAACTGCGTGGTCATCAAGCCCGCCGAGCAGACGCCGGCCTCCATCCTTTTGTGGGCGGAGTTGATCGGCGATCTCCTGCCGCCTGGCGTGCTCAACATCGTCAATGGCTTTGGCTTGGAGGCGGGCAAGCCCCTGGCCTCGAGCCCGCGGATCGCCAAGATCGCCTTCACCGGCGAGACGACGACGGGGCGGCTGATCATGCAGTACGCCAGCCAGAACCTCATTCCGGTGACCCTGGAGCTCGGCGGCAAGTCGCCGAACATCTTCTTCCAGGACGTCATGGCCGAGGACGACGACTTCCTCGACAAGGCGATCGAAGGCTTCGTGATGTTCGCCCTCAACCAGGGCGAGGTCTGCACCTGCCCGAGCCGCGCCCTGATCCATGAATCCATCTACGATCGCTTCATGGAGCGCGCGCTCAAGCGCGTGAGCGAGATCGTGCAAGGCGACCCGCTGAATCCCGGGACCATGATCGGCGCGCAGGCCTCCGGCGAGCAGCTTGAGAAGATTCTGAGTTATATCGACATCGGGCGTCAGGAGGGCGCGGAGGTGCTGGCCGGCGGGGCGCGCAACGAACTGCCGGGCGACCTGGTGGGAGGCTACTACATGCAGCCCACGGTCTTCCGGGGCCACAACCGCATGCGGATCTTCCAGGAAGAAATCTTCGGCCCCGTGGTTTCGGTGACGACCTTCAGGGACGATGAGGAGGCGCTCGCGATCGCCAACGACTCCCTCTACGGCCTGGGCGCCGGCGTCTGGAGCCGCGATGCGAACCGCTGCTATCGCTTCGGCCGGGCCATCCAGGCCGGGCGCGTCTGGACCAACTGCTACCACGCCTATCCGGCCCACGCGGCCTTTGGCGGCTACAAGCAGTCGGGCATCGGCCGCGAGAACCATGGCATGATGCTGAACCACTACCAGCAGACCAAAAACATGCTGGTCAGCTACAGCCCCAAGAAGCTCGGCTTCTTCTGATCCCGTTCACCCAGCTCGGGAGGCCCCCCTCGCCTCCCGAGCGCTTTTTCCCATGCCCATGACTTCCATCGCACCGCCGCGTGTCACCGCAACCGCTCAGGCCGTCGACCTGATTGTTCACCTGCGCGATCAGTACGGGCCGATCCTGTTTCACCAGTCGGGCGGATGCTGCGACGGCTCCTCCCCGATGTGCTTCCCGCAAGACGAGTTCATTGTCGGCGACCGCGATGTCCTGTTGGGCGAGGTGGAAGGGGCGCCGGTATACATCAGCGCGCCCCAGTTCGCCGCGTGGCGCCACACCCAACTCATCCTGGACGTTGTTGCTGGCCGCGGCGGCATGTTCTCCCTCGAGAACGGGACCGAGATGCGGTTCCTGACCCGTTCCCGTGCGTTTTCGCCTGACGAGTTGGAAAGACTGGACCGCCCTCCGAATCCGGATCGCCAGGGCTCGGGCGAAGACTAGTTGGCAGCCGGCTGTCTGCGCCTGTTCTCCCGCACCCACACAGCTTGTCGAAGCATATAAAATCGAGGACCCGTTCACTGTGGCGACGCTGGAGATCGCCATGGCCAGCCGGCGGACGACGCCCGTGTCAGGAAGCAATGGGCTACGACGCCACAATCGTCAGCGGCGTGATCACGCGACGGGACAGCGCCTCGACCGGAGCGCTTCCCGGCCGCCTCCAGTGCGGGAACGAGTTTGCGCAGCCGTAGGTGTTGTGTTCGGTGGAGCAGGCGGCGGCCAAAATCCGCTCGCCTTCGGTCCCACGCTGTTGCCGGCCCTGCCCAGGAACGGACATTCTCGTTTGTCCAAAAAGCGTATGTTGCCGACGGCGACTTGATCCCCTCCAAGAAGACAGCTTGGATGTCGTGAACTGCGAGCTTCGCCTGTGTTTCCGCCCGCCCCTGCTTCTCGATCTTGCCCACCCCCATCGGCAGCGCACGCATAATCCAAACGATGCTCGGCTCTTTGGCCTAGGGTGGAAGAGCCGCCCCGGCTCCAGCTCAGGCCGAATCCTCGTCGGGGGCTTACGGTCAACGCCTGCCCCGCCGAGCCACGAGCCACCTTCGTTGACATGACTCCGACTCTGCACCACGGTCTAAAATTCAAGAAGACCGGGCGGAAGCGATCGGAGCAGGGTGCGGGGCTATGGGCATCTCCAAGCTGTCGTTGGTCGTCGCTGTCGCGTCCTTCCTGATAGCGGGCGCCGCGCGTTCGTCGACGCCCGAGGGCGCCGGCGCGCCCGTCGGTCTTCCGGTCCCTGGTTGAAGGCGGCGCCATGCACATTCCTCTGACGATTTTGGCAGGAGTCCTGGCCATGGCGCTCGCCGCGTGCGCGCCCAAGGCCGAGCGTTCTCAAGCCGCGACGGATTGGCCGGTCTACGGCGGCGCCAATGAGGGCCATTACAGCCCGCTCTCGCAGATCAACGAGGCGTCGGTCGGGCGTCTGGGCCTGGCCTGGGCCTACGACGTCGACACCGCCCCCAATGCGGCTTCAGCCCCGATTGAAGCGGACGGCGTGCTCTATTTTTCCGCGGGCCAGAACACCATTCACGCCCTCGATGCGAGGACCGGCAAGCTCCTGTGGAAGCACGACACCGAAGCCTGGAAGGTCGCCGGCCACAAGATGCGGTCGAGTTGGGGGATGCGCGGCATCGCCTATTCCGCGGGCAAGGTCTTCACGGGGACGGTCGATGGCCGACTGGTGGCGCTGGACGCCAAGACCGGCGCCCAGGTGTGGAGCGTGCAGACGCTCGATCCCAAGGAGGGCAGCTACATCACCGGCGCCCCCTGGATCGCCGGCGACAAGGTTGTGATCGGCTTCGGCGGCGCCGACTTCGCACCGGTGCGCGGCTATGTGACCGCCTACGACATCGCGGCCGGCAAGCAGGTCTGGCGCTTCTACACCGTTCCCGGCGACCCTGGGAAAGGTCCGGATGGGGCGGCCTCGGATACGGTCATGCCCATGGCCGCCAAGACCTGGACCGGCGATTGGTGGAAATGGGGCGGCGGCGGCACCGTCTGGAACGCCATGGCGTACGATCCCGAGACGGACACGTTCTTCGTCGGCACCGGCAACGGCGCGCCGTGGAACCAGAAGATCCGCAGTCCGGGCGGCGGCGACAATCTCTTCCTGTGCTCGCTGATCGCGCTCGACGCCAAGACCGGCAAGTATCGCTGGCACTACCAGATCAATCCCGGCGAAAGCTGGGACTACAACGCCGCGATGGACATGGAGTTCGCCGAGCTTGAGGTGAACGGAAAGCTACGCTCCGTCATCATGACCGCGCCGAAGAACGGATTCTTCTACGTTCTCGATCGCAGGACCGGCGAGCTGCTCTCCGCCGAGAAATTCATGCGCGCGAACTGGGCGGACAGGATCGACCTGAAGACCGGGCGCCCGGTCGAGACCGCCGAGGCGCGGTTCCCTGACGGGAAAGCCGTGACCATCTACCCCTCGCCCGTGGGCGCGCATTCGGCCGAGCCCATGGCTTACAGCCCGGCCTCGAAGCTGGTCTACATCCCGGCCTACGACCAGGCGAAGATCTATCTCGACGTTCCCGACCTGAAGGCGTGGCGGTTCGAGCCGGGCCAGATCATCAACAACGGCATCGGGGTTCCGCCGCCGGGCATGACCGTGCCGCCCGGCACCAGTTCGCTGATGGCCTGGGATCCGGCGGCGCAGCGCAAGGTCTGGTCCGTCCCCACCCTCGGCCCACGCGCGAGCGGCGTGCTCGCGACCGGCGGGGGTCTGGTCTTTCAGGGGCAGGCCGATGGCCTGATCCGCGTCTATGGCGCCACGACCGGAAAGGTCTTGTGGAGCTTCGATGCGCAGAACGGGATCCTCGCCCAGCCGATCGCCTACAGCGTCGGGGGAAAGCAGTACGTCACCGTCATGGCGAGCTGGCGCGGCTCGAGCTCGACCGGACGCAAGCCCGAGTGGGACTATTACACCCAGAAGCGGCGCGTTCTCACCTTCGCGCTGGATGCGAAGGTCGCCCTGCCGGTCAACGCCGCAATGCCCCCTCCCTTCGCCGACGACAAGGCCTTCGAGGTCGAGCCCGCGCGCGCCGACGCCGGCAAGCTCTTGTTCGCGACCCACTGCGCCATCTGTCACGGCGCGGCGGCCATCTCGGGCGGAGGAGCGCCCGACCTTCGCCGGTCGGGGGTCCCGCTCGACGCCGAGGGCTTCAAGCAACTGCTGCACGAAGGCTTTCTCCGGCAGAACGGAATGCCGCAGTTCGAAGACCTCGCGGACGCGCAGATCGGCGACATTCAGCACTACGTCCGCCAGCAGGCTCGCCTCGCCTTGGCGTCGGGGGCGCGCGGCGAGCAGGACCAGAAGAAGGCGGCGGACGCGCAGCGGCTGCATGCCGAGCAGTGATCGCGCCTAGGGGGCGGGAAATTCCCTCAAGCGAACCTTCGCAAGGTCAGCGAAGTCAATTGCAGACCGCTTGTTGGTCCATGTGTAGTCGAGGCTCGCGACCAGTTCGGAGCCGTTGGCCGGCGGGTAGGCGTACCGCCTGCCCAGCGCGACCTTCAGATGCGGCGCCCGCTGGAGAGGCGTGTCCTTGGTGATATTGGCCGCGACGACGGTCGAGCCGGGCAGCACCGCGCCGGTCACCGGGGACGGGAACGAGGCGAGATAGCCAAACGGAAGGCGTAGAGCGCAGCGCCTCGACACGCGTGTAGCGGCCGTCGAGAATTGACAGAGCGCCGGTCAGCCACAATCGGTCGGTCGCCGCGTTCACAGCGATCCTGCGAACCTTCCGCGCGCCTCGGTCGGGGCGCGGCCTGCGCCGCGTGCAGGATTTCCTCGACGGGCTGGGGGACCTCGCCGGGGCGGAGCGATCAGCGCTCAAACCGTGCACGAGGCTTTCGAGTATGGCTAGCCGAACAAAAAGGGGGCCGAACAAAAAGGGGGCCGAACAAAAAGGGGGCCGAACAAAAAGGGGAAGGCTGCGCCTTCCCCTTTTTTCAACCTCTTAACGAGCATCGCTCGATGTGACGTATGTCACGTTGCGCTCTCGCGAACGCTAGGTAGGTCAAATTTTGACGGGCACAGCAGAGCAATAGAAGTTAATTACTCCCTTGGCCCGGGTGTGAATAATCCGGTGGAGTCAACTCCATCCAAATCTCCTCACAGTCGAGCTACTGGAGCTCGCGGCTATGAGCTTACGCCGCTGGTTCTAATGGTCAGCATCACGATTTCTGGAGCAGGCCCTCACACGGCGCGAGAAATCAGCGTTCCGGGGCGAACACCGCCGAGCGGGGGCTCGCTCATGGGCGAGCCCACCAACACCGCCGCCCGGCTTATTGCGGCCACTGTTGGACGAGGAACATAGGGCTGGTCGAGCGGTCGTATAGTGGAGGTGACGCCTTCATCAGCGGCGCCCTCGCACCGACATAATCTTTCTGCCCCCTTGGGCCCTCCAGCCTTGTTTTCCGGCCGCGCTGGGCCATGTGAAGGGTGCATTGGCACTCGCATGCGCCAAGTGCCAATCCAGCCGCACCATCGCGAGCCTACTTCACCGGAGATTCCGAATATGGCCTTTCGTCCTCTAGGTGACCGCGTCGTCATCAAACGTATCGACGAGGAAGCCAAGACCAAGGGCGGGATCATCATTCCCGACACCGCCAAGGAGAAACCCCAGGAAGGCGAGATCGTCGCGGTCGGCCCCGGAGCTCGCGACGAGCAAGGCAAGATCCAACCGCTCGACGTGAAGGTCGGTGATCGCATCTTGTTCGGCAAGTGGTCCGGCAGCGAGGTGAAGATCGACGGCGATGACCTGCTGATCATGAAGGAGTCCGACGTCCTGGGGATTCTCGATCCCGTCGTCGCCCAGGCCAAAGCCGCCTAGGCGGCTTCATAGACCGTTTCACATCCCAATTTTCACATACCGATTTTTCGAAAGAGCAGGCAAATGGCCGCCAAGACCGTTCACTTCTCCTCCGACGCGCGTGATCGCATGCTGCGCGGCGTCAATGTCCTCGCCAACGCGGTGAAGGTGACCCTGGGTCCTAAGGGCCGCAACGTGGTGATCGAGAAATCCTGGGGCGCCCCGCGCTCCACCAAGGACGGCGTGACGGTCGCCAAGGAAATCGAGCTCGAAGACAAGTTCGAGAACCTCGGCGCCCAGATGATCAAGGAGGTGGCCTCCAAGACCAGCGACAAGGCCGGCGACGGCACCACCACCGCGACCGTGCTGGCCCAGGCCATCGTCGTCGAGGGGCTGAAGTCGGTGGCCGCCGGCATGAACCCGATGGACCTGAAGCGCGGCGTGGAGAAGGCCGTGATCGCGGTGGTTGAGAGCATCAAGTCCTCCTCCCGCAAGGTCACCACCAACGCCGAGATCGCCCAGGTGGGCGCCATCTCCGCCAACGGCGACAAGGAAGTCGGCGACATGATCGCCAAGGCCATGGAGCGGGTCGGCAACGAAGGGGTCATCACCGTCGAGGAAGCGAAGACCCTGGAGACGGAGCTGGAGGTGGTCGAGGGCATGCAGTTCGACCGCGGCTATCTGTCCCCCTACTTCATCACCAACGCCGAGAAGATGGAGGTCGAGCTCGAAGAGCCGCTGATCCTGCTGTCCGAGAAGAAGCTCGCCTCGCTGCAGACCCTGCTGCCCCTGCTGGAAGCCGTGGTCCAGGCGGGCCGCCCGCTGCTGATCATCGCCGAGGACATCGAAGGCGAAGCCCTGGCCACCCTGGTGGTCAACAAGCTGCGCGGCGGCCTCAAGGTCGCGGCGGTCAAGGCGCCGGGCTTCGGCGATCGCCGCAAGGCCATGCTGGAGGATCTCGCCATTCTGACCGGAGGCCAGCTGATCAGCGAAGACCTCGGCATCAAGCTCGAGAACGTCACCCTCGACATGCTGGGCAAAGCCAAGAAGGTCACCATCACCAAGGACGCCACCACGGTCGTCGACGGCGCCGGCGACAAGGCCGCCATCGAGGCGCGGATCGCCCAGATCAAGGTGCAGATCGAAGACACCACCTCGGACTACGACAAGGAAAAGCTGCAGGAGCGCCTGGCCAAGTTGGCCGGCGGCGTGGCCATCATCAAGGTGGGCGGCTCGACTGAGGTCGAAGTGAAAGAACGCAAGGACCGCGTCGACGACGCCCTCAACGCGACCCGCGCGGCGGTCGAAGAAGGCATCGTCCCCGGCGGCGGCGTCGCCCTGCTGAAGGCCGGCAAGGCCCTGGACGGACTGAAGGGACTCAACCCGGACCAGGACGCCGGCATCGCCATCATCCGGCGCGCCCTGCAGGCCCCGATCCGTCAGATCGCCGAGAACGCCGGCGTGGAAGGCTCGATCGTGGTCTCCAGGGTGCTGGAAAACGCCTCCGCCACCTTCGGCTTCAACGCCCAGACTGAGACCTATGAGGACCTGGTGCAGTCGGGCGTCATCGACCCCACCAAGGTGGTCCGCACCGCCCTGCAGGACGCCGCCTCCGTCGCCGGCCTGCTGATCACCACCGAGGCCGCGGTGGCCGAAGCGCCGAAGGGCGCCGACAGCCCGCAGGCGCCGGGCGGTGGCGGCATGGGAGGCATGGGTTTCTAGGACATTGTCAGACTAACGGCGGGCGCCATCAGAGCGTCATCAGAGTCTGGAGGGATGCGGTGATAGGCAAACACATCCTCCAGCTCTGCCAGGTGGCGGCGCCGCTTTCGCCATGGCTCCGCTCGCCAGCGCGTGCTGACGCAAGATAAGCCGAGGGAGTGAAGAAGGACCGCGCCATGGACGACAAGCAGCTCATCGACCTGACGGCGGAGATCGTCTCGGCCTTCGTCGAGAACAACAAGGTCGCCGCCGACGACCTCCCTGGGCTGATCCAGTCGGTGCATTCGGCGCTCGTCGGCGTTGGGGGGCCGACAGCCGCCGCGCCGGGTCCCGAGGAAAGGAAGCTCACCCCGGCGCAGATCCGCAAGAGCATCACGCCCGACGCCCTGATCTCCTTCATCGATGGGGGGCGTTACAAGATGCTCAAGCGACACCTGACGACCCAAGGGGTGACCGTGGCCGAGTACAAGGCGCGCTTCGGACTCCCGGCCGACTACCCGACCACAGCGCCCAACTACAGCGCCGCGCGGTCCGAATGGGCAAAGGCCTCCGGTCTCGGTCAGGGCATCGGGAGGCGGCTCGCAAGAGCTACAGCCGTCGCCCGGCGATCCTGACCACTATCTCGTCCAAACGCCACCGTCCCGTCGGCGGCGAGCGGCGGCCCGCCCCCCCACAGGCGGTCAAACAGCATCCTTCCACGGTCTGCCGCGCAGCCGCTTAGCTGGGACCCCGCCTGCGCGGCCTGGTCGACCAGGATCTTGTGTCTGCCGGTGTTCGCCACACCCGGTGGACGGCGGCTGATATGATGCGCTTGCGCTATCTCGATAGACGCCCGTCTAATCCCGCCGTCGACAGGGCCCTGCCGTGAGACGCGGTGGCCCACACAGGCGCCCGGGACGACACCACGAGGACAAGATAAGGTACCTTGGATGCACGACCTGTCGCTTCACCAGGTTACCGCTCGGGATGCACATCCGAGGGAAATCATAAGCACGGCCAATGCGCTTGGCTGCCAGCATGTCTGCCTGTTTACGCAAGGATTCGGGGACACATTTCCTTTCCATGTCGTGCAAGATCACGAGGTAAGTGAACTGAAACGGTTGATGGACGGGCTGGGGATCTCGACCCTCGCGACGACGTCCTTTCCGATGACCCCCACTCTGACTGCAAACGCCTATGCGGCCAGTCTGGACCGTAGCGAGCAGCTCGGCTCAAAGGTTGCGAACGTAAGGTTTCTGGATAACGACCAGTCGCGGATCGCGGATAACTTTGCGCGGTTGGCTGAATTGGCCGGCAGTCACGGTATCGAGCTAAGCATCGAGTTCACGGGATTCCGCCAGACGCGCGCGCTGGGCCAGGCGCTTGACGTGATCCGGCACGCCGGGCGCGGCAAGATCTCCCTTGACCCGTTGCACGTCATGCGCACCGGAACGTCGATCGCCGAGCTGCGCGGACTGGATCCACGCCTGATCGGCTATGTTCAGTTCTGCGACGGGCCCCTTGAGGCGACAGCCGAATCTTACGCCCGCGAAGGAGGCGCCGATCGCCTGCCCCCCGGCGAAGGGGAATTCCCTCTGGTGGAGCTACTCGCCCTCGTGCCCCAGGGAATGCCGATCTCCCTCGAGGTTCCGCAGGAACCGGCCATGCTTCTCGGTGTCAGTGTCCTTGAGCGCTGCCGCAGGGCTGTGGACGGGATGCGCAGGGTTATCGAACTCTCGGACCTCAACAGCGACTCAGAAAGCGCGCCTGTTTGACGACGCAGCAGTCGAACGATCTGAGCTTACGATTGAACCACACGCCCGCGACGTCTGGGCCACATGGAAGCCCTTCGGATCGGTCAGGGACCCCGCCAGTACACGCTCAATCGTTGTATCCGCCCGGCGCCGTTGAGGTGAAAGAAGTTGGCGGTGCGCCGAGGCGTTCCATCGGACAGTCGGGACTGAAACTCGACGGCCACCGCACTCTCTCCGACGACTCTCGGACCAGCGGTCGGGATCGGGGCGGTGGTGTCGAATATCCCCTGCTGCATCGTTCGAATGGCTGCAACGCCCTCGAACTCCCGACCGTCAGGGAGGACGACGCTTGCGTCCTCGGCGTATAGAGCGATCAAACCCTCGATGTCTCGACTGCGGATGCATTCGAAGTATCGGTCAGCCAGATCAGATTGAGTCATTCTCAGGCGGCTCCTGGATGGAAAGGTCGCCCCAGTTCGTCGCTCGTTCGATGCGAAGGGCGATAACCGGATGGTCGGCGATCTGCATGGCCTCGAGTTGAGGGTAGCGGGAACGGAGCGACCGCTGTGCCTCATCATGCTCGGTCCCGTGGCTCAGAATTTCCGCGCGCCCGTACAGCATGACCCATCCGAGCCGGGACCAATCCTCGTCGTAGCGATCGACCACCACCGCAACCGCCGGGTTCTCGGCGATATTCCGTAAGCGCTTGAGCCCCGAGCCGGACTTGCGTTTAGGCTTCTCGTCAATCGTTACGTAAAGCGTATCGCCACGCACCGCGAAGCAGACCGGCACGACATGCGGCGTTGCGCCCCGGTCGGCCGTAGCAAGATGGGCGATTCTGCGATCAGCCAGGAATTGGCGTACGTAATCCGACAGCACGCGCACGGATCAACGACCGCCCGGGTCCTGCGCGGCGATCTTCCTTAACGCGCGCTCGAACGCCGCCGGCGGGTGGCCGCCGGTAATGATGTATTCGTCGTCGATGATGACGGTCGGAACGGCGCCGATCCCCTCTTCGCGCCAGCGCGCCTCGGCCGCGCGCACCTCGTCGGCGTAACGTCCGGTGGCCAGGACCTCGGCGGCCGCGTCGCGGTCCAGACCGGCCCCAGCGGCGAGAGTAGCCAGCACCGCGGGGTCGCTGGGGTCGAGGCCGCGGGAGAAGTAGGCTTCGAACAGGGCCTGCTTGAGCGCGGCCTGGCGGCCCTCTCCCTCCCCGGCCGCCCAGTGCAGCAGGCGGTGGGCGTCGAAGGTGTTGTAGATGCGGCTCTGGTCGCTCATCGCCATGCTAAAGCCGAGCGCCTCGGCGCTGGCGCGGATCGCCTCGCGGTTGGCGGCGGAGCGCTCGGGGGCGGCGCCGTACTTCTGGGCCACGTGCTCAAGGATGTTCTGGCCTTCGGGCGGCATGTCCGGATTGAGCTCGAAGGGCTGGAAGCGGATCTGCGCCTCCAGGAGGCCGTCTACGCGGCGCAGCGCCTCCTTGAGGCTCAGGAGGCCGATCACGCACCAGGGACAGGAGACGTCAGAGATGAAGTCGATGGTGGTCGGCCGGGTCATCTGAGCGCGCCTCCAACGTCCCCAGGCGGGGATTGGAGCATGCGGCGGCGTGGCGGGCCACGGCGGATTTTCGCGCGGCGCGTCAAAATTCAGCCGTCATCGGCGGGCGTGTTGCGCCGCCATGACCAGCCTGTACACGCTCACGCTGTTGCGCCACGGGGCGCGCGCCGAATGGTCGCGCCTGATGCCGTTCCCGTCGGAGGCCGACGCGATCGCCGCCGCCCGGCGCATCGCCGAAGCGCAGGTGCGACGAAGCGCGGAGTCGGTCTCGCTGATGGTCGGGCGGGCCTGGGACGAGGGCCAGGTCGCCTGGCTGGGCGGCTGGGACTGCGACGTCGAGGGCGGCCTCTGCTGGGACGCCGCGGAGTCTGCGGCCGAGCATTAATCGGGCGCCGCGCGCTCAGGGACCCGCCACATCTCCCACCGCCGCGAGCAGCCGGGCGGCGTTCGACCCTGTGCGCCATTCGTGTAGATTTGCGGTCGGATCGTCGGGGATCTTTCGGACGGCGGCCGGGTCGGGGGTGTCGTATGAGCGATCGGATCGATGTCGCGATCATCGGCGGCGGCGCGGCCGGAATCGCTGCGGCCCGGCAGCTTGCCCAGGGGCGCCGGTCGGTTCTGCTCATCGAGGCGTCGCCCCAACTCGGGGGGCGCGCGCGGACCGTCACCCTGGGGGGGGCGCCGCTGGATCTTGGCTGCGGATGGTTGCATTCGGCGGAGCGCAATCCGCTGGTGGCCCTGGCCGAGGCGACCGGCAAGGTCCTCGATCGCCGGGAAGGCGCGTGGCGGCGACAGTTCCACGACCTCGGCTTCAAGTCGACGGATCAGCGTGAGGCCTGGAGGGCCTATGAAGCGTTCGGGGACCAGATCCGCCGCGCCCCGCCCCCCAGCGACAGGGCCGGCGATGCGGTGGCGCGCGACGACCGCTGGCGACCCTTCCTGGACGCCGTCAGCAGTTTCATAAACGGGGCGGAGCTGGACGCGCTCTCGGTCGCCGACTTCGTGGCCTACGACGACGCCGCCAGTGAGAACAACTGGCGCCTGCCGGACGGATATGGGGCCTTCATCGCCGGCCTGGCCGCCGGCCTGCCCCAGGCGCTCGAAACCATCGTCTCATCCGTCTCGCACCAGGACGGCGTGGTCCTGGAGACGGATCGCGGAACAATCCACGCCCAGGCCGCCATCGTGACGGTGTCCAGCGCGGTGCTGGCGCAGGGCGCCATCCGGTTCACGCCGGCGGTCGACGACCATCTGCACGCCGCCAGCCGCCTGCCGCTCGGCCTGGCGGACAAGGTCTATCTCTCGCTCCCGACGCCAGAGGCGGTCCCACCGGAATCGCATGTGCTCGGACGGTTCGATCGCGCCAGAACCGGCAGCTACTACCTGCGCCCCTTCGGCCGACCGATCATCGAGGGGTTCCTGGGCGGCGCGCTCGCCCGTGACCTGGAGACGGCCGGGGACGCGGCGACTCTGGCCTTCGTCACCGAGGAGCTGCGAGACCTGTTCGGCGCGGACTTCACGCGGGGGCTTGAGCCGATCGTCATCACCCGCTGGGCGCGGGAACGCACGATCGGCGGCTCCTACAGCCATGCCCTGCCAGGGCATGCGGAGGCGCGTGCGCGGCTGGCAGGTCCTGTGAGCCAGCGGCTCTGCTTCGCCGGCGAGGCCTGCTCGCGTGAGGACTACTCGACCGCCCACGGCGCCTGGGAGAGCGGGCTGGCGGCGGCGGATTTCATCGAACGCGGCCTGGCGCGCTAGAGGCGGGAGCTTTCATTGACGTTCTTCGAAAGCCTGCTAGCCCTCCTGGCGGTCGCCATCCTCCTGCTCCAGGTGTCGCGACGGCTGGCCATCCCCTACCCGACGATGCTGGCGGCGGCCGGCGTGGTGCTGGCCCTGGTTCCCGGCGCGCCGCAGATCCGGCTGGACCCGCACACCGCGCTGGCGCTGTTCATCGCCCCGGTGCTGGTGGCCGCCGCCTTCGACTTCCCGCTGGCCGCGGTGCGGCGGCTGTGGCGGCCGCTGTTCGCCCTCGCCGTCGTCGCCGTCGCGGCCAGCGCGGGCGCCGTGGCGTGGCTCGGCGTGACCTTTGCGGGGCTTCCGCTCTACGCCGCCCTGGCGCTGGGGGCGATCGTGGCGCCGCCGGACGCCGCGGCGGCCACGGCCGTCCTCAGCCGCGTGCGAATGCCGCGCCGCTCCGTCACCGTGCTCAAGGGCGAGAGCCTGCTCAACGACGCCTCGGCCCTGCTGCTGTTCACGGCCGCCACCTCGTTCCACCATCAGGGCGGGGTCGATACGGAGACCGCGGTCCGGCTCGGGGTCGCAGCGCCGGCCGGCGTGCTACTGGGGATCGTGCTCGCCAAGCTGCTTCGCCGCGTCATCCCGTTCGTCACCGGGACGCTGGGCGGCAACATCTTCGAATTCGTCAGCTGCTTCGCCGTGTGGATCCTGGCCGAACGGCTCGGCGTGTCGGCCGTGCTCTGCGTGGTGGCTTTCGGCATGACCATCGCACGCTCCGCAAGCCTGGAGACACCGCCGCGCACGCGAATCCACAGCTTCGCCGTCTGGGACTCGGCCGTGTTCCTGCTGAACGTGCTCGCCTTCCTGCTGATGGGGTTTCAGGCCCGCGCGATCCTCGCCGACATGGAGCCGCACAGGTTCCGCGACGCGGCGGGATTCGCGCTGGCAGTCGTCGTCTGCCTGACCGTGACACGGATGGCCTGGGTGCTGATCTACAATCGACTCGCGCGTTTCGTCCGGGCCTTCCGGGGCGACCTGCCGCCGGCCACCCTGCAGCAGGGCATCCTGATCGGCTGGAGCGGCATGCGCGGCCTGGTGACCCTGGCCACCGCCTTCGCGCTTCCCGCCGACTTCCCGCAGCGCGACCTCATCGTGCTGACGGCCTTCGCCGTGGTCCTGGCCACGCTGGTCCTGCAGGGCCTGACCCTCGCGCCGCTGGTGCGTTGGCTGAAGCTCGACGGCGAAGACGGAATGGCCGCCGAACTCGCCGCCGCGCGCGCGGACCTCGCCTCCGCCGCGCTCGGGACCCTTGAGGGCCAGAGCGGCGCGGTGGCCGACCACTGGCGCTACGCCTTCGAGACGTCGCGTTCCGCTGCGACGCCGGAGGGCGATCCTGGGCCGCTGCAGATCAAACGCCGCCTTGGCCTCACCGCGCTGCGCCGGCAGCGGAAACGGCTCGAAGAGCTACGCCGCGAGCAGCGGGTCGATGCGGACTCCTTCCTGATTCTTCAGGAGGAACTGGACTTCCTGGAGGTCACCCTCACCAGCGAGGGCGAGCGCCACATCGAAGAGAGTTGAGCCAGCGCGGCGCCCAAAGGGGCCTTTCTGTAATAGCGTCCGCCCATCGCGTCATGTGGCGACCCAGCTCGGTCTGGAAGGCCTACCATGTCCGCGTCGTTTCAGACGTACGGGATGACTTCCTTGCCCCACAGCTCGAGCGTCTTGCGGCGCTGCTCGCGGTCGTTCGCGGGGCCGACACCCATGAGCGTGATGTGGGTCATGCCAATGGCCTGCTCCCATTGCTTGATCTGGCGGATCACCTGTTCGGGGTCGCCGGCGATCATCCGGCCATCGGTGATTTCCTCGAGCGAGATGGTCTCGCCTCGGGCGGCCCTGGCGTAGAAGGCGTCCTCGTCGTCGACGTTCTCGGCCGCGCCATGGCCACGGTAGCCCAGGTGCTCCTTCAGCACGGCGGGGATGAAATTGTCCTCGATGTCCTTGCGCGAGGTCGACAGATAGGCGTTGCGGTAGAGCACGACGGAGCCGGGCTGGCGGCCGGCGTCTCTGGCGATCGCACGGTAGCGCTCGAGATAGACACCCATCACGTCGCGGGTGCTCATGTTCTCGGTGAGCAGTCCGTCGGCCCAACGGGCTGCGCGGTTCAGCGCCGGCCCGGAGGTCCCGCCGATCCAGATCGGCGGCGGCGAGGCGGGCCGGGGGACCAGCGGCAGCCTGGGCATCTGGAAGCACCTGCCCTGGAACTCGAACTCGCCTGTCTCGAACGCGTGGTGCAGCAATTGGACCGCCTCGTCCATGCGGGCGCCCCGGGTCTTCATGTCGATCCCGTAGCCGTCGAACTCGTATTTCCGGTAGCCGGCGCCCACGCCCAGGACGATGCGTCCGCCGGAGAGTTCGGCGATCTCGGCCACCTGCTCGGCGATGCTGGCGGGGTGATAGAGCGGCAGGACGACGACGCCGGTCACCAGCTTCAGCCTCGAGGTGTGCGCCGCCAGCCAAGCCATCCGGGTCAGCGGCGCAGGGGACGGAAAGTCCGGCGTGAAGGAATGCTGGCCCATGGTGGTGAAGTCGAACCCCAGGTCCTCCAGGAGCCTGGCTTCGTCGGCCATTTCGCTCCAGGCGCGCGGGGCGCCGCGCGCCTGGCCCCCGCTGAGCGTGGTTCCGAGTTTCACCATTGGAAATCCACCTCCCGGTGTGCGGGCTCAGAAGCGGCCGCCGTCGATGTTGATGAGCTGGCCGGAGGTGAAGCTCGACTCGTCGGAGGCCAGGTGGATGGCGGCCCCGAGGCATTCGCGCGTGTAGCCCAGCCGGCCCAGCGCGATGCGGTCGATCACCCCGGTCTCGCGCGCGCGGCGCTCCAGCGTCTGCGCGTTGTCGCCGGTGATGATCGAGCCCGGGTTGAAGGCGTTGGCGCGGACGCCGCCCTTCCCCCACTCCTTGGCCATGTAGCGCGTCAGCAGCCAGAGCGCGCCCTTGGCCATGCCGTAGGCGTCGTAGCCCGGCGTCGGGTTCAGGCCCGTGGAGGAAATGACGGTGACGATGCTGCCGCCTCCCGCCGCCATCATCCGTGGCGCAAGCTGCTGCAACAGGCGCAGCGGACCCCAGACGATCGCCTGCTGCTGCTCGCGCCAGGCCGCATCCGGCGTGGTGAGCAGGTCCCCGGCGTTGGTCACCGCCGGCTGGCTGCTCAGCAGCACGACATCGACTCCGCCGAACGCGCCCCAGGCGGCCTCGGCCAGGCCGTCGATGTCCTCGTTCCGGGTGAAGTCCGCCCCCACCGTCGCGGCGCGCACGCCGAGGCTGCGAACCTCCTCGGCCAGCGGCTCGAGCTTGGCGGCGGTCCGGGTGGTGAGAATGAGGTCGGCCCCTTCCGAAGCGAAGGCCCGGGCGAGGTCCGAACCCATGTGCCCCCCTGCGCCCGTCATGAGCGCCCGCTTGCCGGCCAGCCGTCCCATCGCCTCCCCCATCGCATCTTCCGGCCATCGGGGGCCCGGCGTGGAGCTTGTCGCGCCGGACCAACGAACAGGATACTATATTGCTCCGCGATGGGCGCAAGCTTACCGGATGCGAATCCACACCCCGTTCCGCCCGAGCCACTTGGCCCGCCGGATATGGTACAATTCGGCGCCGATATCCTTGACGAGAGAAACAGTGTTCTATTACTCACTTGGAAAACCGAGCCTCGCGAGGCGGCGGCCCGACCTCTCGGTGAGACGCGACGAACCCAGCGGAGCTTGGGCCTCGTCGACCGAGCGCTCATCCTGTCGTCGGCGGCGTCGAACGAAGATTGGACTGGAGGAGCCCCTTGGTCACCGATGAAGCCCTGGCGTCGGTGTTCGCGGGAACGCCCATCGATCACGACTCCGCGGCCCACTATCGCGGGCGGTTGGAGCGGCGCCTGCTGATCAACCGCTGCGAGGATTGCGGCGCATGGCGCCACCCGCCCCGGCCCGTCTGCCCTGGTTGCTGGAGCGCGAACGTCCGGCCGACCGAGGTTTCCGGCGCCGGGACGATCCACCTGGCGATCTTCCTGCACCAGGGCCCGCCCGCGGAGGGCGTCGACTATGCGACGCCGTATCCGGTGGTCACCGTCGAACTCGACGAGAGTCCGGGGCTGCGGTTCACCAGCACCGTGGTGGGCGCACCGGACGAGGCCATCCGGATCGGGCGCCGGGTCCGCCTCGACTGGACCCAGCGCGGCGGGGCGCCGCTGCCCGTGTTCCGCCTCGCCGACGAGGCCGGGTGATGATCAGCGCGCGCAACCCGATGAAGGACAAGGTGGCGATCGCGGGCGCGGCGACCACCGGCTTCACGCCGCACAACACCACGCGGTCGCAGGCGTCGCTCGCGGCGGAAGCCTGCATCCAGGTGATCCGCGACTGCGGCCTGACCGCAGCCGACATCAACGGGATCTGCGGCTCGGCCGTGCCGGCGGCGGTGATGCAGGCGACCCTGGGCGTGCCGGAGATGACCTGGTTCGCCAATCCTTCGATCCCCTTCGGCAGCCAGGTGGCCGCGGCGGCGGCGGCGGTCCACGCCGGGCTGGCGGACGTGGTGCTGGCCTACCACACGCCCTATCGCCTGCCCTGGAACACCGCCAGCGCGTTGAAGGACCCCTTCCGGCGCGGTGGCATGGCGACGCCCGGAGCCGGCGCGGGGCCGGAGACTGTGGCCGGCGTGGCGGGCTACACCGCCTGGGCCGCGCGATACCTGCACGAGTACGGCGCGAAGAAGGAGCACTTCGGCTACGTCGCCATCAACGACCGCTCCAACGCCGCCCGCAATCCGGCGGCGGCCATGAAGACGCCACTGACCATGGACGACTACCTGGGCGCGCGGATGATCCGCTGGCCGCTGTGCCTGCTGGACATGGACGTCCCCGTGGACGGCGCCGACGCCTTCATCATCACCACGGCTGAGCGCGCACGGGACATGCCCCTGCCGCCAGTGCTGATCCAGGCCGCCGTGCTGGGTATGATCGACCGCAACGAGGAGGACCAGACGCCCGGCTTGCATCGCCACGGCCAGCACGTGGTGGTCGAGGCCCTGAAGGCCAAGAGCGACTTCTGGACCGACGGCATGGACGTCTTTTTCCCGTACGACGGCTTCTCGTTCATCACCCTGTCCTGGATGGAGAACGTCGGCCTGTGCGGGCCTGGCGAGGCGGGCGGCTTCATCGAGGCCAACTGGGACAAGGCTGCGAACCGGATCCTCATCGACGGCCGGGTCCCGGTGAACCCCCACGGCGGGGCGTTGTCGGAGGGCGGCAGCCAGGGGTCGGGGCATGTGCGCGAGGCGGTCCACCAGCTCCAGGGCCTGGCGGGGCCACGCCAGGTCGCCGGCGCGCGCACGGCGCTGCTGACCCCCGGCGGCTTCTTCTTCAACGCCCAGGGGCTGACGCTTCGCAAGGGATAGGCCCATGACCGCAATCTGCGAGGGACTGAACGTCATCGAGATGGGCGCGGGCAGCATCGCCGGCTCCCTGGCGGGCATGGTGCTGGCCGACGCCGGCGCGCGGGTGATCAAGATCGAGCCGCCGGAAGGCGACCGGCTACGCGTCGCCGAGCCGAGCGGATTCATGGTGTGGAACCGCGGCAAGGAGAGCCTGGTCGCCGACCTCCGGACCTCGCAGGGACAACAGACCGTGCGCGACCTCGCCGCCCGGGCCGATGTGGTCATCGAGGGGTTCTCGCCCGGTGTGACGACGCGCTGGGGCGTCGGCGCCGAGGCCTTGCGCGCGGCGAACCCGTCGCTGGTGCACTGCGCCATCACGGGGTTCGGTCCTGCCGGACCCTACGCCCGACTGAAGGGCTATGATTCCATCGTCGCGGCGAAGCTGGGCGTGTGGGCGCGCGGCGCCTTCGCCTTCCGCGACGGACCGCTGATGTATCCGGTGCCCTGGGGCAGTTTCGGCTGCGCCATGCAGGCGATCGCCGGGATCATGGGCGCGCTGATCACGCGGGAGACGACCGGCAGAGGACAGGCGCTGAACGCCACCCTCGCCTCGGGTTTCGATCCCACGGACTACATGATCTTCACCTCCGTCCAGCTGGGCGCCAAGCGCGGCGCGCCGGCCGGCGACCGTTCGGCCATGCCGATCAGCCGCTACGGGGTGCTGGCCGCCACCCGCGACGGGCGCCTGATCCAGACCGCCACGGTGCTGCCGCACCAGGGCAAGGCGCTGTGCGAGGTGGCGGGCGTCGGCCGCATCCTGGAAGAGCCGCGGTTCGGCCGGCTGCCGGCCTTCGACACGCTGGAGGACGCCCAGGCCTGGGAGAACCACGTGCTCGAGGCCTTCCTGAAGGAGGACCTCGCCTATTGGCTGCCGAAGCTGCAGGCGAACAAGGACGTGTCCTTCGAGGTGGCCGCCACCAGCGAGGAAGGAACGCGGCACCCCCAGATCTTGCACAATGGCGACGTGGTCACCATCGATGACGACGGAGCCGGCCCGGTGCGGCAGGTCGGCCCCATCGGCCATTTCTCCCGCACGCCGATACGGCCCGAGCGCCCGGCGCCGCGGGTTGGAATGAACGCGGGCGCCAGCTTCGAAGCGCCCCCTTCCCGTGTCGCCGGCGGCGCGCCGGCGCCGGCCCATCCCTTCGCGGGGGTGACGATCGTCGAGTTCGGCTACTTCTACGCCATGCCCTACGGCGTCGCGATGCTGGCGGCGCTTGGCGCGCGGGTGATCAAGATCGAGGACGCCAAGGGCGACCCCCACAGGGTCACCTTCGGCCCCGAGATCGGCACGAACAAGACGACCGCCGGCAAGGAAAGCCTGTCGATCGACCTGTCCAGGCCCGAGGGGCGCGCCATCGCCCAGAAGCTGGTGGCGCAGGCCGACGTCTTCATCACCGGCTTCCGGACCGGCGTCCCGGAAAAGCTGGGCCTGGGGTACGAGGAGCTCCGGCGGCTCAACCCGGGCCTCCTCTACGTCCACGCGTCGGGCTATGGGACGGAAGGACCCTACGCGCACAGGGCCCTGTACGCCCAGGCCGCCCAGGCCGTGGCGGGAAGCTTCGGCCGCCAGGTCGGCTACTGGTGCGATCCACAACGGCTCGCGGGATGGAGCCTTACCGAGCTTCAGGCGCTGGTCTTCCCGCGCCTGCACCAGGTGATCGACGGAGACTCCAACGCCGCGCTCTGCGCAATGGCGGCGACGGCGCTCGGCCTCTACGAGCAGCGGCGCTCGGGACGGGGCCAGCGGCTCGACACCTCGATGATCGCCGGCAACGCCTGGGCCTATGCGGACGACTTCTGCACCTACGAAGGCAAGCCCGCACGACCGCTGTGCGACGAGGATTATTACGGGCTGCACGCCCTGGAACGCCTCTATCCGGCGGCGGACGGCACGTGGCTCTGCATCGCCCTATGCACCCAGCGCGAGTTCGAAGACCTGGCGTCCGCGATGGGGGCGCCGACGCTGGCGGCCGACCCCCGCTTCGCCACCACCGACGCGCGGCGGGAGAACGACGGGGCCCTGATCGCGGCGCTTTCCGAGGCGTTCCTGCGCAGGCCGGCCCTCGAATGGGAACAGCGGCTCAGCGCAGCCGACGTCGGCGGCGCGGCGGTCAGCCCGCAGGGGCTTGGCGCCTTCACCAGCTTCGACCCCGGCCTGCGCGAAGCGGGCCTCACCACCACCGTGCAACACCCCCTGTTCGGCGAGATGGTGCGCTGGGCGCCGCCGGTCTCGTTCTCGGAACAGTCGGGCCGGGTCGCGCCCCCCTGCGTGCGCGGGCAGCACAACCGCGCCCTGCTGGCGGAAATCGGGTACGCGGAAGCCGAGATCGACCGGCTGGAGAACGACGGCGTGATCTGTCCGCCGAGCGGGCGCTGAGCTATCTCCAGGCGCGCCTTGACCATCGGCCTGCCCCAACCATTGCAGAGGACGTGATCCGAATGAGACTGATCCTGGGCCCCGCCGCGTGACCGGATTCGAGAACAATCCGGTAGTGAAACATACCGGCGCGGCCTTCCCCATCCTCCAGGCGCCGATGGCCTGGATCGCGCGCTCATCGCTGGTGGGCGCGGTGTCGGCGGCCGGCGGCTTCGGCCTCCTGGAGACCAGCGCGCGAGACCTGGAGGCCTCGAGGCGTGAGTACGACACGATCAAGGCCGCCACCGACCGGCCATTCGGGATCAACCTGGCGATCAAGTTCCTGCGCGGGGACGAGGCGCGCGAGAACTTGGTGCTGGACTGGGCGACGGACGGGCGGGTGGGTTTCGTCACCACTTCGGCCGGCGATCCCGGCCGCTACGTCAAGCGCCTGAAGGACGCGGGCCTCATCGTCTACCACGCCGTGCCGACCCTGGAGGGAGCGCTGAAGGCGGAGGACTGCGGGGTCGACGGCCTGGTGGTGGAGGGCGGCGAGAGCGCCGGCATCCGGGGGCCGGAGCCGGTGCACAGCTTCGTGCTGTTGCAGGCGGTGCGCGAGCGCGTGCGCGTGCCCATCGTGGCTGCCGGGGGCGTGGTGGACGGTCGCGGCATGGCGGCGGCGTTCGCGCTGGGCGCCGACGGCGTGGCCATGGGCACCCGCTTCGTGGCCTCGGCCGAGAGCCGGGTGCATGACAACTATAAGGCCGCCATCGTGGACGCTTCGCCCAGCGGCACGGTGCAGTTGCCGCTGCTGCCCGGCGCCATGGGACGCGTGCTGAAGACCGAGATGGCGCGGCGGCTGTTGGCCGGCGAAGACCCCCCGGAACGGTCGCGGAACGGCGTCGCCGACCTCTACATCGGCGGTCGAACCGACATCGCCTTGGGATCGGCGGGAGAGACCGCGGGCCTGATCCATGCGGTGAAGCCGGTGGCGCAGATCATCGACGAGACGGTGACCGGCTTCTGGCGCGAGATCGACCGGCTGGCGGCCATGCGCGCGCGGGCTGGGGCGTAAGGGCGCCGCCCGGCCAACGAGGGAGACGCATCATCGAGCCTTCGCTTTCAGGTCGGGTCGCGATCGTCACCGGGGCCGGTCGAGGCATAGGACGCGCGCACGCGCTGCTGCTGGCCGAGCGGGGCGCGGCGGTCGTGGTCAACGATCTCGGCGTCGCGGCGGATGGCTCCGGACATAATCCAGGGCCGGCGGCCGAGGTCGCGGCGGAGATCGAGCGCGCCGGTGGTCGTTGCCTGATCGACACCACCGACATCGGATCGATCGCCGGCGGCCGGGCGCTGGTGGCCCGGGCGATCGAGGCGTTCGGCCGCATCGACGTGCTGATCAACAACGCCGGGATCGCGTCCGGGGGCGGCGAAATCCTCGACCCGCTGGAAGCCGGGATCGACCGGCTGATGGACATCCATTTCAAGGGCGCGATCGGGACCATGTCGGCGGCGTTCGCGGACATGGCGCCGCGCCGCTGGGGTCGCATCGTCAACACCGTCTCGGAGGTCGCTCTGGATCCGCGGTTCGCGAGCGCGGGCCTCGCCTATGGGGCGGCGAAGGCGGCGCTGTGGTCGGCCACCCTCTCCGCCGCGAAGGCGGGCCAGGCGCACGGGATCACCGTGAACGCCATCTCGCCGGGCGCGCGCACGCGCATGAACGCGGCCCTGCTGGACGCCGGCTTTCGCGGCCGGGCTGCGCCTCTGGACCTGGACCCCGCCCACGTGGCGCGCGTCGTGGCCTGGCTGGCGTCCGAGGGCGCGGGCGACGTCACCGGCCGGATCCTCCACGCCGCCGCCGGCCAGGTGCGCGAATATGTGACCCGCCGCAGCGCCCAGACCGATCTGGCCGTCCGGATCCAGGCCGACCTGCAGGGAGAGGCCGACGGCTGAGGATCAGTCAGCCGGAGCGCCGGCTTCGCTCGAGCGCTCCCAGCGCTCTGCGACGTCGAAGGCCTGCAGGACCATGGCGGCGTAGTCCTCATAGAGGCCGCGCATGGCCGGATCGGTGACGACCAGCGGACGGTCCTGCCGCACCGCCTCGAGGACCATGCGCGCCACCTCCTGCGGCGTGCGCTGGGCGTACTTGGCGCCCACGGGCGCGCGGAAGCCGGGCGGAGGCTTGATGCGCTCGTCCGACGGCCCGCCGAAACGCTCCGGCCGCCGGCGCGGCGCGTTGAGGATGTCGGTGATCACACCGCCGGGGCAGACCGTGGTGCAGCCGACGCCGTGCTCGGCCAGCTCGGACCGCAGGTTCATCATCAGGCCGATGATGCCCGACTTGGTCGCCGCGTAGGGGACATGGTTGGGCGCCCAGGTCGGGACCAGGCCGGCCATGGAGGCAGTGGCGACGATGTGCCCCTCCCCGGCCGCGATCATGCCCGACGCCACGGCGCGCACCCCGCGCGAAACGCCCAGCAGGTTCACGCCATAGATCCAGTCGAGATCCGCGGCGGTCATGTCGGCGAACCGCTGGAAGGCGGTCACCCCCGCGTTGGCGCAGAATACGGCGACGGGACCCAGGCGCACGGCTGCGCGGTCGAAAGCTTCGGCCATGCCGGAGTCATCGGAGACATCGCAGGCCATCCCGACCGCCTCGACGCCGAGTCCGCGAATCTCGGCGGCGACCGCGTCCGCCGCTGCGCCTTCGATGTCGAGGACGGCCACCTTCATGCCCTGGCCTGCGAACTCCAGCGCCATGGCGCGGCCAATGCCGCTTCCCGCGCCGGTGACCAGGCAGACCCTGCCCTCGAACGCCTTCATGGCCGTCCTTCCTCTCGTGTGCCCGTTCGTCTCACGGCCGCCGCGTGCGGCGATAGGCCGGCAGCCCCAGGAGCACCGCGATGAGCGCCAGCATCGCGGCGGGAACGACGACAACGCCCAGCGAATACTGGAGCATGACGTCGCTCCTGAAGCCGTAGTCCGTGATGAAGGCGACGGCGGTCGGCGCCAGCCCCATGCCGATCAGGTTGGCGCATACCAGGTTGATCGCCACCAGCTGGCCCCGGTGCTCGTTGGGCGACACGTCCTGGATCGCGGCCATGGCGCTGCTGGTGATGGCGAAGGTGCTGAACGAGGCGAGGCCGTAGGCGACCAGGCTGACGGCGTAGGTCTTCGACAGCGACAGCGTCAGGAACGCCGCCATCGTGATCAAGAGCAGGACGATCACCATCCTGAAGCGCCCGTCATCGGGAAACCGGCGCGCAAAGGCGTCGCTGAGGAATCCTCCGGTCAGCGCCGCCGCGACGCCCGCCACGATCACGACGGATCCGATGACGACGCCCACTTCGGCGGGCGGCATGGCGAAGGTGCGCATGAAGATGACCGGCGACCAGCTGGTGTTGGCGAACCCGCACATGCTGACCAGGGTGTAGACGGCGAACAGGCAGGCGAAGGTCCGCGCGTGGGTCCGCAGGTAGGCGCCAAGGCCGGCGTCGCCTGCGCTCGACCGGGCAAGCTCGCGCCGCGCGGGCTCGCGGACGGACAGGACGAGCAGCGCAGCCAGGAACCCCGGCGCCCCCACCAGCACGAACACGGCCTGCCAGGGCGCCAGCGACCCGATGAACGGAAGCGTGGAGACGCCGGCCGCGGTGACCAGGCCAAGCGTGAGGCCGCCCAGCATCTTCGCCAGGCCGCTGCCCAGGGGCGTGCCGGCCTGCATGACGCCCATCACGCGCCCCCTGCGCTCACGCGCGAAATAGTCGCTGATCAGCGAGGCGGCCGCGGGCGCAAGGCAGGCTTCGCCGATCCCCACACCCATGCGCGCGGCGAACAACTGCCAGAAGGTGGTGGAGAGGCCGCAGAGGATGGTCATGAGGCTCCAGGTCGCCACGCCGGCGGCGATGATCAGGCGACGGTTCGCCCGATCGACCAGTCGCCCCAGGGGCAGGCCGGCGACGGCGAAGGTGATGGCGAAGGCCAGGCCCTGCAGGAGGCTGAACTGCGTATCCGTAAGGTTCAGATCCTTGCGGATCATCGGCGTCAGGAGGGTGATCACCGACCGATCCAGGTAGGAGAACATCGAGGCGACCAGCAGGACGCCCACGACGTACCAGCCGGAGCGCGCCGGCGGAAAAGGCGCCTCTCGGGACGTCTCCTTCAGCGCGGTCGACATCATCCCCTCCCCCGGTTCTGCGACCAGGCCGCGCCTGGCGCCTATCCCTCGTCCGGCGCCGCCGTCCTCAGGCCGCGCAGGTGAACGCCGCCATCCACGAAGAGGGTGTTCCCGGTCACGAAGCGGCTGTCCTCGGAGGCGAAGAACAGGGCGGCGCCCCCGATGTCCTCCTCCGGGTCGCCCATCCGCCCGAGGGGCGCGTTCGATCCGGCGCTGGCGGCATGGACAGGATCGATGGCGGCCCGGCGCTGGAACGAGGTCGTCTTGGCCACCGGGCAGATGACGTTGACCAGGATGTTGTGCCGCCCCCACTCGTTCGCTGCGGTGCGGCTCAGGCCCCGGATGGCTTCCTTGGCGGCGCTGTAGTCGACCAGGTAGCCGTCCCCCTGGACGCCCACGAGCGAGCCGAAATTGATGATCCGGCCGCCGCCCTGATCACGCATGTGTGGGAAAGCCGCCATCATGGCCCACATGGTTCCGTAAACGCCGGTATTGATGGATTTCTCCCACATGGCGTCGGTGCGCTCCTCCATGCGCCCCCAGGGCGTGAAGCCCTGCGCGTTGTTCACCAGGACGTCGAGGCGTCCGAACGCCCCGACCGTCTGGCCGACGGCCTCCTGGACCTCCGCCTTGTAGCCGACGTTCGCCCGGACGAACTGCGCCTGGGCGCCGCGCGCGCGGACAAGCTCCACCGTCTCCTGGCCCGGCGCATCGCGCAGGTCGGACACCATGATCCGTGCGCCTTCCCGCGCGAACCTCAGCGCGACGCCGCGGCCGATGCCGGCGCCGGCGCCGGTGACCAGAACAACCTTGCCTTCGAGCCGTCCCATACCTTCGCCCAGTCCATCGCTGCGCTAGAACTTGAAGGTCGCGCTCACCCCATAGGTGCGCGGATCGCCCGGCAGGTAGGAGGTCGTGCCGAGGGCCGTGTCCTCGAGCGCCAGCAGCCGTTGGAAGTACTTGGTCTTGGTGAGGTTGCGCCCGTAGACCGCCAGTTCGAGGCGGTCGTCCTGCAGACGCAGGGCGATCTGGCCGTTCAGGATGCCGTAGGGCGGGATGCGGTTCGTCCGCTGCTTCAGCAGCCCCGGCAATCCGGGGCCGACCAGCGGGCCGACGCCATAGGAGGCGCTGCGGTGGGCGTAGTCCGCATGCAGGTTGAGGTCTCCGACGCCGACAGGAAGCGTGTAGTCCGCCGACAGGGTGTAGCTGACCTTGGGCGTGTAGATGAAAGGCGTGGCGCTGACGTCCAGGGCCGGGTTTGTCGCCGTGGGGATGGTGAACCGCTTGTACTTCGGGTCGAGGAGCGTGAGCGCTCCGCCCAGCTGCAGACCGGTGACGGGCGCCACCGTCACCTCCGCTTCCAGGCCCTTGATCTCGGCCGTGGCGGCGTTCTGGTTGCCGGAGGTCAGCGTATTGCTTCCGGGGACCACCACGGGGATGTTGCGCTGCACGTTCTTGTAGTCGGTGTAGAAGGCGGCGGTGTTAAAGCGGACGCGTCGGTCGAACAGGTCGAGCTTGGCCCCGGCCTCATAGTCGGTGACCTGTTCCGGCTCGAAGCCCACGGCCGGGCCGCCGGTGATCGCGCGGATGTTGAAGCCGCCGGAACGGTTCGCGCGGCTGGTCTTCACGTACAGGAACACGCCGTCCGCGGCCTGCCAGTCAAACCCGGCGGTGTAGGACAGGTAGCTGTAGGTCTTGCGGTTGGTGGCGCTGCAGAAGGAGCCGGGATCCAGGGTGTCGGCCGCCATCGAGCAGCGGAAATTGCCGCTGTTGCCGGGAGTCTCCGTGCGGTTGAAGCGGGTGATGAACCGCTTGTCCTTGGTCTCGCGCAGGCCGCCGGTGAAGCGAAGAGCGTCAGTAATGTTGAAAGTAAACTGGCCATAGACGGCGTAGCTCTTGTTCTTGACGTAGGCGTCATTGTAGTTGAGCGCCGCACTGAGGGGAAACAGCGAATAGCTCTTCGCGGTGTCGAACCCATCTTCGGCAAAATAGAAGGCGCCGATGATCCAGTTAAGTCGTTGATAGAAGGCATTTCCGTCGAGCTGAACTTCCTGAGTGAACTGATTCTGATCGATGAAATTGCCATCGAGCTTCACCTGGCCACCGGTGAAGACATAAGGGGCTCCGTCATTGTCGGATAGCGACGCCGTCTTCACCCAGCGCCAGGCGCTGATCGACTTGAATGAGATATTCTCGGACAGATCCACCTCGGCGGTCGCGCTGACGCCCTTCGTCTTGGCGTTGCCATAGATGTCCTGAACGTTGCTATAGACGTCGTAGAAGTTGTCCTTGCCGACCACGTCGATGGCGTATCGCGCCAGGGTGTCTCCGGCCGGCCCCTTGAAGGGACAGGCGGCATTGGCGGCGGGACCGGAGCAGAGCGCGACCAGGGCGCCGTTCTGCGGCGTCGCCGTGTAGGATTTCAGGCCGATCAGTTCGCCGCCGGTGCGGCGGTCGGTGTAGTCGCCGGCGACGATCAACCGCCAGGGCATACCCTCCGGCGCCACCAGGAGCGACCCGCGAAAGAACTCCGTGTTGTCGCCGCCCAGCTTATCGTTGGTCACGAGATTCCGCCCATAGCCGTCGTGCTCGGTGTGCTGGAACACGCCGCGGACGGCGATCTCATCGCCCTTGATCGGCACGTTCACGACGCCGGTCAGCTCGCGCGCGTCGTAGGCGCCGTATCTCCCACGCACCATGCCCTCGAATTTGCCGGTCGGGCGCTTGGTCACGATGTTGATCGCGCCGCCGGTGGTGTTGCGGCCGAACAGAGTGCCCTGCGGGCCGCGCAGGACTTCCACCCGCTCGACATCCACGAAGTTGAACAGGCCGCCGGAGGAGCGGGCGATGTAGACACCGTCCAGGTAAGTGCCGACGGCCTGGTCGATGGCGATCAGCCCGTCCGGAGAGCTCTGTCCGCGCAGTGCGAAGCTCGCCGACCCCGGTTGCGCCGTCGCTGGCTGAATCACCAGCCCTGGCGCGACGTTCTGCAACTGGTCGACCGTGTTGACCTGCGCCCGGATCAGGGCTTCCCCGGTCCTGGCGGTCACCGCGACGGGCGTGGTCTGCAGGTTCTCTTGCGTGCGGCGGGCGGTGACGACCACCTCCTCAATCGCATTGCCCCGTTCGTCCGGCGCACGGGTTTGCGCGTGAGCCGCCCCGCCCATGGCGAGGGCGAACATCGACGCCGACACAAGGCGCCTCGATGACGTCTTCATTCCCGCTCTCTCCCCAATTTTCTCTGGACGTCTCTACGCGTCCGCTTGCCCCTGGCCCGTTCGCACCGACCCCTATAATGGGACACTCTATTGTAGAACGGCGCTGGCGTCTCGCAAATTTTCGGGATTGAGTCTACTCGACACGGCCGGTCATGCGGCCGATCACACTCGGGAGACAGGGGAGTTTGGGCCATGGACGCGGATCAGGCTACCGAAAGACGCGTAGCTATCGTCACCGGCGGCGGAACAGGCCTCGGAGCCATGACCGCGCGGACCCTCGCGCGACAGGGGGTCAGGGTGGTGGTGACCGGTCGCCGGGCTGAGAAGCTGGAAGAGGTCTGCGCAAGGATCCAGGCCGACGGCGGCGAGGCGCTCGCCAGTGTCGGCGACGTCGCCTCCGCCGCCGACGTCGAGAGGACCGTCGGCGAGACGCTGGGCGCCTTCGGCCGGATCGACATCCTCGTCAACAACGCCGGCCAGCACGCCCGCTTCCGGCGGATGCACGAGTTCAGCATCGAAGAGATCGACGAGTGCCTGGCGATCAACCTGCGGGGCCCGTTCCTCACCACGCGGGCCGTGTTGCCCAGCATGCTGAAGGCCGGTCGCGGTGCGATCGTGAACGTGGCCTCGATGGCCGGATCGGTCGGGTTGCGCTACGCGGCGCCCTACTGCGCCGCCAAGGGCGGCCTGATCCAGCTGACCCGCGCCACGGCGATCGAATACGCCCAGCAGGGCGTTACGGTGACCTGCATCACCCCCGGCGGGATGCAGCCCGCGGAGAGCCAGGGCCACCTCGACGAGGCGCAGTGGGCGCTGATCCGGGAATCCTTGAAGCAGGGCTCGCCGCTCGGCCGTCCGGCGCACACCCAGGAGGTCGCCGACCTGATCGTCTTTCTTGTGAGCTCCTCGGCCGTCCCCATGGCGGGCGCCATCATCCCCGTGGACGGCGGCTACACCGCACAGTAGCGCTGCGGGCGCGCTGGACGCTCGTTGCCGCCCATGGGTACACTATTCCCCGTCGCAGACGCGAAGGGCGGGGCCATGACCCAGGACATAACCACGCGATTGCTGGCGGCGGCGTCGGTGGTCGAGATCCAGCAGTTGGCGGTGCGCTACGCCCACGCGCTGGATGCGCGCGACCTCGAGGGCTTGAGCGACCTGTGGGTCTCCGACGTCTGGATGGGCAAGGCGCACGGCGAGGGACCCGCCGCCGTCCGCAGCTACTTCGAGCCGGTTCTGCGGAAGTTCTATCGCTCCATACACATGATCGTCGGCCACAGGGTCGACCTGGTCGACGCGGAGCACGCCACGGGGCAGGTCTATTGCCGCGCCGAGCATGAGTCCGGCGACGCCTGGGTGGTGCAGGCGATCGCCTACGAGGATGACTACCGGCTCCAGGACGGCCGCTGGCTGTTCGCCCGGCGCAAGCATCACCACTGGTATTCGACGCCGATCGACCGGGCGCCGACCCCGCCGTCCTTCGAGGACTGGGCGGCGCTCGGCGGGCCCCTCCCCGACCTGCCGCACCATTGGCCGACCTGGACGGCGTATTGGGACAAGGGTCCCGACGCCCGCCGCGCGACGACCCGGGCTCCGGGGGCTCCCGCCGGGCCTTGCGCCACACCCAGCCTCCGGTCGGAAGAAAAGGATGAAATCTTCAAGGTGGCGGCGCTCTACGGGATCCTGATCGACGATCGCGACTGGCCAGGCCTCGACCGCGTGTTCACCGAGGACGCTGTCTTCGTCATCGCGCCGCGGCGCGACCGCCCCGAGGTGCGGGTCGAGGGGCTCGCGGCCATCCGCGACTTCATGCACGGGTCCACCCATCCGGTGGCGCACCACGTCACCAATATCGCGGTCGAGGGCGGACCGGATGACGCCACCTTGCGCTCCAAGATCGTCGGCACCCTGCCGAAGGCGCGGGCGGGCTCGGCGGACTATCGTGACAAGCTGCGGCGTACGCCGGAAGGCTGGCGGATCGCCGAGCGGATCGTGACGATCCGCGTCCCCGAAGGGACGACGCCGGCAGGATCGGCGGACTAATTGCGGGCGTCGCCTCCGCGTCAGTCGGCGAGCAGTGGGGCGAGTTCGGTCACCAGCAGGCGGATGTGCCGATCGATGGCCTCGTCCGGCAGTCCCGAGTAATCCGCCCAGGTGTAGATGTCGGTCACCGGCAGTCCGGCGGTCCTTTCACGGATGGCCTTGGCGACCTGCTCTGGCGTCCCCAGCAGGAACCGGTTGCGCAGCGCGCCGGTGTCGAAGTGCTGCGGCGCCTTCAGTTCCCGGCGCGTGCCTTCGAACATATATCGGTTGTAGGACTCCCATCGGTAAGTGACGAAGGGTTCGATCTCGGCCCAGGTCCGCTCGGGATCGTCGGTCAGAAAGACCTCCACGCCGCCGGCCATGCGTGCGGCCTCAGGCACGTGTCCTCCCGCCACGAGGCCGGCGCGATACGGCTCCAGCAGCGCCGGGTCGAGGGACTGGAGGCCGAGGCCCAGCTCGCCCGCCAGCCCGGCGCCCTGCGGCCCGCCGAAGCCGCCCCACAAGGGCATTGGCCGCTGGATCGGCGGCGGCGTCACCGTCCGCTCCGCGCCAGGCTGTTCGCCCCAGAGCGCGCGCATGGCCTCGATGCGCGCCCGGAACTCCCCGTAGCGCCGCTTGAAGTCGCCCCCGAACGCCCGGTACTCGGGCCTGCGGTAGCCGACGCCGAAGCCGGGTTCGACGCGGCCATCGCTGATCACGTCGACGAGCGCGATCTGCTCGGCCTGTTCGATGGCGCTGTGGAGCGGGAGCAGCGCGACCGCCGAGCCGATCCGGATCGACCTGGTCCGCGCCGCGATGGCGGAGGCCATGGTCCAGACCTGTGGCAGGTAACCATCATCGAAGAAGTGGTGCTCGGTCAGCCAGACCTTGGCGCAGCCGAGCCGATCGGCCTCCTCGATCCGTTCCAGCCAGCGGCCATAGTGCGAGGTCCAGGGCGTTTGGCTCTTGGGCGGGTTGCGCATGTCGACATAGAGTCCGAGCTTCAAGACTATCCCCCTTTGAGCCGCAGGTATCGGCGCGCACGCGCCGCTGGGCGGCGTTGCCAGCAATGGGATACTGTGTAGGAGTCTGGCCGCCGGCGCCACTCTGGCGCATCTCTTCCGGCCTGCTCACAGAGGAATCAGGCGGCCCATGACGGAAGCGAATGTCGACCATGCCGGGACGCGGGAACGCGACCGCAGGCTGGTGGCCCGCATGATCGGCCTTCTGAATCTGGATCGGCTGGACGCCGACCATTTCCGGGTGCCAGGCCTTCAAAGCGAGCCGCGGCGAACGTTTGGCGGACACTTGGTCGGCCAGGCGCTGGCCGCCGCGACCGCCACCGTCGATCCGGTGCGTCAGGCGCATTCGCTTCACGCCTATTTCGTCCGCGCGGGCGTCACGACCTCGGCGACGGATTTCTCCGTCGCGCGGGACGCGGATGGATCGAACCTCAGCTTCCGGCGGGTGTTGGTGACTCAGGAGGGCCGCGTGCTGCTGAGCCTGTCCGCGTCGTTCCAGGAACCCTGCGCCGGTGATGCGCATCAGGAGCCGATGCCGCCGGCCCCGCCGCCCGAGACACTGCCGGACGACCATGTCCAGGCGAGCCGGATCGCGGGAATATCGCCGGAGGCGCCGGCCCTGGCAGGCCGCGCGTCCCCCTTCCAGTTCCGTTCGCTCCAACCGGAGGTGCGCCTCGGCTCGCAGCCCGCTCCGGCGCTCCAGCAGTTCTGGTTCCGCGCCGCCGCGCCGATCGAAGGCGACCAAGCTTTCCAGCGAATCGTTCTGGCCTACGCCTCGGACATGATGCTGCTGGGCACCGGCCTGATACCGCACGGTTTGCGCTGGTTCGACGGCCAGGCCCGAATCTCCAGCATCGACCACGCGCTCTGGATCCACGGCGACGTGCGGATGGACGATTGGCTGTTCTACGCCCAGGAGAGCCCGTGGAGCGGCCAGGGACGCAATCTCAACCGCGGGCACATCTTCGACCGCAGCGGACGGATGGTGGCGACCGTCACGCAAGAAGGGATCATGCGTCGGCGCACACCTCGCGCGCGCTGACTGAGGCCGCCTGCTGCGCCCTCGTTCAAACCGCGATCCGCGGGCCTCCGACCCTTTCGCCCGGCGTGAAGGTGAACGGCGCGTGCTCGTAGCCGAACACCACGCCGGAGACCGGAGAGGGCTTCAGGCCGGCCTCGTCGATCCGGTAGTCGGGCAGGCGCTGGAGGATGTGCTCGAACAGGATCCTGAACTCGAGCCGCGCCACGTTGGAGCCCAGGCAACGGTGAACGCCCAGGCCAAAGGACATGTGGCGCTTGTTCGATCGATCGAAGTCGACCTCCTCGGCGCGTTCGAACTCAGTCTCGTCCATGTTGCCGGACGCCCAGCACATCAGCACGCGCTCGCCCCTTTGCAGCTTCTGGCCGGCGAGCTCGGTGTCGGCCATCACCGTGCGCGCGAGGGCCTGCTGGGGCGCGAAGATCCTCAGGAACTCCTCGATCGCGTGGGGCATCAGCTCGAGGTTCGCCGCCAGGTCCTTGCGGCGCTCCGGATTGCGGCCAAGCCAGACGAAGCTCGATCCCATGCAAGCTTGCGTGGTGTCGACGCCGCCGGCGATCAGCAGCCAGATGTAGCCCTCGATCTCCCAGTCCTCGAGCCGGCGTCCCTCGACGTCGGCCTGGATCAGGTGGGCGATCGCCCCGCCCTCCACCGGTTTCGTCCGTTGACGTACGACCTCGGCGGCGATCCGCTCCCGCAGCTCGGTCGGCGTAAGACCCTTGGTGCGCGCCTCGACGCTGCTCGACCCGGCGATCTGGGATTGCATCCAGAAGGCGTAGTCCGACCAGTCCTCGAGCGGCAGGCCGGCGGCCTTCATGGTGTAGATGCTGGTCAGCGGCGTGCCCAGGTCGCGCGAGAAGTCCCCCTCGCCCTTTTCGATGATATCGTCGATCAACTGATTGGACAGCGCCACCACCCAGGGTTCGAGCGCCACCACCGCGTCCGGCGCGAACAGCTGGTCTATCGCTCGGCGGTAGGGTCGGTGGAACGGCGGATCGAGGTCGATGGGCAAGGTCATCAGGCGCGGCGTCTCGCCGTTCGGCCCGGGCTCGATCTCCGCCAGGGGACCGGTCGACTTGTCGCCCAGCGGGCCAAGGGTCACCGGCATATCCGGGTTCGCGCTCGGCGTGATGGTGATGCCGTAGCGCGAGGCGAAGGTCGCATCGTCGCGGGCGATCCGCATGATGTCCTCGTAGCGCGTGACCACCCAGAACCCGCCGAGCTCCTCGCTCCGCGCCACCGGACATTCGGCGCGCATGTGCTTGTAGATGTCCTTGAAGTTCCGGCCGTACTCCGGCGCCAGGTGGTTGAAGCGCTTCGCAAACGCCGCAACGTCCAACGGCTTCCCGCCATCGCTCATGGGTTTCCTCCATCTGTCTGGTCGACGCCGCCCCGCGCCAGGCCCGGCCGCTGTTCAGCCGCGACGCTAGTCCAGGAATAGTACCCTGTACAGGCGCGGGGTGCTCGCGATGGGTTTCCCGCGCCTTCCCCGAGACGGAGCGTCACCCGCGATCGGCCGCCGCCGCCATTTGCGCACAGCCCCTTGCCATCGTGCCCGGAAAAACAGTATCCCATTAGAAACAGGCATGGAGGCCCGACCGTGTACAAGCTCTTCAGCGTCGACGATCACATCATGGAGCCGCCGGGCGTCTGGACCGACCGGGTCGCGAAGAAGTACCTGGATCGTGTTCCGCACGTGGTGAAGCACCCTGACACCGGCGCCGAGGAATGGGTGTGGGAGGGGGGGAACCGGATTTCCGCCGGCATGTACGCCGTGGCCGGCAAGAAGCCCGAGGAATGGAACTTCGACCCGATCTGCTACACCGACATGATCCGCGGCTGCTACGACCCCAAGCAACGCGCGAAGGACTTCCTCTCCAACGGCATCTGCGCGAGCGCGGCTTTTCCTACTCTCCCCGGCTTCGGCGGCCAGGCGTTCGCCAATATCGAGGACAAGGAACTCGCGGGCGTCTGCGTCGAGGCCTACAACGACTTCATCATCGACGAATGGTGCAAGGGCGGGCCCGAGGGCCTGTTCGTGCCGATGGTGCTCGGCAAGATCTGGGATCCGGTCGCGACCGCGAAGGAGATCGAGCGCTGCGTCAAGAAGGGCGCCCATGCGCTCTGCTGGATCGAGAACCCCGTCAGCCTGGGCATGCCCAGCTATTGGACCAACCACTGGGATCCGGTCTGGGCCGCGGTCCAGGACGCCGACATCCCGGTCTGCATGCACATCGGCACCGGCAGCGTCGGCGCCGGCAACCCTTCGCCCGAGGCGCCGGACACTCTTTACATCGCGCTCAGCTACATCAACGCCATGTCGGCCTCGATGAACCTGGCCATGAGCCCGGTCTGCCGGACCTTTGACAAGCTCAAGCTCGTCTTCGCCGAGGGCGGCCTCGGCTGGGTGCCCGCGGCCCTGGAGCGCGCCGACTTCCAGTGGGTGAAGCACGGCGCCTGGACCAAGCTGACCGGCACGCTGCCGTCGGAAATCGTCAAGCGGAACATGTACTTCTGCATGATCCAGGAGCCTTGGGCCTTCCGGACCAAGGAAGTCCGCGACGCGATCGGCGAGGATCACATCTTCTGGGAATGCGACTTCCCGCACGCCGACACGCCCTGGCCCCATACGCAGGACGCGGCCAAGGAGATGTTCGACGGCGTTCCGACCGCGGTCGTGGAAAAGGCGGCCTACAGGAACGCCGAGCGCGTCTTCCGCTGGAAGGTCGCCGATCCGAACGCCCTGGACCTGCAGGCGGCCTGACCTCGCGGAACGGCCGCGCCACCGTGGCCCGGCCAGGCGGAACGGTGGGGTCATGAAACTCGAACCCGGCATGTGCGCGCTGGTCACCGGCGGGGCGAACGGGATCGGGCTTGGCATGGCCCAGGTGTTTCGGGCCGCGGGCCTCAGGAGCGCCATCGCCGACCTGGACGAGGCTGCGCTCGATGCGGCGGGAGAGCAGCTGGGGAATGACGTCTTAAGGATCCGCCTCGACGTCAGCTCGGCCGAGAGCTGGCCAGGCGCGCTGGCCGAGGTCGAAGCAAGCCTCGGGCCCATCCGGCTGCTCTGTCTCAACGCCGGGATCGGCGGGCCTGGACGGCGCGTCGAGGAGATCCCGGTCGAGGCGTTCGCCCGGGTGCTGGGCGTAAACCTGTTCGGCCTGATCAACGGGCTTCAGGCCTGGCTTCCGGCCGCCAAGGCCGCCGGCGACCCGCGCCATGTGGTGCTGACCGCCTCGATGTCGGCGCTTCGCCCCACGCCTTGTGCGGGCGCGTACAATGTCTCGAAATTCGCCGCGATGGGGCTGGCCGAAACCCTGCGTGCGGAACTCGCGGGCGGCCCGATTGGCGTCTCGATCCTCTGTCCCGGCATGACCGACACCGCATTCATGCGCAACGCGGTCCGTCGCGGCGACGCCCAGGCGGGCTCCGCGGTCGAGTCCGTGCTTTCCAAGGGCATGTCGCCGCTGGCCGTGGGCCGCCGGGTGCTGGACGCCGTCGAAGCATCCGAGTTCTACGTCTTCACGCACGGCGACTGGCGCGAGGACGTCGCGCGGCGGCAGGCCGACCTGCTCTCCGCCTTTGGCGCCAACGCCGATCCGGACTACCGGGAAGATGTCGCCGGGCTCCTGGCCGCCGCCGGCGCGAGACTGGGGCAGGTCTGAATTGGCGGTCTTGCTCAATGCAGACCTGGAGTTTCGCCCGCCCGGCCGATCTCCGGCAAGATTTCGGAGCGCCTGACCGCCGCGAAGCCGAACAGGCCGCCGGCGACGATGAAGATGGCGAATACGGTGATCAGCGCCCAGCCCAGGCCGCCTGGGCCGCCGTAGGCGTCGGACAGCACGCCGACGAGCAGCGCGCCGAAGCCCGTCCCGAGGTTGGCGCCCATCTGCAGGATGGCCAGGCACTTTCCGCGCAGGTGCTCCGGCGCCATCGAGGTGGCGATGCCGTAGCCCGGACCGAGCCACATCGCGCCGACGACGCCGCCGAACGTCGCCATGACGAGCGCCACGGTCAGCCCGGGCGCGACGACGATCGCCATGTCGGCCAGGCCGATGACCACGGCGATGACGGCCAGCCACCACTGGGCGAGCACCGCCCGCCGGCGGGCCAGCGTGTCGGCGACGAGCCCTCCCAACAGGGCGCCCACGACGCCGCTGGCCGCACCGATCAGGCCGAACGTCGCGCCTGCCGCCGTCAGGGACATCTGATGCTGACGCATGAAGAAGGCGATCAGGAAGGCGGTCTTGCCGCCCGAGGCCATGGCGATCAGCATCAGGCCCAGGTAGTGCGCCGTCATGGCGGGCTTGCCGAGGATGTACGACAGCGCCCCGCCGAGTTCGCGCACTCGCGCCCAGACGGACGTCCCGGCGGCAGGCGGCGGCGTCGTCCGCTGCGGTTCCGGCAGAGTGAGCAGCATCAGGGCGCTCAGGACGAGGCCGGGAACCGCCGCCGCCAGGAAGGCCGCGCGCCAGCCCCATTCCGCGGCGATGTAGCCGCCGCCGGCGCTGGCCAGGAGCGCTCCGAGCGGCGCGCTCAGGAAAAACACCCCGCTCACCGTCGAGCGGCGGCTCTCCGGAAAGATATTGGAGAGCATCGACAGCGAGGCGGGAACCCCGCCGGCCTCAGCGGCGCCGACGGTGATCCGCGATGCAAGCAGTGCGGCGAAATTGGGAGCCAGGCCCGCGCCGGCCGTGGCGAGACTCCACAGGGTCATGATCTGCGCAAGGAAGGTCCTGCGGTTCACCCGATCGATCAGCGGCCCGGTGATCAGGCCGGCCAGGCCGTTGGCGATCCCGAACAGGAAGCCGGTCATCAGACCGATCTGGCCGTCGGTCAGATCGAACTCGGCCTTCACCGGCTGGACTACGACATTGGCGATCTGCCGGTCGGCCATGCTGCAGGTGTAGACGAGCATCAGCAGGATCGCGGCGTACCACCGCCAGAACGGTCGCGCGTATTTCGCGGCGCTGTCGGTGTCGGTCATGCTCTCCCCCGGTGATGGCTTTGCCGTGCGGCGTTCATCGCCGTCCTCGACGACCCTGTCTCAGGCGCCCCAGATCTCCAGCCGCTCCGCGCCGCCGACACCCGGCGTGCACGGACCCGACTGGATTGCGCCCGGCGTCCGCGAGAAACGCGGCGCCGGCGCGGACTGCATCATGCCCTCGTGCATCACATAGGTTTCGCGGGCGCGGACATGCGGATGGGCCTGCGCCTCGGCGAGGTCGAGGACCGGCGCCACACAGGCGTCGGAGCCGTCGAAGTGGGCGGTCCATTCGTCGCGGGCGCGCTCCTTGAATTTTGCGGTGAGCAGTGCGGCTTCCTCCGGCGTCCTCGCCAATGCAGCCGGCAGTCCGAGGCTTTCGAGAAGCGCCGCGTGGAACTGGGGTTCAAGCGGGCCCACGGAGAAGTACTTGCCGTCAGCGCACTCATAGCAGCGGTAGTGCGCCTCGACCCCACCCAGCGGAAGGTTCTCGCGATGGGCGAACCTGGGATCCGCCTTCAGCAGTCCGCAATAGGGGACCATCAGGGAGGCGACGCCGTCGACGATCGCCGCATCGATCACCTGGCCCTTGCCGGAACGTTCACGCTCGTAGAGGGCGGCCGCGACGCCCATGGTCAGGTAAAGCGACCCTCCCCCGAAGTCGCCGACGAGGTTCATGGGCGGCGTGGGGACGGCGCCGGGCGTTCCCATCCCGGCCAGGGCTCCGGTGATCGCGATGTAGTTGATGTCGTGACCGGCCGTCATGGCCAGGGGCCCGGTCTGACCCCACCCGGTCATTCGGCCGTATATCAGCCGCGGATTTTCCTTGAGCGCCAGCTCGGGACCAAAGCCCAATCGCTCCATGACTCCGGGCCGGTAGCCCTCAATCAGCACGTCGGCCTTGCGGATGGCCGCCCAACATCGCTCGATATCCGCCGGATCCTTGAGGTTGAACTCGATCGACGTGCGCCCCCTGGACAGCGTGGACGTCGGAGATCGAGCGAGACCGCGAGTGCGCTCGATACGGACGACGTCGGCGCCCATGTCGGCCAGCAGCGTGGCGGCATGCTGCGGCGGTCCGAGGCCGGCGAACTCCAGGACCCGCACGCCGACCAGCGGACCGCTCGCTCGATCGCCCATTCGCTCTAGCCCTCCGCCGGCGCCGAGGCGTCCCCGAGCGCGAACGGGACCCCAATCATCCCCGGTCCGAATTCGACGTCGCCCGTCACACAGCCTCCCATCTTGCCTCGCCCGGCGCGCCGCATGCCCGCCGCCAGCTCCTTCCTGGAGCGCTCATAAGTACACTCTTAGGCGTGACCTGCAACGCCGACCACCTTTCCCGCGCGCCAGGTTCGCCTAGCGGGCACACCCGCTGTGAACCGCCCAAAAGGCCTCGTGCGCTCCGCTGTCCCTGTCTACGCGCCAAAAAAGCCAAGAGTCATGCACCCTGCGCGCCGGCGCTCGAAAGTCCCGCCCGGCCGCGGTTACGGCTTTTCAGCTTTGCCGTCGGACATGGAATGGTATACTGTGGAACCGGCGCGCGATGACGGCTCAACTAGCGCACTCAATACGAACGAATACGTCCACTGAGATGGACGAACAGGGGAAACAGATGCGGAAGAACATCCTGCTGATCGGCGCCGCCGCGGCCGCGCTGGCCGCGAACATCAGTGCGACGCCGGCCGCTGCGCAATCGCCGAATGACGGCGCTTCGGCGGGTTCGATCGCCGAGGTGGTCGTCACCGCCCGCCGGCGCGCAGAGAACGTCCAGGATGTGCCGCTGGCGGTCCAGGCGTTCAACCAGGACATGCTCGTGCAGAAGGGCGTCGGCGAGATCCGCGACCTCAAGTATGCGGTGCCGGGCCTGACCGTGTCTCCGGGGACGTTCCGCGACTCCACACCGTCGATGGCCATCCGTGGCTTCAGCGGCCAAGGCCTTCAGATCGACCAGGACCCGTCGATCCCCTTCATCTTGAACGAAGTCCCGATCAACACGCCCCAGGGCCAGAACGCGGCCTTCTTCGACCTCCAGAGCGTGCAGGTCCTGAAAGGCCCGCAGGGCACTCTGCAGGGCCGCAACACCGTGGGCGGCGCCGTCCTGCTCACGTCGCGTCGTCCGGTTCTCGAGACCTTCGGCGGACATCTTAGCGCCAGCGTCGGCAACTATGACGCACGCACCGTGGAAGCAGTTCTGAACGCCCCGCTTGGCGACCGGATCGCGGTGAGGCTCGCCGGCCGCCGGGAACTCCGCGACGGGATCTGGACCAACATCCACGACGGACGCGACTACGACGACAAGAACAACTGGGCGGGCCGCGCCTCGGTTCTGGTGAAGCTAAGCGACGCCGTGGAGAACCTCACCGTCTTCGACGGCGTGCGCGCCCATACGCACGGATCGACCATCGTCTTCCAGGCCAAGGGCTTCGACTTCAACGATCCCTCGACCTATCCGACGGGCGGCCAGGTGATCGGCTGCTCGCCGCCCAGCACGCTGCCGAACTGCGGCGGCGCGCACAACATCCCGATCATGCTGACGCCGGGCCTGGCGACCTATCTGTCGAACGACGCGGCCTATCAGCGAAGCCTCGGCTGGGGACGGTTCGACTCCTTTGCAACGGCGGCCAACTCACGGTTCGGACGGGCGCCCTTCGAAAAGATCCTCAACCTTGGAGTCAGCAACGCCACAACCGTCGAGCTCAGCGACACCGTGAGCGCCAAGAACATCATCGGATTCCGGAAGATGAACTCGAACCTGTACGAGGACATCGACGGCACCTCACGCGGCATGTCTACGACTGCGGCCCTTGGCAACGCACCGATCGCCTTCCTCGATTCACAGAACGTCGTCCGCTTCCAACAGGTCACCGAGGAATTCCAGCTCCAGGGCAACAGCTTCGGCGGCAACCTGAACTGGATTGGGGGCGTCTTCTACAGCCGGTATTTCGGCAGCGAGAATTCTGATGCGGCGCAGTTCGGCCAGCGATTCTTCAACGTCTACGACGTGGTGGCCAAGAGCCTCGGCGTCTACGGGCAGTTCGACTACAAGTTCACCGAACAGTTCACGCTCACCGCAGGTCTTCGCTACACCTGGGACAAGCGTCACGCCTTCTATTACAACCAGCGGGCCGTTGGCCTCTTCGACCGGTCGGTCGGCCTTTTCGGCGAGTACGGAAACCACCGGCTGCTGCCGGCGATCACCAATCCCAGCGTGCAGTGCAACTTCAACCGCACGGCCACCTCGGCGCACGCCGCCTTCGCCGGCGTCGACCCGACCACCTGCGCCGTCAGGAAGAGCTTCAAGAGCGACGCGCCCAGCTACAACCTGACCCTCCAGTATCGCCCGATGGACGACGTGATGGTCTATGTCGCCCACCGCCGCGGCTACCGCGCGGGCTCGCTTGCGGCGCGCGCCACGTCTGACGAGGGCGTCTTCAACCGGGACGAAACGGTCCGCGACGCGGAGGTCGGCCTGAAGTCCCAGTTCGACGTGGGCGGCATGCCGGTGCGCTTCAACGCAGCGGCCTATCATTCCTGGTACAGCAACATCGCGGTGTCGATCTCGCGGATCGACCCGGCGACCGGCCTGCCGGTCAACCAGGCCGAAAACTCCGGTCGGGCGATCCTCTACGGCTGGGAGGGCACGCTCGACGTCAAGCCCGTCGAGGCGCTGCAACTCACCGCCACCTACGGCTACGTGTTCGGCAAATTCAAGTCGTTCCCGGGCCAGACCGTCGCCGACGCGGCCGGCCGGCCCGTCATCGTCTATACCTTCGACGACCTGAAGTTCGGCACGCCGCGGAACACCTTCACCCTGGGCGCGACCTATAGCCTGCCCCTGGCGGCTGAGGCCGGCGACGTCAGCGTCAGCGTGAACTACGCCTACATCAGCAAGCGGGCCTCGCCTGGCAACACCGTGGCCAAGGGATTTTCCGTCGAGCCCTCCTACGGGATCGTCAATGCGCGCCTCGACTGGAAGAACGTGGCCGGCAAGGGGGTCGACCTCAGTGTCTGGGGGAACAACCTCGCCGACAAGCACTACCTCGACGGCGTGTTCGCGTTCGAGGACGCGGCGGGCTTCCGCTCCGGGTTCCCAGCCGATCCGCGCACCTACGGGGTGACGCTCACCTGGAACTTTGGCGACGACTGACGGGCTCTCCCTCCTCTGGAGAGGTCCAACTTGGGCCGCCATGCCGGGCATGGCGGCTTCTTCTTTGCATATCGGGCGTCATCCCGGGTTGCCCGCTCCGCCATAAGAGTATCCTATTCTAAGCTGTGAGATCATGCATCCAAGGGAGGAAAGCGTGAGCGAAAGCCCAAGCTTCGACGTCGCCGAATACATCACCCGCTTCCGGGTGCACGCTCCCGAATTCGCGGCCCATCACAACGAGATCATCGCCCACATCCCGCAGAAGTGCCCGGTGTTCCACGCCCACATGGAGGCGTTCTCGCCCGCGCCCATCGATATCGCCGTGATCGGCGGCTATGACGCGATCATGGCCACGGGTCGGTTCGCCGACGTGATGTCGTCCCTGCCCGAGCCGGGCCAAGTGGAGGCGGCGAAGGCGCGGATCGCTCCGATGAACCTGCCCACCTTCGCCGATCCGCCGCTCGCCTTCGAGTACCGGCGCGTGGTGGAGGGATTCGTCTCGCCGAAGGCGGCGAACGAGCTGGAGCCTCGAGTGCGCGCCTTGGTCTCCAAGCTGGTGGACCGTTTCATCGAGACGGGCTCGGCCGACATCGTGCGGGACCTCGCGCAGCCGCTCACCGCCATGCTGACCATGTGGGTCTCCGGACTGCCCGAAGAGAAGTGGAGGCGCTACTCGGATTGCATTCACCGGCTGCTTTGGCGGGATGGCGACATGGCCACGCTGTCCCGCGAGATCGCGGAAGTCCAGGCCGAGCTGCGGGCGGACATTTCCCGGCTGCGCGCCGATCCCGACACCCAGGGGGTGATCGGCGCCAGCCGCGAAGCGAAGATCGAAGGCCGCCCCATCGAGGAATGGGAGGTCGAGGGGATGTTGTGGCTGCTGCTTCTCGGCGGCGTCGACACCACCCAGGCGCTCACCGGCAGCGCCATGGTGTTCCTGAGCCGCAATCCGGGCCACAAGCAGCAGATCCTCGACGATCCGGCCATCATTCCCGACGCCATCGAGGAGTTCCTGCGGTTCAACGCCCCGGTGCTGGCGACGCCGCGCACCGTGGCCCAGGACATCGAGGTGGAAGGCGTGCAGTTGAAGAAGGGCGAGCGCGCTCTGCTCTGCTGGGCCGCGGCCAACCGCGACCCCAAGGTGTTCGAGCGGCCGAACGAAGTGATCTTCGACCGCCCGGAGAACCGGCACCTGACCTTCAGCGTCGGTCCGCACCGCTGCCTCGGCTCGCACACGGCGCGGATGGAGATCCGTGTGATGCTGCAAGAGATCTTCCGCCGGCTTCCCGACTTCCGGATCGTCGAGGACAAGCTGGTGTTCGCGCCGGATGTGGCGGTGATCTACGGCTACAAGACGGTGCCGGTGACCTTCACGCCGGGACGGCGGGAGCTGCCGCCGGATCCCGGCCTGGAAGCCCTGCTGGCCCAGGGGCGCTGAGGCGTCGCCCGGGGGCCGGCCCCGGGCGCGCCGTCCGCCGACCTAGAAGTTGTGGCGCACACCCACGCCGTAGATGCGCGGGTCGCCCGGAAAGCCCGGCAGGTAGCCCAGCGAGTTGTACTGGTCGGTGGTGCCGACCAGGTACTTCTTGTTCGTCAGGTTGGCGCCCCAGGCGCTGAGCTCCAGGCCGTTGTTCATCTCGTAGCTGATCCGGGCGTTCAGCAGGCCATAGGCCTTCTGGATATTGCTGGCGACGCGCGGCGGGACATTGGCGAAGGCGGTGTCGTCGCGCCAGTCGTAGCCCGCATGCAGCGATAGGGTGTCGTCGCCCATCTTGACCCTGTAGTCGGCGGCGAACGTCGCCATCCACTTCGGCGTGCCGACCACCGCCGACAGGAGGGTCACGTCGGCCGCCGACACGGTCGGCAGCAGCTTCGTGAACTTGGCGTCGGTATAGGCGCCGGAGGAGGCCAGGGTCAGCGCCCCGACCCGCCACGTGGCTTCCCATTCGACCCCGTTCACCCGCTGCTCGCCGGCGTTGATGACGGTGGAGGTGGTGAGCGCGGGAGGCGGCGCCGGGATGACCGCGCTGAGCTGGATGTTCTTGTAGCTGGTGTGATAGGCGGCGAGGTTCAGCCGCACGGTGCGGTCGAACAGCTCCGACTTCAGGCCGATCTCGGTCGTGTCCGCATGTTCCGGTTCGAACGGCGCCAAGGCGCCGGAGGACGTGCCGCGGATGTTGAAGCCGCCGGCGCGATAGCCGCGGCTGAACTTCACATAGGTCAGCAGATCCTGGATCGGGCGGTAGTCCAGTCCGACGGTGAACGGGACGTAGTGGAACTTGGCGCTCGGCACCTTGCTGCGGCAGTTCTCCGCCCGGATGCTGCCCGTGGTGGTGCAGCTCAGGATGTCGGCCACCTCGCTGAAGTTCACGACGATCGGCGCACTCGGCACGACGCCGCGGCTGTACAACGTCAGGGCGCGGCGGTCCTCGACATAGCGCGCCCCGGCGGTGAGCTTGAGCTGCTCGGTGATGTCGAAGCCGAGCTGGGCGAACCCGCTGGCCGATTTGTTGACCGCCCGGCCGTGGGTGATGCTCTGCGCCGCCGGGCAGCCGTCGAGCACGCCCGGGCCGGCCGGGCAGCCGGCGCCGCCGAAGTCCGTCAGCCGCGGCAGGAACGACGATCGCGACAGGTCGACGCCGGACTCGCGGAAGTAGTAGGCCCCCGCGATCCAGTCGAGCCGCCCCTCCAGGCTCTCGCCGTAGTACTGCAGCTCCTGGCTGAACTGCTTCTGGTCGGCGTAGCCGATGAACTGGTTGATCCCGACGGCCGGCGTGCCGTCGAGGTCGTTGTTGCGGTTGTCGCGCACCAGGCTCCGGTAGGCGCTGATCGACTTGAAGGTCCCGGGACCGGCGTTCCACACCGCCGTGCCGCTCACGCCCCAGGTGCTGGCGGTGAACGGGCCGCGCGTGATGGCCGCCGGCCGCTTGTCGAAGGCGTCGATCCTCGGGACGACGCCGGTGAGCGCGGCCTCCCGCTCGAAGCTGCCCGCGGGCCGCACCGCGAGCAGCGTCACCCACTGCCCTTCGTTGCGGGTGTCGGAATAGTCGCCGCCGACGATGAACTGCAGATCCTTGGTCGCGTCGAACTTCAGAGTGGCGCGCAGGAAGTTCGACTCCTCGGCGTTCAGGTCGGCGCCCGTTACAGAGCTCTTGGCGTAGCCGTTGCGGTCGCTGTGCCGCCCAGCGAAACGCAGCGCCAGGCGTTCGCTGATCGGCACGTTGGCCACCCCTTCGACATACCAGAGCCCGTAGTTGCCGACTCCCGCGCCGATCAGGCCCTCACGCGTCTGGTTCGGTAGGTTGGAGACGATGCTGAGCGCCCCGCCGATGGTGTTGCGGCCGAACAGGGTGCCTTGCGGGCCGCGCAGGGCTTCGACCCGCGCCACGTCCAGCATGCCCAGGTTGCCCCCGGTCGCCCGGCCCAGGTAGACGCCGTCCAGATAGGTCCCCACCGTTGGGTCGATGCTGATAAGGTTATCCCGCGTCCCTAGGCCGCGCATGGTGATCGAGGCGCTGGTGTTGTCGCCGGGGAACGGCTGGATCGTCAGGCTCGGCACCACGCGCTGGAGGTCGCCGACCGATCCGATGCTCTGGGTCTCCAGCGCCTGGCCGCCGATCGCCGTCACCGCGACCGGAATGTCCTGCAGCCGTTCCTCGCGCCGAGTGGCGGTCACGACCACCTCCTCCAGCACCCCTTCCGATTGCGCCAGCGCCATGCCGGGCGCCGTCAGCACCGAAGACGCTAAAAGTATGGGCGCCGCAGCCCAAGCGATATCCTTACGCATGATCCCTCCCGGTTGTTTTCTGATGCGTGAATTGTTCTCGAGAACTGGCGCGCCCGCCGCAGGCGCCATTCCGGCGCCGGTTGGCCTCGGAGCGCATCGGTGGGCGTCCCACTAAGCGTTTCCGCCCTGAACGACCGCCGCCGCGTCGCGGTCGGTCGAGCGGCTGGCGATCAGGAAGCAGACGGCCGTTGCGATCATGCAGACTGGCAGCACCAGCAGCGTGTAGCGCATGGCCTGGTCTCCGTAGCTCTGCTTGGCGACGTCATTGAGCGCGCCCAGCAGCATCGGCCCGAGGCCCGCGCCGATCACCGACGAGGCGAAGCCCGTGACGGCCGTCACCGTGCCGCGCGCGCGGGCGTGCACGACGTCGAGATTGGTCGCCGGCGACAGGGCGGAAACAGGCGCTACGACGAAGGCGTAGAGAAACAGCATCACCAGCACGACGCGCAGGTCGGGCGAGAAGAGCAGCGTGAAGAAGACCGGCACGCCGCACAGGATCATGCCGGACAGCAGGATCGGCCGCCAACGTGCGCCCCGCCTGGCCGTCACCCGGTCGCTCAGGTAGCCGCCGATCAGGATGCCGGCGACGGCCGGAATGACATGAAGGCCATACCAGATGCTCATCTGGTCCACGGGCATGTGCCGCACCCGGATGAGGTAGGTCGGGATCCAGCTGAGGAATATGTAGAACGACAGGCCGACGAAGACCTGGCCCACGAGCAAGGCGCGGAAGGAGCGGATCGAGAACAGGTAGGCGAGGCTGTCTTTCCAGGTCCCGACGGCTTCGGGCCGATCGCCGCCCTCGTGCAATCCGCGTACGGGTTCGCGGACGGTCAGAAAGATGATGAGCGCGAGCAAGAGCCCAGGCAGACTGAGCGCCCAGAACGCCACCCGCCAGCTATAGAGCGCGGCCAGCTGTCCCACGACGATGGCGCCCAGTCCGGTGCCGAACGCCGACCCCACCTGAATGACGGCCAGGGCGCGTCCGCGCGACTTCGGGGGGTAAAGGTCGCCCACCATGGACATGGTCGACGGCAATGCGCTCGCCTCGCCCGCGGCGACGCCCATGCGTGCCAGCAAGAGGACGGCGTAGTTGGCGGCCACGCCGCAGGCCGCGGTCATCAGGCTCCACACCGCCAAAGCGCCCGCGACGATGCTGCGGCGGGTTCCCTTGTCCGCGAGCCGCGCCATGGGCAGGGCCACCGTCGCGTAGACAAGCGTGAACGAAATCCCGGTCAGGGCCCCCATCGCGGTGTCGCTGACCTTCAGGTCGTTCTGGATCGGGACCAGGAGGATCGACAGTATGCCCCGGTCCGCCACGCTCAGCATCATGGCCAGCGCCAGCAGGAAGATGGACCAGCTCGCTGAGCCCGACCCGGATTTCTCCGCGCCGGACGCGGCGACGCCGACGACCGAACTGATCGATTCCGCCATCCTCGGCGTTCCCATTCCCTGTTCGCCGCGGCGTTGCGCCCGAGGCGTTCGCGGCGTCATGCCCCGGCGATCACGCCGCCGGTACCGCTGCGAGACTATAGTATCCTATTCCCCAATGACAATGGGGTTCGGGGCCGGACTTCGCCGCCGAGATCGAGGGACGCGCTCGAAACTGGCGATCATGGACCGGATCGCTTCGGCGGACGCCGCCGGACTGTTCGCCATCGCCATATGGTTCGCGGCGACCTTGCGAACCTCGCAGGGACCGATCTCGCGCAGACGGGTGATGAACAGATCCTGCCGTTCCGGCTCGATCGAGCGGTCCCGCAGGAGCTTCACGAAACCCACCTTCGTGCTCGCCAGCCCATCAAGCGACACCGGCTCGAAGAACGGCCCCAGGGCTTCGGAGCTCTGGGCCGCGCTGACGAACGCCCTGTCCGAACTCAGGGTCTCGACCTCGCCGACGGGAGACCGCGGCAGGGTCACCACGCCCGCTTCGCGGTTCGAGCGCATATAGGCCTGCTGCTGTTCCGACAGGCCCTCGAGGAACGGCCGCCCGTTGGGCGGCACGACCGCCGAGAAATAGATGACGCCCGCGACACGCTGCGGGAAGAGCCGCGCCATGGCGGCCAGGACGCCGCCGCCCATCGAATGTCCGACGAGCACCGCACGGTCCATTCCCGCGGCGTCCATGTCGCCAACGACCGCCTCGGCCCATCCGGAGAAGTTCGCCTCGGCGTGGCCCGCGGGATCGTTGCGGCCGGGCAAATCGACCGCGAGCGAGCGGCCCGACAGCAAGGGCGTCAGCCGTGACCAGATGGCGCCGGTGCAGCGCCCGCCGTGAATGAACACCGTCGGGACCATGGGTCGCCTAGATCACCTTGGATGCGGCGAGGGCCTGCACCTGGTCGGGCGAGCGGCCGATCTCGCCCAGCACCTCGACGTTGTGCTGGCCGAGTTTCGGCGCCGGGCGCCATACGTCGAACGGCTGTCCCGAGACCGGCGCCGGCCAGCCGACGTAGGAGAACGGCCCGGCGTCGGGGTGCACACCCTCGAAGACGATCTCCCGCGAGGTGAGCTGGGGATCGTCCCGCAGGTCCTCGAAACGGTGCGCCGGCCCCATGGCGATGTCGTGATCGAGGGCAGTCTGCACCCACTCGGCCTGGGTCCGGGTGTGGAAGATCTTCTGCAATTCATGGCGGAGCGCATCCTCGCCGCCGGCGAAATCGACCGGCGCCGTCTCGTTCTTCGCTTCGACCAGATCCTCCCGACCCACGGCGCGGCAGAAGTTGTCCCAGAACTTGTGCTCGATGCCGCAGAACAGGATGAAGCGCCCATCCTTGGTCTGGTAGTTCTGATACTTGGCGCTGCCGCTCCCACCCTCCCTCGACATGCCGCGGCGATCGGTCAGGCGGTGGGCGTTCCAGGCGTTGGTCGCCGGGAACCAACTCGTCGCCAGCACCGCGTCCGAGCCCGCCCCGTCGATGTAGACGCCCTTGCCGGTCCGGGCGCGATACTGCAGCGCGGCGATAGCCGACATCGCCGTGTAGCTGGCGCCCACCGTCGTGCCGTCGGCGATTCCGTCGCCTGCCGAGCGCACGAAGCCGTCCTCGTCCATCTTCAGCGGCGTGCCGCCGGCCAGCGCCCCCATCATCTGGCCGTGGGTGGGGATCTGGGCGTAGGGCCCGTGGGCGCCGTAGCCGGTGCACTGGGCATAGATGATGTCCGGCTTGACCTTGATCTGGTCCTGGTAGCCGATCCCCAGTTTGGCGCAGGCGTCCCCCGCGAAGCCGTCGACGAAGATGTCGGCCGTCTTCAGAAGATCGAAGAAGATCCTCCGTCCTTCCTCCGAGCGCAGGTTGACGGTGATGCTGCGCTTGTTGCGGTTGGCGTGCAGGTGGGCCGGGCTGTGATGCGGCGTGATCTGGCCCAGGAAGTCGCGCAGGTAATCGCCGACGCCGGGGGCTTCCACCTTGATCACGTCAGCGCCGAGGTCGCCCAGGATGCGCCCGGTCTGGTCGCCGTTGAACAGCACGGCGCATTCCAGGACACGGACGCCCTTCAGCAGTTCGATCATCGGCCTTCCTTCTCTGTCATTGGCTGGCGCCGAGGTAGATCATGTGCGAGGCGATCGACCCGGCGGTCGCCCCGCCGTCGAGGGCGATCACAGCGCCGGTGATGAGGGCCGCGTCGTCGGCGCACAGCAGCGCCAGCGCCCGGCCATAGGCCTCCGCCGACGGCGAGCGGGCGTCCTGCGCCGCGCGGCTTTCGGGGCTCCGGGTCCAGGCCGCGCCGTGCACAGTCCTGGCCATCTCGTCGGCCACGAAGGTGTTCATCTCGGACTTCACGCCGCCCATCAGGATGGCGATGGCGCGGACGCCGGACCCGGCGTTCTCCACGGCGATGGTGTTGGTCAGATGGACAAGGCCGGCCTTCGAGGCGTTGTAGGCGGCCATGTTGGCGACCGCGATCCGGGCGTTGATCGAGGCGATGTTGAGGATGACGCCACAGTTGCGCTGCTGCATCGGCGGCAGGACGAGGCGCGACAGGGTGAAAGCGGCGCGCAGGTTGGTGGCGAGCACGCCGTCCCAGTCGGCCTCCCTCATCGCCTCGAGCCGCTGAACCGGCCGCTCGCCGCTGGTCGCGGCGTTGTTGACGAGAATGTCGACGCCACCCTCGGCCGCCAGGATTTCGGCGACCACCGCCTCGCACTGGGCCACGTCGTCGATATCGCAACGCTTGAAGGTGAAGCTTCCGCCCGCGGCCGAGATCTCTTCGGCCAGCGCGGCGCCCTGGTCGGCGCGCCGGGCGATCCCAACCACCTTGGCCCCACGCTCCGCGAAGGCCTTGGCCACGCCCCGGCCGAGACCGGAGCTGACGCCGGTGACCAGCGCCACCTTGTCCTTGAGATAGGGGTCCATCGCCGCGGCCTAAAAGGAGGTGTTGAAGCCGCCATTGACGTAGAGCGTCTGTCCGGTGACCCAGCCGGCGCCGTCGCTGCACAGGTAGCGCATGGCGGCATAGAAGTCCGAGCTCTCTCCGGCGCGCTTCACCGACTGCTGGGCGATCAGCATCTGGAAGACCTCAGGCGACACCTGGCTCTTGGTGGCTTCGTTGTAGGTGGCGCCCGGCCCGACGCCGTTCACCGTGACGCCAAAGCCGCCAAGTTCATGCGCCAGGGTGAAGGTCATGTGGTTGAGCGCCAGCTTCGAGGTCCCGTAGGGGCCTCCGCGCATCAGGGCTCCCATCGACGTGATGTTGATGATCCGGCCCCAGTTGTTCTTCTGCATGTGCGGCGCCGCGGCCTGGGTGCAGAGCAGCGGGCCCTTCAGGTTCACCGCCATCACCTTGTCCCAGTATTCCGGCTTCACCTGCATCATCGGCGAGCTTTCAAGGTCGCCCCAGATGGCGGCGTTGTTCACCAGGATGTCGAGGCGTCCGAAGGTCTCCGCGGCCTGGTCGGCCATAGCCCTGGTGCTGGCCAGGTCCGACACGTCGACGCTGACCGCCAGCGCCTTGGCGCCGGTTTTACGGATCTCCGCCGCGGTCTCCTCGGCCAGATCTCCGAGCACGTCGGCGATCACCACGCTGGCCCCCTCGGCCGCGAACGAACGCGCATAGTCCCTTCCAAGACCGCGCGCAGCGCCGGTCACGATTGCGACCTTTCCTTCGAACGACATGGCTTCCTCACCCTTCGTGATCGACGCGTCAGACGCGCGTCTGCAGTTAAGCGGCCCCTCTTCAGTATCCTATTTGGAAATGGCGGCGACGCAAGGCTCGATCGCGCGATTTCTCGTGAAGATCGAACGGTTCCCGTCAGGCCCGTGCGCCGGGCGGCGCGGCCTCAGTCGCCCCGGAAGTCGCCCTTGCGCTTCTGCACGAAGGCGCTGGTCGCCTCCTTGAAGTCGTTCATGCCCATCGAGTAGATCTCGTAGCCGAGCGACATCTCGAAAGCCGCGCCGGTCATGTTCCGCATGGCGACGTTCAGGGCCATCTTCGTGTAGTTCACCGCGTGCGGCGGCAGGTCCCGCAGCTTCTCAGCCATGGCCTGGACGTGGGCGTCGAGCTGGTCGTCGGGGATGCAGCCGTTGATCAGGCCCATCTCGGCGGCCTTCTCCGCGAACACCGGCTCACCGGTCATCAAATATTCCTTGGCCCGGTGCATGCCGATCAGCAGCGGCCAGATCAGCACCCCGCCGTCGCCGGCGACCATTCCCGACTTGACGTGGCTGTCGCAGAACCTCGCGCCGGGGGCGGCGAAAACCATGTCGCAGGCGAGCGCGACATTGACCCCCATGCCGTAGGCCACGCCCCGGACCTTGGCGATGATCGGCTTCTCGCAATCGAGGATGCCGTAGACGTGCTTCTTGGCGAACCGCGAGGTGCTGTTCACCGGCTTGAAGGTCGGCGCGGCGTTCGCCGCATCCTCCGCCCGCTTGGCCAGGCCGGCGACGTCGGCGCCGGAGCAGAAGTCGCCGCCCTCGCCGGTGATGATGATCACCCGCACCTCCGGGTCCAGCCAGACGTCCTCCCAGATCCGGGTCAGCTCCTCGCTCTGGGTGGGGGTCACCGCGTTCTTCCGCCCCGGATTGGAAAGCGTGATGGTCATGACCCCGTCGGTTTTCGACAGGCCGAGACCGGTGTAGCGCGAGTAGTCGTAGCTTCCGGCGACCTTGTTCTCAGCCATCACATTCTCCCTATGCAGTCTGGTTTCTTCGTATGTTAGCTGCGGGTCCTGGCGCGGCGGATCAGCTCGCTGAAGGGCGCGGTCTTGTCGTCGCCGGGCTCGCGAGGAAGGCCCATGAGCCGTTCGCTGACGATGTTGCGCTGCATCTCGTTGGATCCGCCCGCGATGGAGACGCCGCGCACCCTAAGCCAGTTCCTGGCCACTTCGCCGCCCTCGTTCTCACCCGACCAGACGACGCCATCGGCGCCCGCGACCGCCAGGGCCAGCTCGGCGTTCGCCGGAGAGTCGATCCCCATGCCGAGCTTGAGCAGCGAGCCCCACTGGCCCTGCAGCTTGCCGGTGCGCATGCCGACGTTGATACGGCTCGCCAGTTGCTCCCCGACGACGAGCTCGATGTAGTCCTCGGCGATCTGGGCTGCGAGCGCCGGGTCGCCCATGGCCCCATGCCGTCGCGCAAGGTCGAGAATGTCGAGCCGCCAACTGTTTGACCCGCTGGAAGACCCGCTGCCGCCGCCCAGGCCCAGACCATAGCCCACGCCGGCGGTGGCGTTGCGTTCGTGGAACAGCAGGCGCTGGGCGACGGTCCATCCCTCCCCTTCCCCGCCGAGCACGTAGTCCCCGGGGACCTCCACCTCGTCGAGATACTCGATGAAGAAGTGCGCCTCGCCGCCCTGGGCCGGGATGATGGGATTGATCGTGACGCCCTTGGCCTTGAGCGGCAGGGCGAACATGCCGAGGCCCTGATGCTTGGGCGCGTCCCAGTTCACGCGCGCCAGGCAGATGCCGTAGTCCGCCGTCCCAGCGCCCGAGCTCCACATCTTCGAGCCGTTGATGAAGTACGAGCCCCCCCGGCGCTCTGCGCGGGTGAGCGCGCCGGCCATGTCCGAGCCGCCGCTGGGTTCGGACAGCAGCTGGATCCACTGCTCCTCGCCGCGCAGCATCCGCGGAATGTGCCGGGTCTTCACCGCCTCGGAGCCGTGGTCCAGCACGGTGGGCAGCATCATGCCGATGGAGACCATGTAGTTGCCGGGCGTCTCGTAGGCGCGGGTCTCGTCCGCCCAGACGCGCTGGTGCTCAAGCGTCAGCCCCATGCCGCCGTAGGCCTTGGGGACCGCCACGCCGGCGAAGCCCGCATCGAAAATCTTCGCCTGCAGCGCCTTGCCGCGCTCCTGGGCCTCGTGCCGCGAAAGCGCCGTCTCGGGCCGCGGATGCAGATTCTGCGTGATCCACGCCCGTGCGCGGGCGCCGAAATCCTCCAGCGATTCCATTTGGCCGTCGGCTAGTTTCGGAACGGTCATTGGACAATCATCCCGTGAACTTCGGCGCGACGGTGTTCCGGCGTGCCGAAGATGGCCCGGTTCAGAGCGATGCGGCGTTCGTAGAGGTGCAGGTCATGGTCCCAGGTGACCCCGAGGCCGCCGGTCAGCTGCACCAGGTCGCTGACGATGGCGGTCGACTTCGACGCCACATAGGCCTTGGCCACGCGCGCCAGCCTGCCGGCGTCCGGCGCGCCGGCGTCGAAGGCCTCCAGGCCCGCGTCGGCGGTCGCCATGCATGAATGAATCCGTAGCAGCATGTCCGCCAGCCGATGCTTCAGGGCCTGGTAGGAGGCGATCGCCCGGCCGAACGCGAAGCGGTCGCGCATGTAGTCGACGGTGAACTCGAAGGCGCGCTCCACGGCGCCGTTGGTTTCGGCGCATTGCAGCAGCAGCGCCAGCTGTAGCTGCCGCTCCACCTGGGCGGCGGCGGGCGCGGCGGTCACCAGCGCCGAGGCCGGCAGTCGCACGCCCTCGAACCGCACCTCGGCGAAGCGGCGTACGAAGTCGACGCTGCGGCCGGGGATCACGGTCACGCCCGGCGCACCCACCGGCGCCAGCACTTGCAGGACGCCCTGGTCGGACTGCGCGGTCACCAGCAGGCTCTCGGCCTGTGCGCCCGCCTCAACATAGGCCTTGACGCCGTCGAGCACGACCTCGCCGCCTTCGATCCGGGCCCGGGTCTCGAACGCTTCGGGGCCCCACCGGCCGCCGGACTCGCCGAACGCCCAGGCGACGATCGCCTCGCCCGCGACGACCCGCTGGATCAGCGGCTCGTGGGCGGCAGGGGCAGCCGCCCGCGCCAGGGCGTCCAGGACAACGGCCGTGGGGATGAACGGCCCGGCCCCGATCAGCCGGCCCATCTCTTCGGCGACGATGGCGAGGTCCTGGGCCCGGCCGCCGGAGGCAGAGAACCCGCCGGCGGACTCCGGCGCGGCGAGCGCGGCCCAGCCGAGCTCGCACTGCTGCCGCCAAGTGTCCCAGGAGAACCCGTCGGCGGTGTCGAAGGCCTGGCGCACCTTGGAGAGCGGCGCCTCCTTCTCCAGGAATCGGCGGGCCATCTCCCGCACCATCTCCTGCTCGTCGGTTAGGTCGAACCGCATGGCGTCCTCAGGTCGGAAGTTCGCTGAAGGGCACGTCCTTGTCGGCGCGGATGTCGCCCGGCAGGCCCAGCGCCCGTTCGGCGAGCTGGTTGCGCAGCACCTCGTCGGCGCCGCCGGCGATCCGCGACGACGCGGACGTCATGTACTCGAGGAAGCGGTCGGACTTCGGATCGGCGTCCGCCGCCTCCACCAGCCCGCCGACCTCGTCGAGGTCCATGAGGAAGGCCTGCACCATCTGCACCCGGTGGGTGGCGGTCAGCTTGATCACCGGCAGGTTGGTGGGCGGCGGCCCGCCGCGAGCGATCTCTTCCCGCATCCGCATCGTGAAGTTCTTGATGCCCTGGGCCTGGGCGTGGAACTGCGCGATCTTCCCGCGGACCGCCGCGCTGTCCAGCGCGGTCCCGCCTTCCCGCGGCGCCTCGCGGGCCAGCCGGATCAGGTTGCGCGCCGAGGTCGTCGACGTGCGTCGGCCGCCCTCGGCGATGCCGCGCGTGGTGGTCCGCTCCTGCGCCAGCACCGACATGGCCACCGCCCAGCCCTGGCCCACGGCGTCCAGCCGGTCCTCGTCCTTCACCACTGCGTCGGTGAAGAAGGTCTCGGTGAACCCGCTCTGGCCGTTGATCTGGCGGATCGGCCGCACCTCGACGCCGGGCTGGCGCATGTCGACGATGAAGAACGACAGGCCCTGGTGCTTCGGCAGGCTCGGATCGGTGCGGGCCAGCAGGATACCCCAGTCCGCCATGTGGCCGCCGCTCGTCCAGACCTTCTGGCCGTTGACGATCCACTCGGCCCCGCGGCGCTCCGCCTTGGTGCGGACCGCGGCCAGGTCCGAGCCGGCGCCGGGCTCGGAGAACAACTGGCACCAGTCGATGTCGCCGGAATAAGTCAGGCTCTCCCACTTGCGCCGCTGTTCGGGGGAGCCGTGCTTGGTGATCGCGGCCATGGCCTGGGCGAACCCGCGGCCGCCGAACGGCATGGACATGCCGGCCCGCCCCTCCTCCTGGGCGAAGATCGCCTGCTGGCGGCGCGTGCCGCCGACGCCGCCGAACTCGACCGGATGGGAGATCGCCGAATAGCCGGCGGCGTGCTTGAGGCGCGTCCACTGCTGGGCCCGTCGCGCGCCTTCCGGCGTCTCGGGCGGGGCCGGCGGTTCGGTCACCTTCGGAGCCGCCTCGGCGATCCACGCCCGGGCCCTGGCGCGGTAGGCGGCGTCGTCTGGCGTGTCCTTGTCCTCGTCGAGGCGCACGGCGGGACGTTCCGGCTCCGGCCGCTCCTCGCCGCCGGTCCCCAGCGCCGCGATCAGCCGGTCGGACCAGAACTCCGCGGAGCCGATGTTCAGCGCCAGGGTGCGCGCGCGCCGGTAGTGGAAGTGGCAATTGGCCTCCCAGGTGAAGCCGATGCCGCCGTGATACTGCACGCTCTGGCGCGCCATGGCCTCGTAGACCTCGGTAGCGCCGATCCGGGCCGTGGCGGCGGCCGCGCGGGCGTCGTCCTTGCCGTCGGCCAGGGCGCCGGCCGCATAGAGGGCGTTGCAGGCGGCCAGCTCCAGCCGGGCGAAGATGTCCGCCAGCGTATGCTTCACCGCCTGATAGGAGCCGAGCGGGCGGCCGAAGATGTAGCGCTGAAGGGTGAAGTCGCGCGTCATGGCGAGCGCCGCCTCCGCCCCGCCCACCTGTTCGAAGGCGGCGTAGACCGCGGCGCGATCCAGGATCTGCTCCAGCGCCTCGGCGCCGTCGGCCGCGTCCATGGGCTCGGCCGACGCGCCGTTGAACTCGATCTGGGCGAAGGTCCGCAGTTCGTCGATGCCGCGCAGCGCCGTCAGCTTCACGCCGAGCTGATCCAGCTCGACGAGGGCCAGGCCAGGCCGGCCGTCGACTTTCGCCACGACGACACAGATCTGGGCGACTTGCGCATCCGGCACGGGCGTCTTCGCCCCTTGCAGACGCCCGCCCGAGAGGGTCGTGCGGACCAGCGCGGCGCTCGGCGGCGTGCGGCCCTCGGTCCAGGCCAGCGTGCCGACGACTTCACCGGCCGCCAGCTTCGGCAGCCACTTGGCCTTCTGCGCCCCCGTCCCGGCGATCAGCAACGCCTCGGTCGCCAGGCAGACGGAGGAGAAGAACGGGACCGGCGCCGTCGTCCGGCCGATCTCCTGGGCGACGATGGCCACTTCGACCGGTCCGAGTCCGACGCCGCCATACTCTTCCGGAATCGCGGCGCCGAGCACGCCCAACTCGGCCAGCGCGCTCCAGAGTTCCGGAGCCCAGGACGCTCGGGCGTCGATCGTCTTGCGCAGAACATCGGGCGAGGCGCGTTCCGACAGCAACGCGCGGACCTGATCCTGTAGAAGCCTCTGTTCTTCGTTGAAACTGAACGGCATTCGTCCTCGCTATAGCCGGCCCCGCCCGGTCATCTGTGTCTAACGTCCTAATGCGCTAGCGAAGTTGACCATTTGCACCGGTCCTGCGGCAAAGTCGAGCCGACACGCTTCAGGGTTCCCGGCCGATACGCGCCGGCCCGTCCGCCACCGGCATGACGAAGTTCAGCGCCAGGCGACCGCCGTCCACGTACAACACCTGGCCGGTGATGAAGCTCGCCTCCTCGCTGGCCAGGAACGCGATGGGCGCGGCCATCTCGTCGGGCTCGGCCCAGCGGCCAAGCGGCGTCCTGGACAGCATCTCCCGCGAGAACGCCGGATTGTCCTTGATCGGGCCCAGCAGCATCCGCGTCGCGGTCGGGCCAGGGCCGATGGCGTTGACCCGGATGCCGTGCGGCGCGAGGGATATCGCCATGCCTTTGGTCAGGTTGGCGACGGCGGCCTTCGTCGGGCCGTAGGCGCCGGAATCGGCGACGCCCAGGACGGACTGGACCGAGGCGATATTGACGATCGCGCCGCGGAGCCCCTTCGGGACCATGTAGCGGGCGACAGCCTGGCCTGGGACGACGGCGGTCATCAGGTTGGCCGTATAGCCGTTGCGCCAAGTCTCTTCGCCGACATTCAGGAAGTCGTTGGGCCGGTCGCCGATCATCGGCTGCAGGGGTTCGCCCCGACCGCCGCCGCCCGCGCAGCAGACCAGGACGTCGATGCGTCCGAACGCCTTGTCCGCCGCCGCCACCATGGCGTCGGCCACCGACCGATCGGCGGCGCTGCCCAGCACGGTCTCGATCTGTGTCCCGGCATGGGCGAGCCCCGCGGCCACGCGGTCCAGCGCCTCGGCGTCGAGATCGTTGAGCACCAGGCCCGCGGCCCCCTCGTTCGCGAAACGTTGCGCGCAGGCCTCCCCCATGCCGTTGCCCGCGCCGGTGATAATGACGACCTTGCCTGCGTGACGCATGCTCATGGTTCCCTCCCTAGCGACGCGTTCCGCGCGCGAACGCCGCGGCCGTGATCAGCAGGCGCTCGACCGTTGCACCGATCGGGTTTTCGCTGTCGGGCAGGTCGGCCTTGCGCCCGCGGGCGTAGGTCCCCTCCAGGATGACGCCCAGCTTGAAGAGCGAGAGCGCCTGGTAATAGGCGAGCGCCGACAGGTCGCGGCCCGTCCCGGCCGCATAGCGCGCCGCCATCTCGGCGCGGGTGGGATATCCGGGCAGGCTGGCGCTTCGGGCGATCGGCCCCTCCTCCCCCGGCTCGACCCAGCGGGCCAGCAGGTGGCCGAAGTCCAGCAGCGGATCGCCGATCGTGCCGGTGTCCCAGTCGATGATCGCGGCCAGGCGCATCGGGCGATCATGCGCGACCATCACGTTGAAGGGGCTGTAGTCGCCGTGCAGGATCGCGGCCGGGCTCATCTGCGGCCGGTTGGCCTCCAGCCAGCGGCGCAGATAGCGCTCCTCCGGCAACTCCCGCACGCGATAGCCTTCGAGCTGCGCGGCCCAGCGCGCAACCTGGCGCTCCAGGAAGCCCTCGGGCTTGCCGAGGCTCTCCAACCCCGCCGCCCGCCAATCCACCTTGGAAAGTTCAACCAGGCCGTCGACGTAGGCCATGCCAAGTTCGTGCGCCGCCGCATCGTCCGAGACGACCGCATCAGGAACGCCGGCGCCGGGACAGAAACCGTCGACGAGATCCATCACCAGGAATGTCGCGCCGACGACCGACGGATCGTCACAGTAGAGCCGGGGCGTCGGATGCGGCACAGGCGTCCCTTCCAGGGCCTTGAGGATCCGCCACTCGCGCTCGGTGTTGGCGGCTGAGGGATGGTTCCTGATCGCCGGCGGGCGACGCAGCACCCAACTATGTGGCCCCCTGCGCACGACGAACAGCGCGTTGCCCATGCCGACGCCGACGCCCATCCGGTGGGCGCCGAGCGGTTCGCCGCCACCCGGCAGCCGGTCGCCGATCCAGGCGTCCAGCGCGGCGACATCGAGCGCGACGTCGCTCATCATGGGCTGGCGTCCTCCCCTTGGTCTTGCTGTCGAGAATAGGATACTCTTCTATCGCGGAGCAAGCCGCAAGATGGGGTCGACCTCCCTCTCGACGCCACGGCCGGATCGGGTTCAGTTGGGCGGCCGAAGAGATGGATCGCGGCGACCGGGAGGCGACCGATGGCCGACGACGTTCTGCGCTGCGATATCGACCAGGGCGTCGCCGTGGTCACCTTGAACCGGCCCGAACGGCTCAACGCCATCTCGCTGGACCTCGGGCGCGCCTATGACGCCTGCATGGCGGACCTGGCGTTCAACCGCGACGTCAGGGCGATCGTGATCACCGGCGCGGGCCGTGCGTTCTGCGGCGGCGCCGACGCCGGCACCCTCGACCGGCTCGCCACCGAAGACGGTTTCGGACTGCAGTCCCTGGGCAACGAGTCGCTGGAGCGGCTTACGGATGCGCCCGAGCACCTTCGCCGCCGCTACTTCGCCGCCGCGGCGGTTCCGCAACCGGTGATCGCGGCCATCAATGGGCTCTGCGTCGGCGCCGGCCTATGCCTGGCGGTGTCCTGCGACGTGCGCTTCGCCAGCGCCGAGGCCTACTTCTGCGCCATCTTCGCGCGGCGCGGCCTTGTGGCGGAATCTGCCCTGGCCTGGACCTTGCCGCGCCTGATCGGCCGGGCGGCCGCCAGCGACATGCTGCTGAGCGGACGGCGCCTCGATGCGACCACGGCGCTGCGGATCGGCCTGGCGAGCGAGGTCCTGGCTCCGGACGCCTTGCTGCCGCACGCGATCGGCTACGCCCGCGACATCGCCGAGAACGTCTCGCCGCGGTCCGCGCGCATCATCAAGCAGCAGCTGTTGGCGGGCGATACCCAGTCCCTGCCGGAAGCCCTGGCGGAATCCGTCGAAGCCACCCGGGCGTCCCTCGCCACGCCCGACTTCAAGGAAGGCCTCGCCGCGATGCGCGAGAAGCGGACGCCGAACTTCCCCGCCGGCTGAACAAGCGCCGTCAGACGTCCGGCAGGATCGTCCCATTGGCCCGCATCCGCGAGACGTCGGCCTCGCCATAGCCAAGCTCCTGGAGGATCTCGACCGTGTGCGCGCCCAGGGCCGGAGGCGCGCCGGTGAGCTGGCGAACCTCGCCGTGCTCGTCGACCATGGTCCAGGGGCTGGCCACCTGCCATTGGCCGTCGTCCACCTGCATCAGCCGCCCGGTCGCCAGGACCTGGACGTCTTCCGCCAGGGTCGCCGGCGTGTTCACCGGCTCCCAGCGCACCCCGGCGCCATCGAAGCGCTCGGCGAGGTCGGCGTAGTCGAAGCCGGCGATGAGCGCATCGACGATGTCGACCAGGGCGGCGTTGTCGTCCTTGCCCGTCCCCGGGCCTGCGAACCGCGGGTCGTCGGCGAGCTCCGGCCGGCCGAGAGCCGGCGCCAACTGGCTCAGGCTGGTGTGCAGCTGCACCCAGCGGCCATCGCGGGTCTTGAAGTAGTTGGAGAGCGGCATAACTGCGCCGTGCCGGCCCTTGCTGGTCGCGGTGCGGCCCCGGTTCATCTGGTTGGCGATGTCGGTGGAGAAGGCGAACATCCCGGCGGCCAGGAGCGAGGTGTCGACGAAGCGCCCGCGGCCGCTGCGCTGGGCCTCGAGGGTCGCGGCCAGGATGCCGGCGCAGGCCACCACGCCAGTGATGCGGTCACCGACCGACTGGCGGATCGGCAGCGGGTCCTGGCCCTGCACCGTCAGCAGCCCGGTGCCGCCGCCGCGCGCCCAAAAGCCCAGGTTGTCCGTCGCGCCGCGGTTTTTGTCCGGCCCCGTCCGCCCGAAGCTGGAGACCGCGCCATAGACCATGCGGGGGTTGAGCGGGTGCAGCGTCTCCCAGGTGAGGTCCAGCTTCTCGAGCTGATCCGACAGCATGTTGGTGATGAAGATGTCGGCGGTCGCGACGAGCTTGAGGATGATCTCGCGCGTGTCGGCCGTGGAGGTGTCGAGGGCGATGGAGCGCTTGTTGCGGTTGGCGAGGTCGTAGTTGATCGACCCCAGGGCGCTGCCCGGGCCGCCGCGCATGGGATCGCCGCGGTGCGGTTCGATCTTGATCACCTGGGCGCCCCAGTCGGCCAGGAACACCGCGGCCGTGGGCGCGGCGATCATGGTGGCGAGTTCGACGATCTTCAGGTCTTCAAGCATCCCGTTCCCCGCTGGGCCCAGCCCCCGCCTCGCTAGCGCGGCCAGAGCGTGCGCTCGCGCCAGGCCCGGCGTGCAAGATAGGTCAGCATGGTCGGATCGCCCACCGCGCCGGCGTCCGCCGCCGCATCGGCAAGCGGGGCCACCCCGTCGCCGAGCAGGCGCTTGCGGTCCTCGCGGTCAAGCTCTTCCACCTGGCGGCCGAAGCGCTCGCGCAGCTCCAGGCTGGTGAGCGCGGTCATCGCCGCCTGGGCGGCGATGCGCCCACGATGCTGGGGGACGGCGTTCAGCACGAAGTTGCGCAGTTCCCCGCGAGCCTCCGCGTAGAGCGGGCTGGTGGCGCTGGCGGCCTGGGGCGCAGCATCGCGCGCCACCTCCAGACCGGCGTCCGCAACCAGCAGGTCCGCCAGCTGGGCCAGATAGGTCTGAAACGCGAAGCGATAGGGAATGACGCCCAGGGCGCCGCCCTTGGCCTTGCCCAGGGCGACGGTCACGGCGCACCGCAGGACGGCCATCCGGAAATAATAGTCCACCGAGGCGGGCTCGATGCGGAGACCGGAAACGCGCTCGTAATCCGCCGACGCCGCCTGGAAGAGGCCAAACTGTTCGCGGCTCCGGTACTTGAGCCAGCCGAGGTCGTCCATGGGATCGCCGATATGGGAGAACTCCCAGTCGATCAGGCCGGTGATGCGCTCGTCCGTCGCCATGAAGTTGCCGGGCCCGGTGTCGCCTTGCACCAGGACCGTCCGCTGCACGTCCGGCGGCGCGCCAGCTTTCAGCCTCGTGAAGGCGTAGCGAACGAGCGGCTCGTCCCAGCAGGAGTCGCGCGCCAGCGCCTCCCAGCGCGCCAGGTCGACGGTCGCGTGTTCCGCAGCCGTCCCAGGCGTTTCGAAACCCGGCAACTCGAGATCGCGCGCAGGGATCGCATGCATTCGCCCGAGGGCCTGCATGAACTTCTCCGCCACGCGTGCCTGGACGGCGGCGTCAGCCTGGCGAAAATCCGAGTCTCCCTCCAGGCGCTCCATGAGCAGCGCCGAGCCATCGGGCGTCAGGCCATAGGCCTTGGGGACGGGAACGTCGCGGCCCTCCAGGGCCCTGTAGACGCGGTATTCGCGCTCCAGCGAGAACGAGGTCCCGGAGTGCGAGCCGCCGCCCTCGAGGCGCAGGACCAGCGGCATGGCGCTTCCGTCGGGCCGCAGGGCGTCGACGAGGATCGTGAGGCGCGAGCCCCCGCCGGACAGGCGTCTCGCGTAGGTCGGACGCGCGCCCGCCGCCGCCTCGACCCAGGCGACGAGTTCCGGCGACAGGCCCGCGAGATCGCCCTCAGCCATCGAAGACCCCCGTGCGGCGCCGCAGGGACTCCATACGCACGTCCTTCAGTCCCATCTGCTCGCGCCGGCGCATCGTCGACCAGGCGTGCAGCGGCCAGGCGTCCTGGTCGTCGCCCCACGCCGGAACGCCGTTGATCGTGTAACGCACCAGGCTCGTCCAGCAGACGCCATGGGCGCCGGCGATCGGCATGCCCATACGGCTGATCGCCTCACCTTCGGCGATGAATTTGCGGCCGAGCTCGTCCTTGCCCTCGACGATGATGTTGCGGATGAAGCCGTGGTCGGGATCGCGGATCCGCTCCAGGCGGCCGCCCTCGACGAGGGGCGAACGGACGCCGTCCTGCAGCAGGAAACCGCCCGGGCCGCAGCCGAAGAAGGCCAGATCGGTGGACGCGGCGCCGGTGACGTACTCGCCGCCACCCCAGCCGTCCTTCCAGGGCTCCGGGCGAATGTGGTTCCAGGACCGGTCGCGCATCGCCAGGCAATCGACCTGCATTCGCTCGCCATGCAACATCAGCTCGCCGGTGATCCGGCCGAACTGGTCCAGGTGCCGCGGCGTCGGCGGATCGCCGCGCAGCACCACCCAGGGTTCCATGAACGCCGTCCAGTCGAGCTCGAAGGCGATGGTGTCGCGGTCCTTGAAGCTCATGTGATAGCGGCGCAGCGGCTCCAGCGTCGTCCAGCGGAAACCGGTCGGGAAACGGCAGTCCCGCAGGTCCTTGTCCTGCGGCATCGGCGCGTTCGAGTAGTTCAGGTAATACGGCGTCTCCATGTGGAACCACGCCGTCTCGTCGAACAGGTGCACGCCGCCGCCGCTGACGCCGATGTTCGGCCGCACGAAGTGATACACCCAGCAGCCGATCTTGCGCTCTGGGACAAAGAACCATAGCCACACCGTCTCGTGCTCGAAGCGATGGTCGCTCAGCGGCGCGTGGAAATTGTCGTCCTCCGGCGAGAGCCGGAATTCACCTTTCGGCGCGACAGCTTCACTCATCCGATCTTCTCCCGGGCGTAGACGACGTCATAGTCGCCGCGTCAGCGACGCGACGTCGACAGCGCGTTCAGGCGGCGTGCCGGCGGGCGTGCCGATGTAGAGGAACCCCACGATGGCGTCGCTTTCGTCGAAGCCGAGGCCGGCCTTGACGCCGGCGTCGTAGGCGGGCGCGCCCGTACGCCAGGCCACGCCAAGGCCCATGGCGTACGCCGCCAGCATCATGTTCTGGCAGGCCGCCCCGGCCGAGAGGATCTGTTCGATGTCGGGCACCTTGGGATTTGGGCGAAGCGCCGCGCCGACCGCGACGATCGTCGGCGCCCTCAAGGCCTTGGCGCGCTCGCTGTCCAGCATGGAGGCCGCCGCGTCGGGTTCGCGGTTTCCGAGGGCGACGGCGAGGAGCTCACCCAGACGGTTGCGCGCCTCGCCTTCGATGACCAGGAAGCGGAACGGCTGCATGCGGCCATGGTCGGGCGCGCGCGACCCCGTCTGAAGGATCACCCCGAGCTGGTCCGGCGTCGGGCCGGGCGCGGTCACCTTCGGGCATGACGCCCGCCCCAAAAGTGCTTCGATCGCATCCATCCGGTCGCTTCCGATCCGCCCGGTCGACCGCTTGATCACGTGTCGAGCTTGTAAATTCGGATGGCGTTGCCCGCGAGGATCTTCGCCCGGGCGGCCGCCGGAACCCCGGAGAACTGCTCCTGAACCACGCGCCGCGAGTTGGGCCAGTCGCCCTCGGCGTGGGGAAAATCGTTGGCCCACAGGATGTTGTCGGCGCCGATGCGGTCGATACTGTCGAGCGCCGCCCGGTCGACCTGGAAGCTGACGGCCATCTGGCGACGGAAGTAGTCGCTGGGCAGGTGCTTGATCTGCACGCCGCTGTAGTGGCGATGGCGCATGTAGCGGTCGTCCATCTGTTCCAGCCAGTAGGCGAGCCAGCCGGCGCCGGCCTCGGCGAAGACGAACTGCAGTTCGGGAAAGCGATCCAGGATCCCCAGGCCGATCAGCTGGGCGCAGGTTCCGGCCGGCGGGGGGCAACTTACCGCCATGCGGCCGATGACGCCGCCGCCGGGCACCGGCCGGCCGTCCAGCACCAGCGGGTGCGCCATCGGCCCCGCGCCGAAGTTGATGTGCACGCTCACGGGCAAGCCGGTCTCGCTCACCGCCGCCCAGAACCGGTCGTCCTCGTCCGTCGGGTGATCCTTCCCTGACGGCCAGTTACTCGGGAAGACGCCGCGCAGATGCTTCAACTCGGCGATCCGGCCCAGTTCCGCGATGGCGTCGTCGACGCCGGTCTCGGGAACGATGCCGATGCCGATGAACCGGTCAGGCGCCGCGGCGCAGAAGTCGCTGACGAAACGGTTGTAGGCGGAGATTATCTCGCGCTGCGCCTCCCGGTTCGAGATCTGCGTGTAGAGCTTGGGACCGAACACGCCGGGGTACAGGACCTCGGCGTCGACGCCGTCCTGGTCCATCTCCTCGAGCCGCTGCCGGGCGTCGCCGGTCCCGCGTGGGTTGTCCTCGTAGGTCCAGCCGGACGGCTTGAACTGATCGAACCGCAGCCCGCCGCACATGTTGAGGCCCAGCGGAATGAGGTTGGCGCCGCCTTCCACCTTCCAGGCCTTGCCGCCGCCCGGCCCCGGATTGTCCACCAACTGCGGGCCGTACGGCCGATACTTGTCGGGGATGTAGTCCTGCCAAAGCTGGGGGTTAATCTCCAGATGTGTGTCCGCAGAGATCAACCTGTAATCCCGCACCGCGCGCCTCCGCCCATATGCTCTTGGTCGCCGAGCCATCGGCCATGGTCCTGGAGGACGGGTCACCAGCTGGTCGCCGCAAAAACAGTATCCCGTTTGTTTTGGCGATCAAGCGGCGAATCGACGGGCGTCGCAAATCCGTTTGCGGGAAACCGGCCGCCTAACGGAAGACCGACAAACCCTCTTCGGTCCAGCGGGCGACGTCGGCCATATGCTCGCTCATGCGCCGGCGCGCGAGCGGGCCGTCGCCGGCGATGATCGCCTCGCACACGCGCGCGTCGTTCGCCTTCACGGCAAGGCTGACGTCGTCGGGAAGCGCCTCATGGCGACCGCTGTTCAGGTCAAGGACCACCCGGTTGAAGATCGCCAGCGCGCGGTTTCCGCAGAGATCGCCGATCAGGGCGTGCAGCGCCCGCGCGGTGACGATCACATCGGCGGCGCTCGACGCCTGGTGCCCGGACAGCGCGGCGGCGAGCGCGGCGCGGCGCGGCTTGTTCATGCGTTCCGCGGCCAGTTGCGCGGCGCTGACGGCGATGACGTTGCGGATTTCCGGGAAGTGGCTGCGGTTCATTCCGCTCGCCCGCAGGAACTCGATGGCGCAGTCGATCGTGTAGGATGGATTGGGCTCGGCGACCATCAAGCCGCCCAGGTGACCCCGGCGCGTGCGCACGAAACCATGCACCTCGAGGATGCGGATCGCTTCGCGGAACACCGCGCGGCTCACGCCATATTTGACGAGCAGATCCGGCTCGGAGCCCAGCCGATCCCCGGGCGCCATCCCGCGAAGGTCGATCTCGTGAGCGATGGTCATGGCCACGATCTGGCCGAGCTTGGGATGAATTCCGCTGGTCGCCGGGGCGGTCAGGGAGCGCGCGTCCGTCAGCTCGCGCTTCGCCCGCGACTTGAAATATCGGCGCAGGATCGCATGCCGGTTTTCCAGATCGGCCCGCATCGCGCTTTCCGCCTCGGCGGAATCGTGCCCGACGATGGCGTCGATGATGCGCCGCTTGGCGCTATTGGGACCCGTTATGTTGCGCGGCGCGAAGCTGTCGCTGATCTCGTGGGCGATGGCCTCGACCGTGTAGCGGTTCAGGGCGCCCACGAAGATCGTCAGCGCCGGATTGGCCGCGATCTCGCCGATCATGTTGCGGATCGCCAGATGCTGGGGAACCACGACCTCCAGCTTGGGCGCCATGGCGTCGAGTTCGTTGACTAGGTCTCGCAGCTTCACCAGTTCCTCGTCGCCGGCGCGTTCGGCGGCGAGGCGTGCGCCCAGGGGTTCAAGGATCTTGCGCGCCTCGAAGAGCTCGTCGACGCCTGCGTTCAGCAGTTCGAGGTAGATCGCCAGGGCCCGCTCGGCGGCCTGGTAGGGTTTTTCGGTCACGATCAGGCCGCCGCCGACCCCGCGGACCATCCTCACCTGGCCGTGGATCTCCAGCTGCCGGATCGCTTCGCGCAAACTTGAGCGGCTGACCTTGAACCGCTGCATGAGCTCTTGCTCGGATCCCAGCGACTGGCCCACGGTCCAGCCGCCGCGCAGGACCTCCGCCTCGATCTGCTTGGCGATGACGGTGCCGAGTTTGTCGGACGTCTCCCCACCGGATGCGTCCCTGGGTTTTGCCGACGCAAGGACCGGAGTGCGCGTGACTTTGGCGGACCGCGTGCTCATCCAATAGTCCTATCCGTCAGGGCGCCGTCAGACGGCTGTCGCCGCTCTATCGGACCACGCCCCGGGCGCGCAATAGCTGGATTTCCTCCTGAGAGTACCCGATCCAGGCCAACACCGCGTCGGTGTGTCGCCCGAGCTCCGGCGCAAGCCGATGCGGCGGAACCGTGGCGTTGGAGATCCTCACCAGCTGATCGATCTCTTTCACCAAACCCTTCTGGGGATGCCGCGCCAATCCCACCCGGCCGCAGGCCTGATGGAGCGGATCGTTCAGGAGGTCATGCGTGGCGCTGGCGCCCGCTGGCGCGACGACGGCGACGCCCGAACCCTTGAACGCCGCAAGCCATGCGCTCGCGGGCCGCTTCGCCAGGGCGGCGCGAAGCCGGTCGGTCAGCACCTCGCGGTTCTTGTGGCGCAGCTCGAACGTCGCGAACGGCGCATCGGCCAGGATCTCGACGCCCAGGACGCGCTCGAGCGCCTGAATCTCGGCGTCGGTGCGCGCCACGACGCAGAGCCAGCCGTCGGCGGTCTCATAGAGACTTTCCAGTGCGTCGACCCCGGTCTGCAGGACGTCGAGGCGCCCGGCGCCGACGGCGACGCCGTCCCGGCTGCGCACCACGTGGGCCATCATGCCGAGCGACGCATTGAGCTGGGGGTTCTCGCAGACGAAAGCCTTGCCGTCGGTCCGCCGCGCCAGCAACGAGATGATCATCGCGATGGCGCCCAGCAGGCCGTTGCCGGGGTCCTCGTTGCCGATCGAGGGCATCGGCTCGTTGAACTGGCCGGCGACCTCATAGGACGCCCCCACGTAGCCGGAGAGCATCGGCGCGAAGCTCTGGCGCATCATGTGCGGGCCGCCCGATCCCCAGCCGGGCGCATAGAGATAGATGACGTCGGGGTTCGCCGCCCTCACCTGCTCGTGCCCAAGGCCGAGGCGCTCCGCCGCGCCGGGGCGCATGTTGTGGTGCACGATGTCGGCCCAGCCGATGAGCGCCTTGACCGCTTTGCCCAGAGCCTCGTCCTTGAGGTTCGCGGCGAGGGATCGCTTGCCGGCCTGGGCGGAGAAGAATGGCCGCTCGATGCCGCGCAGCTGGTCGCCCGCCACCGGCTCGACCTTGATGACGTCGGCCCCCAGGTCGGCGAGCAGGCGGGAGGAATAGGGTCCGGCGTAGTAGGCGCCGAGGTCGACGATATTCACGCCGTCCAGCAGCGGCCGCGTGTCCGGACCCTTCGACGCATCGGCGGGCGAGCGCCACCTGGACGCGGTCTGCGGCTGGCCCAGCTCGGCCAGGACCGCCTCGGTGTCCCGGCCCGGCGTCGGCTGAGGCTGCGGTGCGGCCGGCGGGGCGCCGTCGAAGCGCACGCCCGGGGCCACCTGTTCGACGAGCCCCAGCACAGGATCGTCGACGCTGACGACCATGCCGTTGTGGCGGGTCTGCGCCTCGTCGAAGACCCCGGCGGGCCGCAGGTGCTCGATGGCGCAGACGTCAGCCTGCATCAGCCGCTTGACCCAGTAGTCGCGGGGCTGGGCGGCGAAGATGGCGTGGATCTCGCGCTCCAGGACGTCCGATTCCTCCTGGGTCAGCGGCGTGCCGACATCGATCCCGTTCGGGCTCGGCCGAATCTGCTTGTCGAGGCCCAGGACCTCCATCAGCCGCCCGAACCCGCCGAGCGCTGCGGTGTGCACGCCGATGTACTCGCCGTCGGCGCAGAGGAACGAGCGCGCGACCAGTCGATTGACGCTGCGCCCGCCCATGGTCGGCCGGGACGACGGCGCCGCGGCCTGCGCCTCGAGCGAGGCGTCGGTCTCGCCCCACAGCATCGAATGGAACGCGAGGGCGCCGTCGAACAGCGAGGTCTCCACCCGCCGGCCGACGCCGTCGTCGAAACGGCGGTGCAGCGACGCCAGGACGCCGATGACCGCAAGCTGCGCCGCCCCGGTGCTGGCGAACGGCAGGCCCTGGAAAATGGGCGGCCCGCGGTGGCCCGCCTGCTGCGCCATGGTCCCGATGAGCGCGTGGACCAAGGGCTCGTAGGCCGGAAGATCCTTGTGCGGCCCGTCCTGGCCGAACCCCGAAATCGAGCAATAGACGAGCTGCGGATTGAGCGCGTGAAGCTGCGGGTAGCCCAGCCTCAGGGTCTCGGCGCGTCCGGGCGACCAGCTCTCGACGAATACGTCGGCGCGTCTCGCAAGGTCCAGCAAGGTCCGCCGATCCGCAGCGCTCTCGACGTCCAGGATCACGCTGCGCTTGCCGCGGTTGAAGACCGACGCTGCCGCCGGATCGCTTCGGCGCATCGGGTCGCCGCCCGGAGGCTCGACCCAGATCACATCGGCGCCGTAGTCGGCGAGAAGGCCCGTCGCCTGTGGCCCCGCCCCGCCAAGCGAGCAATCCAGCACGCGCAATCCAGCGAGCGGCTTCGACATAACGACTTTACTCCAGGCGTTCTCGTGCTGCGGATCGGCCGCGGGCGACCTTGGGAGCCCCCAGATCGATAGCAATAGGATACTTAAATCGGCAGACCACGCAACCGCCTGGCTTCGCCCGGTCTTTCGCCCTTCGGCGGCCATCCTGAGCGTCAGGGTTTCGGGAGGCCCGCCCGTTCCCTCAGTTTCCCCATAGTGTACTCTTTGGCAATCCCTGCGCCAGCCGCCGTGGCGGCGCAGGGGTCTGCAAGAGGTGGGCGATGTCGGAGCTATTCGATCTGTCGGGCCAGGTGTCTGTGGTCACGGGATCCACCAAGGGAATTGGCCTGGGGATCGCCCGGCGCCTGGCCGAGCAAGGCGCGCACGTGGTGATCAGCAGCCGCCGCCAGGCCGACTGCGACGCCTGCGCCACCGAGATCAACAGCCGCTTCGGCGACGACCGGGCCCTTGCGCTGGCGGCAGACCTGGCCGACCGGGAAAGCCTCGATCGGCTGATCGCGGCGACCATCGCCTGGCGGGGACGCCTTGACGTCCTCGTGCTCAACGCCGCCAAGACCGACGTGCTGGGATCGGCCGCCGTCACTGCGGCCGACGACTTCTCGGCGATGCTGACCGTCAATGTCGTCAACAACTCCCACCTTGCGCACGCGGCGCTGCCGCACCTCAAGGCGCGGGGCGGGGCGGTGATCTTCATCTCCTCGGTGTCTGGAACCGGGCCGTCGGCGAATGTGGCGGCGTACGGCGTCTGCAAGCGCGCCCAGCTCCAGGTGGTCGACAACCTCGCGATCGAGTGGGCGCCGCACCGCATCCGCGTCAACGCCATCGCTCCGGGCTACACCGTATCGGAAGCGACCCGCCCCCTGTGGTCGAACCCGCAGGTGCGGGAAGGCCTTGACGCCGCCGTCCCGCTGGGGCGCCTCGGCGAACCGGACGATGTGGCGGCCTGCGCCGTGTTCCTGGCCGGTCCCGGAGGCGCCTACGTCACCGGCCAGACCATCGTCGTCGACGGCGGCCTGACCCTGCGCGGCGCCGGACAGCGCCAAGCCGCGCGGCCGGACTTCAAGGCGATCATGACCCCCGACGCCGGCGCCTGATCAGGTTGATCAGCTCCGGACCTCCCGCGCGACGCCGTAGGTGTCCATATAGGCGCCGAAGTGGCGCTCGATGTCGGCTTCGGTGAGGCCGCAATCGGCGAGCGAGTAGGCGTGCGCCCCGTGCCGGCCCTGCGCATTGCCGGCAAGCCAGCCCCGCATGCGATCGGCGGCTGCGCCCGAGAGCTCCAGGCCAAGGCGCTGGTAGACCGTCTCGATCGTCCGGATCGGCGCATCGAGAAGCCCCTGGTAGTGTACGTCGACGAAGCGCGCCTCCATGCCGGGCTTGCCCCTGAACGCCGCCATGGCGCGCAGCCCCGCCTCCCAGTTCGCCAGCTGCCCGCGCGCCGCCGCGGCGACGTCCGCCTTCGCCGGGTCGTCGGAATGGAGGCGGCGAAGCGCCCCGAACAGCCTGGCGAGCGAGGGAATGATGCGGCCGAGGTCGCGGTGGGTCTGGATGAAGACCGCGTCCGGATAGGCGCCGACGATCTCCTGCAGATGGAACATGTGCGACGGCGCCTTCAGAACCCAGCGTTCCGCCGGAATCCGATGCTGCAGGTGTTGCAGCACCTCCTTGTGGACCTGGAAGACGGCGGCGTAGTCGGCGGACGCATTGAACACCCCATAGGTCGGCGCGTGCCACATGGCGCCGTAGGGCGTGTAGGTCATGGCGTGCTCGCAGATGAAGATGCACTCCTCGGCGACCTGCGCGCCGAAAGGGTGCATGGCCATCAGCTCCGGCCGCGTCAGGCCGCTTTCGTCGTAGAGCGCCTGGACCTCGGCGATGCGCGGATCGGCCTCGTACGTCGCGCGCTCGGGCGGCGGCGAGGGCGCGTGGATCTCCCATGTCAGCGCCGAGCGGTTCGCCGGATCCTGCGCCAGCAGCTGGAGGAGCGTGGTCGTGCCGCTGCGCGGCAGGCCCGGAATGACGATGGGGCGGCGGATCACCTCCTGGGCGATCCCGGGCATCCGCTTGCGGTCCTCGATCATCCTGAGCCGGCTCGCCAGGACGAAGCTCAGCCGCGCAACGCACGCCCGTTCGCCGAAGGCGCTGAGGTTGGCCTCGGCGTTCACCGAACGGACCAGGACATCGAGCGGCGTGCGGATATCGAACCAGCCCCAGTCGGAAAGACCAGTGTGTCGCTCCGCCTCGCGCATCAGGTCGTCGGCGCCGGGGATCGGCATGCGCCCCTCCAATCCGCATCGCCGACAAAATCCCGGCTATGAATAGTACTCTCTATTGTTCAGACTTGGCCATCGGTTCTGGCGGCCCGTCGCGGCCGGGAGGAGGAAACATGCTCGGCAAGCCATCGCCGCACATCACCGAAGACACCGAGGCGGCCTGGCGCGTCTACATGGACACGCTCGAGGAAGTCCGCCGCGACGTCCTGAGCCTGGAGCTCAACCGGAACCCCATGATCCGCGCCCAGGCGCTCTATTTCCTGCAGATGCACCAGCAGACGGCGTTCGCGAAATACCTCGCGCCGCGCCAGGCCTATCCGAACCTGAACATCCACCTCGAGTTCATGCCGTTCGAGCTGACCACCGGCCAGTCGAACCCCGACTTCCTCTATCGCTGGACCTACCTGGACGGGGCGCGGACCTATCGCATGTGGGGGCGCCTGGGCACGACGCGATGGACCGACATCCAGGTCAGCAACGGGCACTGGGGCGACACCACCATGGAGCCGCTCGGCAACTATACGCTGGAGGATTTCAAGGCCGATGCCGACGGCGCCTACGAGATTGTCTTCTCCGCCGGTCCGCAGCCCGGAAACTGGATCAGGCTCGACCGGGACGCAGGCAACAACACCGTCCTGATCCGCGAGACCTGGTGCGACTGGGAAGGCGAACGCGGCGTCGAGATGCACATCCAGGCGGTGGGCCTGAACGGAGATGAGCCCACCGTCTATGACGAGGCGGAGTTCAACCGCCGCCTGCGCGCAGCGGCCCGGTTCATGCGCTACTCCGCCGACTTCTCCATCCGCACGACCCGCCGGATTCTGGACAGCGCCCCGGTGAACACCTTTCCGCCGGCTCCCGAGCCGGACCCGAACCGGCCCCGGGTCGGCGGCTCGAACCCGCAGGGGAACTTCCAGTTCATGGCCTATGACATCAAGCCGGACGAGGCCCTGATCATCGAGACCGCCCCGCCCAAGGCCAGGTACTGGGGTATTTCGCTGGGCGACGTCTGGTTCGCCTCGATCGACTACACCTACCACCACAGTTCGCTGAACGACGCCCAGGCGGTGGTGGATTCCGACGGGAAGATCCGCTTCGTCCTGGCGCACGAGGATCCGGGCGTGGCGAACTGGCTCGACGTGGTCGGGTCGGGCTTCGGCGTCATCCTGTTCAGGCGCTACCTGGTCGAGGCGCCCACGGTCCCCGAAACGAAACTGGTCAAGCTGGCCGAACTGCGCGGCGCCCTGCCGCCGGACACTGCGGCGATGGCGCCCGCCGAACGCCGGGCCGTCGTCGAACGCCGCAAGCGGGCGTCCCTCGCCCGCTACGGATTCTAGGCGAAGCCCCCTAGGCGCAGGCCTGCGGCTTCGGGGCTAGTCCGCCAGGTCACGGCCGATGTTTTCGAACTCGTGCTCCATGGGCGGATAGCCGCGGTGCTCAACCACCCGCCCCTGCTCGGCGATGTGGATGGTGTCCATCCGGCGCCGCGCGAAGCGCCACCCCTCCCCGGTGCGGACCAGTTCGTCCTGGTAGAGGCCGAGGATGTCGCGGACCACCTCGCCCGTCAGCCGGTTCCAGGCGCGGATCCACGAGCGGGCGAAGGCGCGCTCGCCGCGGATCTCCATCGGGCCGGGCTGGATCATCTGGAAGATCAGGTCGCTGGCGCCGTAGTTGCGCTCGAAGGCCCGCTGGATCTTCGCCCGGCCGCGAAGCTCGACGCCGTTGGCGACCAGCACCCCCTCCTCTGCATAGGTGGCGGCGCCGGCCTTGGCGTCCTTGCGGCTGGCCGCATCGGTATAGGCGTTGATCAGATTGCGGATCGCGCGTTCATCGCTGCCCGCGCCCATGCCGGCCTCCCGTCTGCGCCGGCGAGTCTGCATGGTCGGACGGCAGTGTCGAGGCTGCGCTTCAGGCGGGTTCCGGCTCCGGGGGGCGCGGCGGGTGGGTGCGTCGGCGCGTCAGCGACGTCAAGCCGCCCCGGAGGCCTCTGCGCACCAGGATGAAGAACAGCGGGATGTAGAAGATGGCGAGGACGGTCGCCGTCAGCATCCCGCCGATGACCGCGGTGCCGATGGCGATGCGGCTGTTGGCGCCCGCTCCGGTCGAGATCGCCAGGGGCAGCACCCCGAACACGAAAGCCAGGCTGGTCATCAGGATGGGACGCAGGCGGATCCGCGCGGCCTCGATCGCGGCCTCGACGACCGGTTTCCCGCGACGCTCCGCCTGCTCGGCGAACTCGACGATCAGGATCGCGTTCTTGGCCGCCAGCCCCATGGTCGTGAGCAGGCCGATCTGCAGATAGACGTCGTTGATCAGGCCCCGGAGTGTCACCGCCACGACGGCGCCGACTAGGCCCAGCGGCACCACCAGCAGGACGGCCAGCGGGATCGACCAGCTTTCGTAAAGCGCCGCCAGGCACAGGAACACCACCAGCAGCGACAGGGCGTAGAGGATCGGCGCCTGACCCGAGGACAGCCGCTCCTGGAAGGAAAGGCCTGACCAGGCGATGCTCGTACCGGGGATCTGGCTCGCCAGGTGCTGGATCTCCGCCATGGCCTGGCCGGAGCTGTGGCCGACGGCCGCCGCACCCTGGAATTCATAGGAGGGGATGCCGTTGAACCGCGAGAGCGTCGTCGGCGCCTGTGACCACGAAGCCGTGGCGAAGGAGGAGAACGGCGCCATCTGCCCGCTGGACCCGCGCACATACCATCCGTCGAGATCGGACGGCTGGGCGCGATACGGCGCGTCGCCCTGGACATAGACCCGCTTGACCCGGCCGCGGTCGACGAAGTCGTTTACGTAGAGCCCGCCCCAGGCGGTGGAGAGGGTCGCGTTGACGTCGCCCTGGCTCAGGCCCAGGGCCGCGAGCTTGCGGGCGTCGAGACCGACATTGAGCGTGGCGATGTCCGGCAGCTCGGTGAGGCGCACCGAGGTGAGCGCCGGGTCCTGGCGCGCGGCGGCCAGCAACCGGTCGCGCGCGGCGTTGAAGTTGGCCCGGCGCATGCCGCTGGCGTTCTGCAACTCCAGCGTGAAGCCGTTCGACTGGCCAAGGCCGCGGATGGCCGCCGGCGCCAGGGCGACCACCCGGGCGTCGCGGAAATTCTGGAAGGCGGCCGACGCGCGGGCGATGATGCCGTCGGCGGTGTTGGCCTTGCCCTTGCGCCGGGCCCAGTCGACGAAGTTGAGGAAGCCCTGGCCGGTGTTCTGGCCGCTGACCCCGCCGCTCCCGCCGCCGGCCACCGTAAACATGGTGCGGACGTTGTGGCCCTCGTAGTCGTGGAAATAGGTTTCGATCTGGTGCTGGACCTCGATGGTCCGGGCCAGGGTCGCGCCGGCGGGCAGCTGGACCTGCAAGGTGGCCGCGCCCTGGTCCTCGGTGGGCAGGAATCCCGTGGGAAGCCGCAGGAACAGGGCGGCGAGCGCGATCACCACGACGCCGTAGATCACCAGCGCGCTGCCCTTGCGATCGAGGATGGAGCGGACCGTCCCTCGATAGCTCTCGGCCAGGCGCGTGAAGCCGCTGTTGAACCCGCTCGCGGCGGCGTGCAGGGCGCTCGCCGCCGCCGGGAACCGGCGGCCGAAGCCGTCGTCGTGGATCTCGGCCGCCGCCGCCTGTCGCTTGAGCAGGTGGGCGGTGAGCGCGGGGCTGAGACTGAGCGCGACGAAGACCGACAGGGCCATGGCCGAGACGATGGTGAGCGAGAACTGCCGGTAGATGACGCCCGTCGATCCGCCGAAGAACGCCATGGGCAGGAACACCGCCGACAGCACGACCGCGATGGCCACCAGGGCCATGGAGATTTCCTTCATCGAGGCGATGGTGGCCTCGCGGGGCGTCATCTCCGGATTCTCCGCCATCAGCCGCTCGACGTTTTCGACCACGACGATGGCGTCGTCGACCAGCAGGCCGATGGCCAGGACCAGGCCGAACAGGGTCATGGTGTTGATCGAGAAGCCGGCGAGATAGAGCACGCCGAACGTGCCGAGCAGGACGACCGGCACGGCGATCGCCGGCACCAGGGTCGCCCGCCAGCTCTGCAGGAACACGAACATCACGATGACCACCAGCACGATGGCCTCGGCCAGGGTCTTCACCACCTCCATGATCGACAACCTGATGAAATCGGTCGTGTCGTTGGCGTAGTCGACCTTCAGGCCGGGCGGGAATGTCTTCGACAGCGCCGCGACCTTGGCCTTGACGAGGTCCGCGGTCTTCAGCGCGTCGGCGCCGGGCGCCAGCAGGACCGCCAGGCCGGCCCCCGGGTGCTGGTTGACCCGGCTGCTGGCGTTGTAGTTCTCCGAGCCCAACTCGATCCGCGCGACGTCCGACAGCATCACCGCCGCGCCGTCCGGCTGGCTCTTGAGGACGATCCTGGCGAACTGCGCGGGGGTCTGCAGTCGCGACTGGGCGGTGACGGTCGCGTCGAGCATCTGGGTGGCGGGCTGCGGCTGCGCGCCCAGTTCGCCGGCGGCGACCTCGGTGTTCTGGTTCTGGATCGCCGCGACCACGTCGCCCGGGACCAGCTGATAGCTGGCGAGGCGCTCGGGATTGAGCCAGATCCGCATGGCGTACTGCGCGCCGAAGACATTGGTGTCCCCGACCCCGTTCAGCCGCGAAATCGGGTCCTGCAGATTGGACACCAGATAGTCGGAGACATCCCGGTTGGTCATTCGGTCGGTCTGGTCATAGACGCCGATGACCAGCAGGTTGTCGGGATTGGACTTGCGGACCACCAGACCCTGCTGCTGCACCTCGGCGGGCAGCCGCGACACGATCTGCTCCACCTGGTTCTGCACCTGCACCTGGGCGATGTCCGGATTGACGCCTTTTGCGAAGGTGGCGGTGATTGTCGCCTGGCCGCGGGAGGTGGACGAGGAGCTGAAATAGAGCAGGCCGTCGATGCCGGTCAGCGACTGCTCGATCACCTGGGTGACGCTGTCCTGGATCGCCTGAGCCGAGGCGCCGGGATAGGTCGCTCGGATGGAGACCTGGGGCGGCGCGATATCCGGATACTGCGCGACGGGAAGCCCCAGGATGCAGCCCGCGCCCGCCAGCATGATGATGATGGCGATCACCCAGGCGAAGATCGGCCGGTCGACGAAGATCCGCGAGAACATGACGGGTCAGCCGCCTCCCGCGCCAGAGGCTCGGCTGTTCCCGACGCCGGCGGCGGATGGCGGCGCGATGCGTTGCGGCGTGTTGGCCGCCACCGGCCGCAGCGGCTTGTTCGGCTGAACATTGGCCAGGCCCTGGGTCACAACCTTGTCGCCGGGATCCAGGCCCTGGGTGACCACCCAGAACGCGCCCTGGGTGCGATCGGCCGTAATCCTGCGCTGGATGGCCTTGTCCCTGGGTCCGACGACATAGACGCTCGCCTGGCCCTTGGGGTCGCGCGACACCGCCACCTGTGGGACCAGGAAGGCCGCCGTATCGACGCCCTGGACGAAGCTGGCGCGGACAAACATGCCCGGCAGCAGCACGCCCTGGGGATTGGCGATCCGCACCCGCAGGGTCACGGTGCCTGTGGTTGGATCGACCACAGCCTCGGAGAATTCAACCGTCCCGACCTGGTCGTAGAGGCTGCCGTCCTCCAGGGTCAGGCGGACCGCCGCGCTGCCCGGAGCCAGACCGCCGGACGTCAGCGACCGCCGCAACGCCAGCAACTCCCCGCTGGACTGCTGGATGTCCACGAACATCGGATCGAGCCCCTCGATGGTGGTGAGCGGATTGGCCTGGCTGGTCGTCACCAGCGCGCCCACCGTCGAGAGCGACCGCCCGATCCGTCCGCTGATCGGCGCCGGCACGGTCGTGAACTTCAGGTTGATCCGCGCCGTATCCAACGCCGCTCGGCTCTGGGCCACCACCCCCCTCGCCTGCCCGGCGGCGGCGGCGGCGTTGTCGTAGTCCTGCCGGCTGACGAACTGCATCTTGAGCAGCGGCTGGTATCGGTCGGCCAGGGCCTGGAGGGCTGTCAGATTGGCCTCGGCGCTCTGCAGATTGGCCTGAGCCTGGTTGACCGCGGCCCGGTAGAGGCTGGAGTCGATCTGGTAGAGGGGTTGGCCGCGGGTGACGAGCGCGCCCTCGGTGAACACGCGCTTTTCGATGACGCCCGACACCTGCGGGCGAACCTCGGAGCTCTCATAGGCCCCGACCCGTCCCGAGAGTTCGCTGGTCAGGGCGACGCGCGTGGGCTCGACCACCACGTAGCCGACGGCCGCCGACGCGCTCGCGCCGCCCGCGCCGCCTGCCGGAGCAGACTTGGCGGCGCAGGCGCCGAGCAGGCCCAAGGCGGCGATGCTCGCCCATGACGCGACCGCCGACCTGGGCGTGCGTCGCGCCGAACTGGCGGCGATCCCCCGCCCATGGGACCAGCGCCAGGCGGCCGTCAACGCCACCAGCCGCGGCCCCACCTGCCCCAATCCCAGCGATCCCAGTTCCAGGCGTTCTGGCAGCTCATCGCTTTTTCGCCGGCAGCTGCCGCAGGCTCGCCAGACGCTTTGGCGTGTTCGCGGCCATGGCGGCGCCCATGTGCCCCAACCCGATAAGACCCATCTTCATGACGACACCTGATCCTCGGGCGAATTTGCGATGTGACGCGCGGCGGCCTTCTCAAGCCGGGCCGCCGCCTTCGTCGGCGCCACGAGATTGGGAGGCGATCCTGTCAGGCGACACGCCCCGCCCTTACATCCTTGTCAGGCGGCGAGCGGGGTCGCGACGCGGCGGACTCATTGGAGACTGTCGCCACGCCACCGGCGACAATCGCATCGAGCGGCGCTTGGAACCTTGGGAGATTGGCGGCCGCAGACCGCGCGCCGCGACGGCTAGGGCTCCTCGGAGAGCCGATAGCCCGCCCCCCGGACGGTGTGCAGGAGCGGCTTGTCGAAGCCCCCCTCCAGGGACTTCCGCAGCCGGCTGATGTGGGTGTCGATGATGCTGGTGTGGGGATCGAAGCGGTAGTCCCAGACGCGCTCGAGGAGCATCACCCGGGTGACCACCCGGTTCTGATTGCGCAGCAGGAACTCCAGCAGCTTGAACTCCCGCGGCAGCAGGTCGATCGGCCGGCCGTCCCGCACCACCTTCCGCGTCAGGAGGTTCATGACCAGGTCGCCGCAGCGGAGCTCGATCTCCACAGGCTTCTCGGTGCGCCGGCGGATCAGGTTTTCGAGTCGGGCGTGCAGTTCGGAAAACCCGAAAGGCTTGGTCAGGTAGTCGTCCCCGCCCGCTCTGAGGCCTTTCACGCGCTCGTCGAGGTGGCTCATGGCCGAAAGGATCAGGATCGGCGTGTGCACGGCCGCGGCGCGCAGCGCCTTGACCACCGACAGGCCGTCGAGGCCCGGGATCATGCGGTCCATGATGATGGCGTCGAATTCGGAGGACGTCGCCACGTAGAGCGCGTCGCGGCCGTCGTTCACGTGCTCGACCGTGAAGCCCTCCTCGCGCAGTCCCTTGGCGATGTAGTCGGCGGTGGAGACGTCGTCCTCGACCACCAGCACGGACCTGGACATCCCTGACCTCCTAGGCGGTCTGCTAAGCAAGTCCTAGCAGGGAAACAGCCCAGCGGCCGCGCCCAGGCGCGCCCGAGGACGCACCTACCGCTCCTCATGATCGCCGCACCTGACACACCCCTGGCCGGTTTCCTTACAAGCGTGTGGGGGGCACGGGGCTCAGGCTCCGGCCGCCAGGCTCAGCACCGCCCGAAGGCCGGGCCGGTTGTCCTCCAGCCGAAGCTCGCCGCCGTGCAGCTTCGCCGCCGCCGTGACGATGGAGAGGCCGAGGCCCGAGCCCGGCCCTGCGCGGGACTGGTCCAGGCGCACGAAACGGTCCTTGACGCGCCCGCGGTCCGCTTCGGGGATGCCGGGCCCGTCGTCCGCTACGACGACCTGCGCCAATCCTTCGCCGTTCAGCACCTCCAGGGTGACGGCGGCGCCCGAACCCGCGTGCCGCGCAGCATTGAACAACAGGTTGCCGATCGCCTGACGCAGCAGTTGCTCGTGGCCGTCGATGACGAGCGGATCCATCGGACGGATCTCCAGGCGCTGACCGGCGTCCTCCAGCACCGGGGCGAACAGGCTCGCCAGGTCGAGCACGACCTCGTCCAGACGCAGCGGCTGCATCATCTCCCGCGAGAGGCCGGTTTCGGCTCGGGCGATGTCGATCAGGGCGGCGAAGACCGAGAGCACCCCCTCCAGTTCCTCGCTTACACGTTCAAGCGCCGCGCGACAGTCCGCCGGGCTCGTGTCCGGATCGAGGGCGCTTTCGACCGCGCCACGCATCCGCGTCAGCGGCGTCCTCAGGTCGTGGGCGAGGCTGTCGGTGACGGTGCGCATCCCGGTGAGGAGTTCATCGATGCGGTCGAGCATCCTGTTCAGCGACACACCGATGCGGTCGAACGAGTCGCCGCGCTCGGAGACCTCGGCCCGCGCCCGGAGGTCGCCGGCCGCGATCTGCTCGGCGACGCCCGCCACCCCGTCGGCCCGCCGGATCACCAGGGCGTTGAGCAGCAGGCCGACCCCCAGGCTCGCGGCCACGACGATGCCGAGCGCGATCAGCAGGCCGCCGGCGATGCGGGCCTCGAAGTCGCGCTTCCCAGCGTCGTCGCGGCCGACGACCAGGAGAATTCCGTCGGGCAGCCGCGCCGCGGTCGCATTGAGTTCGAGGGGCCCGGCCTTGGTCCGCGAGCGGACCAGGGTCCACCCATCGTGCGGCGTCGGAACCGGAAGGCTGAGCAGATCACCGCCGATGCGCCGCCCGCCGGTGTCGAAGAGACCATAGTGCGCCTCTGGCGCGGCCAGCCGCGAGCGACGCTCCATCCGCCGCGCCAATCCCGGCACGCCTTCCCGGGCGAAAGCCTCCCCGAGGATATGGCGCTCCGACAGGGCGTCGTCCCTCTCGCGCTCGAGAAACACGTTCTCGGCCGACAGGTTGACCACATAGAAGGCCCCGGCCACGGCGCCCAGGACCGTGATCATCGCGAAGGCCGTGAAGGCCAGCGGCCGCAGGCGCAACGCCGGCTTCGCCGAGCGGATAGTCATGCGCGTGAACCCGTGGTCGCCGACGCCATGGGCGTCCCTTCCTGTCCGGCATGCTCAGGCCGGCGTCCTGCGGCCGCCCGGCAGGCAGCTTACACCAATGTAAGCCCCCCGAGAGGGGGTTGGGGCGGCGGCGAGTGACGATGGCCTTCAAGGCTCGGAGTTGAGCCGCTCGGAGGCCGACGTGGGTAGGAGGATCTGGGTCGGAGGCGCCGTCGCGGTGCTGCTGACGGCGGGCGCTTGCCTCTTCACGCCGCGGTTTGGCGGTTTCGCCCTGATCCTGCTCGCCCTCGCAGCCGTGGCGGTCGTCGCTTATCGCCTGCTCTGACCGGACCGCCTGAGCGGCATGAGAACACCCGCGTCCCGCGGCGCGCAGGCCACGAGGGACCTGGAGACGCCCGGTGTCAGGGCGGCGGGCGCAACGACGACTATTCCCACGGCCCTTGCTCTCCCAGTCCCCTCGCTCGCACCAAAGATTCAACGTCGCCGGCTTGCATCAGGCTGCATGCCGAAGTTCAATCCCTTATAATGATATTCATGGATATCGGAGGAATGCGCCATGAGCACGCGGCGACTGGACGGCCGCGCGGCGGTGGTCACCGGAGCGGCCCAGGGATTGGGGCTGGCCATCGCCGAGCGGCTGACGCAAGAGGGCGCGCGGGTTCTGCTGGCGGACATCGATCCGCGGGTCGCCGAGGCGGCGGAACGGCTCCGTCAGCCGCACGCCCTCGCCGACATGTCGAAGAGCGCCGGCATCGAGGCCCTGTTCGAGGCGTCTGATCGCAGCCTCGGCGATCTGGACATTCTGGTGAACAACGCCGGCGTCATCGGCCAGCCCGCGACGCTGACCGACCTGGCCGAAGCGGAGTTCGACCGGGTCATGGGGGTGAATGTGAAATCCGCGCTCCTGGCCACCCAGGCTGCGGCGCGGCGGATGATCCCGCGACGCGCCGGCGCCGTGGTGAACATGGCCTCAGTCATGGCGGTCCTGTCCAGCGGGGACCAGATTCCCTACACGGTGTCGAAGGCCGCGGTGAAACAGCTGACCGCGGCGACGGCGCTTTCGCTGGCGCCCTATGGGATCCGCGTGAACGCGGTGGGCCCCGGAACCATCGCCACGCCAATGGCCACGGCCGTGACCGGCGCGCAGGGCGAGGCGTTGGGACGGGTGCTGTCGCGGACGCCCCTTGGCCGCCTCGGCCGCCCGGAGGAGATCGCCGCGGTGGTCGCCTTCCTGGCCAGCGACGAGGCCTCCTACATCACCGGCCAGACCATCTACGCGGACGGCGGGCGGCTGGTCCTGGCCTATTTCGCCGAGCCCCCGGCCGAAGCGCCGGCCTAGGCGCCCGCCGGCGGTCGCCTCCGGTAGGTGGCGCTCCCGGCGCGCTTGCGGGGCCAGAGGAAAGGTTCGTCGCGGGTGTGGCCGATGCGCTCGAGGATGCCGCCCGCCATGCCGCGCGCATGCACCTCCATGCTGCGTCGCGCCCTTTCGGCGTCTCCGGCGAGGATGGCCTCGGCGATGTCGTGGTGGTCGTGGCGCACGAGCCGCCCTGGCGGGATGACGTCTGTGCTCGACCAGTAGAGGTCGGCCACCACATAGGACAGCACCTGCAGGACCAGCCCGAGGGCGGGATTGCCGGCGGCCCGGGCGACCGCGTCGTGGAAGTCTATCGCATGGACCGGCGTTACCGGTTCGTCGCTCCGCGGCTCCGCTGCGAAGGCGCTCAACTGCGCGGCGACCATCGTCCGGTCCGGGTTCGCCGCGGCGGCTGCGGCGAGCAGGGGTTCCGTCGCCGCCCAGGCGTCCATCAGTTCGCCGTAGGTGACGCCGGCGAGGCAGAGGAACGCCGCTACCAGCGCCGCCAGGTGCTCGGCGTTGGCCTCCTCGATCAGGGCGCCCGCGGCCGGTCCCGGACGCACGGTCACCAGCCCTGAGAGCTCTAGCATGCGCAGCGCTTCGCGCAGCGGCGTCGCCCCGACCCCATAGCGGCGCATCAACTCGGCCTGCGGCGGCAACCGGTCGCCCGGCCGAAGGCCGTCTGCGGCGACGCCCCGGACGATGTCGAACAGGAGCCCCTGCGCCTTCTTCACAGCCGTCGTCATTCCAGCCCCGCCTGCGCGACAGCGACGCGCCTCCCGAATTTTGCTTGAGATCGAGCCTATGATATTCATCATGATGATCAATAAGAATTTATGCCATGAGGCTTTTCCTTGCGTCATCGCAGGCTGGGATCGAGCGACCTCGTCGTGTCGGAAATTTCCCTTGGCGCCTGGCTGAGCTACGGCGAGGGCGAGGTTCGCGCGCGGCATGTCGCATGCGTCCGCCGCGCGCTGGAGCTGGGGGTCAATCTATTCGATACGGCCAACGTCTATGGCTGGGGCGAATCGGAACGGTTGCTCGCCGAAGCGCTGGTGGGCGTCCCACGCGACCGGTACCTGCTCGCCACCAAGCTATGGGGGCCGATGAACGACGTCGACAAGGGCCTCTCGCGCGACCAGGTGTTCAAGCAGATCGACGGCTCGCTCCAGCGGCTCGGGACCGACTACGTCGATCTCTACCAGTGCCATCGCTTCGATGAGGAGACACCGCTGGAGGAGACATTGCAGGCGCTGAGCGACGTGGTCCGGCAGGGCAAGGTCCGCTGGCTCGGCTTCAGCGAATGGCCGTCGGAGCGCGTGTGCGAGGCGGCCGCCATGGCTGGCGTCGAACGGTTCGTCTCCAGCCAGCCGCAGTATTCGTTGCTCTGGCGCGAGCCGGAACGGGAGATCTTCCCGCTCGGCCGCGTGCTCGGCCTCGGCCAACTGGTCTGGGCGCCGCTCGCGCAGGGGGTGCTCGCCGGGCGCTATCCGCCGGGCGCCGGATTCCCGTCGGGCTGGCGCGGCGAGAGTCCGGCGATGAGCGTTCACCTGCGCCGCTGGTTCAGCCCCCCGGTCCTCGCCGCAGCCCAGGCCCTCGGTCCGCTGGCGGCGGAGGCTGGGCTGACGGCGGCCCAGTTCGCGGTGGCCTGGGTGCTGGCCAACCCGGACGTCACCTCGGCGATCGTCGGCGCTTCACGGCCGGAGCAGCTGGCCGACACCGTGGCGGCGAGCGGAGCGCGCGTCGATCCTTCGCTCTTCCGCCGAGCTGAAACGCTGCTTGCGGACGCCCTCGCCGAAAGCAGGGCGTCGGAAGACGGGAGCCAAGATGCCTGACCCGACCGCTCAGCTCGCCGACCTGACCAGCCGTGCTGAGATCACCGAGGTGGTCCTGCGCTATGTCCGCGCCATCGACCGCTGCGACGAGGCGCTGCTTCGCAGCTGCTTCCACGGCGACGCGCGCCATCGCCACGGAAGCTTCGAGGGTTCGTCTTCCGACTTCTGCGCCTTCGCCATCTCCATCTGCCGGCAGGTGGAGGCGACCCACCACCAGCTGGGGCCGGTGTCCATCGAGCTCGCCGGCGAGGTCGCGTTCACGGAAACCTACTTCACCTCGCACCATCGGTTCGGGGCGGCGGCGCCGGCCGGTGGTCGGCCGCACGAGGATCGTTTCGTGGGCGGCCGCTATGTGGACCGCTTCGAGCGCCGCGACGGCGTCTGGAAGATCGCCGAGCGCCGCGGCGTCAACGAATGGTTGCGCTACGAACCCTCGAGCGACGGCGGCTTCTGGGAGGGGCCTGCCGAACAGCGCGGCCGGCGGGATCGCAGGGACCCCGTCTATCGGCGGTGACGGCTCCCTCCGCCTGCGCGGACCCGGCGCTGTCAGGCCGCCACGCCGTGGGGCGCCGGGAGGCCCAGATCGCGCGCCACGGCCTCCAGCCTGGCGACCTTGGCCTCGGACGCGACGGCGGGATCGTTGGGCCAGACGTCCGGACCCCAGAGGACGATGTTCTCGAAGCCTTCGCGCACGAAGCCGTCGACCGTCTCGGCATAGGGCATGTACGGCCGCACGAAATATCCGAAGGCGCGCCGATCGGTCCCTTGGGCCCTGCGGGCGGCTTCGATCGTCTCGCGCATCGCCAGGGCCGACTCCAGGGTGATCTGCGCAGAATTGATCCAGGCGTCCGCCACCCGCGCGACCCGCCGTAACGCCGGACCGGAGTTGCCGCCGCAGACCAGCGGAACCTCCACCGCATGCGGCGAGATCTGCAGCTCATCGAACCGGAAGTGCTCGCCCTGGTGGCTGAAGTAGCCACCCGCCCAGGCCTTCTTCAGGATGTCGATGGCCTCGTCGAGGCGCGCGCCGCGTTCCGCGAACGGCACCCCCAGGGCGTTGAACTCCTCCTTCAGCCAGCCGGCGCCGGTTCCCAGCAGGAAGCGGCCCCCGGAGACGTCGTGCGCCGTCGCCGTGGCGCGGGCCAGCAGCAGCGGATGCATCATCGGCACGATGCAGATGGCCGTGCCGAGCTTGAGCCGCTGCGTGGCGCCGGCCACCGCGCCCAGCAAGAACCAGGGATCGTGGATCTTCACGTCCGAGCCGAGGATCGCCTTGTCGCGGGCGTCGTTCTGGTCGGCCGGCGTGTCCGCACGCGACGGGTGATGGCCCACATATGTCTTGGGGATCACGTAGTGCTCGCCGAACCACAGGCTGTCGAAGCCCAGCCGCTCGGCGTGGCGGGCGAGATCGATCAGGTCCCGCGGCTCGTAGTCGTAGGTGGTGATCCCGAAAGACGGCTTGCGCGTCACGCCAGGCTCCTGAGGTCTCAGACGGGTTTCCATTGCGGCAAGGTCGGACCGTCGCCCAGCCGCTCGAACCAGACCTGCATCGGCTGGCCGGCGGCCAGATCCGGCTCGCCATCCAGCCGCCCCATCAGACGCACCTCCGGAGCGTCGTCCAGTTCGACGACCACCAGGGTGTAGGGGGCGGCGTAGTCCGGGTGGATCTGGTGCATCACCGTCGTCCAGGTGTGCAGGGTTCCCGTTCCCCGGGCGTCCTTCCAGGCCGTGTTCCAGCCGCCGCAATGTGGGCAGTGGTCGGTCGGCGGATGCAGGGCGTGGGCGCAGTCCAGGCACGCACGATAGACCAGCCGCCCCTCGGCGGCCGCTTCGAAGAACCCGGCGGTGTCGCGGTCGCGGTCGTAGGGGAGGATGGAATGGGCGCCCATCATGCGGCCCTCCGGAAGACGACGCTGGAGCCGACCGGCAACGGCCCGCCAGTGCACAGGCAAAGCTCCGCGTCCTCGATCTGCATGTCGGCCTCGCCGCGCAACTGGCGCACCGCCTGGACGATGTGGTTCATCCCGTGGACGTAGCCCTCGGAGAGGTGGCCGCCGCCAGTGTTGATCGGCAGCCGGCCGTCCTTCTTGAGGGCGCCCGAGGCGGCGAACGGGCCGCCCTCCCCTTTGCCGCAGAAGCCATAGGCCTCGAGCTGCAGGATCACGCTGATGGTGAAACAGTCGTAGATCTGGGCGATGTCCATCTCATGCGGCCCCACCCCGGCGCGGCGCCAGAGCTCGGCCCCGGCCTGGCGACCGCCCAACTCGGTGATGTCGTCGCGGGTGACGACCGGGAACATCATGCCCGCGCGGTGGTCGCGCGGCGCGCCCCCCGCCACCGCGCGGATCAGCACCGGCGGCTTCCTGAGGTCCTTGGCCCGTTCGGCGCTGGTGATGACCACGGCGCAGGCGCCGTCCGACTCCAGGCAGTAGTCGAAGAGCCGCAGGGGCGACGAGATCATCCGAGAGGCGAGATAGTCCTCGAGCGTCAGGGCGCGGTCCGCCATCTGGGCGTGCGGGGTCTGGTTGGCGTGCTCGCGGCAGGCGATGGCGACGGCGGCGAGCTGCTCGGGCGTGGTGCCGTAGTCCAGCATGTGCCGGCGCGCCATCAGGGCGAAGGTCTGGCCGGCGGTCTGCAGCCCGTACGGGACGAAGAACTCGTCATAGCCGCCGAAGCCGCCGACGACCTGGGCGCCCATGCGCTGCTCGCCCGACCCCAGGCGCGTCTCGGACCGGCCGTTCAGCGAGCGGAAGGCGAGCACGGCCTTCGCCTGGCCCGACAGAATGGCGCCCATGGCCAGGCCCATCATCATGCAGGGCGCGACCCCGCCGGGGCCGGTGTCGGCCCAGTAGTGGAGGTTCTTGGCGCCGAGCGCGGCGGCCAGGCTGTAGGGCCGCACGGTGTCCTGCTCGCAGCGGACGACGCCGTCGATGTCGTCCACCGTCAGGCCGGCGTCGGCGATCGCCTTCAGCGAAGCCTCGGTGGCGAGCGACAGCACGCTGCGCCCGGAATCGCGGCTGAACGCGGTCTGGCCGATCCCCACCACGGCGCATTTGTCACGGCCCGCGAAGGCGAGGTCGTCATCGATCATGGAAGGGCCTCCTCATGCGGCAGGGCGCCGGCGCCGAGCACCTCGGCGGTGTGTTCGCCGAGGTTCGGCGCCGCCGTGCGGGCTGCTTCGCCGAACGACGAGAACCGGTAGATCGCGCCGGGATAGGTCACCGGGCCGATCCCCTCGTGCTCGACCTCGACGAAGAAGCCGCGGGCCTTGAGGTGCTCGTCGTCGAACAGGTCCTCCGGCGCGTTGAGCACACCGATCGGCAGGCCTGCGGCCTGGCCGTCGCGGTAGGCATCGTGTGAGTCCTGCACCAGGAAGAAGCACTCCACCAGTTCCTGCACCTGCTGGAAGTTGGCCTGGCGGTAGGCCACGTCGGAGAAGGCCGGCTCGGCGAGCTGAAGGGCCATGCCCTTGGAGTCCATCCAGTTGACCAGGGCCGTCCAGGACTTGGGCTCCGCGACGATCAGGGTGAAATAGACATAGCGATCGTCGGCGCAGCGGAAGAGCGCCGGCTGGGTGGGCGAAGGCTGGGCGTGGCGGCAGGTCTGCCGTTGAACGTTCACCCGCGGGTAGAACCAGTAGGGGTTCGCCAACTCCACATTCACGGCGCAGGCCTCATGCATGGAGACGTCCAGCAGCTGGCCGCGCCCGGACTTCTGTCGCTCGAGCAAGGCCAGCATGACGCCGATCTGCGCGAAGCTGCTGGCGGTGTGATGGGCCTGGTCGCCGCCCGGCCGGATCGGCGGGATGGCGTGGTCGTCGTAGCCGCAGCTGTTGAGCGGGCCGCCGGCCGCCAGCGCCACGAGGTCGGACGACTTGTAGTCCGCCCAGGGACCGGTCAGGCCGAACGGCGTCACCGACAGCACGATGAGGCGCGGATGGGCCTCCGTCAGGCCAGCGAGATCGAGGCCCAGCGCCTGCAGCGCCGCGGGTTGCAGCGTGGAGATGAGGATGTCGGCCTCGCCCAGCAGGCCCTGCAGCGCGGCCATGCCCTCGGCGGCGGCGAGATCGGCGGTCACGCTCTTCTTGTTCGAATTGTAGAACCAGAAGTTCAGGCTTGCGTCATGGTCCGCGCGCCCCTTGGCATACGGGCCGACGGCGCGGGTCGGGGACCCCTGCGGCGGCTCCAGCTTGACCACCTCGGCGCCCAGCCGGGCGAGCAGCAGGCCCGCGAACTCGCCGCCGATGTCGTGGGCCACCTCCACGACCTTGAGGCCGGCCAGGGGATGCTTGGGCTGGGCCATGGTCAGATCGCCCCTTCGGCGGCCAGCGCTTCGTACTCGTCCTCCGAGACCCCCAGCAGGCCCTGGAAGACGTGGGCGTTGTCCTCGCCCAGCAGCGGCGCGGAGCGCCAGGTGTCCTGCACCGTGCGCGAAAACTGGACCGGCGTGCCCTCGAACCGCGCCTCTCCGATCACCGGATGGTCGAGTTCGAAGAACAGGCCACGGCCGGCGATCTGGGGGTCGTGGTCATTGGTGTCCTCGGCCGTCTGCACCGCGCCGGCGGCGACGCCCGCCGCCTGCAAGGCGTGCATCAGGACATAGCGGTCCTTGTCCCGCGTCCAGGCGCCCATGCGGGCGTCGAGCTCGTCCTGGTGGGCGAAGCGCGCAGCCTGGGTCGAAAACTGCGGGGCGCCCGCCCAGTCCGGGTCGCCCATGGCGGACACCAGGCCCCGCCATTCGACGTCATTGAACACGGCGATGGCGATCCAGCGGTCCTCGCCCGCGCAGGGATAGACCCCGTGCGGCGCCGCGTCCGGATGCTCCAGCCGGTTGCCGGTCGGATAGCGGCCGTCGCGCGTCGAGCGGCCGTTCACCGTCACGTCCAGCAGGATCGGGCCCAGGAGATTGATCCCCGCCTCCACCGCGGAGACATCGATCTCGGCGCCCTCGCCGGTGTCGTTGCGATGGTAGATCGCCGTCAGCAGGGCCGAGGCGTTGAAGAAGGCCGCTTCGTTGTCCATGTACGACAGCCCCCATCCGGAGGGCTCCTCGCCCGGCAGGCCGCTGATGTAGGAGAGCCCGCATACGGCCTGCACGATCGGCCCGTAGCTGCGGTGTTCGGCGTGCGGGCCGGTATGACCGAAGCCGCTCATGCGCCCGTAGATGACCTGCGGCGACAGCTCGCGGAGCCGCTCGTAGGTCAGGCCCCAGCGCTCCATCACCCCGGGGGCGAAGTTCTCCGTGACCACACTCGAGGAGGCGATCAGCCGGTCGGCCAGGGCACGGCCCTTCTCGCTGCGCATGTTGATGGTCACGCCCAGCTTGTTGCGGTTGTAGTTGTTGAACAGGCCGCCCTTGTTCGGGTCCGGATTGGCGTCCTCTTCCCCGTAGGTGCGCGCCTCGCCCTTGTAGATCGGCAGGCGCCGGGGCATGTCCAGCCGGTTGCGGTCCTCGATACGGATCACTTCGGCGCCGAAGTCGGCCAGCAGCCGGGTGGCGCAGGCGCCCACCCCCATCCAGCAGAAGTCGGCGACCCGGATCCCCGCCAGCGGGCCCTGGCGCGCGCCCGGTGCGCGGCCGCGACCGGCCGGCGTGGGTCGATGCGATCGGGCTGCGGTGGTCTGCATCGCTGAATTCAGCGCCCGAAGACGCTCTCCCTGGGTTCGGACGGGTTGTCGACGCGGCCTGGGGCTTCCTACGTCGCGCGGTCCGTTATAATGATCATTATGAACTCCGCATCCCCCCTGTCAACGCCATCGACGCCGGCGCGCGGAGCTTGCATTGTGTCGACGGCGCTGCGAGCAAGCGCCGTTCCTGAGTTTGCCGTTCGGTCACGTGGGCCGCCCCGGGGAAGGATGATCGCATGAGCCCGCGCCAGAAGGCGGCCAAGCCCGTCGCAGAGGCGACAGCCCCGCAGGCGAAGCGGCCAGTCTCGCTCGAGCTCGTCCGCCGAACCTTGAAGACGTCCGAGGTGGTGGCGCTGGAGATCGTGCGCGACATCGTCGCCCAGCAGATGCTGCCGGGCGACCGGCTGCCGCTGGAAGCCGAGATGCTCGTCCAGTACCGGGTCAGCCGTTCCTCGTTGCGCGAAGCGCTGCGGCTGCTCGAGGTCCAGGGCCTGATCGCCATCCGGCCGGGTCCGGGGGCGGGAACGGTGGTGGGCCGCGTGTTGCCGGGCAACCTGTCGCGCACGCTCACCTTGCACCTGCACATGTTGGGCGCGAGCTACGACGAACTGCTGGAGGCGTGGACCGAGACCGAGCCCCTGCTCGCCCGCCTGGCGGCGCTCAACCCCGATCGGGAAAAGGTCAGGGCGGCCCTTAGCCCCTTCCTGGACGAGAGCCATGCCTGGGCGGTGCGGGAGGGCCTGCAGTTCCACGACATCGTCTCGGAGCTGGCCGACAACCGGGTGCTCGAGCTGGCGCTTCGCTCGATCGGGTTCATCGTCACCGAACAGGTGCTGACCAGCGCCGAGCGCGGGCACCTGGAGGAACAGATCGTCCACGATCACCGCGGACTCGCCGAGGCGATCATCGCCGGCGACGCGGAGCTCGCGGCCAACCGGATGCGCGAGCACATCCGCCATGCGGTGGAGGACTTCAAGGCGTATTGGCCGCTCAAGATCGGCGAGAAGGTCCAGTGGCGCTGAGCCGTCAGGCCCGCGCCGGCTCTGCGTCGCCCGGCGCCGTCATCTGGGGCGCCCCCGGCAATTCCCGCATGAGGTGCTGTCCGGAGCGGAAGAAGCACAGGGCCGCCACCACGCTCATGCCGACGCTCGCCAGGATGGCGTAGCGCAGCGACTCCGCCCCGAGCGTCGGCTGCAGGGCGTCGCTGATCATTCCGGTCATCAGCGGCCCCAGGCTCAGGCCCAGGATATTGGTGATCAACACCAGCATGGCCGAGGTGAAGGCCCGCATCCGCGACGAGACCAGCATCTGGGCGGTCGCGACGATCGGCGCGAACCACACGTTCAGCAGGACCGCCTGGACGGCGCCGAACGCCATGGACGCGCCCGTATCGTCCAGCAGATAGACGCCCAGCGAGACCGGGATCAGCAGGGCCGAAGCCAGGGCCGGAAGCCACATGTACCAGCGACGGTCGCCGCGCCCGAGCCGGTCGGCCATCCAGCCCCCGACGAACTGGCCCAAGCCCCCGCCCAGGCCTATGGCGAGCGCCAGGAACAGGGCCACCTGGCCGATCGGCAGGTGATGCACGCGGCCATAGAACGGCGCATTCCAATTGTGGGCGGCGAAGACCACGAAGGCGTGGGCGGCCCCGCCCGCGGCCAGGAACCGGAAGGCCCGCAGGTCCCAAAGGGTGGAGAGCGCCTCCCGAAGCGGGACCTTCGCCCGCGCGTCGGTCTGCGCGTCGAAGCGGCCCCGCTCAGGCTCCTTCATCGTCAACACCAGCGGCGCGAGCGCGACGCCGACGACGCCGAACACCAGGAAGGCCTCTCGCCAGCTTAACGCCTGGGTCAGCCAGCCGCCGGCGGCGAAGCCCAGCATGGTCCCGAACGGATTGGACAGACCCCAGAGCGCCAGCGCCGTCGCCCGCTGCCGCACCGGGAAGTAGTCGGCGATCAGGGAATGGCTGGCCGGGACGCACCCCGCTTCGCCGAACGCCACGCCCATGCGCAACGCCACCAGGGTTCCGAAGCCGTTGGCCAGGCCGCAGGCGGCGGTGGCCGCGCTCCAGATCGCCAGCGCCGCGGCGATCAGGCGCTTGCGGTTCCAGACATCGGCCAGCCGGGCGATCGGTAGCGCCATCGTCGTGTAGAGCAGCGCGAACGAAAGGCCAGTCAGGGCGCCCAGCTGGGTGTCGGAGAGCCCGAGGTCAGCCTTCAGCGGCTCCTGCAGGATCGCGATGATCGAGCGGTCGATGTAGTTGAACAGGGCTACCACGAACAGCATGGCCAAGCCGTAGCGGCTGGCGGCGATCGATACGTCCGTCCTGGCGCCTGCAGGCATCTTCCGAACACTCCGACGGCCCGGGGGGCCGTTCGAGACGCGGCGGGCGGAAGGATCCCGCCCCGCCGCTACGCTATTGGAACTTCCGCGTGAGGGTCACGCCGACCTGCCGTGGCGGGTTGATCGAGCCGCGATCCACTTCCCGGGCGCCGGCGTTGAACTCCGCCTGCGTCAGGAAATAGAAGAAGTAGTTGGACGCCGCCGTGAAGCTCCACCTGTTGGTGATGTTGCGGGCCCAGAGCTGCGCCGACCAGAGATCGTCCGCCGACTCCCAGACCAGCGACGCGTTGAGCACGCCGTCCTTGCCTGTCTTCCCCTCGACGAACGGCTGATTGGCCAGGGCGCTGACCGGGAAGTTGCTGGACCACTTGGCGTCCACCTTGGCGGTGAGCTCGGAATCGTTGGCGAGCGTCCAGGCGTACTGGACCGAGACCGTGACGTCGTGCTCCGGCACGAACGGCGCCTTGTTGCCGCTGCAGTCCACGCCGGCGGCGCAGCCGATGAACTCCTTGAAGAAGGCGTCGGTGTAGGCGTAGTTGACCCCGAGCGTCAGGCCGTCGACCGGGATGACGGAAGCCTCGACCTCGATCCCCTTCACCCGCAGCTTGCCGGCGTTGGTGTCGTTGAGCACGCCGTTCACCAGGGAGCGGACCTGCAGGTCCTTGGTGTCGGCCTGGTAGGCGGCCACGTTGAGCGTCAGCCGGCGGTCGAAGAACCGGGTCTTGGCGCCCAGTTCGTAGCTGATGCTGTCTTCCGGCTCCAGGGGGGTCACCGCGGCCGCGGCGTTGGTGCTGGTCAGCGACCAGCCGCCGCCCTTGAAGCCGGTGGCGACGCTTCCGTAGAACATCAGATCGTTGTTGGGCTTGAAGTCGAGGATCGCCCGCGGGGTGAACGCCTTCCAGGTCTTTTCGAACTTCACGTCGAATGGATTGCCGTAGAACAACGTGAAGGCGTCGTGGCGCGTGTAGCCCGCCTTGTCCTCGATCGTGTAGCGCGCGCCGACCGTCAGGTTCAGCTGGTCAGTGATGGCGTACTTGCCTTCCGCGAACACCGCATAGGACTTGACGTGGTTGGCGCCGCTGACGTTTGCGTCGAACCGGGGACCGAAGTTGGCGGGTCCATAGACCGCCGGCGCCACGGGACAGCCGATGAAGCCCCGCGCCAGCGCCGCGCCGCACTGCATGGCGCCCAGGCGGCTGCCCGGCACCGTGCCGTTGAAGCCGAAGCTGATCCGCTTGTAGATGTTCTCGAAGCTGTAGTAGGCGCCCGCCACATAGGTGAAGCGGCGATCCGACGGCGACGTGAAACGGATCTCCTGGCTGAACTGGAACTCCTTGCTCTCGTTCAGGCTCTTGTCGTTCATCGGCAGGGCCGACGAGTCGCCGTCGTCGACGTAATAGGAGTCCAGGTTCCGGTAGCTGGTGATCCAGGTCAGGTCGCCGAAGCCTGTGTCGTATTCGGCCCGCGCCTGCAGCACATAGATGTCGCGCTTGTAGCGGCCGTCCTGGTCGTGGGAGACGTCCCACGGATTGCTGGCGATCGCCTGATGGGCGGCCACCAGCGCGCCCTGTCCGACCGCCTGGTATCCGCTCGGCAGCTGGTCCTCGTGGAAGTAATAACCCATCAGCAGCACATCGAGATTCTCGTTCGGCCGCCAGCGCACCGACGGCCGCAGAGCGAAGCTCTTCTGGTCATTCAGGTACGAGCCCGTGATCAGGTTGTGGGCGTAGCCGCCGATGTTCTTGACGCTGTAGGCGAGGCGCGCGGCCATGGTGTCGGACAGTGCGGTGTTGAGGTAGCCGCGGGTCTCGAAGCCGGGGTTCTTGGCCTTGGAGTACTTCGACAGCGACGCGGTGATCTCCCCGTCGGTCTCGCCGAGCTCCGGCTTGCGGCTGGTGATCTGCAGGGCGCCGCCGACCACGTTGCGGCCAAAGGTGGTGCCCTGGGGCCCGCGCAGGATCGCCAGCTGCTCGATATCGAAGAAGTCGGCGCTGAACGAGGCCGTCGAGCCGAAATAGATGTCGTCCATGAAGATGGCGACCGGCAGCGACAGGTGCGGCGAGTCGTTCGTTTGGGCCTGGCCGCGGATCAGCACATTGGCCGTGCTCTGGCCTTTGGTGCTGACGAAGGTCGCGCCCGGAACGATGGATGGGATGTCCACGAAGTTCTGGACCCGTTGGCGCTCCACCTGCTCGCCGCTGAGCGCGGTGATGGCCAGCGGCACGTCCTTGAGCGCCTCGGCCCGCCGGGTCGCGGTGACGATGACTTCGGTCACTTCGGAGGGATCCTGCGGCGCGGAGCCCGCCTCGGCCAACGCTGGCGAAGCCGCCAGGCCCACGCCCGCCGACAGCGCGGCGGCCGCCGCTCGCCGCAAGAGCCCCGTCTTCCGATGCTCGGTGAAGACCCACATCTTCCTGCCCCTTCTTCACGACCGCGCCGGATGCGGTCGACCTGTCGTTGGGGGAAGGTGCGCCTGGATGGCGTCGCCTGACGGCGCGCGCATCCGCATCCCCGCAAGCGTGCGGGCGACCCTTGGCGCCTCTTCCCTTTGGTCCTGTCTACGCGAACCTAATAGGATGATCATGATGATGATCATCCGAATGTCAAGCGCCGGATCGTGCACGATCTGCCCGGCGCCGGGCGTTGTGTCGATGCCTCAGCCGAGGTCGATCTTGAGGAGCTGCTTGCCGAGGTTACGGCCTTCGAACAGCCGCATCAGGGTGGCCGGCGCGTTCTCGAGGCCTCGCTGCACATCGGCCCGCGGCGTGATCCGGCCGGCGCGCACCCAGTCGGCGAGGCGGGCGTCGGCCTCCGGATAGTCGCGCTCGTGCTGCGGCGCCAGGAAGCCTTGGAGGGTCGCCCCCGTGAACACCACATTGAAGTAGTTGCGCGGGCCCTCCGGCATCTGCGGGCTGCGCGGGTCGAAGTTGTAGCGGGAGATGGCGCCGCAGATCACCACCCGGGCCCGCTGCGCCAGGCGCGCCAGGGCGTCGTTGAGGATCTCGCCCCCCACATTGTCGAAGAAGATGTCGATCCCGGCCGGTGCGAGTTCCCGCAGCCGCGCGCGCACCTTCTCGTGCTTGTAGTCGATGGCCCCGTCGAACCCGAGTTCCTCCACCAGCCAGGCGCACTTCTCCGCCCCGCCGGCGATTCCGATCACACGGCAGCCGGCGATCTTGCCGATCTGGCCGACCAGCGAGCCGGTGGCGCCGGCGGCGCCCGAGATGACCAGGGTGTCCCCCGCCACCGGCCTTCCCACCTTCACCAGCGCCAGGTAGGCCGTGCGCCCCGTGCCGCCCAGCACGCTCAGCACCGCATCGAGCGGGACGCCGGCGGGCGCCTTGTAGAGGGCCTGAGCCGGCACGGTGGCGTATTGCCGCCAGCCCAGGTGGCCGTAGACGGGGTCTCCCGGCCCGAAATCCGGATGGCGGGATCGCACCACCATCCCGGCGCCCGCCCCCGGCACCACCCCGCCGATCTCCACGGGCGCCATGTAGCCGGCGGCGTTCTCCATCCAGCTCTTCTGGGCGGGATCGAAGCCCAGGTAGGCGGTCTTGACCAGCACCTCGCCGGGACCTGGCTCGGCGACCGGGGCCTGCGCGAACCGGAAGTCGCCGGCCTCAAGCGGCCGGCCGACCGGACGGTTGGCGACAAGCCATTGATGCTGGACTGCGGGCGTCATGGTGTCTTCCTCGCCGTGACTCACGAGGCGCCCGCATCCTGGGCGTAGGCCCAGGCGGCCTCCGCCAGGGGGCGCACACGGGCGGCCTGGTCCGCCGCGCCGTCGGCCGCGGCGTTGCCCTGCAGCGCGCGCCCGACGATGCCCTGGACGATCGCCGCCACCCGGAACAGGTTGTAGGCCTTGTAGAAGCCCAGGTTCGTCAGGGCCGGCCGGCCCACGCGCTCGCAGTAGCGGGCGACGTAGGTTTCCAGGTCGGGGATGCCCAGCCTGGCCAGGTCTTCGCCCAGCAGGCTGCCGCGCGAATCGCCATCGTCGGGGCGGTACCATTCCATGGCGTGGTAGGTCAGGTCGCCGAGCGGGTCGCCGGTGGTCGAGAGCTCCCAGTCCAGCACCGCCACGACCCTGGGCTCCGTCGGATGGACCAGCAGGTTGTGGAACGAATAGTCACCGTGGATCAGCCGCGCCTCCCCAGCCGGCGGCGCGGCCCGCGGCAGCCAGTCCATGAGCCGGTCCATCTGCGGGATGTCCTGGGTGCGCGAGCTTTCGTACTGCTGGCCCCAGCGGGCGATCTGGCGCTCGAAATAGTTGCCCGGCCGGCCGAAGTCGCCCAGGCCCGCGGCCACATGGTCCAGGCTGTGCAACTGCGCCAGCGTGGCGTTGGCGGAATCATAGACCGCCGCGCGCTCGGCCGGCGTCAGGTCGGGCATGGCGCTGATGAGGAACACGCGCCCCGGCACGTGGCGCATCACATAGAACATGGAGCCGAGGACGCTATCGTCCTCGCAGAGCGCCAGCGGCTCGGGGACCGGCAAGCCGCGCTCGAACAGGGCGCGCATGACCCGGAATTCACGGTCGACCGCGTGCGCCGACTTGAGCAGCACGCCCGGCGGCTTGCGCCTCAGGACGTATTTCCGAGCGGGCGTGGTCAGCAGGTAGGTCGGGTTGGACTGGCCGCCCTCGAACTGGCGGACCTCGAGCGGTCCCTCGTAACCGGCGACCCTGTCGCCCAGGTACTGCGCCAGGCGGGCCTCGTCGATGCGGTGGGCCGCCTTCACCGCAACCGTCTGTCCCAGGTATTTCCGCTCGGGCTGGTTCATGGTCGACACCTTCAGGGAACGCAGCCGTCGAGGCGGATGATGGCGCCCGTGGTGAAGCTCGACCGGTCGCTGGCCAGGTAGAGGGCGGTGGTGGCGATCTCCTCGGGGCGGCCGATCCGCTTCAGGGCCGCCCGCGAATTGCGATCCGCCTCCTCGCGCCAGGATCTGGCGATGTCGGTCCAGAAGGGCCCGCACATGATGGCGTTGACCCGCACCTTGGGCCCGAACTCCATGGCGTGGTCCTGGGTCATGATGTTGAGCGCGGCCTTGGCTCCGGCGTAGACAGGATAGGTCGAGCTGGGCGCCACCGCGGCCGTGCTGCTGACGTTGATGATCGCGCCCGAACCCGCCTGAACCATGCGGTCGCCGATCAGGGCGGACAGGCGGAACGGGCCCTTGAAATTGACCCCCACGGTCTTGTCGAAGAGGTCTTCCGTCACCTCGGACGAGCGCGGCGCAGTCGGCGCGATGCCGGCGTTGTTCACCAGCACGTCCACCTTGCCGAACGCATCGTAGGCGGCCTCCACCAGGGCGGGGATGTCGTCCCATCGCCCTAGGTGGCAGGCCACCGGCAGGGCGCGGCGCCCCATGCGCCGGACCTCCTCGGCCACGGCTTCGCAAGGCTCCAGCTTGCGGCTGGCGACAATGACGTCGGCGCCGCTGGCGGCGAACGCCTTGACCATCTCGTAGCCCAGGCCGCGGCTGCCGCCTGTCACCAGGACGACCTTGCCGGTCATGTCGAAGTAGTCGGCCAACGTCCCCTCCCCTGGTTCCGCGCCGGCGGGCGCCGTGAATAGGACGGCCGGGTCAGGCCCGGCCGCCAGTCAGAGGGATCTCAGTCGAGGTGGTAGATGCGCGCGGCGTTGCCGTAGACGATCTTGCCGATGTCCTCGCGGGGGATGTCCTTGAACACCTCCTCCATGTAGTCGGACGGCGCCTGGGCCGAGGTGGCGGGGCCCGGGCTCATGCTGGTCGGGTGCGGGAAGTCGGTCTCGTAGAGGATGTTGTCGGCGCCCAGAATGTCGACGGCCGGCTTCAGCGTCTCCTTCTCGAACCAGAAGCAGCCGTAGATCTGCCGCTTGAAGTACTCCGACGGCAGCAGCTTCATGTGCGGGTTCTCCTTGTGGGCCCCGCAGTTCAGCCACTGGTAGTCCAGACCCGCCAGCAGGTAGGGCAACCAGCCCACGCCGCTTTCCACGGATACGAAGTTCAGCGTCGGGAAGCGTTCGCAGATCCCCCCGCAGGTGAGCTGCGAGATGATCTTGCCGTTGTCCATCGAGAACAGCGCGCCCATGGAAGCGAAGGCCGCATGCCGGCCGACGCTCTCGTGCATCATCTCGAAGTACCACATGTCGCCGGTGCCGATGTGGAAGTTGACCGGCAGCCCCATGTCCTGGGCGGCCGCCCACAGCGGGTTCCATTGCGGGTCGGTGAGCTTCGGCAGGCCGAAGTGCTCGGGCTCGCCGCACATGACGAGGCCCTTGTGGCCCATCTTGGCGGCGCGCTCCATCTCCTTGACGGTGAGGCCCACATCCCAGAACGGAAGCGCCATCTGCGGGACCAGACGCTTGCGGTCGACGCTGGACCAGTCGGTCAGCCAGTCGTTGTAGGCCTGGACGCACAGCAGCATGAGCTGGGAGTCGCCCAGCGCCAGGTAGCGTCCGGCGCCGAACCCCGCCACGTTCGGATAGAGGATCTGGGCCCAGATGCCGTACTCATCCATCTTCTTCAGGCGCGGCGCGGCGGCGTAGAGGGCCGGATCGACCTGTTCGAGGCGCTGCGGGCGCTTGGGCGGATACTCGTGCCAGCCGGCCATCGCCGCGCCGGCCGCGGCGCCAGTGCGGTCGCCGCCGAAGAACCAGGCGTCCTCGTTCATGCTGGGGTCCCACTTCACGTGCGGGACCTTGTCGCCGTATTTCGCCACCGAGATACGGGACGTCCACAGATCGTAGGGCTCGATCACGTGGGTGTCGGTATCGATAACTTTGAATTCCTTGACGATAGCGTTCACTTCGATTCCTCCGTCCACCGCCGTCCAGGGTCGCCGCCCGGCGCCCTTGTTGATTTAGGACAGATCATGATGATGATTATCATCATAGTCAATACGCGATTCAGGCAAGGATGATGCGGGCCAGGATGTTGTGCTGGATCTCCTGCGAGCCGCCGTAGATCGTGGCGGCGCGGCTGTTGAGATACTTGGCCGTGGGCGTGGGCGCGTAGTCCGGTCCCACCGGCGGCTCAGTGGCCGACATCCCCAGCACCGACCGCTGGTCGGCAATCCCACAGGGCCCCAGCGCGCCCATCCCCAGTTCGGTGATCTCCTGCAACAGGGTGCTGACCGCGACCTTCAGGCGCGAGGCGACGGAATCGCCCACCTCGCGTCCGGCGGACAGCGCTGCGGCCACCCCGCGCTCGACGACGTCCAGCGCCTGCAGCTCGATGTCGAGTTCCGCCCAGCGCCGTCGGAACGCCGCGTCCTCGTCCCACCAGCCTTCCGCCTCGGCGATGGTGCGGGCGCCCTGCAGCTGGGCCGTGAGCCGGCTCGCCGCCGCGCCGGCCCCGCGCTCGAACTCCAGAAGGTGCTTGGCCACCGTCCAGCCCTGGTTCTCCTCGCCCATGCGATTGCGGACCGGGATGCGGACGTCGTCGAGGAACACCTGGTTCACCTCGTGCTCGCCCGAGATGCTGATGATCGGGCGCACGGTGATCCCCGGCGCATCCATCGGGGTGAGCAGGAAGGTGATGCCCGCCTGCGGCCGGCCCTCGGTCGCGGTGCGGACCAAGAGGAACATCCAGTTCGCGTGGTGGGCGTGCGTCGTCCAGATCTTGGACCCGGCGACCACATAGTCGTCGCCGTCTCGCACCGCGCGCGTCTGCAAGGAGGCCAGGTCCGAACCCGACTGCGGCTCGGAGTAACCCTGGCACCAGTAGTGCTCCCCCGACAGCATGGGGGGCAGGAAGAAAGCCTTCTGCTCCGGCGTGCCGTAGCGCATCAGCACGGGGCCGCACATCTGCAGCCCCATCGCCGGCAGGGTCGGGGCGCCAGCGCGGGCGCACTCGTCGGCGAAGATGAACCGCTGCATGGGCGTCCAGCCCGGCCCGCCATGCTCTTTCGGCCAGGCGGGGGCCGCCCAGCCCTTTTCATGGAGGATCCGGTGCCAGAGCCGGCAGAGCTCGCCCTCGGCGAACACGCCGGCTTGCCGGGCGTTCCACGCCCGCAGCTGCGGCGTCAAAGCCGTGTCCAGGAATGCGCGCACCTCGTCGCGGAAGGCGACGAGGCCGGGATCGAGGTCTCCAGCCATGTGCGTGTCCCTCGGGCTCAGGCGGCGGCCTGGCGCGGCGCGGCGCGTTCGGCGTACTTGCCCAGCTCCAGCCGGGCGACGGTGCGGGCGTGCACCTCGTCCGGCCCGTCGGTGATCCGGTGGATGCGGTTGGAGGCGTAGAGCTCGGCCAGGCCGAAGTCGGCCGTGACGCCGGCGCCGCCGTGCGCCTGGATGGCGTCGTCGATCACCTTGCAGGCGATGCGCGGCGCCGCGACCTTGATCATCGCGATCTCGCCGCGGGCGCTCTTGTTGCCGGCCACGTCCATCATGTAGGCGGCCTTCAGGCAGAGCAGGCGGCACATCTCGATGTCGATGCGCGCCTCGGCGATGCGCTGTTCCCACACCGAGTGCTCGGCGATGGCCTTGCCGAAGGCGGTGCGCGTCAGGAGGCGCCGGCACATCTTCTCCAGGGCCACCTCGCAGGCGCCGATGATGCGCATGCAGTGGTGAATGCGGCCAGGACCCAGGCGGCCCTGCGCGATCTCGAACCCGCGGCCCTCGCCCAGGAGTATGTTGCCCGCCGGCACGCGGACGTTCTCCAACAGGATCTGGGCATGGCCGCCGTGGCTCTCATGCTCGTAGCCGAACACCGGCAGCATCCGTTCGATGGTCACGCCCGGCGTGTTGGCGGGCACCAGGATCATCGACTGCTGGCTGTAGATGTGAGCGGCGGGGTCGGTCTTGCCCATCAGGATATGGATCTCGCAGCGCGGATGGCCGGCGCCCGACGAGAACCACTTGCGGCCGTTGATCACATAGTGGTCGCCGTCGCGCTCGATGCGGGTTTCGATGTTGGAGGCGTCGGACGAGGCCACCGCCGGCTCGGTCATCAGAAAGGCCGAGCGGATCTCGCCGTTCATCAGCGGCCGCAGCCAGCGCTCCTTCTGCGCCAGGGAGCCGTAGCGCATCAGCACTTCCATGTTGCCGGTGTCGGGGGCCGAGCAGTTGAACACCTCCGAGGCCCAGCTCACCTTCCCGAGAACCTCGGCGACAGCCGCGAACTGCAGGTTGGTGAGCTGCAGGCCTTCGAACTCGAAGGTGTCGTCCACATGGGTCTGGCCGCTGTGCGGCGGCATGAACATGTTCCAGAGGCCCTCGGCCTTGGCCTTCGCCTTCAGCTCGTCGACGATCGGCACGGCCTTCCAGCGGTCGCCGTCGTGCTCCTGGCGCAGATAGGTCTCGCGGTTCGGATGGATGTGCTCGTCCATGAACCCCTGGACGCGGCCGATCAGGCGCTTGGTTTCGTCGGAATGCTCGAAGATCACGGCGGACCCTCCCCAGGGTGCTGAAGTCTGTTGTTGCGGATCAGGCTTCCAGAACGACCACGGAGAAGCCCTTCGCGATGGGCGCTGGCCCCATGGCGCTCCTTCTCCGAACATCTCGCCTTTCGGATATTGATCATAATGATCATGATAGTTTATGGTCAAGGACGCAAGACCAAGAAATTGGCAGGATCACGCGGGCCGGGGCTGTCGATCGCGGTCCCATTTCCGGAGACGGCCCATGAGCGACATCCTCTTGATCGATGATCCCGCACCCTTCGTACGCCGGCTGACGCTGAACCGCCCGGAGAAGCGGAACGCGCTTTCGAATGCGCTTCGGGCCGCGCTGTACGCCGCCCTCGAAGCCGCCGACGCCGACCCCGAGGTGCGGGTGACCATCCTGCGCGGCGCGGGAACCTGCTTCTCCGCCGGTTATGACCTGGGGGGTGGGGCGCGGCCGCCCTACCCCTATGAAACCGCGGCCGGCGCGGGCCAGTGGGCCCGTCACGTGGTCGAGGGCTGTTTCAAGGTCTGGGACCTGGCCAAGCCGGTGCTCGCCCAGGTGCACGGCTGGTGCCTGGCCGGCGGCTCCGAGCTCGCGACCGCCTGTGACCTGGTCTACGTCGCCGAGGACGCCCAGATCGGCTATCCGCCGGTGCGCATGATGAGCCCGCCGGACAACCAGTTCCACGCCTGGCTCTGCGGCCTGCGTCCGGCCATGGAGATGATGCTGACCGGCGACGCTATCGACGGGCTGGAGGCGGTGCGCGTGGGCTTCGCCAACCGCGCTTTCCCGTCCGACCGCCTCGAAGACCAGGTGCTGGCCATGGCCGAACGGATCGCCAAGATCCCCACCGACGTGCAGCAGATGAACAAGCGGTCCGTGCATCGGGCCATGGAGATCATGGGCCTCCGCGCGGCGATCCGGGCCGGCACGGAGATCCAGGCGCTCGCCCTCACCACGCCGTCCAGCCGCGAAACCTTCGCGCGGTTCAGCGAAGGGGTCTCCCAGGCGCTCGATGCGCGTGACGGCGCCTTCGGCGACTATCGCACCCGCGGTTGAACGGCCCTATCTCGACGCTGACCGGGGGCTCCCGGCAGGCTCGCCCAGCGGCGGGGTGACCGACGCCGGCAGGCGACCTGGCCGGAAGAGCTTGAACAGTTCGCCGTCGATCAGGGCATGCTGGCGCTCGACCGGCCAGTCGGCGGAATCGAACAGCACCTGGACCGCCATGCCGATGAGAAGGGTGAGGATCCGCCGCGCCTCGTCAGCGAGGTCGACGCCCGGCGTCATCGCGCCCTTGGCGTCCAGGTCCTGCATGATACGCAGGATATTGCCGCGCGTGCGCAGGATGCAGGCCCGCTGGGCGGTGGCGATCTCCTCGTCCGCCACTGCGCGGGCCCAGAAGGCCAGCCAGATCTTCCATTCGATGAGCTGCTCTTCGCCCACGGGCATGAGCTGGGTCAGATAGGCTTTCAGGTCGCCGTCGGCTGCGGCCAGGGCCGTTTCGCACCGCTCGGACGCCCGGTCGATGCTGGCGTTGTAGGTAAGGAACAGCAGTTCGCGCTTGTTGTGGAAATAGTGCGAGACGATCGCCGTGCTGCACTCGGCCGCCTCCGCCACGTCACGCACGGTGACGGCGTCCAGCCCCGCCCCGGCGATGAGCCGGGAGGCCACGGCGATGACCTGGCGACGGCGCTCCTGATGATCCACAAAAACCGGCATTGACACCCTTATAAAACGCTTGTCATATAACGACGATCACATGATGATCATCATAATAAACTTTGGTTGGAGGAACCCGGAATGAAGGATCGCCACCGCCGCCCCTAGTGGCTTGAAAATGACCCGTGGGCAAGTCTCCGCTCACGCTGGTCGAGTTTTCCACGCGCCTGCCCAAGTAGTCCACATCGAAAGACCGCTCTCGCGACAGCTTGAGCGAACGCGATCCTACGCCTCGAGCGTGGATTCGCGAGGCTAGACTGGACGATGCCGATGACGACGATTGAAACGGTGCGAGACACGCCAGCCGACTGGACGCCGCCCATGGCCGCCGAGGCGTCTCTTCCCGCAAGAAGCTTTGGCCATCTGCTCGACGGCGAGCACACCCAGACCAGGACGGTCTGGCTGAAGGTGAGGTGATCCCTGTGTCCCAGACTGTTGACCAACCATTCCCCATCGCGACCTGCGAACACCTGTCCGTCGACGTCCTGGTTCGCCGGCTGCAGGACCGCGTTGAGATCCTCGAGACCCTGTACGCCTACTGTCGCCACGCCGATCAGCTCAACGGCGACGCCATGGCCGACCTGTTCGTCGAGGACTGCATCACCAACTTCGTGCCTGGCGGCGAGGAAAAGATCCTGCGCGGCCGGGAGGCGCTGCGAGGGTTCCTCAACGGCGCGCTGGGCGTCACCGTCAGCGGCAGCCACCACATCACCAATGCGGAGCTGATCTTCGAGACGCCCGATCGGGTGGCGCTGCATTGCTACATGTACTCCTGGCAGCGGTTCCAAGGCTTCCCGGCGACGCCGGACTGCCACCGCTGGGGACGCTACGAGAACCGTTTCGCCCGCACCGCCCAGGGCTGGCGGATGGACCGCCTGAAGCTGGTGTCGGCCGGCGAGTACGGCGGCGCGCGCATCGGCGAACAACTCGGCCGCCCGTTCCCGCCCAGCTTCGAATGACGCCGCCCTGAAGGGCGCCGCGCAATCCCGACAAGAACAGACGTCGACGTCCTCGGGGGAGGAAACCCAGATGAAGCACATATTCCGTATCGCCCGGCGATCCGCCCGCAGCCTGCTGCTGGTCTGCGCGGCGCCGGCCGCGCTGAGTTGGACTGGCGCCGCACGGGCCGACGAGGCGCAACCCGCCGCGCTCGAGGAGGTGATCGTCACGGCCCGCAAGCGTGATGAGAACATCCAGAACATCCCGGTGGCGGTGACCGCCGTCTCGGCCAAGAAGCTGGACGACTACGGCCTGCGAGACATGGAATCGATCGCGCGGGCGACGCCCCAGTTGAACATCGTCCGTGGCAACAGCGGCTCGGGCGCCACCATCAGCCTGCGCGGGATCGGCTCCACCTTCACCAGCATCGGCATCGAGCAGTCGGTCGCGGTGAACCTGGACGGCGTCTATTACGGCCAGGGCCGGATCATCAACGAAGGCTTCTTCGACATGAAGCAGGTGGAGATCCTGCGCGGACCTCAGGCCCTGTTCTTCGGCAAGAACGCCTCGGCGGGGGTGATCTCCTTCCGATCGGCCGATCCGAGCGACCACTTCGAAGCCCTGGGTCGGGTCGGCTACGAGTTCAAGTCCAAGACCGCCAGTGCGGAAGGCGTGGTGTCCGGCCCGGTCACCGACACGCTCGGCCTGCGCCTGGCGGTGCGCTACTCCGACATGTCCGACGGCTACATGGAGAACATCGCCCCGGCCACGACGCTCACCACGCTCAACATCGCCAACGGGGTGTCCACGGTCCACGCCGTGCCGGCGCCGGTCCGCGACGTTCCCGGCGAACGCGACGTCTCCGCGCGGCTGACCGCCCTCTATCGGCCTTCGGACCAGTTCAGCCTGACGGCCAAGGGCTCGATCACCCGCTATCGCGTCGAGGACGCCACCTGGAACTATGAGCTCATCGACTGTCCGCTCGGCCACGCCCAGGTGAACCCGACCGAGACCTGCGGCGCCGACCGGCGGATGCAGCAGAACGACGTGCCGGCGGACATCGCCGCCACTAATCCGCTGCTCGGCCGCCACGGCGGGCGGCTATACCAGGACTATGACGCCTACGCCTTCAGCGCGAATGCGGCCTACACCGCCGACAAGGTGGACATCACCTCGGTCACGGGCCTGCACCGCTTCGTCAACTACTTCCTGGGCGACTACGACTTCACCGGCGCGGCCAACGGCGGCACCTGGGGCTCGGAGCGGTCGAAGTACAAGGCCTTCTCCGAGGAAATCCGGGCGCAGACCAAGCTCGACGGGCCGCTGAACTTCATGGCGGGCGTCTACTACCAGAACACCCGCCTCGACTTCGACCAGCAGATCATCTTCCCGGGCGCCCTGGAGAACTCGGCGGCGACCGATCCGACCAAGCGCTACATCACCGTAGCCAAGCTCTCCTACACCGACGGGACCACCTTCGCCGGCTTCGCCCAAGCGCAGTGGAGGTTCACGCCGCAATTGGAGCTGGATGTCGGCGCGCGCTACACGCACGAGACCAAGGACTCGCAGTTCGTCCAGCCCTATGTGATCGCGGCCTACCAGCCGGTGTTCCGCCAGAACCATCCGCTCGCGGCCAACCAGAGCTTCAACAACCTCTCGCCCGAGGTCACCCTGACCTGGAAGCCGACGGACGACGTGACCGCCTTCGTGGGCTACAAGAAGGGCTTCAAGTCGGGCGGCTTCTCCGGCAGCGCCCTGGACAGCGCCGTGGGAAACACCACCGTCGGCGACCTCGCCTTTTCGCCGGAAAAGGCCAAGGGCGTCGAAGGCGGGGTGCGGGCGATCCTGTTCGACCGGCGCCTGCGCCTGTCGCTCGACGCCTACCGCTACACCTACGACGACCTGCAGATCGACTTCTTCGACGCCGCCAAGATCCAGTACATCACCAAGAACGCGGGCGCGGCGCGGGCGCAGGGGGTCGAGTTCGAGGCCGAGTGGGCGCCGCCGGCGCTCACCGGCCTCGTCCTGCACGGCAGCCTCGCCTACAACCGGTCGCGTTACACCAGCTTCGCCGACGCCCCCTGTTGGGGCGGCCAGACGCCGGCCCAGGGCTGCACCATCGTCACCGCCCGGCCTATCCAGGACCTGAGCGGCCACGCCACCGCGCTTGCGCCCAAGTGGACCGGCGCGCTCGAGGCCAACTACGAGCATGACGTGGCGGAGAGCCTGGTGTTCGGCGCCAGCGTGAACCTCCGCTACGCCAGCGGATACTTCGCGAACGCCTTCGGCAATCCAAATGCGAAGCAGGGGTCCTACTCGACGCTGGATGCGGCGCTGCGGCTGACGACCAAGGACCAGCGCTGGCAGGTCGCCGTCATCGGCAAGAACCTCACCGACAAGTACGTGGCCTACTACATCGGCGACGCGCCCAGTTCCGGCAGCGGGACCGGCACGGCCGCGGCCGTGCGCTCTGACCTGGCGGCCGCCCCCAACCTGCCCCGCACTATCGCCGTGCAACTGACCTGGAAGTACTAAGCCGCGAGTCCGCTCGCGGCGCGCGCCAAGCGGAGAATGTCATGACCAGCGTGCTCACCTCGGCCAAGCCCATTTCGACGCGCAGGCCGGACACCATGCGCGACCTCGAGCGGCGCATGGTCGCCCACCTGGCGGCCGGCGGAACGACCGACCTGGCCAATGCGCCGATGAGCGTCTCGCCGCGCGAGTACACCGACCCCGCCCGGCTCGAGGCCGAACGGCGGGAACTGTTCGGCAAACTGCCGCTGCTGGCGGGCCTCTCTCAGGACCTCGCCCAGCCCGGCGACATGATGGTGTTCGACGCCGCCGGCCCGGCGATCCTCATCGTGCGCGGCCAGGACGGCAAGGCGCGAGCATTCCTCAACATGTGCGCCCACCGCGCCGCGCGCCTGGTGAACGAATGCCAGCGGCGCAAGCTGGTGGTGTGCCCCTTCCATGCCTGGAGCTTCGACCTCGAGGGCCGGCTGGTCGCCGTGCCCGGCGAGGACGCGTTCGAGGGCGTCGACCGCGCGACCCGCAGCCTGGTCCGTGTCCCGGTCGGCGAATGGGGCGGCATGATCTTCGTGAAGGCCCACGCCGGCGAGGAGGAGATCGACGTCGAGGCCTGGCTGGGCGACATGGGCCCGCAACTGCTGGCGCTCGACCTGGCCGGCGCCCGGCCCATCAAGCAGGACCGCCTCGACACCGAGGCCAACTGGAAATACTGCCTCGACACCTATGGCGAGGCCTATCACTTCAAGGCCTTGCATACGACGACCTTCGGCGTGCGAACCCGCAGCAACGTCGCCCTCTACGACAGCTTCGGCCCCCATTACCGCGTGGGCTTCACCGCCTTCGCCTACGAGGAGCTGGTCGGCAGGGACGAAGGGGAATGGCCCGACACGCCCTACGGCGGCAGCCACTTCATCTTCCCGAACTCCATCGTCTACGGCGCCCCGATGGCAGGCGGCGGCGGCATGATCGGCATGTACCGGCTCTATCCGGGCGACGAACCCGGCCGAAGCCACACGCTCCTGTCCGTGCACCGCGCCGCCGACGCCCCGCAGGCGACCCCGGACGCCGATTTCGCAGCCGCCCACGACTATATCGTCCAGGTGGTCTCGACCGAGGACTACAGCGTCTCCAAGGAAGGCCAGCGCAACCTGGAGAACGCCCCGCCCGGCTTCCAGGTGGTGTTCGGACGCAACGAGGCCGCGCTACAGGACGTCCATCGCAACATCGCCGCCGCCATCGGCGTCCCAGTGGAGTAGCGGCCATGTCCGTCTACCTGCACGTGACCCTGGAGATCCACGCCGCCGGGCTCGGCCGGTTCCTGGCGGTGATGGAGGAGACCGCGGTCCCCGTCCTGGAGCGCGAAGGCTGGCGCCTGGCCGGGGCCTTCGTCCAGCGAACCGGCCGGCTCGGAAACGTCATCGACCTCTGGGAGCTGGACGACTTCCAGCACTATGACCGGGCGCTGAAGGTCCTGGGCGCGCATCCGGCCTTCCCCGCCTTCAAGTCGGTGCTGGAGGAGACGGTGATCAGCGAGACCGTCATCTTCGCCGACGCGGCCTCGTACATGCATCCAAGGCGCGAGCCCGAGGTCGCCACGACAGGCGACCACAAGCCGACGCCTCAGCTCGCCTAGATCGAAATCCATCGGCGCGGCAACTTCAGGCCGAGGGGCCGCACCTCGCCGGGCCTCAATGCGTGCAGCTTCACCATCCGAGGCGAAAGCTCGGCGATCGCATGGACCGGCTCCAGACCGGCCACCGGGCTTGCGGCGACACGCCCGATCTGCATGGCGTTGTCGATCGCGGTCCATTCCGCCTTCGCGCGGTCCAGATGGCCGACGGCGAAGAAATGCCTGAGGGGCGCGGCCTCGCCCGGCAGCTCCACCATGACCCCGATCATCCAGCCGCCCGCCATGGCGGGTGGCTAGCACGCCGCAACAGCGACATCGACCCCGGCGCCGATTTCCCTATGGCGCCGCGCGCCACGCCGCCCCAACATGGAGGGGGCTTGCTGAGGGCTTCGGCCGCGTCTCCGCGCTCGGGCCCCCTCGATGGGCCGGACGTGCGATCTGACGGTACCGCTGGGAGGTTTTGATGGATTTTTCCGACAGTCCCGAAGAGGCGGCGTATCGCGCCAAGGTGCGGGCCTGGCTGGACGCCAATGCCCCCAAGGAGGGGTTCAGCCACACGGAAGGGCTGACCATCGCCGACGAGATCGCCAGGGCCCGGGCCTGGCAGACCAAGAAGGCCGCCGCCGGCTACGCCCAGATCACCTGGTCCAAGGCATGGGGCGGGCCCGGCGGAACCCCGATGCAGCAGGTGATCTACAATCAGGAGGAGGCCAGGTACGACCTCGCTTCGCCCTATTTCACCCTGGCGCTCGGCATGTGCATCCCCACCGTGATCGCCGTCGCCGACGAGGCCACCAAGCAGCGGTTCGTGGGCCCGGGCCTGCGGGGTGAGGACATCTGGTGCCAGCTGTTCTCCGAGCCCACCAGCGGTTCCGACGCTGCGGCCGCCCGGACCATGGCGGTCCGCAACGGCGACGAATGGACGGTCAACGGCCAGAAGGTCTGGACCTCCGGGGCGCACCTCAGCGACTACGGCCTGTTGCTGACCCGCACCAATGTCGACGTCCCCAAGCACAAGGGGATGACGATGTTCTGGATCGACATGAAGTCGCCGGGCGTCGAGGTCCGCCCGATCCACCAGATGTCCGACACCCTCGGATTCGGCTTCAACGAGGTGTTCTTCACCGACCTCCGCATCCCCGACAGCCAGCGGCTGGGCGAGGTCGGCGAGGGCTGGAAGGTGGCGATCGTCACCCTGATGAACGAGCGCCTCTCCATCGGCGGCGGCGCCGGCCCGGACTACTCCGACTTCATGCGGCTGGCCCGGGACGTGACGGTGGAGGGCGCCAGCGCCCTGCACAATCGAGCCTTCCGCGAGAAGATCGCCGATTGGTACGTGCAGACCGAGGGCCTGCGCCATACCGCCATGCGGACAATCACCGCCCTCTCCCGCGGCCAGACCCCCGGTCCGGAAAACTCCATCGGCAAGATCGTCGGCGCCAATCAGGCCCAGGACATGGCCCGGGAAGCGACGGACATGCTGGATCAGTTCGGGATCATCAGCGACCCTGACCTGGCCCCGTTCGAAGCGATGTTCCAGACCCAGCTCCTGCGCTCGCCCGGCGGCAGGCTCGCCGGCGGCACCGACGAGATCCTGAAGAACATTCTCGCAGAGCGGGTCCTGGGCCTGCCCGGCGAAATCCGTCTCGATAAGGACGTCGCGTTCAAGGACATACCGAGCGCGCGATAGGCGGCCGTCCGGCCGCTCAGATCGGCCTGGCGTCCACCAGGTCGACGTTCACCTCCGGCGGCAGGCTGAGGACGTTCAACAGGATCTGCGACAGGGCCCCGGGGCTCACCGGGACTCCCGTGGGCCCGCCGCTGGCCTGGATGGCCTCCACGAACTCCGCCCTCAGGTCGGCGTCCCAGCCGCCGCCGCCGGTCCCGCCGGCCATCGAGCCGATCCGCAGCACCGTGATGCGGATGGGCTCGCCCTTCAGCTCGACGCGCAGGCCCAGCGACAGGGTCTCCAGGCCAGCCTTGGTCGCCCCATAGACCGCCAGGAACTTGCGCGGCGTGCGGGCCGCCACCGACGAGACGTTGACGATGTCGCCGCCGCCGGCCGCGCGCAGGTGCGGCAGCGCCGCACGGACGCACCAGATCGCGCCCAGCAGGTTGGTGGTCACGTGTCGCTCGATCAGCTCGGCCGGGCTCACGTCCACCTTCAGCGGATGGTAGAGCGCGGCGTTGTTCACCAGGGCGTCCAGGCCGCCCAAGCCCTCGGCGGCCTGGTTGATCGCCGCCTCCACGGAGGCCAGGCTGGTCACATCCACCGGAACGGCCAGCGCCCGCTCGCCGAGGGCGGCGGCGGCGTCACGCAGGTCGTCGGACGGACGGGCCAGCAGCGCCACCTTCGCGCCCGCCTCGATCAGGTCCTGCGCCATCCGCCGGCCCAGGCCCCGGGACGCGCCGGTGATCGCGACGCGCCTGTCATTCAGCGAGGCCACGGGGCTCAGGCGTCCGACAGCAGGTCGCCGAACCGGGCGCGATAGGCCGGGAACTGGCGCGGCAGGTCCAGCTCGGCGATCCCGAAGTCCTCCATGTTGTAGATGTGCTTGCCGTGGCCGGTGGAATGCTGCGCGCCGATATGGTCCCTCAGCCGCTGTTCGTAGACGGCGGTCCACGGCAGGTCGAAGGCGTCATAGATGCGTCGGACCGTGCCGATCGGGTCGCCCACCGTGTCCCGGTAGGCGACGTCCACAAAATGCTTGTCGACCTTGGGGTCCGCGCGGCTCTCAGTCCCCCGCTCCAGCGCCGCGCCGAAGTGGCCCCGCACCGAGCGGGCGAGCGCCTTGGGCTCCAGGATTTCCGCCACGTCGGGGAAGCGCACCTGGCGCAGGGCGCGGATCATGTTGGCCAGGGAGGCCACCATCTTGGCCGGCTCGCGGTGGGTCTGGATGATGCAGGCGTCGGGATAGGCCGCCAGCAGGTCGTCGATCATCAGCAGGTGCGGCGGCGACTTGAGCGTCCAGCGTCCGCGCGGCCCCTTCCACTGCAGCTGCTGCAGGACGCGCCGATGGGTGTTGAAGACGCCCTCCGGCCGCTCGTGGGTCAGCCAGTCGATGTACTTCGGCACGGCGAAGGAGGCCCAGAAGTTGGAGCTGGCGAAGTGGTATTGGGTGATCGAGTTGCACTCCTGCGGCCCCCGGGCGTCGAAGTGGTGCATGGTGGCGAGCTCAGGCGCGGCGGCCAGCATCGCCGCGTAGCCCGCCTCGGCTCGGGCGATGCGCGGGTCGGTGTCCCAGGTCGCCATCTCGGGGGCCGGCCAGGGCGACTGCACTTCCCAGTCGATCGGCGCGCGGCACACCGGATCCAGCGCCAGCAGCTCGAACAGCCAGGTGGTGCCGGTCCGCGGCAGGCCGGTGACAATGAGCGGCCGCTCGATGGGCCCAAGCAGGATCTGCGGATTGTTGCGGGCGTCGTCCTCCAGATGGAGGCGGGTCTCCAGCAACGCGACCGCCTGGGCCGCGACGGCCTCACGCAGGCGATCGGCGCAGGCCATGTCCTCCACCGCCTCGACCAGCTTGCCGAGGCCGGTGAGGAACGTCTTGTCGGCGCCCCACTCGGAAAGCCCGGTGTTGCGCTCGGCGGCCACGCAGAGTTCGGCGGCGTCGAGCCGCGTGCGGGGCGCATCCTGGACCGTCATGTCGTCATTCACTCCCTAGATGTCGGCGCAGGTAGCCGGTCGCCTCGCGCCACGACGCGGCGCTGGCTTCGGCGTTGTGCATGTGCGGCGCGTCCGCGCTGAAGGCATGGCCGGCGCCTGGATAGAGCCGGCTTTCATAGCGGCCGCCCCACTGGTCGAAGCGGCGGCGGATCTCGTCCAGGACCGCGGGCGGCAGCACCGCGTCCTGGTCGCCGCTGATCATCAGGACGGGACTGCGGATCGCCCAGATCAGGTCGATCGCGTGAATCGGACGCTTGGGCGTCAGCGCCTCGAAGGTCGGCTGGCTGGGGAAGAACAGCACGGTCGCCGCAATGCCCCGGTCGAGGCTCGCGCCCAGCATCGTCAGGGTCGCACCGGTGCAGTAGCCCCAGAGCGCTACGCGCGTCGCGTCCACGTTCGCCTGCGTCCGCGCCCAGTCGACGCCCGCAAGCACGTCGAAGGCCGCGGCCCGGAAATCCAGCTCGCCGATCGCCGCCATCACCTCGGTGAAGTCGGTGTAGTCGTCCGGCCGCGAGGGCCCGCGGCCGCGATAGTAGTCCGGCGTGATCGTCACATAGCCAAGCGCGGCGAGCTCGCTGGCTGTGCGCTGGCCGAACCGGTTCGGGCCCATGGCCTCGGCGCCGAACGCCACCGCCGGAAAGGGCCCCGGCCCCTCCGGTTCGGCGACGAAGGCGCTCGTCTCAGCGCCGTCGAAGGTCTTGAGGGTGATCGTCCGCGTCGCCACGCGGTGGGGCGGCTGGCTCATGGAACGCCTCGGACCACCGCGCCCGCATCCACGAGGTCCTGGCGCTCATCCGGGCCGAAACCATAGTCCGCCAGGACCGCGTCGCTGTGCTCGCCGATAGCCGGGCCGATGGTGTCCAGCCGGATGGTCGCGTCGTCGAACCACCAGAAGGCGCCCACGTGCTCGAAACGGCCATAGCGGGTGTTCTCGTAGACCGTCGCGATACGGGTCTTCAGGCTCTCCGGATCGGAGAGGAACGTCTCGCGCTGGTTCGTCCGCACCGGCGCGCTGGGCACGCCCGCCTCGGCGAGCTTGCCGAGCGCTGTCCCGCGCGGCAGTCCCGCCAGGAACGCGCCGATCCGCTCGCGGCTCTCGCCGCCCGCCACCGCATGAAGGCTCGCCGCCTCGGCCTTGCGCAGGGCGGCGATGGCGATCCAGCCGTCCGCGCATTCATAGATGCCGTGCTCCGGAGAGGCGCCGGTCTGTTCGTTGTTCAGCGTCTGGAAGGGGGTCAGGCGGCCTTCGGCCTCGATCGTCTCGCCGACCGTCAGCAGTCCCGCGCCCAGCAGCGAGGCGGCTGTCGCCTGCCCCTCACCCGTGCGGTTGCGATGGTAGAGCGCCAGCAGGGTGGCCATCACCGACCCCATCGCCGCCAGGTGGTCCATGAACCCGAAGCGGTGCCAGTGCGGGGGATTGCCCACGCCCGCCCCGGCCTTCTCCCAGCCGGTCATCGCCTGGGACATCTGGTCCATGCCGGGCCAGTCCTTGCGGGCGCCTTCCGGCCCGTAGGTGCTGACGTGCGAATAGACGAGGTCGGGCTTGATGGCCCGCAGGCGCTCGAAGCTGAGACCCAGCTTGTGGGCCGCGGGCATGCGCATGTTGTGGTGGACGATGTCGGCCTGGCTCACCATCCGGCGCACCACGTCCTGGGCGGCCGGATGCTTCATCTCCAGGGCCAGGTCGCGTTTGTTGCGCTGGCAGCCCATGAAGGCGCCTTCGGCCTGCGGGCGCATCTGCTCGCCCTTGGGGGCCTCGACCTTGACCACGTCGGCGCCGAGGTCGGCCATCAGCATCGGCGCCAGCGGCCCGGCCAGGTGCGAGCCGAAGTCGATCACCTTCAGGCCCGCCATCGGCGCGCTCAGGGTTGCGCCTGTCGCCTCGGCCGCCAGCGGCGCGCCCTGCCAGGCGATCGAATCCTCCAGCGGCCCGGCGGCGTTCCGCACCTGCATCGGCGGATCGATCCGCAGCGGGTGGCCGGGTTGCAGGGTGCGGCCGAACTTCGGATCGGCGACCTCGACCACATAGTCGTTCACCACGCATTCCGGGTCGCGATAGAGCAGGCCCATGTCCAGCGCCGGCTGGGCCGGAATGTCGTTGGTCCAGTATTCCTGCAGCCAGGTGGCGCTGGGGTGCGTCAGCATCACCGCGACGTTGGCCGCATAGTTGGGGAACATGAACGTCGGCGGCGAGCGCGCCGCCAGTTCAGCCTTCTGCGCCTCGGATATCGCCGCCAGCTCGCGCTTCATCAGCGGCGTCTCGTCCGGGCAGCGCATGATGTGGATCCAGACGCCGTCGCCACACTCGAACAGGCCCGGCGGCCGGCCCTTGGGCATGCCTGTCGCCAGCCCTTGCGACGGGCGCTCGACGCGGTACCAGTGCATCGCCATCGGCACCAGGGCGCCTTGTGCGAGGCTCGTGCGCGCCACGCCGCCGCGGCCGGTCGTCTGCCGCGCGACCAGCCGCGCCATCACGGCGTCGGCCGCCAGGTAGGCGGCGCACCAGTCGGCCAGCGGAAAGCGCAGGTGGATCGGTCCGTCGCGGTGGCGCCCCTGCTGCTCGTCCATCAGGCCCAGGTGCGCCAGCACCAGCGTGCCGCGCGGCGGGACCTCCTCGAGCGCATGTCCGACGGGATAGCCGGTGATGGTGACGATGATCAGCCGTGGGTGGCGGGCCGCCAGGGTCTGGTCCTCCAGGCCGAGCCGCCGCGCCTGCTTCGGCGTCAGGTCGAGCAAAAGCACATCGGCCCCGGCGATCAGTTCGTCGAGCCGGCCGCGATCCGCCTGCAGGTCCAGCGCGACCCGCCGCTTGCTGCGGTTCCACACCGAAAATCCGGCGCTGTCCTGGTCCTCGTCGCCGCCGGGCGGTTCGACCTTGATGACCTCGGCGCCGGCCTCGGCGAGCAGCAGGGACGCCACCGGGCCCGCGATCCCGCTTGTCAGCTCGAGCACCCTCAGGCCGGCCAGAATCCCCGCCATCCAAACGTCCTCCGCAACTCTTGGACAGGCCTTCCGGGGCGCCGTCTCGTTTCGATTTCACCCTTACCACGGGGTCGAGCGCGCGGCGTGGAACGCCGGCGCCTAACCCAGCGGTCCGACCAGCTCCTCCGTCACCGCCCATAGCCGCTCGGCGGCGTCGGGGTCGCGGGCGTGCGCCGCCCAGCCCTCCCAGGGCGGCGTCTGCGTCCCGACCGGCTCGGCCTCGGCGCAATTCTCCAGGTAGAGCCCGCCGACCGCTTCCAGCTCCGGCGCGGTCGCCGCCCAGACGCTGGTCGCCGCGCCCTGGGCCGCGGTCTTCAGGTTCGGGGCCGGCGCGCCGTCCGCCGTCAGCAGGCCGTTGACGATCATCCGCTCGGTGGAGATGTGACGCTGCAGGCGCGTCAGGATCGACCCCGGCATGACCGAGTTGGCGACGACGCCGTCGCCGGCGAACCGGCGGGTGAACGCCATCGCATGCAGGATGTTGGCGGTCTTCGACTGGCCATAGGCCTCGAACGGATCGAAGGCGCGTCCCCGGTAGTGGATGTCGTCGAACACCACGGGCGAGCGCTTGTGCGCCGCGGAGGAGACCACGACGACCCGGGACAGCGCCGCCCGGCGCAGTCGCGGCAGCAGCAGGCTGATCAGCAGCGCATGGCCCAGGTGGTTGGTGGCGAACCGCTGCTCCAGCCCCTCCGGCGTCCAGATATCCGGCGTCATGGAGATGCCGGCATTGGCGATCAGGGCGTCCAGCGCGGGCGCCGTGGCTGCGATCCAGTCCGCGCAGGCGCGCACCGATCCGGTCTGCGTCAGGTCCAGTTCGCCGACGAGCACCTGCGGATTTCCCGTCTCGGCCGAGATCGCCGCCGCCGCGGCCCGGCCCGCGACGGGGTCGCGCACCGCCAGCAGCACTCGCGCGCCGGCGCCCGCAAGCGCCAGCGACGTCTCGTAGCCGATCCCCGAGGCGCCGCCGGTGATCGCGACGGTGCGCCCCGTCAAATCGCGCCCGGCCAGCACCTCCCGCGCGGTCGAGCTCGCCGAGAATTCAGACCGGATCCGGTTCGGCATGGACCGCCCGCGCCTAGGTCGTCACCTTGTCCGCCGGCAGCGACCGTTCGATCATCCCGTAGCTGGTCTCGCCGTCCCAGGTGTACCGCGCCCCGCCCTGATGGAACGGCAGGGCCACGTACTGTTCGGCGCCCTTCTGCAGCCAGTCGCCGAACATCGGATTGCCCTTCTTGATGTAGGTGGAGTCGTGGGTCCGGCCCTCGATCCGCACCCGGCCGGCGTCGGTCTCCAGCAGCAGATCCACAGGGCCGTCGTGGGGAACGAACTGCGTCATCCACGGCCCCTCGATCACCCGGGCGTAGGTCTTGCGGCCGTTCTCGAACAGGAAGGCCTCGTTGTAGGCCGGCGTGCCGTCCAGGCGCGGCGGGAACCCCAACACCCCGAACGCCTTGCCGCTGGGAAACAGGGCGGACATCCAGATGTGGCCGGGGAATTCGCCGGTGTCGCGCGCGCCGTTACGGCGCACGCGCAGGCCCGTGCCGTCGAAGTCGATGGGGTCCTCGCCGGCGATGGCGAACCGGCCCTTGCAGCGGAACAGCTGCTCGTGCCGATGCCCGCCCACCGCGCCCACCGCCTTGGCGGTGGCGATATCGCGCGACTGCTCGCCCGGGCTCCACGGAGGGACGGCCATCGTCGCGTCCACGTCGATCTTCACCCGGCGGCGCGGCCCGGTGCGTTCGCCCTGGACCTGGCGCTGGACGGTGGTCTCATAGGCCTCGCCGTCGAAGCTCATCTTCCAGCGCCGCAGCGGCTCGATCAGCTCGAAGGTCAGCGGACCGGCGTTCAGCGTCACCGTCTTGCCGCCGACGACCTTGGGCGGCGACGGCAGGAAGCCGCCCGCCCCGATCAGCACGCGCCCGTCCGGGAAGGCGATATTGGCCTCGACGCCGCGATTGTCCCATTCGGCCGCCACCGCCTCGATGGTGAAGCGCGGCAGGCCGAACCGGCCGGCGTTGTCCGAGATCCACATGGAAACGCTGTCGCGCATCTCCGGGTTTTCGGGTCGCCCGGGGAGCAGGAAATCCGCGTTGGGGTCGTAGCCTCCGTAGAGATCGAAACCGGACGTCACGTCCAGACGGTCCGCAGCTGACGGCGCCATGCATTCCTCCCTGATCACGTCAATTCATGTCGGCCCCGCGGGCCGGGCCCGGTCGGCGCCGGCAGCGCCTTGACACGAGCCGCCTCTAGAGTTCAGGTTTTAGACCGATCCGTCAACTCTAATTGCGGCCGTCTCAGGCCGGCCAGGATTGACAGCAGCCAGGCTTGGCCGAACTGAGGCCCGATCGATGGGAAAGGCGCTGGGACGCACGATGACGTCGGCTGACGAGATGAAGGTCGCCTCGGCCGGGGAGCTCAAGCGCCACCCGCCGACCGAGCGTGGCCAGGCCCGCCGGGCGCGGATCGTCAACACGGCCATCCGGCTGATGTGGCGCGACGGTTTCTCGGCGGTGGGGATCGACACCATCCTGAAGGAAGCCGGCGCGCAGAAGGGCAGCTTCTATCACTTCTTCGCGTCCAAGTCGGACCTGCTGCTGGCCTGTCTCGACCACCTCTGGGGCGTCCAGCGCCAGCAGCTGGAAGCCATCCGGGCGGCCGCGCCGAGCGGCCGCGCAGCCCTGGACACCCACATGGAATGGTTCTGCGAGGCCCAGCGCAGCGGCCTTTCCCGGTACGGCTACGTGCCCGGGCTGTTCCACATGTCGGTGGGCGTCGCCGCCGTGCACCAGGACGACCGTCTGGCGCGGAAGTTCCAGGCCTTTTCCAACGACCACGAGCAGATGCTGACGGCCACCCTCCAGCAGATCGCCCAGGAGGATGGGCTGACGGCCCCACCCGAGATGATCGCCAACCTGATCAGCGGCTACATCAACGGAGTGATCCTGAAGGCGCGTGTCTCCAACGACATCACGCCGGTCCTGGCGATTCCCGCGGTGGTGAACGAACTGCTCGACCGTTTCGGGCCGCCCGCCTCCTGATGGGTCCGCGGAAGCGCCCGATCAGCCCGTCTCCGTGTTCTCTTCCTTGTCCCGTTGCCGATGGATCGCCTCGCTGAACGCCCCTGCGAGGATGCCGGCCGGGGCTGCGATGAGGCCGACGCCCATGAAGGCTGTGACCGCCGCCAGCACGCGGCCCAGCGGGCTCTCCGGATAGACATCGCCGTAGCCGATCGTGGTGAGCGTCACCACGGACCACCAGAGCGCCCGGGGAATGCTGCCGAACTTCTCGGGCTGCAGTGGCCCCTCGACGAAATAGAGCAGCGTCGCCGAAACGAGCATGACGAACAGCGCCGCAAACAGCGTCAGCAGGAGTTCGTAACGACGCGAGCGGATCGCTTCGCTCATCAGCGACCAGGCCCGTGAGAACCGGCCGAGCTTCGCCAGGCGCAGAATCCGGACCAGGCGAAGTAGCCGCAACGTATAGCTCGGCGCCAGTCCCGAGAGCAGCAGCACCGGCACGATCGCCAACGCATCGATGATCGCCGGCGGCGAAACGACCCATCGCCACCTGGCCCGCCATCCGCGGCCCAGTCGTTCGTTGTCGGCCGCCGTCCAGAACCGCGCGGCGTATTCCAGGGCGAAGCCGCTGGCGAAGGCGAGTTCGAGATTGCGGAACAGGGCTTCGCGGCCGTGTTCGACCAGGGCTTCCGTCTCCAACAGGGCGGTGACGACGGACGCCACGATCATCAGCACGATGAAGACGTTCAGCTTTGACAGCCCGCGGGAGCGGGCGGCGGGATCGAGGGCGCGATAGAGCCGCAGCCTGAGCGATGGCCGCGGCTGGGCGGCAGGATCTGGCGCGCCGCCGGGCGATGCCGCCATGATCTCCCCCTTCGCACCGCCGAAGCCCAACCTGCACAGTTGACCGCCAGCCGTGCGGACTTGGCAATCGCCATTCGACCGTGCGGCGTCCGACATATCGGGACGACCCTGCCCAGCGGGCGGTCGCCGGAAGGAAAGTTTGTGGCGGGCGGACGGGATCGGCTTCGAAACCTCATCCGGTGGGGCTAGAATCGACAGCGTTGGCGGCGGCATGAACGGGCTGCTGGCCGGGTCGCGCCGCCGCCGCGCCCGCCTCGATGCTCAGTTCCCCGCGCGCGGCCACTCCGACCGCGCCTCAGCCGAAGGAGCCCACCATGCCCACGATCACCACCAAGGACGGCGTGCAGATCTTCTACAAGGACTGGGGTTCGGGCCAGCCCATCGTGTTCAGCCACGGCTGGCCGCTGACCTCCGACGACTGGGACGCGCAGATGATGTTCTTCGCCGACAACGGCTTCCGCGTCATCGCCCATGACCGCCGGGGCCACGGCCGTTCGACCCAGACCTGGGGCGGCAACGACATGGACACCTACGCCGATGACCTGCTGGCGGTGGTGCTGGCGCTCGACCTGAGAGACGCCATTCATGTCGGCCATTCCACCGGCGGCGGCGAGGTCGCCCGCTTCCTGGGGCGCCACGGAACCGGCCGGGCCGCCAAGGCCGCCCTGATCGGCGCGGTGCCGCCGCTGATGCTCAAGACCGAAGCCAACCCCGAGGGCTTGCCCATCGAGGTGTTCGACGGCTTCCGCACCGCCCTGCTCGCCGACCGCTCCCAGCTGTACAAGGACGTGCCGGCCGGGCCGTTCTACAGCTTCAACCGGCCCGGCGCGAAGGTCAGCCAGGGGATCATCGACAAGTGGTGGCTGCAGGGCATGATGGGGAGCGTCAAGGCCGGCTACGACTGCATCAAGGCCTTCTCCGAGACCGACTTCACCGAGGATCTGAAGAAGATCGACATTCCGGTGTTCGTGATGCACGGCGACGACGACCAGATCGTGCCCTACAAGGACGCGGCCCTGAAGAGCATCGAGTTGCTGCCGAAGGGGACGCTGAAAATCTATCCTGGCCTGCCGCACGGCATGTGCACCACGCATCCCGAGGTGATCAACCCCGACCTGCTGGCGTTCATCCGCGGCGAACCCGCGTAGAGCGGGATGCGAAAAGTGGATACCGGTTTTTCGCGTCAATCCCGCTCTAAACTCTTAGAATCGATCACGTTTATGATTTTGGATTAATTCAATCCAAAATCATCGTGATCTAGCCGCGCCGCGCCCGCGCGCCAAAGGAGCCGACCGAATGCTGCGCATCCTCGCCCTGGTGACGGGCCTGCTCGTCGCCTTGCCCGCGGCCGCCCAGGTCGCTCCGTTTCCGGCCAGCTTCGTCACCCGCGACATTCCAGTGAGCGGCGCGACGATCCACGTCCGGGTCGGCGGCAAGGGGCCGGCGGTGGTGCTGCTGCACGGCTATGGCGAGACGGGCGACATGTGGGCGCCGCTGGCCGCCCGGCTGGCGGCGACCCATACCGTCGTCGTCCCCGACCTGAGGGGCCTTGGCCTCTCCTCCCGCCCGGCCGGCGGCTATGACAAGAAGACGCAGGCCGGGGACGTGGAGGGCGTGCTGGCCGTCCTCAAGATCGACCGCGCCGACCTCGTCACCCATGATATCGGCAACATGGTCGGCTACGCCTACGCCGCCCTGCACCCGGACCGGGTGACCCGGTTCGTGATCATGGACGCCCCTGTGCCCGGCGTGGGGCCCTGGGAGGAGATTCTCAAGAATCCCCTCCTGTGGCACTTCCGGTTCGGCGGGCCGGACATGGAGCGGCTGGTGGCGGGACGCGAGCGCATCTACCTCGACCGCTTCTGGAACGAGTTCTCGGCCGATCCGGCGCATTTCACCGAGGCTTCGCGGGAGCACTATGCGGCGCTCTACGCCCTGCCTGGCGCCATGCACTCGGGCTTCGCCCAGTTCGCCGCCTTCGACCAGGACGCCCTCGACAACAAGCAGCTGCTGGCGCGCGGCAAGCTGCCCATGCCTGTGCTGGCGGTGGGCGGCGAGAAGTCGTTCGGCCCGCAGATGGCCGCGGTCATGCGGTTCGCCGCCAGCGACGTGCACGAGGCGGTGATCCCGAACGCCGGCCACTGGCTGATGGAGGAGCAGCCCGAGGCCACCACCACGGCGGTCGTCAAGTTCCTTGACGGCGCGAAGTGACGCCCCTTCACCGGCCGTAAACGGGAATCGGCGCAGGTTCCGAGCCGAACCCCTGGCAGTCGGCTCATGCAGCGCGCCCTCATCGCCCGCCTTGTCCTCACGGCCGCTCTGTTGGGCTGGCCGGCGACCCTGCCTGCCGCGGAAGCGCCGTCGCCGGCGCCTTCCGGCCGGCCGGCCGCGCGTGAGCTCCGCTTCGACCAGTTGCCGAAGCCGGCGCAGGAGGCGCTCGTCGCCGTCCACCGTCGCGAGGCCACCACCCCCTACGCCTGCTTCGGCCTGAGCCAGAAGGCCTATCCGGCCGCGGTCGGCCTGCTGTTCGAGACCGACTACAACGGCGACGGCGAGCCAGACTACATCTTCCGCTCGCCCTGTCGGAGCCCGCAGCCGGCCGGCCCATCGGCCCCGCGCGACAGCATCCTGCTCAGCGGTCCCTACGGCTATGCGGTCGGCGAGAAATTCGCCGCGGCGCTCGGCTCCATCATGGGCCGGCCCGCGCTGCTGGCGCCCGCGCCCTGCAAGGATGACGACCCGGCCGACGAGCAGCCCGGCTGCTACCTCGGCCGCCTGCTGGATCCGGCGACCGCACGCTGGGGCGCGATCCAGAAGATCTCGCTGCGCCCGGATGGCGGAGGCTACGTGCTTTCGCCCTATCCGCCGCTGGCCGCCAGGGCGCCCGCGCCGACGCCGCAACCGGTCTCCGCGCCGGTCGAACCTCCGACGGCCGTAAAGCCGCCGGCGGCCGGAATCGCCGCGATCCAACCGCCCCACGAGGCGAGCGCACCGGTGAAGCCCGGCCCGGCGCTGGCCGCAAAGCCCTCGCCCGCAACCGCGGCGATCGAACCGATCCGCAAGGCGCCCGCCCCGGCGAAGCCCAGCCCGGCGCTGGCCGCCGTGACGCCCGCGCCGGCGCCGAAACCGGTCTCCGCGCCGGTCGGGCTTCCGCCGGCCGCAAAGCCGCCCCCCTCGGCGACGGCGGCGATCGACCTGCCGCACAAGGCCGCCACCCCTGTAAAGCCCGCCCCGGCGGAGGCCGCAAAGCCCGCGAAGGTGGCGTCGGCCGACATCCTGGACCGCCTCGACGCCGAGCTGGCGGCCCTCAAGACCGCCGCCGCTAGCCGGCCAAGCGTCCCGGCGCCCCCGAAGGCCAAGCCGGTGACGCTCCCCGATCTCCACCGGCGCGCCGCCGAGCTCGGGGTGGAAGGCGGACACTGAGGGCGGCGCGGACTCCGGTCGGGTCCGCATTCGCCTGTGACGTCAGCCGCCCAGCAGCGCCGCGGCCTGCATCATCCGCTCGCCATGGCGGCTCTCCTCGCGCCCGTTCTGGCGGAACAGCTCGGCCGCCTGCGGATTGGCGCAGTTCTCGGCCCAGGTCCGGTAGAGGCCGTCGCCCGCGAACTCGGACTGGGCCAGGCCCGCCAGCGTGGCCGCCGTCACCGGTCGCGGCTTCATCGGCGCGGTCAGGTAGGGGTTCTCGTCGGCCGACGGCACGGGGTAGTCTGTCCCGGTGATCGCGCCGATGGCGCGGCTGACGCGGTGGGCGTGGGCCATCTCCTCGCGGCCGTTGGCCAGCAGCAGCGCCTTCACCTCGGCGTTGGGCGCGTCCTGCGCCATCGCGCCGTAGAGCGCCTGGCCGGCCGCTTCCGCCAGGACCATGAGCTGCAGCTCGAGGAGGGTCGGGTTGGTGGCCGCGTTCACGAGCGCGAACGCCTCGTTCAACGTCGCCGGCGCGCCTTCAGGCAGAGCCTGCATGGTGAACTCCTCTCCACCGTAATCCCTGATCCCCCGTATCGTAGGCGGGCCCCGTTCGGATGTCGACGCGGGCGGAACGGCCGACCGGGTTCCTAGATCGCCAGCCCGGGCGTGACCTCGACCTGCCGCTCCGCCACCTCCTCCGGCGTCAGCACCAGCATCTTGCGCGCCTTCAGGTCCAGGCCCACCGCCACGCTGGTCGCCACGCCCCAGGGCTCCGGCGCGTCCGGGTTCAGCATCCAGTGGACGGTGCGGCGGTAGCGGGCGGTGACCTCGGCCACGCCGGCGCGGATCTCGATCCGGTCGCCCAGGCGCGGGGTGCGCAGATGGACGATCCGGTACTCCAGCACCGCCCCGCCCTCGCGGCGCTCCCCGCTCGCGGCGCGTGGCGGATCGCGCCGCAGAAGCCTGGGCATGCCGTCCCCGATCCGGCCTATGAAGCCCTCCGGCCGCAGGCGGCCGAAGTGGTCGCAGTCCCGCTCCAGCAGGGCGGTCAGGGCGATGCGCTCGAGGTCGAGCGCCTGGGCCCGCTCCCGGCTCGCCGTGGTCTGGAAGGGCTCCAGCGTCAGGGTGCGGGCCGCGGCATGGGCCGGGATCTCCGCCCGCCAGGCCTCGGCGCGCTGGCGGAATTCCGCCGGCCAGGGGATCGGCCGGTCCTCCTCGGCGCCCACGTGCTCGACCAGGACCTGCAGCGTCGCCGCCGGCTCCCCGGTCAGGTGGTGCGAGACCAGGAGCAGCCGCGCCTCGGTCTCACCGACTTCGATCACCCCGCCGGTGGCGTAGAGCGAGGCACCGGCGTGGGCCTCCTTCAGGAAGCGGATGTATTGCTCCTTGACGCGCAGGGTGGTGTGGGTGTGGCGGGAGAAGGCGTGCGGCAGGCCGAGCTCGGCCACCAGGCTGGCCAGCGCCTCCATGGACTTCGCCACGTGGAAGCGGACGTTCATGTGGGCGTTGACGTCGCATTCCCAAGTGTTGACGCCCCCGCTCCAGACCTCCCGCGCACCGCCCGTCATCCGCCGCCTCTCCTTCGACCCGCGAACCGGCCGGAAGGGCGGCGCCAAGCGCGAGCCTCATGCCACGGATGCTTTATGGGCGTCATCCCCCGCGCGGGCGACTGACCTGGGACGAGCAGTTTCCTGGCGCAACATCCGTCGCGGCGGCATAAACCGTCAGCCTCAGACCGCGCAAATTTGGAGACGCCGATGCTTCCCCCGGGAACTCTGCAGGACAAGGTTATCCTCATCACGGGCGCCGGGACTGGGATCGGCGAAGCGGCCGCCCTCGGGTTCGCGCGCGCCGGCGCGTCCCTGGCGCTGGCCGGGCGACGCCTCGAGCTGGTCGAGAAGGTGGCCGCGGCGATCCGGACCGACGGCGGACAGGCGGTGGCCATCCAGGCGGACGTGGCGGAGGAGGAAAGCGTCAAGGCGATGATCGACAAGGTGGTCAACGCCTTCGGCCGCCTGGACGGCGCCTTCAACAACGCCGGCGTCGAGCAGACGCCAGGGCGGATCACCGAGATGGACGTCGCGGACCTCGACTACACCTGGGCGGTGAAGGGCCGGGGCACGTTCCTCTGCATGAAACACGAGATTCCGCTGATGATCCGGACGGGCGGCGGGGCCATCGTCAACCACGGCTCGGTCGTCAGCGAGCGAGCCTGGCCGCAGTATCCCGCCCCCGCGGCGACGCAGGGCGCCATTCCCGGCCTCACCAAGGCCGCCGCCGCCGGTCATGGGCCCGAGAACATCCGCGTGAACATGATCTACACCGGCTGCGTGCTCACCAAGGAGCGGGCCGCCGGGGCGGAAGGCGAGCAGCGCCGCGCCGCCATGGCCGCCCGCACCGCCCTTGGCCGGGCCGGCGCCTCGGAGGATGTCGCGGCCATGGCGGGATGGCTGCTGTCGGACTACGCCGCCTTCGTCAGCGGCGCCTGCATTCCTGTCGACGGCGGCCATCTGGCCCGCCAGTGAACGCCGTCGAGATCTCCGCTCGAACCTAGAAGATCACCCCGGCGACCTTCAGGTCGATGATCTCGTCCTCGGAAAGCCCGATCTCCGCCAGCACCTCGTCGTTGTTCGCGCCCAGCTCCGGGGCCGGCCGGACCCGGAGCGGTTCGCGGTCGAACTGCACCGGCGTGGCGACCATCTTCAGCGTCCGCCCGTCGCCATAGTCGACGTCCTGGATGAACCCGTTGGCGACCGCGTCCGGGTCGGAGGAGAGCTCGCCGACCTTCTGCACCACGTCCCACTGCCCGTCCTGGGTCAGCATGATCTTCTTCCATTCCGCCAGCGGCTTGCCGGCGAAGATCTCATCGAGGGTCGCGATACAGGCCTCCAGATTGGCCACCCGGTCCGCGTCCGTGGCGAAGCGCGGATCGTCGATGAGCTCCGGCCGCCCCAAGGCCGCGCACAAGCCCGGCCAATAGCGCTGGGCCTGCAGCATGCAGAGCGCCAGATAGCGTCCGTCGGAGGTCTTGTAGTTGTTGACTAGCGGGTTGGGCATCATCGTGCGGCCGGCCTTGGGCATATCCTGCCAGCCCACCAGCGAGGTCCCGGTGATCCCCGGCTGCATGGCCCACATGCCGCTGGCCAGCAGGCAGCCATCGACCACCGAGGCCTTGCCGGTCATCGCCCGCTGGGCGATCGCTGCGCAGATGCCGCCGGCGAAGATCGCGCCGGTCATGCCATCGCCGAACGCCCCGCCCGGCATCGGCAAGGGATAGGGCTGCTCGTTCGGCGTCACCGACGCAGCCACGCCGCTGCGCGCCCAGAAGGAGATCGAGTCGTAGCCCCCCTTCTCCGCGTCGGGCCCGCGCGATCCCTGGCCGGTGCCGACGGCGTAGATGATCTTCGGGTGGCGGCCCATGATGTCCGGGATGTCGATCTTCAGCTTGCGCCGGGCGCCCGGCAGCAGGCTGGTCAGAAAGACGTCGGCGTCCTCGAGCAGCCTGTGCAGCAGCTCGGTCGCGCCCGCGACGTTGAGGTCGAGCGTGACGCTGCGCTTCCCGCGGTTGTAGATCTCGTACATGTAGCTGGAGCTGAATCCGCCGGTCCCCGGCGTGATGCCGCCGGCGTTCAGCTGCCGGATCGGGTCGCCCGCCGGCGGCTCGATCTTGATCACGTTCGCGCCCATGTCGGACAGGACCGCCCCGGCCGACGGGACCATCGCCCACATCGACACCTCGACGACCTTGATCCCCTCAAGCGGCCTGCTCATGCTTCTCTCCCCGATGGCGCCGACGCGCGCCTCGCCTTACCCAACCTGCGCCCACAGGGAAAGCCACGCCGCCCCTCGGGCGTAACGATCCATCAGTTTTGCAGCCCATGGCGGCCGGGTCGAGCGGGCTGGGAGCGGCGGGCTTAGCCCGCGGCCCCGGCCGCCCGCACCCAGTCGGCCCAGGTCTCGATCCGCCGCCAGAACAGCTCCCGCGTGCCGGCGAAGTTGTGCATGTGGCTCATCCGCGGGCAGACGTAGAAGTCGACGGAATTGGCTGACAGGTAGGCGCGCGCCTCGCCGCGGGGATCGGCGATCACGTCCCGCTCGCCCATGGCCACCAGCACGGGGACGCGGACGGCCGCGGCTTCCGGCGCGATGGCGCCGGGGGTCAGGCAGGACTGGGCCACCGCGCCCGGCCGGGTCAGCGACGCCCAGGGGAACGGCGGCGGCGCGTCGGTCCTGTCCGGCGGCGGGCCGCCGGCGAACCGCTCCAGGTCCGCTTCCGCCAGCTTCGGATCCACGTCATCGTAGTGGAAGCCCCAGGTCATCGGATGGGCTCCGCTCTGCGCCTTCACCGCCTCCCGCGGCGTCCCTTCGGCCAGCGCCTGCCGGTTCAGCACCACCAGCGGCTGATCCAGCAGCGTGTCGCGCGGCAGCCAGGGGGCGACGATCGGCGTGGTCCCCGGCCGCACCGGCGGATGGGTGTGGACGGCGCTGTAACCCAGCACGCCGATGCCGTCGTAGCCGTGATAGCGCCCCTGCTGGATCACCGTCATGCAACCGCCCATGGACTGGCCGATGCCGATCTTCAGAGGGTTCGTCACCTTCGGAAACCCGTCCGCCAGGGTTCCGGCCGCCAGCCGCGCCAGCACCTCGGCCTCCGCCGCATGGGCGCCGGCGGCCAAGGTCGTGTAGTCGAGCTTCGGCCCGTCGTGCAGGCTGGACCCGCCCACGCCCAGGTGGTCCACCGAAACGAAGATCCAGCCGCGCTCGGCGTGCCAGTCGGCCTGGGCCCCCTTCGCCGGCCCCGGCAGGTCCGCCGTAAAATAGCCGCGCGAATAGCCGCCGCCCGGCTTGGCGAAACAGACCACCGGCGTCCCGGGCAGTTTCGCCGAGTCCGGCAGGCGGACGCTCAGCGCCACATGCGCCGGCTCGCCGATGCCGGCGGCCTCGGTGACGTCGATGTTCAGGTCGAGCTTGCGGGTCATCGTATCCTCCCTCGGTGCGCGGATGGAAACGCCTGCAGCGCAGTAAGTCAACGATTGGTTACATAACTGGACGCTGGCCCGCGAATGCAGGGTGTCCGACCGCGCTCCTGACGGGATAGGGGACCGGCATTGGACCGGCGGCGAACCGCGTGCGACGCTACAGGGGTGTCAACCGACCTGCTCATCGCCACGTCTCCGGCGTCGCCGCGCCTCTGGCGCCATTTTTCACCGTCGACGGGATCGCGCGAATGAAGCGCCCTGCCGTCCTCGTGCTCTGCGCCCTGGTGCTGGCGTTTCTCGCCGCGGAGATCGGCTTACGCCTCTCCGGCGTGGTGAATCTGCCGATCTACCGGGCTGACCGCGACTACGGCTACATCCCCATCGCCGACCAGCACGGCGCATGGAGGAACAAGAATCGCTGGATGCACAACGGCCTAAGCATGCAGACGGCCGAGCCTTTCCGGGACGGCGGCGTGTTGCTGATCGGCGACAGCATCGTCAATGGCGGCAATCAGACGGACCAGCCACAACGCCTGGGACCTCAATTGTCCGCGCAGATCGACCAAACCGTCTGGCCTATTTCCGCAGGCAGTTGGGGCTTGCTGAACGAGCTCGCCTGGCTCCACGACAATCCCGACGTGGTTCGACGGGTCGACGGCTTCGTGTTCATACTGAACGGGGGAGACTTCGGGGACCCGAGCATCTGGCGCTCGAACGATCCCAACTACCCGGCCCACAAGCCCATATCCGACGTCTACTTCGTGCTCGACCGGCAGATCCTGGCGAAATTCCGCAAGCTATCGCCGACACCGGTCACGGACCGCGACTGGCGCCGGGAGTTCTCCGCGTTCCGGCGCACGACCAACAAGCCGATCCTCGTCGTATTGTATTCAGGCCGCCCGGATTTTCACGACGACATCGAGAAGTACGCTCCCGATTTCTCGGAAGACGCGTTGATCGTGAAGGCCGATCCGAGGTGGAAACGCGCCTCTTTCCGCGACCAGGGCCATGTGGACGCGGCGGGAACGGCGCTGTTGTCGGAGATTGTCGCCGACCGGCTGGAACACGCACCCTAGGACGCCCGCCGGCGGCAACCTTCCCCGCATTCAGCTGTTCCGTCCCCGACCGGGCGCCTGCGTCGGCGCCGCAACCACTGGAGCATCCATGCACGCCGTTCGCACCTTGGGGATCACCGCCGCGGTCCTGTCCTTCGGCCTGGGCCCCGCGATCGCCGAAGCCAGGACCCATCACCGGCCCCCGCCGCGCCACTACTCGCATGCCTGCCGCGGCTCGGCGAACACCGGCACGCTGGTGGGCGCGGTCGGCGGCGGGCTGCTGGGCCACGCGGTCAGCAGCCACGGCGCCGGCGGAACCCTCGTCGGCGCCGGCGCCGGCGCTGTCGCCGGCCACCAGATCGCCAAGTCCAACTGCCGCAAGAAGTATCGTTAGAGCCTCCTTCCTCCCCGTCCTCTTCCGACAGGGGAGGAAGATCGGCTGATCACCACGTATCCAGGAACGTCCGCTTCAGGGCCGGGTCGCGGCGATCGGGCGTGAACGTGCTGAGCCCGGCGGCCACCCAGCGCCGGGTGTCGGCCGGGTCGATCACGTCATCGAAGTCGTAGACCGTGGCGTACCGCAGCGCCTTGCCCTTCTCGTACATGCGCGCCACCAGGGCGTCGTAGCGGGCCTTGCGCTCGGTGGGGTCATCGATGGCGTCCAGCTCCTTGCGGTGGGCCAGCTTCACCGCGCCCTCCAGCCCCATGCTGCCGAACTCGCCGGTGGGCCAGACCACGGTGAAGGCCGGGATGCGGTAGCTGCCGCCGGCCATGGCGATCATCCCCAGGCCATAGGCCTTGCGCAGGATGACCGTGAACATCGGCACATTGAGGTTCGAGCCCGCCACAAGCATCCGCGCCGAGTGCCGCACCAGCGCGGTCTTCTCCGCCTCGGGCCCCACCATGACCCCTGGGGTGTCGCACAAGGACAGGATCGGCAGGCCGAACGCATCGCACAGCTTCATGAACCGGGTCGCCTTGTCCGCGCCGTCGGCGTCGATGGCCCCGCCGATGTGCAGCGGGTTGTTGGCGACGATCCCCAGCGGCTTGCCGTTCACCCGGGCCAGCGTCGTCACGATGCTGCGCCCGAACTGTTTGCGCAGCTCCAGCACGCTGCCGGTGTCGGCCAGCACCTCGATCGCCCGGCGCACGTCGTAGGCCCGCCGCCGGTCCTCGGGCACCACGCTCCGCAACAGCGCCTGGTCGGCGTGCTCGCCGGGCGGCAGGTCGCCCTGGAAGTAGGAAAGGTACCGCCGGGCCGTCGCCACGGCGTCCGCCTCCGTCTCCGCCAGCACGTCGACGACGCCGCTGGCCGCATGCATGGCCGCCGGCCCTACGTCGCGGGCCGCCACCTGGCCCAGGCCCGCGCCCTCGATCATCACCGGCCCGCCCATGCCGATGCTGGCCTCGGGCGTGGCGATGATCACGTCGCAGGCCCCCAGGAAGGCCGCGTTGCCGGCGAAGCAGTGGCCGGAGACCACCCCCACCAGCGGGACCTTGCCGCTCAGCCGCCCGAACTGGTTGAACGAGCGGCCGTCGCCGCGGACCTCGGTGTCGCCGGGCCGCCCGCCGCCGCCTTCGGCGAAGAACACCACCGGCAGCCGCCACTGCTCGGCCAGCTCGAACATCCGGCCGTCCTTGCGGTGGCCCTCGTGCCCCTGGGTGCCGGCCAGCACCGTGTAGTCGTAGGACAGCACCACGCAACGGGCCTTCGCCGCCCCGAACTGCTGCGCATTGACCGTGGCGATCCCGGCGATCAGTCCGTCGGCAGGGGTGTTGGCGATCAGATCCTCGAGGGAGCGGTTGCGCCGTTGCGGCGCGATCACCAGCGACCCGTACTCCGCGAAGCTGTCGGGGTCGCAGAGGTCGGCCAGGTTCTCCCGCGCCATCCGCCGGCCGGCCTTGTGGCGACGCGCTGTCGCTTCCGGTCGCGCGGCGTCCAGGGTCCGGGCCCGCCGCGCCCACAGCTCGGCCAGGTCCGGCCGCACGGCGTCGGCGTCGACGCCTGCGGCCTCCCCGTCGCCCGCGTGCTCGACGTCGGCTTCCTCGAGGAACAGCAGCGGGTCGCCCTCGAACACCGCCTGGCCGACCTGCACGGCGATGTGGCGGACGTAGCCGGAGACTTCGGCGTGGACGACGTGCTCCATCTTCATGGCGTCCAGGATCGCCACCTGAACGCCCGCCCGCACCGCGTCGCCCTCCGCCACGTCGATGGAGACGATAGAGCCCTGCAAGGGCGCGCGGACGGCCACGCCCGGATGGTCCTCGTCGATCGCCTCCCGCCGCGTCGGCTCAGAGGCGGCCTCGCCCAGGACGGCCGGCTTTCGCCCCGCCGCGGCGGCCGCCAGCTCGCCCATGTGGTCGTCGATGAAGCGCGTGTGGACGGCGCCCGCCGCCACCTCCGGCCGCTCGGCCAGCGCCTGCAGGAACGAGAGGTTCGTGGCCACTGGCGCGATGCGGAATTCGCCGAGCGTCCGCCGCAGCTTGCCCATCGCCGCCGCGAAGCCGGGCTGCGCGGAATGCACGATGACCTTGGCCAGCAGGGAGTCGAACGCCGGGTTGGTGCGACATCCCGCGAAGCCATGGGTGTCCACCCGCACACCCGGGCCGCTAGGGGGCTCGAACACGGCCAGCACCCCGCCAGTCGGTTTCACCGTTCCGTCCGCCAGCGTCGTTTCGGTGTTCACCCGCGCCTGGACGGCGAAGCCGAGCGGCGCTGGAACATCGGCCTGGCCAAGCCCGAGATCCTTCAGCGTCGCCCCGCCGGCGACGGCGAGCTGGATCGCCACCAGGTCCAGACCAGTGACCGCTTCAGTGACCGTGTGCTCCACCTGGATCCGCGCATTGGCCTCCATGAAGTAGAAGCCGCCGCCGCCCACCAGGAACTCGAAGGTCCCCAGCCCGCGGTAGCGCTCCTGCGACGCCAGCCGCACCGCCGTCTCCAGCATCGCCGCGCGCAAGCCCGGGTCGAGGGCCGGGGCTGGCGCGATCTCCAGGATCTTCTGGTTGCGCCGCTGCAGGCTGCATTCGCGCTCCCAGGCGTGGATCGCCGCGCCGGTCCCGTCGCCGATGACCTGCACCTCCACGTGCCGGGCTTCGGGCAGGAACTGTTCCACATAGACCCCGTCCGCGCCGAACGCCGCCCTGGCCTCCGAGGCGCAACGGGCGTGCAGCTCGGCGACCTCTTCGGGCAGCCCCGTGATGCGGATGCCCCGCCCGCCGCCGCCGCTCACCGCCTTCAGCACGACCGCCGCGCCCTCGCCCAGGGCGCGGAGGAACGCCTCGGCCTCCGCGGCGCTCACCGGCCCGTCCGAGCCGGCCAGCACCGGCGCGCCGGCCTCCGCCGCCAGCGCGCGGGCCCGGGCCTTGTCCCCGAACGCCGCCAGGGTCTCGCTGCGCGGCCCCACGAAGGTCAGGCCCGCCGCCTCACAGGCTTGAGCGAACGTCGCGTTCTCGCTCTGGAAGCCGTAGCCGGGATGGATCGCGTCGCAGCCTTCCGCCTTCGCCACGTCCACCAGCTGGGCGATGTCCAGGTAGGCGGCCGCCCCGCGCCCCTTCAGCACCCACCTTCGATCCGCCCGCATGAAGTGCAGGGCGTTCTCATCGTCCTCGCTGGCCACCGCCACCGTCTCGATCCCCGCATCGGCGGCGGAGCGCGCGATGCGGATCGCAATCTCGCCGCGGTTGGCGATCAGCAGCCGGCGGATGGGGCGGCTCATCCGGCCACGACAGGAGCGGGCGCGGTCGCGCGCCGGCGGCCGCCCGGTATCAGGAGGGCGCAGATCAGCGCCGCGACGCTGCAGGCCGCCACCGCGATGAAGGTCGCCAGGTAGGCCTGCTCGTCCGGATACTTGACCCCCTCGGCGTTGATCACCTGGGAGCTCGCCAGCGTCAGGGCGAGCATCTGCGATCCCACCGCCATCGCGATGGACCGCAGCACCGAGGTCATCCCGGTGGCCTCGCTGGTGCGGTCCTCCGGCGCGGCCTCGATGATCAGGCTGGGCGCGCAGCCGAAGATGATGGTGCCGGCCGGGGCGATCAGCAGCACCGCCACCCCGACCAGCAGCCAGATGGAGTCGTGCCGGGCGATCAGGATCAACCAGGCCAGCAGGTTCGCCATGGTGGCCAGGATGATGATCGGCCGGAAGGTCAGCTTCTGCGCGAGGTAGCCGGAGCTGATCGCGGCGACGCCGGCGGTGAGGTTGGTGGGCGCCTTGACCAGTCCGGCGAGCGTGGCGCTGATCCCCAGGCCGACGCCGGTCCACAGCGGCTGCTGGAGCAGCGGCAGCAGCACCTGCGGATAGATCAGTGGTCCCATGGTGAACACGCAGATCAGCAGGTTGACGATGGCGATCTGACGAACCGCCAGCAGCCGAAGGTCGATCATCGGGTTGGGATGGCGCAGCTCGTAGGTCGCCCAGGCCGCCAGGGTGACGAGCCCGCCGACGATCAATGACCACGTGAGCGCTGAGTCCCAGCCCTCCGCCTTGCCGCTGTTGAGGCCGAGCAGCAGGGCGGTGATCGGGAACACTATGCCGACGCCGCCGATGAAGTCCGCTCGCCCCCGGGCGCCCGTCCGCGGCCGGTCCTTCGCCAGGGTCCGCCAGACTAGCCCCAGGGCGACGATCGCTACGCCGGCGCTGAGCAGGAACATGTCCTGCCAGTCGGCCCGGTCGACGATGACGCCGGCCAGGACGATTCCGGTCCCGGTGCTGAACGAATAGGTGCCGCCGAGGACGCCGACGCCGATATTGAGCTGCCGCTTGTCGGCCGCCATCTCCCGCAGGATTCCGAACGCCAGCGGCAGGATCGCCATCGAGGCGCCCTGCAGCGCACGGCCGAAGATGATGACGTTGAGGTCGCTCGCGAACGCGCTGGTCAGCGAGCCGGTCGCCGCCAGCACCAGCATGACCATCAGCATCCGCCGCCGACCATAGAGGTCCCCCAGCCGGCTGCAGATCGCCACCGTGCCCGCAGCGGTGAGCGAATAGGCGGTGATCAGCCAGGTCACGCGCACGGGGTCGCCGTAGAGCCCGTAGAGGTGGGCCAGCGCGACACTGATCATGCTGGTCTCAAGCGCGCAGGTCAGTTCGGCGATCACCAGGACAGCCAGAATCATCCAGAACCGGCTTTGGCCCGGGCGGCGTAGGGTGCTGTCAGCCGGCATAGGCGCATTGAAGCCGCAATCGCCTGCGGCTCAAACTCCGATGTGGACGAGGTCCGATCACTCGGCAGGCGCCGGGGCAAGCTGTCGGGACGCGACGGCAACCCCGCGGCGCGGGATCATCAGGGCGCAGATCAGGCTCGCCAGGCAGCAGACCGCCACCATGACGAAGGTGATCACATAGGCGCGCTCGTCGGGGTACTTGGCGCCTTCGCTGTTGACGACCGATGAGGTGGCGAGGGTGAAGGCGATGAGCTGTGAGCCGATCGCCATCGCGAGTGCGCGCAGCACCGAGGTCAGGCCCGTGGCCTCGCTGGTGCGCTCGGGCGGCGCGGCTTCGATGATCAGGCCCGGCGCGCAGGCGAACAGGACCGTTCCCGCCGGCGCGATCAGCAGCACGCACATGGCGACGATGAACACCAGGGAGTCGTGCACGAAGATGATCGCCACGAAGGCGACGAGGTTGGCGATCGTGGCGATGATGATCGCCGGCCGCATCGAGTGGCGACGCGCCAGCAGGCCCGAGACGAAGCCCGCGACGCCGCCCGTCAGGTTGGTCGGCAGCTTGATGACGCCGGCGATCGTCGCGGTGACCCCCAGCCCGATCCCGGTCCACAGCGGTTGCTGCAGCAGCGGCATCACCACCTGCGGGTAGATCATCGGCGCCATCGCCGTGAAGAAGATGGTGGCGTTGACGACAGCGATCGTCGGATTCTTCAGCAGGCGCACGTCGATCAGCGGACTGGCCTGGCGCAGCTCATAGGCTGTCCAGGCGGCCAGCCCTGCGACGCCTCCGACCAGCAGTCCCCAGACCACCGGAGAGTCCCACCCCAGCGACTTGCCGAACGTCAGGCCCAGCAGCAGGGCGCTGATCGGGAAGACGAAGAGCACGCCCAAGAGGTCGAGCCGCTCGGTCGCCCGCCGGACCTCACCCTTCGGAATGAACCGCAGCGCGAGGATCAGCGCCAGCACCGCCGCCGCCGCGCTGACCGTGAAGATGTGCTGCCAGCGCGCGCTGTCGACGATGACCCCGCCGAGGATGATCCCGGTCCCGGTGCTGAGCGAGTAGGTGCCGCCCAGAACGCCCACGCCCATGTTGAGCTCGCGGTTGTCCCGGGCGTTCTCCCGCAGGATCCCGAACGCCAGCGGCAGGATCGCCAGCGAAACCCCCTGCAGCGCCCGGCCGAGGATGATCACGTTCAGGTCGCTCGCCAGCGCGCTGATCGCCGAACCCACGGCGGCGACCACCAGCATCAGGATCAGCATCCGGCGGCGGCCGTAGAGGTCGCCCAGGCGGCTGCAGAGCGCCGCGCTGGCCGCCGAGGTCAGCGAGTAGGCGGTGATCAGCCAGCTCACGTGCGTCGGATCGCCGTAGATCCCATAGAGCTTGGCCAGGGCGACATAGATCATGTTGCCCTCGAGCGCGGTGGCGAACTCGGCCGCCACCAGCACGGCGAGCAGCACCCAGAAGTTCACGCTCGATTGGCCGGAGGGCGCGGCGAAGGCGGCGGCAGGCGCAGGCATGGCGCGCATAGAAGCCGCAATCGGCCGCTCCGCGCAAACAGTCTCGTGCGGCGCCTGACGGCGCCCGCCCGCCTCTCTTGGCTACCCTGGCGGATCCGGGCGGGGTCGCGTCGCAGCCCTGGACTATCCGTTCCCGGCCCGAGCGGCATTGTCGACCGCCAGCTCCGCTCCTCGGGCGACGTCCATGTGGTCAGCGCCGCCGCCGACTGGTGACGGTCGGCCCGCCTTACGACCCCAGGTACGCCTCCAGGCTCACCCCCACGAGGCGCACCGAACCGCCGTCGCCGAAGCTGAGCAGGGCGTCGCCGCCGACCTCGCCGTAGCTCACGCCAAGCTGGCCGGAGATGTCGAGCACGTCGTAGCCCACCTGGAAGTCGCGGATCACGTCTGCGCCCGAACCCGCGCCGAGCACGAACAGGTCCGCGCCGAAGCCGCCGACGAAGAGGTCGTCGCCGCCGCCCCCGCTCAGGGTGTCGTCGCCAATCCCGCCGACCAGGCTGTCGGAACCGTCGCCGCCGGCCAGCGAATCGTTTCCTGCGCCGGCGTTGAGAGTGTCGTTCGCCGCCCCGCCGCCCAAGGTGTCGTCGCCCGCGCCGGCGTCGAGACTGTCGTTGTCCGCCCCGCCGGAAAGGCTGTCGTCACCCGCCCCGCCGGCCAGGGTGTCGTGTCCTGCGCCGCCGACGATCGTGTCCGCGCCCGCGCCGCCGTCCAGGAGGTTGGAGCCGCCGTTCCCAGTCAGCACGTTGTCGCCGGCGCCGCCGTATCCGGCGATGTTCCCCTGGCCGGTCAGGGTCAGGTTCTCGATCGTCAGCCCCAGCCGATAGCCGCCCAGGTCCGTGCGCACCGTGTCGACGCCGCCGCCCGCGGCTTCCTCGATCTTGTCGCCGACATTGTCGACCCCATAGGTGTCGGCGCCGACCCCGCCCTTCATCAGGTCCGCGCCGGCGCCGCCATCCAGGGTGTCGTCGCCGCCCAGGCCCACGATCGTGTCGTTCCCGGCGCGGCCCAGCAGGTGGTCGCCCTCCGGTCCGCCCTGGATCGAGTCGTTCCCCGCGCTCTGGTTGGCGATGGTGTAGATGGTGGTCGTGCCGCTCACCTCGTTGGCGCTGATGAACAGCGCCTGGCCGGTGGGGCTGTCGGCGGCGGAGACGAACTTCACCACCTCGGGGGCGAAGTCCTGGCTGGTCGCCGGCTCGTAGCCCACGAAGCTCGCATTGGCCGGGTCGGTGACGTCGTAGATCATCACCCCGCCCACGCGCTCCAGGGTGACGAACGCATAGAGCCGCCCGCCGACCGCGCCGACGGTCACGCCCTCGGGCTCCGGGCCCTTGTTGTCGGAACGGTTGTCCGGGCCCGCCCCGTTTTCGGTGTTGTGCAGCGCCGGATTGATCTGGGCGATGATCCGTTCGAACTCGCCGCCGGTCTCACGCACCTTGGTGATCGAGCCGTCGGCGTTCTGCCGGAAGATCGACACGCCGCGGCCGCCGAAGGTGGTGATCTGGTCGATGTCGCCGTCGCCGTCCGTGTCGCCGGCGCTGGTGATCACGTTCAGCCGGGCGAGCGCTGCGGGCTTGCCGTCCGGATAGGCCGTCGTATCGAGCTTGACGCTGCCGGAGCTCAGCCGCGCCTCATCGACGAGACCCGTCCCCACCCGGGCGTCGCCCTCGTTGGCGGTGATGAAGTAGGTGGCCCCGCCCACGGTGAACGAGGCGATCGCGTCGGGCTGCTGCAGGCTGATGACGTCGAAATTGCCGAGCGAGATCCCGTTCTGGTCGTTCGGGTCGAACTGGTTGCCGTCCAGCAGCCGGTCGATCCCGCCCAGCGGCTGGATGGCCAGCGGCCGGTCCGCGGCGGCGTTGGTGAGGTCGATCACCGCCACCGCGTTCACTTCCTGCAGCGTCACATAGGCCCGCGTCCCGTCAGGCGAGACGGTGATGTATTCGGGCTCGATGTCGTTGGCGGCGGCCTGGCCGGGATAGAGCGCCAGGCCCTGCGCCTTCAGCGCCGCCTCGGAGCCGTTCAGCGAGGCGAAGGAGATGGTGTTGCTCACCGTCGCATTGGCCGCCCCGTGGGACAGGTCGATGATGCTGACCGAGCCCTGCGGATTGTTCGCCGACGAGATCGCCTCGCCCTCGTTGGCGACCAGCAGCTTCTTGCCGTCGGGCGAGAAGGTCACCTGGTCGGGCAGCACGCCCGCCTGCAGCACCTTTTGCAGCGTTCCGGTGGCCGCGTCATAGAGGGCCACATAGCCGGCCAGGCTGGGGTCGCTGTTGCCGTACGCCACGGCCACCACGCCGTGCTTCACCGCCACCGAGTTGACGCCGCCGTAGCCGGGCAGCGTCGTCAGGTCGAAGCCGCCGGCGGCGGTCGCCGCGCCGCTGGCGTCCAGATGAGCGATGTCGATCCGCCCCGCCGCCAGGTTGGTGACGTAGAGGTTGTCCGAGGCCGCGTCGAAGTCGACGGATTCCGCACGGCCGGCGGCCACGGCCCCGGTTCCGGTGAACGCCCCCAGGCGCACGAGCTGCACCGCGTCCGTCGCGGTCGGGACCGCCGCGGCCCCCTGCAGCGACGGCGCAGCGTCATACACGTGGACGCCGCCCACCAGAATCTCAGCCATCTTCGAATCTCCCTCGGATCCCGATCATCGCGGCGCAAAACCGGACCGCGAGGCGCCCGCGCACCCCGCGGCACACCCCCGGCGGCCGCTGAAGCTTGGTTAATGGCCTTCCTTGACAGACCCGTGACGGCCGGCGGCGCGCTTGTGGCGGCCGCCTCTCGCCCTCTAGACTTTCCCGCAAACGATCAGGGAGAGGCGCGGATGGGACTGCTCGACGGCAAGGTGGTGCTGGTGACCGGCGGCGGACGCGGGATCGGACGCGAGTGCGCGATCCTCTCGGCCCAGCAGGGGGCCAAGGTGGTGGTCAACGACCTGGGCGGCGGCATCCACGGCGAGGGCTCGGACCTCTCGCCCGCCGAGGAGGTGGCCGACGCCATCCGCGCCGCCGGCGGCGAGGCGGTCGCCAACACCGACAGCGTCGCCGACCTCGCCTCGGTCAATCGCATGGTGCAGCAGGCGATGGACGTCTTCGGCGGCCTGCACGTGGTGAACAATCCGGCCGGCTTCCTGCGCGACCGCATGATCCACAACATGACCGAGGAGGAATGGGACGACATCGTCGCCGTCCACCTGCGCGGCCACTTCAACGTGGTGCGCGCCTCCATCAACCACTTCCGCAGCCAGAACGAGGGCAATTACGTGATGTGGTCCTCAACCTCCGGCCTGATCGGCAACGTCGGCCAGACCAACTATGGCGCGGCGAAGATGGGCGTCGCGGGGCTGGCCCGGATCGTCGCCCTGGAGGGCGAGCGGGTGAACATCCGCGCCAACACCATCGCGCCCTCGGCCATGACCCGGCTGACCGATTCCGTGCCCAACCGCGCGCCCGAGGCCATCGCCCAGCGCGAGGCCATGCGGCTGATCAACACCCCCGACCGCCCGGCCCAGCTCGCCGTGGCGCTGTCATCGCCCGCCAGCGTGCCGATCTCCGGCCAGGTGTTCGGCTCGGGCGGCTACAATCTCTCGATCTATCAGCACCCGCGGCCCATCGAGACCTACGCCCGCGACGGCGGCTGGACGGCGCAGAGCATCCTCGCCGACTTCTTCCCGCGCGTGGAAAAGCACTTCGAGCCGCTGGTGAAGCCCGAGCCGCAGACGCCGATCATGGTGTGAAGGCGCCAACCTTCTCCCGCGACGGGAGAAGGGGCGCGAGCGTTGGCCCTTACAGCCCTTCCATCATCTCCACGGCCATCGGCTCGGCGAAGGTGGCTTCCATCTTCGGCGAAGCGTCCTTGAAATGCGGCGCGCCCACGTGCGCCTTGAAGGCGTCCTTTGAGGTGTAGATCTCCAGGATCTTGTACTGCCCCGGCGCATTGCGGACCTTGAAGACCTCGAAATTCTTGCAGTCCGGCTCGTTGCTGGCGACGGACTTGGCGAGCGCGCCCACAACCTTTTCGAATTCCTCGGTCTGGCCTTCCTTGACCTTCACAGAAGCGATGACGCCGTACATGGATTTCTCTCCCCGGATTGGATGACGCGCCGGCGGCGCTGACGGATTGCGATTAGAGCGTGGACTTGGCGTTGATGATCGGCTCGCGTTCGGCCGCCACGCCGCCGCCCAGCGTCTGGTAGATGTGCGCGCGCTTCAGGTAGAAGTGCGGCATGTACTCGTAGGTCTGGCCGTAGCCGCCGTGCACCTGCATCGAGGCCGCCGCCGCTTTGATGGCGGCCTCGCCGGCGACCATCTTGGCCGCAGCGGTGTACATCTCCGCCTCGTCCGAGCTGTCGCGCACGCAGACCGCGGCGTACTGCAGGATCGCCGCGGAGGCCTCGGCGTCCACCGCCATCTGCGCACAGGGGTGCGAGATCGCCTGGAACGAGCCGATCGCCTTGCCGAACTGCGTGCGCACCTTGGCGTACTCCGCCGAGAGGTCGCGGGTCGCTTCGGCGCCGCCGGTCAGCATCGCCGCGGTCAACAGCCGGGCGCGGTGCTGGAAGGCCGCGCTCTCGTCCCGGGCCTTCACCTTCGAGGCGTCCAGCCGCTCGGCGCTCAGCACCTGGATGGAGTCGTCCAGCGCCCGGAGCGGCGCAGTGTTGCCGAACGCCTCGCGCTCGGCCAGCAGGCCGGCCTTGGGCGTCCAGAGCACGAACAGGTCCGCGCCGTCGGCGTCCAGCAGCCGGAACGGGCCGCCGATGGCGTTGGGGTCCTCACCTGCGGGGATCGCGAAGCCGGCGCGCTTGGCGCCGGTGGTCAGGGCCTCGACCAGGGCGTTGTCCTTCGCGCCGGCCGCCAGGTGCGCGGCCAGCACGGTCGCCAGCGCCGCGGGCGGGACGAGATAGCGGCCGAACTCGCGCAGCACCAGCGCCTCTTCGACGATGGACAGGCCAAGGCCGCCCGCCTCTTCCGGCAGGCCGAGGCCGAACCAGCCCATGTCGGCCAGGCCGCGCCATTCACGCCCGGTCGGGGCCGTGGCGTTCTGCTTGGGCATGCGGTCGGCCGGCATCTCGCGCGCCAGGTAGTCCGACGCGGACTCGATGATCTCGAGCTGATCGCTCGTGGGATGCAGATCCATCTGGACGACCTTCTCTAGGACTGGCGCGGCAGGCCCAGCACGCGCTGGGCGACGATGTTGTGCTGGATCTCGTCGGTGCCGCCGCCGACCTTGCGGGCGAAGCTCCGCAGATAGTCCTTGGTGTCGTCGGTCATCACCACCACGTCGGCGCCGACCAGTTCGAGCGAGATGCTCTGCGCCTCGCCCTTCAGCCGCGAGACCAGGATCTTCAGCATCGACCCGTCCGGCCCCGGCTGCGGGCGGCGCACGTTCCGGGCGACGGCCATGTAGGTCATGGCGCGCAGCGCCGCGGCCTCAGCGCGCAGCTTGGTCAGCCGCCGGCCGATCTCGCTGTTGCCGAAGCTCTCCTTGCCGTTGACGCTGCGGGTCCGCGCGCGGTCGATCAGGTCGTCGATGTACTTGGCCAGCATCACCTGGGTGAGGGTGAAGGCCGTGCCGCGCTCGAAGGACAGCGTCGACATCGCCACCTTCCAGCCCTGGTTGATCTCGCCGACCACGTTCTCGATGGGGATGCGCACGTCGTCGTAGAACACTTGGTTGAAGTGGTGCTCGCGGGTGACGAACGGCACCGGGCGGATGGTGATGCCCGGATAGTTCATGTGGCAGATCACCCAGGAGATGCCGCCGTGCTTCTGGCTGCCCGGTTCGGTCCGCACCAGCAGTTCCTGGTAGTCGGCCAGGTGGGCGTAGCTGGTCCAGATCTTCGAGCCGTTGACCACCAGTTCGTCGCCGTCGATCTCGGCGCGCGTCGACAGGCCGGCCAGGTCCGAGCCTGCGCCCGGCTCGGAGAAGCCCTGGCACCACACCGCCTCGCCCTTGAGGATCTTCGGCAGGTGGAAGGACTTCTGGTGCTCGCTGGCGTTGGCGATCAGCGTCGGGCCGCCGTGATTGACGCCGACGAAGCCGCAGCCGACCTCGGGCGCGTCCGCCTTGGCGTACTCCTCGAACCAGATCAGCTGCTCGACCGTCGACAGGCCGCGGCCGCCGTATTCCTTCGGCCAGGCGATGCCCGCCCAGCCGCCCTCGTACTGCTTGCGCTGCCAGGCCATGTCGAAGTCGCGCATCTCCACGCCCTCGTGGGGCTGCGACTCCTTCGGCACGTTCTCGTGCAGCCAGGTGCGGACTTCTTCGCGGAACTCCCGCTCGGACGGGGACAGGTCAAGGTTCATGGCGTTTCCCGGTGTTCGTCATTTCTGCCTACGCCGAGCACGGCGGCCTGTGCAACGCTTACGTCGCGTCCGGTTATGCGTTGCTCGGGCCAGCCATGGCCGGCCCGTCCCGAAATGCTATAGCGGGTCCAGCAGACCGATAAGATCTCGACGGGAGAAGACCCATGCGCCTGAGCCTGACCATCGCCGCCATCGCCGCAGGCCTCGTCGCCGGCGCCGCCCAGGCCCAGACCGCCCCGCAGGTGCAAGGCGCCGTCAAGGCGCTCACCGGCGACGAGCTGGTGGTGACCGGCGCCGCGGGCGACGTGACCGTCACCCTCACGCCCGAGACCCGCATCTTCACGATGCGCCCCATCAGCCAGGCGGACCTCAAGGACGGCGTCTATGTGGGCACGACCAACAAGGATGCTCCCGAGGGCGGCCACGCCACCGAGGTGCACGTGGCCGACGGCGGTCCCGCCTTCCAGGCCGAATGGGGCGCGCCCGGCCTGATGATGACCAACGGCAAGGTCAAGTCGGTGAAGCAGACCGCCAAGGGCCAGGAGTTCGACGTCGACTATTCCACCGGCGTGCGCCACGTGGTGGCCGCCCCCGGCACGCCGATCACCCGCGTGGTTCCGGCCGATCGCGCCCTGCTGAAGCCCGGCGTCCCGGTGCAGGCCAGCGTCAAGGAGGCGGACGGCAAGAAGGTCGCCGTCTACGTCAGCATCCGCCAAGCGCCGGCGCAGTAGCGGCGCGGCGAGGGAGGGCTGGCCCATGGCGGCGGCGCTGAAGGTCGGGGTGAATATCGTCTTCGTGAAGCCGGAGGCGGTGGTCCGCATCGCCCAGGCGGCCGAGCAGATCGGTTACGAGAGCGTCTGGTCGGGCGAGCACGTGGCGCTGCCCAAGCACGAGGGCTGGTGGAAGGACTATCCGGCGGTGAAGGCCGCCGGCGACGCCGGCCACGAGAAGATGGTGCCGTTCAAGCCCGACACCGTCTTCCTCGACCCCCTGGTGGTGCTGGCGTCCATCGCCGGCGCCACGACGAAGATCCGGCTGGGCGTCGGCGTCTACCTGCTGGCGCTGCGCAACCCGGTGCTGGCCGGACGCACCATCGCCTCGCTGGACGTGCTTTCCAATGGCCGCCTCGACCTGGGCGTGGGCCTGGGCTGGACGCCGCACGAGTATGCGTTCACCGAGAACGACTGGGCGGTGCGGGCCCGGCGCATGGACGAGAGCCTCCGCTGCCTGCGCGCGCTCTTCGAGCAGGACTCGCCCGAATTCCACGGCGAGTTCTTCGACTTCCCCACCATCGGCTTCCAGCCCAAGCCGATCCAGGCGCCGCTGCCGATCCACATCGGCGGCTCCAGCCAGGCCGCCGTCCGGCGCGCGGCGGCCCTGGGGACGGGCTGGTACGGCGCGGGCCAGTTCATCCCGGCGCTCAAGGCCGAGCGCGCCCGGCTGGGCAGGGCGGACGAGCCTTTCGAATATTCCTCCTTCTCCATGGCCGGCCCCATGGCCCGCGAGGAGCTGGAGGCCATGGCCGCCCAGGGCGTCGAGCGCGCCGTCGCCATCCCCTGGAAGAGCCGCCACCCGGTGGGGCTGGAGGGGATCGACATGCTGGAGACCTACGCCAAGCAGATCGGGCTGCTGTAGGCCGTCGACGCCTTTGCTTTCGGTGGTAAACGCATTTTCAGGCGGTGAGCAGCACCTCGACTCCTAGTATAAACTCATTTTGAATCAATATCTTGGCGACACACCGCCCGTTTACCGAGGTATTGACCGGTAAACGTGTGGCAGCCCCAATGGTCGTGTCCAGCCCAGGGCGTGGACGCATCGCGAAAGCCTAGCGCGGTCAGGCCGCCAACGCAAGAACAAATAGAGAACCGTCAGGCGCTCGTGGCGGCATCCGCCGGCGGCCGCCTGGCGCCCCATTCGAGCAGGGCGTCCAGGGCGGGGCACATCTCCTCGCCCCAGGGCGTAAGGGCGTACTCCACCTTGGGCGGCACCACCGGATAGACGGTGCGGCGCACGATCCCGTCGCGCTCCAGCTCCCGCAGCTGCTGGATCAGCATCTTCTGGGAAACGCCGGGAATGGCGCGCTCCAGCTCGGAGAAGCGCAGTGTTCCGCCCGCGAACAGCTGGAAGACGATCACCATCTTCCACCGCCCCTCGAGCATGCGGAACACCGCCTCGACGCCGCTGGCGGCCATGTCCGGCGTGACGCCGCTGAGCTTACCCGTAGGTGAGTACCCTACATTTTTATCAGTACTTGCCATAATGGGGGCACAAGAACATATCCGCGGGCGCTGGGCAAACGATGCGGGAGACGACGATGACCGACGCAATGGACCTGACCGGCCGTCGCGCCCTGGTGACGGGCGCGACCATGGGGATCGGCCAAGCCACGGCCGAGCGCCTGCGCGCGGCGGGGGCGACGGTCCTCGGCGCAGCGCGCACGCCGCCGGCCGCCGATTCGGACGTCTTCGTCGCCGCCGACCTTGCCACGGCGGAGGGATGCGCCCGGGCGGCCGAGGCGGTGCAGACGAGGCTTGGCGGCTTGGACATCCTCGTCCACGTGGTGGGGGGGTCGACGGCGCCCGCCGGCGGGTACGCGGTCCTGGACGACGACGAGTGGACGCGCGCCCTGGACCTGAACCTCATGGCCGCCGTGCGCCTGGACCGCGCGCTGTTGCCGGCCATGGTCGAACGCGGCTCGGGCGTGGTCATCCACGTGACCTCGATCCAACGGCTGCTGCCGCTGCCGGAGGCGACGCTGGCGTACGCCGCCGCCAAGGCGGCGCTGTCCGCCTACAGCAAGGGCCTGTCGAAGCTCGTCGGCCCGCGCGGCGTGCGGGTGATGCGCGTCTCGCCGGGCTGGGTCGAGACGGAGGCTGCGGTCGGCCTGGTCCGGCGGCTCGCGGAGGAGTCGGGCGTAACCTACGAGAACGCCCGCCAGGGGCTGATGGACTCGCTGGGGGGCATTCCGATTGGCCGGCCCGCCAAGCCTGACGAGGTGGCGAACCTCATCGCCTTCCTGGCCTCGCCGCTGGCTGATGCGATCACCGGCGCGGAATATGTGATCGACGGCGGCACGACCCCGACGGCTTAGGTCGGATCGACAGTCACGATCCCAAACGCAACGCGTCATGATCGCATCGTTCACTTCACGGGCTTCGCCCCCCCTCGCCGCCGCCATGATCTGGCTGCGTTGAGTATCGATCAGAACCTAGTCCAACCCGGTCTTGCCCTGCGCCCAATAGGCCTTGGTCATCACCCGCGACGATACGATGCCGACGGCTTTCAGGGCCCGGCCTACGCGCTGGATCGACGATGCTTTGCCTGTAAGGACGAACTGCGCGACGCTTGCGGCAAGGCGCACCACCTCGGCTTCGGCCGCGGCGAGATGGGCGTCGTCGGCGATGCGCTCGATCAACGTCGCTTGGCCAAGGCCGATCGCCTCCAGCACCCGCCGCGACGCCGTCAGATCCGAGGCCTCGAACACATGGATCGCGCCGTCAGCCTGCGGACTATCTCGGAGCGCCGCCGCCAAGCCGAACGAGGTTTCATCGCCGAACAGGACCACCGGCGATTCAAGGCCACACAGATCGAGCGAACGGCGGGGACCGAAGAACTGGCAGGTGTCACCTTCGCGCAGGCCGCTTGCCCAGCGGCTCCCGGGACCGTCGCCATGCGCGAAGGTGAGGATTCGCGTCCTGCCCCTGTCGGCGTCCCAAGACATCGGCGTGTAGGTCCGTGCGCTCAGGGTCGAGCCCATCGAGATCTGGACCTTTTGACCCGCCGTCCAGGCGACGTTCCTCAGCGCTTCGCCTTCCAGGTCGACCAGCCGAAAATGCGGCGAAAGCGTCTCGACCGCGGCGACGCGCGCAGAACGCATCAGCCATCGCAGCAGCGTCCGCGAGACTCGCCCCGGCGGGGCGGGCGGCGGCGCGGATTTTTGCGGCCCTGCGTCGGAGCCCACACGCATCACTTCGTCCTGACGGTGAGTTCGTTACCGCGTCCCGGATCGAACGACAGCGGCAGCGAGAGATAACCGTTCTGAGGATCGCGGACGTAGTCGATGTAGCCGCCGGCTTGCGCGAACGCATTCTCGCCGATGATGATCGCACCGGGCTTCAGGTGGGGCTCAAGCAGCTTCAGGACCGGAAGATAGAGGGTGAAGGCGCCGTCGAGCATCACCATGTCGATGTCGCCGCCGACGCCGGGTTTCAGGGTTTCCCGCGCATCGCCGAGCCGAAACTCGACGAGGTCGGCCAGCCCGGCGGCCGTGAGGTTCGCCTTCGCCCGCTTGGCCTTGCTGGGTTCAAGCTCGGTGCCGATCAGGACGCCGCCGCCCATGTCACGCAACGCCGCCGCCATATAGATCGTCGAAATCCCCATGGATGAGCCGAACTCGACGATGCGTTTGGCCTTGCAACTCCGGGCGCACATGTAGAGAAAGCGGCCGAACTCCGGCGAAACAGCGAGGAAATTATCGGCATAGCCGCGATGCAGCCCGATGAGATCCTTATTCTCAGCTTCGATAACCTGGCTCATCGCCTGCTCGACAGTGGTCGCTTCGCTCTCGAATGTTTGTATCAACGGCGCATCAGCCGCATCCGCTTCTTGATGAAGGCGGTGGAGAACTTCCGCGGCGAGGCCGCTGCTGACTAAATCCATGTTTCGGGCTCCTTGAATGCGCCCGCCCGCACGGCCAGGTGTCAGCGCCCAGCCAGGATACGAAGTCACCCGCCCGACCGCATTCCGCAAACACGACAATATCTTGCGATATCTGGTCAGCCCCGGCGGGTAGGTTTAGTCGGAACGCGGATCACGCCGCGATGCGGCGTTCCGCCAGATATCGGGCGGGCGGCTTGCCCAGGGCCTTGCGGAACATGGTGACGAAGGCGCTGGCGCCTTCATAGCCGAGATCGAGCGCGACGGCCTGGACCGACGCTCCTTGATCGAGACGCTGCAGCGCAATGAGGATGTGGAGCTGCTGGCGCCAGCGGCCGAAGCTCATGCCGGTTTCGCGTTGCAAGGCGCGGGTCAAGGTCCGCGGGGCGACGGCCATGCGCCGGCCCCACTCGTCGATCGTCGCGCGGTCGGAGGGATCGGCCATCATCGCGGCGGCGATCTTCCGCAGTTTCGCATCGACCGGCATGGGGAAGTTCAGCTTCTCGACGGGCGCCGCGGACAGTTGGTCGAGCAACACCGTGGCGACGCGGCCATCGGCGCCGTCGACGTCGTACAGGACCGGCATCTGGGTGACGTGCAACAGCAAGCGTTCCAGCAGCGGTGAGATCGACAGCGTGCTGCATTGCCGGGGCAGCGCCGGCGCCGCATCCGGCTCGACGAACAGGACATAGACCTCGACATTTCCGGCGAAGGTCACGCTGTGGGGAACATTGTCGGGAATCCACACCGCACAGCGCGGCGGCACGATCCAGACGCCTTGGTCGGCCTCGCACCTGACGACGCCCCGCAAGGTCAGAATAAGCTCGGCTTTCCGATGCTGGTGCATGGCCAGCTCCGTGCCCTTCGTGACCATTTCGCCACCGACGGCGACGACGGCGCGGGGCACGTCCTCGGGAGCGAAATCGACATCATCGGCGAAGTCGAGGTCGTTTTCCTCGGCGCGATAGAACGGCATGGCGGGTGACAGTCGATCCGAATGCGGTTGACCAGATCAGACAATATCACTCCGGGATTGCGACCTTCAACACAGGAGACCGCTTAACCAGCGGCGACTCCACCGCTCACGCATTCACGATGAATATTGAGCGCCGATCGGTCCCAGCCAGCAAGCTGGCGCGCAGGCTCACATCGCCCGCGCCAGCGCCACCAGGCCGTCGTCGCGCCCCAGCGCCCAGCGGCCGAGTTCGCGGGCCCAGTAGGTCTCGCCGCCGTGGGCCAGCCGCCAGGCGTGCAGCGCCCCGGTCAGCTTGTGCAGGTGGTGCTCCTGGGTCATGCCGATGGCGCCGTGGACGGCGTGGGCGATGGCCGCGACCTGCTGCGCGGCCTGGCCCGCGCGCGCCTTGGCGGCGGCCGCGCGCAGAGGCGAGACCTCCAGCGGCGCACCGACGAAGGCGGCCTGGGCGGCCATCCGCGCGGCCATCACCTCCTGCGCCATCACCGCGATCTGGTGCTGGATCGCCTGGAACTTGCTGATCTCGCGGCCGAACTGCTTGCGGGTGGAGGCGTAGTCGATCGTCGTGGCCTGCAGCGCCTCCATGGCGCCCGCCATCAGGCCGGCGGTGATTGTCGCGGCCAGCGCCTTGCCGGCCCCGGCCGCCTCGATGTCCGTCACACCTGACGCATCGGGGGTCTTCAGCCGCGCGACCATGGTCTCCACCACGCCCGCCACCTGTGATCTGGCGCCGGCGGCCAGCACCAGCGGGAAGAAATCCTCCAGCATCAGGCCGGCGCCGCCGTCCTCCTCGCTGCGCAGCAGGTCGAGGAAGCCGCTGTCCTCCAGCGTCGGCCAGGGGTCACCTGCCGGCAGGCTGTCCAGCAGGCGGGTGAACTGTTCGAGGATCAGGTCGTCGCTCATCTCAGGCCCAGCCCCCTTGCAATGATGCCGCGCAGGATCTCGCGGGTGCCGCCGCGCAGCGAGAAGGACGGGCTCATGGTCGCCGAATAGGTCAGCGTCGCCAGCAGCCCGCCGGGAACCGGCCCCTCGACGGAAGCCAGGTGGTCGGTGACCAGCTGCGGGATCGACTGTTCGTAGGTGGTGCCCAGCTCCTTGACGATGGAGGCCTCCACCACCGGGCTCTGGCCCCTGGCCAGTCGTCCGGTCACCGCCAGCGACAGGTTGCGCAGCGCCGAGACCTGGGCCAGCAGCCGGCCGGCCAGGTCCGTCTCGGCGTCGGTCGGCTTGCCGCGCGAGCGGACGAAGTCCAGCCACTCGTCCACCAGCACCATGCAGGAGTAGATCCGCTCGGGTCCGCTGCGCTCGAAGGCGAGCTCGGCGTTCACCTGCGCCCAGCCCTGGCCCTCCTGCCCGATCAGGGCGTCCTCAGGCAGGTCGACGTCCTCGAAGTGGACTTCGGAGAAGTGGGCGTCGCCGGAGAGGTCGACGATAGGCCGCGCCGTGATCCCCGGCGTCGTCTTCAGCGGCAACAGCAGCTGCGAGAGACCCGCGTTGCGATCCTCGGGGCGCCCGGAGGTGCGCACCAGGGCGATCATGTAGTCGGCCTTGTGGCCGTAGGTGGTCCAGATCTTCGAGCCGTTCAGCCGCCAGCCGCCTGCGGTCTTCTCCGCCCGCGAGCGCACGCTGGCCAGGTCCGAGCCGCTGTCGGGCTCGCTCATGCCGATGCAGAAGGCCGCCTCGCCGCGGCAGACTTCGGCGACGATCCTGCGGCGCTGCTCTTCGGTCCCGTAGCGCAAGAGCAGCGGGGCGCTCTGGCGCTCGCCGATCCAGTGCATGGCCACCGGCGCGCCGGCGGACAGCAGTTCCTCCACCAGGACGAAGCGGGCGAAATGGCTGCGGCCGGCGCCGCCGTATTCCTTGGGCAGGGTCAAGCCCACCCAGCCCTTGGCCGCCAGCGCCTTGGTGAAATCGCGGTCGAAGCCCATCCAGGAGCGCGCCCGCGTCTCGGCCGGCATTCCCGCGAGCTGCTCGGCCAGGAACGCCCGCACGGGCTCCCTCAGCGCCTCGTCCTCGGCGGGGATCGCCGTCAGATCCATTGTTTCCAGCAAAGAGCGTCCTCCAGTCGCCTGCGATCTCGCGCGCAGGATGGGCGCGGTCAAGCGGCTTGGCGCCGGTTTGATCCGCCGCCGCTACGCCACGATCCCGCCCAGGGTGGCGGGAACCCGAGGACGCGGCCCATTTCCGTGAAGGGTTCTCGCTCTCGCGGGAACGAGCGGCGTTCAGAGCACGCTACTGAACGACTACGTGCCAGACGCCGCCCATGCCGTCGCCGGTCGCCTTGCCCGCCGTGTCCTTCGCGAAGGTGTAGACCGGCTTGCCCTTGAAAGCCCATTGCGCCGAGCCGTCGTCACGCTTGACGACGCTCCAGTCGCCCACGGCCGCGTCGTCGGCCTTGGCGGCCACCGGCGGCCAGGCCGCGGCGCACTTGTCGTTGCAGTTGGACTTGCCCGCCGCGTCCTTGTCGAAGACGTAGACCGGCATGTCCCCGGCGGCGGTGCGGGCCACGGACTTGCCGTCCGCGTCCACCATCTTGATTCCTGCCGGCGCGGGCCCCGCAAGGGCCGGGGCCGCCAGCAGCGCCGCGGCCGCGGCGATCACCATCGTCAGTCTGGTCATGAGCTTCCTCCTCCACGTCCCGCCGCTATTCCCGGCGCGATCGCGGCGGCCCCCGAGGGGAGGCCGCCGCGTAGACTACAGCCGCTAAGCGCGCTTCGCCTGTTCGGCGACCTCGTGCGCCCACATGTCCTCGATGTCGCTCTGGGCTGGTTTCGGCAGCTCGACGGAGGCGCCGCGGGTCGGCAGCAGCACCACCGCATCGCCGGGGCTGACGATGGTGCCCCACTGGTTCTCCACCCAGACGTCCAGGTGGACCTCGTTGCGGCCGCCCTCCTGCTTCTTGTCGCGGACCTTGCCTTTGATCCAGTAGGTGTCGCCCGTGTAGACGAACTTGCGGTGCTGGCAGGACAGCTTCCACAGCCAACCCTCATCGCCCATCCAGTTGGTGCAGATGTTGGTCAGGAACGTCTCGCGCATGGCGCCGTAGTCGTAGCTGATCGGGATGCCGAGCTGATTGGCCCAGTCCTGCTCCCAGTGCAGCCGCTGCACGGTGTCGGGCACGTTCAGCTTGTTGGGGGTGTACATCCCCGGGACCTTCTTGCGGGTCTTGTAGGAGACCTTGAAGGCGCCGGGCGGGGTAAGCTGCATGCCCCAGCCCACGTGCCAGACCACCAGGTCGCTGGTCCGCATCGGGCCGCGCACGATGGTCGGGATTTCGTCGCCCACCTTCACGTCCTCGAAATAGAGCGTGTCGGCGCCGCGGATCGTCTCGGCCTCATAGGCCGCGTCGATCTTTTCCAGCTCCTCCGGCGAGTACGGCTTGGGCAGCTCGTACTCCTTCTTCTTGGCGGCCGAGGCGTGCCGTTCGGCGCGGATCCAGGTGCCGCGGCGGATCGCCGTCAGTTCGCCCTTCTGGTTGCGGTTGATGTAGCCCTGGACCTCGGAGACGGTGCGGCCGGAGAACTTGGAGTTGTCGTTGACCTTCACCCCGATCAGCCCGCCCATCACCCGCAGGCGGTCGCCCGCCACCAGCGGCTTCCACCATTCGAACTCCATCACCGCCTGGTAGGAGCCCAGCCCGATCAACGGGTCGCCCTTCAGGAGCAGCTTCTCCTCCGGCGTCGGTCCGCCGTCGGACTCGCCCATGGTGTAGTGGAAATTCGGCGGTCCGATCAGCTCGCCCCAGCGCGTCTGCTTGCCGTACTCCTCGTCGCACCACAGCGGGTTGTCGTCGCCGTAGCCGAAGGCGAAATGGCGCGTGCCGTCCCAGGTGACCACGAAATTGTGCGGCGGGTTGGGCCGTCTGGTGCGGATGCCGATCCGCTGGCGCAGACGCGCGATGCCCTCGTCGGTCAGGATTCCGTAGCCGCTCTTGGGCTTGTCGTCGGTCGCAGCATCTGAACTCATCGTCATTTCCTCAATATTGTCAGACAAATGTGGGGTCGGCGCCCGAAGACGCCGCGGGAAAAATAATCCCGGCTGATGTTAGGGGATCGGCCCTGCTCTTTCCAAGGCCAGATCGACAACGCTGGATATCAGTCGCTCACCGACTTGCCTTCGGCGAGGTTGGCCCCGGCCCGGTCCAGCGTCGCCCGCTGCGGGCGCACCTTGTCCGGCGTCCAGTCCGGCAGCAGGCCGCGCTCGGCGCAGAAGGCCTGGGCGAAGATGGTGCGGCCGTTGTAGGCCGCCGCCTCCGGCTCGGTCACCAGCCAGTTGACCACCGCCGCCGAGACCTCCGGCGGCGCCCCGTCGGCCACGAAGCCGAACTTGGCCATGTCCTGGGCGATCCGCTCGGTCCAGGTATAGCCGGGGTCGACGTTGAAGCTGAGGATCCCCTGCCCCTCGGTCTCCACCGCCAGGATGCCCGCCAGCTTGTGCACGGCCGCCTTGGTCGCGCCGTAGGTGACGCCCCAGCCGCCGTCGCCCGCCGCCTTGGCCGGGCTGGCGACGGCGCTGACGCTGGTGAAGTTGATGATGATCCCGCTGCGGCGCGCGATCATCCCCGGCAGCACCAGCTTGGAGAGCAGCAGCGGGGTGAAGAAGTTTCCCTGCATGACGTTGCCGATGGCCCACATCGGCGTGTCGAGGATCCTGTCCATGTGGCCAGGCCCGGTGTGGCGGGCGCAATTGACCAGGACGTCGACCCGCCCCCAGCGCTCCAGCACCGTGGTCGCCGCGGCGGCCACCGAGGCCGGGTCGGTGATGTCGGCGGCCAGCGCCAGCACGCGCCCGCCCAGCCGCTCGATCTCCGCCGCCGTCTCGCCCAGGCTGCCCGGCAGGGGCGAGGTGTCCGACGCCTTGATGCTGGGGGAGTGCTCGCGCTGCTCGCCCGCGGCCACCGTCCGCGCCGTGATCGCCACATCGAGGCCGGCCTTGGCCAGCCAGATCGCCAGCACCTTGCCGATGCCGCGGCTGGCCCCGGTGACAAAGGCGATCTTCCGCTCGCTCATGACGCTGACCTCCCTGACGGGCCCGTGGTCAAATCCGGGCTCCTTCCCAGCGTCTTCGCACTCCTTCGCAAGCCGCCGCAATCTCGAAAATCCCCGCGCCCTGCGCCCGTAGCCCCACGCACGAATTCACGGGCAGCCTGCATGTGTCTGCGCTGCAATTCTTTGGCGCATCGCGCAAATCTTGCCTATCAATGCGCCGCGGGGCGCCGGCAGGTGCGACGACGCTCGGGGAGACCCTGATTGGCCAGGAAGACCTATCCCGAACTCCGGCCGTCCGGCGCGCGCCTGGCCGCGGACCGGCTGCGCGAGCGGATCATGGAGCTCGAGGAGGGCGCCTACCTGGGCTCCGAGGACGAACTCTCCAAGTTCCTCGGCGTCGGCCGCCACACCCTGCGCCAGACCGCCCGGCTGCTGGAGCATGAGCGCCTGCTGAAGGTGAAGCGCGGCGTGCGCGGCGGCTACTACGTCATCCGTCCCGACATCGACGCCGTGGCCGATGCGGCGGCGACCTACCTGCGCAGCCGATCTTCCTCGATCCAGGACCTGTTCGCCGCTGCGGCCGTCCTGGACGTCGAGCTGGTGCGGCTGGCGGCGCTCTCGGAGAACGAGGACGCCCGCGCCGCGCTTGCGGACCTGGAACGCCGGCTGCGCCGCGAGCCGGTCACCGACCGCAACCTGCTGGCGGAGCTCGAGCACGAGTTCAAGGACTGCGTGTTCGCCCTGGCCGGCAACGCCTTCATCGAACTGATGCTGCGCATCCATCTGCGCTTCGCCTACCCGCCGCCGCGCCTGATGCTGACGGACGACCCGGAGCGGATCGCCGCCCACCAGGAACGCCGGGCCAGGCTCGCCGCCGCCATCCTGGACCGGGATCCGGACCTGGCCATGCTCATCGCCCGCCGCACGGACGAAATCCTCCGCAGCCGGGTGTCCGAGGAGCTGGCGGATGGGGCGCGCCACGCGGTCGAGGCCGCCGCGCCGGCGCCGCGCGCGGCGACGTCCGCGCGGTCGCGGGGATAGGGCCTATTCGACCGCCTCCGCCGCCAGTCGCTGCGGATCGGCCTGCATCGACGCGGCCCACTGCTGGATCAGTTCGTTCCCGCGCCGGGCGTGGATGGCGGCGAACTCGTCGTCGCGGTCCAGCACCGCGGTCGCCAGCGCCAGGCGGTTCTTGCGGAACAGGTCGACGCGCTCGGCCGAATCGAGGATCGGCCGGCGGAACTCCTTGAGGCAGATCTCCAGGTGGACGCGCAGCACCAGTTCCAGGAACGGGTTGCGCGCCAATTCGTAGAGCCGGTCGCGCAGGGCGATGTCGCATTCCATCAGCCGCACGGCCGACATCCCCTCGTCCTCGAAGGTCGCCGCCGTGGCCGCCATCGGCCCGCGGTCGAGCTCGGGGTGCGCCAGCGCCGCCAGCCGCGCCAGCTCGATCTTCAAGCCGCCCGCCGCCGTCAGCAGCTCCATGAAGGTCGGCGCGTGGATGCGCAGATAGGTGGCCGCCGCCCCGGTGACGGCGCGGCTGTCCGGCCGATGACCATAATAGCCGCCGCCCACGCCCCGCTTCACCCCCAGCAGGTGCTCATGCTCCAGCAACCGCGCGGCCTGGCGCAAGGTCGCACGGCCCACCTCCAGCAGGGAGGCCAACTCGTCTTCGGAGCCCAGGAAGGCGCCCTCGGGCCTGGCCAGGATGATCTCGCGCAGCTTGCGCACTGCGACCCTCGCCGCATTGGGCGGCGGGACGGAATCCTTCGGCCTACGCATTCACGCTCCCGACCAACTCTGACGGCGCCGCAACCTAGACCGGCGGGTGGCCGATGTGGAGGGCCAAGGTTCCCCCGCAGGTTGCGAGGCCGGCGGTCGCGAACCTCCGGCCGCGGCCGGAGCACGAGCCCCGGCCGATGGGAAGGCGGGTCGAGGCGGCCCGAGGGACCGCGATCGGGCGTCGCCCTATTTCGCGGGGGCGAGCTTCGCCATCATCGCCGACGTGCGCGCGTTGAGCGGCTCCGCCGCCGCCTTGGCCGAGGCCGACACGGTCTTGGAGAGCTTCTCGAGCTCGCTCTTGTAGGTCTCCAACGCGCCCTTGGCGGCGGAGACCTGCAGGCCCAGAGCCTCCTGCAGGGTCTTGCTGCCCGCCACGCTCTTGGCGGTCTCGACACTGCTCTCGAACGAGGTCTTCGAGAAGGCGATCGCCTGCTCGCGCACGGCGCAGGCGCCGCGGCTGGCCGCCGCATAGGCGTCGATCAGCGCCATGATGTTGCTCTTGGAGAAGCTGCGGCCCTGCGCCAGCACGTCCAGGGCCTTGTCGATCGGATCGATCTTGGCGGGCGCGGGCAGCGCCTTCACCTTGGCCGGCTTCGCAGGCGCCGGGGCTTCGGTCACAGCCGGAAGGGTCTCGATATCGCTCACGTCACTCTCCTGGTTCGACTGAACAGCCATGAGAGAGGCGTGTCATGCTGCGATGCAACCGTCAAGATATTGCAACGCAATATGCCGCCTTATCGGGATAGACCGACCGACCGCCGGGCGGGGGCCTCGCGCTTGGCGTCTTCCAGGCGTTCCTTTGAAAACCGCCGGTTGGATTCGGCGTATTTAACCGCGCAGATCCAGGCGCCAGGGAAGAAACGACTTGATGTCCACAAAGCCCGCCAGGCCCATTCCTGACATGGACGCCTCCCTCGACCGGCTGCGAGCAACGCAGCTTCGCCGCATGCGCGCCCTGGCCACGGGCCTGCTCATCCTCATGGCTCTGACCTTTATCGCCACCAGCCTGCTGCTGGATCGCGCGCCCTGGCTCGCCTACGTGCGCGCCATCTCCGAGGCCGCGGTGGTGGGCGCCTGCGCTGACTGGTTCGCGGTCACCGCCCTGTTCCGCCACCCCCTGGGCCTGCCGATCCCGCACACCGGCGTCGTGCCGCGCAACAAGCAGCGGATCGGCGAGGAACTGGGCGCCTTCATCGCCGACAACTTCCTCACCGTCGAAGTGCTCGACGCCAAGCTCACCCAGTTCGAGGTCGGCCGCTGGGGCGCGCTCTGGCTGCGGCGACCTGGCGCCGCCGAGGGCCTGGCCCGCCGCGTGACCGCCCTGGCGCCCGAGCTGCTGGGCATGATCCCCTTCGAGTCCCGCCGCGACTTCTTCGCCGCCGCCGCCGCCAGCGTCGTGCGCACCATTCCCGCCGCGCCGCTCGCCGCCAACCTCGTGCGCACCGTGTGGAGCGAGGGGCGCGCGCAGGGTCTGCTGGACCGCGGCCTCGACTTCGTCGCCCGCCAGCTGAAGGCGCACGAGGACCTGATCCGCAGCCAGGTGAAGGGGCGCACCTTCCGCTGGCTGCCCGGCTGGGTGGACCGGCGCATCGCCGACAAGGTGGTCCAGGCGCTCGCCGAGATCGTCGAGGAGATGCGCGCGCCCGACCATCCCTGGCGCGCCGAGCTGAAGGCGGCCATCGACGCCTATATCCTGCGGCTGGAAACCGACCCGGAGCTTCGCCGCCGCGGCGAAGCCCTGAAGCGGGTGGTGCTGGAGGATCCGCGCCTGCCGGACCAGCTCGCGCAGATCTGGACCTCGGCCGCCACGCGCCTGCGCGCCTCCGACGTGGAGAGCCTGAACCAGGCCCTCGCCAGCGCCCTGGTGAGCTTCGCCGAATGGCTGGACGGCGACGATGCGGCCCGCGAGACCCTGAACGCCTGGGCGCGCCTGGCCGTGCGCCGGATCATCGCGCCGCGCCGCCATGAGATCGGCCGCTTCGTCGCCGGCGTCGTCGCCGGGTGGGACACGCGCAGCATCGTGGAGAAGCTGGAGCTGCAGGTCGGCAAGGACCTGCAGTACATCCGCATCAACGGCACTGTGGTGGGCGGCCTGGTGGGCCTGGTCCTCTACGCCGCCAGCCGCGCGTTCGGCTGGTCGTGAGCGCGGCTTACGCCCGCCGCTTCACCAGCCCCAGCACGAACAGCAGCAGGATCGCGCCGGCCGTCGAGATGAGGAGGCTGCCGATCCAGCCGCCGAACCCGATGTGCAGCGCATTGGCGATGAACGCCCCGAGCAGCGAGCCGACCAGGCCGACCACGAGGTTGGTGATCAGTCCGTGATTCCGCTTCATGACCTTCTCGGCGATCCAGCCGGCAAGAATGCCGATGATGATCGCACCGATGATCCCAACGCCGCTCATAGCCCACCTCCCGAGATCCACGGGCTCCGTTGGCCCGCCTGGCGAGTCGAACAGTTCGCAACGGCAGAGGTTCCCGCGCCCCGGGTTGCGCAACGGAGGGCTTGCCCGCGCCGGCCGTTTCCGGGACAAGCGGGCGGGGCGCCAACGCCGAGAACCCGATTGCCCGCCGACATCTCTTCCGCCACCGCCGTCCTGGGCCGCCGCCGGCGGCTGGTATGGGTCCGCTTCCTGCGCCGCACCCTGCCGATGGTCGCCGTAGTGGTGCTGGCCGCGGTGGTCGGCCAGGTCGTATGGCGCGCCGTGCGGATGGTGATGATCCCCCAGGCCGCCGCCCCAGCCGCCGCCGTGCGGATGCTCAATCCTTCGTTCACCGGCGAATCGCGCGACGGCAGCCGCTACCAGGTGGCCGCCAAGTCCGGCGTCCGCGACGGCGCCGACGACAGTCGCATCGTCCTGGAAGCGCCCACGGTAAGCGTCACCCATGGCGACAACTCCGGCACGCGCACCACCGCCCAGCGGGGCGTCTTCCGGCAGGACGCCATGACCCTGGCCCTGGAGGGCGACGTGAAGGTGGCCGAGGAGTCCGGCTACAACTTCACCTTCAAGAACGCCGTCTTCGACACCCGCACCGGCCAGGTGACCGGCAAGGGCGTGGGCGCCAAGGGTCCAGACGCCCAGATCAGCTCCGACCAGTACACCGTCTACGACAAGGGCGAGCGGATGGTGTTCAAGGGCCGCGTCCGCGGCCGCCTCAACGACCGCTGATCGCGGCGCATGCGACGCTTTGAAACTGGCGAGGTCGGCCCGGTGGCGCTACATCAACGCCGGGCGGGCCAGAGTCGGTCGAGTTCATGGACTGCGCCGTCGTGGATCATCCCGAGCGTCACATCGCCGAAGCGGCCCGGACCCTCGCCCCTCAGCGCTGGGGGGCGGGCGATGTTGTCTGACGCGGCGGTGAGCCGTCCGGAGCGGCCGTTGCTGGGCCAGGTGCTGGCCAACGCCGGCGTCCTGCTGGGCGGCCGGACCGCCAACGCCCTCATCAGCCTGGCCTACATGGCCGTCGCCGCCCGCATGCTCGGCGTGCAGATGGTCGGCGTGCTGATCCTGGTCAATTCCTTCGCCCTGCTGATCGGCGAGGTGGTCAAGTTCAACTCCTGGCAGACGGTGCTGCACTATGGCGCGGCCCCCCTGTCCGAGGGCCGCCGGGCGCAGTTCCAGCAGGTGATCCGCTTCACCCTGTTCCTCGACCTGGCCAGCGGCCTGGTCGGCGTCGTCGTCGCGACCACAGCCGCGCTCTTCGCCGGCCATTGGCTGGGCTGGGGGCCGGAGCACGCGCACGCCGCGGCCCTCTACTGCCTGACCGCCGGCATGCTGACGCCGGCCACCGCCACCGGGATCCTGCGCCTTTTCAACCGCTTCGACATCCTGGCCGCCCAGGCGCCGATCGGCTCGGCGGTGCGCCTGGCGGGGAGCGCGGCGGCCCTGGTCCTGGGAGTCTCGCTGAACGTCTTCCTGTTCGTCTGGGCGCTCGGGACCATCGTCGCCTTCGCCTATGTGACGGCGGCGTGCGTCCTCGAGCTGCGACGCCGCGGCCTCATGCAGGGCTTCACCGTCCGCGGACCGCTGGTCGCCGGGCTTCCGGGCGCCTGGCGCTTCGCCTGGGCGACCAATTTCAGCTCCGGCCTGGACACCGCCTTCACCCACGTCATCACCCTGGTGGTGGGCGCGGTGGTGGGCCCCGCCCCGGCCGCCCTCTGGCGAATCGGCCGCCAGGTGGCCGACGCCCTGGCCAAGCCCGCCAAGCTGCTGATCCCCGCCCTCTATCCCGAGCTCGCGCGCCTGCGCACCTCGCACGGCGAGCATGCCATGCGCCGCCTGGCCCTGCAGGTGGGCCTGCTGGGCGGGGGGGTCGGCACGCTCCTGCTGCTGATCTCGGCCACGGCAGGCCGGCCCCTGCTCTCCCTGGTGCTGGGACGGGCCTTCGAGGGCGCCGCCGGCGTCATGACCTGGCAAGTGGCCGCCGCGGTGATCGGGATCTGGGCCCTGCCGCTGGAGCCGATGCTGGTCTCCCTCGGCCGGCCGGGCGACGCCCTGAAGGTGCGGCTGGTGGTCTCCGCCGTCCTGCTGGCGGCCCTGGTCCCGCTGATCAAGGCGTTCGGCCTCGCCGGCGCCGGCGCCGCCCTGGTTTGCGCCATGGCCGGCCTCGCGGTCGGCATGTTCCTCATGTTGCAGCGGAACGCCGCCGGCGCGCCCGCCGCTTACGAAATCGCTTGCGCCGAGGACCCGGCGCGCGCGAAGCGGAATCCGTGATGATCTTGCCTACCGCCGCCCATCGGCCTGTCCGCTACGCCGACTTTGCGACCCTGGTCGAAGCCCTGGACTACGCGGCCACGGGCGAGACCGGCGTCGGCCTGCACTCCCTGCGGGGCGAACTGGTCGAAGGCCTGACCTACCGCCAGTTGCGCGAGGAGGCGCAAGGGATCGCCCGCCGCCTGCTGGCTGCGGGCCTCGTCCCCGGCGACCGGGTAGGCCTGGTGGCGGAGACCGACGGCGACTTCGTACGCGCCTTCTTCGCCTGCCAGTACGCGGGTCTGGTCCCCGCGCCCCTGCCGCTGCCCGCCCCGCTCGGCGGGCGCGAGGCCTATGTGGCCCAGGTCGGCCGCATGCTGGAGGCCGCCGACGCCGCGGCCCTGCTGGGGCCCGCGGCGATCATCGCCTGGACGCCCGAGCCGCCGACCCCCTCGGTGCGGTTCGTGGGGACCCTGGCCGACCTGCCGGAGCCCGGCGACGCGGCCCTGCCGGCGATCGGCCCGGACGACGCCTGCTACCTGCAGTTCTCCTCCGGCAGCACCCGCTTCCCCACCGGCGTCCTGGTCACCCACCGCGCCCTGATGGCCAACGCCGTGGCCATCGTCCGCCACGGCCTGAAGGTCCGCCCCGAGGACCGGGCGATCTCCTGGCTGCCGCTCTACCACGACATGGGCCTGGTGGGTTTCCTGCTGAGCCCGCTCACCTGCCAGATGACCGTCGACCTCCTGCCCACCGGCGCCTTCGTGCGCCGCCCGCTGCTCTGGCTCGACCTCATCGGCCGCAACGGCTCGACGATCTCCTACAGCCCGACCTTCGGCTACGAGCTCTGCGCGCGGCGGGCCGACACCAGCGGCGTGGACCAGTTCGACCTCTCCCGCTGGCGGATCGCCGGCGTCGGCGGCGACATGATCCGCACCGGCCCGCTGGCCGAGTTCGCCCGCGCCTTCGCCCCGGCCGGTTATTCCGCCAGCGCCTATGTGGCCAGCTACGGCATGGCCGAGGCGACCCTGGCGCTGACCATGGCCCCGCTCGGCCGCGGCCTGGAGGCCGAGATCCTCGACATCACCCGCCTGGAGCGCGACGGCCTGGCGGTGACCGCCGGGGCTGACGCCCGCGCCCGCGCCTTCGCCCGTTGCGGCCCCGCGCTGCCGGAGCACGAGCTCGAGATCCGCAACGAGGACGGCCTCTCCCTCCCCGAGCGCGCCGTCGGCCACGTCTTCGCCCGCGGCCCCAGCCTGATGCGCGGCTACTTCCGCCAGCCGGAGGAGACCGCCCGGGTGCTCACGCCGGACGGCTGGCTGGACACCGGCGACATCGGCTACCTCGACGGCGGCGAGATCGTCCTCACCGGCCGGCGCAAGGACCTGATGATCGTCAACGGCCGCAACATCTGGCCGCAGGACCTGGAATGGACCTGCGAGGCCGAGCTGGCCGGCGTGCGCAGCGGCGACGTGGCGGCCTTCTCCGTGCCCGGCCCGACCGAGGAACAGGTGGTGGTCCTGGTGCAGGCCCGGCTCAGCGATCCCGCCCAGCGCGACGCCCTGCGTGCAGAAACTGCGCGGGTGTTGCGTCTGCGCCACGGTGTCGAGGCGGAGGTGCGCCTGGTGGGGCCGCACGCCCTGCCGCAGACCTCCTCCGGCAAGCTCAGCCGCTCCCGCGCCCGCGCCGCCTTTCTCGGCGGCGCCTATGAGCTGGAGCGCTCGGGGGCGTGAGCCCGCCGCTCGCCGCGGTCACCGGCGCCACGGGCTTCCTCGGCCAACACCTCGTCCGGGCGCTCGGCGCCGCCGGCTGGCGCGTGCGCCTGCTGGCCCGGCGCGATCCCACCAGCCCGTTCTGGGAGGGCCAGGAGCCACAGGTGGTGCCGGGCGACCTCTCCGACCCCGCCGCCCTGGCGCGCCTCTGCGACGGCGCGGAGCGCATCTTCCACACCGCCGGCCTGATCGGCGGCTCTCCCGCCCAGATGCGCCTGGTGAACGTCGAGGGGGCCCGCCGCCTCGCCCAGGCCGCCCAACGCGCCGCCCCGGACGCGCAGACCGTGCTGGTCTCCAGCCTCGCCGCCCGCGAGCCACAGCTCTCGCCCTACGCCGCCAGCAAGCGGGCCGGCGAGGACGCCATGCGCGAAGTGCTGGGCGAGCGACTCACCGTCGCCCGCCCACCGGTGATCTATGGCCCCGGCGATCGCGAGACCCTGCGCGTATTCCAGGCCGCCGCGACCAGCCCGGTGCTGCCCCTGTTGCACCGGGACGCGCGGGTGGCGCTCGTCCACGTTGAGGACGCGGCGCGCCAGATCGTCGCGCTCGCCTCCGGCGCGCGTGGCCGAATCATCACGCTTTGCGATGCGCGCCCAGAGGGTTACGCATGGCGCGAACTCATGCAGACAGCCGCTTCTGCGCTCAACCGAAGCCCAGGCTTTGTGCGGATTCCGGCGGCTGCCCTCTATGCGCTCGCCTCAGCCCAGGGTATCGGCAATGGCTGGCGTCACGGAAAGGTCACGATTACATTCGGTAAGGTCAGGGAACTGACCCATCTCGATTGGGGGGTCCGGCCAGATGAGCGAACGCCCCGGGCGCCGGAGCCCATTTACGATCTGTTGGCAGGATTTAAACAAACAGTCTGTTGGTATCGTAAACGCGGCTGGCTCTGAGCCGGGGTCGCCTCCAGCGGAGCATCGCGTGCATAGGGTTAACAGGGGAATTGAGTACGTTGGAGTCCGTCACCGATCTTACGGTCCACCAGATCGGGCGTACGGCGTCCGCGGTGATGCAACGCAATGTGGAGGTTACGGCCGAGTCCGACATCGGTCGTGACCTGGGCGTGGATTCGTTGACCTTGATGAATATCGTTATGGAACTCGAGGACGTGTTCGAGCTGTCGATCCCGATCGATCGGCTGGCCGACGTCGAGACGGTGGGCGATTTGGCGGCTCTGATCAACGAGCTGAGAGCCAGGGGGTGAAAATGGGGCTTCTCGACAAGCACAAGAGCTACAGCCAGGCCTACGGAGCGATTCGCGACATGGGCGCGGATCCGTTCAACGTCCGGTTCGAGACGGTGCTCTCGCCTACCGAGGGCGTGGTCAACGGCCGGCCGACGATCCTCCTGGGCACCAACAACTACCTGGGCCTGACGTTCGACGAGAGCTGCATCGAGGCCTCGGTGAACGCGGCGCGGAGCCTCGGCACCGGCACCACCGGCTCGCGGATCGCCAATGGCAGCTTCGGCGGCCACGTGGAGCTGGAGCAGGCCATCGCCCGCTTCTACGGCCGGCGCACAGCCATGACCTTCACGACCGGCTACCAGGCGAACCTGGGCATCCTGTCGACCCTGGTGGGGCGCGGCGACCATCTGCTGCTCGACGCCGACAGTCACGCGAGCCTCTATGACGGAGCGCGGCTCGGCCACGCCGAGATCATCCGCTTCCGGCACAATGACCCGGACGACCTGCGCAAGCGCCTGCAGCGCCTGAAGGGCGCGCCCGGCAACCGGCTGATCGTCACCGAGGGCATCTTCTCGATGGTGGGCGACACCGCCCCGCTGAAGGAGATCGTCGAGGTCAAGCGCGAGATGGACGCCTACCTGATGGTCGACGAGGCCCACTCCCTGGGCGTGCTCGGCGACAAGGGCCGCGGCCTCGCCGAGGCCGAGGGCGTCGAGGCCGACGTGGACGTGATCACCGGCACCTTCTCCAAGAGCCTGGGCGCCATCGGTGGTTTCCTCGTGTCCGACATGGACGACTTCGAGGTCATGCGGGTGGTCTGCCGCCCCTACATGTTCACCGCCTCGCTGCCGCCCAGCGTGGTGGCCTCCACCCTGCAGGCGCTGAAGCGCGTGGAGGAGGAGCCGGGACTGAGGGGCCGCCTCAACGCCAACGCCCAGCGGCTCTACAACGGCCTGACCAAGCTGGGCTTCGAACTCGGGCCGCGCTGCAGCCCGATCATCGCCGTGGCCATTCCCGACCAGCCGCGCGCCATCGCCGTCTGGAAGGCCCTGCTCGACCAGGGGGTCTACCTGAACCTGGCCCTGCCGCCGGCCACGCCGGACGCCCGGCCGCTCCTGCGCTCCTCGATCAGCGTCGCCCACACGGACGACCAGATCGACCAGGTGCTGCGCGCCTTCAAGTCCGTCGGCGAGACCTTCGGCCTGCTGGGCGAAGCCTCCCGGCAGCGCGCCTCGGCCTAAGACCCAAGCTTCGTCCTTCTCCCACGTCGGGAGAAGGACGCTAGGCCGTTCCCCTGCGCGCCCGCCACAGGCGCCACAGCACCCCCGGAGCCGCCAGGATCGGGTGCCGCTCGCGCCAGGCGGTGAGCGGCACGGCGATCCCCGTGTGCCGCTCGATCTTGTACGCCGCATAGCGGGCTGCGCCCTCGAAGGTGAAGGTCGCCTTCATCAGCCGCGCGGCGTTCAGCGGCCGCCCCAGCGCCCGCCGGAGCCCCCAAGCCCGCTGAAGCCGGCGCCGCTCCGCCGCCGTCATCCGTGGCGCCAACTCGCCATGGGCGGACCTCTCGAAAGCCAGCCCGCCCGCCCGCCACGCCAGCGGCAGCAGGGCGGCGTAGCGGCCTGGATCGAACGCCAGGATCGCCTGGCTGCGTCCCTGCGATTCCACGCGCAGCTCCGCGGCGTAGGTCTGGCGGAACAGCGCCGACCAGAACGCCTCCGCCGGGCCCCGCGCGGGCCCCAGGGCGGCGGCGAATCGCGCGGCGGTGCGGGCGGCCTCGGCGACCGCCTCGCGCACGGCGGCGGCGCTGGCCGGCCCGTCGCTCCAGGCGAGCGCGGCCGGCTGCACGAACCGCGTCCAGATGGTGGTGTCGACGCCCGTCCCCCGCGCCGCGCGGTCGAACTGCGCCAGCGTCATGGCCGCCACCTTCGCCCGCACCCGCCCGTCGGGCAGGTCGATCTCCCGGTAGCTCACGTCCGGCCACAGGATCCGGCTGGCGGCGCCGCGCAGGCCGTTCGGCGGGGCGCGCGTCAGCACATAGAAGTCCAGCAGACCGTCCCGCTCGCCGGTGCGCAACGCCGAGCCATAGAACACGATGGCCAGGGGATCGTCGAACCAGGCCGCCAGGTCCCGCGCCACGGCGGTGGCGACCGGCGGCGACCCCGAAAGTTCGCCCTCCACGAACCGGGCGAGGTCCGGGCTCATCTCGAGAGCCAGGAGACCACCGATCCGCGCGGCGCACCGAACGCCTGGACGACCTGAGCTGCGTGGACCAGCAGGGAAAGCGCCGTCCAGATCGCCACCAGCAACAGGCCCACGTCCGGCCGCCCGACCAGGGACGCGCCGGTGAGCAGGATCAGGTTCGGGTTCCGCCGGGCGGTGATCAGCCGGAAGAAGCTGTCGAACCGGCGCCAGGAATGCACATGGATCTTGAAGGCGCGCAGGAAGACGCCCTCCAGCGCCCGCTGGACCGCGTAGCCGCCCAGGATCACCCACAGGACCAGGTGGTTGGGATCCTCCAGCGGGTGCGGCCCGGCCTGCACGCCCACCCACCACGCCCACCACCAGAAGGGCGGATGGACCAGGTCGATGCCGTGGTCGAACACATTGCCCAAGGCCGAGGAGTTCAGCGTCACCCGCGCCAGCTTGCCGTCGACGGTGTCCAGGAAGGTCATCACCCAGGCGGCCGCCAGGCCCCAGCCGAAGTGGCCCTTCCAGAACAGCCAGAAGGCCACGATCACCAGGATCAGGCTGGCGAACGTCACCTGGTTGGGCGTGATCCCCGCCGCCGCGCACCAGCGGGTGACGATCCGCGCCGGCGTCGGCCAGACGTATTTGGTGACGAGGTCGGTGACCCCCTTGTAGGAGCCCTGGAACAGCCGCGCCTCCACCTGACGCACGTTCTGCGGCGTCAGGGGCTCCAGAACCGGCGGCTCGCGCTTGCGCAGCGCGCTGTTGTACGCCCCCTGCAGCGCCTCGGCGGTCAGCCGCTCCGTCGCCATCCCACCCGGCAGCTCGCCCGCCTCCAGCGCCCTGGCCGCCGCCTCGGCCTGCGCTGCAGGGACGTGGACCGCCACCGGCCGTCCGGCCGCGTCCACCAGCGCCGCGCCGGGGCGCTTGGCGAGCTCGCCGATCAGGGATTCGTCATAGATCCAGCCGGCGTGGACCAGCACGACGCCGCCCTCGCCGGTCTCCGGCAGCCCGACTCGCCGGAAGGTGCGCGCCAGCCGCTCGTGCGAGGTGGCCGACCACACCTTCACGTCGCACGATCCGACCGTCCGCGCCGACGGGGCCGCCGCCGTTTCGCCCAATGCGCTGGTCAACATCGCTCGTCCCTGTAGAACCGCTTCCGTCTCATACAGCGCTCCGGCGCGAATCGGCCACAGCCCGCAGAGCCCCGTGCCCTTCCGACTCGCCCATCTCTCCGACCCCCATCTGCCGCCCGAGGGCGCGCCTGTCGCCCTGCGTGATCTGGCCAGCAAGCGCACTCTGAGCCGCATCGCCTGGCGCCGGAAGCGCCGGGAACACGACCCGGCGGTGCTGGCCGCCCTGACGGCCGACGTCAAGGCGCAGGGCCCCGATCACCTGGCGATCACCGGCGACCTCACCAACTTCTCCACCGCCGAGGAATTCGCCAACGCCCGCGCCTGGCTGGCTGGCCTCGGCGCGCCGGCGGACGTCACCGTCAGCCTGGGCAACCACGACGCCCTGGTGGCCCGCGGCGCCGACGCGCGGTTCGCCACGCTCGCCCCGTGGTTGGGCGACGCCGGCGACGCCGTCTTCCCGCAGGTCCGCCGCCGCGGCCCCGTGGCGCTGGTCAACCTCTCCTCGGCGGTCGCCTCCGGCCTCTTCGTCGCCACCGGCCGCCTCGGCGCGGCGCAGCTTCACCGGCTGGACGGCGTCCTGGCCGAGCTCGCCGCCACCGGCCTTTGCCGCATTGTCATGCTGCACCACCCGCCCGCGCCGGGCGTGGTCTCGCGCCGCAAATCCCTCCTGGACGCCGAGGCGCTTCGCGCCCTGCTCGCCCGCCACGGGGCCGAGCTTGTTCTGCACGGCCATGGCCACGAGGCCGCCTTCAACGCCGTCCCGGGCCCGGGCGGCCCGATCCCCGTGCTGGGCTGCCCTTCCGCCTCGGCGGCGCCCGGCGGCCGTCACCCGGCCGCCCGCTGGCATATGGTGGAAGTGGATCCCGCCGCCCCGCGCGGAGACGTTCGCGTCATCGTCCGCGGCCTCGATGGGCCGGACGGCGGGTTCCGGGAGCTCGGGCGCTACGCCCTCTCGGCCGTCACAGGTATCGCAGCTTGATGCGGATGGCGCTCTCCCCCGCCCCGGCCTGGAACCGCACCGCCTTGAACGACGGCAGGCCGACCTTGGTGGACGGGTCGTTGGAGAAGCCGAACCCCTCGGCGGGCAGGCCCGTCAGCGTCCGGTTCAGGTCATGATCGCCGTTGGAGTCATGGTAGACCGCCACCGCATAGAATCCCGGGGACGGCAGGAAGAAGCAGGCGGTCGTCGTCGGAGTCTTCGCCGGCGCGCGGATCCGCAGGAGCTTGCCCTTGGGGGCCAGGAACCGCCGCTTGTCGTCCGGATAGAGGGTGATCGCCACCTCGCCCACGGCGGCGCGCAGCCCGCTCACCTGCACGGTCAGCCGATGCGGCGACGGGCGGCCTTCGCAGGCCGGCGCCGCTTCCGCGGTGGCGGCGAGCGCAGGGGCGCCCCACATGACGCTCATGGCGGCGAGCACCGCCAGCGCCGTTCTCCTTGTGGGTGTCACGGGGATGGACGAGCCTCTCTCAATGTATCAAACGCTGCGGGCGCCAGCCGCGGGACGATTTCATGACCAACGCCACCGCCCTCAGCTTCGGCTTTCCGGACACCAAGGTGGGCGAGACCGCCGCCTGGCTGGCCCTCGTCCGCCAAAAGCAACCGACATTTGGGTCTCTTGTCCTGGTATGCAAGGAGGAGGCCAAGGCCTTCTCCGACATCAGCGCCGCCGCCTTCGCCGACCTGCAAGTCGCGGTGACGGCCATCGAAACGCTGCTCCGCAAGGCCGTCGGCTACCAGAAGATCAACTATCTGATGTTGATGATGGTTGACCCCGACGTTCATTTCCACGTCATCCCCCGCTACGACGGCGAGCGCAGTTACGAGGGCCGGGCCTTCCCGGATGCAGGCTGGCCAGGCCCGCCGGCGCTGGCGCAGGCGGTGGACCTGGGCCCCGAGGGCGCCGCGACGCTGGCCCAGGCGCTTGGGCGGGATTGGCTGAAAGCTTGACCCGGGCCCGCCGCATCACCGGCGAGGTGCGCACGTCGCGCCTGGCGCTGATCGACCGCTACGTGCTGCGGTTGACCGCCTGGCCGATGCTGGCCTGCCTGAGCGTGACGGTGATCTCGCTGCTGCTCGAGCGCGCCCTGCGCCTGCTGGACCTGCTCTCGCAGAGCGCCGACCGCTTCGGGCCGGTGTTGCAGCTCACCACCAACCTGGTGCCCCACTACCTGGGCCTCGCCCTGCCGGTGGCCTTCTTCCTGGCTCTCTTCATCGTCATCACCAAGCTCGACGACGGCTCGGAGGTGGAGGCCTTCCTGGCCAGCGGCGTCTCCCTGAGCCGCATCGCCGCCCCCTATGTGGCGCTGGGGTTGGTGCTCATGAGCGTGAGCCTGGTGGTGTTCGGCTACATGCAGCCGTACAGCCGCTACGCCTATCGCGCGGTCCTGCACGCAGCGGTGAACGCCGGCTGGAACGGGCGGCTGCACGGCGGGGCCTTCATCACCGACGGCGACACCATCATGACCGCCGACATGGCCAGCCTCGAGGGCCGCCGGCTGCAGCACCTGTTCATCCGCCGACCCACCGGCGGCGGCGGCGAGGAGGTGATCACCGCCGCCTCCGCCAAGCTGGTGGCCCAGCCCGACGGCAAGCACGTGACCCTGATGCTGCAGAACGGCTCACGCATCGGCGAGAGCAAGAACGGGACCTTCGACACCATCCGCTTCGACAGCTTCGTCATGCAGACCGACCTCGCCGGCGCCGCGGCCCTGATGCGCGCCCGCGGCGGCGACGAGCGGGAGCTGACCCTCAACGAACTGCTCCGCCAGGCCACCCAGCCGCATCCGATGATCCCGCGCCAGAAGCTGCTGGCCGAATTCTACGCCCGCATCGCCCGCTCGGCGGTGCTGCCGTTCCTGCCGCTGATCGCCCTGCCGCTGGGCCTGGCCGCCAAGCGCGGCCGGCGCGGGGCCGGCCTGCTGCTGGCCGGCGTCCTGCTGCTCGCCTTCCAGCACGGCCTGCAGTTCGGCGAGAGCCTGGCCGACGCGGGCAAGGCGCCGCCGCTGCTCGCGGTGGGCACGCCGTTCCTGCTGTTCACCAGCTTCTGCACCTGGATGTTCGCCGGCAGCCGCCGCCGGCCCGGCGAGACGCCCATCGGCCTCTTCGTGCAGCGCCTGGGCGACGGGATCGAGCGGATGCTCACGCTCATCCGCAGCGTCAGGCTCGCCCGGACATGAGGCTTGCCGGCTACATCCTGGGCCTGGTCAGCGTCCGCATCGTTGCGGCGATCCTGATTCTGCTGGGTGTCCTGCAGATCATCGACCTCATCGAGGTGACCAACCAGATCATCTCCCGCGGCCTCGGCTTCGGCGGGATGGCGCACTACATCCTGCTGCGCCTGCCGCGCCTGATCGACCAGGCCGCGCCGCTCGGCGTTCTGGCCGGCGTCATCTTCGCCTTCATGAAGCTGGCCGGCGAAAGCGCTATCGTCGCCATGCGCGCCGCCGGTGTCTCCTCCTATCGCCTGACCGCCATGGTGCTGCCCGCCGCCCTCGCCGTGGCGCTCCTCGACTACGCCGCCGTGGAGCTGGTCGCCCCGCGCACCGACCCGGCCCTCCAGGAATGGTGGCGCGCGACGGCGGCGCCGACCGACAAGGTCGAGCCCGTGCAGCGCGCCTTCCGCGTCGGCGACGACGTGGTCATGGCCACCACGACGGACCTGTCCGGCCGCACCCTCAAGGAGGTGCGGATCTACCGCCGCGACGACCAGGGCCGGCTGCTGGAGCGGATCTCCGCCGCCGAAGCGACCTGGGAGCGTAGGGGCTGGCGGCTCACCAAGCCCACCTTCGTCCGCTTCGGCCCGGACGGCGTGCGGCCGGCCACGGCGCAGTCCATGGTCTGGGGCGCGGGATTCGAGCCGGTGGACGTGCAGGCGCTGTTCTCGCCCGACCAGATGCTTTCCGGCGCCTCGGCCAGCCGCGCCCTCGCGGGCGGCGGGGCCGAGCGGCCGCCCAGCTACTACGCCACCCGGGTTCAGCGCGCCTTCGCCCACCCCTTGGGCGCGGTGGTCATGCTGCTGCTCGCCGCCCCCATCGCGCTGGCCAACTTCCGCTCCGGCCAGGGCGGCATGTTCGTGGCCGCCAGCGTCGGGTCGGGCCTGACGTTCCTGGTCGTCGACGGCATGCTCTCCGCCATGGGGGAAAGTGGGGCCGTGACGCCGCTGTTCGCCGCCTGGGCTGCGCCGGTGATGTTCGCGGCGCTGGGCGTCACCGCGCTCCTGAAGCTGGAGGGTTGATGCCGGGGCCCGTCGTCGTCACCCCGGTCCGCACCCGGGCCGAGCTCGAGCGTTTCGTCCGCGTGCCCATGCGCCTCAACGCTCGCGACCCGGCCTGGATCGCGCCGCTGGTCAGCGAGCGGATGGACGCCTTCACGCCCAAGACCAACCCCTTCTTCGACCACGCCGACGTGGAGATGTGGCTGGCGGTCCGCGACGGGGTCGACGTGGGCCGCATCAGCGCCCAGCTCGATCACCTGGCTCCGCAGGAGCCTGACAGCCTCTCCGGCGCCTTCGGCCTGATCGCCGGGGAGGACGATGGGGACGTGTTCGCCGCGCTCTTCGCCGCCGCCGAGACCTGGCTGAAGGCCCGCGGCGTCACCGTCGTCCTCGGCCCGTTCAACCTCTCCATCAACGAGGAGGTGGGCCTGCTGATCGACGGCTTCGCCACCCCGCCGATGGTGATGATGGGCCATGACCCCGCCTACGCCGGCGCCCGGGTCGAGGCGCAGGGCTACGCCAAGGCCAAGGACGTCTACGCCTATATCGCCGACCTCGACGACGACATCCCCATGGCCGTGCTGGACCGCGCCAAGCGCGACCCGGTGAAGGGCGCCGTCCTGCGCCCCCTCGACATGTCGCGCTACGATTCCGAAGTGGCGATGCTGACCGAGATCCTCAACGACGCCTGGTCGCACAATTGGGGCTTCACCCCCACCACGGAGGAAGAGACCCGCGCGCTGGCCAAGTCCATGCGCCCGGTGCTCGAGCCCAGGCTGGTCTGGTTCGCCGAGCTGGACGGCCGCCCCGCCGGCTGCCTGGTGGCGCTTCCCAACGTCAACGAGGCCATCGCCGGGCTCGACGGCAAGCTGCTGCCCTTCGGCTGGGCCAAGCTGCTCTGGCGGCTCAAGGTCGAGCGGGTGAAGACCCTGCGCCTGCCGCTGATGGGCGTACGCAAGGAGTTCGTGCGCTCGCTGCGCGGCGCCAAGCTTCCCTTCCAGATGATCGCCGCCGCCACCGCCGAGGCCCGCATCCTCGGCTACAAGCGCTGCGAATTCTCCTGGATCCTGGAGGACAACACCCCCATGCGACGGATCTGCGAGGCCCGCGGCGCCGAGCTCTACAAGACCTACCGGATCTACCGGAAGGACCTCGTTTGAGCGGCTTCACGGCCCTGGTGCTCGCCGGGTCGCGGGGCGGGGAGGATCCAGCCGCCGCCTACGCCGGCGTCACCCACAAGGGCCTGATCGTCCTGGCCGGCCAGACCTTGCTCGCCCGCGTGCTGCAGGCGCTCGACGCGGCTGGCGCGAGCCGCATCGCGATCGCCGCCGACGATCCGCAGGTCGTGGCCGCCCTGGGCGAGATTCGTACGCGCGCGACGCTCGAACGCCTGGCCCCGGCCGCCGGCCCCAGCCTGACCGTAGGCCAAGCCGCCGAGACGCTCGGAACGCCGCTCCTGGTCACCACGGTGGACCACGCCCTGCTGCAGGCCGAGTGGGTGAGCCGGTTCCTGGCCGACGTCCCGCCCGACGCCGACGTCGCCGTCCTGGTGGCGCCCGAGGCGGTCGTCAAGGCCGCCGCGCCCGGGACACAGCGCACCTACCTGAAGTTCCGCGACGGCCGCTACAGCGGCTGCAACCTCTTCCTGCTGCGTAACGAACGCGCCCTGGGCGCCGTCGAGCTCTGGCGCCGCGTCGAGCGCCACCGCAAGCAGCCCTGGAAGATCGCCCTGCTGCTCGGCCCCGGCATGCTCGCCCGCTACGCCCTCGGCCTGCTCAGCCTCGACGCCGCCGTCGCCAGCCTCGGCCGCAAGGCCCACGCCCGCGCCGCGGCCGTGCGCACGCCCTATGGCCTGGCCGCCGTCGACGTGGACAAGCCGGCGGACCTGGACCTGGTCAGAGACTTGGTGGAAGGGGCTCGGCCAGCCCCGTGACGGGCGTCAGCCCGTCATCGCCCGCGCCGCCCACCGCTCGGTGAGCGCGAGGTTCTTCGGCAGGTCCGCGGGGAAATCCATCTCCGCCCACCCCAGGCCCTTGATCGAGCACACCCGCACGCGGCCGGTCTCCCGGGCGATCTGGTCCATCACGCTCAGGTACCAGCGCTTGAGGCCCTCGGGGCCATGCATGGCCGTCTCGACGTTCTGCACGAACAGCGACGCCCCAGCCGCGGAGAACCGCGTGAAGCCGATGGACTCTCCGTCGTAGAGCTCCAGCGTCTTGCCCACCGCGCGCAGCGTGTCGCCGTCGGTGCGCACCTTCATGTCGTCGTCGTCGTAGTCCGACTTGCGATCGATGGTCAGCGTGATGTCGGCCGCCGGCGCCGCTAGCAGCCGCTCGGCCACCGCCGGCTCGAACAGGGTGTCGCCGTTCAGCAGCATCACCTCGCCCTTGAGCTCCTCGCGCGCCATCCAGCAGGTCGCGAGGTTGTCGGTCACGCTGTAGAACGGATTGAACAGGGTGCGCACGCGCATCCCGGGCAGGTCGAGGCCGGCGATCTCCTCGTCGACCAGGTGCGCGTTGAAGCCGGTGACCACCACCGCCTCGCGCACGCCCACGCTGGCGAGGTTCGCCAGTTGCCAGTGCAGCACGCTGCGCCCGGACAGATCGATCAGGCACTTGGGCCGGTCGTCGGTCAGCGGCGACAGCCGCTTGCCCTGCCCCGCGCTCAAGATCACCACCTTGGTCAAATCGACCCCTCCACGACTGGAAACCGTGTCGTTTACCAGCCCGCACGCGCCAACGCACGCCCTGGGCCCCCGACAGATGCGCGTCACATGGTCATTGACCCGTCACGATGCGAGGGGACGCCAGCGGGGTTAACAGCGGTCTAACGGCGCGGCTTTGCGCCTTCCGTCGGCCCCGGACCAATCCGCGCACGGCCCATCGGCGCCTTCGCTCGGGCAAAGGTCGCCCATGGTTTGTCCAGCACCCCTGCGGCGCTCAGAGGCCCGCCGCCGCCTCGGCCCCGCGGGTCAGGTTCTCGATCAGCCGCGCGGTCGGCGCCTTGGACTTCACCTTCTCGGCCATGGAGAGGTCCTGGCGCACGTGCAGGCTCACCGCCCGCGGATCGATGGACAGATGCGTGGCCCCCAGGTCGCGCCACCGCCGCGCGGTCTCGCGGATCTCCGCGTCGCTCCGGCCCTCGATCGGCAACAGGCCCTGGATCCCCAGGCTGGCCGGATCGCGCCCGGCCTCCCGCGCGCCCTCGTAGACGAGCGCCAGGTGCTGCTCGGTGGGCGAACCCGGGCCCGGCGCCCGCTGCGCCAGGTAGCCGTCCGCCAGCCGCCCCACGCGCCGCAGTGCGGCGGGCGCGTCGCCGGCCCCCATCCACACCGGGATCGGCCGCTGGATCGGCAGCGGCGCGATGCCGGCCCCACGCACCACGTCGAACTCGCCCTCGAAATCCACCACCCGTTCGGTCCACAGCCGGCGCATCAGGGACACCTGCTCCTCGAGCCGCCGCCCGCGGGCATGGAAGTTCATGCCCAGGGCCTCGAACTCCACCGGGTTCCAGCCGACGCCGACGCCGAGTCGGAGCCGCCCGCGGCAGAGCACGTCCAGCCCCGCCGCCTGCTTGGCGACCAGCACCGTCTGCCGCTGCGGCAGGATGATCACGCCGGTGACCAGCTCCAGGTCGCAGATCGCCGCCAGATAGCCGAACAGCACCAGCGGCTCATGGAACTCGTGCTCCACGCCGTAGGCGCCCTTCCAGTCGGGCCGACGCGCGGTGTCCGCCCCGATCACATGGTCGGTGGCCCACAGGTGCCGGCAGCCGGCGTCGACCGCAGCCTGGGTGAAGGCGCGGATGTCGTCCACGTCCGACCCGATCTCGTTCTGCGGGAACATCACGCCGATCTGCATGAGCTTCCTTGCGCCCCCTTGCGCGGAAGGATCCCTACTCCGCGGGAATGAGCCGCGCGCCCGTCCTCGGGGCCACGTCCCCGTAGAGCGTCGTGCGCTGCTTCAACGGCCGGCCGGCGGACGCCGCGGCGGCCTGCAGGTCGGCCACCGTCAGCTCCTGCCCGTGCGCCGCCCCCGCCGCGCGGCTGATGGATTCGTTCATCAGCACGCCGCCCAGGTCGTTGACGCCGGCCGCCAGGCAGGCCGCCGCCCCTTCGATTCCCAGCTTCACCCAGGAGGCCTGGATGGAGTCGATCGCGCCATGGAGCGCGATGCGGCCCACCGCATGCATCATCACCGCCTCGCGCCAGGTCGGGCCCTTGCGGGCCTGGCCGCGCAGGTAGACCGGCGACTGCATGTGCACGAACGGCAGCGGCACGAACTCGGTGATGCCGCCGGTGCGCATCTGCAGCTCGCGCAAGCGCAGCAGGTGGCGCGCCTGGTGCTCGGGCCGCTCCAGGTGGCCGTACATGATGGTGGACGTGGTGGGCAGACCCACCTCGTGCGCCGTCCCCACCACCTCCAGCCACTCGGCGGTGTTGACCTTGTCCGGGCAGATCAGGTCGCGGACCTCGTCGTCGAGGATCTCCGCCGCCGTGCCGGGCAGCGAGCCCAGCCCCTCGTCCTTCAGCCGGCGCAGATAGTCGGCCAGCGGCACGCCCAGCGTGGCGGCCCCCTGGCTCACCTCCAGCGGCGAGAAGGCGTGCACGTGCATGGCCGGAACCGCGTTCTTCACGGCCCGCAGGATCTCGACGTAGGTGTCGCCGGTGTAGCGCGGGTGGATGCCGCCCTGCAGGCAGACCTCGGTCGCCCCCTTGGCCCAGGCCTCGCGGGTGCGCTCGGCGATCTCCTCCAGCGGCAAGTCGTAGGGCTTGTCGCGGGTGCCGGCCTTGGTGGAGGTCTTGGAGAAGGCGCAGAAGCTGCAGCTGAAGGTGCAGATGTTGGTGTAGTTGATGTTGCGGTTGATGACGAAGGTGACCGTGTCGCCCCGCGTCGCCTGGCGCAGTTCGTCGGCCACCGCCACCACCGCCTCGGCCGCGGCGCCTCTGGCCTGGAACAGCCGCACGATCTCGCCTTCGGACAGCGTCGCGCCGCCCACGGCCTTGGCGAGGATCCCGTCCAGCCCGGGCTGGGCCCGGATCGCCGGGATCGCGCCCAGCGGCCGGTCCGGCGTGCCGGGCGCCCGGTCGGGGACGCCGGGGCTCCAGACGCTGTCGCGCGCCAGGCCGTCGGTGTCGGCCAGCCGGCGCATCGCCTTGGCCACGGCGGGCTCCATCCAGCGCGCCGCGTGCTGCACATAGGCGGGATAGGCTGTCAGCCGTTCCACCAGCGGCCGGCCGGCCGCCTCGCAGGCCGCCGCCAGGGTGGCGATCTCCGGCCAGGGCGCCTCGGGGTTCACATGGTCGATGGTCACCGGCGAGATGCCGCCCCAGTCGTCCAGCCCGGCCTCGATCAGCGCCGCGGTGCGGCCCGGGTTGAGGTTCGGCGGCGCCTGCACGCTGACCTCGACCGGCAGCACGATGCGCGCCCAGGCGATGGCCTGCAGCAGGTCCTCCTCGCTGGGCTCGGGCGCGTTGGCCATCTGGGTGTCCGCCTTGGCGCGGAAGTTCTGGACGATCACCTCCTGCAGGTGCCCATGCCGGCGATGCAGGTCGCGCAGGGCGAAGAGGGCGTCCAGCCGCTCCTCCGCCGTCTCGCCGATGCCGATCAGGATCCCGCTGGTGAAGGGGATGGCCGCCTCGCCGGCCGCGTCCATGGTCGCCAGCCGCACCGCCGGGACCTTGTCCGGCGAGCCGTAATGCGCGCCGCCCTTGGCGCCGAGCCGATCCGAGGCGCTCTCCAGCATCAGCCCCATGGAGCCAGAGACCTTGCGCAGCCGCGCATAGTCCTCGGCGGTCATGACGCCGGCGTTGATGTGCGGGATCAGGCCCGTCTCGGCCAGCACCCGGCCGGCCACGTGCTCCAGGTAGTCGATGGTGGTGGCGAATCCCAGCTTGGCGAGCTGCTCGCGCGCCGCGGCGTAGCGCAGCTCCGGCTTGTCGCCGAGGGTGAACAGCGCCTCCTTGCAGCCGGCCCTGGCCCCTTCATGGGCGATCTGCAGCACCTCGTCGGGGGTCAGGTAGGCGGCCTTCAGCCGCCGTGGCGCCTTGGCGAAGGTGCAGTAGCGGCAGGTGTCACGGCAGAGCTGGGTAAGCGGGATGAACACCTTGCGCGAATAGGTCATCCGCGCCGGCCCGCGCGCGTCGCGGATCGTCTGGCTCTCCTCCAGCAGGTCCGCCAGGGGCGCGGCCAACAGGCGTCGCCGCAGGGTCTCGTCGTTGGTCATGGTCCCTGTCTCCGGCAAGAGGTCTAAGGCCCGCAGCAGCGCCGCCGTACGGCTCCCCGGCGCCGCGGAGGCCACCTGGTCGAGATCCGCCGGCTGGTCCACGTCGAAGCGCAGGCCCCGCGCCTCCACGATCTTCACATCCAATCCCAGGCCGCGCGCCGCCGCGCAATGCCGCTGGAAGCTGTCCGGCCCGAAGCCGAACGGAAAGTCCACGCCGGCGCAGAGCGCGATCGCCCCGGTGCCGCCGTCCGCCGCCGGCGCGATGGCCACGCGGCCCTCGCCGGCCAGGGCCAGCAGGGCGTCCAGCTCCTCAGCGGCGATCAGCGGCAGGTCGCCGGGCAGGAACACCACGATCCGGCCGGCCCCGGCCCGGGCCCGTTCGGCCCGCGCCGCGGCGAAGGCGGCGTTCAGCGGCGTCGTGGGCTCGCCCGCCACCACCGCTCCGGCCTCGCGCGCCAGCGTCGCCAGCGCCGGCGTCGGCGTCGTCACGCGGACCTCGCCCACGGCCGGCCAGGCGGCGATCACCTGCAGCATGTCGCCCAGCATCGCCTCCACCAGCCGCTCGCGCTCGGCGGGTGAGAGCCTGGCTTCGCAGCGGGACTTGGCCGCGCGGCCGCCGCGCACGGCGATCACCACGTCGGCGGTCCGGCGGTCCTGGGGCGGCGGGAAACGCGACACGTTCATTCCACTCCGATCACGGCCCAGCCCCGCGCTCGCGCCCGGGACCGATGTCTCTCCCTGGATTTTCGCGCGGGCGGGCCGGCGGCGCCACCCTTGTCTCACAAACCCTGTCGCGCAACCGGGATCGTCAGTCCAGCAACGCTTTCAGCAGCGGTTCGTAAACCTCGTTCCCCGCCGGCTTCGCAGAGGGCCAGTTGTCGGTGCGCACGATGAGGTTGCAGCCGTCGTCGATCCATTTCGAGCGCCACCGCTCCAGGATCCGGTCCATGGGCCCAATCAGCCAGCATTCGTCGATGTAGGCTTCGGGGACGGCGGCCTCGGCCTCCTTGATCCGGCCCGCCTGATAGAGCTCCTGGATCCGGTCCACCGCCTCGCCGTAGCCGCGCCACTGCATGTGGGTGGCCAGCCCGCCCACCCCGATCCAGCCGCCGACGTATCGGGCGGTATACTCCCGGAACTGGTCGAAAGACCCCTTGATGTCGTCGGTGACCAGCACGTCGACATGGGCCCAGAGCGGGAAGTCCTCGAGCTTCGGCGGGTTCTTCCGCTTGGCGAAGCCCTTCTCAATCATCGGGCCGTAGACCTTCATCATCCCCGGCGACCAGCTGCCGTTGGGCAGGATGCCGTCGGCGATCTCGGCGGCCAGCGTGACCATCAGTTCGGTGCCGCCCCCGAACATGATCGGGATGTCCGGGTAGGTCTCCAGGATCGGCTTGCTCGGCGGGTGCTCCGGCGCCTCGCCCGGCCGGTGGTAGGGCACGGTGATCGCCTTGCCGTCGCGCTCCAGGAACTCGCCGTCGAAGGCCTGGCGCATGAGCGCCACGAAGTCGCGCATCCGCCAGTAGGGCGGCGTCCACGGCACGCCGTGCCAGCCCTCGGACTGGCGCGGATTGGAGCTGCCGATCCCGGCGACCACCGCACGCTCCGGCGCCATGTGCTTCAGGGTCTGGTAGGCCATGGCCAGGGCCGCGGGCGTGCGCCCGTTCGTCTGGGCGATCCGGGTGCCGATCCCGATCCGCTTGGTCACCCCCAGCACATAGCCCAGCGGCGAGATGGCGTCCGAGCCGTTGGCCTCGGCGGTGAACACCATGTCGTAGCCGAGGCGGTCCACCAGCTGCACCCGCTCCAGCGGCATGTGGAAGCGCTTGCGCTGCCAGTCGATCTCGATGGCGATCTTCATGGCCATGTCCCTAAGCCGGCTTTCGCGCCGGGATCGGCAGCCCGGGCGTCAGCACCGGCACGCAATGCACCGAGGTCCAGGAGACGAAGAACAGGGTTTTCCAGTCCGGCCCGCCGAAGCACAGGTTGTTGGTCTGGGTGTGCCCGTGGACGACGGTCCCCAGGTGCTTGCCGCTCGAGTCCAGGATCCACAGCCCCCCCGACCCGCCGCAGTAGACGTTGCCGGCCACGTCCACCTTCATGCCGTCCGGCTTGCCCTCCCGGCTGTCGTTCCGCAGCCGCGCGAAGTTCCGCACCGAGCCCGTATCGATCGAGCCGTCGGCGCGCACGTCATAGGCCCGGATCACCGGCCCCACCGCCTCGTCGGTCCCATAGCTGTCGTTGACGTAGAGGATCTTCTCGTCCGGCGAGAAGGCCAGACCGTTGGGCACCCGGTAGTCCTTGCCGATCAGCGTCACGGACTTGCCGTCGGCGGTGACGTGATAGACGCCGGCGTAGCCGATCTCCCCCGCCTCCCCGGACCCGAAATCCCACCAGGGGTTGGTGAAGAACATGTCGCCGTCCGAACGCACCACCACGTCGTTCGGCCGGTTGAACCGCTTGCCGTCCACCCGGTCCGCCAGGGTCCGCCGCGTCCCGTCGCGCTCGCGCACGCTGAGCCGCCGGCCGGAATGTTCAGCCGAGACGATGCGGCCCTGCAGGTCCAGGGTCGCCCCGTTGGTGTGGCCGGTGGGGGCGTGGCCGAACTCGATCCCGCGCTCGGGCGTCCAGCGCATGCGCCGGTTGTTGCCGATGTCGCTGAAATAGAAGCACCTGTCCTCGGCGCTGTAGAAGGTGCCCTCCAGCGAGCGGGCGTAGTTTTCGCTGGGGCCACCCCCCAGGTCCGCGACGAAGCCGCCGCTGCCCAGGTTGGCGATCACCGCATCGGGCGAGATGATCGCGTCCAGCGCCGGGTCCAGCCGCTCGATGCGTTGCGTCAGCTCCGGCGTCTTCAACATCGCCGGCGACGCTACGCCCGACGCAGTCGGATGGCCCTTGGCCCTGGTCTGGACGCGGCCGATCCCCACCGGGGTGGTGATATAGAGCGTCTTGCCGTCCGCCCCGCCGAATGCGCAGTTCGTGGTCCGCGAGGCCGTCAGCGGCAGCACGCCCAGCGGCTTGCCGTCCGCCGCGATGACCCACAGGCCGCCGGGGCCGCCGGCGTAGACATTGCCGGCCGCGTCCACGGTCAGCCCGTGCGGCGCGCCCTCGCCGTCCCCTTCCAGCGTGGCGAACACGCGCCCGGCGCCGCCCCCGACCGGATAGGCCATCAGCCGCGTCTTGCGGGTGTCGCTGACGTAGAGGGTCGCCCCGTCAGGCGAGAGGCCGAGGCCGCCGGGGTGCTCCACGTCGGCGTCCACCCGATCGAGCGCCCCGCCGGACAGCCGATAGACCGCCGAGCGGTCCGTCCAGCCCGGCCCCGGCGGCGGCATCACCGCCTTCAGGTCGGTGAAGTAGATCGCGCCGTCCGCGGCGACGACCACGTCGTCGAGCCGGTTGAACGGCGTGCCCTCATAGGCGTCGGCCAGCACCGTCACCGAACCGTCCTTCTCCTGCCGCGTGAGCCGCCGCGTCTCCCATTCGCAGTTCACGAACCGGCCCTCGGCGTCACGCGCCGAGCCGATCGCCCCGCCGGTGTTCTCGTGCAGCACCTTCACGTCGCCGCCGCCGGCCCAGACCAGCCGGCGGTGGTGCGCCACGTCGGTGAAGGTCACCGCGCCCAACTCGGGCGCCCAGACCGGCCCGTCGCAGCCGCGGCCCCAGCCGGCGGTGTCGCCGCCGCCGATGTCGTAGCCGCCGGGCATGCCCTCGGGCTTGGCGTCGGCCTCGAAGATCTCGCCGAACCGCGCGTCGAACGACGTAAGCGCCATGGTGTCTCCTCCGGTGTGTCGCGGCCGTCCGGCTCGCCTGCTCTGAGGTTTCGCTGCGCGCCGGCGGGACCCTCACCCGCTGGCGAGAAGGATTAAACTAGTTTTATATATCCCGCGCAACCGGCCCTGGAGGCCGGATTTCAGCCGCCATCGAAGGAGGACGCCATGAGCGACTACGGGGAGATCGTCTCCACCCTTGTCCGGATCCAGCATTCGGTCGACCACCAGGACCGCGAGGCGTTCAAGGACTGCTGGACCGAGGACATGCAGCTGCACCTGACCATGTTCGACGGAACCACGAGCGCGATCATGAGCCGGGAGGAGCTGCTCACCCGCTTCACCGCCGCCTGGAGCGGCCAGCCCAGCGCCATGCGCCACCTGGTGGCCAGCGTCGAGGTGCGGTTCACCGGCCCCGGGAGCGCCAAGGCCGACTTCTACTGCAGCTACGTCAACGTCGGGCCTGAGCCCGCCCTGGCCGGCATGGGCGAATACCACGACGACCTGGTGAAGGGCGCCGACGGCAAGTGGCGCGTCAAGCTCCGCCACCACGCCTTCCTGACGCCGCTGGCGATCCGGGGACACTGACAACTCAAGCTCTTCGCCGCCCAAGGAGGCAGGGTGACGGTGAGCCGGCCCCAGCTTTCACTGGGACGAGCGGTGACAGAATTGCCTTATCCCCTCGGCCGCAGCACCAGCGGCCGCCAGCCGCCGGCGGGATCGGCCAGACCCATGGTCACCTGGTCCAGGTCGTCGATCGCATAGTCCGGCATCCGCCGCAGCAGTTCGCGCAGCGCCACCTCGATCTCCAGTCGGGCCAACGGCGCGCCGGGGCAGAAATGCGCGCCCAGGCCGAAGCCAAGGTGGCGGCCACGCCACGCGCTGGGGTCCACCAGGTGCGGGTTCTCGAACGCCGCCGGGTCGTGGTTGGCCGAGCCCAGCATGGCCAGGATCCGCTCGCCCGGCTTCAGGGTCTGGCCGCTCAGCGTCGTCTCGGTCGTCACCGTCCGCGCCACGGCGGCGGCCGGTGTCACCCAGCGCACCAGGTCCTGGACGAAGTTGGGCGTCAGCGCCGGCTCGGCGATCAGCCGCGCGCGCATGTCCCGGTGGCGCGCCAGATAGACCATGCCGTTAGCCAGGGTCTCGGCCGCCGTCACCAGCCCGCCGAACAGCATGCCGGTCACCAGCACGCTGAGCAGCTCGTCCGGCCCCAGCATGCGGTTCTCGTCTTTCAGGTTGGCGTAAAGCGAGATGATGTCCTCGGTGGGGTTCGCCCGCCGGTCGGCCACCTCGTCCAGCATCCGCTGCTTGATCTTCTCCAGCGCGGGCGTCAGCTCGGCGGCCCGCGGGGAACCTTCGCGCGTCCCCATGATCTCATGGACGGTGAGCCCGATCGGCTCGGCGTCCTCTCGTGGCAGGCCCAAAAACGTGAACATGGAGTGCGCCGGCACGGGAATGGCGATCTCCCGGGTGGCGTCAACCTCTTCGCGCCCCTGCAGCCCGTCGAAGATCTCGGCCACAAGCCCCGCCACGATCGGCCTACGCCCTTCGATCAGCTTCGGCGACAGCGGCGGCAGCAGCACCGAGCGGAGGCGCGCATGCTCTTCGCCGTCGTATTCGCCGGGCACGTTACGCTGCCAGATGAACGGCGGGATCGACTGGCCGCCCGTGCCGTCCGGATTCTTGGCCGAGGAAAAGGTCCTGTCGTCGCGCAGCACCGCGGCCACCTCTTCGTAGCCGCCCACCACCCAGAAGCCGCCGTACTTGTCCGACCAGAAGATCGGCCCCAGCGCACGCAGCTCGTCCCAGACCTGGAACCGCTCGCCGGTCTGCACCGCGCGGTGGTCGAAGCGCCGCACGGGACAGCCCGTTCGTTCCGTCGTCGTGGCGCTCATGCCTCAGGTCTCCTGCCGGTCGCCGCGGCGGGGCGATTTGATTGTCCACGGCCATTTCTAAGGAAACCCAGCCGCCGCCGCACGGCAAGATATTAGTATCGTGATTTCCGGTTGACCGCCTCCCGGCGCCTTCCTAGGGTCCCGTGGTCGGCCGTCGCCCAGGCGCGGCCGAAGCATTCCAGAACGAGGCGTCAGGCGCCGTTGCGGCGCTTCGGACGGCCCATCCGCCATCAGGAAGGATCCGCCATGCTCAAGGACTTCAAGCCGTTCGTCCCCGACGGCCTCCTGGCCGACAAGGTCGTGATGATCACCGGCGCTAGCCAGGGGATCGGCCTGGTCGCCGCCTACGGCTTCGCCAGGGCCGGCGCCAAGGTGGTGATGACCGCCCGCCGGGGCGACATCGTCGAGGACCACGCCGGCAAGATCAACGCCGCCGGCGGGACCGCGCTGGGCCTGGCCATGGACGTGACCAATGAGGAGAGCGTGAAGTCCGGCGTCGACAAGCTGATGGCCCGGTTCGGCCGCCTCGACGGCGGCTTCAACAACGCCGGCCGCGATCCGCAGGAGCACGGCGCCCTGCACGAGATCTCCTTCGAAGAGTGGAAGGCGGTGCACGCCGTGAAGGTCGACGGCACCTACCTGTGCATGAAGTACGAGGTGCCCGCCATGCTTGCCGGCGGCGGCGGGGCGATCGTCAACAACGGCTCGGTGGTCTCCGAGCGCACGCCTTCGCGCGTTCCCGCTCCCAGCTCGTCGCAGTCGGCGATCACCGGCATGACCCGCTCGGCGGCCTCCGCCTACGCCAGCCAGGGCATCCGGGTGAACATGCTGGCCACCGGCCTGATCCTCACCCCCGAGCGCGTCCAGGGCTACTACAAGGGCCAGGACGAGCGGATGAAGGCCTTCGCGCCCATGGGCCGGCCGGGAACTGCAGAAGATGTGGCGCAGGTCGCCGCATGGCTGCTATCGGACTACGCCGCATATCTGACCGGGACGATCATCCCGGTCGACGGCGGGCATCTGGCGGGGACCTACCAACCCGGCTGAGGCCCGCCGACGCGGCGGGTTTCATCAGGGAGACGACATGAGCGAGGACAGGATCGCGAGCTTCAGCGTGCTGGGCGGCACCGGAAACCTGGGCTTCGCCCTGGTGGGGCGGCTGGCCAAGGCCGGCTACGAGGTGTGGATCGGCTCGCGCGACCCGGCCAAGGCCGAGGCCTCGGCCGCGCAGGTCGCGGCCCACGGCTATCCCGGCGTGGTCAAGGGCGCGGGCCTCGCCGACGCCGCGGCGCATTGCGAGGTCTGCGTCCTGGCGGTGCCCTACGCCGCCCACGCCGGCACGCTGGCCCAGGTGAAGGACGCCGTGCAGGGCAAGATCGTGGTCGACACCACCGTGCCGCTGATGCCGCCGAAGGTGGGCACGGTGCAGCTCCCGGCCGCCGGCAGCGCCGCCGTGGAAACCGCCCAGGCCCTGGGCCCCGGCGTGCGGATCGTCTCGGCCCTGCAGAACATCGGCGCCGAGAAGCTGGGCTCGGGCGGGGACATCGATTCCGACGTCCTGGTCTGCGGCGACGACGCCGCCTCCGTCGAGGCAGTCCGCGCGCTGCTGGGCGAGCTCGGCCTGAGGAGCTGGCATGCCGGCCCGCTCGCCAACTCCGCCGCCGCCGAGGCGCTGACCTCGGTGCTGATCCAGCTCAACCGGCGCTACAAGCTGGGCCAGGCGGGCATCCGCATCACCGGGCAGGCGGAGGGCAAGTGAAGGGACTGACGGTCGCCGCCGTCGAGGGGCTGCCGCTCTTCGGACCCGGCGACGACCTGGCCGTCATCGTCGGCGACGCCATCGCCGCCCAAGGCGGGCTGCAGGACGGCGACGTCGTCGTCTTCGCCCAGAAGATCGTCTCCAAGGCCGAGGGGCGCACCGTGCCCCTCGCCCAGGTGACGCCTTCCGCGCGCTCGCGCGAGGTGGCCGCCGCCTGCGAGAAGCCAGCCGAACTGGTCGAGCTGGCCCTGGCCGAGGCGCAGGCGCTGATGCGCACCGCCCCCAACCTGATCATCGTGCGCCACCGCCTGGGCCATGTCCTGGCGAATGCGGGCATCGACGCCTCCAACGTCCAGAGCGGCGAGGCCGGCGAGACCGTCCTGCTCTGGCCCACGGATCCGGACGCCAGCGCGCAGGCGCTGCGCCAGGCCCTGCAAGCCCGCTTCGGGGTGAAGCTCGCCGTCGTCATCAGCGACAGCCTGGGCCGCGCCTGGCGCATGGGCACCATGGGCACGGCCATCGGCTCGGCGGGCATTCGCCCGATTCGCGACCGCCGGGGCGAGACCGACCTGTTCGGCCGCGTCCTGCAGGCCACCGTCATCGGCGTCGTCGACGAGATCGCCGCCGCCGCCTCCCTGGTGATCGGCGAGGCCACCGAAGGCACGCCGGTCGCGGTCGTCCGCGGCGCCGTCTACGACGTGGACGAGGCCGCCGGCGTCGGCGAGATCCTGCGCCCCATCGAAATGGACCTCTTCAAGTGAGCCGCGGCCACGTCGTCGCCCTCTGCGGCGGCGTCGGCGGCGCCAAGCTCGCCTTCGGCCTCGCGCGCCTCCTGCCCCCCGAAGACCTGACCATCGTCGTCAACACCGGCGACGACTTCGAGCACCTGGGCCTGCACGTGGCGCCCGACATCGACACCGTGGTCTACACCCTCTCGAACCTCTCCGACCGCGAGCGCGGCTGGGGCCTGGCCGGCGAGACCTGGAACTTCATGGCCGCGATGCGCCGGCTGGGCGCCGAGGCCTGGTTCAATCTCGGCGACCACGACTTGGCCATGCACGTGGAGCGCACGCGCCGCCTGGCCGCCGGCCAGCCGCTCTCCGCCGTCACCACGCACCTGGCGAGGGCGCTCGGGCTCACCGCCAACATCGCGCCGATGTCCGACGACCCGGTCCGCACCTTCGTGGCCACCCCCGACGGCGAGCTTCCGTTCCAGCGCTATTTCGTCGGCGAGCAGTGCAAGCCGGTCGCCCTCGGGATTCGCTTCGAGGGCGCCGAGGCCGCGCGCCCGAGCGAGGCCTTCCGCGCCGCCCTGGCCCGCCCCGACCTCGCCGCCGTCATCGTCTGCCCATCCAACCCCTACCTCAGCATCGACCCGATCCTGGCCGTCCCCGGCGTCCGCGCCGCGCTCGAAGCCTCACCCGCCCCGTTCGTCGCCGTCTCCCCCATCATCGGCGGCGAGGCGCTGAAGGGCCCCGCGGCCAAGCTGATGCGCGAGCTGGGCGTCACCCCCGGCGTCCTCGCGGTGGCCGACCACTACAGGGGATTGCTCGCCGGCCTGGTCATCGACCACGCCGACGCCGCCGACGCCGAAGCGCTGAAGGCCCGCGGCGTCACCCCGCTGGTCACCAACGCCATCATGACCACCGACGCGGATCGGACGAGGTTGGCGCGGGAGACGCTGGATCTCGCGGCGAGGCTGGGAGCCTAACCCGCCTCCTGCTGCGTGCGGATGAAGTCCCGGCGGATCCAGATCGTCGAGATCAGGGCGCAAGCGCTGGAGGCCAGCGCGCCCAGCATCATCAGCGCCAGGGAGTAGCGCACCGCGTTCGCCCCGAACCGCGGCTCGAAGACGTCGTTCAGCGCCCCGATCAGCAGCGGCGCCAGCCCCACGCCCGTGCCGGTGACCAGCATGGTCATCGCCACCGACGCCAGGGCCCGCATGCGCACCGGCGCCAGGGTCTGGGCCATGGCCATGCAGGGCGGATTGTGGAACGAGATCGACAGCTGGAACAGGAACAGCAGGACGAACCCCACTTGTGGGCTGGGCGCGAACACGGCCCCTACGCCCAGGGGCGCGCAGACCAGGCACCCCGTCGCGGCCACCCACATGTAGACGCGCAGGTCGCCCCGGCTCACCCGGTCGCCGATCAGGCCGCTCAGGAAGCCGCCCAGGAACAGGCCGACGGCCGCGATCGAGCCGAACCAGAAGCCGGCCACGGCCGGGCTGAGCTCATGCACCCGGATGAACATGGTCGGGCCCCAGCCCAGCATGCCGTAGCCCGGGATCGAGCCGAACAGGCCCGTGAGCGCCACGAACCGGTAGCTGCGCATGCTCCACAGCCGCTTCACCGCCGTCCAGAACGACGGCTTGTCCGCTGCGACCGCGACGGCTTCCGACATGCCGCGGGGCGGCTCCTTGACGGTGAGCATGATCAGGGTCGCCAGCAGCACGCCGGGGACGCCGACGATGAAGAAGGCGGTGCGCCAGCTGAAGGTCTGCGACAGCCAGCCGCCCAGGAACACCCCCGTGCCGATGCCGACCGCCTGGATCGCGATGAACAGCGCGATCATCGTCGCCCGGTTCTTCAGCGAATAGAGGTCCGAGATCATCGAGTGGCTGGCCGGCCCCGCCCCCGCCTCGCCCACGGCGACGCCGATGCGGGTGAGGGCCAGCTGGGTGAAGCTCTGGGCGACGCCGCCCAGCGCCGTCATGCCGCTCCAGACGCCGAGGCATACGGCGATCAAGGTGCGTCGCACGCCCACGTCGGCGACGCGCGCCAAGGGCAGCGAAGCGGCCAGGTAAAAGCCGGCGAACACCAGTCCCGTCAGCGCCCCCATGGCCGTATCGCTGACCTGGAACTCACGTTTGATCGGCTCGATCAGGATGGTGATGATCTGGCGGTCGACGAAGTTGAACAGGCCCACCAGGCAGAGCACCGCCAGCACATAATGCCGGCGCCCGGCGCTCCAGCGCACCGCGGGGTCCGGCGGGACGGCCGGCTTCGAAATCGCCGGATTGGCGTCCATGGATGTCTCCTCCCCGATTTGGCGGGTGTTGTAGCCTGGCCTTCGGCCGCGCCGTGTGGCCCGGGCGCAATATTCAGCGTCCGGGCCGCCGCTTGCGCCTGCGTCAGATGTCCGAGAAAGTATGACCCTAGTATAGCAGGAGAAGCGCGATCCCCAGCGCGGCGGACGAAATGACCACGGCGGCGCGGGCCCCACCCGCGTCCCGGGATCCGGGGCGCCCGCCCGACAAGCTCGCCGAGCAGATCAGCCGCCAGATCGAGCGCGACATCATCGCCCTGGGCTGCCCCGTGGGCCATGCGCTGGGCAGCGAGGCGGAGCTCGCCGCCCGGTACGGCGTCAGCCGCTGGATCATGCGCGAAGCCTTCGCCATCACCGAGCGCGACGGCTTGACCGAGATGCGCCGCGGCCGCAACGGCGGCCTGGCCGTCGCCGCGCCCGCCGACCGCGCGGTGGCCGCCGCCATCTGCAATTTCCTGCTGCTCACCCGCGTCGACGTCGACGAGATGACCAAGGTCCGCAAGGTGGTGGACCGGGTGGTCTATGTGCTGGCCGCCAGCCGCCTGGACGACACCCACGTGGCCGCGGCCCGCGCCCTGTTGCAGAACCCCATGGGCGACACCCCCATGGCCCAGGCCGCCGCCATCTACGACCAGATCCTGCGCTTCGCCGACAACCCCTTCGTGGGCGTGTTCGGCGTCACCCTCTCCAAGCTCACCCAGTGCCTGATCGCCCTGCGCGAGCTGCCCGGCCTGGAGACCCGCGCCCCCACCGCCATCACGCGGCGCCTGCTCGCCATCCGCCGCCACCAGCTCGAATGCATCCTGGGCGCCGACCCCAGCGGCGCGGTGGAGCAGGCCGCCGCCGCCGCCGAGGCCTGGACCGAGATGTTCGCGCAAGGCTCCGAGCCCGCGCCGGCCTCCCCCGCCGCCCGCGCCCGCCGCGACGCGCTGATCGCCCAGAGGATCGCCGCCGTCCTACACCCGGGGAGCGCGCCCAAGCGCTCAGCGGTCACCGCCCTGCGCCTGGCGCTCGACATCCTGCGCGGCGGCCTGCGCCCCGGCGACGCCATCGCCCCCGAGCCGGAGCTGATGGTCGCCTACGGCGTCGGCCGCCATGTCCTGCGCGAGGCGATCCGCACCCTGGAGCATGACGGCTTCGTCCAGACCGAGGTGGGCCGCCACGGTGGCCTCAAGGTCGGGGCGCACGGCGCGGCGCCGGTGGTGCGCCGGGTGGTCGACTACCTGTCGCTGCTGCAGGTCTCCGCCCGCGACGTGGACGCCCTGTCCGGCGAGATCCTGGTGCTCGCCGCCGAGCTCGCCGCCCGGCGGGTGCAGGCGCAGGGTCCGCTGGTGCTGACCGCCCTGCCCGCCGCCGTCGCGCGCCTGAGGACCGCCGCGGGCCCCGACCTGCAGCCCGCCCGCAACGCCTTCCGCGCCGCCCTCGCGGCCGCGGCCGGCAACTCGGTTATCAAGCTGTTCGTGGACGTAGTGGCGGGCCTCTCCCGGGAAGAGCGCCATCCCCCCGGCCTGGACCAGCCCGCCCTCGCCGCCGCCCTGGACCGGCTTCAGGTCGCGCTGCGCGCCGGCGATGCGTCGCTGGCCCGCCGCGCCATGGCGCAGATCGTCAGCCCCTGAACCGGGTCTTGGCCCGAAGCGAGGCCGTCAGAGCACCTGCTCGGCCATTTGCGTCACCGCCCGCCGCGCCCCTTCGGCGTCGTCGAAGAACGGCAGCATCACGCACAGCCGCTCGACCCCGGCGTCCTCGAACCGCTTCAGCTGGTCGCGGCCCGTCCCGCCGTGGACGATGGCCGTCACGGGCGCGTCGTCCATCGACCGGCCGGCCTGCTGCGCCAGCTCCCGGATCCTGGCCTTGCCGGCACGGATGCGCTCCGGCCCGGCGGCCACGGCCTCCGGCGTCACGAAGGCGGGCATCCAGCCGTCGCAATAATCCGCCGCCCGCTGGAGGGCGCTGTCCTGGGCGGCGCCGATCAGGATCGGCGGGCCCGGCCGCTGCGCCGGCTGGGGGAAGCAGCGCACCGGCGGGACCTGGAAAAACTCGCCCTGGTGCTCCACCCGCTCGCCGGTCCAGAGCCGCCGCCACAGGCCGACGATCTCGCGCACCTGGCCCCAGCGCCGCTCGAACCGGCCGCCCAGCGCCTCGGTTTCGGCGCGGCTCCAGCCGGTTCCGATCCCCACGATCAACCGCCCGCCACTGTAATGATCGAGGCAGGCCAGCTGCTTGGCGAGCCGCACCGGATTGTGTTGCGGCACCAGGCAGACGCCGAACCCGAACTTCAGGCGCGTCGTCGCCGCCGACACCCGCGACAGCGCCACCACCGGCTCCTGGAAGTACGGCACCCCCTCGGTGTGGATGCTATGGGACACCCCCTCGTCCGTGGGCGTGATGCTGTGCTCGCCGAACAGGATCGATTCAAAGCCCGCCTGCTCGGCGTGCCGCGCGACGATCGCCGCATCCACGTCCGGGGTCGGATAGGGCGGCGCCTTGGGGCGGCTCAGACCGATGTGCATGGCGAATCCTCTCGAAGTTTCTGCAGCTTGTCGCCGGGGCGCGGGGAGCGTCCCTCCCCTTCGGGGCGGAAGACGCTGGCTACTGCGCCTGCGCTAGCACCGGGCGGCGTCGCGCGGCCTCAACGGCCCGACCCACGTCCAGCAGGCCGCAACCGACCGCGGCGTCCTTGCCGATGGAGCGGCCGCCCTTCAGCACCACCTCGGCCGCCTCCTGGGCGGAGAGGTCGGGCCGGGCCTCCATCACCAGCGCCAGCGCGCCGGCCACATAGGCCGTGGCGAAGGAGGTGCCGGAGACCTGGCTGCAGAACTTGTCGTCGCAGTTGACGTAGAGCCGCTCGCCCGGCGCGGCCAGGTAGCGGGCCCGGGTCGTCCCGGCCCGGTTCGACCACAGCGCCAGCTTGCCGTCCGCCCGCGCCGCCCCCACCGCCAGCACCGAGCGCGAGAACCGCGGGTCGGCCGCATAGCGCGCCGGCCAGGCGGGATCCGTGTCCATCTCGTTGCCGGCTGCGGCCACGATCACCGCCCCCGCCGCCGTCGCCCGCTCCAGCGCCGCCTCGAAGGTCGGGCTGAGCCGATGATGGCCTTCCACCGCCAGCACGATGATCCGCGCACCCTTGGAGACCGCATAGTCCATGCCCCGCGCCAGGTCCCGGGTGCGGAAGGTGCATTCGGTGTTGCAGGAGCCGTCCAGGTCGGCGCGGATGGAGAGCAGCGTCGCCCCATAGGCCACGCCCACCAGGCCGCCGCCGTCCAGGGCGGCCGACACTGCGCCGGCCACCTCGCCCCCGTGGTCGGCGAGCCGGTTGTCGGTGACGCGCACGTCGATCAGGTCGGTGGAATGGTGCGAAGCGTTGTGCGCCACCTCGGGCTGCGCCCACACCAGGCCGGTGTCGATCACCGCCACGGTCACCCCCCGGCCGGTGAAGCCCGCCCTGAACGCGGGCTCGGGATTGACCAGCCGCACGCCCCAGCTGCGCCTGTATTCGTCGCTGGAGGCGCGGGGGATCAGCACCCGTCGCGGCTCCATCCCCCTGGCCTTCTGCGGACGCGACCAGGACGCATAGGTGGGAGGATCGGGAAGGCCCGAGGCGCAACCGGCGAGGCCGAGGCTCGCCGCGGCCAGCAGGCTCAGGGCGCGGTGGAAGGACATCTGAAGGCCCTCGCCTAATGTACGGCTTAGCCTGACGCCGCAGAGCCCCGCCCGCAAGCGGGAAGACCGCCCCGCAGACTCGCCGCCGCCCGATATGCTAAGGTTGTTCTCCGACCGCGCCTGCAGCCGGAAATGGCCCTTCGTGCGCGGCGGGGAGGAATGCGATGAACCTCGTCGTTCGCGTCCTGGCGACCATCCTCTGCGGGCCGATGCTGCTGATCGGCGTGGTCTGGATTCTCCAGGGGATCAACCTCCTGCCCGGCAGCTTCATGACCGGCGATCCCAAGTGGGCGGTGTTCGGCGCCGGCCTGGTGGTGCTGGGCGCCGCGCTCACCTGGTGGCTCAACCGCCGGCCGAGGGCGGCGGGGTAGGCCTCCCTCCCCTTCATGGGCAGGGCGATCGCATTTGGCTTGCGGTAGGCTTTCTGTTCCCTTCTCCGCTTGCGGGAGAAGGATCGCGTTCTCCGATGACCTCGCGCGCCAGGACACCATGCAGTCATCATGGGTTGATGAACCGGGGGGCGGCGGACCACACGCCCCGGGCAAGGCCGCGTTGGACCCGACAGCGCCGGCGGGAGAAACAGCCATGGTCGAGACCAAAGTCGCAGGCCTCATCGGCTTCGGCGCCCTGGGGACGGTGGCGGGGGCCGCGTTGAAGCGTGAAGGCTATCGGGTGATGGCTTACGACCCCAGCCCCGCCGCCCAGGTCGAGATGAAAAGCCTGGGCGTGGACGTCGCCGCCGGACCTGCCGAGGTGGGGCGGGCCTGCGACGTGGTCGCCGTCTTCGTGCTCGACGCCGATCAAGCCCGCGCCGTCCTGCTGGGGCCTGACGGCGTGTTCGGCGCGATGTCGAAGGGCGTCGTCCTGCTTCAGTCCACCGTGGGACCGGAAGCGGCCCGCGACATCGCCGGCCGATGCCCGGTCGGGATCACCTTCTTCGACGCGCCTGTGACTGTCCGCCGCTCGACGCCGCCGACCTTTTTCTGCCTGATCGCGGGCGCACAGGCGCCCGATCCGGCCATCCGCAAGCTGCTCGACAGCTACTGCCACGACATGGCCTTCGTGGGTCCGGTGGGCGCAGGGCAGGCCGCCAAGCTGGTGAACAACGTCATGTCCATCGTCAACACCGCCGTGGCGACCGAAGCCCTGCAGCTGGCCGACGCCTTCGGGATCGACCGCGAGACGATGATCCGCCTGGCCTCGAACGGCAGCGGCTCCAGCCACGCGCTCTCCACTTGGGACATTCGCAAGACGCTGTTTGAAGGCGTCCCCGCGGACGACTCCCGCATCACCTCGAAGAAGGATCTGAGCGCGGCGTTGCAGTCGGCGGGCGCAGCCGGCGTGCAGATGCCGATGACCACGCGGGCCCTCGATCTGCTGGTGAAGTGAAGCGGCGCTTTCGCGGGCAGGGCTATCGCATATGGCCTTCAATTTGCGCCGTGGCTGGCGATGATGGAGAGCCGCATTCCTTCTCCCCTTGCGGGAGAAGGTGTCAGCGAAGCTGACGGATGAGGGGTCGCGCGGCGATTTCCGATTGGCGGCAGGGACTTGCCGGAAAGGACTTTCGACCCCTCATCCGACCCTGCTCCGCAGGGCCACCTTCTCCCGCAAGGGGAGAAGGGTCCGAGACGACGCCGCCACGCCCAAGCGCCCGTTCATATGCGATCACCCCGCCTTCATGGGGAGGGTGGACGCCGCGAAGCGGCGGACGGGTGGGGAAACCGTGCCCGCCTCATGCCCCACCCTTCGCCGGCTGGCGCCGGCTCGCCCCTCCCCATGAAGGGGAGGGAAGGCGAAGCGCCTATTCCTCCCACCACGGATAGAACGGCGGCATCTGCGAGGCCTTGGACTTGAACTGGGCCGGGCGCTTCTCGAGGAAGGCGCGGACGCCTTCCTTGCCGTCGCCGATGCTGGTGTAGAACATCGACAGGGAGTCCACCCGGTGCGCCTCCAGCGGCGATGGCTGGGCGGAATTGCGCTGGAACATCTGGCGGGCCAGCGCCGTCCCCACGGGCGAACGGCCGTCGGTCAGCTTGTGGGCCAGGGCGTGGGCCGCCGGCAAGAGCTCGTCCGGCGCATGGACGCTGCGGATCAGGCCCGCACGCTTGCCCTCATCGGCGTCGAAGATCTCGGCGGAATAGACCCACTCCAGCGCCTGCTGCATCCCCACGATCCGGGGCAGGAACCAAGTGGAGCAGGCTTCCGGGGTGATGCCCAGCCGGCCGAACACGAAACCGATCCGCGCCTTCTCGGACGCCAGCCGGAAATCCGCGGCCAGGGGCATGGTGGCCCCGATCCCCACCGCCGCGCCGTTGATGGCGGCGATCACCGGCTTGGGGCAGTCATAGATCGCCAGCGTCACCCGCCCGCCGGTGTCGCGCACGCCCCTGATCATCACCGGGTCGTCCAGCCGGTCGGCCATGTCGGCGTTGGTGGGCGTCTGGGTCTCGTCGAGGCCGAAGACGTTGCCCTCGACGCTCAGGTCCATGCCGGCGCAGAACGCGCGCCCGGCGCCGGTCAGGATCACCGCCGCGGCCGCATCGTCGGCGCCGGCCTGGGCGAACACCGCGACCAGCTCATTGGCCATTTCCACGGTGAAGGCGTTCATCTGGTCGGGCCGGTTCAGGGTGACGACGCCGATCCCATCCTCCACCGCATAGGTCAGGGTCGAATAGGTCATGGCGGCGGTCTCCCTCGGCGCGGCGGCCCCTGGCGCTTAGAACCCTTCCGAGGCCCTGACAATCCGCCAGCGAGCGGGCACTGTCGGCGGCACGAAACCCACGCGAGGAAGCGCCCATGCCCCAGGCCCAGGATGTCCTGCTGCACATCGAAGACAAGGTGGCCGTCGTCACCCTCAACCGGCCGGAGCGCCGCAACGGCCTTGGGGGCGACATGCTGGCGGGCCTCTACGACATCCTCACGGACCTGGCTGCGCGGATCGAGGTCGCGGCGGTGGTGCTGCGCGGGGCGGGAAACGACTTCTGCGTCGGCGCGGACATCAAGGCCATCCCCGAAGGAGGGGTGGGCAAGCAGGACCACCGCCGGCTCACGCGGCTCTACCATACCGCCACCCTGCTGCATGAGATGCGCAAGCCCACCATCGCGGCCATCGACGGCGGCTGCGCCGGGGCCGGGCTGGGCTGGGCGGCGGCCTGCGACGTCCGCTTCGCCAGCGACCGGGCGGTGTTCGCCACGGCCTTCCTGAAGGTGGGCGTCGCCGGCGACATGGGCACGATCTGGTCGCTCGCCCGGGTGGTCGGCCCCGCCCGCGCCCGCGAGCTGATGTTCTTCCCGGAAAAGTTCGGCGCCGAGGAGGCCCTGCGCATCGGCCTCGTCACCCGCGTCTTCCCGCGAGAGACCCTGCACGCCGAGACCCTGCGCCTCGCCCACGAACTCGCCGGCCGCTCAGCTGCGGCCGTGGAAGCCATCAAGGACAACTTCCTGTCCGCCGAGCGCCTGGGCATGGCCGACTACGTCGACCTGGAAGGCGCCCGGCACGGCCACATCGTGGCCAGCCCCGACGCGACCGAGGGCTTCCGCGCATTCCTCGCCAAGGGCGCCGGCTGAGCCTGTCCAGCGTCTAAATGGACGGCGGGTTCAGCCCGTCCTTCAATGGCCGTCGTCCTGTCTCTTGAAAACCACGGTCGTATCGCGCCGCGCGATCATCCAGACGCCGTTCCGGCGAACATGCTCATCGCTGTATTCCACCACCATCGCGGGACCCGCGAGCGGCGCCGGAATCCGTGTCGTCCCGCTCGTTTCATAGACAGTCGTCTGGGACCAGGCCCGGGCATGGTCGGCGTCGACGACCTCCACGTGCACGGCCCCGTTCACGTGGCGCAGCACCCGTTCGACGGGTTGGGTCTCCATGAACGCACGAATCTCGGCCCGGCTGTTCATGGGGATCTCGCCGGGACGCAGCCAGACCCCGTCTTCTGCGAAGAGGGCTGTGAAGTCATCGAGGTTCCAGGCGTTCACCGCCCGGCAATACCGCGTGACCAAATCGGCGCAGGCCAACTTGATCTCGATCTCCAGCAAGCTGTCCATTTCCGTGCCCGTGGCTCCTCCGACGCGCCCGTCATCATAGCTGAACGTCTCATTCGGCGGGAATTCGCTCGGCCGCGCGCATCGCGTCGTCGACGCCGCCAACCCAAAGCCGACTCGTCTTGGCGCAGGCGCCGATCGCCCAACCCGAGTTCGCCCTAATCGGAGACGTTCAGCACGATCCGACCCGCCACCTCGCCGCCGGCCGCGGCCTGCATGGCTTCGGCGAAGCGCTCGAACGGGAAGCGCTGAGCCACCTTGGGGCGGAGCAGGCCTTTCGCGTACAGCGCCATCACCGCGAGGTTGTTCTGCTGGGACACCTCGGGCTCGAAGATCCCGAACTGGCGGATGTCGACGCCCCGCAGGTCGCCGCCCTTGAGCAGGGCCAGGTTCGTCGGCAGGCGGGGAATCTCGCCCGCCGCGAACCCGATCACCAGGTGGCGGCCCTTCCAGCCCAGCGAACGGAAGGCGGGCTCGGTGGCCGGTCCGCCCACGGGGTCGACCACCACGTCCACCCCCTTGTTGTTGGTCAACGCCTTCAGCCGGTCGCGATAGTCGGCGGCCCGGTTGTCCACCGCCGCGTCCGCCCCGGCCTCCAGGACCAGCGCCCGCTTGGCCTCGCTGGAGGCGGCCCCGATCACCCGCGCGCCCAGCGCCTTGGCCACCTGGATGGCCGCCACGCCGACGGCCCCGCCGGCTCCCAGCACCAGCACCGTCTCGCCCGCCTGCAGGCCCCCGCGCTGGACCAGGGCGTAGTAGGCGGTGGCGTAGCTGACCCGGAAGACCGCCGCTTCGTCGAAGCTCATGGCGTCGGGGATCAGCAGCGGCCCCGCCGCCGGGACGATCGTCATCTCGCCCATGGATCCGCCCATGCCGGAGGTCGCGACCCGGTCCCCGGGCTTCAGGCGCGTGACGCCCTCGCCCACCGCGTCCACCACCCCGGAGAACTCGGTGCCGGGGATGTAGGGCAGCGGCGGTTTCACCTGGTAGCGCCCGCCGGCCATCAGCACGTCGACGAAGCTGATCCCCGCCCGGCGGATGGCGATGCGGGCCTCGCCCGGGCCGGGCTCCGGGGTCGGCAGCGTTTCGATGGAGAAGCTCTCGGGGGCTCCGAATTCCCGGGCGAGGACGGCGCGCATCAGTTGCCTCCGCTGGCGACGATTTCGTGGCTGGTCACCCAGCGGGAGTCGTCACTGGCGAGGAACGCCACCACATCGGCGATGTCCTCGGGTTTGCCGATCCGGCCGAGCGGTACGGAGGCTACGGAGCGGGCCTTGCGGTCATCCGACATGTGGCCGATCAGGTCGGTGTCGACGATGCCGGGGACCACCGAGTTCACCGTGATCTTGCGCGGCGCGAGCTCGGCCGCCCAGCCGCGGGTGAAGGCCTCCACGGCGCTCTTCGATCCGGCGTAGATGGCCAGGCCCGGCATCCGCACCCGGGTGGTGGTCGAGGAGATGTTTATGATCCGGCCCCCGTCGCGCATCATCTGCGCCGCCCGCCGGGTGACCAGGAAGGTCCCTCGCGTGTTCAGGGCGAAGATCGCGTCGAACTCCTCCAGGCTGGTGTCGGCCAGGGTGCCCGGCCCGCCGGCGGTGCCGCGGCCGGCGTTGTTCACCAGGATGTCCAGCTGGCCGAAGCTGGCCTTCAGCACATCGAACATGGCGTCGACCTGCGCCGGGTCGGTGATGTCAGAGCCGACGGTGATCGCCTCGCCGCCGGCCGCCTTGATCTCCGCGGCCAGTTCGCCGGCCTGCGCGGCGGCGCGGGAATAGTTGATCGCCACCCTCGCCCCATCGGCGGCCAGCCGCTTGGCGATTCCGCGGCCGATGCCGCGGCCGGCGCCGGTCACCAGCGCCGTCTTCCCCGCAAGCTTGCCCATCACGACTCCGCCGTCTCGCGGCCCTCCGCTTCCTGCTTCAGGCGGTCGAAGCGGTCGCGGACGACCTCGAACTCCGGCATGCCGAAGCCGTAGCGGCGCAGCCAGTTGGCCCCGTCCAGCACCAGGGTGTGGCCGGAGAGGTAGGCGGCGTAGGGCGAGCACATGTAGGTGGCCGCCCAGCCCAGCTCGTGGGCGTCGCCGACCCGTCCGGCGGGGATGGTCTCGCCGCCGCGTTGCTCGCCGCCCTTCATGCTCATGATCTGCTTCGAGCGGTCCTTGGCCGGGAAGAGACCCGGGGCCAGGCAGTTCACCCGGATGTTGTCCGGGGCCCATTCGACGGCCAGCGTCTGAGTCAGGTTGGTGACGCCCGCCTTGGCCGCCGCCGAGTGGGACGCCACGGGGCCACCGGTCCAGGCGTAGGTGGCGCCGATGTTGAGGATCGCGCCGCCCTCCTTGCGGTCGATCAGGCGGCGGGCGAACTCGCTGGAGCAGTAGAAGGTGCCGTTCAGCACGATGTTGATCACCGTGTTCCAGGCGTTGGCGCTCATCCGTTCGGCCGGGACGCCGAAGTTGCCGGCGGCGTTGTTGATCAGGATGGAGATGCTCTGGCCAAGGGCCTCCTCCACCTCGTTGAAGGATTTGACGATGGACTCGGGGCTGCGAACGTCCACCTCCGTGCCGACCGCCCTGGCGCCCAGGGCCTCGATGGCTGCAACGCCGGCCGCACGGTGATCGGGATCGCGGCTGGCGATGGCGACGTCCGCGCCGGCCCGGGCGAATTCGATCGCCATCGCCTTGCCCAGCCCCGTGCCGCCTCCTGTCACATAGACGGTCCGTCCCTTGAAGGTGTCCGCCGGCAACATCTGCGTCCCAAGCGAGGGCGCGGCTTCCAGAGCCATGACGTCTCCTGTTGCTATAAATTGAGCGCGCGTCGGGTGCGGGCGCTCCCTACTTCCCGCGGTAGACGGGCCGCCGCTTCTCGCGGATCGCGGCGCGGGCCTCCTGGTAGTCCTCGGTCTTGAAGATCGCGCTTTGGGCGATCAACTCGTGGCGCACGCCTTCGCGCACCGCCGCGCCATGGATGTTGTCGACGAGCTGCTTGGCCATCGCCAGATTGATCGGCGGCTTCGACGCGATGTCCTTGGCCATCTGCAGGGCGAAGTCCTGCAGCTCCTCGGGCTTCACCAGGAAGTCGACAAGACCCCAGGCGAACGCCTGAGGCGCGCCCACCCGCGCGCCGGTCATCGTCATGTACTTTGCGACCCCGGGGCCGGCGAGCGCGGCCACGTACTGGGTGCCGCCGGTGTCAGGCAGCAGGCCATAGTTGATCTCCGGCAACGAGAAGACCGCGTCCTCGGCCGCGACGCGAATGTCGGCGGCCAGCGCCATCTCGCAGCCGCCGCCGATGGCGTAGCCGTTGATGGCGGTGATCACCGGCTTGGGGCAATCCAGCAGCGACAGGCGCCCTTCCTGCGCCCGGCGCACGAAGTGGAAGTCGCTCTCGTCGCGGGCGCGGTGGCCCAGCACCGTCGTATCGCGCCCGGCGCAGAAGGACTTGCCCTCGCCGGTGATCACGATGCAGCGGACCTCGTCGTCGTCGATCGCCCAGCGCACCGCGTCGCGGATTTCTTCGCCCATCGGGTCGTTGACCGCGTTGTGGCGTTCCGGTCGGTTGAACTTGATCAGCCCGACGTTGCTGTCGACCGAAGTGATTACGAATTCCATCGCGCGTCTGCCTGCCCAAGCCGCCCGCGCGCCGGCGCGAACCTTATCGGCCGTCTCGCTACCGCACCGCCCTCGTGGACGTCCAAGCCGATTTTCAGCATAGTTAGACGATTTTCGTCTAGGAAAACAGCGGTGCGCGATCTTCGTCTGATGCTTCATTTCGCGGTCGTCGCGGAGGAACTCTCGTTCACGCGGGCGGCCCAACGCCTGCAACTCGCTCAGCCGTGGCTGTCTGCGCGCATCCGCCAATTGGAGGACAGTCTAGGTATGGTTCTCTTCGAGCGCGCGGCGAGGCGGATCTCCCTCACGCCAAGCGGCCAACGGATGTACGAAGCTGCAAGGCCACTGCTCGCCGCCATTCAAACGTTCGAGGATGACGTCACGGAGATCAAACGAGGAAATGTCTCCGTCCTACGAGTCGGAGCCCTCGCAGTGGGCGCTCGCGACTTGCGCCAGAAGGCGTTGTTCGACTTATTCGAACAGAATAATAAGGTCGCCCGGATCGTTGTAGAGAAGGGCTATACGAAGCTCCTTCTTGATCGATTGCGTCGCGGAAAATTGGACGTTGCTTTCGGCGTTGGTCCAATTCTAGACGATGCATTTGAGGCGATACCTTTTAGCGCCTACCACGTCGGAATTTTGATGCGTGCTTGCGACCCGCTTGCTTGCCTTGGGGATCTTGCAGTCTCGGACCTTGCGGGCCGGAAGGTCTTAGCCAGTGACCAGCCTCTGAGTAGGGACATTATTGAGTTCCTGCACAGGATCGCTAACGAAAATGTCGCTGTCGACCGGATTAGAGATGTTCATGATTCAATGCTGTTTGAACCTTCGCACGACCCGCATCCTCTTATATTCACGATAGCGCCTGAAATGTCTGATCCGTTGTACAGGGAGGACATCGTGCGGCGAAATATGGTGGGGGCCCCGACCGTCACCGTTTATCTGATAAGGCGTCGGCAATCTGTTGCGACGCTGCCCGCTGAGCGGTTCTGGGAGATGCACACCGACATGATGCGGACAGGTCTGCCACGCCCCAACGGTTGAATTCGGCGGTCGTGCCGAGGTCCGCTAGCCACCGTGGGATTCAAGCGCAGAAAGCCTCCCCGATGTTCTGTATTTGTTCTTGAAGTTGGCCGCGCCTGGAGCTAGACTTCAACGTCGGCGCCGCAGCGGGCCGAGGGGCTATCGGTCAACACCTGGCGGTAGCGCCTTCCGCCGCCGTCTCCAAATGGCGGGCGCCAACAGGTCTTTGATAAATCACAATAATCATGACACCGCCGGCGCCGGGGCCCCTCCTGCAGGGGGATTGACCGCCGGCTGAAATTTCGTTTCCCGACGAAAGGGCGACGGACCGGCCAACACCTTTCCTCCCCTGTCCCCTCGGGCCGGCCTCTGGCCGGACCCGGGGGGGGATGTGGAAGGAAAGAAGCCCGGCAGGCCAGCGCCGATCTGACGCCTGACGTTTTCTAAGCATTTGGCCTATATGCAGGGCCGATGCCCCCGCGCCTTCGCCCCACACGCCTTGAGTACGTCGTCGACGGGATCAAGCTGCGCGCCCAGCTCTCCACCGCCGCCCTGGCCGCCATCGGCGACGAGGCCGAGCAGCGGCGCCGGGCGATCGACATCCTCAAGGCGGCCCTGTTCCGCGGCCGGATGATCGCCAAGGAGCGGCTGGAGAACGGGGCCGGCGGCATCGAGACCGCCCGCCTCCTGTCCGGCGTCTCCGACGAGGTGATCAAGGCCCTCTACGATTTCACCACCGTCCACGTCTTCCGCGCCCGCAACCCCACCGAGGGCGAGCGGCTCAGCCTCGTGGCCGTGGGCGGCTACGGCCGCGGCACGCTGGCGCCCTTCTCCGACATCGACCTGTTGTTCCTGCGGCCTTACAAGCAGACCGCTCACGTGGAGAGCGTGATCGAGTTCATGCTCTACGCCCTCTGGGACCTGGGCTTCAAAGTCGGCCACGCCTCGCGGACCATCGACGAGTGCGTCCGCCTCTCCCGCGAGGATTTCACCATCCGCACCTCCATCCTGGAGGCGCGCCGGCTCACCGGCGACGAGGCGCTGGCCGACGACCTGAAACGCCGCTTCGCCGCCGACGTGGTCCGCGGGACCAGCTCCGCCTTCGTCGCCGCCAAGCTGAAGGAGCGGGACGAGCGCCACGCCAGAGCCGGCGCCAGCCGCTACATGGTCGAGCCCAACGTCAAGGAGGGCAAGGGCGGCCTGCGCGACCTCAACACCCTGTTCTGGATCGCCCAGTACCTGCATCCCACCACCCAGGCCGACGCGGTGGCGCCGGTGGTGCCCAACCTCGACATGTTCGACGGCCGCGAGGTGCGCGCCTTCATCCGCGCCTTCGACTTCCTGTGGGCGGTGCGCAGCCACCTGCACTTCGCCACCGGCCGGCCGGAGGAGCGGCTGACCTTCGACCTGCAGCCGGAGATCGCCCGCCGCATGGGCTACGGCGACCGCGGCGACGCCCCGGCCGTGGAGCGGTTCATGCGCCGCTACTTCCTGATCGCCCGGGAGGTGGGGACGCTCACCCGCATCCTGGCCGCCAAGCTGGAGGCCGACCAGGTCAAGTCGCAGCCCAAGGGGATCTCCCGCCTGCTGCCCCGCCGCTCGGGTCCCAAGCGCAAGCCGCTGGACACGCCGGGCTTCATCGAGGAGGGCGGCCGCATCACCATCGACGGGCCGCAGACCTTCGAGCAGGACCCGGTCAACCTGCTGCGGCTGTTCAAGCTGGCCGACCAGCGCAACCTCGACCTGCATCCTGACGCCTTCACCGCCGCCACCCGGGGCCTTGGCCTGGTCACCTCGAAGGTGCGGCGCGACCCGGTCGCGGCCAAGGTGTTCCTGGACATCCTGGCCCGCGGCCGCGACACGCGCCGCACGCTGGCGCTGATGAACGAATCCGGCGTGCTCGGCCGCTACGTGCCCGAGTTCGGGCGCATCGTCGCCCAGATGCAGTTCAACATGTACCACTCCTACACGGTGGACGAGCACACCCTGCGGGCGGTGGGCGTGATCGCCGAGATCACCGCCGGCAAGTTCGCCGAGGACCACCCGCTATCCACCGCGATCATGCCGCTGATCGACGACCGCGAGGCCCTGTTCCTGGCCATGCTGCTGCACGACACCGGCAAGGGCGCCGTGGGCGGCCAGGAGAAGGCCGGCGCCCGCTCGGCCCGCTCGGCCTGCGAGCGGCTGGGGCTCGACCGGGCCAAGATCGGGCTGGTGGCCTGGCTGGTCGAGCACCACCTGGTGATGAGCGACTACGCCCAGAAGCGCGACGTCAGCGACCCGCGCACGGTGGCCGACTTCGCCCGCATCGTGGAGACGCCCGAGCGCCTGCGCCTGCTGCTCGTGCTCACGGTGGCCGACATCCGCGCGGTGGGGCCGGGGGTGTGGAACGGCTGGAAGGGGCAGCTGATGCGCGAGCTCTACGCCGCCACCGAGGCGGTGTTCCGCGGCGGCCGCGGCTCCGACGGGGTGCAGGTGGCCCGGCTGCACCAGCAGGGCGCCGCCGCCGAGGCGCGGGCCAAGCTGGTCGCCGCCGATCCCGCCGCCGCCGACTGGGCGCGGACCATGGAGGACGCCTATTTCACCTCCTTCTCGCCCACCGAGATCCTGGAGCACGCGATCCTCGCCCGCCGCGCCGTGGGCGGCGGCGGCGCGGCCGCGGAGGGGCGGATCAACCACGACCTGAACGCCGCCGAGGTGGTGGTGGCGGTCCATGACCGGGCCCGGCTGTTCGCCGACCTGGCCAGCGCCATCCGCGCCCTGGGCGCCAACGTCATGGGCGCGCGGGTGTTCACCTCGCGCCAGGGCCTGGCCCTGGACGTCTTCTATGTGCAGGACGTCACCGGCCACCCCTACGGCGCCGACAATCCCACCAGCCTGCACAAGCTCACCGATGCGCTGGCCGCGGCCGGGCGCGGCGAGGGCCTGCGCACTGAGCCGCGCCGCCAGATGGACCTCGGCCGTACGGCCGCCTTCGCCATCACGCCCACGGTGATGCTCGACAACGAGGCCTCGGAAATGGGCACCGTCGTGGAGGCCTCGGCCCGGGACCGCCCGGGCCTGCTGGAGGCGCTGGCCCGGACCATCGCCGACGCCGGCCTGTCGATCCTCTCGGCGCACATCGACGGCTATGGGGAGCGTGCGGTGGACGCCTTCTACGTGGTCGGACCGAACGGCAAGAAGGTGACCGACCCGCGGCGCATGACCGCGCTCAAGTCGGCCCTGCTGGCGGCCCTGGACGAAGCCGAAGCCGCGCCGGTGGCGGCGGCGAGGCCGAATTTGCAGCGCGCGCGGGCGAGCGTCGCGCGCTAGTTTCGCACCCGAATCCCCGCCTCCCCCAAAGACCCTCCGCGTGACCTTGCCTGTGACCGAGACGCCGTCCGCCTCCGAAACGACGCCTGCGCCGCGCAAGAACGGGGTGATCCGTTCCTCGATGATCTATTCGGCGCTGACGCTGGTCAGCCGCTTCATGGGCCTGGCGCGGGACCTGGTGATCACCGCCCGGCTAGGCGCCAGCACCACCATCGCCGCCGACGCCTACTACACCGCCCTGACCTTCCCGAACCTGTTCCGGCGGATGTTCGCCGAGGGCGCCTTCGCCGCCGCCTTCGTGCCCGACTACTCCCGGCGGATGGCCGCCGACGGCAAGGAGGCCGCCGACCGGTTCGCGGCCGACGCCCTGGCCAGCATGGCGGCCGCGACCGTGGCCATCACCATCGCCTGCCAGCTCGCCATGCCCTGGCTGATGCGGGTCTACAGCTATGGGTTCCTGTCGAATCCCGAGAAGTTCAAGCTGGCGGTGGTGCTCACCCAGATCACCATGCCCTATCTGCCCTGCATGGTGATCGCCGCCCTGTTCGCCGGCGTGCTCACCGCCCGGGGCCGGTTCATCATCTACGGCTTCTACCCGACCATCCTGAACGTGGTGATGCTGGCCGCGGTGCTGCCGCAGCACGACCCGACCCGGGCGGCCTACGCCGCCTCGTTCGGCGTCATCATCGCCGGCGTCGGCCAGGCGGCGCTCTGCTGGTGGGGGGCGCACCGGGTCGGGGCGCGCATCCATCCCCGCCACCTGAAGCTGACGCCGCAGATCCGCGGCCTGGTCCGGCGCATGGTGCCCGGCGTGATCGCTTCCAGCGCCACCCAGATCAACCTGTTCATCTCCGCCATGCTGGCCTCGCAGGTGGCCGGCATGCGCGTCTGGCTGAACGTCGCCGAGCGCTTCTACCAGCTGCCGCTCAGCCTGGTGGGCGTGGCTATCGGGGTCGCGCTGCTGCCCGCCCTCTCCACCGCCCTGCAGAAGGGCGAGCATGCGGGCGCGGCGGCGGCCACCGACCAGGGGGTCGTGTTCGCCCTGGCGCTCAGCCTGCCGGCCGCGGCGGCCCTGATGGCCATGCCGGGCTACCTGGTGGAGGGTCTCTTCGCCCGCGGCCATTTCACCGCCGCCGACGCCGCCGCCTCCGCGGCGCTGCTGTTCCACTACGGCTGGGGCCTGCCGGCCTTCGTGCTGATCAAGATCCTGCAGCCGGCCTTCTTCGCCCGCGGCGACACCAAGACCCCGATGATCTACTCGCTAATCTCGGTGGGGGTGAACATCGTGCTCGGCGTCGCGCTCTTCTTCACGATCGGCTTCCAGGGCATCGCGCTCGCCACCGCCGCCGCCTCCTGGATCACCGTGCTGCAGATGGCCGCCAAGCTCTGGCGGGACGACACCTGGCGGCCGTCTGCCCGGGCCACGGGCAAGATGATCCGGGTGGGGCTGGCCTGCCTGGCGCTCGGCCTCGTGTTGGCCGTGGCCTCGCACTTCCGGCCGGTCCTGGAAGCGCCGCTGGCGGGCCTGAGCCTCGGGCCGCTCGGCGCCAAGGAGATCACCGTGCTCCTGGTGTGCGCCGTCGGCGGCGGCCTCTACCCCGCCCTGCTGTTCGCGTTCGGCGGGGTGACGCCGGCCGAGCTCCGCACCGCCTTCCGCCGGCGCAAGGGCGACGCCGCGCCGGTGATCGGCGACTTGCCCTGAGGCCTCCCGGCGGCTATCTCGCGCCCATGGCGTTCGAAGGACATCAAGGCGGGCGATGGCGGCGCGGCTGATCGGCCCGCACCTGCGCGCTTGCGCAGCCCTGTCCCTCGTTCCAGAAGCCTGATCCCCAAAGGCGCTACTCCATGACCGACCAAGCCCCAGCCCCCTTTGCGGGCAAGCCGCGCGTGCTCTCCGGCGTGCAGCCCTCCGGCGCCCTGCACCTGGGCAACTACCTGGGCGCGCTGGTGAAGTTCGCCCGCCTGCAGAGCGAGTTCGAGACCTTCATCTTCGTCGCCGACATGCACGCGATCACCGCCTGGCAGGAGCCGGCCAAGCTTGCCGCCCAGACCCGGGAGATCGCCGCCGCCTACCTGGCCGCCGGCCTGGACCCGGCGCAGGCCACCCTCTTCCCGCAGTCGATGGTTCCCGAGCATGTGGAGCTCGCCTGGATCTTCAACTGCGTCGCCCGCCTGGGCTGGCTCGACCGGATGACCCAGTTCAAGGACAAGGCCGGCAAGCACAAGGAGCGCGAGAGCGTCGGCCTCTACACCTATCCGGTGCTGCAGGCCGCCGACATCCTGGTCTACAAGGCCACCCACGTGCCCGTGGGCGAGGACCAGCGCCAGCACCTGGAGCTGACCCGCGACATCGCCGCCAAGTTCAACCACGACTATGACGCCCCAGGCTTCTTCCCCCTGCCCGATGCTCTCACCGAAGGGCCGGGCGCGCGGGTGATGTCCCTGCGCGACGGGACGGCGAAGATGTCGAAATCGGACCCGTCCGACTATTCGCGGATTAACCTGATGGATGACACCGACGCCATCGGCCAGAAGATCCGGAAGGCCCGCACCGACCCCGAGCCGCTGCCGGAGACGGCCGAGGGGTTGAAGGGCCGCGCCGAGGCGGAGAACCTCGTGGCGATCTACGCCGCCCTCTCCGGCCAGACCGCCGCCCAGGTGCTGGCCGAGTTCGCCGGCCAGGGCTTCGGCGCCTTCAAGCCGAAGCTCGCCGACCTGGCGGTCGCGGTGCTGGCGCCGGTCACCGAGAAGATGCGCCGCTACATGGACGACCCGGCCGAGATCGACCGCATCCTGATCGCCGGCGCCGCCCACGCCCGCGAGGTGGCCGCGCCGACGGTGGCGCAGGCCAAGCGGCTGGTGGGCTTCCTGGGGACGTAGCACGAGGACACGCACGCCCACGCCGTCATGGGTCTGTTCCGCGAGGCCTTAAGGGGGGCGTGCGTGTCCGCTCTCCCCTTGCGCGCCGGAAAGCGCCGGCTCACCGTCCGCGCATGAGCAGCCGCAAGTTCCTGGTGATCGCCGACGACAGCCCCGAGTTCCAGGCCGCCCTGCGCTTCGCCTGCCGCCGGGCCCGCTCCACCGGCGGCCATGTGGCGCTGCTGCGGGTCATCGAGCCGGCGGTGTTCGAGCACTGGTCCGGCGTGCGCGAGGAGATCGAGCGCCAGGAGCGCGCCGAGGCCGAGGCGGTGCTGCAGAAGCTGGCCGAGTTCGTCATCGCCGAGACCGGCCAGTCCCCGGAGTTCATCATCAAGCACTCGGAGAACACCAGAGCGGCCCTGCGCTCCGTGATCTCCGACGACCCGGCGATCAAGATCCTGGTGCTCGCCGCCTCCGCCGGCGGCCGCGGGCCGGGCCCGCTGGTGGCCTCCATCGCCAAGGAGGGCGTCAAGTGGGGCGCGCGCAAGGTGCCGGTCACGGTGGTTCCCGGCGACCTCACCGACGAGGAGATCGCCGACCTGGCCTGAAGCCCGAGGACGCGCCGGCTTGCGCAGCCCCCTCCGCGGCGCCACATCTTGCCCATGTTCATCCAGACCGAGACCACGCCCAACCCGCAGGTCCTGAAATTCCTCCCCGGCCGGGAGGTCTATCCGGACGGCACGCGCGATTTCCGCGACGCCGAGGAGGCCCAGGCCTCGCCGCTGGCCGCCGAGCTGTTCGAGATCGACGGCGTCGAGCGGGTCTACTTCGGCGGCGACTTCATCACCGTGGGCAAGCGCGAGGGCCTCGACTGGCCGCTCCTGAAGGCGCCGATCCTGGCTGCGATCATGGACCACTACACCTCCGGCCAGCCGCTGATGCGCGACGCCGAAGCGTCCGGCGGCCACGACGAGCACGAGGTCTACGAGGGCGATACCGCCCAGATCGTCGCCGAGATCAAGGACCTGCTGGACACCCGCATCCGTCCCGCCGTGGCGCAGGACGGCGGCGACATCCTGTTCAACCGCTTCGAGCCGGCGAGCGGCGTCGTCTACCTGCACATGAAGGGCGCCTGCTCGGGCTGCCCCTCCTCCAGCGCCACCCTGAAGGCCGGCGTGGAGAACATGCTCAAGCATTACGTCCCGGAAGTCACCCGCGTGGAGCAGGCGCTTTAACCGCAGCGCCTGATCGTGTAGCGCCGGCCCGATGATCGTCCTGGGGCTCGACACCTGCCTGAACGCCTGCTCGGTCGCCGTGCTCGACGGCGAACACGTCCTGGCGCGGGCCAGCGAGGTGATGGCCCGCGGCCACCAGGAACGCCTGGCGCCCATGGCCCAGGCGGTGATGGCCAAGGCCGGCCTGCCGTTCGACCGGCTGCAACGGGTGGGCGTCACCGTCGGACCGGGCTCCTTCACCGGCCTGCGCGTGGGCCTGGCCTTCGCCAAGGGCCTCGCCCAGGCGCTGGGCGTCCCCGCCGTCGGCGTCGGGACCCTGGAAGCCCTGGCCGCCGGCGAGCCGGGCCTCGCCTTCGCCGCCATCGACGCCCGGCGCGACCAGGTTTACCTACAGGCCTTCGAGGCCGGCGCGCCGCTGATGGCCCCCGACGTGCTTTCGCTGGGGACCGCCTTCGCCCGCCTGGCGGAGATCGCCGCCGGCCGCGACTTCACCCTCATCGGCTCCGGCGCGCCGCTGATGGCCGACGCCGCGCCCCGCGCGCGGATCGTGCCGGCGGAGGGCGCGGACCCCGTCGCCGTGGCCCGGCTCGCCGCCGGTAGGGCCGCAGCCCCACCCCGGCCGCTCTATCTGCGGGCGCCGGACGCGCGGCTGCCCGGCGCATGACCCTGCGCCCCGCCGCCGCCGCCGACGCTTGCGTGCTCGCGCAGGCGCACGCCTTCGGTTTCGACGCCCCCTGGTCGGCCGCCGACATCCGCTCCCTGTTCGCCGGTCATGGCGTGTTCGGCTTCCTGGTCGCCGAGGCGGGCCGCCCCGTCGGCATGCTCCTGCTGCGCGTGGTGATGGAGGACGCGGAGATCCTCACCGTCGCGGTCGATCCCGCGGCGCGCAGCCATGGCGTCGGCCGCGCCCTGGTGCAGGCCGCGGTCGACCGGGCGCAGGCGGCGGGCGCCACGGCGGTGTTCCTGGAGGTGGCGGTGGACAACGATCCCGCGCTGGCGCTCTACGCCAGGGCAGGTTTTCGCCGCGCCGGCCTCAGAACCGGCTATTATGACCGCGGCGCAGCCGGTCTCGTGGACGCCGTGGCCATGCGTCTCGACCTGCCCGGCGCGAGCGCCTAAATCTCGTCAGGAACCCGAGGACTCGGAGAGGCATGTGACCGACCGGATCGAAAAGCTCTGCGCCGAGAAGGGCATGCGCATGACCGAGCAGCGGCGCGTGATCGCCCGGGTGCTGTCGGCCGCGCACGACCACCCGGACGTGGAGGAGCTCTACCGCAGGTCCCACGACGTGGACCCCCACATCTCCATCGCCACCGTCTACCGGACCGTCCGCCTGTTCGAGGAATCCGGGATCATCTCCCGCCACGAGTTCCGCGACGGCCGCTCCCGCTACGAGGAAGCGAGCGAGGTCCATCACGACCACCTGATCGACATGAAATCCGGCCGGGTGATCGAGTTCGTGGACCCGGACATCGAGGCCCTGCAACAGGCCATCGCCCGCAAGCTGGGCTTCCGCCTGGTGGATCACCGGCTGGAGCTGTACGGCGTTCCCCTGGACGATTGAGGCGCTGGGCCGCATAAGGCCGGCCATGTCCGCGCCTGCGCTGAAGCGCCTCTACATCAAGACCTACGGCTGTCAGATGAACGTCTACGACAGCGAGCGGATGGCCGACGTCCTGGCCCCGTTGGGCTATGCGGCGACGTCCTCGCCGGACGAGGCGGACCTGGTGGTGCTCAACACCTGCCACATCCGCGAGAAGGCGACCGAGAAGGTCTATTCCGAGCTGGGCCAGCTGCGGCGGATGAAGGAGGCCCGCGCGGCGCAGGGTCAGGCGATGACCATCGCCGTGGCCGGCTGCGTCGCCCAGGCCGAGGGCGCCGAGATCCTCCGGCGCCAGCCGGCCGTGGACCTGGTGGTGGGCCCGCAGGCCTATCACCAGCTGCCTGAGCTGATCGCCCGGGCGCACCGGGCCCGCGGCGAGCGCCTGGCCTGCGACTTCTCCCCGGAGGAAAAGTTCGACGCCTTGCCGGCCGAGCGCCGGCCGGGCGGCGTCAGCGCCTTCCTCACCGTGCAGGAGGGCTGCGACAGGTTCTGCACCTTCTGCGTGGTGCCCTACACTCGCGGCGGCGAATGGTCGCGGCCCGCCGCGGCGATCGAGGCCGAGGCGCGCGCGCTGGCGGCGCAAGGCGTGCGCGAGGTCACCCTGCTGGGGCAGAACGTCAACGCCTATGACGACGGCTCGGGCCTCGGCCTGGCCGGCCTCGCCCGCCTGTTGGCGCGCATCGAGGGCCTGGACCGCATCCGCTACACCACCAGCCATCCGCGCGACATGGGCGAGACGCTGATCGCCGCCCACGGCGAGCTCGAGGCGCTGATGCCTTACCTGCACCTGCCCGTGCAGTCCGGCTCCGACCGGATCCTCAAGGCCATGAACCGCGGCCATACCGCCGAGCACTACCTGCGGCTGGTGGAGCGGATCCGCGCCGCGCGGCCGGACATCGCTCTGTCCTCCGACTTCATCGTCGGCTTCCCGGGCGAGCGCGACGACGACTTCGAGGCGACGCTCGACCTGATCGGCGCGGTGGGCTTCGCCTCCGCCTTCAGCTTCAAATATTCCCGCCGCCCCGGGACCCCCGCCGCCGCCCTGCCGGGCCAGGTGGCGGAGGAGGTCAAGGCCGAGCGGCTGGAGCGACTCAACACCCTGCTAGACGGCCAGCAGCGGGCCTTCAACGCCGCCCAGGTCGGCCGCGTGCTGCCGGTGCTGTTCGAAAAGCCGGGCCGCAACCCCGGCGACGTCGTCGGGCGCAGCCCCTATCTGCAGGCCGTCCACATCTCCGCCCCCGAGCGGCTGATCGGCCAGATCGCCCCGGTGCGGATCACCAGCGCGGCCAAGATGAGCCTGGCCGGCGAATCCCAGTTGGAGCCCGCTTGAGCCGCGCGCCTGAATTCATCTCGCTCTCCGACGCCGCCGTCCGGGCGGTCGCCGGCGCCAACAGCCGCCACGTGGCCCTGATCGAGGACGCCTTCGGCGTCCTGGTGGAGACGCCCGGCGGCGGGGTGTCTCTGAACGGCGACGCCAAGTCGCGCGCCGCCGCCAAGCGCGCCGTGCAGGCCATCGCCGCCCGCGCCGACGAGGGGCTGGAGATCGGCGAGGCGGACGTGCGCGTCGCGATCGGTCACGCCCGTTCAGGCCGCGGCGAGGGGACGGGCGGCCTGCCGGTGGGTCGCCGCGGGCCGGTGGCCCCCAAGACCGCGGGCCAGGCGCGCTATCTCCAGGCCCTGGCCGAGTGCGAGCTGGTGTTCGGCCTGGGCCCCGCCGGCACCGGCAAGACCTTCCTGGCCGTGGCGCATGGCGCGGGCCTGCTGCTGCGCGGCGACGTGGAGCGCCTGGTGGTCTGCCGCCCGGCGGTGGAGGCCGGCGAGCGGCTGGGCTTCCTGCCTGGCGACCTGTCGGAAAAGGTCGATCCCTACATGGCCCCGATCTGGGAGGCGCTCACCGACATCCTGGGCGCCGAACAGCTCCGCCGCCGGCGCGAGAAGGGCGAGATCGAGGTGGTGCCGCTGGCCTTCATGCGCGGCCGCACCCTCAGCCACGCCTTCATCATTGTCGACGAGGCCCAGAACGCCTCGCGCCTGCAGATGAAGATGGTGCTGACCCGTCTGGGCGAGGGCGCGCGGATGGCGGTCACCGGCGATCCGAGCCAGATCGACCTGCTCAATGTCCGCGATTCCGGCCTCGCCCACGCCGTCGCCCTGCTGGAGGGCGTCAAGGGCGTGGCGGTGGCGCGGTTCTCCGCCGAGGACGTGGTCCGCCACCCGCTGGTGGAACGGATCGTGCGCGCCTATGAGTCGGAGGCGGCGCAGGGCCGCAAAGCCGATTGATCGAGATCGACATCGCCGATCCGGCGTGGACGGGGGAGCTCCCCGACGTCGAGATCCTGGTCCGGGCCGCCGCAGGCGCCTGCCTGGACCAGTTCTTCGGGTTCGACGAGGATCCGGAGATCGCCGTGCTGCTCGCCGACGACCTCACGGTCGCCGAGCTCAACGGCCGGTTTCGAGACAAGGCCGGGCCCACCAATGTGCTGTCCTTCCCCTCGGCCGACCCCGATGAGCGCCTGGGCGACATCGCTCTGGCCTTCGGTGTCTGCGCCGAGGAAGCCGAGACGCAGCGCAAGCCGCTGTCCGACCATCTGCAGCATCTTGTGGCGCACGGCGTGCTGCATCTTCTAGGATACGACCATATGGACGACGCCGAGGCCGAGGAGATGGAAGGGCTCGAGCGCGAAATCCTCGCCGGCCTTGGGATACCCGATCCCTACGCCGCCGAACGGGGCGAGCATGGCTGATTCCGACAGTCCCGGCGCGGGCCGTCCGGCGGCGAGCGGCGGGCCGTTCGCCTTCCTGGGCCGCCTGCTGCGATCCGGGCGCGATGTGGTGGCGCCGCCGCCCGAGCCGATGACCCCGGCCGGCGTCCTGGTGGAGCAGGCCAAGAGCTTCCAGGACCTGCTGGTGGACCATGTGATGAAGCCGCGGGCCGACATCCTGGCGCTGGAGGTCACCTCCACGTTCGAGGAGGTGGTGGCCCGCTTCGTCGACGCCGAGCACTCGCGCATGCCGGTCTATCGCGAGACGCTCGACGATCCGGTGGGCGTCGTCCACATGAAGGACATCTTCAAGCTCCTGGCCGCGCCGCCCTCGCGCCGGCCCAAGCCCGGCGACCCGGTGCTGCAGCGCCGGCGCACGCTGGTGCGCAAGCCGCTCTATGTCCCGGCCTCCATGCCGGCGGCCGAGCTCCTGGCGCTGATGCAGAACAACCACACCCACATGGCCCTGGTGATCGACGAGTTCGGGGGCACCGACGGCCTGGTCACCCTCGAGGATCTCCTCGAGCGCCTGGTGGGCGAGATCGCCGACGAGCACGACGACGACGAGCACCCCCCGATCGCCGAGGACGAAGGCGGCTGGGTGGTGGACGGCCGCCTGCTGCTCGAGGAGCTGGAGGCCGCCATGGGCGGCGAGGACCTGGCGCCCTCCGACCTGGACGAGGAGATCGATACGGTGGCGGGCTTGGTCACCGCGCTGGCCGGCCGCGTGCCCCGGCCGCGCGAATGCATCCCGCATCCCGGCGGGTTCGAGTTCGAGGTGCTGGCCGCCGACCCGCGACGGGTGAAGCGGGTGCGCGTCCACCGCGCCCGCCGGTCCGAAGCCCCGCCGTCGGCGTGAGGCTCGCGACTTGACGCGACCCCTGCCGCGCTGGGCGCCGGCGCTCGCAGCCCTGCTCGCAGGCGTGGCCGCGGCCCTCGCCCACCCGCCGTTCGGGGTTCTCCCCGGCCTGCTCGCCTATGGCCTGATCATGCGCCTGGGGGACTGCGCCGACATCCGCCGCCCGCTGCGCTCGGCCTTCTTCCGCGGCTGGCTGGCCGGCGTCGGCTACTTCGCGCTCGGCGTCTGGTGGGTGGTCGAGGCCTTCCTGGTGGACGCCGCCACCTACGGCTGGATGGCGCCCTTCGCGCTGCTGCTGATGGCCTCCGGACTGGCGCTGTTCTGGGGGGCGGCGCTCTGGCTCTATCGCCTGGCCCGGCCCCGCGGGCTTGGCCGGGTGCTGGTCTTCGCCGGCGCGCTCTCGGCCCTGGAGTGGCTGCGCGGGCACATCCTCACCGGCTTTCCCTGGAACCTGCCCGGCGAGAGTTGGCGGGCCGGCGGGGTGGTCTCCCAGGCCGCCTCGGTGGCGGGCGTCTATGGCCTGACCTGGATCACCGTGGCGATCGCCGCCGCGCCGGCGTTGCTGTTCGATCCCGTCCCGCGCGCCCGCCGCGCCCTCGCGGTGGCCGTCGCCGGGCTGGCCCTCGCCGGGCTCGTCGGGTTCGGCGCCTATCGCCTGGGCGCCGCCGCGCCGGAAAAAGGCGCCGGCGTCAAAATCCGCATCGTCCAGGCGAACATCGACCAGAAGGAAAAGTGGCGCCCGGAGAACCTGCCGCAGGTGTTCGAGTCTTACGTCGCCTTGACCACCGCGCCGGCGCGCCAGCGCCCGGACGTGGTGGTCTGGCCCGAGGGCGCCCTGCCGGCGGTGATCGACGACCTCTTGGCCCCCGGGTCGCCCTATGTGGGCCGCTTGACCGACGCCCTGCAGCCCGGCCAGACCCTGCTGCTGGGCGCCAACCGCGCCGATGTCGGCCCCGGCGGCGACGTCCGCTACTTCAACAGCCTCATCGCCCTGCGCCGCGAGGATGTCGGGTTGCGGGTCGGCGGGATCTACGACAAGCGCCGGCTCGTGCCGTTCGGGGAGTTCGTGCCCCTGGGAAAACTGGCCGGTCGGATCGGCTTGCGCAGCCTCGTGCACATGCCGGAAGACTTCACCCCGGGGCCCGAGCCACGGCCCCTGACCCTCGCGGGCCTGCCGACGGCCCAGGCGCTGATCTGCTACGAGGCGCTGTTCCCCCACTTCACGTCCGACGCCGCGCGGCGCGGCGGCGTGCGCCCGGCCTGGATCGTCAACGTCTCCAACGACGCCTGGTTCGGGGCGACCAGCGGGCCGTGGCAACACCTAAACCTGGCTAGCTATCGGGCGATCGAGGAGGGCCTGCCGATTGTCCGCGCCACGCCCACAGGGGTCTCCGCAGTCATCGACGCGTTCGGCCGGAGCAGCCCGCAAACCCGTCTGTCGCTTGGGAAATCTGGTTTCATTGACGCGACCCTCCCGTACCGGTTGCAACCTACACTTTACAGTCGGCTTGCTGAAACCATCTTCGCGTCATTGTTGCTTGTTTCCGCCCTATTCCTGGGTGCAACTCAACGCTTTAGTGGCGACTCATAGCCAATAGCCTGTCTGAAATCGGTTATATGCGGGCTTCAAACTCACAGGGGGCCATGGCCAAGGAACTCGAACTCGATCGCTCGCCAAATCCGGTAGATCGCCATGTAGGCCTCCGCATCCGGCTCCGGCGTAAGGAGCTGGGCGTAAGCCAGGAGAAGCTCGCCGACTCCATCGGCCTCACCTTCCAGCAGGTGCAGAAGTACGAGCGCGCGGCCAACCGGGTCAGCGCCTCCAAACTCTGGGAGATGGCGCGGGCGCTGAAGACCTCGATCGCCTATTTCTACGAGGGGCTGGGCGAGCCCAGCGCGACGGAGGCGGTCTCCGCGGCGGGCGAGCGGCGCTCGGTGCATGAGTTCCTGCTCACGCCCGAGGGCATGGAGCTGGCCGCCGCCTTCCCGAAGATCCGGCAGGGTCGGGTGCGCCGGCGCATCCTGGATCTCGCCCGGGCGCTGGCGGAAGAGTCGGACGACGGCGCGCCCGGCTGACTCCGGCCCCGCTTGCGGGATATAAAGATTTCCTTATAGGCTTGGTCATCCCTATGAGGAGGCCGCCGCCCCGGCGGCTTCCGCCATGACCGGAGCCTCCCTTGTCCCGTTCCAGCTACATCTTCACCAGTGAAAGCGTGTCCGAAGGCCATCCCGACAAGGTGGCCGACCGGATCTCCGACACGGTGGTCGACGCCTTCCTGGCGCAGGAGCCTGAAGCGCGCGTGGCGTGCGAGACCCTGGTGACCACCAACCGCATCGTGCTGGCGGGCGAGGTCCGCGCCGGCCGCCCGGGCGCATCGGCGCACGAGAACAAGGCGATGACCAAGGACATCATCGGCGCCCTGGAGCCGAAGGTGCGCCAGGCGGTCAAGGACATCGGCTATGAGCAGAAGGGCTTCCACTGGGCCAAGGCCAAGTTCGCCTGCCACCTGCACGCCCAGTCGGCCGACATCGCCGTGGGCGTGGACTCCAGCGAGAAGAAGGACGAGGGCGCCGGCGACCAGGGGATCATGTTCGGCTACGCCTGCGACGAGACGCCGGAGCTGATGCCCGCCACCCTGCAGTACGCCCACAACATCCTGCGCCGCCTGGCCGAGGTGCGCCATTCCGGCGAATGCGCCGTGCTGGAGCCGGACGCCAAGAGCCAGGTGACCCTGCGTTACGAGGACGGCCGGCCCGTCGAGGTGCTGCAGATCGTGGTCTCGACCCAGCACAAGAAGCGCATCGGGCTGCACACCACCAATTCCAAACGCCTGGCCGCGGAGATCCGCCCCTATGTGGAGGGCCTCTTCCCGGCCGGCCTGCTCACCAAGAAGACCAAGTGGCACATCAACCCCACGGGCCGCTTCCTGATCGGCGGGCCGGACGGCGACGCCGGCCTCACCGGCCGTAAGATCATCGTCGACACCTACGGCGGGGCGGCCCCGCACGGCGGCGGCGCCTTCTCCGGCAAGGACCCCACCAAGGTCGACCGCTCGGCCGCCTACGCCTGCCGCTACCTGGCCAAGAACGTCGTGGCCTCGGGCGTGGCGCGCAAATGCACCATCCAGATCAGCTACGCCATCGGTGTGGCCGAGCCGCTGAGCTTCTACGTGGACCTGCACGGCGAGGGCGAGATCGATCCCGCCCGGCTGGAACTCGCCCTGCCGGAGATGATCGGCGGCGCCACCCCCCGGGCGATCCGCGAGCACCTGAGCCTCAACCGCCCGATCTACGCCCGCACCGCCGCCTACGGCCACTTCGGCCGCCAGCCGGACAACGAGGGCGGCTTCTCCTGGGAGAAGACCGACCTGGCGGACGCGATCAAAGGCCTAGCCTGACTCAATATCCCTCCCCTTCATGGGGAGGGACGAGCGGCGTCAGCCGGCGAGGGGTGGGGAAGTCGCCCTTGCGGTCTTCCTCACCCGTCTCCTCGCTTTGCTCGGAGCCACCCTCCCCATAAAGGGAAGGGATGAGCAATGCGCCCCCCGGCCACCCCCTGCTGCGGTCCTACGGCCGGCTGAAGTCGCGGCCGATCAAGCCCCGGCAGGCGGCGCTGGTGGAGAGCCTGCTGCCGGCGCTGCGCTGCCCGCAGGCGTCCTTCGATCCGCGCGCGCTGAAGCCCGACGCCGCCGAGACCTGGCTGGAGATCGGCTTCGGCGGCGGCGAGCACATGGCCGCCCAGGCCGCACGCCGGCCGGACGTGCTGATCCTGGGCGCCGAGCCGTTCCACAACGGCGTCGCCAGCGCCGTGCGCCACGTGGACGAGCAGGGCCTGGCCAATGTCCGCATCGAGGATGGCGACGCCCGCGCCCTGATGGCCCGCCTGCCGGACGCGAGCCTGGCGCGCATCTTCGTCCTGTTCCCCGACCCGTGGCCGAAGGCGCGCCATCACAAGCGCCGGCTGATCCAGGCCGAGACCCTGGCCGAGTTCGCCCGGCTGCTGGCGCCCGGCGGGCGCCTGCGGTTCGCCAGCGACTGGGCCGACTACGTGGACTGGACGCTGGCGCGCGTGCTGGCGTCGCACGCCTTCGCCTGGACCGCCCGGCGCGCCGACGACTGGCGCACGCCGCCGGCCGACCACGTCTCCACCCGCTACGAGGAAAAGCGCCTGGGCGACTGCGCCCCGGTGTTCCTCGATTTCGTGCGGGCTTAGGCTTTTTTGCCGCGGTCGATGGCGTCGCGGATCAGCTGCGCGGTCTCTTCCGGGTCCGCCCAGCCGCTCATCTCCACGGACTTGCCCTTTTCCAGGTCCTTGTAGTGCATGAAGAAGTGGGCGATCTGCTCGGTCAGGATCACCGGCAGGTCCCGCCAGGACGCCACGCCCACATAGAACGGGTGCAGCGAGTCCACCGGCACCGCCAGCACCTTCTCGTCGCCGCCGGCCTCGTCACGCATCTTCAGCGCCCCGATCGGCCGGCAGCGGATCACCGCGCCCGGCACCACCGGCGTCGGCCCGACCACGATGATGTCCAGGGGATCGCCGTCGTCGGCCAGGGTGTGGGGGATGAAGCCGTAGTTGCCCGGATAGAACATCGCCGTGTGCAGGAACCGGTCGACGAACAGGGCGCCGCTGGCCTTGTCCATCTCGTACTTCACCGGCTCGCCGCCCTGCGGGATCTCGATGACCGCGTTGACGTCGTAGGGCGGGTTCTCGCCGATGGCGATCTTGGAGAGGTCCATGGGGGAGGGGCCTTTTCACACACAGGAGGAGGTGGCCGCGTCTTACGGGCAAACGCGGCCGGCGTCATCCGCCGGAGCGGGCGCGGGAAGCGCTAACGGCGCACATGCCTGGCGCTTCGGCGCGACCCGACGGTGGATGACGCCGCCGCGTCGGCGGCGCATCCTTCGTCGCCCCGGCGGAGGCGCCTCTCGAAGAGGCGACCCCGCCTTTCGGCTACTGGAAGAGCTGCTGGATGACGGAGGCGATGACCCCGGTCGCGATGGCCGTCAGGACCACGTCGTTTCCCACGCGCACGTACTGATATCCGCGCGGCGGCGGCGCCAGGCGATAGGCCCGATAGTCGACCTGGTAGGCGCGGCCACGATAGGCGGGGGGCAGCTTCTCGCCGTGGCGCCACTGGTGCGCCTGGTAACCGCGCGGAGCCTGATAGCGCGCGGCCTTGTAGCGGCGCTCGGCGCGGCGTTCGAAGCGGTTGTCCTGCCGGTCGTCGCGGCGGTCCGCCTGGTGGTCGTTGCGCTGTTCGTAGCGGTTGTCGCTGCGCTGCGGGCCGGGCTGCGCAGACACGGCGCCGGCCGAAACTACAATCGCAAGCGCGACCGCGGAGGTCAGGATCTTCCTCATGGTGTACTCCTACTGCAGGCCCGGCCGGGACATCCGTCGATCGACTTGCGCCGCCTCTTTGGCGGCTCCGCCCTGAGCCGCACCTGAACGGGCGGGGTCGGCGGAGGTTCACCTTCAGAGGGACGACAAATTGTTTCACGGCGCCAGGACGGCGGCCGCCCTTGCGGTACGCTGGCCCTCAGGCGGACCCGCGCGGGCGCAGTCGGCGACCCCGGCGCAACAGCCGCCCCAGGACACCAGGGAGAAGGCGCATGACTTACCCAGACCTGTCGGGCCGCGACCTGTCGGGCGGATTGCCGATCGAGAAGGAATCCGTGATCCAGGCGGCGCCGACCGAACCTTACTGGTCCGAAAACCTGCTCTTCAGCGTCTTCGATCCGGCGAACGACCTGGCCCTGTGGCTGCACCTGGGCACCCGGCCGGAGGAATGGACCCTGTGGGAGGACCATGTGTTCGTGGCCCTGCCGGGCGACGGCGGCGTGCTTTCGCTCTGGTCGTACCACAAGACCGCCCCGGAGCGCCGCCCGGCGGGCGCGGTCCTGGAATTCAAGTGCGTCGAGCCGTTCAAGCTGTGGAAGGTGACCTTCGACGGCTACGCCCAGCTGAACGCCAATGCGGACATGTGGCGCGGCCGGGCGCCCGACGGACGCAAGGTGCGGCTGATCATCGACGTGGAGATGCACAGCATCACCCCCGCCTGGGACGCCCACGCCTCGGCCACGGGCGACAAGGGCCATGGCGGCATGAACACCCAGGGCTGGGCCAAGGAGCACTACGAACAGCTGGTCGTGGCCAGGGGCAGGGTGACCGTCGAGGGAAAGACCTACGACTATTCCGGGACCGGCTGGCGAGACCACTCGCGCGGCGTCCGGGTGCCGCACGCCCAGCGCAAGACCTGGGGCGGCCATATGATCGCCAGCGCGGTGTTTCCCAGCGGCCGGTCCTTCGTCTGCTCCACCTACTGGGACCGCGAGGGAATCATCTCCCTGGAGGGCGGCGCGGTCATGGAGAAGGACGGCGCCCACCACGACGCCGCCGTCGTCGAGCGGCCGCGCCTGCGCTATCTCCAGGCGCGGGGCGAACGGCTGCCGGTGGGGCTGAGATGGGACGGCGGCGAGCTGTCGGTGATCTGCGCCTCGCGGAAATCCGTCTGGGTCCAGATCGAGCGCTGGACGCTGGGCAAGGACCTGGACGGGCCGGGCCACATGTACGTCCTGGACTACGGGTCCGTGGACTGGGACGGCGAGACCGGCGCCTTCTACATCGAGCGCTCGGAGCCGCTGAACGTGCGGCCCGAGCACATCCGCCCCGCCTGATCGCGCGAGGCGTCAGACGGGGCGGGCGGTCAGGGGGGGGCCGCCGCCTCGCCCTCCGGCATCCGCAGCAGGTGGATCAGGGTTGCGGCATCGACCGTCAGGGCGGTGAGACGGCGGCCGCGGCCAGGCCCCGGCTTAAATCCCATGGCGGCCAGTCTGCCTGCGGCTGTGGGCGTCTCAAGGACGGCCCGAAAGGGCCGCCGCGGGGCGGCGCGCCGAAGAGCGCGTCCTTGACACACCTACAACCGCAGGCTCGCATCAACCATGGGTTTTAAGGTGAGGAGAGCCTCAGCCGATGCAATTGGCGCCAAAGGAACCGCCTTGGCCGATCATTGAGCAATTGATCGAGCCGAAGACCAAGGCCGACCAGGAAAAGCTGGGCGTGGCCCTGGCCAAGATGGTCGCCGAGGACCCGTCCTTCACCGTCCACACCGACCAGGGCCAGACGATTCTGAGCGGCGTCTCAGAGCTTCATCTCGATGGGAAGATCGACACGTTGCTTCGGGTCCACGCGGTCGACGCCAACATCGGCGCGCCGCAGGTGGCCTACCGCGAGAGCCTCGGCCGCAAGACCGACATCGACTACACCCACAAGAAGCAGACCGGCGGCACGGGCCAGTTCGCCCGCGTGAAGATCATCTTCGAGCCGGGCGAGCCGGGGTCGGGCTTCGTGTTCGCCTCGACGGTGGTCGGCGGCTCGGTGCCGAAGGAGTTCATCCCGGGCGTGCAGAAGGGCCTCGAGCAGGCCAAGGAAAACGGCCTCCTGGCCGGCTTCCCGGTGATCGACTTCAAGGCGACGCTGTACGACGGCGCCTACCACGACGTGGATAGCTCGGTGCTGGCCTTCGAAATCGCCAGCCGCGCGGCGTTCCGCGAACTGCGCGACAAGGGCGGCCCCAAGCTGCTCGAGCCGATCATGAAGGTCGAGGTGCTGACCCCGGACGAGTACATGGGCGACGTGATCGGCGACCTGAACTCACGCCGCGGCCAGATCCAGGGCACGGAGACCCGCGGCAACGCCCACGTGGTCACCGCCTTCGTGCCGCTCTCCAACATGTTCGGCTATATCAGCCAGCTGCGGTCCTTCGCCCAGGGCCGCGCCCAGTACACGATGCAGTTCGACCACTACAGGCCGGTTCCGTTAATTCCGCCCGACGACCCAACCTATCTCCCCGACATCGGAATGCGCGCCTAATCCGCACCCGCCCCCGCCAAACAGGGCTGACAACCGCTGATTTCGCGCCTATATAAGCGCCAACATCGTCCGTTAGCGCTGTATGGCGCCTACGAGCGGCGGGCTCCGGCCCGGCCGCTTTTTTCTTTTCTAGGGTACGGTTAAGCTTGCGCGGAAAGACCGCCGAAGACGCAAAGCTCCTGGAGCTGCTCGACCCCGTGGCCGAGGCGGCGGGCTATGAGATCGTCCGGTTGCGGCTGATGGCCGGCAAGCAGCAGCGCAAGCTGCAGATCATGGCCGAGACCCCCGACGGCGAGATGGTGGTCGAGGACTGCGCGCGCCTGTCGCGGGCGATCTCCGCCGTGCTGGACGCCGCCGACCCGGTCTCCGGCGAATATGTGCTGGAGGTCTCCTCCCCCGGCGTCGACCGGCCGCTGACCCGGCTGAAGGACTTCGCCGAGTACGAGGGCTTCGAGGCCCGCCTGGAGCTCGACCGCCTGGCCGAGGGCCGCAAGCGCTTCAAGGGCGTGCTGACCGGGGTCGAGGACGACAATGTCGCCATCGACCTGGAGGGCGAGGACCACACCGCCCTCGTCCCCTTCGCCTGGATCGTCGAGGCCAAGCTGGTCCTCACCGATGCGCTGATGAAGCGCGGCGCCCTGCAGCGCGCCCAACGGCTGCAATCCGCATTCAACCCCGAGACTTCCGAGTAGAGGATCCCATGAGCCTGACCGGCATTTCCGCCAACCGGCTTGAACTCCTGCAGATCGCCGAAGCGGTCGCCCGCGAAAAGTCGATCGACAAGGAGATCGTCATCGAGGCGATCGAGGAGGCGATCCAGAAGGGCGCGCGCTCGCGCTACGGCGCCGAGCACGACATCCGCGTCAAGATCGACCCCAAGACCGGCGAGACCCTGGTCAAGCGCTACGTCACCGTGGTGGCGGACGACGCGGTGTTCGACCGCGGCGAGGACGAGGAGGCCCCGCTGGAAGAGCCGGTGGGCATCCTGCGCCTGGCCGACGCCCAGCGCACCGACAAGGACGCCTTCGTGGGCAAGATCTACGAGGAGGTGCTGCCGCCCTTCGAGTTCGGCCGGGTGCAGACCCAGATGGCTCGCCAGGTGGTGACCGGCAAGGTCCGCGAGGCCGAGCGCGAACGCCAGTACGAGGAGTTCAAGGACCGCGTCGGCGAGATCGTCAACGGCGTCGTCAAGCGGGTGGAATACGGCAACGTGGTCGTCGACCTGGGCCGCGGCGAAGGCATCATGCGCCGCGACCAGTCAATCCCGCGCGAGAACTTCAATATCGGCGACCGCATCCGCTGCTACATCTACGACGTCCGCCGCGAGACCAAGGGCCCGCAGATCCTGCTCTCCCGCGCCCACGGCGGCTTCATGGCCAAGCTGTTCGCCCAGGAAGTCCCGGAGGTCTATGACGGGGTCATCGAGATCCGCGCCGTGGCTAGAGACCCGGGCAGCCGCGCCAAGATGGCGGTGATCTCCAACGACAGCTCGATCGATCCCGTCGGCGCCTGCGTCGGCATGCGCGGCTCGCGGGTGCAGGCCGTCGTGGCTGAACTCCAGGGCGAGAAGATCGACATCATCCAGTGGAGCGGCGACGAGGCGACCTTCATCGTCAACGCCCTGGCGCCGGCCGAAGTCTCCAAGGTGGTCATGGACGAGGAGGACGAGCGGGTCGAGGTGGTGGTGCCCGACGAGCAGCTGTCGCTGGCCATCGGCCGCCGCGGCCAGAACGTCCGTCTTGCAAGCCAACTTACGGGTTGGCAAATCGACATCATGACCGAGAGCCAGGAGAGCGAGCGCCGCCAGCGCGAATTCTCCGAGCGCACCGCGCTGTTCCAGGAAGCCCTCGACGTGGACGAGGTCATCGCCCAGCTGCTGGTCACCGAGGGATTCGCCACCGTCGAGGACGTGGCCTATGTGGACACCTCGGAGATCGCCGCCATCGAGGGCTTCGACGAGGACACCGGCGAGGAGATCCAGGCCCGGGCCCGCGAATGGCTGGACCGCGAGGCGGCCGAATACGACGCCAAGCGCCGCGAACTGGGGGTCGAGGACGGCCTCCTGGAGATCGACGGCGTCACCCTGCCCATGGCCGTGGCCCTGGGGGCCGGCGACATCAAGACCGTCGAGGACCTGGCGGGCCTGGTGCCCGACGACCTGCGCGGCTGGTTCGAGAACAAGAACGGCGAACGGGTGCGCGAGCCGGGCGTGCTGGAGGCCTTCAACCTGGACCCCGCCGACGCCGAGCTCCTGATCATGCGCGCCCGCGTCGCCATGGGCTGGATCGAGGCGCCGCCGGAACCGGAGCCGGAGGAGGAGCCCGAGGTCGAGCGCGGCGAGTTCGACGACGTCTTCGCCGCCAAGCCGGCCCCGGACGCGGCGCTCGCCCAGGCCGAGATGGAGGGTCAGGCGCGCGACGCCTGACGCCAGGAACCATGCGCACCGACGCCCAGGCCGAGGCGAAGCGGGAGAAACGGGACATCGTCTCCGGCGAGGTGATGGATGAATCCCGCCTGATCCGCTTCGTGCCCGGCCCCGAGGGCGTGGTGACCCCCGACCTGGCGCGCAAGCTGCCGGGGCGGGGCATCTGGGTGGCCGCCGACCGCGTCGCGGTGGAGGCGGCGGCCAAGAAGAATCTGTTCGCCCGGGCGGCCAAGGCCAAGCTTTCTGCGCCGCACGGCCTGGCCGATCAGGTGGAAAGCCTGCTGCGGACGCGCCTTTTGGCCGCCCTGGGGCTTGCGCGGCGGTCCGGAGAGCTTACCTCGGGATTCGAGAAGGCGGCCCAGGCCATCAACGGCGGTCGGGCGGCCTGGCTGATCGAGGCGGCGGACGGCGCCGCGGATGGTCGCCGCAAGATCCTGGCCTTGGCCCGACGCCAACCTCGTCCCCCGCGACTCTTCGGAGTCTTCACTGCGGAGGAATTGGGTTTGGCCTTAGGCCTGGAGAATGTGATACACACCGCCTTCCTTGCGGGGCGAGCTTCCGACCGGTGGACATCCGATGTCCAGCGGTTATCTGGCTTCCGCCCGCTCCTTCCTGAGAGTTGGCGTGAGGAATTTCCGGCGGCGGACGGGACACGACTGGTCCCGGGCGCTGGAACGATTTGAACGACGACGGGGCCGGGCGTCCGCCGGCCGCTATGTAAAGCGAGCGCATGAGCGACGAGAACAACAACGGCCGATCGAACGCCCCTGGCGGGCGCGCGCCCCTGACCCTGAAGCCGCGCGGCGCAGGGTCGGTCAGCGCGGGTACGGTGAAGCAGAGCTTCAGCCATGGCCGTTCCAAGACCGTGGTCGTGGAGACCAAGCGCACGCGTCCGCATACGGCGCCGGCCGGCAACCTCGCCGCGCCCTCTTCGGCCGAAAAACGGGTCTTCGACCCGCGCCCGCAGCAGCCGCGCCAGCAGGGCGGCCGCGGGCCGGAAGGCGCAGGCCTGTCCAGCGAAGAGCTGCAGGCTCGCCAGCGCGCCATCGAGCTCGCCCAGCGGCAGGCCGCCGAACGCGCCGCCGCCGAGGCCCGCGCCCGGCGTGAGGCCGAGGCCGCCGCCGCCGCGGCGCGCCCGCCGCAACCCGCCCCGGTGGCCGAGCCCGTGGCCGCCGCCGCGATCGCGGCGTCCGAGCCCGCGCGCCCCGAAACCGTCAAGGCTGAGCCCGTCCAGGCCGAACAGGTCCGGGCCGAACCGGTCCGCGCCGAGCCGCCGGCCCCCGAGCCCGTGGCGATGCGCCAGGCGCCCGAGCCGGCCGCCGCCTCGCCGCCGCAGTCGCAGCCGTCGTCGCGCGCTGCCCCCGCGCCGGGCGCCGGCCAGACGCGCACCTACCAGCCCTCGTCCGATCGCCGCGACGACCGGCCGAGCACCACCACCTACCGGCCGCAACCGCCGACGCGGTTCGAAGGCGCCACCTTCAACCAGCGCGCGCCCCGCGCCGACGGCCCGCGCCCGCCGCGGCCCGACAGCCCGCGCCCGCCGCCGCGCGACGACCGCGGCCCGCCCCGCGCCGACCGGCCCCAAGGTGATCGCCCGCAGGGCGACCGCGGCCCGCGGCCCTCCGGCGGCGGCGACACCGTGCGCTATTCGGCGCTATCGCCGCGCCCGGCCCCGCCGCGCGACGGCGCCCGTCCGGGCGGCCCGCGCCCGCCGCGGCCCGGCGCCGGCGCGGCCCCGCCCGCCACGCCCGAGGTCCAGCGCGCCACCCGCCAGGCGCCGCGCCCCGGCTCGGCCAATCTCGACCGCCGTCCCGACGAGGACGACGACGGCGCCCGCCGCGGCAAGACGCCCGCCGCGCCCTCGAAGGCGATCTCCCGGGCCAAGAACGCCCCGCAGCGTCGCGAAGGCCGGCTGACCATCCAGGCGGTGGCCGGCGACGACGAGGACGCCGTCGAACGGATGCGCTCCCTGGCCTCGGTGCGCCGGGCCCGCGAACGCGAGCGTGAGAAGCGCAAGGGCGGCAGCCAGGAGGCGGCCCGCGCCGCCCGCGAGGTGGTCATCCCCGATGTGATCACCGTGGCCGAGCTGGGCAACCGGATGGCCACCCGCGGCGTCGACATCATCAAGTTCCTGATGCGTCAGGGCGTGATGCTGAAGATCAACGACGTGATCGACAACGACACCGCCGAGCTGGTGGCCACCGAGTTCGGCCACACCGTCCGGCGGGTGTCCGAGGCCGACGTGGAAGAAGGCTTCATCGGCGCCGAGGACGTGGACGATCACCTGGAGCCGCGGCCCCCGGTGGTCACCGTCATGGGCCACGTCGACCACGGGAAGACCTCGCTGCTCGACGCCCTGCGCACCACCGACGTGGCGGCCGGCGAGCACGGCGGCATCACCCAGCACATCGGCGCCTATCAGGTGCGGATGCCCGACGGCCAGAGCGTGACCTTCCTCGACACCCCCGGCCACGCCGCCTTCTCGGCGATGCGGGCGAGGGGCGCCAACGTCACCGACATCGTGGTGCTGGTGGTGGCGGCCGACGACGGCGTGATGCCGCAGACCATCGAGGCCATCCAGCACGCCAAGGCCTCCGGCGCGCCGATTATCGTGGCGATCAACAAGATCGACAAGCCGGACGCCGACCCCACGCGGGTGATCAACGAGCTGCTGCAGCATGAGATCGTCGTGGAAAGCCTGGGCGGCGAAACCCAGGTGGTCGAGGTCTCGGCCACCCAGAAGATCGGGCTGGACAACCTCATCGAGGCGATCCTGATCCAGGCCGAGCTGATGGACCTGCGGGCCAACCCCGACCGCACCGCCGACGGCGTGGTGATCGAGGCCAAGCTCGACCGCGGCCGCGGCGCGGTCTCCACCGTGCTGGTCAAGCGCGGCACGTTGAAGCGCGGCGACATCGTCGTGGCCGGCGCCAACTTCGGCCGCGTCCGCGCCCTGCTGAACGAGCGCGACGAGCAGCTGGCCAGCGTCGGCCCCTCCGCCCCGGTGGAGATCCTCGGCCTGGACGGCACCCCCGACCCGGGCGAGGCCTTCGCCGTCGTGGAGAACGAGGCCCGCGCCCGCGAGCTGACCGCCTACCGCGTGCGCGTGAAGCGCGAGAAGGCCGGCTCGCCGATCGCCGGCGGCACCACGCTGGCCGACATGATGGCCAAGCTGCAGGACAAGCGCGTCTCGGAGCTGCCGGTCATCATCAAGGCCGACGTGCAGGGCTCCGCCGAGGCCATCGTCGGGGCGCTGGACAAGCTGGGCACCGACGAGGTCCGCGCGCGGATCATCCTCTCCGGGGCCGGCGCGATCAGCGAAAGCGACGTCATGCTGGCCAAGGGCGCCAATTCGCCGATCCTCGGCTTCAACGTGCGGGCCTCGAAACAGGCGCGTGAACTGGCCGACCGCGAGGGCGTGGAGATCCGCTACTACGCGATCATCTACGACCTGGTGGACGACATCAAAGGCGTACTCTCGGGCATGCTGGCGCCGCTGCAGCGCGAAACCTTCCTCGGCAACGCCGAGGTGCTGCAGGTGTTCGACATCACCAAGGTCGGCAAGGTCGCCGGCTGCCGGGTCACCGAAGGCACCGTGCGCAAGGGCGCCCGGGTCCGGATCGTCCGCCAGGACGTGGTGGTCCTCGAGCTCGGCGTCCTGCAGACGCTCAAGCGCTTCAAGGACGAGGTCAACGAAGTCACGGCCGGCCAGGAATGCGGCATGGCCTTCCAGGGCTTCCAGGACATCAAGGAAGGCGACACCATCGAGTGCTTCACCCTCGAAGAGGTCAAGCGCTCGCTCTGACGCCGGCCCCACCGGAAACGCGAAAGCCCCGGAGCGATCCTCCGGGGCTTTTTCGTTGAATGCAGCCTGCGTTCATCCCGATCCTGCTACGATCGACTTGCATCGATAGGTAGACTCCCATGCGCCGCATCCTCGCGATCCTCGGCTCGGCCCTCGCCCTGGCGTCCTGCGCCACCGCCCAGAGGCTCGACGCCGCCAACGACGTCCACGCCCTCCTGACCTCGATCCGCGACGACGACGCCCGCACGTTCGAGGCCCACATCGACCGGCCCGCCCTGCAGCGCGAGATCGAGGCGCGCATGGCCCGCGAGCTCGGCAGAGCCAAGGCCGACGACAGCCTCAAGCTGCTGGGCGCCCTCTTGGCCCCCACGGTGGCGAGGGTGGCGGGCGATGCGCTGATCCAGCCCTCCACCTTCCGCATGGTGGCCGCCAACTACGGCTACACCCCCTCCCAGCGGCTGCCCGGCCCGATCGCCATCGCCTCGGTGCTGAAACCGCTGGAGGACGGCCGCGTCTGCGCCACCCGCAAGAAGGACGGTCCCTGCGTGCTGATCTTCACCAAGGAGGGGCAAGCCTGGCGGCTCTCCGGCTTCGAGGGCGACCTCGCCGAGCTGCGCAAGCGCGGCTGACCGCGCCGCTGGACTTAACCGCCCGACCCCTCTAGAAGCCGCCGCTTTCCTGAGCCCGGCGTCCGATCCGCGGGCCAGGTCGAACGAAGGCGCCTCGCCATGAAGAAACGTCCCGCCACACAGCCACGCCGGCCGGCCGGCCCCAGCCAGCGCCAGCTGCGCGCCGGCGAGCTGATCCGCCACGCCCTGGCCGAGGTGCTGCGCGAGGCGGCCATCACCGACCCCTTGCTGGAGCACACCTCGGTGACCGTCACCGAGGCGCGGCTGAGCCCGGACCTGCGCCATGCCGTGGTGTTCGTGGAGCCGCTGGGCGGAACCCACGCCCCCGAAGTGGTGGAGGCCCTCAACCGCCACGCCAAATACCTGCGCGGCCAGCTCGGCCGGGGGATCGACATGCGCTTCACCCCCGACCTGAAGTTCGTCCACGACCAGAGCTTCGACGAGGCCGCGCGGATCGGCCGGATGTTCGACGACCCCAAGGTGCGCCAGGATCTCGCCCATCACGACGGCGAGGACTGAGGATGGCCCGCCGCCGCAAGGGCGACGCCGTCTCCGGCTGGATCTGCCTGGACAAACCCTACGACCTGACCTCCACCCATGCGGTCAGCCGCATCCGCCGGCTGTTCAACGCCCAGAAGGCGGGCCACGCCGGCACGCTCGACCCGCTGGCCACCGGCATCCTGCCGATCGCGCTGGGGGAGGCCACCAAGACCGTCCCCTACCTGGTGGACGCGGACAAGACCTACCGCTTCACCATCGCCTGGGGGACCACCACGGCGAGCTTCGACCGGGAGGGGGCGGTGACCGCGACCTCCGACGTGCGGCCGTCGCTGGAGGCGGTGCGCGCCGCCCTGCCGGCGTTCGTGGGCGAGATCCAGCAGGTCCCGCCGGCCTTCTCGGCGATCATGGTGGACGGCGAGCGGGCCTACGACCTGGCCCGCGCCGGCCAGGCGGTGGAGCTGAAGGCCCGGCCGGTGACCATCCACGCGGCCCGGGCCTTGGGCGCGCCCGACGCGGACCAGGTGGAGATCGAGATCGAGTGCGGCAAGGGCACCTACGTCCGCGCCCTGGTGCGCGACCTGGCGGTGGCCCTGGGCGCCTGCGGCCACGTGAGCATGCTGCGCCGCACCCGCGTGGGGAGCTTCGGGGAGGGGCGGGCGATAACGCTGGAAATCCTGGAGGATTTGAGCCATAAGCGCGCGCTGCTGGATGCGCTGCTTCCGGTCGAGACCGCGCTGGACGACATCCCGGCGTTGGCCGTGACCGCCGAGGACGCCTTCCGGCTCAAGCAGGGAAGACCGATCGTTCTCGTTCCCCGACAGGTTGAAGCGCTGAAGGCCCGGCTCAAACCCGGCGCCCGCACCGTTTCCGCCATGACGGACGGGACGGTCGTGGCGCTCTGCGAGATGCGCGCGGGCCGGCTCGAACCCGCGCGGGTCTTTCATCTCGAAAAGAGCGGAGACCAACCCGATGTCGATTACGGCCGACCGCAAGGCTGAACTGATCAAGACCCATGCCCGGGGCGAGGCCGACACCGGCAGCGCCGAAGTGCAGGTCGCGATTCTCTCGGAACGGATCGCAAACCTGACCGAGCACTTCAAGACCCACAAGAACGACAACCACTCGCGCCGGGGGCTGCTGAAGCTCGTCTCCCAGCGCCGTTCGCTGCTCGATCACCTGAAGACCTCCGACGAGGGCCGTTATCAGGCGCTGATCGAAAAGCTGGGCCTGCGCCGCTAGGCGCCGGCCCGACCACACCGCCGCGGATTCTCGACAGGCTCGGGTCCGGGGCGGTGGAGGCGCCCTCCCTTAAATGCGGCGCCTTGAATTCGCCGAGGGTTGATTGAAATCCTCATCCTGAGCCTGCCGAGGACGAGGATTTCGCACCCGCTGAAAAGCCACGACGCCCTGTCCGTCCCCGCCGGGAATTCGCCCGCGGGTTGAGAAAGAAGAAAAATGTTCGACATCAGACGCAAGACCTTCGAGTGGGGCGGCAAGACGCTCACGCTCGAAACCGGCCGCATGGCCCGCCAGGCCGACGGCGCGGTGCTCGCGACCTACGGCGAGACCATGGTGCTGGCCACCGCGGTGTTCGCCAAGACCGCCAAGCCGGGGCAGGACTTCTTCCCCCTGACGGTCAACTACCAGGAAAAATTCTACGCCGCGGGCAAGATCCCCGGCAGCTTCCCCCGCCGGGAGGGCGCGCCCTCCCAGAAGGAGACGCTCACCTCCCGCCTGATCGACCGGCCGATCCGGCCGCTGTTCGTCAAGGGCTTCAAGAACGAGGTGCAGGTGGTCTGCACCGTGCTGGCCCACGACCTGGAGAACGATCCCGACATCGTCGCCATGGTCGCCGCCTCCGCCGCCCTGGTGATCTCCGGCGCGCCCTTCATGGGCCCGATCGCCGGCGCCCGGGTGGGCTTCGTGAACGGCGAATACGTGCTGAACCCGACTCTCGACGAGATGAAGGACAGCCGCATGGACCTGATCGTCGCCGGCACCCATGACGCGGTCATGATGGTGGAGTCCGAAATCCAGGAACTGTCGGAAGACGAGGTCCTGAAGGGCGTGATGTTCGCCCACGCCGGCATGCAGCCGGTGATCGACGCGATCATTTCGCTGGCCGAGCACACCGCCAAGGAGCCCTTCGACTTCCAGCCGGAAGACACCGACGCCGTCAAGGCCGAGGTCAAGGGTCTGATCGGCGCAGATCTGGCCGCGGCCTACAAGATCGTCGCCAAGGGCGAGCGCCACGACGCGGTCGGCGCCGCCAAGGCCAAGGCGATCCTCGCCTTCGGCAAGTCTGACACCAACCCGGCGGGCCTGGCGCTCGACAAACTGGGCGGCGTGTTCAAGGAACTGGAAGCCGACGTCGTGCGGCGCAACATCCTGGACACCGGCATCCGCATCGACGGCCGCACCGTCGACAAGGTCCGCCAGATCGTCTCCGAAGTGGGCGTCCTGCCCCGGGCCCACGGCTCGGCGCTGTTCACGAGAGGCGAGACCCAGGCCCTGGTGGTCGCCACCCTGGGCACCGGCGACGACGAGCAACTGATCGACGCGCTGGAAGGCAAGTACTACGAGCGCTTCATGCTGCACTACAACTTCCCGCCCTTCTCCGTGGGCGAGACGGGCCGCATGGGCGCGCCGGGCCGCAGGGAAGTCGGCCACGGCAAGCTGGCCTGGCGGGCGATCCGCCCGATGCTGCCCACCGAGGAGGAGTTCCCCTACACCATCCGCCTGGTCTCGGAGATCTTCGAGTCCAACGGCTCGTCCTCGATGGCCTCGGTCTGCGGCTCCTCGCTGGCGCTGATGGATGCGGGCGTGCCCCTGAAGAAGCCGGTCTCCGGCATCGCCATGGGCCTGATCCTGGAGAAGGACGGCTTCGCCGTGCTCTCCGACATCCTGGGTGACGAAGACCACCTGGGCGACATGGACTTCAAGGTCGCCGGTACGTCCGACGGCATCACCTCGCTGCAGATGGACATCAAGATCCCCGGCATCACCGAGGCGATCATGAAGCAGGCGCTGGCCCAGGCGAAGGGTGGCCGCGAGCACATCCTGGGCGAGATGGCCAAGGCCATGGAGGCCCCGCGCGCGGAGCTCGGCGAACATGCGCCGAAGATCGAGACCATGAAGATCCCGGTGGACAAGATCCGCGAAGTGATCGGCACGGGCGGCAAGGTGATCCGCGAGATCACCGCCGAGACCGGCGCCAAGATCGACATCGGCGAGGACGGCACCATCAAGATCGCGGCCGCCGAGCAGTCCAAGATCGACGCGGCCCGCGACTGGATCAAGTCGATCACCTCCGAGCCGGAGATCGGCCAGATCTACACCGGCAAGGTGGTCAAGGTGGTGGACTTCGGCGCCTTCGTGAACTTCTTCGGCGCCAAGGACGGCCTGGTCCACGTGAGCCAGATCGCCAACGAGCGCGTGAACAAGGTCTCCGACGTGCTGCAGGAAGGCCAGTCCGTGAAGGTCAAGCTCCTGGGCTTCGACGACCGCGGCAAGACCCGGCTCTCCATGAAGATCGTCGACCAGGAAACCGGCGAGGACCTGTCCTCCAAGAGCGACCGGCCGGAGACGGCGGACGCGTAAGGCGTCTTCGCCTCACCGCCAACGAAACGAGGCGGCTGCAGCGATGCAGCCGCCTTTTTCGTGCGCGGACGCCATGGCCCGGGCGCGGACATCTCGAACGCCTGGGATGCGGGGTGGATAGCGGGCGTTGCGCCGAAAGCTTTCCTGCCGTCTTCTGCGGCCTATGCTCAAGCTGATGGGAGCGACGCTGTCGGTCGCTTGGCGAGGAGAGGCTGGATGCGTGAATTCAAGGCGGCCGCCCTGGCGGTCTCGGGAATAGCGCTTTCCCTGCTCTTCGGCGTGATCGCCTTCCGGGTGATTACGCCCGCGATTCTCGAGGCGCATTTCGAAGGCGGCACTTTGGTCGCCACCCTGGTGGCCCTAGGGTTGGTCGCGATGCTCATCGCCTTCACCGCCTACTGGGTTAGGCTCGTCGGGCGGCTGCTGCGGAACGTCGAAAAGGCCGACGTCAACGAGGAGGGGGAACAATGACCAGCGGAATTGAGGAACGACAGGCCCGGCGCAGGGCTGCCGCGGCGGGGGGCGGCCAGTTCATGAAACGCTTCAAGTTCGTCAGCCTGGTTGGCGTCCTGGGCCTCTTCGTGCTGGTCGCCGGCTGCACGGTGCTGAGCCACTCCACGACCATCCAGTCGGGTGAAGTCGGCATCCTGAACAAGACGTTCGGCGCCAACGCCGGGGTGCAGCCGACCGAGCTGCGCCCAGGTTGGCACTGGCGCGGGATCGGCGAGCAGATCATCAAATACTCGACCCGCCAGCGCATCTACTCCTTCACCCGCGAGCCCAACAGCGACGGCAAGGAGAACGAGGAGATCGCCTTCGCCGACCAGACCGGCCTGCCGATGACCGCCGACGTCCAGCTGACGATCAAGGTGCAGGACAACCAGGCGGCGGAGATCTTCGCCAAGTACCGGCTGGACTTCGACGACCTGATCGACGGCCCCATCCGCAACGACACGCGATCCTTCCTCTCCCGCGAGACCGAGAAGGTGCCGGTGTCCTGCAACCTCAACCAGCCCACCGCCGCGCCCGGCGGCGCCCCCACCCCCGCGCCCATAGAATGCAAGGGTTCGCTGATGGGCGCCGGCCGCCAGGCGGTGTTGCAGAAGGCGTTCATTCCGCTGCGGGCGAAGTGGGCCGCCGAGGGGGTGGAGATCTCCGACCTGCAATGGGTGGGGACCATCCGCTATCCCGATGCGATCACCAACGCCATCAAGGCCCGCACCGAGACCGAGCAGCGCACCCTGGCGGCGCAGCAACGCAAGGCGGAGGCCGAGGCGAACGCCGCCGCCCAGATCGAGACGGCGCGCGGTGTCGCGGAAAGCACGCGGCTGAGGGGCGAGGCCCTTCGCGCCAACCCCGAGATCATCGAGCAGATCTACGCCGAACGCTCGATGGGCCTGTGCCCGCCCAAGGCCACGACCTGCATCCTGGGGCAAGGCGCGTGGGGCCTGGTCCCGGAGGCCGCGAAGTAAGGGTGGCACCGCAAGGGCGGTCGGGACGCCAGTAGAGAGCGGATCGGCGCACATCGACGTCGCCGCCTTGAAGCGGACGTTCTCATGCCTGTCGGGGCTGAGGACTCCGCTAACGCTTCATCGGTAGTCTGCAGCGATGTGCGCGCCTTTCATCTCTGCCCGGCAGCCGCCGTCCGGCTTCACCGGTGAAGCGTCATGATGGTTCCCCCAGCGAGTTCTGGATTAGCGACGCCCGCAACGGGCGCGGCGAAACTGGAGGAGGCCAGGGAGCAGCGGCGGGCGGACAAGATGCAGGCCGCCAAGCAGGCGCTGGCGTCCTTGAAGCGCAGCGCCGCGCGCCCGAACGACGACCTGAAGGCCCGCGCCCGCGAGAAACTGGAATCGATCAAGCAACGGCTGCAGCAGCTGCGGATGATGGGCGGCACGCCGCGACAGATCGCGGCGCTTGCGAAGGAGCTGAAAGAGGCGGTGAAGGCCTATGGCGCCGCCGGAGGATCATCCGCCGAGGTCGCAGCGTCCCCCGCAGACACCGCTCAGCCGGCTGAAGCCGTCTCCGCTGACGCTGCGCCCGGCGAGGCCCCAAGCGACGCCACGCAGGACGGCGCGGAGCCCTCGACCACTCCGGCCGCGGCGCCGGGAGCCGATGCCGCCCAGCCCGCCAACTCGCCGGAAGGCCGCGATCCCGAACGCCCTGCCGAAAATCCTTACGACAAGGCGATCGCGGCGCATGCCGAAAGTGTCGCGGCGGCGGCCCGCAAGTCCGCCGAGGGTCAGGAGGACCGGGACTTCATGATGAAAGCCCGCCAGCTTGCGACCCACCTCAAGGCCGCCGCGGCCCAGGCGGCGCAGAAGGCGCGGCAGAGCGGCAGGACAGCCGATGCCACGGACGCCGCCGAGGCCACGAAGGCGGCTGAGGACGCGGACAAGGCGATCGGCGACATCCGGCAATCCCTGGACGGCGGTGCGTTTTTGGCCCTGGGCTCGGTGAGCGTATAGACCAGCCGGCCGCGGGTCGGGCCTGGGCTCGGGCGATCGCCGTGGGTGGCGAGCCGACCTATCGAAGTTAAGCTGACGCATGGCCGCTCCGCCCCTCTCGATATTGTTCGATCTGGACGGCACGGTCGTCGACTCGAAGCCAGGCATCCTGGCGAGTTGCAGCGCGGCCCTGCGCGCGCTGGGGCATCGGCCCGACAGCCTGGACATCGACAATCTGATCGGCCCGCCGCTGGAAGACGTGCTGACCGAGATACTGGGCCGGTTCGGAGACGACCGTGTCGCCGAGGCCGTGCTCGCCTATCGCGACCACTACGGAACGGCGGGCTTCCGTGAGACGACGGTCTATCCTGGGCTTGCGGCCGCGCTGGACCAGCTCCTGGCGCTGAAGGCGAAGCTCTACGTCGCCACGTCGAAGCGGACGATCTTCGCCGAGCAGATCCTTGGGCGCCTCGGCCTCATCGATCTGTTCGCGGGCGTGCACGGCTCCGAACCTGGCGGAGCCGTCGACAGGAAGGCCGACCTGATCGCCGATGTGCTGCGGCGACACGACCTGAGCGCGGACCGATGCCTGATGGTTGGCGACCGACGCCAGGACGCGGAGGGCGCGCGGGCGAATGGCGTTTCGAGCGTCGGCGTCCTGTGGGGCTATGGCGACCGAGCAGAATTGGAATCCGCCGGCGTCATGCATATCGCGGCGCGCCCCGGCGAGTTGATCCCCATCGCCCAGGCCCACCGCGGCAAGAGGCCTGGAGCGTCTTAGCGCGGCGTGAACCTGCGAGGCTGAAACGCGTTTCGACACGAACCGAAAATGGGAGCAAGGCGATGGCCGGCAAGATGACCAACTGTCTGTGGTTCGACCACGGCGAGGCGCGCAAGGCGGCGGAATTCTATGCCAGCGTCTTCCCTGACAGCCATGTCGGCGCGGCGATGGCGGCGCCCGGCGACTTCCCCGACGGCGCAGAAGGGGTGGAGCTGACGGTGGAGTTCACCGTGCTCGGCATGCCTTTCATGGGGCTGAACGGCGGTCCGAACTTCAAGCCGAACGAATCCGTTTCGTTCGTGGTCGAGACCCAGGACCAGGCCGAGACCGACCGGTACTGGGACGCCATTGTCGGCGCCGGCGGCGCGGAGAGCGCGTGCGGCTGGTGTAAGGACCGCTGGGGCTTCTCATGGCAAATCACGCCCCGTCAGCTGACCGAGGGGATCACAGATCCGGACAAGGCGGTCGCCAAGCGGGTGTTCGAGGCGATGATGACGATGGGCAAGATCGACGTGGCGAAGATCGAGGCGGCGCGGCGGGGCGAGGGCTGATCGAGCGCCATCATGCGAGGGCGCGCGCCTCGTGCATCCCGGCGCCCGGACTTTGGATATCCGGAGATGCGTGGAAAGCTGAAGTTGGCTACTCGATCTTCTTGATGCGGGCGATGTGACGGCCGCCCTCGAATTCGGTGGCGAGCCAGACCTTCACGATCTTTAGCGCCTCGGCTTCGGTCACGGTGCGTTCGCCGAGGGAGAGGACGTTGCCGTCATTGTGGGAGCGGTTCCAGATGGCGACTTGTTCCGTCCAGCATAGGCCGCAGCGGACGCCTTTGACCTTGTTGGCCACGATAGCTTCACCGTTGCCGGAGCCACCCAGGACGATGCCGCGCTCATATTCGCCTCGGGCGATGGCTTCCGCTGTCGGGCGGATGAAATCGGGGTAGTCGCAGGACTCGGACGAATAGGCGCCGAAGTCACGGACGGTATGCCCCTCGGCGAGGAGCATGGCCTTGATGGCCTCCTTGTATTTGAAACCGGCGTGGTCGGAGCCGATGGCGATTTTGAAGGTCTTCACGTGTGTTGAAATCGGGAGCGGCTCGCGCCAGCCTCCCGACGAATTCTCCCTGTGCACGGAGCACGTTCCAGAGCGCCGGATAGCAGGCCTTGCGAAGGCCGCCTATGGGTGGTGAGCGGAAGTAAGCCGCTCGCCCGAACCGGGACATTGGGGTTAAGGTCCGACAGAGCCCGTTGATCGACGGCGCCGAGGCGCAAGTCGCGAACCTGCCAATCGGCCAATATTCCAAGCCCGGAGCAAGCTGTGACCCAGGCCGATACCCGAATCCAGCAGGCGCTTGAGATTGCAGTCGGGCGGGGCGAGGTCGGCGTGCAGGTCGCGGCCTACCTTGGTGACAGGTTGATCGTTGACGCCTGGATCGGACCGGCAGACGAGCAAACCGGTCGCACTTCCGAGAATGCGATCTTCCCGATCTTCTCGGTGACCAAGGCGGCGTTGATCACCGCCATCCACCTTCAGGCCGAGCGCGGTCTGTTAGACATCGACGGGCCGATCGCCAGCCATTGGCCGGCGTATGCGCAGAACGGCAAGGGCTCCATCACGCCGCGCCACGTGCTGACCCATCGCGGCGGCGTGCACCAGATGCCGGCGGCGATCACGCCGGACCGAATGGGCGATTGGGATTGGATCGTCGGCGAGCTGGCCAAGGTGGAACCCGCCGCGCCTGCCGGCGAGGTGTCGATCTATCATGCCATGAGCTTCGGGTTCATCTTGGGGGAGGTGTTGCGCCGCACCGATCCGAAGCATCGCTCGCCGGGCGCCTTCATCCACGAGGAGATCTTCGCGCCGGCCGGCGTGGAGGATTTTTGGGTTGGCCTGCCGAAGGAGCAGGAGCCGCGCGTGGCCAAACTCACCTGGGGGAAGGCTGGGCCCGGCGGCGGCGTTGCCCGCACCCGGTTGCGCGAGGAGATGATGCCCGCGGGCGTCGACGTCGTTCCGGAGATCTACAATCTGCCGCAGATGCACCAGGCCGTGAGCCCGGCGGCCGGCGGGATCGGCTCGGCCCGCGGGGTGGCGAAGTTCTTCAGCCTGCTGGCCAACGGCGGAGGGCTGATTTCCGAGGCCCGGCTCCGCGCTTGCCTGGAAGTCCGCCCCAACCCTGACGAGATCGACGCCGGCATCGGGATGCCCACCCGTCTCGGCGCGGCGGGGTTCCAGCTCGGCGGGGCGGAGACTGGCGCGAGCCCAGTCCTGGGGACCTCGCCATCGGTCCTCGCGCACGGTGGCGCTGGCGGCTCCATCGGTTGGGCCGACCTCGACGGCGGCTTGGCCGTGGCGATCACCCATAACCGCATGTTCGGCGCGGTCGCGCCGGGCCAGCATCCATTCCAACCGCTCGCGGACGCGGTGCGGGAGATTGCTGCAGAGCAGATTTAGCGCAGAGCGGGACGATGCATGGCGGTGGCGCGGCCCTTAGAGCCTGAAGATTGGCAGCGACGTCCATCAGGATGGGGATCTGGCTCGCAGCGACGCGCATCCGAGTTCGCCTCAGGCGCCAGCGTCCAGACAAATAGCGGACTCCTCATGCGTCGCCTGTGGGTGGGAAGCGGCCATTGAGGTCTGCCGAGTTTGATGTCGGCTCCGCGCCACCAGCTGCCCTTGAGCGCTTCCGGGAACCAGACGTTTGCGCGGGTGGCGCGGCCGTCCAAGACTTCGTCAACGGGTCATCACCACGCCGTTGCTCCAGGCGATCTGCGTCGGGTCGCCCTGCGCGTTGCGGCGGGTGACCTTGCCGGTCAGCGAGCTGCCGTTGGGCCAGCGGGCCACCAGATCGTCGCCGTTAATCGTCCCTTGGACAACTTCGTTGTTGGCGCGCCAGGTGTAAGTATCGCCGGTCTGGACGAAGGTGTAGGCGCCCCATACACCGGTGAGGCTGCCCCTTGACGCCGCCTGCGGCGAGACGGCCCCGCCCCCGCCCGAGCGGCAGGCCGCGCCAGCCGCCTCGTTGAAGGAACCGAAGTCGCGCCCGCCGATCGGGGCGCCCCAGTTGGGCGGCAGGATGGCGCGGAAGCCGGGTCGGTTCACGTACTGGTAGATGTAGTACTGGCCGCCGCGCTCGCCGGGACTGTTGCAGGCGACCACGGTGATGACCGACGCCTCTACGGCGATGCGGCCGTTCGGGGCGCGCTGTTCGGCCTGGTTGAACCGCTGCAGGGCTTGGTGGGCCTGCGCTGGCGCCGTCGAAGCGCCGATGACCGCCGCCGTGGCGGCGAAGCTGAACCAACGCACAAACACGGACTTGGACAACATGGCGGCCCCCTATGGCTTGCCTTGATGGCCCGCTCTGCTTTCGGCCGGTCGGCCTACGCTGCGGGCTGTTGCGACCCTCTCACTGCGCCGCTTACGTCACACTGAAGAACTTCGTTATGTGGCGTTCACCATTGCATGGGGCGCGACCGCGCCAAACGCCACGATCCCAGCCCATATCAACTTCCGCTCATCGCGCATTTCGGCCTTCAGAGCCTCTCCGCTCGAACGTCGGAGTTGGGTCGTGAGCGGTGTTCAAGATCGCGACGGACAGCAGACGTTCACGCCGCAGTCCATCCCGCTCCACCGAGCCATATGTTCTCTATATGTTCTTGCCCGGCGAGGCCTTCTGAGCTAAGCTGAGCCGATGAGCACGAACCCCAGAGCGCGCGGAACCGAAGCCTTCGGTGGGGCCGCGGGTGTTGACCGGTCAACACCCCGGTCAACACCGCCCGACGGTGCGTGACATGGGTCAACCCCATGACTTTCCGGCGAAATTCCGACCAGGAGGCCTTCGTTGGGGCGTGTTGTCCGCCGCCCGAAATTGTATTTACCGACGTAAGCGGACCGGGAGCGCAGCCGCCGTCAGCCGCGCCTCCGTGCGCCTACCCCCGCAGCTTCCGAAGCAGCACGTCCAGGTCCCGCGCCAGCGTCGGGTCTTCCTGCTTCAGGGCCTCGATGCGGCGCACGGCGTGCAGGACCGTGGTGTGGTCGCGGCCGCCGAACCGCCGGCCGATGTCGGGCAACGAGCGGGTGGTGATCTGCTTGGTGATCCACATGGCCGCCTGCCGGGGCCTGGCCACCGCGCGGGCGCGGCGCTCGGAGAGGATGTCGGCCTGCTGCAGGCCGTAGTGCTCGGCCACGGCCTTCTGGATCTGGTCCACCGTCACGCGCTTCTCCGTGCAGGACAGGTGCGGCCGCAGGATCGCCTGGGCCTCGTCGAGGCCGAGGCGGGCGATGTCCGCGCCCACCCGGGCCACCAGGGTGTTCAACGCTCCCTCCAACTCGCGCACGGAGTCGGTGAAGCGGTCCGCCAGGAACTGCAGCACCTCGGAGCGGGCCGAGGGTACGAAGCGGCCCTGTTGCGCCAGCGTCGCCAGCTTCCGCTCCAGGATGCCCAGGCGCAGCATGCGGTCGGCCGGCTCGACGCCGCAGACCAGGCCCGCCTGCAGGTGCGAGCGCAGCCTCGGCTCCATCTCCGACAGCTCGGCGGGCGTACGGTCGGCGCTCAGCACCACGCGCCGGCCGTCCTCCACCAGGGCGATCAGGGTGTGGAACAGCTCCTCCTGGGTGGAAGGCTTGCCGGCGACGAAATGCACGTCGTCGATCAGCAGCAGGTCGGCGTTGCGCAGGTCCTCCTTGAAGGCCGCGGTCTGGCGGTCCTGCACGGCCTTGACGAAGGTCGAGGTGAACCGCTCGGCGGTCAGGTACACGACCCGCTTTTCAGGCGCGGTGCGCATCGCCTCCCAGGCCATGGCGTTCAAGAGGTGCGTCTTGCCGAAGCCGTAGGGGCCGTGGAACAGCACCGGGTTGAAGTGGCCGTCCGACCAGGACGCGACCCGGCGGGCCACGGCGAAGGCGAACTCATTGGCGGGGCCGGAGACGAAGGTGTCGAAGGTGAAGCGGTCCTGCAGGCCCTGCTGGCGCGCGGACTTGATCACCTGCGGCGCCGCCGCTGGCTCGTCGACGACCTGGAAGACGGGCGCGGCGGCCGGCGCGGCGGCGGGTTCGCCGGCCGCGGCCGAGGCCTCGAACTCCATGCGCGATTTCAGGTCCAACGGCCGGCCCAATGGGTCGAACTGCGCCCACAGCTCGCTGATGCGGCGCCACGCATGGCGGCGAATCCAGTCGCGCGCCACCCCCGTGGCGGCGACCAGGCAAGCGGCGCCGGCGGTCTCGCGGACCGCCGCCTGGCCGAGCCAGGAACCATAGGTCGCCTCGCCCAGCTCACGCCGCAGAATCTGACTCGCCTTGGTCCAGATCGCCCCCCCGGGCGCTTCCGACATAGCCCCCACAATTCCCCCAGTCGCCATGGTCTCCACCTTCTGCATTCGCCCCGCCCGATACACGCGGTCTTTTCGCCGCGAAGATACTTCATCAACAAACACAAAGACTTATCTAGCGAACGCACACCGCCCGCCAGCGCCTGCCGATGATCCGAGTTCAGATTGAATACGCCTAAGAACGGGCAGACTAGTCGGGCGCCCTTGGCGGTCAATCTGGATTCTTCGCGCCGTCAATTGATATTTCGATTGACTCACAGGAGGGTCAAACGGGGCAAGGGAATGCCGGAAGACAACCTCCGGACCCTGAGTAGTTTCGCCGCATATGGCCGCGCTTCCGAAGGCCCCGGACAGCCGTTCGCGCGCCCCGGCTGGGGCTGCGACGCATCGGCGAAATCAGGGCTTGCAAGTGTCCGGGAAACGAGTCCGGACGCAACCGTTCCGGTGGGCGCGCGCGGCGCCCGTTCCGATCAGGCGGCGGACAGCTTCTTCAGCTGGGCGGCCAGGCGCGAGACCTTCCGCGAGCCGGTGTTCTTGTGCACCACGCCCTTGGTGACCGCGCGCATCAGCTCGGACTGGGCCTCGACGAAGCAGGCCTTGGCCTGGGCGGCGTCGCCGGCGCCGATCGCCTCTTCGAAGCGGCGCAGGAAGGTCCGGACACGCGAGCGGCGCGCCTTGTTGACCTCGGTGCGGCGTTCGATCTTGCGGGCGGCCTTCTTGGCGCCGGGGTTGTTGGCCATTCGTCAGCTCTCAATACGGATCGCGCCCGGAAGGCGGGCGGGGGAATTTGGAGGCGCGGATATACGGGAAGCGTCCCCTGCGGTCAATGCGCTGCGCGTCCTTCGAGGAAGCCGCCGGCCACGAAAACGCCGAGCCCGGCCGCCGCAGGCTAACGGGCCTTGAAGGCGGCCTTCCGCTTCTCGGTGAAGGCGGCCATGCCTTCCTTCTGGTCCTCGAAGGCGAACAGGGAATGGAACAGGCGCCGCTCGGTCTTCACGCCCTGGCTGAGCGGGGTCTCGAAGGCGGCGTTGACCAACTCCTTGGCCATCATCACCGCCAGCGGCGACAACGCGGCGATCTTCTTGCCGGCCTCCAGCGCCGTGGCGACCAGCTCGGCCGCCGGGACCACGCGGGAGACCAGGCCGCAGCGCTCGGCCTCGGCGGCGTCCATCATCCGGGCGGTCAGCACCATGTCCATGGCTTTGGACTTGCCGGCGAAGCGCGGCAGCCGCTGGGTGCCGCCGGCGCCGGGGACGACGCCCAGGTTGATTTCCGGCTGGCCGAACTTGGCGGTGTCGGCGGCGATGATGAAGTCGCACATCATGGCCAGTTCGCAGCCGCCGCCCAGGGCGAAGCCCGCCACGGCGGCGATCACCGGCTTGCGGCAGCGCGCCACGGACTCCCAGTTGCGGGTGATGAAGTCTTCCTTGAAGACATCGGCGTAGGACTTGGCGGCCATCTCCTTGATGTCGGCGCCGGCCGCGAAGGCGCGGTCGGACCCGGTGATCACCAGGCAGCGCACCGCCTCGTCGGCCTCGGCCGCGGCCACCGCCGCGGTCAGTTCGTCCATCAGGGTGGCGTTCAGCGCGTTCAGGGCCTCGGGCCGGTTGAGCCGGATCAGCGTCACCCCGTCGGCGGTTTCGACGATCAGCGTCTGGTAGCCCATGGCCCTCTCCTTCTCGCGGCAGGCCTTGGCCTTTAAGGCCCCTCGACCGAATAGCCAAGGGCGCGCAGCCGGGCCGGCAGGCCCCCCGGGCCGATCAGGTGTCCGACGCCGACTACGACCACCGTCCGCCCCGATCCGGCCAGGCGCTGGCGCAGCATCGGCAGCCAGCGGGCGTTGCGGTCGGTGAGGAAGCGCTTGAAGATCAGCGGCGAGGCCCTCCGCAGCGGCTGGATCGCCTCCCTGTCGATGGCCTTCAGGTCGCCGGACATCCAGGCGGCGATCAGCGCCCGGTACTGGTCCGGCTCGGTCTCCATCTCCTTCAGCGTCTCCCGCAGCGAGGCGATCTGCTCGGCCTGTGGCGCGCCGTTGAACAGCGTCACCTGTTCGGCCGGGGTCTCGAAGGCGCGCCGCGCGAGGCCGGGCGGGGCCAGGGCGGAGACGGATTTCTCGACGCCGGCGTCCACCGCCCCGCCGGCCTGAAGGTAGATCGCTTGGGCCAGGGCGACCTCGGCGAACCAGGGCTCGAGCCGCTCCAGGGTCGGCAGCGGCACGCCATAGCGCTGCGCCATCCGCGCCATCCGCGCCGCGTCGGCCGCGGGCAACAGGGACGACAGGGTCTTGTCCGGCGGCAGCAGGCCCGTCTGCATCGCCAGGCGGGCGGTCTCGGCCTCGCTGGCCGGGTCGATCGGCAGCTCGAACCACAGGTCGTCGGCGGACTTGAGCGCCCCGGCCAGGGCCGGCGGCGTCCAGTCGAGCCCGGGCGGCAGGACGTGGATCGAGCCGAACAGCACCAGCTCGGAATCGGCGTCGCGGACCACCCAGACCGGCGGCTTGGCCTGGGCCGCGCCCGCCAGGCTGAGGGCGGCGAGGGCCGGGACCAGGATCTTCCACATGCGATGGAGTCTAGGGCTCCGCGCCCTGCGCCGCCAGCTCACCGCTGGCAGACCGGGCAATGGAAGGTGGAGCGGCCGGCCTGGACCGTACGGGCGATCACGCCGCGGCAGCCGGCGTTGGGGCAGGGCTGGCCCTCGCGGTCGTAGACCCGGAAGCGGTGCTGGAAGTAGCCCAGCGCCCCGTCGGCGGCGGCGTAGTCGCGCAAGCTGGAGCCGCCGGCCGCGATCGCCTCGGTCAGCACCTCGCGGATCGTCTCGACGAGACGCTTGAGCCGCGGCCGGCCGATCCCGCCGGCCGGCTTGAACGGCGAAATCTTCGTCCGGTGCAGCGCCTCGCAGACATAGATGTTGCCCAGGCCGGCCACGACCCGCTGGTCGAGCAGCAAGGTCTTGGGTCCTTGCCGGCGGCCCAGGAACGCCGCCACCAGACGGTCGGCGTCGAAGTCCGGCGAGAGCGGCTCGGGGCCGAGGCCTGCGAACCAGGGATGGACGCCGAGCGCTTCCGTGGGGATCAGCGTCATGTAGCCGAACCGGCGCGGGTCGTAATAGGTGACCTTGGCGCCGGCCTCGGTCTCGAACACCACATGGGCGTGCTTGGGGTCGGGATCGGCGGCGTAGTGGAACTCGCCCGGCCGCACCGCGCCCTCCGCCCGGGCGATCTCGAAGCGGCCGCTCATGCCCAGGTGCATCACCAGGGTGTCGCCGCGGTCGAGGGGCGCCAGCAGGTACTTGGCCCGCCGGTCGAGCTGCAGGATGACGGCGCCGCTCAGCCGCTGCACGAAGTCCGGCGGCAGCGGAAAGCGCAGGTCCGGCCGCCGGGCCTCCACGCGCGACAGCCGCGCGCCGGCCAGCACCGGCTCCAGGCCACGCCGCACGGTCTCGACCTCGGGAAGCTCGGGCATGGGCGCCGGTTTGCCCGCCGCCGGCCCGGCGATCAAGGGGCGCCGGGGGCCGCAAGCTGGCGCGGCGGGCGTGCGGCGGCTATGAGCGTCGTCATGACCGGGCCTTCCGCCACCTTCGGCTACCAGGACGTCGACGCCGCCGAGAAGCCGCGGCTGGTGCGCGGCGTGTTCGACCGCGTGGCCCGCCGCTACGACCTTATGAACGACCTGATGAGCGGGGGCGTGCACCGCCTCTGGAAGGACGCGGTGGCCGCGCGGCTGAACCCGCAGCCCGGCGAGGTGATCGTCGACTGCGCCGGCGGCACCGGCGACATGGCGCGGCGGTTCTCCCGCATGGCCCGGCGCGCCCAGCTGCGCCGCGGCGGGCCGGACGCCCAGGTGTGGGTGATCGACTACAACGCCGAGATGATCGCCGCCGGCCGCGAGAAGGGCTCCGAGCCGGAAATGGCCTGGGCGGTGGGCGACGCGCAAGCGTTGCCGCTGCCGGACGCCTGCGCGAACGCCTATGTGATCGCCTTCGGGATCCGCAACGTCACCGACGTGGCGGCCGCCCTGCGCGAGGCCCGCCGGGTGCTGAAGCCGGGTGGCCGGTTCCTGTGCCTGGAGTTCTCCAGGCCGGTGACCGAGCCGCTCCAGAAGGCCTACGACGCCTTCTCCTTCAAGGTGATCCCGGCCCTGGGCGCCGCGGTGGCGGGGGACCGGGAGTCCTACCAGTACCTGGTGGAAAGCATCCGCCGTTTTCCGGACCAGCGGCGGTTCGCGCAGATGATCGGCGAGGCGGGCTTCTCGCGGGTCACCTATTCGAACTTCACCGGCGGGGTGGCCGCGCTGCACCAGGGCTGGGCGATCTGACGCGATGAGCGGGCCTGCGGCCTTCGGGCGGCTGATCGGCGCGGGCTGGACGCTGGCGCGCAACGACGCCCTGTTGCCGCGGGAGCTCGACCCGCTGTACCCGCCGGCGGTGCGCAGCGCCGCGGCGGCGCTGCATCTCCTGGCCGGCCGCGAGGCGCGCCAGGGCCGGCCCGGCGAGCGGCTCGCCCGGGCGCTGGAGCGGCTGGGGCCGGTGGCGATCAAGCTGGGCCAGCTGCTCTCCACCCGCGCCGACATCATCGGGACCGAATTCGCCGAGGACCTCTCGCGGCTGAAGGACCGGCTGGCCCCGTTCCCCACCGAGATCGCCCGGCGCGAGGTGGAGCTGTCGCTCGGCCGCACCGTCGACAGCCTGTTCGAGACGTTTGGCGAGGCCGTGGCCGGCGCCTCGCTGGCCCAGGCGCACGAGGCGCGCCTGCTCGATGGGCGGCGGGTGGCGGTGAAGGTGCTGCGGCCGGGGATCGCCCGGCGCGTCGCCGAGGACGCCGAGGTGCTGCGGCTGGCCGCCCGGCTGGTGGAGCGCTGGGCCGCGCCCGCCCGGCGGCTGGAGCCGCGCGCCTTCGCGGCCACGGTGATCCGGGCCACCGAGCTGGAGCTCGACCTGCGCCTGGAGGCGGCGGGCGCCGACGAGCTCGGCGAGGTGATGGCGGCGGACGGCTACATGGCCGTCCCCAAGGTGGTCTGGGACGGGGTGGGCAAGCGCGTGCTCACCCTGGAATGGGCCGAAGGGGGCGCGCTCTCCAGCCCGGCGGCCCTGGAGCAGGCGGGCCTCGACCGCAAGGCGCTGGCCGACAACCTGATCCGCGCCTTCCTGGCCCAGGCGCTGGACCACGGCGTCTTCCACGCCGACCTGCACGAGGGCAACCTGTTCGCCGCCCCGCCGGCCCGGCTCATGGCGGTGGACTTCGGGATCATCGGCCGGCTGGGCGCGTCCGAGCGGCGCTACCTGGCCGAGATCCTCTGGGGCTTCCTGGAGCGGGACTACGAGCGGGTGGCCCGCGTTCACTTCGAGGCCGGCTACGTGCCGGCCGGGCACAGCATCGCCGCCTTCGCCCAGGCGCTGCGGGCCGTCGGCGAGCCGCTGTTCGGGCGGGCGGCCAGCCAGGTCTCCATGAGCCGGGTGCTGACCCAGCTGTTCGAGATCACCGCCATCTACGACATGCACCTGCGGCCCGAACTGGTGCTGCTGCAGAAGACCATGATGACGGTGGAGGGCGTCGGCCGGCGCATCTATCCCGACCACGACATCTGGGCCGCCGCCGAGCCCGTGGTGCGCCGCTGGATCCTGCGCGAGCTGTCCCCCGCCGCCCGCGTCAAGCGCTTCGCCGACGAGGCCGCCGAGGCGCTGCGCAACATCGCCCGGATGGCCCGCTCAGCCGAGGCGCCGCCGCCGGCCCCCGAGCCCCGCGGCGGCGGGCCCCTGCTCTGGTTCGCCCTGGGCGCGGTGACCTCCGGCCTGGCCTATGTGGCGGCGGCGTTGCTGCGGTAGGCGGTCTTTCGCTTCCGACCCCTTGGGACCGGCGCGGCGCGAAATCCTAGTGCTGGCTTTCCGGCATCCGGATTATCAGCCCGTCCAGGTCGTCGGTGACCTTGATCTGGCAGGAGAGCCGGCTGTTGGCCTCCACATTCTCGGCGAAGTCCAGCATGGACTCCTCCATCGCCGAGGCGGTCCCCGCCTTCTCGCGCCAGGCCTCGTCCACATAGACGTGGCAGGTGGCGCAGGCGCAGGCGCCGCCGCAGTCGGCGTCGATGCCAGGGATGTTGTTCTTCACCGCGCCTTCCATCACCGAAAGGCCGGTCTTCACGTCGACGACATGCTCGGCGCCGTCGTGCTGGATGTAGGTGATCTTGGCCATGGTCCCCTTGCGCGCCGACCCTAACTGCGGGGTTCCGTCTGCGGACGGCCCCCTAGGCGCCGACCTCTTTCATTGAAACGGCCAGGTTCGCAAGCTTTTCAGGCGAGATCGGCTTGCGATTCTGGATGAACTGACGCCCGGCCATGAATTCCGGCGGCGCGTTCACCGCCTCCACCGACTGCAGCCGATCGCCCTTCAGGTGGAACACCGCGAACTTGCCGCTCGCCGGATCGCCGCGCAGCAATATCCGGTCCACGTCGAAGGCCAGGCCGGCGATCTGCAGCTTGACGTCATATTGGTCCGACCAGAACCACGGCGTCTCCGCGGGCGGCGCCGGGCGGCCGGTGATGGCGCAGGCGGCCTGCTTGGCCTGCTCCAGGGCGTTGGGCACGCTCTCGAGCCGGAACATGCGGTCGTAGAGCGGCAGCGGCCGGTGGGTCACATCGCCGATGGCGTAGATGGCGGGATCCGAGGTCCGCGCCTGCAGGTCCACCACCACGCCGCGGGCGCATTCGAGCCCGGCGTCGCGGGCGATCTCGTCGTTCGGGACCGCCCCCACGCCCACCAGGGCCACGTCGCAGGAAAGGGTGCGTCCGTCCGTGAGGGTGACGCCGGTCAGCCGGCCCCCCTCGCCCGCGAAGCCGGTGACGCTGGCTCCCAGCACGAACCGGACGCCGTGCTGCTCGTGGTGGTCCTGGAAGAAGCTGGAGAGCTGTTCGCAGGCGACGCGGGCCAGCAGCCGCTCCTCGCGCTCCACCACGATGACCTCGGCGCCCAAGGCCCGGCCCGAGGCGGCCGCCTCCAGGCCGATGTAGCCGCCGCCCACCACCGCCATCCGCACCCCCGGCCGCAACGCCGCCTTCAGCGCCTCGGCGTCCGCCGCCGAGCGCAGGAAGAGCACGCCCGAGAGATCTGCGCCGGGAATGTTCAGCACGATCGGCCGCGCCCCGGTCGCCAGGATCAGCACGTCGTAGTTCAAGCTTGAACCATCGGACAGGCTGATCGTCTTCGCCGTCCGCTGCAGCGCCTCGCCGCGCAGGTTCGCCCGGAAATCGATCCCCGCCTCGGCGTAGAATTCCAGGGGCTTCAGCGCCAGGGACTCGGCGTCCGCCTCGCCCTTCAGCCAGGCCTTGGACAGCGGCGGGCGCTGGTAGGGGGCGATCGGCTCCTCGCCGATCATCGTGATGGGCCCGGCGTGCCCATACTGCCGCAGCAGCGCCGCGGCGGTGCCGCCGGCGTGGCCGGCCCCCAGGATCACCACATGTGCGTTCGGATCAGTCATGGAACTCCGATGCCCGCCCCCGGCGTCTGCGTCAAACGCCTCATGGCCTGGGGCATAGCGCGGCCGCGCGGGCCATGTCACGGCGCGTTGCGGTCAGAAGCTGCGACAGCGGGCAGGCGGCGGCCTGGTCGCCGCGGTCGTAGGCGCGCTGATAGGCGGCGATGGCCTTGTCGTCGCTCTGCTCGCCGCCCAGGCCGTAATGGTAGCAGTCGCCGACGATCCGCTCCGCGTCAGCCCGCTGCCGTGCGGCCTTGCGCGCAAGGGCGCAGCCCTTGCGGCCGTCCCGCGGGAAATCGCCGGTCCCGTTGATGTAGGCGACGGCGTCGGCCACCTGTTGCGACGCCAGGCCCGCATTGCTCATGCGCATCTGGTCGATGAAGCTCTCCTGCGCCCGGGCCCCGCCCGCGGCCAGGGCGAGCCCCAGGACCGTCGCGGCGAGCGCGCGCATCAGCTGACCCGTTCGGCCATCAACTTCTTGACCTCGGCGATGGCCTTGGCCGGGTTCAGGCCCTTGGGGCAGACCTGGGCGCAGTTCATGATCGTGTGGCAGCGGTAGAGCTTGAAGGGGTCCTCCAGGGCGTCCAGCCGATCGCCGGCGGCCTCGTCGCGGCTGTCGATGATCCAGCGGTAGGCGTGCAGCAGGGTGGCCGGGCCCAGGTATTTCTCGCCGTTCCACCAGTAGCTCGGGCAGGAGGTGGTGCAGCAGGCGCACAGGATGCACTCGTAGAGGCCGTCCAGCTTCGCGCGGTCCTCGGGCGTCTGGATCCACTCCTTCTCCGGCTGCGGGGTTTCGGTGTGCAGCCAGGGCTCGATGGAGGCGTACTGGGCGTAGAACAGGGTCAGGTCGGGCACCAGGTCTTTGACCACCGGCTGGCTGGGCAGCGGGCTGATGGTCACCTCGCCGCCGGGGACTTCTTTCCAGCCGTGGGTGCAGGCCAGGGTGTTGCGCCCGCCGATGTTCATGGCGCAGGAGCCGCACACCCCTTCGCGGCACGACCGGCGGAACGCCAGCGTCGTGTCCATGGTGTTCTTGATGTGGATCAGCACGTCCAGGACCATCGGGCCGCAGGCGTCCACGTCCACCTCATAGATGTCCCAGCGCGGGTTGCCCGGCTGCTCGGGGTCGTAGCGGTAGATCTTGAAGGCCTTCACCGTCTTGGCGCCGGCCGGCGCCGGATGGCGCTTGCCCCGGGTGATCTGGGAATTCTTGGGCAGGCTCAGCTGGACCATCGGGCGTTCCTCAACTGTCCGGCGCGACGGCCGGATCGCGCGATCCGTACCAGTCGATCCGGCGGGTGAAATACATGACCGCGGCGATGGCCGCGAAGCTGGTGAGCGCGCCCACCAGGAGGGCGAAATCCTCCAGGCGCATGAGCACATAGATCAGGGCGTAGAGCAGGGAGAAGGCGACCAGCGCGATCACACCCTGCCGGCGGCTCTCGAACACCCAGCCGGCGTAGGCCGAGATCAGCCCCACGGTCGCCGCCGCCGCGATGGCGAAGCCGGCGTCGAAGCCGATCTGCTCGGCGATGGAGAGCAGCAGCAGGTAGAAGATCACCTGCGCCAGCCCGATCAGCAGGTACTGGGCCGGGTGCACCCGCTTGCCCACCAGGGTCTCGAACAGGAAGTAGGCCAGGAACACCAGGCTGACGAACATCAGGGCGTACTTCAGCGAGCGGGCCACCGACTGGTAGGGGTTGGCGGGCTCCACGAAGGACACCCCCAGCGCCGTCTGGCCCAGCCGGCTCAGCGTCTCGGCCGGTCCCTGCGCCGGCACGCCGCGGGCGATGAACGGCACGCTCCAGGCGGCCGAGAATCCCTGCGGCCCGATGGTGCGCTTGCCCGGATCCGGCAGGAAGCCGCCGTCGAAGCTGGGGCTCGGCCAGTCGCTCTTGGCCGTCAGCGTCGTGGTCTTGGCGAAGGCCAGCACCGCCAGCCGCCGCGCGCCGGAAAAGCGCATCTTCCCGCCGGCGTCGAACACCGCGTCCGGCCTGGCGAAGGCCGCCGCCGGGATGGCGAAGAACTGCAGGCCGGCGGTCGGCGCGCCCGACCGGTCGGTGGTCGGGGCCTCGCTGAGCACCGAGGCCGGGGCGGCGGTCAGCGCCTGGCCGCCGACGGTCAGCGTCACGTCCGAGCGCGCGCCGCGGGCGTCGGAGGCGGCTACCAGCATCTCCGCCCGGCTCCAGTCCAGCACCGCCCCCTCGGGGGCCTTCTCGGCCACGCCGGTCAGGTCGAAATGCGCCTTGAACGCCACGTCGGCCTGATAGACCGGCACCTTGAACAGCGAGCGCCGGCGCACCTCCGAGCGGGCGTCCACCGTGACCTCCCCTTGCGTCGGGAAGATCACGAACACGTCCCGCGTCGGCGCCTGCTTGGGGTCGGTGGCCGGGATGGCGTAGGGCACCCCCAGCACCGGCCCCAGGAAGGTCTGCGGCCCGCCCACCACGGCGCTGATCTCCTCCGTCACCTGGCCGGCGCGATGGGTGCGGTCGTTGAGCAGCAGGAAGACGAACAGGGCCGGGATGCTCATCACCACCGCCAGCGCCGCCACCAGCAGCAGCTTCAGCCCCACCGACCGGCGCGGCAGGCGGGACGAGACGGCGTTGGCGGCCCGGTCGACGCTCATGCGCGGCCTCCTAGTACACCCGCGCCTTCGGCGGGATGTAGGCGATGTCGTTGGACAGCGTGTAGGCGTGCACCGGCCGGTAATCGATCGCCACCTTGCCGGTGGCGTCGTCGAACCAGGCCAGGGTGTGCTTCATCCAGTTGGCGTCGTCGCGGTCGGGGAAGTCCTCGCGGGCGTGCGCCCCGCGGCTCTCGGTGCGGTTCACCGCGCCTGAGACGGTGGTGATCGCCTGGCCCACCAGGTTGTCGAACTCCAGGGTCTCCACCAGATCGGTGTTCCAGATCAAGCCGCGGTCGCTGACCTTGATGTCCGGCCGCTGGGCCTGGACCTTGGCCAGCCGCTTCTCGCCGTTGATCAAGGTCTCGCCGGTGCGGAACACGGCGGCGTCGTCCTGCATCGCCTGCTGCATCTCCAGCCGCAGGTTGGCGGTGGGCGTGTTCCCGCTGGCGTGCCGCAGGCGGTCGAAGCGGGCCAGGTGCGCCTCGGTGTGGTGGGGCTTCAGCTCCGGCTGCTTGGCGCTGGCCTTCAGGGTGTCGGCGCAGCGCAGCGCGGCCGAGCGGCCGAAAACCACCAGGTCGATCAGCGAGTTGGAGCCCAGGCGGTTGGCGCCGTGCACCGACACGCAAGCCGCTTCGCCCACGCTCATCAGGCCGGTGACCACCTTGTCCGGGTCCTCGCCCTCGCGGGTCACCACTTCGGAGAAGAAGTTCGTGGGGATGCCGCCCATGTTGTAGTGCACCGTGGGCAGCACCGGGATCGGCTCCTTGGTGACGTCCACGCCGGCGAAGATGTGGGCGCTCTCCGAGATGCCGGGCAGGCGCTCGGCCAGGATCTTCGGGTCCAAGTGGTCGAGGTGCAGGTGGATGTGGTCCTTCTTCGGCCCCACCCCGCGGCCCTCGCGGATCTCGATGGTCATGGCGCGGCTGACCATGTCGCGCGGCGCCAGGTCCTTCACCGACGGCGCGTAGCGCTCCATGAACCGCTCGCCCTCGGAGTTGGTCAGATACCCACCTTCACCTCTTGCGCCTTCCGTGATCAGGCAGCCGGCGCCGTAGATGCCGGTGGGGTGGAACTGCACGAACTCCATGTCCTGCAGCGGCAGGCCGGCGCGCAGGGTCATCCCGCCGCCGTCGCCGGTGCAGGTGTGGGCGCTGGTGGCCGAGAAATAGGCCCGGCCGTAGCCGCCGGTGGCCAGGATGGTCTGCTGGGCCTGGAACCGGTGCAGGGTGCCGTCGTCCAGCTTCCAGGCGGTGACGCCGCGGCAGACGCCCTCGTCCATGATCAGGTCGAGGGCGAAGTACTCGATGAAGAACTCGGTGTCGTGCGCCAGGGACTGGCCGTACATGGTGTGCAGCATGGCGTGGCCGGTGCGGTCGGCCGCCGCGCAGGTGCGCTGGATCGGCGCCTCGCCGTAGTTGCGGGTCATGCCGCCGAACGCGCGCTGGTAGATCTTGCCGTCCTCGGTGCGCGAGAAGGGCACGCCCCAATGCTCCAGCTCATAGACCGCGGCCGGGGCGTTGCGGCACAGGTATTCAATGGCGTCCTGGTCGCCCAGCCAGTCCGACCCCTTGACGGTGTCGTACATGTGCCAGCGCCAGTCGTCCTCGCCCATGTTGCCCAGGGACGCCGAGATGCCGCCCTGGGCGGCCACGGTGTGCGAGCGGGTGGGGAAGACCTTGGTGATGCAGGCGGTCTTCAGCCCCGCCTGGGCGCAGCCCAGCGCCGCCCGCAGGCCGGAGCCGCCGGCCCCCACCACCACGACGTCGAACTTGTGGTCGATGAACTCGTAAGTCGCCATGTGGGTCTCAAGCGCCTCCCAGCGCGACCTTGAGGATCGAGAACACCGCCAGCGCGCCCATCAGCACGCAGACGAACAGGTTGGCCAGCAGCAGCCAGGTGCGCTGCAGGCCGTCCACATAGTCCTCGAGGATCACGCGCATGCCCGCGTGCATGTGCCAGAAGCTGACGATCGCCAGCAGCGCCATCAAGGTGGCGTTCAGCGGATGGCCGATCCAGAGGGCCGCGCCGTCGTAGCCGGCGCCGGCCAGCCTGAGGACCGCATAGACGCCCCAGAGACCCAGCGGGACCAGGGCCACGGAGCTGACCCGCTCGCCGATCCAGTGGGTGACGCCGTGCTTGGCTGCGCCCAGGCCGCGGGCCCGGGACAGCGGGGTACGATAGCTCTGCATCAGTAGGCTCCCGTCACGGCCGCGTAGAACCACACCGCCACGCTGGCGACGAGGGCGAAGGCGATGCAGGCGATCGAGGCGGCGTTGGCCGCCTTCAGCGCGAAGCCGCGCCCGGTGTCCCAGACCAGGTGCTGGATCCCCTTGGCCAGGTGGTAGAAGAAGCTCAGCGTCAGGGCGAACAGCACCAGCTTGCCGGGGATCGAGCCCAGCAGCGCCATGTAGGCCCCATACGCGTCCGGCCCCGAGGCCAGCGACAGCGCCCACCCCGCCAGGATCAGGGCGCCGCCATAGAGCCCCACGCCGCTGATGCGGTGCAGGATCGAGCCCAGCATGGTGACGTGGAAGCGCCACACCTGCAGATGTGGCGAAAGCGGCCGGTTGGCGGCTCCCGGAGCGGAGGTCATCTTGGCGGCTCCCCATGCCTGAAGGCCCGCCGGTTTTAAGCGCCGCGCGGGGGGTGTCAACGAAGCCCTCCCCGACGCCCCGGCGCCGACCAGATTGCTTCGTAAAGGCCGAAGGAACTACGATCTTCGCTCTGATACAATGCGTGCTTTATACAGGGTTCCTTCGCAGAACACGAAGGAAGGGGCATTTCGAGAATGAGACGCAATTGCGCTTCGACCTGACCGATCTGCGGCTGTTCTGCGACGTAGTCGACACCGGCGCGATCACCCGCGGCGCCGAGCGCAGCGCCCTTGCGCTGGCCGCCGCCTCGACCCGGGTCCGCAACATGGAGGCGGCCCTCGGCGCGCCCTTGCTGACCCGCTCGCGCCAGGGCGTGGAGCCGACGCCCGCCGGCCGCATGCTGCTCAAGCACGCCCGCGTCATGCTCGACCAGGCCGCCCGCATGCGCGAAGACCTTTCCGCCTACGCCGGCGGCCTGTCGGGCCAGGTCAAGCTGCTGGCCAACACCAACGCCCTCACCGAATTCCTGCCCGAGGCGCTGAGCGCCTTCCTGGCCGCCCACCCGCACGTCAGCGTCGACCTGGAGGAGAAGCTCTCCGACGAGATCGTCGGCCTGATCGCCGAGGGCGTCGGCGACGTGGGCGTGGTCGCCGGCACGGTGGAAGTGGGCGCCCTGCAGGCCTTCCCCTTCCGCTCCGACCGGTTCGTGGTGGTGACCGCGCCCGGCCACCCGCTGGCCGCCCGCGAGGCGGTCACCTTCGCCCAGGTGCTGGACTACGACTTCGTGGGTCTGGAGCGCTCCAGTTCCCTGCAGCGGTTCCTCACCGCCAAGGCCGCCCGCGAGGGCCGGCCGCTGAAGCTGCGTGTCCAGCTGCGCAGCTTCGACGCCGTCTGCCGCCTGGTGGAGGCGGGCGTGGGCGTCGGCGTGGTCCCCCAGACCACGGCGCGCAGAGCCGAGAAGACCGCCGCCCTCGCCGTCATCGAGCTGGCCGACGACTGGGCCGTCCGCGACCTGAAGATCGTCGTCCGCGCCCTCGACGACCTGCGCCCCTACGCCCGCGAACTGGCGGACAGCCTGCGGGGGTGACTCAGCGGTCCTGCAGCCAGTCCGCCGAGCGCATCTCCTCCAGCCGCGAGGCGGTCCGCTCGAATTCGAACGCCCCGTCGCCGGCCGGATACAGCGACTTCGGCTCCCCTTCGGCCAGCACGATGATGCGCGTGCGCGCCTCGTAGAGGGCGTCGATCAGGATCACGAACCGCCGCGCCGCCTCGCGCTGGTTGGCTGTGAGCTTCGGCACGTCCTCCAGGAACACGGTGTGGAAGTGTTCGGCGATCGCCACATAGTCGTTGGGCCCCAGCGCCACCCCGCACAGGCTCGCGAACGAGGCGCGCAGCAGGCCCCCGGAGGCGTGCGGCAGGTGGACCTTGCGCCCCAGCACCTCCAGCGTCGCCCCGCTCTCCGCCTCGCCGGCCAGCATGTCGCGCCACAGCGCCTGGAACCGCCGCTCGTTGTCCGGGTCGCCCGGCGAGAACCAGGTCCCCGCCGCCCGCAGCCGGTCCAGCCGGTAGTCGTGGCTCCCCGCCACCGCGACCACCTGCAGCTTCTCCTTCAGCAGCGCGATGAACGGCAGGAACAGCTGGCGGTTGATGCCATCCCGGTAGAGGTCGTCCGGCGTCCGGTTGGAGGTCGCCACCAGGGTCACGCCCCGGGCGAACAGCGCCTCGAACAGCCGGCCCAGGATCATGGCGTCGGCGATGTCGGTGACCTGCAGCTCGTCGAAGCACAGCAGCTTCGCCTGCTCCGCCACCAGGTCCGCCACCGGGGCGATCGGGTCATCGCCCTTGGCCTGGCCGAACCTGGCCTTGCGCGCCGCCGCATCCCCGGTGCGCCAGGCGCCGATCAGCCGGTGGACCTCGCCCATGAACACATGGAAGTGAGTGCGACGCTTCTTCGGCGTCGGCGCCGCCTCGTAGAACAGGTCCATGAGCAGCGACTTGCCGCGCCCCACCGGCCCCCACAGATAGACCCCCCGGGGCGCCTCGGCCTTGCGGAAGAAGGCGGCCAGCCCGTTCGGCTGCGCAACCAGCTCGTCCTCCAGCCGCACCAGCGCCGCCAGCCCCGGGCCTTGCGCCGGGTCCGGGCGGATCTCGCCTGCGGCGAGGCGGGTGTCATAGGCGTCCTGGACGGCGCTCGGCATCGGGCCTTGCGGTTACAGGTGTGGAACGCGGCCAGCAACTCGTCTGTTGTCGTCGGGAGGCAGAGGAGACCCCCATGGCCGACGAGCCCCGCAATTCGCAGCAGAACGACGCCGAACTGGGCGTCGGCACGCCGTCCAACGTCGACCCGCACGAGGCCGCGGCGTCCGGCAATCCCCAGGAGGCCTGGGGCGATCCGGCCGGCGAGGCGGTCCACGGCGTCAACCACACGCGGCGCCCCGACAAGACCGAAGCCGAGCGCGGCCAAGGCCGCCGCACGGTCGAGCGCAACCGCGAGATCGTGAAGGGAAAGCTCTACAAATAGGCGGAGATCATTTCGCCGCCCCCAGCTCCTTCAACACGTAACGGTAGGTCTCGCGCCGCTCGCAGGCGCAGCCGTGCATCTTCCCGTCCTTGGTCCACCAGATCAGCGTCGGGTAGCGCAGCTTGATCCCGTTGTGCGCCAGGCGCGGGGTCAGGTCGTCGACCATCTTGCGGCCGGCCTCGATCACCGCCGAGCGGGCGACGTCGCCGTCCGCCGGCGGCACGCCGGGCGCCAGCCAGGCCTCCACGGGGACCTTCTCCCAGGCTTCCAGCAGCGCCCAGCGGCGGTTCACCCACAGTTCGGCCACCGTCGCCCGTTCGGCCGGGGTCGAGTGGGCGACGCCGTTCGCATCGCGCCGGGCGATCTCGATCACCCGGGTGTCGACGCCCGCCGCATGCAGGGCCGGGAACGCCTCGGCCTCGAAGCGCAGGCAGTCCGGGCAGCTGCGGAAGCTCACCATATAGAGCTTGGGCCCGGTCAGCCCGGGCGAAACCCAGCCGGCCTGCTCCAGAATGCGGGTGATCTCGGCTGCGTCGCGTTTGATCTCCCGCGGCCGCCACCGCAGGTCCCACCACCACCAGCCGAACAGCCCGCCGCCCACGGCCGCGACCAGCAGCACCAGGATCGCCCACAGGCGGAATCGCTTCATCGCACCCTTCGGGTTTGCATCGCTCGATGCGAGCCCGCCGCCCTTCGGAAGTCAAGCTTGCGCCCCGCTCTTGCCCCGCCGCCCACGGCCAAGCATCTTCCGCCCCATGACGGCTGCATCCTCCGTGAGCGCGCTGCCGCGGCGACCCGCGCGGGACCACATCGTCGACGTGCTGATCGCCGAGCGGGCGCCGAAGCTGTCGGCCAACCCCCTGTGGCCGCTGATCCGTCCGCCGCTCTACGCCCTGCTGGACTACGGCAAGGCGCGGCGCCTGGCCGAGGCGATCGCCCCGCTGCCCGGCCGCGCCGCCCTCGACCACATCTCGCAGCTCCTGGGCGTGAAGCTCACCGTCACCGGCCTGGATCGGGCGCCCCGCGCCGGCCGGCTGATCGTGGTCGCCAACCACCCCACCGGCATGGCCGACGGCGTCGCCGTCTATGACGCCCTGAAGGCCGTCCGCCCCGACCTCTGCTTCTACGCCAACGCCGACGCCCACCGGGTCGCGCCGCGCTTCGACGAGGTGCTGATTCCCGTGGAGTGGGTGGAGGCCAAGCGCACCCGCGAGCGCACGCGGCTCACCCTGACGCTCACCCGCCAGGCCCTGGAGGCGGAGCGCGCCCTGGTGATCTTCCCCGCCGGCCGCCTGGCCCGCCGCGGGCCTGACGGAACCCTCTGCGACCCGCCCTGGGCCCCCAGCGCCGTCTCCCTCGCCCGCAAGTACGACACACCGATCCTGCCGATCCACGTGGCCGGCCCTTGGTCCGGTCTCTTCCACCTGTTCGACCGCGTCTCCGGCGAACTGCGCGACATCACCCTGTTCCACGAGATGCTCAACAAGCGCGGCCGCGCCTTCAGCCTCACCATCGGCCCGCTGATCGCGCCGCAGGCCCTGGGCGCCGACGCCGCCGACGTCGCCCCGCGCCTGAAGGCCTATGTGGAGCGCGAGCTCGCCGCCGACCCCGACCGGGCGTTCGCGTGACGGGCGCCGGCCTGCTGCTCGCCGACGAGGCCGCCACCGGCCGGCTGGGCGCGGCCATCGCCCGGGCGCTGCGCCCTGGCGAGGCGGTCTGCCTGTCCGGCCCCCTGGGCGCCGGCAAGTCGGTGCTCGCCCGGGCGCTGGTCCGCGCTCTCACCCGGCCCGACGAGGAGGTGCCCAGCCCGACCTTCACCCTCGTGCAGTTCTACGAGGGCGAGGGCCTTGCGGTCGCCCACTTCGACCTCTACCGGCTGACGTCGGCCGACGAGGCCTGGGAGATCGGCCTGGATGAGGCCCTGGACGATGGAGCCGCGGTGATCGAATGGCCCGAACGCCTGCAGGGTCGCCTGCCCCCCGATCGACTCGATATAGAGATCGCCGTCGAGGGAGACGCGCGCCGGGCGCGGCTCTCGCCCGCGGGCGCCTGGGAGGGCCGCAAGCTTGAGTTCCGACCGTGACGCCCTGAAGGCGGATTTCCTCCGCGACCATGGCCTGGACGCGGCGCGCCGCGAGCTGCTGGCCGGCGACGCCTCCACCCGCCGCTACGAGCGCCTGCATCTGCCGGATGGCCGGCGCCTGATCTTCATGGACCAGCCCCCCGTGGAGGCCGCCGTCTGCGGCCCCGACGCGACCGAAGCCGAACGCCTCGCCCTGGGCTACAACGCCGCCAACCGCCTGGCCGCCGGCTCGGTCGCGGCCTTCGTCACCACGGCGGAATACCTGCGCGAGCGCGGCCTCTCGGCCCCGCAGATCATCGCCCACGATATTCCGAACGGCCTGGCGGTGCTGGAGGACCTGGGCGATGGCCTGTTCGCGGCGCTGATCGCCGCCGGCCAGGACGAGCGCCCGCTCTATGAGGCGGCGGTGGACGTGCAGGTCGCCCTGCAGTCGCAGGCGCCGCCCGACGTCCTGGCCTATGACGGGGCCACCTGGCCGCTGCTCTCCTACGACACCCTGGCGCTCAAGGTCGGGACCGACACCTTCCTTGAGTTCTGGCCGCAATTCATCGGCGCCGGAGCCTATCCCGCCGACGCCGTCGCCGAGTGGGACGCGCTCTGGGCGCCGGTCTGGGCGCGCGGCGAGGCGGGCGCCTCGGTCTTCACCCACCGCGACTTCCACGCCCAGAACCTGCTCTGGCTGCCGGACCGCGCCGGCCCGGCCCGGGTGGGCCTGCTGGACTTCCAGGACGCCCTGCGCGCCCATCCCGCCTGGGACCTGACCCACCTGCTGCAGGACGCGCGCCGCGATGTCTCGGCCGAGACCGAGGCCGCCATGCTGGACCGCTTCCTGGCGGCGCGGCCGGAGCTCGACCGCGAGGGTTTCCTCGCCGACTACCGCGCGCTCGCCGCCTCCAACGCCGCGCGCATCCTTGGCCGCGTCTTCGCCCGCCAGGCCCTGCTCGGCCGGCCGCAGTACCGTGACTACATGCCCCGCACCTGGCGCTACCTGGAACGGAACCTGCAGGACCCCGCGATGAGGGGCCTCAAGTCCTGGTTCGACCGCCACGTCCCGGCTGGGGCGCGCCTGTGACCGCAGGTCCCGCCACCGCGATGGTGATGGCCGCTGGCCTGGGCAAGCGCATGCGCCCGCTCACCGACACCCGGCCCAAGGCCCTGATCGAGGTGGCCGGCAAGCCGCTGATCGACTATGTGCTCGATCCGCTGATCGCCGCCGGCGCCCAGCGGGTGGTGGTCAATGTGCACGCCCACGCCGACCAGCTCGAGGCCTACCTCGCCCGTCGCAACGACGCCGAGATCCTGATCTCGGACGAGCGCGCCCGCCTGATGGAGACGGGCGGCGGCGTCAAACAGGCCCGCGCCCTCTTGGGCGAGGCGCCGATCTGGATCGCCAACAGCGACTATGTCTGGATCGCGGACGGCGAGCCGCCGCTCAGTCTGCTCGCCCGGACCTGGAACCCCGCGCGGATGGACGCCTGCGTGATCGTCACCCCCAAGGCCCGCACCCTGGGCTTCGACACCCCGGGCGACTTCTTCCAGGCGCCGGACGGCAGCCTCACGCACCGGGGCGCGGCCGCCGAGGCGCCCCTGCACTGCTTCGGAATTCAGATCATCGATCCCCGGGCGATCTACGCCGACCCGCGCGAGGTTTTCTCGCTGTTCGACATCTGGTACGCCGCCACCCAGACCCACCGGATGTTCGGCGTCCAGCCCGGCGGCCTCTGGATGCAGGTCGGCGACCCGCGGGCTTTGGCGGAAGCGGAGGCGCGGCTGACGGCGGGGGGCTGAGCGCCGGCGTATCCGAAGAAGCCTTCGCCCGCGATGGGCAGGGCGTATCGCATATGGGAGCGCCGTGGCCTTCAACCCCCACACCGGCTTCGCCGGAGCTCCCCTGAGGGGGAGCATCTTTTAGATCCTCCCCCAGCGCGCAGCGCGATCAGGGGGAGGGGACCGCGAAGCGGTGGAGGGGGTTTCAGCGCCCGCGTTCGCCATCCCCGACCCTTCCCCCCTCCAGGCGGAAGGGAGCATGCTCCGTCAAACCCGGTCGCACCCGCGGCGCCAATCCCCATCCCCCGACTCCCCGGCCTCTGCTATCACCGGCCACGGTGACCGCCTCGATCCTCTTCGACCGCCCTGGCCCGCGCTGGTTCTCGATTCCGGCGCACCGTCCGTTCGCCGAGGACCTCGCCCGCGGCCTGGTGGCGGCGCTTGGGCCGCAGGGGCCCGAGGCGCTGTCCCAGGCGGTGGTGCTGGTCCCCACCCGCCGGGGCGCGCGCACGCTCGCCGACGCCTTCCTGGCCGCCGCGGACGGCCGCGCCGTGCTGCCGCCGCAGATGCGGCCGCTCGGCGACCTCGACGAGGGCGAGCCGCCGTTCGAGCCCGGCGACCTCGCGCTCGGCCTGCCCGTGGCCATCGCGCCCCTGCGCCGCCGCTTCGAACTGGTCCGGCTGACGCACGCGCACCAGGGCCTGCTGGGCCGCGAGCTCACCGCCGCCGCGGCCCTGGAGCTGGCCGACGCCCTGGGCGCCTTCCTCGACAGCCTCCAGATCGAGGAGGCCGCCGCCGGCAAGGGCCTGGCCGACCTGGTCGAGGCCGACCTCGCCGAGCACTGGCGCATTTCCCGCGAGTTCCTGGAGACCGCGCTGACCGAATGGCCGCGGCGCCTGGCCGAGCTCGGCGTCGTCGACGTCAGCGAGCGCCGCGTCATCCTGCTCCGCCGCCTGGCCGACAGCTGGTCCGCCAGGCCGCCGCAGGGGGTGCTGATCGCCGCCGGCTCGGCCGGGACCGCCCCGGCCACCGCCGACCTGATGCGGGTGATCGCCGAGGCCCCGCGCGGCGCCGTGGTGCTGCCCGGCCTCGACGACAGCCTGGCCGAGGCCGCCTGGGCCCAGGTGGAGGAGCAGCATCCGCAAGGCGCCCTGCGCCGCCTGCTGGCCCGCGCCGGGGTGGCGCGCGAGGACGTGGCCGTCTGGCCCGCCTCCTTCAGCTTCCAGGCCCAGGGCCGCTGGCGTCGCCGCGTGGTCAACGAGGCCCTGCGCCCGGCCGAGGCCACCGCCGACTGGCTGGGCGTCATCGAGACCCTGCGCGCCGAGGCCGACGCCGACCGGGTGGACGCCGTGGCCGAGGGGCTGTCCGGCCTCTCCGTGATCAGCGCCGCCTCCGAGGAGGAGGCCGCCTGCGCCGCCGCCCTGATGCTGCGCGAGACCCTGGAGATCCCCGGCCGCACCGCCGCCCTGGTCACCCCCGACCTGGTCCTGGCCCGGCGGGTCGCGGGTCGCCTGGAGCGCTGGGGCGTGGTCGCGGACTCCTCGGCCGGCGAGGCCCTCTCCGGCTGCCGCTGCGGAGCGCTGGCCGGCCTCTTGGCCCGCGCCGCCGCCGACCCGCTGGACCCGGTGATCCTGCTGGCCCTCCTCAAGCATCCCTTCGCCCGCCTCGGCCTGGCCGATGAGGCGCTGGCCCGCAGCCGCGAAGCGCTCGAACGCCACGGCCTGCGCGGCCCCCGCCTGCACAGCTGGGACGCGCTGATCGCCCGCGTCCTTCTCCCGCAAGGGGAGAAGGACCGTGAAGGCGCCCTCGACCTCATCGCTCGCCTTCGTGCGATCCTGGATCTCCTGCAGGCCCCCTACGCCGACGCGGACGCCGCGCCCCCGGCCGCCGCCGCCCGCGCCGTGGCGCAGGCCATGGAGGCGCTCGCCGCCGGCCCCGACGGCGCCGCCGGCCCGCTCTGGGCCGGCCACGGCGGCGAGGCGCTGGCCCGCCTGCTCGCCGGGCTGATGGCCGAGTCCGATGGCCTGCCCGCCGCCACCCGCCGCGGCTTCGCCGACCTGCTCACCCGCCTGATGGCCGGCGAGACGGTGCGCGCCGGGACCGCCACTCATCCGCGCCTGCGCATCCTGGGGACCATCGAGGCGCGCATGGCCCGCGCCGACCGCATCATCCTGGCCGGGCTGGAGGAGGGCGTCTGGCCCCGCGGCGCTCCGCTCGACCCCTTTCTGTCGCGGCCCATGCGCACGCGGCTCGGCCTGCCGCCGCCGGAGCGGCGCGTGGGCCAGGCCGCCCACGACTTCGCCCAGGCCGCCTGCGCCCCCGAGGTCATCCTGCTGCATTCGGAGCGCCGCGAGGGCGCCCCCGCCGTGAAATCGCGTTGGCTGTGGCGGCTGGAGACCCTGGCCCGCGGCGCCGGCGTCGCCCTGCCGGGGCGGCCGGAGGTCCTCGACTGGGCGCGGCGCCTGGACGCCCCGGCCGACTACGCGCCGGCGCGGCGCCCGGCGCCGGTCCCGCCGGTGGAGGACCGCCCGGTGCGCCTGGCCGTCACCCGCGTCGAGGCGCTGACCCGCGACCCCTACGCCGTCTGGGCCCGCGACATCCTGCAACTGCGCCCGATGGAGCGCCCCGACGAGCCGGTGGAGGCCAGGGCCCGGGGCACGGCGATCCACGCGGCCTTCGAGCGCTTCGCCCGCGCCCATCCCGACGCCCTGCCCGAGACGGCCGCGGCCATCTTCGAAGGCTATTACCTGGAGGCCCTGGAGGCCGCCGGCATGCCCCGCGAGGCCCTGGCGCGCGAGGCGGCCCTGGCGCGCGAGGCCGCCGCCTGGGTGGCCGAGCTGGAGGCCGGTCGCCGGGCCGGCGGCTGCAAGATCCATGTGGAGATCGAGGGCAAACTCACCTTCGAAGTGGAGGGCCGCGCCTTCACCGTCACCGCCAAGGCCGACCGCATCGAGGCGGTGGACGGCCACGGCCACATCCTCGACTACAAGACCGGCCGGGCCCCGTCGCAGAAGGTGGTCAACGCCGGCTTCTCGCCGCAGCTCACCCTCACCGCCGCCATCCTCGCCCGCGGCGGTTTCGCCGACCTGGGCGCGCTGATCCCCGGCGACCTCACCTATCTCGAAGTCACCGGCCGCAAGCCCGCCGGCCGGGTGGAGGTGCGCGCCGCCGCCGGCGACGAGGCTAGGGACGCCGCCGAGCGGGCCTTCGAGGGCCTCAAGGCCCTGGTGGCGCGCTACGGCCGGCCCGGCCAGGCCTATGTCTCGCGCACCGCCCCGCAATTCGTCCACGACTACGCCGGCGACTACGGCCACCTGGCCCGCGTCTTCGAATGGTCCACCAGCGGCGAGGACGAGGCGTGAGGGGCTGCTGGTCAAAGATCCTCCCCCAGCGCACAGCGCGATCAGGGGGAGGTGGCTCGCCGCGCAGCGGCGAGACGGAGGAAGGCCCCAAACGGCCTGTTTCGGTGACAGTTTACTTTTTTCGTGGCGACGAAGGCGCGTGGCGTGGACCCCGGCGGACGCGAAAGAAAGTAAACTGTCACCGAAATAGAGCTCCGCGCATCCGGTTGTGCTCCATATGCGATCGCCCTCCCCCTCGACCGGGCTTCGCCCTGGGGGAGGATCTTAGAACGGATTGGGGCCCATGACCGTCGTCGTCGCCCTCGATCCCCAGCGGCGGGCCGCCGACCCGGGCCGCTCGGCCTTCGTCACCGCCAACGCCGGCTCGGGCAAGACCAAGACCCTGATCGACCGGGTCGCCCGGCTGCTGCTGGACGAGGTGAAGCCCGAGAAAATCCTCTGCGTCACCTACACCAAGGCGGCCGCCGCCGAGATGCAGCGGCGGCTGTTCGGCCGGCTGGGCGGCTGGTCGGTGGCCCCCGACGCCGCGCTGCGCCGCGAACTGGCCGGCCTCCTGGGAAGCGACGGCGCGCGCCTGTCGCACCGGGAGCTGTCCAAGGCCCGCGCCCTGTTCGCCCAGGCCCTGGAAACCCCCGGCGGCCTGAAGATCCAGACCATCCACGCCTTCTGCGAGAAGTTGCTGCGCCGCTTCCCCCTGGAGGCGGAGATCTCTCCCGGCTTCAGGGTGATGGATGACCCGGCCGCCGCGGCCATCGCCGCGGCCGCCCGCAAGGCCGTCGCCCGCCATGCCCTGGACGGCGCGGGGGCGGTGGCCCAGGCCTACGCCCGCCTCTCGGTCGCCCTCGACTTCGCCTCGTTCCAGGACATGTTCGCCGCCTTCGAGGCCCGCCGCGGGGCGCTCGCCGGCTTCCTCGAAGGCCCGGACGCGTTCGACGGGGCGAGGGCCTGGGTCTGGAACGCCTGCGACCTCGAACCCGGGACCGACGCCGAGGCCGTCGAGCGCGACGCGGCCGCCGGCCTCGACCGGCGGCTCTGGCGGGAGGCCGCCGAGGTCCTCGGCCAGGGCGGGACCGCTGACCAGAAGAACGCCGCCCGCCTGCGCGCCGCGGCCGAGCTGGGCGCGTGGTCGGATCTGCTGGGCGCCCTGTTCACCGAGGCCGGGGAGGGGACCCCCGCCGCCTGGGTCGCCAAGACCTCCGGCCTGAAGTCCCGCGAGGACCTGCGCGCCGGCCTGCTGGCCGAACAGGACCGCCTGGCCGCCGCCCGCGAGCGCCGCCGGGCCGCCGGCGTCGCCGCCGACACCCTGGACGTGCTGGTCCTGGCCCACGCCTACCTCGCGGCCTACCGCATCGAGAAGGACGCCGCCGGCGCCCTCGACTTCACCGACCTGATCGAGAAGACCTGCGCCCTCTTGGCCAGCCGCCCGGCCGCCGCCTGGGTGCTCTACAAGCTGGACGGCGGCATCGACCACATCCTGGTGGACGAGGCCCAGGACACCGCCCCGGCGCAGTGGACGATCATCCGTTCCCTGACGGAGGAGTTCTTCGCCGGCCAGGGCGCGGCGGACTTCGACGTCCCCGGCGCGCCGCCCGAGCGCACGGTCTTCGTGGTCGGCGACGAGAAGCAGTCGATCTATTCGTTCCAGGGCGCCGATCCGGCCCGGCTGCGCGAGGAGACCGACGGCTTCGTGGATCGCATCCGCGCCGCCGGCCGCGAGGGCGAGGTGGTGCCGCTGGTCACCTCCTGGCGCTCGACGATCGAGGTGCTGGCCTTCGTGGACGCGGCCTTCGCCGCCGGCGTGCCGCCGGGCGACGGCCCGCTCAGCCACCAGCCGATGCGGGCCGGACACCGCGGCTGCGTCGACCTGTGGCCGCTGTTCCGCGAACCCAGGGCCGAGGAGCCCGACGCCTGGGACGCGCCCCTCGACGCCGAGAGCGAGCAGGGGGCCAACCGGCGCCTGGCCGAGGCCATCGCCTGCGAGATCAAGGACCTCATCGCCCGCGGCGACGCGGTGTTCGACAAGGACATCGGCGAGCGCGGCGACTGGCGGCCGGCGAGCGCCGGCGACGTGCTGATCCTGGTGCGCAAGCGCGGCGCCCTGTTCGAGGAGATCCTGCGGGCCCTGAAGCGCGCCGGCCTGCCCGTCGGCGGCGCCGACCGCCTGGCGCTCTCTGGCCACATCGCCTTCGACGACCTGATGGCGCTGGCCCGCTTCGCCCTGTTCCCGCCCGACGATCTGACCCTGGCCGCCCTGCTGCGCAGCCCGTTCTGCGACCTGGACGACGACAGCCTCTACCGCCTGGCCAGGGGCCGCCGCGCCAGTCTCTGGCGGACGCTGTGCGATCGCGCCGCGGAAGAGCCAGCCTGGGTCGCCGCGCACGCCCTGCTGCAGTCGGCGATCGAGGCCCGGGCGCTGCGCCCGCTGGAATTCTTCTCCCGCGCCCTGGTCGCCCTCGACGGCCAGGGCCGCTCCATGCGCGCGCGCCTGCTGCGGCGCCTGGGCCGGGAGGCGGAAGACGCGCTGGACGCCTTCCTCGCCCAGGCGCTGGCCGCCGAGGCCCGGGGGATCGACGACCTGGAGAGCCTGGTCGCCGACTTCGCCGGCCTCGACATCACCGTGAAGCGCGAGATGGAGGCCGGCCGCGACGAGGTCCGGGTGATGACCGCCCACGGCGCCAAGGGGTTGGAGGCGCCCATCGTCTTCCTGCCGGAGGCCGCGTCCGCCGGGGTCGCCCGCGGCTCGCCGCTGCTGGAGACCGGGGACGGCGGCCTGCTGTGGTCGGCGTCGAAGGTCGCCGACTGCGCCGCCTCCGCCGCCGCCCGCGACCGCCGCGCCGCCAGGGAGGAGGAGGAGGCCCAGCGCCTGCTCTACGTGGCCCTGACCCGCGCCCGCGACCGGCTGGTGATCTGCGGCCGCATCGCCGCGGGCCGTAAGGAGGAGGGGCTGAAGGGCTGGTGGGAGAAGATGCTCGCCGCCTTCGATCACGCCGACATCGCGCCCCATGTGCGCCAGGCCGCCTGCGGCGACGTGCTCGCCCGCCGCTACGGCCCCGACCCGCCGCGGCTGGGCCCCGCCCACCGCGTCGGCGCCGCGTCGGCGCCCCTGCCGGCCTGGATCGCGCAAGGAGCGCCGGCTGAGGCCTTCGCCCGCTACGCCTCGCCCTCCACCCTGGGCGAGAGCCACACGGCGCGCGCGCCCTCGCCCCTGGCCGACCAGGGCGGGCTCGGCCGCTTCCGGCGCGGCGACCTCATCCACCGCCTGCTGCAGATCCTGCCCGACCTGCCGGGGCCGGAGCGCCGCGAGGCCGCCCGCGCCCTCTTGGCCCGCGAGCGCGACCTCACCGACCACCAGCGCCAGGAGATGGCCGCCGCCGCCTTCGGGGTGCTGGAGGACGCCCGCTTCGGCGCGGTGTTCGATCCCGGCGGCCGCGCCGAGGTGGCCATCGCCGGAACCTCGGCGCGCCTGCCGCCCGGCCTGGCCATCTCCGGGCGTATCGACCGCCTGGTGGTGCTGCCGGACCGGGTGGTGGTGGTGGACTTCAAGACCAACCGGCCTTCGCCGGCGATGATCGAGGACGCCGATCCGGCCTATGTCCGCCAGATGGCGATCTACGCCGCCGTGCTCTCCGAAATCTTCCCCGGGCGCAGCATCGAGGCGGCGCTGGTCTGGACCGACGGCCCCCGCCTGATGCCGGTCCCAGAAATCCTGATGGCCCAGGCCCTTGCCGAGCTTCACCGTGACGGTTGATACCCGTTAACGTCGCCCCTACATGGCGGAACGGTAAGGCCCGGGCTTGAGTTGTGGGGCCCGGACGCGAAAGGAATGACGATGAGCACGGTTCAAGTCACCGACCAGTCCTTCGAGAAGGACGTGCTGCAGGCCGACCGCCCGGTCCTGGTGGACTTCTGGGCGGAATGGTGCGGCCCCTGCAAGCAGATCGCCCCCGCCCTCGAGCAGATCGCGGCCGAGCTCGGCGAGAAGGTCACGGTGGCCAAGCTCAACATCGAGGAAAGCCCCACCACGCCCTCGCGCTACGGCGTACGCGGCATTCCCACCATGATGCTCTTCAAGGACGGCCAGATGACCGCCATGAAGGTCGGCGCCATGCCCAAGCAGAAGATCCTGGAGTGGCTCTCCGAATCCGGCGTCACCGCCGCAGCGTAGCCTGCACTTTCCCTCCCCTTCATGGGGAGGGACGAGCCGGCCGACGGTCGGCGAAGGGCGGGGCATGCTGAGCTGAGGGTTTCCCCACCCCTCCGCTGCTGCGCGGCGTCGCCCTCCCCATGGAGGGGAGGGGAACGAATCGCATCACTTCAGCGTCAACGGCAGCCCCGCCATGACCGCGACCACCCGCTCCGCCTGAGCCGCCACGCGCCGGTTCAGGCGGCCGGCCTCGTCCCGGAACCGGCGGGCCAGCGCGTTCTCCGGCACGATCCCCATCCCCACCTCGTTCGACACCACCCAGAGCTCGGCGGGCGTGGCGGCCAGCGCGGCCAGCAGGTCGTCGACCGCCGTCTCCACCGCCATCCCCCGCAGCATCAGGTTGGAGAGCCACAGGGTCAGGCAGTCCAGCGCCGCCGCCTCCCCCGCCCGCAGCCCCCGCACCGCGTGGGTCAGGGCTGTCGGCGCCTCCACCGTCCGCCAGGCGTCACCCCGTTCGGCGCGGTGGCGATCGATGCGCTCGGTCATCTCCGCGTCCAGCGCCTCGGCGGTGGCGATCATCACCGGAGGCCGGCCGCCTTTGGCCGCCGCCGCCTCCACAGCGGCCTGCGCATAGGCGCTCTTGCCCGAACGCGCGCCGCCCAGCACCAATGTTACGGTCAAGCTTCCCCCCTTCGTTTGACGGGTCGCGACTGCCGGACTATAGCCCGACCCGCTTTGGGTTCCCCGCAAGGGGATCAAAAGGGAACCGGGTGAAAGACCCGGGCTGCCCCCGCAACTGTCAGCGGCGAGCACGATCCCACTAAGCCACTGGGCCGCAAGGCCCGGGAAGGCGGGATCGGGCGTTCGAGCCGCGAGCCAGGAGACCTGCCTAAAGCAGTCGTCTTTCGCAAGACCGGAGGGGTCTTGTCGGACGGGGAAGTATTCCCGGTTGGCGACGTTTGGACCTGCCGCGTGGGCGGAGGGCCGGGCGTTCCGCCTCGCTCCCCGATCGCGTGGCCAAACGCGAAACGAGGGACTTGAATGAAGACCTGCCTTTACCTTTCGGCGGCGGCGCTCGCCCTGTCGCCCGCGGCCGCCCAGGCCGCCGCAGCGATCACCGACGTCGACACCATCGTCATCACCGCCAGCCGCGCGCCGGAACGGGCCGACCGGGTCGGCGGCCAGATCACGGTGCTGGACCGCGCCGACATCGACGCCCAGCAGACGCCGATCGTCTCCGACCTGCTGGCCCGCACCCCCGGCGTCAGCGTCACCCGCAACGGCGGCCCGGGCGGCGCGACCCAGCTGCGCATCCGCGGCGCGGAGACCGAGCAGACCGTGGTGCTGATCGACGGCGTCAAGCTGAACGATCCGTCGGCCACCGGCTCCGGTTACAACTTCGCCAACCTGATCACCGGCGACGTCTCCCGCATCGAGGTGCTGCGCGGCGCCCAGTCGGTCATCTGGGGCAGCCAGGCCATCGGCGGCGTGGTCAACCTGATCACCGCCGATCCCGAAAGCTCCTTCGAAGGCCGGGTCGACGTCGACGGCGGCGCCCACGAGAGCGGCTATGTCCAGGCCGGCGTCGGCGGCAAGTCCGAGCGCGTGACCTGGCGGGCCAGCGCCGGCTACCTGACCACCGGTGGCATCTCCCAGTTCGACGAGCGCCAGGGCGGGCGCGAGAAGGACGGCTACCGGAACACCAGCGCCGCGGCCAAGGCCAGGGTCGCGCTCACCGACCAGCTCTCCCTCGACGTCCGCGGGGTCTATTCGCGAGGGCGCAACGAGTTCGACGGCTTCCCGGCGCCGGCCTTCAGCTTCGCCGACACCCGCGAATACGGGATCACCGAGGACATCGTGGCCTACGCCGGGCTGGGCCTCGACCTGCTGGACGGACGGCTCGTCAACCGGGTGGCCTTCGCCTACACCCACACCGACCGCGACAACTTCAATCCCGACCAGGCGGTGACCCCCCGCACCTTCGACGCCGCCGGCCGCAACCGCAGGTTCGAATACCAGGGGACCTGGAAGGTGGCCGACGCGTGGAGCGCGGTGTTCGGCGCGGAGTCCGAGCGCTCGTCCATGCGCACGGCCTCGCCGTCCAGCTTCACCCCGAACCCCGTGCCCGGACGCCGCAAGGCCCAGCTCGACGCCGTATACGGCCAGGTGAAGGGCGAGGTGGCCGCGGGCCTGACCGTGGCCGGCGGCCTGCGCTACGACGATCACGGCGACTTCGGCGACCATACGGTGGGCCAGGCCTCCGCCGCCTGGGCGCTGAACGACGGCGCCACCGTGCTGCGGGCGAGCTGGGGCCAGGGCTTCAAGTCCCCCTCGCTCTACCAGCTGGGGAGCGAGTACGGGAACGGCGCCCTCGACCCGGAGTCGGCCGAGACCTGGGACGCCGGCGTCGAGCAGCGCTTCGCCCAGGGGCGGGTGGTGCTCTCCGGCGCCTACTTCGAGCGGCAGACGAAGAACCAGATCGACTTCGTCTCCTGCTTCTCCAGCCCGAACCTGCCGCTCTGCCGCGGACCCAACGGCGCGACGCGGTCCGGCTTTTACGACAACATCGCCCGCACCGAGGCGCGCGGGGTCGAGTTGGAAGGGCAGGCCAAGCTGACCGAAGACCTGACGCTGGCGGCCAACTACACCTGGACCCGGGCCCGCAACGACACCCCCGGCAACGCCAACCGCGGCAAGCGCCTGGCGCGGCGGCCGCAGGACGAGGCCTATGGCGAGGCGACGTACCGCTGGCCGGTCGGCGTCACCACGGCGGTGGCCGTGCATTACATCGGCCATTCCTTCGACGACGCGGCCAACCGCAATCGCTTGAAGAGCGTGACCCTGGTGGACCTGCGGGCGAGCTGGCCGCTGCGGGAGCGGATCGAGCTCTACGGCCGGGTGGAGAACCTGTTCGACCGCCCCTATCAGACGATCCGCAACTACGGCCAGCCGGGCCGCTCCGCCTACGCGGGCGTACGGGCGAGCTTCTGATGGTCGGGCCGGCCGACGCCCTGGCGGAGTTCCGCCGGCACGGCGGCCGGCTCGCAGCCGCGGCGGCGTTGTTCCCCGACGCGCCGCGGCCCTGGCTCGACCTTTCCACCGGCGTCAACCCCAGGGCCTATCCGCTGCGCCCGGTTCCGCGCGCGGCGCTGGCCCGGCTGCCGGACCCGCAGGAGACCGCCGCGGCGGAGGCCGCCGCCGCCGCCGCCTTCGGCGCCCGCCCCGATCACGTCGCGGCGGTTCCGGGCAGCGAGGCGGCCCTGCGCCTCCTGCCGCGGCTGCTCGGCGCCCGTTCCGTCGCCATCGCGGCGGCGACCTATTCCGGCCACGCCGAAGCCTGGCGTGCGGCCGGCGTCACCGCCGCCGCCGATGCTGACGCGGCCGAGGCCTGGGTGGTGGTCAACCCCAACAACCCCGACGGCGCGGTCACGCCTGCGGCGGACATTCTCGCCTCCGCCGAACGGCGCTGGACGATCGTGGATGAGGCCTTCGCCGACGCGGGCCCTGAGCACAGCGTCGCGGACCACGCGAGGGGCCGCCTCGTCGTGCTGCGCTCGTTTGGCAAGTTCTACGGCCTGCCGGGCCTGCGGCTCGGCTTCATCGTGGCCGACCCGGCGCTGATCGCCCGGATCCGCCTGACCCAGGGCGACTGGCCGATCGGCGCGCAGGCCGTCGCGGCCGCGCGGGCCGCTTACGCCGATGTGGCGTGGGCGGAGCGCGCCCGCGCGCGCCTGTCGCGCGACGCCCGGCGCCTCGACGCGGCGCTGCAGGCGGCCGGCCTGGCGCCGCTGGGCGGGACGGCGCTGTTCCGCCTGGTCCATGCGCCTGACGCTACGGCGGTGTTCCTTCGCCTGGCGCAGGCGGGGATACTGTGCCGTCCGTTCGCGGATCCGCACCGCCTGCGGTTCGGCTTTCCAGGCGCACCGCGCGACTGGGACCGGCTGCAGGCCGCCCTGAGAGGAGACGCTCCATGACCGACGAGGGCGAACACGCAGCGGCCATGAAGGCGCTGAAAGCCGAGCGCGACGCCCTGATGGCCGCCAAGCGCGAAGGCGCGGGCCTCTTGATGGTCCACACCGGCGACGGCAAGGGCAAGTCCACCGCCGCCTTCGGCATGGTCGCCCGCGCCCTCGGCTGGGGCTTCAAGGTCGGTATCGTCCAGTACATCAAGGGCAAGTGGGTCACCGGCGAGCGGCAGTTCTTCGCCAAGTTCCCCGACCAGGTGACCTGGCGGGTGATGGGCGAGGGCTTCACCTGGGAGACCCAGGACCGCGCCCGCGACGTGGCGGCGGCGGAGGCCGCCTGGAAGATTTCCCTGGAGATGATCCATGATCCGGCGCTGCACCTCGTCCTGCTGGACGAGCTGAACATCGCCCTGCGCTACGACTATCTCGACGTGCGCGAGGTGGCCGCGGCGCTGAAGGCGCGCCCGCCGGAGAAGCACGTCTGCGTCACCGGCCGCAACGCCAAGCCCGAGCTGGTCGAGATCGCCGACCTGGTCAGCGAGGTGACCGCCGTGAAGCACCCCTTCGAGCAGGGCTTCAAGGCCCAGCGCGGGATCGACTTCTGATGACCCTGGGCCGTCGCGAGGCGATCGCCGTGGGCGCGGCCTGGGTGCTGGCGGGGGCTGCGCCAGCGCCGGCGCGGCGCGTGGTCTCGCTGAACCCCTGCCTCGACGCCGCCCTGTTGGCGGTGGCCGACCCGGGCCAGATCGCCGCCCTCAGCCATTTTTCGCGGGAGGAGGGGGCCTCCAGCATCGGCGCCGCCGCGCTCAGGTTCCCCTTCGTCTACGAGAGCGCCGAGGAGGTGATCGCCCGTTCGCCCGACCTGGTGCTGGCCAGCCGGCATTCGTCGCTGGCGACCCGCAACGCCCTGCGCCGGCTGGGCGTGCCGGTGCTGCTGTTCGCCACCCCCGACACCATCGCCGGCAGTCTCGCCCAGATGATGCGGATCGCCGTGGCCCTCGGTCGCGCGGCCCAGGGGCGAGCCGAGCAGGCGCGCATCGAGGCGGCCCTGGCCGCCGCCGCGCCGCCGCCGGGGACGAAGCCGCTCACCGCCCTGGTCTACCAGCGCGGCGGCTTCTCCTCCGGGCCGGGCACCCTGATGGACGAGCTCCTGACCCGCACCGGCTTCAGCAACGCCATCGTCCGCTACGGCATCAAGCGCACCAGCAACGTGCCCCTGGAGCAGGTGGTCGCCGACCCGCCGCAGGTGCTGCTGCGCGGCGTCGAATATCCGGGCCAGCCGGGCTGGGGCGAGCGGATCATGAGCCATCCGGCCCTGGCCGGGGTCGGCCCCAGGATGCGCATCGTCACCTTCCCGCAGCGCCTGATGTACTGCGGCGGCCCCAACCTCATCGAAGCCGCCGCCCTGCTCGCCGCCGCCCGCCGCCGGGCCTCGGGCGGCGCGGCATGAGGGGGATTGGGCGAGGGCAATCTCCTTTCCCCCTCGATGGGGGCAGGGAGAAGGGGGTCGAGTCCTGCGCCCCATGACCACTCGCCGCCACCCGAACCCCGTCGCCCTCTCCTCCGGCCTGGCCCTGCTGGTCCTCGTTCTGGCGGGCCTCTCCCTGATGGCCGGCCGCGTCTGGGTGCCCTGGAGCGCCTGGACGTCCTGGGGTCAGGACCCGCGCTGGGCGATCATCTTCGAGCTGCGGGTGCCCCGCACCCTGCTGGGGATCCTGGTGGGCGCGGCCCTCGGGGCGTCCGGCGCGGCGCTACAGGGCTACACCCGCAATCCCCTCGCCGATCCGGGGGTGCTCGGGATCTCCTCGATGGCGGCGCTGGGCGGCGTGGTCAGCCTCTACTTCGGCCTGACGATCGACTCGCCCTGGATCCTGCCGGCGCTGGCGATCGGCGGCGCCTGGCTGGGCGTGGTCCTGCTGCTGTTGCTGGCCGGCTCCACGTCCAGCATCGTCACCTTCGTCCTGGCCGGCGTCGTGCTGCAGTCGATGGCCACCGCCGGCACGGCGCTGGCCCTCAACCTCGCGCCGACCCCCTGGGCGGTGAACGAGATCGTCAACTGGCTGATGGGCGCCCTGGCCGACCGCAGCATGGAGGAGCTGCAGCTCGCCGCGCCGTTCATCATCGCCGGCGTCGCCGTCCTGTTCACCACCACACGCGCCCTCGACGCCCTCACCCTGGGCGAGACCGGGGCGGCGTCCCTGGGGATCGACCTGCGCGCCGTGCGCCTGGCGCTCACCGCCGGGGTGGCGCTGGCCGTCGGCGCGAGCGTGGCGGTGACCGGGGTGATCGGCTTCGTGGGCCTGGTGGTGCCGCACCTGGTCCGCCCGCTGGTGGGCTCGCGGCCCGGCCCGTTGCTGCTCCCCAGCGCGCTGGCCGGCGCGGCCCTGGTGCTGGCGGCCGACATCGTCGTGCGGCTGACGCCCTCGGCGGCGGAGGTCAAGCTTGGCGTCGCCATGGCCGCCATCGGCGGGCCCTTCTTCCTCTTCCTGCTGGCCAGATTGCGCCGGAGGATCGCATGACCGAACCGCTCTCCGCGGCGAACCTGACGGTGCGCTTCGGCGGCCGCGACGTCCTGGCCGATCTCTCGCTGCGGCTGGAGCCGGGGCAGGTGATCTGCATCGTCGGGCCGAACGGGGCCGGCAAGTCCACCCTGATGGCCTGCCTCGCGGGCCTCCGGAAGCCCGATCGCGGCGAGGCCCGGCTGGGCGAGGCGCCGGTGCTGGCCCTGCCCCCCCGCAGGCGCGCCCGGCGCATTGGCTTCCTGCCGCAGACGCCGGAGATCGCCTGGGCGATCGAGGCCGAGACCCTGGTCTCCCTGGGCCGCACGCCGTACCTGGGCGCCGGGGGCGTGGGCGAGGAGGGCCGCGCCGCTGTGGCCCGCGCCATGCAGATGACCGACGTGACCGGCCTGGCGCATCGCACCGTCGACACCCTCTCCGGCGGCGAACGGGCCCGGGTGCTGATCGCCCGGGCCCTGGCCGGCGACCCCGAGTGGCTGCTGGCCGACGAGCCGCTGGCGGGCCTGGATCCCGGCCACCAGATCGACGCCTGCGACCTGTTCCGCCGGCTGGCGCAGGAGGGGTGCGGGGTGGTGATGACCCTGCACGACCTCGGCATGGCCCTGCGCGTCGCCGACCGGGTGCTGGTCCTGGCCGAGGGCGGGATGATCGCCGACGGCCCGGCGGTGGAGGCCCTGTCGCCCCAGGTGATCCGGCGCGCCTACGGCGTCGAGGCGCGCCTGCACAAAGGCGCCCACGGCCCGGCGCTGGAGCTGGTGGGTCGCCATGGGGGCTGACCTGGCGCTCGACGCCTGGACCCCGCCCTGGCGCGCCGCCGCCGCGCTCGCGGCGGAGGCGCTCGTGGGCTACCCCCAGGCGCTGCACCGGCGCCTGCCGCATCCGGTGACCTGGGCCGGCGCGGCCATCGGCGGCCTGGAGCGCGCGCTCAACCGTGCGGAATGGGCGGGCCCGGCGCGCCGCATCCTCGGCGTCGTCGTCGTCCTGCTGGTCGCCGGCGGAGCCGCAGCGCTCGGCTGGGCGCTGCAGGTCCTGTTGCTGGGCCTGCCCTTCGGCGCCCTGGCGGTCGTGGTCGTCGCCACCGTCGGCCTCGCCCAGCACAGCCTCTACGACCATGTGGCGGCGGTGGCGCGCCCGCTGGCGGCCGGCGACCTTCCCGCCGCCCGGGCCGCGGTCGGCCGGATCGTCGGCCGCGACGTGGCGGCCCTGGACGAAGCCGGCGTCGCCGCCGCCGCGGTGGAGAGCCTGGCCGAGAGCTTCAACGACGGAGTGGTCGCCCCGGCCTTCTGGCTCGCCGTCGCCGGCCTGCCGGGCCTGTTCGCCTACAAGGTCGTGAACACCGCCGACAGCCTGATCGGCCACAAGGAGCCGCGCTGGCGGGCCTTTGGTTGGGGCGCCGCACGCACGGACGATGTCATGAACCTGGTCCCGGCCCGGCTGGCCGGACTGCTGATCATCCTGGCCGGCGGGGGGCGCGGCCTGGGGATCATGATCCGCGACGCCCGGCGCCACGCCTCGCCCAACGCCGGCTGGCCGGAGGCGGCGATGGCGGGCGCTCTCGGGGTGCGCTTGGGCGGCCCAACGACCTACGACGGCGTCGTGACCCAGCGCCCGATCCTGGGCGAGGGCCGCCTCCCGCAGCCCGCCGACTTGCCGCGCGCCTTGCGGATCTACCTGATCGCCTGCGGCCTGCTCTGGGCCCTGGTGGTCGCCGGAGGGTTCATATGGCCGCGCTGATGCTGCAGGGCTGCGGTTCGGACGTGGGCAAGTCGGTGCTCACCGCCGGCCTCTGCCGCCTGTTCGCCAACCGCGGCCTGACGGTGCGGCCGTTCAAGCCGCAGAACATGTCCAACAACGCCGCGGTCACCGCCGACGGCGGCGAGATCGGCCGCGCCCAGGCGCTGCAGGCGCTCGCCTGCCGCACGCCGCCCACCGTCCACATGAACCCGGTCCTTCTCAAACCGCAGTCGGACGTCGGCGCCCAGGTCATCGTCCGTGGACAGATGATCGGCGCCCGCACAGCCCGCGACTACCAGGGCGGCAAGGCCGCCCTGCTGTCCTTGATTCTGGAAAGTCACCGGCTGCTCGCCGCGGAAAGCGACCTCGTGCTGGTCGAGGGCGCCGGCAGCCCCGCCGAGGTCAACCTGCGCGCCGGCGACATCGCCAACATGGGCTTCGCCCTGGCCGCCCAGGTCCCCGTGGTGCTGGTGGGCGACATCGACCGCGGCCACGTGATCGCCGCCCTGGCCGGCGCCAAGGCGGTGCTGGACGAAGCCGACTGCGCCGCGATCCACGGCTTCCTGATCAACAAGTTCCGCGGCGATCCCACGCTGTTCGACGACGGCCGCCGGGCGATCATCGCGCACACCGGCTGGCCGGACCTGGGCCTGGTCCCCTGGCTCGCCGCCGCCGCCAGCCTGCCGGCCGAAGACGCCGTCGTGCTGCAGGGACCGGGCGGGCGCGGCCGGGGCGCGAAGGCGAAGATTGTCGTCCCGATGCTCTCCCGGATCGCCAACTTCGACGACTTCGACCCTCTGCGGCACGAGCCGGAGATCGAACTCGGCTTCGTCCCGCCGGGGACCGCGCTGCCGGGCGACGCCGACCTGGTGGTCCTGCCGGGGACCAAGGCGACCCTGGCGGACCTGGCCTTCCTGCGCGCCCAGGGCTGGGACGTGGACCTCGCCGGCCATGTCCGCCGCGGCGGGCGGGTGCTGGGCGTCTGCGGCGGCTACCAGATGCTGGGGACCCGCGTCGCCGACCCCGGCGGGATCGAGGGGCTGCCCGGCGAGGCGGCGGGCCTGGGCCTGCTCGACGTGGAGACGGTGCTGACCGGCGAGAAGACCCTGCAGGCCGTGCGCGGCCGCGCCGGCGGCGGGGCGGCGACATGGGAGGGGTATGAGATGCATGTGGGACGCACCACGGGACCGGGCCTTTCCCGCCCGTTCCTGCAGATCGAGGGCGAGGGCCCGCACGGCGCGGTCTCCGCCGACGGGCGGATCGCCGGCGCCTATGTCCACGGCCTCTTCCAGGCCGGCGGCTTCCGCCGCGCCTTCCTCGAAGGCCTGGGCGCCGCCTCCCTGGGCCTCGACCACGGCGCGGTGGTGGACCAGGCGCTGGACGCGATCGCCGAAGCGCTGGAGCGCGCGCTGGACATCCCGGCCCTGGCCCGCATCGCCGGCCTCAAGGCGCTGGCCGCATGAGCGCCGCCTGGGCCCCGCCGGCGCTGGCGGCCTTCGATCCGGCCCTGGAGGCGCGCCTGCGCGCCCTGGTGGACGGCAAGGCCAAGCCGCCCGGCGCGCTCGGCCGGCTGGAGGACCTGGCGGTGCAGGTCGGCCTGATCCAGGGCCGCGCCGACCCCCGGATCCACAAGGCCACGGTGCTGGTGTTCGCCGGCGACCATGGGCTCAGCGAGGAGGGCGTCTCGGCCTACCCGTCGGCGGTGACCGCGGCGATGGTCGGGCTGTTCCTGTCGGGCCGGGCCAGCGTCAACGCCTTCGCCGCCGCCGTGGGCGCAGATGTGCGGGTGGTGGACGTGGGTGTCGCCGCCGACCTGCCGCAGCACCCCTGGCTGGTCGCCGCCAAGGTGCGCGCCGGGACCCGCAACGCCGCGCGCGAGCCGGCGATGACCGAGGCCGAGTGCGCGGCGGCGCTGCTGGCCGGCCTCGACGCCGCCCAGGCGGCGGTCCGCGATGGCGCCGAGGCGATCGCACTCGGCGAGATGGGCATCGGCAACACCGCCGCCGCCAGCCTGGTCTTGCACCGCCTGGCGCCCGCGCCGCTGGCCGACTGCGTGGGCGCCGGGGCCGGCCACGACGCGGCGGGCATGGCGCGCAAGGCGGCGGTCCTGACGCGCGCGGCCGCCCGCAGCGACGCGGCCGAACCGTTCGAGGTGCTGCGCCAGTTCGGCGGCTACGAGATCGCCGCCATCGCCGGGGCGGCGCTGGGCGCCGCGGCCCTGCGCACGCCGGTGGTGGTCGACGGCTTCATCGCCGGCGCCGGCGTGCTGGCGGCCGTGCGGATGGCCCCGCAGCTCGCGGCCTATTGCGTCTTCGCGCACCGCTCCGCCGAGCGCGGCCACGCCCTGATGCTGGAAGCCCTGGGCGCCCGGCCGCTGTTCGATCTGGGTCTGCGGCTGGGGGAGGGCACCGGCGCGGTCCTGGCCATTCCGCTGCTGCGCGCCGCGGCGCGGCTGGTCACCGACGTCGCCGACCTCGCCGAGGTGGTCGGGCCGCCATGATCGCCGAAGAGCTGCGTCGTCTGGCCTGCGCCGTACAATTCCTCACCCGGCTGCCGGTCGCGGGCGGTGGTGAATGGCGCGACGAGCGGCTGGCGCGTTCGGCGAAGTATTTTCCGCTGGTGGGGATCCTGGTGGGGGCGCTGTCGGCCGGCGCGCTGCTGCTGGCGCGGCAGGTCTGGCCGCAGGGCGCCCTGCCGGCGTTGCTGGCGGTGGCGGTGGGCGTCGTGGTCACCGGCGGTTTCCACGAGGACGGCCTGGCCGACACCGCCGACGGCCTGGGCGGCGGCCAGACCCGCGAGCGCAAGCTCAGCATCATGAAGGACAGCCGGCTGGGCAACTATGGCGCCCTGGCGCTGGGCTTGGTCCTGGCCGCCAAGGTGCTGGCGCTGGCGCAGTTGCAGCCGCCGCTGGCCGGCGCGGCCGTACTGGTCTGCGCCCATGGGCTGGCCCGCGCCGCGGCGGTGACGATGATGGTCGCCACCCCCTACGCCGCCGATCTCGACGCCTCCAGGCTCAAGCCTTCCGCCCGCGCCGCGCGGCCGTGGGAGGCGGCGGTCGGGCTGCTCATCGGCGCCGCGCCGCTGCTGCTGCTTGATCCCGTCGTCGCGGGGGTCTGCGTCCTGGCCGGCGCCCTGGCTTCAGCCTGGCCGGCGCTGGCGGCCCGCCGGCTGATCGGCGGCCACACCGGCGACGTCGCCGGCGCGGTCGAGCAGGTCTTCGAGACCGGCTTCCTCCTGGCCGCTGCGGCGACGATCGCGCTGTAGCCCGCGCTTGCCGCCTCAGGCCGCGAGGCTCGTCTCCGCCGGCAGCAGCGCATGGACGACGAGCCGGCTGAGCAGGCGATTGTCGATCGGGATGATCGCATCCACGAAAAGATGCTCGGACACGGAATCCATCGCAGGCGGCGCCTGAAGCTGATCCGTTCCGACGACGAAGGTCTCCTGGACGGCGTCGACCAGCAGACCGGCGAGGCGATGCTCGTGCTGCACCACCACGATGACATGACGCGAAGAGGGCGTCGTGACCCCCAGGCCCAGGCGGTTGCGCAAGTCCACCACGGGTATCACTGAGCCGCGCAGGTTGATCACGCCGCGCAGGTACGAGGGCGTCTGCGGCATCGCCGTCTCCGCCGTCCAGCCGCGGATCTCGCGCACGGCATTGATGTCGATGCAGAACTCCTGCTCGGCGATCTCGAACGAGATCAGCTCCAGCTTTCCGTTCGTGGCGTCGAAAGCCGCTTGGCTCACCCGCAGTCTCCGATGCAAATCATTCGACGCTTGCTCGCGCCGCCTTGGACAATCTTGAAGCCCGTCGGGGGAAGCTCGAGCCCCGCGGCCGGGGACCGGCTGTCGCGCCTCAGCACGGCGTCCTCATCTAGAATTCCTCCCAGCCGCCGGCGTCGGCCGCCGGGCTGGCGCGCCTGCCGACAGCAGCGGCGATCTTGGCCTGCGCCCGGGCCACCGGATTGCGGGCCGGGGCGTGGCGGCCGGGCTGGGCCAGGCGCAGAACTGGGGTGCTCTGCGCATCCGCGCCACAGTCGAAACGCCCCACCAGCCTGCCCAGCTCCATCGCCTCTGACTTCAGGCTGGCGGCGGCCGCCGTCGCCTCTTCCACCATGGCCGCATTCTGCTGTGTCACCTGGTCCATCTGGTTGACGGCGGTGTTCACCTGGCTGAGCCCGGTCGCCTGCTCCTGCGCCGACTGGGAAATCTCCGCGATCAGCTGGTCCATCTCGGTGACCTTCGCGACAATGCCGGTCAGGGCTTCCCCGGTGTCGCCGACAAGCCGCACGCCGCGCTCGACCTGGCTGGAGCTGGCGGCGATCAGCGCCTTGATCTCCTTGGCCGCCTCCGCCGAGCGTTGGGCGAGGGCCCGCACCTCCTGGGCGACGACCGCGAAGCCCCGTCCCGCCTCGCCCGCGCGGGCCGCCTCGACGCCGGCGTTCAAGGCCAACAGGTTGGTCTGGAAGGCGATCTCGTCGATCACCCCGATGATTTGGGTGATCTGCTTGGAGCTCTGCTCGATCTCGCCCATGGCGGCGACCGCGTCACGCATCACCTCTCCGGAGCGAACTGCGTCCTGCCTGGCGCCGGAAGCGGCGGTGTTGGCCTGCTTGGCGCCCTCCGCGCTGCGTCTCACCGTGGCGGTGATCTGGTCCAGGGCGGCCGCCGTCTCCTCCAGGCTGGCCGCCTGCTGCTCCGTCCGCCGTGACAGGTCGTCGGACGCGCTGGCGATCTCGTCGGCGCCGCCGCCCACGCTGCTGGTCGAGGTCGCGACCGCGCCCATCGTCTCCTGCAGGGTGGTCATGGCGGCGTTGAAGTCGTTCTTCAACTTCTCGAACGCCGGATCGATCGGCCGGCTGATCCTGTGTTTGAGGTTGTTGTTGGCCAGTTCCGTCAGGCCGCCGGCGATCTCGTCGACCGCCTGAACCCGTCCGGTGACGTCGGTGGCGAACTTGACGATCTTCGTCACCTTGCCGTTGCTGTCGAAGATCGGATTGTAGGACGCCTGGATCCAGATCTCCTTGCCGCCCTTGCCGATACGCTTGAACTCGGCCGCGACATATTCACCTGCGTTCAGCTTGCGCCAGAAGTCCTGGTATTCAGGGGATTGTCCGTAGGCCGTCTCCACGAACATGCGGTGGTGCCGGCCCTTGATCTCGGCGAGGCTGTAGCCGAGGACCGCCAGGAAGTTCTCATTGGCTGTGATGACTTCGCCGCCCAGCGTGAACTCGATCACCGCCTGGACCCGGGAGATCGCCTCGATCTTGCCCTCGAACTCCGCGTTCCTGACCTTTTCGGCCGTAATGTCGGTCGCAACCTTCACGACCTTGGTTACGACGCCCCGGGCGTTCTTCACCGGGTTGTAGGAGGCCTGAATCCAGACCTCCTTGCCGCCTTTGCCGATACGTCGGTATTCGCGCTGATCGAACTCCCCGCGGCCCAGCTTGGCCCAGAAGGCGGCGTATTCGGCGCTCCTGACGTAGTCGGGATCCACGAAGAGGCTGTGATGCTGGCCCCGGATCTCCGAAAGACCATAGCCCAGCGCGCTGCAGAAGTTCTCGTTCGCCGTGAGGATCTTGCCTCGGAGATCGAACTCGATGATCGCCAGCGATCGATCCAGAGCCGCGAGGACAGACGCCGCCTGGGCCGAGTTTCCGGGAATGCCGAACTTCATTTAGCCCTCCGAGACCGACGCGGCCCCCAAGGCCGGAAGGTGATGATCCGGCCCCACCCCAAGAGCGGTGGGAAATGACCCTTTTGTTCTCGGCTGGATTTACACGATAAAAATTAAGCAGTTGTGTATTCCGGAAGTTCTCGGCCACCTCCTTTCGCGCACTACTCTAAGCTGATTTAGGTCCAGACTTTGAGTTGAGGTAAAACCGCCCCCGGTGGGTGGGTGGAAAGGCCTCAATTCGTTGCGCTTCGAGGTGGAGGCGCAGGATCGAAAGGCCATCCGCACCCGTCTGGGATGTATCGGCACGGGTCATTTACTTCCAAGGCCGCGCCGGGTCGCCGCTACGATCGCACGGAGGAAACCGGCGCGGCGTCCGCCCAGTATTTCCGGCGCACCTCGTGCTTGGCCAGCTTGCCGGTGGGCAGGCGGGGGAGCTCGTCGACGAAGTCCACCGTGCGCGGGCGGCTGACGCCCGAGACCTGGGCGCGGCAGAAGGCCAGGATGTCGTCGGCGACGGCCTGGGTGGCATCGGCCGGGTCCTTGAGCTGGATGACCGCCTTCACTTCCTCGCCGAACTCGGCGCTGGGCACGCCGATCACCGCCGCGTCGGCCACCTTGGGGTGTTCGATCAGCACGTTCTCGATGGCCTGCGGATAGATGTTCACCCCGCCGCGGATGATCATGAAGTCCTTGCGGTCGCACAGGAACAGATAGCCGTCCTCGTCCATGTAGCCGATGTCGCCGAGCGTCGACCAGGTCGGGTGCGCCGGATGTCGGGCCTTGGCGCTCTTCTCCGGGTCGTTGCGGTATTCCACCATCTTCACGCCCTCGAAGTAGATCAGCCCCTCCTTGCCGGGCGGCAGCTCCTCGCCGTCCTCGCTGCTGATGTGGATCCGGCCCCAGGTGGCCTTGCCCACCGAGCCGGGCTTCTTCAGCCACTCCTCGGCGGTGATGTAGCACTGCCCGATGGCCTCGGAGCCGGAGTAGTACTCGTCGATGATCGGCCCCAGCCAGGCCAGCATCCGCTTCTTCACCTCCACCGGGCAGGGGGCGGCGGCGTGGACCAGCCGCTTGAGGGTGGACAGGTCATAGGCGGCGCGCCTTTCCGGCGACAGGGCGAGGAGGCGCACGAACATGGTCGGCACCATCTGGGCGTAGGTGACCTTCCAGTCCTGGATGGCCTTCAGCGCCTGCTCGGCGTCGAAGCGCCTGAGCACCACCACCGTCCCGCCGGAGCGCAGGGTGGTGACCATCTGGAACAACGGCGCGGCGTGATAGAGCGGCGCCCCCGTGAACGTCACAAGCGGCTGCAGCCCCTCGTAACGGCGGCGGGAATTGAGCTCCATCTCCACTTCCGTCTCGATGGGCCCGCTTTCGAACAGCACGCGGATGCCCTTGGGCCGTCCGGTCGTGCCGCCGGAGTAGGGCAGGTAGAAGCCTGAGATCTGGTCGGCGATCGGCGTCGCGGGCTGAGCCGCCAGGGCCTCGCTCCAGCTCTCCGCACCGGGCAGGGGTGTCTCGCCGACCGTATAGATCTTCAGCAGGTTCGGCGCCTGGCCGCGGTCGGCCGTCAGCGCTCGGGGCGTCTCGCCCACGCTGGCTTCGGTGATCAGCACCTTGGCCCCGCAGTCGTCCACGATGTAGGCCGTCTCCGCCGGCTTCAGGTGGGTCGAGATCGGCGTGGTCATCAGGCCGGCGCGCTGTGCGGCCCAGTAGGCGACGGCGTAGTCCGTCCCGTTCTTCAGCATCACCGCGATCGCGTCGCCGGGCTTCAGCCCCAGCTTGCGGAACAGCTGCGCTCCGCGGTTCGAGGCTGCGTCCAGCTGGGCGTAGGTGAGGATCTCGCCGGTGTCGGCCACCACCAGCGCCGGCTTGTCGGGGTGCTCGATCGCGTGCTGATAGGGGTGCATGGGCCTGTCTCCTCCGAGGTCCAGGGAGCGTTCGACGTCGCCCTCTCAGGTCATTTCGTCAAGGCTACGCGAAAGCCGCCGTCGCGTCAGATCGCGAACGTGAAGCCCCCGTTGACCGGATAATTCTGGCCGGTGATCCAGGAGCTGGCCTCGGAGGCGAGCAGCAGGACGACGGCGGCCACGTCGTCCGGGCGGCCCTGGCGGCGGACCACGTACCGCTTCAGCATTTCCTTCGTCAGGGCGGCGTGCTCCGGCGTCATTTCCACGCCCTCGCGCCCCATGTTGCTGAGCGAGATGGTGTTGGCGGTCACCCCGTACCGCCCGAGCGACCGGGCCAGCGCCCGCGAGAAGCCCGCCGCGCCGGCCTTGGCCGCGGAGTAGGCCTCATGTCCCTGCTCGCCGGCGCGCCCGGCGTCGGAGACGATGGTGACGATGCGCCCGTAGCCGCGGGCCACCATGCCGCCGGTGAACACCCGCGCGCAGGTCATCACCCCGAACAGGTTGACGTGCATGTAGCGGTCCCACTCGGCCGGATCGGTGGTCCAGAAGTCCAGCCTGGGCATCGCCGCGTCCGGCCCGGCGTTGCCGGCGTTGTTGACCAGGATGTCCACCGGGCCGAGCTCCCGGTCGATCTTCGCCGCCATGGCCTGGACGCCGGCGAAGTCGCCGACGTCGGCCTGCACGGCGATCGCCCTGCCGCCTTCCGCCTCGATCTCGGCGACCACCGCCTGGGCGCGGTCCAGCATGAAGTCGTTGACCGCCACCTTGGCCCCATGGGCGGCCAGGGCGTGGGCGATCCCGCGGCCGACCCCCTGGCCCGAACCGGTGACGACGGCGACGCGGCCGGTGAGGTCGAATGTGAACTTGGTCATGTGGTCCGCCCTAGATGACTGCGTCGTCGCGCAAGCCCGCGATCTCGTCGCTGGTGAATCCCGCCGAGCCCAGCACGGCGTCGGTGTGCTCGCCCACCAGCGGCGGCTCGGCCGTCGCCGCCTCGCTGCGGCGGCCCTCGGAATCGATCAGCCGCAGGGGGCTGGCCGGCACGTCCTGCCCGGCCACGGTGATGACCGCGCCCCGAGCCGCGTGCTGCGGATCGGCGGCGATGTCGGCGCCCTGGTTGACGGCGTTCACCGCCGCCCCAAGCGGCCCGAGCCTGGCCACCCATTCCGCCGCCGGCTTGGTCTTGAAGATCTCCGCCAGCCGCTGGGTGACGGCGGCCGACTCCTCGCCCGCAGCCTTCAGCTTCTCGGCCAGGTCGCCCGCGCCCAGGCCCTCGCACAGGGCCGCCCAGGTGCGCGGCTCGGCCGCGGCGACGCTGACGAACCGCCCGTCGGCGCAGGCGTAGAGCCGCCGGTCGTGGGTGGCCCTGATGCCGCCGTAGTCCGGCTTCAGCGATCCGGGCGCGCCGGACAGCAGCCACATGGAGCTTTCCGACAGGCTGATGTCGACCTGGCAGCCCTTGCCCGTGCGGGCCCGCTCGAGCACCGCGGCCAGCACGCCGGTGGTCGCCATCATCGCCCCCAGCGGCACCGAGAGCATGGCCCCGGGATGCCAGGGCAGGTTGGGCGAGAGCGCCGCCATCAGGCCCGAATGGCCCAGGTAGGAGAGGTCGTGGCCGGCCCATTCGGCGCTGGGGCCGTCCTGGCCGAAGCCGGTGATCGAGCACCAGATCAGCCGCGGCGCCACCTTCGCCGCCTCCGGATAGCCGAAGCCGCGGGCGGACATCGAGCCGGGCTTGGCGTTCTCCACCAGCACATCGCAGGCCTGGGCCAGCCGGCGCAGCACCTGGGTGGCCGCGGGCTTGCGCTGGTCGAGGGTGATGGAGCGCTTGCCGCGGCTCAGGCCCACCTGGCCGATCACCAGGCTGCGCTGGCCGGCCTGGGCGGGGCTCTCCACCCGGATCACCTCGGCGCCCAGATCGGCGAGCTGGACGGTGCAGTAGCCTCCCGGGGGGAGCACGGTCAGGTCCAGCACCCGAAGGCCGGACAGCGGTCTGATGGCGGTCATGTCGTCCACTGTAGGCGGGCCGGGGCGAGCGCGTCGAGCGTGCCGCTAGGGCGCCCGTCGGCCGCCGCTCAGCGCGGCAGGGACGACCCGTCGGTGTCCACTCGCGTACGGACCTGCCTGCGGCCGGCGATCTTCCAGGCCCCGTCACGGCGCTCGTAGTCCACGTGGTAGTAGCCGTAGCCATGGCGCCGGGACTCGCCGTCGGGGCGACGGAAGACCGTCATCGCCTCCATGGCCCAGATGGCGTGGGCGCGGTCGGGGCCGTCGAAGTCGATCTCCGGGCTGTGCACATGGTGCACGGTGACCGCGTCCTTCAGCTCCGCCCTCAGCCAGTCGATCATCGCGTCGACGCCGTTCAACGGCTCCGTGGGCGAGGCGTGCGAGACGATCTCGGGCGCGTGGATTTCGCGGTAGCCGGCCCAGTCCTGGGTGTCGAGCAGGCGACCCCGCGCGGCTTCCACCCGTTTGATCTCTTCGATCGCCAGCAGGCGCTCAAGTCCGTCCATCCCTCGTCCTCTAAGCCAGCGCGAACCCTTCGTAGCCCTTCGCCGCGATAGCCTCGCACGTCTGGCGGTAGCCGCCGCCGATGTAGGCGGTGAACACCCTTGGCTTTCCGGGCACATTGGCCCCGACGTACCAGGAGTTGGCGCGGGGAAAGAGGGAGTTGTCGGCGAGCGCCTTCACCCGCGCCATCCAGGCGTCCTGCGCGCTCGCTTGCGGGTCGATCCGCGAAAGGCCCTGGGCGCGCATGTGCGCGACGCAGCCGCTGACCCAGTCCACATGCTCCTCGAGGGAGACCATCATGTTGCTGAGCACCGATGGGCTTCCCGGCCCGGCGAGGATGAAGAGGTTCGGGAAGCCCGCCACGGCGAGTCCCAGGTAGGCGTGCGGCCCGTCCGCCCAGGCCTCGCGCAAGGCGCGGCCGCCGGCGCCGCGGATGTCGATGGCCAGGAGGGCGCCGGTGACCGCGTCGAAGCCGGTGGCGTAGACGATCGCGTCCAGCGGGTATTCCCGCTCGGAGGTTCGCAGACCGCCGGGCGTGATCGCCTCGATCGGGGCGGCGCGGACGTCCACCAACTCCACGTTCGGACGATTGAAGGTCTCGTAGTAGCCGGTGTCCACGCAGATCCGCTTGGTTCCGATCGGATGGTCGTGCGGCGAGAGCCGGGCGGCGATCTGCGGGTCCTTCACCGCTTCGGCGATCTTCTCGCGCACGAAGTCGGAGGCGGCGGCGTTGACCCCCTCGTCCGTCAGAAGGTTGGGGAAGCTGGCGATCAGAATGGGACCGCCCACGGCCCACATCTGCTCATAGACGCGGCGCTGCTCCTCGATCGGCGGGACAGGCGCGCCCTCGGCGTGCGCGGTCACGCCGGGAAGGCCCGCCTTCAGCATCTGCAGGTATTTGGGACGCCGGGCCCAGTAGTCGGCGATCTCGGCCTCGCCCAGCGGCCCGTTCTGCGCGGGCAGGCTGAAGTTGGGCGTGCGCTGGAAGACGGTGACCTGCCGGGCTTCGTCGGCGATGCGGGGTATGGCCTGGATGCCGGAGGAACCCGTGCCGATCACGCCGACGCGTAGTCCGCTGAGGTCCACCGGCTCGTGCGGCCACAGGCCCGTATGGTAGCGCGGGCCGCGGAAGGACTCGTCGCCGGGGAACTGCGGCGCGCGTGGCGTGGAGAGGCAGCCGGTCGCCATCACGCACCAGCGCGCGGTGACCCGGTCGCCGCGATCCGTCTCGACCGTCCAAAGGCCGCTCAGGTCGTCGAAGACGGCGGAAAGCACGCGCGTCCCGAAGGCGATCAGGCCACGAAGGTCGAAACGGTCTGTCACATGGTTCGCGTAGGCGAGGATCTCCGGCTGGGCGGCGTAGCGTTCGCTCCAGCGCCACTCTCGCGAGAGCGACTCCGACCAGGTGTAGGCGTAATAGAGGCTGGGCAGGTCGCAGCGCGCGCCTGGATAGCGGTTCCAATACCAGGTTCCGCCGACCCCGCCGCCGGCCTCGAACCCCTGCAGGGTCAGGCCCAGTTCCCGCAGCCGGTGCAGCATGTAGAGTCCGCCGAAGCCGGCGCCGATCACCACGGCGTCGACGGCGCGGGCGATCGGCTGGCGCGGCGGCCTCGACCCTTCCGGCACGTGCCGTCTCCCTCTCGCTGGGCGCCGCGGACGCGGCGCCAGGCTTCTGTAGCCTGAATTCGAAAAAGCATGGGCTCCGCCGCGCGCGGCCGGCAAGCAGAAATCGACCGCCGCAACCGGGGGAAGTCCGCCTCGGCCCAGGGGCGGATCCGGCCGAGGGCGAGCGCTAGGCCGCACGCCGCCGCCTTCCCTCTGCGGGCCGGACCGGGGCGGCGAGGTGAACCTGGCCGCGGCCGTGGTCGAGCGTGACGCGGAAGCGGTCCAGCAGGCCGAGGCCGATCAGGGCCGACGGGATCGCCCCGCCCGGCGCCGGCTGGTAGATCTGCACGGGCACGTCCTCGAAGGTGAAGCCCGCGAACCCCACCCGCCGCGCCCGCACCACGCGATCGACGCTGAGGCCGCCCAGTCCCAGCGAATGCGCCCGCCGCACCTCGCGTCCGGCGGCGAGGAGGCCCGCGGCCTCGGCGGTGGCTTCCGACAGGGCCAGGGCGCCGTTCATCCCGGTGTCCACCAGGGCCTCCACGGCCGGCGCGGACTCCACCTGCACGTCCGCCATCAGCGCCCCGTCGCGCCGCCGGGCGGGCGCGGCGACGGCGCCGGGGGGCGGCGCATAGGCGGCCCAGGGCCGGAACGCCATGCGACGGCCCGGGAGGTCCGCGTCCAGCACCACCGCCCGCAACACGTCGCGGCCCAGCAGCATGGCGAACGGCTGGCCGGCGGCCGCGGAGAGGCTCGCCAGGTCGAGGCTGGCGGCGCGCAGGCCCTGCACCCGGATCTGCGCCAGGTCCAGGTCGAGCCCCACGGTCCGCACCACGCTCGGCCGGCCGCTCACGCCATAGGCCAGCATCGGCAGCGGAAGGCCCTTGTGCAGCGCCAGGCGCTCGGCCAGCGCCCCGTCGATGGCCGAGTACTGCGCGCCGGAATCGATCACCACCGACACCGGTTCCGCGCCGATCGCGCCCGTCAGCCGGATCAGTCCCCCGGGGCCGTCAAGGTTCGTCCACGCCGGTGCGTCGCCCGCGCCCTCGAAGGTGATCGTGGGCGGGGCGAAGATCACCCGCTCGCGTAGCAGCACCGCGCCCCCGGCCGCAGCGCCGATGATCCCAAGCTGGAAAAGCAGAGTACGGCGGGAAATCACGGCATGACCTGGGAGGGCGCAGACCTACGACATAGGAGCCGTCAGGTTCCGCGGACAGACGCCGGACGTGGCTCGCTTCGTTCGGTTGCGTCCAACGGCCGCACCCCTGACCGCCGCGTTGTCGGCGTCTTTCGGCCGGCGCGTTCATATTCGGAAAGTCATCTCCGCATAGGTTGCAGGGCGTAACACGACTCTGGGGAAACGAGTGCAGAGGCGGCGAGGTGGCGGCACGGCCGGCGACGAGGCGGCGCCAAAGGCGCTGAACACCCCGGCGCGCGAACAGGCCGAGCTCTTCGAGGCGGCGTTCAAATACGCCGGCATCGGCATGGCGCTTGTCGGGCTGGATGGCGGATTCCTGCGCCTCAACGACGCGTTCTGCCGGATCACCGGCTACTCGGAAGCGGCGCTCCTGGCGCTGGATTTCCAGGCCATCACCCACGCCGACGACCTCGACGCCGACCTGGGCCACCTTGCGCGCCTGAACGCCGGCCTGATCGGCAGCTACCAGATGGACAAGCGCTACCTGCGCAAGGACGGGTCGCTGGTCTGGGTGCGGTTGACGGCCTCCATGGTGCGGACGGCCGACGGATCGCCGAAGCACTATGTCGCCCAGGTGCAGGATCTCACCGAGCAGCGGGCGGCGGAGGCTGCGCTGACGGAGAGCGAGACGCGCTATCGGCTGATCGCCGACAACAGCTCCGACTTGATCGTGATGAGCAGGCTTACCGGCGAGGTCACCTACGTCAGCCCGTCGGTCCGCAGCATCGGATGGGGGCCCGGCGACCTGGTGGGGCGGGACTTCGGCGAGCAGATGCAGCCCGACGACGCCAAGGCCGTGTCGCGCGCTTTCGGCAAGCTGCTCCAGGGGGAGGACCCTGGTCAGGTGCGCTGGCGGGGCCGCCACGGCGCGACCGGCGAATGGATGTGGATGGAGTCCCACCCGACCCTGCTGCGGGATCCGCAGAGCGGCGAACCGACGGGTTTCGTGGACGTCGTGCGCGACATCACCGGCCAGGTTCTCCAGGAACAGGCGCTGGCTGAGGCGCGGATCGAGGCCGAGGCCGCCCTGGCCGTCAAGGCGCAGTTCCTGGCCAACATGAGCCATGAGATTCGCACCCCGCTGACCGCCGTGCTGGGCTTCACGAGCCTGCTGCGGGAGGATCCCTCGGTGCAGGGGGCGGCGGCCGCCTATGTGGAGCGCATAGCCGGCGCCGGCGCGGGCCTGCTGGCTATCGTCAACGACGTCCTCGACTTCTCCAAGCTGGAGGCCGGCAAGTTCGAGATCCGGCCGCAGCCCACCCGGCTGGCGGCCCTGTGCGAAGAGACCCTGATGATCTTCAGCGGCCAGGCGGAGGCCAAGGGTCTCACCCTGGCCTTCGAGGCGCAGGAGGGCCTGCCCGCCGTCGCCTTGATCGACGGCGACCGGCTGCGTCAGGCGCTCATCAACCTCCTGGGCAACGCCTTGAAGTTCACCGAAGCCGGGGCCGTGACCCTGCGCCTTCGCCCCGGCGCCCAGGCTGGCGCGGCGGAGATCGAGGTGGAGGACACCGGGCCTGGCCTGGACGACGAGGCCCAGGCGATCCTTTTCCAGCGGTTCACCCAGATCGACGGCTCGATGACCCGGCGCCACGGCGGGACGGGGCTGGGCCTGGCGATCAGCCGGGGCGTGGCGGAGGCCATGGGCGGGTCCCTCGGGGTGACCAGCGCGCCCGGCGCCGGCGCCTGTTTCCGCCTGACCGTGCCAGCGCCTGCGGCCGAGCTGCCGACGGCGGCGGCCGGCGGCGACGGCGGCTCGGTCTGCGCGGTGCGGGTGCTGGTGGTGGACGACAACGGCGTCAACCGCGAGCTGGCGCGTTGTCTGCTGGAGGCCGCGGGCGCGGAAGTCACCGAGGCTGGCGGCGGAGCCCAGGCGCTGGAGCAGCTCGCGCTCGTCCCTGTGGACGTGGTGCTGATGGACCTGCGCATGCCGGGCCTCGACGGCCGGCAGGCCCTGGCGCGCCTGCGCCGGACGCCGGGCCCGAACATGGACGTGCCGGTGCTCGCCTTCACGGCCGACGCCGACGTCACCGGCGACCTGAGCGGCTTCGATGGCCTGGTGCGCAAGCCCATCGAACCCATGGACATGCTGAGCCGGATCGCTGCGGCCGTCGGTTACGGGCTCTCGGACGAGGCGGAGGGCGGCCATGTCGCCGCTTAGTCCCATGCCGGGCCGCCGCGTGCTGGTGGTCGACGACGATCCCAATCTGCTGGAGTTGGTGCGCACCCGTCTCGAGCTCGCCGGCTGTGTCACCCGCGGCGCGCGCGATGGGATCGAGGCGCTCGCCGGCATCGCCGAGTTCCAGCCCGAGGCCATGGTCCTGGACATCAACATGCCGGTCCTGGACGGCTTCGCCGTCCTGACGCTGATGCGCGAGCAGGGCCTCACCGATAAGGTGCGCACCATGGTGCTGACCGCGCGCAACAACCCGGCCGACGTGGCGCACGCCATCCAGCTGGGCGCTCGTGACTACCTCTCCAAGCCGTTCAAGGACGCGCAGTTGCTGCTGCGCGTCGCCCGTCTGCTGGCCCGTTCGCGCGCGCCGGCGAACCGCTGAGGCTCAGGGCGCCGGCGCCAGGCCGAACTCGACGTCGGTCAGCCGCAGGTCGTGCTTGATGGGTCCCGTCATCACGCCGCCAGGCGGGAAGGCGCTGGCGCGGCGCGCGACAACATCCGACGCACCGGTTCGTCATAGGCCTTCAGGGCGACCCAGCTGGCCCCCAGCACGGCGAGGACGGCGGCGGTCGACAGGATGTGGACATTGACCTGCGACAGCACGCTCTGGCGCAGGCCGGAGGTGACCGCCAGGATCGGAAAGTGCAGCACATAGATCGGATAGGACATGTCGCCGAGCAGCTTGGCGACCCGCGGCGGCGATCTCTGGCTGACGCCCACGGCGATGATGGCGGGAAGAACCAGCAGCGTGCCGATCACGTCCCAGGCGATGCTGCTCACCGGGCTGGCCACGACAATCACGAGCAGGGCGACGAGAAGCGGCGCGCCCCAGGCTAGCGACCTCGCCCGTAGCCGGTCCTGGTGGCGGTGCAGCAACACCCCCAGGGTGAACCCGTAGAAGACCCGGGCGAAGCCGGCCGGGAAGGTCTCGACCGTATTGCCGAGGCACCCGGTCTCATGGGCCAGATCGCTGTACACGACGCCCGCGCCGCCCAGGGCGAGGATGGCGATCAGCCAGCGGCTGCGCAGCCGGACCAGCCACGCGGCCCAGGCGAGGTTGACCAGCAGTTCGAAGAACAGGCTCCACATCGCCCCGTTCCCCGGGAACAGCTCGTGATGGGACGCCGGCCCGCCGAACGGGGTCGGCAGCATCAGCAGGTTGAGCCCGCCCGACGCGGCGATCTGCGGGAGGCTGTCCACCCGATCGGGAAACAGGCGCCACTTCAGCAGCAGCACCGCCAGGCCCATCAGGACGCCGGCTGCGGCGAGCGGGTAGAGGCGGACCAGCCGCTTCCGGAAGAACGCCCCGAAGCCCAGCCCGCCGGTCAGGGCCCGCCCGTAGGCGTGGGCGATCACGAAGCCGCTGAGCACGAAGAAGAAGTCCACCGCCAGATAGCCGTGGGGCATGACGCCAGGCTCGAGCTTCACCACGCCCAGGTGAAACATCACCACCGCCAACGCCGCGACGCCCCGCAGGGCGTCCAGCGTTTCATATCGGTTCAGCGGATCCATGCGACGCCCCTGCGCCCTCGGCGGCTAGCACGGCGCGCCGGCCGGCCGGCCGGAAATCCCGCGATCCGACGGTCAAGGTTCCATCGTGGCGTCGGATGACGCGGTTCGGTCGGCCGGTGGGTCGATCAGGGGCGCCTGGGGGCGTTCCGCAGCAGCTCGCCCAGGACGGCCAGGCCGCGGTCGGCGGCGTCCTCGTCGGCGTGGCTGAAGTTGAGCCGCAGGGAGGCCGGCGCGGCTTCGGGCGAAATCAGGAAGTGCTCGCCCGGCGTGAACAGCACCTTGCGCGGCCGGGCGCGCGCCAGCAGGTCCGCGGCGCCGGCGCCCGACCTCAGGGTGGCCCAGAAGAACAGACCGCCCGCCGGGACCTCCCAGTCCCCCAGCCCGCCCAGGTGACGATCCATCGCCGCGGCGAACAGGTCGCGGCGGCGGCGGTAGCGGCCGACCAGCCGCCCCAGCCGCTGCGCGCGGCCGGGGTCGTTCAGGTATTGCAGCACGAACCATTGGCTGAGCCGGTTGGTGTGCAGGTCGGCCGCCTGCTTGAGGTTGACCAGGTGCGGGAAGAGATCCTCGGACGCGGTCAGGAACCCAAGCCGCAGGCCCGGGGCGACGGTCTTGGAGAACGAGCCCTGGTAGATCCAGGACGCGCGCTTCAGCCGCGCGCAGACCGGCCGTCGCTCGCACGGTTCATAGGCCAGGTCGCGGTAGGGATCGTCCTCGAACAGGGCGACGCCCGCCGCGTCGCAGGCCTGCGCCAACCCGTCCCGCTCGGCCGCCGACCAGCAGTGGCCGGAGGGGTTCTGGAAGGTGGGGGTGACATAGGCCAGGCTGGGCCGGGCCGCGCCCGCCCAGCCCGCGGCGGGGTCGGCCCGGTCGAGTCCCTGCAGGGCCGCGCCGAAGAAGCGGAACACCTGCAGCGCCGCCAGATAGGCCGGCTGCTCCACGGCCACGCCCGTCCCACGGTCGACGAACAGCTTGGCCGCCAGGTCGACGCCCTGCTGCGAGCCGGACAGGACCAGGACGCGCTCAGGCCCGCCGTCCAGACCGAGCTCCGCCAGGTCTTCGGCGATCTTCGCCCGCAGGGCCGGCTCGCCTTCCGTGGGGCCGTACTGCATCAGGTCCAGCGGCGGCGGCGGATAGGCGAGGTCGGCAAAGCTGTCGGCCGCCGGCAGGCCGCCCGCAAAGGAGACCACGTCCGGCTGCTGCGACACCGACAGCATGGCTCGCACGGGAGAGCCGTGCAGGTCGCGAATGCGCTCCGACAGCATCGCCAGCCTTTCTTATGGCAATATCATTGACCTATCGACGTGGTAGCTCCGCTGCAATAATGTGTCAACATGGTTGACTCAAATCGTCAGGACGACCTGCGCCGCGCCATCGAGCTGATGTTCTTCGGCTACCGCGCCTTCACCGATCCGCCCGACCGCATCCTCGCTCGCCGGGGCCTGGGCCGGGCGCACCACCGGATTCTCTACTTCGTCGGCCGCAATCCGGAGGTCTCGGTGGGGGGGCTCCTGGAGATCCTCGCCGTCAGCAAACAGGCCCTGGCCGCCCCGCTGCGGCAGCTGGTGGAGATGGACATGGTGGCCGTCGGCGCCGGCGGCGCGGACCGGCGCGTCAAGCGCCTGACGCTGACCGGGCGGGGCCGGGCGCTGGAGGCCGAGCTGACGGGCACGCAGGCGCAAATGCTGGCCGCGGCGTTCGACACGGCGGGGGCCGTGGAGGCGGCGGGGTGGACGCGGGTGATGGAGGCGTTGGCGGGGGCGAGGCGGTGACCGGGGGTCGCGTCGACGGTCAGCTACGTACGATGCCGAACGTAGGCGCTGGCGGAGAGCTGGGATTCGAACCCACGAAATCGGGCTTTGCAGGCCCGCGCGTTAGACCTCTCCGCCACCGTAGGGGGACTGGTGAAGGGGGATGGGATCGAACCGCCGACGTGGAGGACTTCAACTTCCCGCTCTACCTCTGAGCTACCCCTTCAGCCGGGCAGCACAGAGCCACCCGTCAATGTCGACAGGTGAGGGTAAATCGAGCGGTGAGACGCGAGGCGATCATGGGCGGCCCTATACGCCTCGGCCCTGAGGTTGGCCATGGCCTGGCTGAGGCCATCCGGGTTTCGGTGGCGGGTTGATATGCGCGCCGACACGCGCCAAGCGTTTGTAGCGCCGCGCCGCGGGGGGCTCCGGAAGCCTAAGCCGGAGGGCTCCTTCTGTGCCTGCTGAACGCTTCGAGGGAACGACCGGTTGACGGACGAGATCGAGAACCTGGTTGAGACGCTGGCGTTAGAGCCGTTGGCGGCGGATCGCTTTCGCGGCCATGGCTCGCCGTTCGGGGGTGCGCGGATCTTCGGCGGCCACTTGGTCGCCCAGGCGCTGTTGGCCGCCTACGAGACGGTGGTGGGCAAGGCCTGCCATTCGCTCAGCTGCGCGTTCATCCGCGCCGGCGACCGGGAAACGCCAGTCCACTTCGCGGTCGAGCGCGTAAGCGACGGGTCTGCCTTCGCCACGCGCCGGGTCACCGCGACCCAGGGCGAGCGGCAGATCCTCAACGTCGCACTCTCCTTCCAGGCCCCCGAGGCCGGGTTCGAGCACCAGGACGCGGCGCCGGACACGCCGGCCCCGGAAGCCTTCCTGGACGAGGCCGAGCACATAGCATCGCTTGGCGAGGCCATGGTGGCCGACCTGCGCGCGCGGCTGATGCGGCCGCGGCCGATCGAGGTGCGACTGGGCGATCCGCTGCAGTTCGGCGAGACGGCGCCGCCGCGCGCGCGGCAGTGGATCCGGTCGCGGAACCGGCTCGGCCCGGACCAGCGCCTGCACCAGGCCGTGCTGGCCTATGCGTCGGACATGGGCCTGATTGAAATCGGCATGCGGCCCCACGGCGTGGATTGGCGGATGCCCGACGTCCAGTCCGCGAGCCTGACCCACGCGATCTGGTTCCACCGGCCGGTCGATTTCAACGACTGGCACCTGTGTTCGCAGCACAGCCCCGTCGCGGCGGGCGGCCGGGCGCTGAACCGCTGCCAGATCTTCGATCCGCGGGGCCAGCTGGTGGCTTCGGTGACGCAGGAGAGCCTGATGCGACGGCGCGGCCAATAGCGAGCGCCAGGGCGTCGTCATGGCTGCATTTGAGTCGGATCGGACTCATGCGCCCTCGCGTAACGTGCGCATGAGCCCGCGCCAGACCCTCCAGATCGACTATGCCGGCCGCAAATGGAACGGCGCCTATCGCGTCGACGGCCGCGTCGTGCACATCGAGTCCGCTTACGGCTCGAGGGCCGCGGACATGGGCCGGAGGACGGACTCGGCCGGCGTGGCGCAGCGGGCGTTTCTTGAGGTCGTCAAGGAATGGCGGCCGGCGGGCCCTCGTTCATAACACCGCCCTCATCCCGCTTCTCCGGCCCGCCTGCGACAGTTGTCAGCCGGCTGCGGGCCGTATTGATGCAGATCAAGGCCGAGCTTTACAGTAGCGATACACTGTCCCCAAATGGGGGAAACAAACAATGAGACCGCTAGTTTTTGAGGTGCAGGAGCGCCGCGCAGGTTGGTATGTGGTCGGCGAGACGCCGATAGGTCCATTCCCCACTGAGGCGCGCGCGATGGACCTGGCGACCGGAATGGCGGTTGAACTCAATCGGCGAGGCGTGCCGACCGAGGTTCGCCGATTGGCGCTGTCGAAGGCGGTCTGGCCATCGTGGGCGACGACGAGGCCGTCACCGGCTCCGACCGATCGGCGGCCAGGGTTCCGGCGGGCGGGCTCTTGATTACCTCGGTGTAGTCGGCCTGCATATCGAGCCAGGTCGCCGCGGATCGGGTCCTCGGGAATTCCCAGTTAGATCAATGATCTGCTGGCGGAGAGGGTGGGATTCGAACCCACGGTACCCGCGAAGGTACGCCGCATTTCGAGTGCGGTGCTTTCGACCACTCAGCCACCTCTCCAGGCGCAGACGCCAGCCTTGTCGTGTAGGCCCGCGGAGTGAGGCGCGGAACCTAGCCTTCGATCCCCGCCTGTCAAGCGCGGTCGCGTCGAAGGCGATAGAGCACCAGCAGCCTCTAACGGAGGCTTAAGCGGGGCCGCCTTCGCGCGGATAGAGGATCATCTGGGTGCAGCGGAACAGGGCGATGGTCTTGCCGTTCGCCTCGTTGCGGACCGTGGCGTCCCAGACCTGGGTGGTGCGCCCCGCGTGCGCCAGGCGCGCCTCGCAGGCCACGATGTCGCCTTGCTTGGCGGTGCTGAGGAAGTTGGACTTCAGCTCGATGGTGGTGAAGCCCTGCGCGCCGTCGGGCAGGGCGTTGGCGCAGCCGAAGCCGCAGGCGGAGTCGGCCAGGGTCACCACGCTGCCGGCGTGCAGGAAGCCGTTGTGCGCCATGTGCTGCTCGCCGGCCGTGAAGCGAGCCTGGACCGCGCCCTTGCCGATGTCGAGCCACTCGATGCCGAGCAGGCCGGGCAGCTTTCCCTTGGCGACGCGGGGATTCTTGACGGTTCCGCGGATCTCGTTGCTCATGGCGCTCTCCTAATCCAGCGCCGGGCCGGCGTAGCCGTCGCGCAGGTCGCGCTTCAGCACCTTGCCGATGGCGCTGCGCGGCAGGTGTTCGAGGATCTGCACATCGGCGATCCGCTGGGTCTTGCCCAGCCGGGCGTTGACCCATTCGCGCAGGGCGTCCGGCTCGGCCGCTGCGCTCGGCTTCAGCGCGATGAAGGCCACCGGCGTCTCGCCCCAGCGGCGGGAGGCGACCCCGACGACGGCGGCCTCCAGCACGGCGGGATGCTGCGCAAGTTCGGCCTCCAGGTCGGAGGGGAAGACGTTGAACCCGCCCGAGATGATCATGTCCTTCTTGCGGTCCAGCAGCGTCAGGAAGCCGTCCGCGTCGAAGCGGCCGACGTCGCCGGTACGGATGAAGCGGCCGCCGTCCGGCCCGATCCACTCGGCCTCGCGCGTCTTCTCCGCCTGGTTGTGATAGCCGACCATCATCGCCCCGGACCGGCCCACCACCTCGCCCACTTCGCCGGTCGCCACCTCGCGGCCGTCCTCGCCGATCAGCCGGATGTCGTGGCCGGGCAGGGGCTTGCCCACGGTGTGCAGCTTGTCCGGGTGCTCGTGGGCCACCAGCATGAAGGTGCCGCCGCCCTCGGTCATCCCGTAGAACTCGGTCAGGCCCCCCGGCCAGCGCCGCAGGGTCTCGGCCTTCAGGTCAGCCGGGAAGGGGGCCGAGGTGGAATACTTCATCTGGAAGCTGGAGAGGTCGAAGCTGTCGAAGCCCGGGTGCTCCAGGATCCGCCGGTACTGCACCGGCACCAGCATGGCGTGGGTCGCGCGCCAGCGGTCCGCCAGGCGCAGGAACTCGCCCGCGTCGAACTTGGGCATCAGCACCAGGGTCCCGCCGTTGGCGAGGGTCGGCAGCAGGCTCACGAGCGTGGTGTTGGAATAGAGCGGCGTTGAGATCATCGTCACGCAGCCGCGCGGATAGACGCCACGGCGCAGGTGCGCCCAGCGCATGCTGAAGGGCTGGATGATGCCCTTGGGCTCGCCGGTGGTGCCGGACGAATAGATGATGTTGAAGCCGTCGTCGGGCGCGGGCTCGAACGGCGCCGGCTCCGCGCCGGGCGGGGCGAGCCAGGCTTCCAGCGGCGCGCCGGCGCCCGATCCGTCCATCGCGACGCGCCGCGCACCGCTCCGCGAGGGGACTGTGGCCAGCGCCTCGGCGGCGGCGCTGTCCAGGAAGAAGGCCTTCGCCCCGCTGTCGGCCAGCATCGCGGCCAGGCTCTGCGGGGTGGAGGACAGCGCCAGCGGCGCGGCCGTCGCTCCCGACCTCAGCGCCCCGACATAGGCCGAGACGTAGGCGTAGGTGGTCGCGCCGGCGCACAGGGCGACCACGTCGCCGTGCCCGGCGCCGTCGCGCTGCAGGGCCGCGGCGATGCGCGCGGTGAACGCTCCGAACTCGGCGTAGCTGACGACGTGGTCGCCGTGGATCACCGCTGGATGGTCGGCGCGCTCCTTCACCTGCTCGGCGAACACCGCGGCGAAGGACCCGAAGTCCCGGCTCAGAAGCTCCAGGGCGGACATCGGCGGCTCAGCGCTCCGGCTCGGAGGCGAACTCGGCCAGCACCTCCTCCGTGTGCTCGCCCAGGCGCGGGGCGTGGCGGCGGATGCCGGACGGGCTGGCGGAGAACCGCACCGCCGGGCGCACGGCGACATAGGGCCCGGCATGCGGATGCTGGTAATGCTCGAACAGGCCCACCGCCTGCAGGTGCGGGTCGTCCTCCAGTTCGTCCATGGTGTTGAGTTTCACGATCGGGATGCTGAGCGGCTTCAGGAGAGCGAACCACTCGGCGGTGGTCTTGGTCTTGGTGGCCTCGCCGATGAGGGCGTACAGCGCGCGGATGTTGCGGTTGCGGGCGGCGTGGTCGGCGAACCGCGGGTCCTGGGCGAAGCTATCGCCCCAGCCGGCGGCCTCGAAGAAGCTGGTCCACTGCGCCTCGGTGTAGGGCAGCAGGCCGATATAGCCGTCCTTGGTCTGGAACGGCTTGCGCGTGGGATTGACCACGCGCGCGTAGCCCCACTGGCCGATCGGCGGCTCGAAGACGTGGTGGAAGTGGTTTTCCGCCAGGTTGTAGGCGGTCATGGCCTCGAACATCGGGGCCTCGACGAACTGGCCCTCGCCGGTGCGTTCGCGGTGGAACAGCGCCGCGGTGATCGCCTGCGAGAGGATCACGCCCATGGTCTTGTCGGCGATCAGCGTCGGCAGGTAGCGGTGCTCAGGGTCGCCGTCCGTGCGGTTCAGCAGGTCGGCCAGCCCGCTCTGGGCCTGGATCAGGTCGTCATAGGCCGGATCGCCCGCATACGGTCCGTCCATGCCGTAGCCGGACGCGATGGCGTAGACGATGTCCGGCTTGACGGCCTTGACCTCCTCATAGCCCAGGCCCAGGCGCTTCAGCCCCTCGTAGCGGACCGAGGCGACGAAGACGTCGCAGTGCGGGATCAGGGCCTTCAGGCGGGCCAGCTCGTCGGGCTTGCGCAGATCCAGGGCCAGCGAACGCTTGTTGCGGTTCACCGACAGGAAGATCGGGCCGAGGTCGCGCGGCCGCCCCTCCGGCACCTCGCCGTTCCAGCGGATGATGTCGCCGCCGCCGCCGCGGCCGGCGCTGTCCGAGGGGCTCTCCACCTTGAGCACGTCCGCGCCCTGGTCGCCGAGGATCTGGGTGGCGTAGGCCCCGAACATCACGCCGGTCAGGTCCAGGATGCGAACGCCCTTCAGCGGGCCGGTGTTCTCGCTCGCGAGCTCTCGGTGGTTCATGCCGCTCCTGGCGATGCGGCGTAGCGCGATCCGCCCGCCTCGTTAGAATGCCGCGCAAAGTGGCCGAACCGGCGCGGGAGGACCAGTGGACTTCGAACTTTCCACCGAAGACAAGATGCTCAAGGACCTGGTCACGCGGTTCGTCCGCGACGAACTGCTGCCGCTCGAGGCCGGCGTCATGGCCCGCGAGGCCGAGGGCAAGGGCCTGGGCGTCCTGCCGGAGGATCACGAACGGCTCGACAAGGTGTCGCGCGAGATGGGCCTGTGGGGCCTCGACGCGCCCTCCGACGTGGGCGGCTCGGACCTGCCCTACATGTCGCTGGTGGGCGTGAACGAGGAGATGGGCAAGACCGTCACCCCCTACACCCTGCCGCCCGACAGCCCCAACCTGCGCATGCTGATGGCGACGGTCACCGAGCAACAGCGCGTGGCCTACCTGGCGCCCTATGTGGCCGGCGGGACCATCTCGGCCATCGGCATCTCCGAGCCGGGCGCCGGCGCCGACCCCGCCGGCATGCTCACCAAGGCGGTGCGCGACGGCGACGACTGGGTGATCAACGGCCGCAAGATCTGGATCAGCCGCGCCGCGGAAGCGGACTTCACCATCGTCATGGCGGTGACCGGCGAGGGCGAGGGCGGCCGCCGCGCCATGAGCGCCTTCCTGGTGGACAAGGGCACGCCGGGCTTCAATCCGGTGCGCCGCATCCCGATGCTGGGCGGCCACTACACCTACGAGGTGCTGCTGGAGGATTGCCGGGTCCCGGGCTGGAAGCTGCTGGGGACCGAGGGCGCGGGCTTCGCCCCCATGCAGGTCAGGCTCGGCACCCGGCGCATGGAGATGGCCGCCTGGTCCATCGGCATGGCCCAGCGGGCGCTGGACATGATCATCGAGTACGCCCCGCAGCGGAAAACCTTTGGCGTGCCGCTGTCCGAACGCCAGGCGATCCAGTTCTGGGCGGCCGACGCGGCCACCCGCATCCACGCCGCGCGGCTGATGGCCTACCACTGCGCCTGGACCCTGGACCAGGGCCGCGACGCACGGCAGGAGATCTCGATGATCAAGGCCTACTGCACCGAGATGGCCTGGGAGGTGGTGGACCACGCCATGCAGACCTTCGGCGCCATGGGCATGACCAAAGAGATGCCGCTGCAGCTGATGGCCGCCAAGCTTCGCCTGATGCGGATCTACGACGGGCCGACCGAGATCCATAAGTGGGTGGTGGGCCGCAACCTGATGGGAACCCGCCGATGAAATCGAGCTACGGAGAGCATGTCTCGGTCGCCCTGGATGGGCGCCACGTGGCCATCGTGGTGCTCGACCGGCCGCCGAACAACCACGTCACGCCCGAGATGATCGGCGGCCTGGCCGACGCGCTGGAGACGCTGGACGGCGAGAACGATTGCCGCGCCATCGTGCTGGCCACGACCGGCAAGGTGTTCTGCGCCGGGGCGGACCTGGCCTCGAAGCTCACCGATCCCACCGACATGTCGAACGTCCGCGCCCTCTACGAACAGGCGGTGCGGCTGTTCGCAACCCAGACGCCGATCGTGGCGGCGATTCAGGGCGCGGCGATTGGCGCGGGCCTGGGTCTGGCCCTGGTCTCCGACTTCCGCGTCGCCTCGCCGGAGGCGCGCTTCTCGGCCAACTTCGTCAAGCTGGGCTACCATCCCGGCTTCGGCCTCACCCACACCCTGCCGCGCCTGGTGGGGACGCAGCGGGCGCAGCTGATGTTCCTCACCGGCCGCCGGTTCAAGCCCCAGGAGGCGCTGGCCTGGGGCCTGATCGACGAGATCGCCCCGGCCGACAAGCTGATGGAGGCCGCCCGGTCGCTGGCCCGGGAGATCGCCGAGAACGCGCCGCTGGCGGTCACCGCCACCCGCAAGACCCTGCGCGGCGAGTTGGCGGAGGCCGTCCGCGCCCAGATCGCCGCCGAGTTCGGCCAGCAGGCGATCCTGCGCGTCACCGACGACTACGCCGAGGGCGTCAAGGCGGTGGCCGAGCGCCGGCCCGGCAATTTCGCGGGGCGCTAGAGCGGGATGCGAAAAAGTGGATACCGGTTGTTCGCGTCAATCCCGCTCTAAACTCTTGAAGACAGACCCTTTTGATCCGGTTCAGCCGATCCCAGCTGAACCGGAAGGGGTCTGACGCTCACACGAGGCTGAGCCGCGTCCCCTCGATCTGCGCCAGTTCGCGCGCGGCGCCGACCAGGGCGGGGTAGGGGTGGGCGATGAGGAAGGTGGGGATCTCGCGCACGAAGTCGTCGAGCCGGCCCTTGTCCTCGAAGCGGGCGCGGAAGCCGCCGGCGGCCAGGCGCTCGGTCATGCGCGGGGCGATGCCGCCCGACACGTAGACCCCGCCGCGGGCGCCGTAGGCCAGGGCGAAATCCCCAGCCACCGACCCGAAGATGGCGCAGAATCGGTCCAGCGCCGCCGCGGCCTGGACGTCGCCGGCGCTCGCCGCCTCGAACACCGCCTTCTCGTCGGCCAGCTCGCCGTTGCGGCCGGCGATCGCCGACATCGCCTCGTAGAGGTCGTAGAGGCCGGGCCCCGACAGCACCCGCTCGATGGAGACGCGGCCGTGCTTGGCGCGCAGGCGCTTCCACACCTCCGCCTCCAGGTCGTCGTAAGGGGCGAAGCCGGCATGGCCGCCCTCCGTGGCGATGGCGACGTCGCCGCGCTCCGAGCGCGCCAGGGCCGCGACGCCGAAGCCGGTGCCCGCGCCCAGCACGACGATCGGGCAGCCCTCCGCCCCGCGCAGCTTGGGGCCGATCTGGCGCAGGTTCTCGGCCTCCAGCCGGGGCGCGGCCAGGGCCTGGGCGGCGAAGTCGTTGATCAGGCTCACGGCCTCGAATTCGAAGGCGCCCACGAGGTCGACCTCCGAGACATGCCAGTCGAGGTTGGTGAATTCGATCTCGCCGTTCACCACCGGCCCGGCCACGGCGATGGCGGCGCGGGCCAGCCGCTGGCGGCCCGCAGTGGTCTCCAGGTATTCCGTGATCACCGCGGCCAGGGACTCGTATTCGCTGCAGAGGAAGCTGCGCGGAAAGCGGATGTGGCCGCTCTCGTCCACCAGGGCGAAGCGGGCGTTGGTGCCGCCCACGTCGCCGACCAGCCCCATGAACTTGCCCTTCATGCCGCCACCTCGAACAGCACCGAGGCGCCGGCCTCGGCCGGACCCGCCGCGCGCCGCATCCAGCCGAACAGCTCGCGGCCATAGCCCTCGCCGGAGGGGGGCGCCGGCGTCGGCGGCCGCCGCCGCAGCTCCGCGGCGTCGACCATGATCTCCAGCGTGCCGGCGTGCGCGTCCAGCCGCACCATGTCGCCGTCCCGGACGCAGGCGAGCGGCCCGCCGTCCGCCGCCTCGGGCGTCACATGGATGGCGGCGGGCACCTTGCCCGAGGCGCCGGACATGCGCCCGTCGGTGACCAGCGCCACCTTGAACCCCTTGTCCAGCAGCACCCCCAGCACCGGGGTCAGGCTGTGCAGCTCCGGCATGCCGTTGGCCTGCGGGCCCTGGAACCGCACCACGGCCACGAAATCGCGGTTGAGCTCGCCGCGCCTGTGCGCCTCCAGGAGATCGTCCTGGTCGTGGAAGACGATGGCCGGCGCCTCGATCACCAGGTGCTCGTCCTTCACGGCCGAGGTCTTGATCACCGCGCGACCGAGCCCGCCGGTGAGCAGCCGGATGCCGCCCTCGGGTTTGAAGGGATCGTCCACCGGCCGCAGGATGTCGGGGTTGAGGCTGACCTCCGGACCGTCGCGCCAGACCAGCTCGCCGTCCTGCAGGAACGGCTCCTGCTGGTAGCGGCGCAGGCCGGCCCCGGCGATGGTCAGCACGTCCTCGTGCGCCAGGCCGGCGTCGAGCAGCTGGCGGATCACGAAGGCCATGCCGCCGGCCGCATGGAAGGCGTTCACGTCCTCCGTGCCGTTGGGGTAGACCCGGGCGATCAGCGGCGTGACCTGCGACAGATCGTCGAAGTCCTTCCAGTCGATGACCAGCCCGGCCGCCCGCGCCATGGCCACCAGGTGCAGGGTATGGTTGGTGGACCCGCCGGTGGCCATCAGGCCGGCCATGGCGTTGACGATGCTCTTCTCGTCCACCACCGCCGACATGGGCGCATAGGCGTTGGCGCCCCAGCCGATCTCCACCGCGCGCCTGGCCGCCTGGGCGGTGAGCGCGTCACGCAGCGGCGTGTTGGGGGTGACGAACGCCGCGCCCGGCAGGTGCAGGCCCATCATCTCCATCATCATCTGGTTGGAGTTGGCGGTGCCGTAGAAGGTGCAGGTGCCGGGCCCGTGGTAGGAGGCCATCTCCATGTCGAGCAGCTCCTCGCGGGTGGCCTTGCCCTGCGCGTACAGAGCCCGCACCCGGGCCTTGTCGGCGTTGGAGGCGCCCGAGGTCATCGGCCCGGCGGGCACGAAGATCACCGGCAGGTGGCCGAACGACAGGCCTCCGATCACCAGGCCCGGCACGATCTTGTCGCAGACCCCCAGCATCAGGGCGGAGTCGAAGGCGTCGTGGGTCAGGGCCACCGCCGTGGCCATGGCGATCACGTCGCGGGAGAACAGGGACAGCTCCATCCCCGGCCGGCCCTGGGTGACGCCGTCGCACATGGCGGGCACGCCGCCGGCGAACTGGGCCGTGGCCCCCACCTGGTGGGCTGCGGCCTTGAGGATCTCCGGGAACCGCTCCAGCGGCTGGTGGGCCGAGAGCATGTCGTTGTAGGCCGAGACGATGGCGATGTTGGGCGCGGTGGGATCGCGCATCCGCACCTTGTCGCCGCCGGGCGCGGCGGCGAAGGCGTGGGCGAAGTTGGCGCAGGAGAGCTTCGCCCGTCCCGGCCCCGCGTGCCGGGCGGCCTCCATCCGGTCCATGTAGCCCGCCCGCAGGTCTCGGCTGCGGCGGGCGATGCGATCGGTGACCTCGCTGACGACGGGATGCATGGTTTCGACCTTCGCGGACATCAATGCTCGAGCTTCGGGGCCCAGAGGACCCGGACCGGAACGCGGTCCTGGGCCAGGATCCCCCGCACCGGCAGGTCGGCGCCGGCGAGCGCGGCGTCGATCACCTGGCGCTTCGCATCGCCGGCGACCAAGAGCAAGATCGCTCGCGCCTGCAGCAACGCCGCCAGCGTCAGGGTGATCCGCGCCAGCGGCGGCGAGCCCCAGCCCGCCGGAGCCACCTCGACGAGTCGCGAGCCCTGCGGGTCCATGGCCTGCGCCAGTCCGGGCATCCCGGGAATCAGCGAGGCGACGTGGCCGTCCTCGCCCATGCCCAGCAGCACCGCGTCGAAGGGCGTCATGGCCCGGATCGCGGCCTCGACTCCGCGCGCGGCCGCGACGGGATCGAGCCCCTCGCCCCAGAGCGAGACGAACGCGGCCCTGGCCGCCGCGCCATGGAACAGCCGCTCGCGCAGCAGGCGGGCGTTGGAGTCCGGCGCGTCGGGCGCCACGCAGCGCTCGTCCGAAAGCGTCACGACCACCCGCGCCCAGTCCACCGGCGCCTCGCGCAGGCGGTCGTAGACGGGGCCCGGCGAACGGCCGCCCGTGGCCACCAGGGTCGCCCGCCCGCGGGTCTTCCAGCCCTCCGTCAGGCGCTGGCCGACGTCGTGGGCCGCGGCGTCGGCCAGGGCGGCTGTGCTTGGGTAGATTTCGAGCATTCCAAGGATCTAACGCAGGCGCGGGCCCTTCGGCGCCGCCGTGTTCTTTCGCACTGCAAATTATGCGCTGGCGCCCGGGAACCATCCAGGGTGGTCGGGTGCTTTCGGGTTGGGCGCCGAATGGCGCCGGTTGGGGCGTGTCTCCAGGCGTACGGATTTCAAGATGAAGATTGCCCAGGTTCCCCCGCTGTACGAAGCGGTTCCTCCGCGACTCTACGGCGGCACCGAGCGGGTCGTGGCGCACCTGTCCGACGCGCTCGTCAGCCTGGGCCACGAGGTCACCCTGTTCGGCAGCGCCGAGTCCCAGACCCAGGCGCGCCTGGCGGTGGTCCGCGATCAGGCGATCCGGCTCGATCCTGCGCTGCACAAGTCCGACCTGGCCGCGCACATGACCCAGGTCTCCGAGGTGCGCCGGCGCGCCGCCGAGTTCGACGTGATCCACTTCCACACCGACATGATCCACTTCCCCTTCTTCGAGGACATGCCGGGCAAGGTGATCACCACCCTGCACGGCCGCCTCGACATGAAGGACCTGCCCGCCGTCTATCGCCGCTGGCGGCAGTTTCCCCTGGTCTCGATCAGCGACGACCAGAGAAAGCCGCTGGCGTTCGCCAATTGGGCCGGAACCGTGCATCACGGCTTCCCCACCGATCTCTATCGGTTCCAGCCCCAGCCCCAGGGCTACCTGGCCTTCCTCGGACGGATCTCGCCGGAAAAGGGGCCGGACCGGGCGGTCGGCATCGCCCGCCGGGTGGGGCGGCCGCTGAAGATGGCCGCCAAGGTGGACGCCGCCGACCAGGCCTATTTCGAGGATCGCATCCAGCCCCTGCTCTACGACCCCGGCGTCGAGTTCATCGGCGAGATCGGGGACGACCGGAAGTGCGCCTTCCTGGGCGGCGCCGACGCGCTGCTGTTCCCGATCAACTGGCCGGAACCGTTCGGCCTGGTCATGATCGAGGCCATGGCCTGCGGCACGCCGGTGATCGCCTACGGGTGCGGCTCGGTGCCGGAGGTGATCGAGGACGGCGTGACCGGCTTTATCGTGAGCAACGAGGACGAGGCGGTGCGGGCTCTGGGCCGGATCCACACCCTCGACCGCGCCGAGATCCGCAAGCGGTTCGAGCTGCGCTTCTCCGCCGTGGCGATGGCCCGCCGCTATGTGGACCTCTATGGCCGGTTGGGGCGGCCGAGCGGCCTTCCGGTCGTACTCGCCGCCAACGCCTGAGGCGGAGCCATGGACGACCTGGCGCCCGCCCCTGAGGCTCCCGTCGAGCATGGCGAAACCGGCGAACCGCGGGTGCCGCATCGCCTGTTCTCGCTCAAGGACCGCGACACCTTCCTGGTGAACGACGCGTTCGGCGACGTCATCGGCGCGGCGGACGGCCTGTTCCACAACGACACCCGCATCCTGTCGCGCTTCAGGTTGCTGCTGGGGACCAAGCCGCCCTCCCTGCTCTCGGCGGCCATCGCCCAGGACAACGTCTTCTTCACCTCGCACGGCTCGAACCAGGAGCTGCCCTATCCCGGCGGACCGGTGGGGCCGCCCGGCGTGCTGCACATCGAGCGCAAGCGGTTCCTGTGGGAGGAGCGGCTCTACGAGCAGATCTGCATCGTCAACTACAGCCGCGACGACGTCATCGTGCCGCTGGCGCTGGAGTTCGCGGCCGACTTCCGCGACATGTTCGAGGTGCGCGGCGCGAAGCGGGCGAGGCGGGGCCTGATGCTGCCCACCGTGCTGGACGGGCGCACCGTGACCTTCGCCTACGAGGGGCTCGACGAGGTCCGGCGGCGCAGCGTGATCAGCTTCTCGGACCCGCCGGGCCGGCTCTCCGCGCACCGGGCGGACTTCATGTACTCCCTGCGGGCCGAGGGACGGCTGCAGCTCTACATGGAGGTGGGCTCGGAGCCCGGCCCGACGCCCAGCCGCGAGCGGTTCCGCGCCGGGGCGGCCCGAGCCCAGTTCGACATGCGCGCCCGTCGGCGCCACGGGGCGAGGCTGGTGTCCTCCGGACGGCTGTTCAACGAATGGCTGAGCAAGTCGCGGGCGGACCTGGCGCTGCTCACCACCCGCATGGATACGGGCCCCTATCCGTACGCCGGCATCCCCTGGTTCTCCACCGCGTTCGGGCGCGACGCCATCATCACCGCCTGGCAGATCCTGTGGTTCGAGCCGTCGCTGGCCCGCGGCGTCCTCGCCTTCCTGGCGGCCCACCAGGCCCATGAGGTCTCCGCCTTCCAGGACGCCCAGCCCGGCAAGATCATGCACGAGACGCGCCGCGGCGAGATGCCGGCGCTGGGGGAAGTGCCCTTCGGCTGCTACTACGGCGGCGTCGACACCACGCCGCTGTTCGTGGCCATGGCCGGCGCCTACGCCGAGCGCACCGGCGATCTGGACCTCATCGAGACCCTGTGGCCGGCCCTCGAGCGGGCCGCCGCCTGGATGGAGCAGTACGGCGATTCCGACGGCGACGGCCTGATCGACTACGCCAGGGGCGCCGAGAGCGGCCTGGCCAACCAGGGCTGGAAGGACAGCGAGGACAGCGTCTTCCACGCCGACGGCCGCTTCCCGCGCGGCCCCATCGCCCTGGTTGAGGTGCAGGGCTACGCCTTCGCGGCCTACCGGGCGCTGGCCATGCTCTGCGGCCTGCGCGGCGATCCCGAGGGCCAGGCGCGCTGGGAGGACCGGGCGGAGCATGTGCGCATCCAGGTGGAGACGCGGTTCTGGATCGAGGAGATGGGCACCTACGGCATCGCCGTCGACGGGGCGGGCGAGCTCTGCCGCGTGCGCGCCTCCAATCCCGGGCATCTGCTGTTCGTGGGCCTGCCGACCCCGGAGCGCGCGCGCAAGGTGACCGCGCAGCTGCTGTCGGCGCCCTTCGATTCCGGCTGGGGCATCCGCACCCTGGCCACCGGCGAGGCGCGCTTCAATCCGATGTCCTACCACAACGGCTCGGTCTGGCCGCACGACACGGCGCTCTGCACCATGGGCCTGGCCCGCTACGGCGAGCGCGACGGCGTGGTGCGGATGACCTCGGAGCTGTTCGAGACCGGCAACTATTTCGGCATGCGCATGCCCGAGCTGTTCTGCGGCTTCCCGCGCCAGCCGGGCGAGCCGCCGGTGGCCTATCCGGTCGCCTGCCTGCCGCAGGCCTGGTCGGCGGGATCGGTGTTCATGATGCTGCAGGCCTGTCTGGGCCTGCACGTGGACGGGCTGAAGGGCCTCGTCACGGTCAGCGAGCCGCGCCTGCCCATCGGCATCGACCACCTGCGCGTCGAGGGCCTGCGGGTCGGCTCCGACCGGGTGACCTTGCTGTTCGACCGCGACGGCCGCCGCGTCGCCGTCCACCTCGAGGGCGCGGCGCGCACCACGCTGCAGGTGAGGCATTGAGCGGGGCGCAGTGGAGACCCTAGCGCCGGGGCGCGTGCGCCAGCCGCAGGATGTTGGCGGCGCCGGGCGAACCCATGGGCAGGCCGGCCAGGATCAGCACCCGCTGGTTGGGCAGCGCCAGGCCGAGGTCGGCCGCCTGCTCCACCGCCACCCGCGCCATTTCCTCGGGGTCGAAGATCTCCGGGACGACCCGCGCCTCGACGCCCCAGGCCAGCGCCAGCCGCCGCGCCGTGTGCAGGTGCGGGGTCAGGGCCAGGGTCGGCTGCAGCGGCCGTTCGCGGGCCAGCCGCAGCGCCGTCTGGCCGGTGGTGGTGAAGGCCACCAGGCAGGCCGTGGAGGCGGCCTCGGCGGCTCTGCGGGCGGCGGCCACCAGGGCGTCGGCGTCGGCGTCGTCCACCGGGAACTCGGCGCGCATCAGCTCTGGCCAGCGCGGGTCGCGTTCGACCCGCGTGATGATGCGGTCCATGATCGATACCGCCTCCACCGGGAACTCGCCCACCGCGCTCTCGGCCGACAGCATCACGGCGTCGGCGCCCTCATAGACCGCGCCGGCCACGTCCGAGGCCTCGGCCCGGGTCGGCGTCGGCGAATGCACCATCGACTCCAGCATCTGGGTGGCGACGATCACCGGCAGGCCGCGCAGGCGGGCGGCGCGCACCAGCTGCTTCTGCACCACCGGCACCTCTTCCGGCGCCAGCTCCACGCCCAGGTCGCCGCGGGCCACCATGATCGCGTTGCAGAGGTCGAGAATCTCGTCGAGCGCCTCCAGGGCGGCCGGCTTCTCGATCTTGGCCAGCACCCCCGCCCGGCCCTGCACGATCTGCCGCAGCTCGGCCATGTCGGCGGCGCGCTGCACGAACGAGAGCGCCACCCAGTCCACGCCCTGCGTCAGCGCGAAGGCCAGGTCCTCGCGGTCTTTCGGGGTGAGGGCGGGAATCGGGATCGCCAGCCCCGGCAGGTTGAGGCCCTTGTGGTCGGAGAGCGCCTCGCCCGCCTCCACGATGGTGTCGGCGAAATCGGGGCCGTGGCGCGTCACCCGAAGCCGCACCTTGCCATCGTCCAGCAGCACCTCGGCGCCGACGCGCAGGGCGGCGAACACCTCCGGGTGCGGCACGCCGATGCGTGCGGCGTCGCCCGGACGATCCTTCAGGTCCAGCCGCAGGTCCTGGCCGGCCTTCAGCTTCACCCGCCCGTCGGCGAACTCCCCGAGGCGCAGCTTCGGCCCCTGCAGGTCGGCCAGCACCGCCAGCGGCCGGCCCACCTCGTGCTCAGCGGCGCGCACCGCGTCGATGGCGCGGGCGTGCTCGGCGTGCAGCCCATGACTGAAGTTCACCCGGAACACGTCCGCGCCGGCGCGCGCCAGCTCACGGACGCGCTCGGGACTGGAACTGGCGGGTCCCAGGGTGGCGACGATGCGGGCGCGGCGGGCTCGGATCACCGGACAGGCTTCCGTGGACAGGGAAAAAATGCACCTCGGGCCGCGCGAAGCGATTCACGCGGCGTGGTTGAGAGCTTATCTAGCCGCTCCGGGGCGGCGTCGAGTGGAAACGGTCGACGGCCGGCCCATGATCCTTCGCGGGCCCCGTCAGTCGAAGGAGCATGTGCGTGCCGATCAACCTTGACCTCTTCCCCATCGGCAACTGCGCGGCGAGCGCGCTGATCGACCGGGCCGGGCGGATCGTGTGGTCCTGCGCCCCGCGCGTGGACGGCGATCCTCACTTCTGCAGCCTGCTGTCGGGCGTCGATCCGGCCGAGGACGCCGCCCAGGGCGTCTGGGCGATCGACGTGCAGGACGCGGTCTCGTTCGACCAGGGCTACCTGCGCAACACCCCGGTCTTGCGCACCGAGATCGCCGACAAGGCCGGCGCGCGGCTGGAGATCCTGGATTTCGCCCCGCGCTACCGGCAGTTCGGCCGGACCTACCGGCCCGTGGCGATCTTCCGGTTGATCCGTCCGCTGGCCGGCACGCCGCATGTCCGCATCCGCCTGCGGCCGATGGCGAACTGGGGCGAGACGCCGGCGCAGCGGACGGTGGGCTCCAACCACCTGCGCTACGTGGGCGGGGAGGAGACGTTGCGGCTCACCACCGACGCGCCGGTCTCGCACATCGCCGCCGAGCGGATGTTCCGCCTGGAGGAGCCGATCAGCCTCTTCCTTGGTCCCGACGAGGGGTTCGACGCCGATATCGCCACCACCGCCGAGCGGATGCTGCGCGAGACCATCGGCTACTGGCGCGGCTGGGTGCGCACCCTGTCCGTGCCGCTGGAGTGGCAGGAAGCGGTGATCCGCTCCGCCATCACCCTCAAGCTCTGCGCCTATGAGGAGACCGGCGCGATCGTGGCGGCGCTCACCACCTCGATCCCGGAGCATGCGGAATCGGGCCGCAACTGGGACTACCGCTACTGCTGGCTCCGTGACGCCTACTACGTGGTCCAGGCGCTGAACCGCCTGGGCGCCGCCGACATGCTGGAGAACTACCTGGGCTACCTTCGCAACCTGGTGGACCGCCAGCGGGGCGGCCATGTGCAGCCGGTCTATGGCGTGGGACTGGAGCCGGCGCTCACCGAGCGGCTCGCCGAGCACCTGGCCGGCTACCGCGGCATGGGGCCGGTGCGGATCGGCAACCAGGCGCACGAGCACCGGCAGCACGACGTCTACGGCCAGATCATCCTCTCCACCGTGCAGGCCTTCTTCGACGAGCGGCTGCTGCGCCCCGCGACGCTGGAGGATTTCCGCGCCCTGGAGCCGGTGGGCGAGCGGGCCTTCGAGCTGCACGACAAGCCGGACGCCAGCCTCTGGGAGTTCCGCGGTCGTGAGGCGACCCATACCTACTCCGCGGTCATGTGCTGGGCCGCCTGCGACCGGCTGGGCAACGCCGCCACAAGGCTGGGGCTGACGGAGCGCGCCGCCTACTGGAACGGCCGCGCCGACCAGATCCGCCACACCATCGAGACCCGCGCCTGGAACGCGACCCTGGGCCGCTATTCCTCCACCTTCGACGGCGACGGCATGGACGCCAGCCTGCTGCAGCTCGTGGAGGTGCGCTTCATCGACCCGCAGGACGCGCGCATGCAGGCCACCATGGCGGCGGTGGAGAAGAGCCTGCGGCGCGGCCCCTACATGCTGCGCTACGCCTCGCCGGACGATTTTGGCGAACCCAAGACGGCGTTCAACATCTGCACCTTCTGGCTGATCGAGGTGCTGCACTTCTCCGGCCGCACCGCCGAGGCGCGCGAGCTGTTCGAGGAGATGCTGGACCGGCGCACCGCCGCAGGCCTGCTCTCCGAGGATATCGCCTTCGACGGCAAGGAGCTCTGGGGCAACTACCCGCAGACCTATTCGCTGGTGGGCCTGATCAACTGCGCCAGCCTGCTCTCGAAGCCGTGGACGAGCGTGCGCTAGCCGCGTGTCGAGCCAATAAAAAAATAGCTTAGCCTCAGTCGCTCCACGCCCGCCCGGCCCGCTCGATCAGGCCGAAGGCGCCGGCCGGGCCCCAGCTTCCAGCCGGGTAGGGCTTGGGCGCCATGTCGGCCTCCTTCCAGGCCTGGGCGATGCCGTCGACCCAGCGCCAGGCCTCCTCCACCTCGTCGCGGCGCACGAACAGGGTGCCGTTGCCGTGGATCACGTCCAGCAGCAGGCGCTCATAGGCGATCCGCCGCCGGGCGCCCGGCCCCGAATAGGCCCGCAGCAGCGACAGCGACAGCGGCATGGCCTGCAGCCGCATGCCGCCGTGCGACAGGCCCGGCGACTTGTTCATCAAGGTCAGCTCGATGTCCTCGTCCGGCTGCAGGTCGATCACCAGCCGGTTGGGCGTCAGGTCCGCCTTGGCCGCCCCGTCGAAGATCGAGTGCGGCACCGGCTTGAACTGGATGGCGATCTGGGTGCGCCGCTCGGGCAGCCGCTTGCCGGTGCGCAGGAAGAACGGCACCCCCGCCCAGCGCCAGTTGTCGATGTCGGCGCGCAGGGCGACGAAGGTCTCGGTCCCGCTCTCCTGGCCGCGTTCGGTCTCATAGGCCTTGGCCGGCTCGCCGCCGGCGACGCCGGCCGAGTACTGGCCGCGCACGCTGTTGTTCTGCGCCTCGGCGCGGGTGAAGCGGCGCAGGGAGCGCAGCACCTTGACCTTCTCGTTGCGGACCGAGTCCGGCTCCATGTCGCTGGGCGGTTCCATCGCCACCAGGCAGAGCAGCTGCAGCATGTGGTTCTGCAGCATGTCGCGCAGCGCGCCGTACTCGTCGTAATAGCCCCAGCGGTCGCCCACCCCCTCGGTCTCGGCCACGGTGATCTGCACGTGGTCGATGGTGAGGTTGTTCCACAGGGGCTCGAACAGGCTGTTGGCGAACCGAAGGGCGATGAGGTTCTGCACCGTCTCCTTGCCCAGGTAGTGGTCGATCCGGAAGATCCGCTCCTCGGCGAAATACTCTCCCACCGCGGCGTTGATCACCCGCGAGGACTCCAGGTCCCGGCCGATCGGCTTTTCCAGTACGATGCGCGTCTCCGGCCCCACCAGGTCGGCGGCGGCGAGCGCGTTGCAGACCCGGCCGTAGAGGCTCGGGGACAGGGCCAGGTAGAAGATCGGGCGCCTGGCGTTCTGCAGCGCCCAGGCCAGCGCCTTGGCGCCGTCCGCGGTGGTGGCGTCCGCGGAGACATACTCCAGGCGCTCGGCGAAGCGCACCCAGACGTCCTGGTCCACCGCCTCGGGCTTGGCCCGCTCGGCCACGGTCTCGGCCGCCTGCGCCAGGAATTCCTCGCGGCTCATCGTCGCCCGGGCGGTGGCGACGATGCGGAACCCCTCCGGCAGGAAGCCGTCGGCGTCGAGGAAGAACAGCGATGGCAGCAGCATCCGGCGGGCGAGGTCGCCCGTGCCCCCGAACAGGACGATCATGTCGGCTTCGGGCATGTCAGCCATGTCATCACCTTTGCGCGAGAGGGCCGGGTTAGCCGCCTCCGGCACTGCAACGTCAAGCCCCTTGCGGAGTTCTCTACCCGGACGAGGAGATTTGGCTTTCCGGCGCGCAGGACGCGACGGGGGCGCTCGTCCCACGCCGAAAGCGAAGGGACATGACGATCCACGACCTGCATCTCGGCCTCGAAGCCCCGAAGGCGCTCCCTCTGCAGGGGGCGGCCCTGTTCCTGGACCTCGACGGCACGCTGGCGCCGATCGCGGCGCGGCCGCAGGACGTGGGGCCGGACCCGCGCCGCACGGGCCTGGTGCAGCGGCTGTCGGCGGCCATGGGCGGGCGCCTGGCGGTGGTGAGCGGTCGCGCGCTCTGCGACATCGACCGCATCCTGGAGGGCGGCGTGCGCCCGGTGTCGGCGGTCCACGGCCTGGTGCGCCGGCGTGCGGACGGCCAGGTGGAGCAGACCCGGCCGCATCCCTGCCTGGCCCTGGCGCGGGAGGAATTCGAGCGGCTGGCGCAGGAGGCGCCGGGCCTGCTGGTGGAGGACAAAGGCCTCAGCGTCGCCCTGCACTACCGCCTCGCCCCGGAGCGCGCCGGCGACGTGCAGGCGGCGGCCCAGCGGCTGGCGGAGGCCACGGGCCTGAAGCGCCAGGACGGCGCCATGGTCTGCGAGTTGCGCACGCCCGGCCCAAGCAAGGGCGACAGCGTCCGCGCCTTCCTGGGCGAGGCCCCGTTCCAGGGCGCGGCGCCGGTGTTCGTCGGCGACGATGTCACCGACGAGGACGGATTCGCCGCCGCCGCGGCGCTCGGCGGCTATGGCGTGCTGGTGGGGCCGGCCCGGCGCACCCAGGCGGAGTTCCGCCTGCAGGGCGTGGACGAGGCGCTGGATTGGTTGGAGGACGCCCGATGAACCGGCTGATCGTCGTCTCCAACCGGGTGAACCCGCCCACCGGCGCGGGCGAGGAGAGCGTCGGCGGGCTCGCCATGGCGCTGTCGGCGGCGCTGGAGGAGTATTCCGGCCTGTGGTTCGGCTGGAGCGGCAAGACCGCCGAGGAGGTGGACGCCGCGCCGACCGTCCAGACCGTGGGCGGCGTCACCGTGGCGACGGTGGACCTCGATGAGCAGGACTTCCAGGAGTACTACAACGGCTACGCCAACAAGACGCTGTGGCCGCTGTTCCACTACCGGGTGGACCTGACCGCCTATGACCGGGCCTTCGGGGCCGGCTACGAGCGCGTGAACCGCCGGTTCGCCCAGACGCTGAAACCGCTGATCGAGCCGGGCGACCTGATCTGGGTGCACGACTACCACCTGATCCCGCTGGCCCGCGAGCTGCGCCGCCTGGGAGTGAAGAACCGGATCGGCTTCTTCCTGCACATTCCCTGGCCGGCGCATCAGCTGTTCGTGACCCTGCCGCGGCACAGCCAGCTCGTGCAGGCCATGTTCGACTATGACCTGGTGGGCTTCCAGACGCCGGAATACCTGCAGGCCTTCGAGGAGTACGTCCTGGGCGAGGCGGGCGGCGAGCACGTCGGCCCGCAGCACCTGCGCGCCTTCGGCCGCACGCTCCGCGCCGGCGCCTTCCCGATCGGCATCGACGCCCGCAACTTCGCGGCCATGCTGAAGAGCCCCCGGGCCGTGCGGACCTACAACATCATGGCCGCCTCGGCGGTGTTCAAGCAGCTCATCGTCGGCGTCGACCGGCTGGACTATTCCAAGGGCCTGGAGGAGCGGTTCCTGGGCTTCGAGCACTTCCTGGCCGACAACCCCGACCTGCGGCGCGAGGTGCTGATGCTGCAGATCGCGCCGGTCTCGCGCGAGGGCGTGGAGGCCTACCAGGAGATCCGGGCCCGGCTGGACGCCCTGTCCGGCCGCATCAACGGCGAATACGCCGACATCGACTCCAACCCGGTGCGCTACGTGAACCGCAACTACCGCCGCGACGAGCTGGCCGGCATCTACCGGGCGGCGCGGGTGGGCCTGGTGACGCCGTTGCGCGACGGCATGAACCTGGTGGCCAAGGAATATGTCGCCGCCCAGGACCCCGACGATCCGGGCGTGCTGATCCTCTCGCGCTTCGCCGGCGCGGCGAACCAGCTGCGCGAGGCCCTGCTGGTCAACCCCAACACCCCCGAGGAGATCGCCGACGCCCTCAAGCGCGCGCTGGCCATGGGGCGCGAGGAGCGAATCCGCCGCTGGCGCGCGCTCAACGAGAACGTCCAGCGCGAGGACGTCACCGCCTGGCGCGACGCCTTCGTGGGCGCGCTGGGAGAGGTCGACCGACAGCCCGCCGCGCTGGCCAGCTAGGGGCCTCGCGCATGGCCGAGGCGAAGCTCGCCCGCTACCGCTCGATGCGGGATTTCACCAGGACCGCCGAACCCAGCGGGGAGGGCGAGGTCAGGCGCTCGGAGCTGTTGCGCTTCGTCATCCAGAAGCATGCGGCGACCCGGCTGCATTACGACCTGCGCCTGGAGCTGGGCGGGGTGTTCAAATCCTGGGCGGTCACCAAGGGCCCTTCGCTCGATCCGCACGGCCGGCGCCTGGCGGTGGAGGTGGAGGACCATCCGCTCGACTACGGCGACTTCGAAGGCGTGATCCCGGCCGGCGAGTACGGCGGCGGCGCGGTGATGCTGTGGGACCGCGGCTACTGGGCGCCGGAGGAAGGGTTCGACCCGCACAAGGCCCTGGCGAAGGGCGAGCTGAAGTTCATCCTCGACGGCGAGCGGCTGAAGGGCGGCTTCGTCCTGGTGCGGATGAAGCGCCGGCCACGGGAGAAGCGCGACAACTGGCTGCTCATCAAGCACCACGACCAATACGAGCGTGAGGGTGAGGAGGGACAGATCGCCGAACGGGCGACGACCTCCGTGGCCTCGGGACGATCGATGGAGGACATCGCCGCCGGCCGCGGCAAGGGGCCGACCAAGTTCATGACCGGCGGCAAGGCCCGCGCGCCGGCAGACGACGTCTGGCATAGCGACCGCAGCAAGGCGGGGGCGGCCGAAAAGCCTGCGCGGCCCACGGCCACGGCGGCCGCCATGCCGGCCTTCATCCCGCCGATGCTCACCAAGGCGGTGGACCGCCCGCCGAACTCGCCCGGTTGGGCGCACGAGATCAAGTTCGACGGCTACCGGCTGCAGCTTCGCATCGAGGGCGGGTCTGCGACCCTGAAGACCCGCAAGGGCCTCGACTGGACGGCGAAGTTCCAGGAGATCGCCCGCGCCGCCCAGGGCCTGCCGGACGCCGTCATCGATGGGGAGGCCTGCGCCCTCGACCACAACGGCGCCCCGGACTTCCCGGCCCTGCAGGCGGCGCTGTCCGAGGGCAAGACCGGCGACCTGATCTTCTTCGCCTTCGACCTGCTGTTCGCCGGCGGCCAGGACCTGCGCGGCCAGATGCTGCGCGAGCGCAAGGCGGCGCTGGAGGACCTGCTCGCCGGGCACGCGAAGGGCCTCGGCGGCCGCATCCGCTACGTCGACCATTTCGAGAGTGCCGGCGACGCCGTGCTGCAGTCGGCCTGCCGGCTGTCGCTGGAGGGCATCGTCTCCAAGCGCCTGGACAGCCCCTACCGCAGCGCCCGCAGCGACGACTGGGTCAAGTCCAAGTGCCGCGCCGGCCACGAGGTGGTGATCGGCGGCTGGACGGGGGAGGGCGGGAATCTGCGCTCCCTGCTGGTGGGCGTGAACCGCGACGGCCACCTGATCTACACCGGCCGGGTCGGCACGGGCTTCGGCCGCGACAAGGCCGCCGACCTGCTGCCGCGCCTCCAGGCCCTGGAGAGCGCGGCCAGTCCCTTCACCGGCGAGGGCGCGCCGAAGAAGGCGGCGAACGTCACCTGGGTGCGCCCGGAGCTGGTGGCCGAAATCGAGTTCGCCGGCTTCACCACCGGCGGCCAGGTGCGGCAGGGCAGCTTCAAGGGCCTGCGCGCCGACAAGCCGGCCGAGGAGGTGGAGGCCGAGACGCCGGCCCGCCTGGGCGAGGCCGAACTGGCGGAACCTGCGCCGGCCAAGGCGCGGCCGACGCCCAAGGCCGGCGACCCTGTGGTGATGGGCGTGCGGATCTCCAGCGCGGACAAGCCGCTCTGGCCCAGCGCCGCCGACGACCCCGCCCCGGTCACCAAGCTCGACCTCGCCCGCTACCTGGAGGCCGTCGGCCCCTGGATGATGCGCCACATCGAGGGGCGGCCCTGTTCGATCATCCGCACCCCGGACGGGCTCGCCGGCGAGCGGTTCTTCCAGCGCCACGCGGGCAAGGGCTCCTCGGCCCTGCTCACCGAAGTGAAGGTGTTCGGCGACCACAAGCCCTACCTGCAGGTGGACCGTATCGAGGCGCTGGCGGCCCTGGCCCAGATCGGGGCGGTGGAGTTCCACCCCTGGAACTGCCAGCCGCACAAGCCGGAGGTCCCCGGCCGGCTGGTTTTCGACCTCGACCCCGCGCCCGAGCTGGGCTTCGACGCGGTCATCACCGCCGCCAAGGAAGTGCGCGAGCGGCTGGAGGCGCTGGGCCTCACCGCCTTCTGCAAGACCACCGGCGGCAAGGGGCTGCACGTGGTCACGCCTTTGAAGGTCTCGAAGATCGACTGGCCGACGGCCAAGGCCTTCGCCCAGAAGGTCTGCGCGGCCATGGCCGCCGACGCCCCCGACCGCTACGTGGTCAACATGGCCAAGAAGCTGCGCACCGGCCGCATCTTCCTCGACTACCTGCGCAACGACCGGCTGGCGACGGCGGTGGCGCCGCTGTCGCCCCGCGCCCGCGACGGCGCCACGGTCTCCATGCCGCTCACCTGGCCGCAGGTGAAAGCCGGCCTCGACCCGCGCCGCTACACGATCCGCTCGGCTCCCGCGCTGCTGAAGAAGACCACAGCCTGGGCCGACTACTGCGACGTCGAGGGGGATCTCGCGGCGGCGATCAAGAAGCTGGGATAACGCCTCTCCCCGCGAGCGGGGAGAGGCGAAGAAGCCGCTACGCCCGTTTTTTCGCCGCAGGCTTCTTCGCGGCGGGCGTTTTCGCCGCCGCCTTCGCGGGCTTCCGCCGCTCGCCGCCCTGGCCCAGGCTGCGCTTCAGGGCCTCCATCAGGTCGATCACCTCGGCGGACTTGGGCTCTTCCGGCGCCTTCACCGTGTGGCCCTTCTCCTTTTCCTTGATCAGCGTGCGCAGGGCGTCCTCGTAGCGGTCCTTGAACTGCGTGGGGTCGAAGTCGCCTTCCTGCTGGTCGATGATCTTGGCGGCGATCTCGACCATCTGCTGGCTGGGCTTGGTCGCCGGGATGCTGGCGAAGACGTCGTCCGCGTCGCGCACCTCGGCCTTGTTGCGGATGGTGTAGGCCAGGATGCCGCGGTCGCGCGGCTCCAGCGCCATCAGCCGCTCGCGCTGGTGCATGACCAGCCGGCCCAGCGCCACCTTGCGCGCCGAGCTCATCGCCTCGCGGATCACCGCGAAGGCCTCCACCGCCATCTCCCCGTCCGGCACCAGGAAATAGGGGTCGTTCCAGTAGAGCCGGTCGATGTCGTCCTCGTCGACGAACCGCTCGATGTCCAGGGTGCGGGTGGTCTCCAGCTTGACGTTCTTGATCTCCTCGTCGGTGACGACGACGTAGCGGCCCTTCTCGATCTCGAAGCCTTTGACGATGTCCGAGCGGTCCACCGGATCGCCCTTGGAATTGGTGGGGACCATGCGGATGCGCTCGTGGCTGTCCTTCGACAACATGTTGAAGTGCACCTCGCCGCTGCGCGAGGTGGCCGTGTAGAGCGCCACGGGGCAGCTCACCAGCGACAGCCGCAGATAGCCTTGCCAGGTCGGACGGGTGGCCATGACACATGCTCCAGGTCGATTGCGACTCGGGAACGCCGCGGGCGGGATTCAGTTCGAAAGCTTCAGCGGCGGCAGGGCCTCGGCCGCCTGGGCGTCCAGCTGGCGCTTGCGAAAGCCGCTCACGACGCCGCTCTTGGCGCCGAACTGCATCAGCTGGTCCTTGGCCGGATCATAGGCCGGCCAGGGCTCCACGCCGCAAGCCGGGACGCCGGTCCGGGCGAAGGTGATCCAGCAGCGGTGCATCAGGGTCGCCATCGCCTTGTCGTCATCGCTCACCTGGCTCAGCGGCGTGCGCCGGCCCCAGTACTCGAACACGTACTGGATCTCGGCGGCGTGGAACGCGCGGGTCACGCCCATCGGCCGGAAGCGGCTTCCCACATAGCTGAAATGGTAGAGCCAGGCCGGCTCGCCGCCCGCCGCCCTGGCCGCGATCCAGCGGGCCGGCGCGACCATGATCCGGTCGCCGTAGACCTCCCGCCCCAGGACCTCGTCGCCCTTGGCCGCCGCCTCGGCGTAGGCCGTGCGGATCGCCGGCGAGGCGGATGCGGCGACCTCGGCCGGGGCGGTTCGGGTCTCCGACATCAGCGAATCCTCGCCGCTGTTGGCGCCGACGATCAGCGGCACGTCGGCGGCCTTGCCCGCGGCCAGCGCCTGGGAGGGGCTGCGCGGCAGGAACCGGCCGTCGACCACCGGGTCCGAGCCCGGGCGCCAGGCCTTGGCCACCAGCGCTTCCACCGGAACCGCGCGCAGCTGCGCCGCCGTCGCCTTCGCGCCCGGAAGGCCCAGCGCCGTGGCCGTGGACGCGCCGGCGGCCTCCGCCTGCGCCAGCGTCATGGTGGGCCACCAGCCCCCGCCCGACTGCACGATGGCCTTGTGGAACAGCGGCCTGGCCTTCGGGACCGCCAGCAGGGCCAGGACGTCGGAGCCGCCGGCTGACTCGCCGAAGATCGTCACATTGTCCGGATCGCCGCCGAACGCGGCGATGTTGCGCTTCACCCAGTCCAGGGCGGCGACCTGGTCCATCAGGCCGAAGTTGCTGGCCTCGCCCGGCCTGGCCCGCTGGGTGATCGCCGGATGGGCGAACCAGCCCAGCGGCCCCAGCCGGTAGTTCAGGGTCACCAGCACCACCCCGTCGCGGGCGAAGGCCTGGCCGTCGTAGATCCAGCCCGCGCCCTGGGTGTTGCCGCCCCCGTGCAGCCAGACCATCACCGGCGCCTTGGACGCCGACAGCGGCGCGAAGACGTTGAGCTGCAGGCAGTCCTCGCTGACCGGCCCGTTGGCGCCGGCGAAGTTGGGGGTCCCGTCCGCCTTCATCGGCTGCGGGCAGGACGGGCCTTTCTCCGCCGCCGGCCGCTCGCCAGTCCAGGGAAGTGGCGGGCGCGGCGGCGCCCAGCGCAAGGGGCCGACCGGCGGGGCGGCGTAGGGGATGTTGCGGAAGATGGCGGCGCGGTCGGTGGCCTCGCCGGCCAGGACGCCGCTCTCCACCCTGATCGCCACCGGCGCGGCGGCGGCGCCGGTGGCCGCGAGCGCCAGGGCGGCGGCGAGGAAGGCCCAGGTGCGGGTCATGGCGTCGTCCCTTGCGCGCAGGTTGCGACCTGCCCGGAAAAGCATCCGGCGCCCGGCCTTGCGCGGTCAAGCGCGGGAGCGGCGCCGCGGGGAGCTTGACTCTTGGGCGGACGTTATTAGAACAAAAGTAGAACAAAGGACTTAACCGCCCATGTCCGATTTCCGCGCCGGGCGCCTCGCCGCCGTGCGGGCGAGGATCGCCGCCCTCGAGGCGGGCGGACGGGGGGACTCCGAGTCACTGCCCTTCGGGGATCCGCGCATCGACGACAAGCTGCCCGGCGGCGGCCTGCCGCTGGGCGCCTGGCACGAGGTGTTCGGCGAGGGGCTGGAGTCCGAGACCGCCGCGGCGCCGGCCGCCTTCGCCGCCCTGGCCGCCGCCCCCCTGGCGGCGCGGGGCGCGGCGGTCTGGGTGCTGCGCCAGGACGACCTGCATGCGCCGGGCCTGGCGGGCCTGGGCTTTCCGCCGCGGCGGCTGATCCAGGTGCTGGCCCGCGACGAGACCGAGGTGCTGGCGGTGATGGAGGATGCGCTGGCCACCGTGGGCGTCGCCGTCGTGTTCGGGGAGGTCGAGGCGGTGGGGCTGACCGCCGGGCGGCGCCTGCAGCTCGCCTGCGAGAAGCGCGGCGGCGTGGGCTTCGTCATCCGCCGCAGGCCCTTTGGCGGCGCGGCGCGAGGGGCGTCGATCGGGGCGGCGGCGACCAGCCGCTGGCGGGTGGCCGGGGCGCTCAGCGAGCCGGCGGCGGGGGAATTCGGCCTGGGCCCGCCGCGCTGGCGGGTCGCCCTGGAGCGCTGCCGGGGCGGGCGGACCGGCGCCTGGCTGATCGAGGCGGACCGCGCCTTCGCGGCCGATGCTTTTGGGGAGACGACGGATGGCACGCATCCTCTGCGCCTGGTCGGCGAACTGGGCGATCGAGAGCTGGCGGCGCCGCAACCCTTCAGACTTGCAGGTTGAAGCCTTCGCCCTGATCGAGACGGTGCGGGGGGTGCGCCGGCTGGCCTGCGTCGATCGCGCCGCCGCCCGCCTGGGCCTCTTCGCCGGCCAGAAGGCGACGGACGCCGCGGCCCTGGCGCCCGAGCTGGCCACGGCCGAGGTCGAGACCGAGGCCGACGCCGCGGCGCTGGCCGCCCTGGTCGACTGGTGCGTGCGCTTCTCGCCGGCCGTCGCCGCCGATCCGCCGGACGGCCTGTTCCTCGACGTGGGGGGGCTCTCGCACCTGTGGGGCGGGGAGGCGGCGCTGATGGCCGACCTCCGCGCCCGGCTGGCGGCGAACGGGCTGACCGCGCGCCTGGCCCTTGCCGACACGCCGGGCGCGGCCTGGGCGCTGGCGCACTACGGCGCCGACGGGACGATCGCCCAGCCGGGGGAGGTGGCGCGCTGGCTGGGGCCCCTGCCGCCGGCGGCCCTGCGGCTGGAACCGGAGCTGGCCGCCCAGGCGAAACGGCTCGGGCTGAAGACCATAGGCCGGCTGATGGACCTTCCCCGCGCGCCTTTCGCCCGCCGGTTCGGGGCGGCGGCGCTGGTCCGCCTCGACCAGGCGCTGGGCCGCTCGCAGGAGGCGCTGACTTTCCGGCGCCCGCCCACGCCCTGGGTGGCGCGCCTGGCCTTCGCCGAGCCGATCAGCACGCCGGAGGACCTGGCCCGGGTCAGCCGCGACATCGCCGGAAAGCTCTGCGCGCGCCTGGAGGCCGAGGGGCGCGGGGCGCGGCGCTTCGAGCTCGCCTTCCACCGCCTGGACGGGCGCGCGCCCTCCGTGAGCGTCGGGCTGTCGCTCCTGGGCCGCGACCCCGTCCGCCTCGCCAAGCTGTTCGCGCCCAGGCTGGAGACCGTCGATCCCGGCTTCGGGATCGAGGTCGTGACCCTGGTGGCCCTGGACGTGGAGGCTCTCTCGGCGCGGCAGGGCCGGCTGGACGCGGGCGCCGAAGCGGCGCTGGAGGAGGGGCTGGCCCCGCTGGTCGACCGCCTGGCCAACCGGCTGGGCGAGGAACGGGTCTGGACCGCGGCGAAGGTGGAGAGCCACGTGCCGGAGCTGGCCGCCGGCCGCAGCCCCGCCCTGGCGCCGGACCTCGCCGCCGGCTGGGATCCGCAGGTCCCCCGCCCGGTGCGCCTGTTCCGCCGGCCGCAGCCCCTCGAGGCGGTCGTGGCGCTGATCCCCGACGATCCGCCGGTGCAGTTCCGCTGGCGCGGGCAGCTCCACCGCATCCGTAGAGCCGAGGGTCCCGAGCGCGTGGCGGAGGAATGGTGGACGCGTCCCTTCGAGGCGGCCGGACCGGGGCGGGTGCGCGACTACTATCGGGTCGAGGACCAGGACGGCGGCCGCTTCTGGGTCTTCCGCGCCGGCCTCTACGAGGCGGGCCAGACGGCGAAATGGTGGCTGCATGGGGTGTTCGGTTAGATGACCGCCTACGCCGAGCTGCAGGCCGCCACCAACTTCTCCTTCCTGCGCGGGGCGTCGCACCCGTGGGAGCTGATGGGTGAGGCGGACGCCCTGGGGATGACGGCCCTGGGGGTGACCGACCGCAACAGCCTGGCCGGGGTGGTGCGGGCCTGGTCGGCGGCCAGGGCGCTGAAGGTGCGCGCCCTCACCGGCTGCCGGCTGGACTTCGCCGACGGCAGGCCCAGCGTGCTCTGCTATCCCGGCGACCGCGAGGCCTACGGCCGCCTCACCCGGCTGCTCACGATCGGCCAGCGGCGGGCGAAGAAGGGCCAGTGCGATCTGGCCTGGCCCGACCTCCTCGCCCACGGGGAAGGGCAGTTGCTGCTGGTGGTCCCGCCGGCGCGGCTGGACGAGGCCTTCGCCCGCGACCTCGCCCGCCTCGCCGGGACCTTCGGCGGGAACGTCTGGCTGGCGGCGTCACGGGCCTATGGCGCGCGCGACCTGCAGCGGCTTTCCCGGCTCGACGCCCTGGGCCGGGCGGCGGGCGCGCCGATGGTCGCCGTCAACGACGTACTCTACCACGCGCCGGAGCGGCGGCCGCTGCAGGACGTGCTGACCTGCATCCGCGAGACCTGTACGATCACCCAGGCGGGCCTCAGGCTGCAGGCCAACGCCGAGCGGCACCTGAAGTCGCCGGCCGAGATGACGCGCCTGTTCGCCCGCTTCCCGGAGGCGATCGCGCGCACCACCGAGATCGCCGGCCGCATCGGTTTCGACCTGTCCCAGTTGCGCTACGAATACCCCGACGAGCCGGTGCCGCCGGGCAAGACCGCGATCCAGCACCTGCGCGACCTCACCTGGGAAGGCGCGGCCTGGCGGTTCGACAAGGGGATGGGCGAGAAGGAGCGCCGGACCATCGAGCACGAGCTGGCGCTGATCGAACGGCTGGGGTTCGCCAACTACTTCCTGACCGTCCACGACATCGTCCGCTGGGCGCGCGGGCGCGACATCCTCTGCCAGGGGCGCGGCTCGGCGGCCAATTCCTGCGTCTGCTTCTGCCTGGGGGTGACGGCGGTCGATCCCACCAAGCCCGACCAGGACCTGCTCTTTTCCCGCTTCATCTCCGAAAAGCGCGGCGAGCCGCCCGACATCGACGTGGACTTCGAGCACGAGCGCCGCGAGGAGGTGATGCAATATGTGTTCGAGCGCTATGGCCGCGAGCGCGCCGCCATCGTCGCCACCGTCATCCACTACCGCCCGCGTATGGCGATCCGCCAGGTGGGCAAGGCGCTGGGCCTGACCGAGGACATCACCGCCGCCTTGGCGGGCACCGTCTGGGGCAGCTACGGCCACGAGCTGCCGGAGGGCCACGTGCGCCAGGCCGGGCTCGACCCCGACAATCCGGAGATCCGCCGGGCCGTCGCCCTGGCCGGCGAGCTGCTGGGTTTCCCCCGCCACCTGTCGCAGCACGTGGGCGGCTTCGTGCTGACCAAGCGGCGGCTGGACGAGACCGTGCCGATCGGCAACGCGGCCATGCCCGACCGCACCTTCATCGAATGGGACAAGGACGACATCGACGAGCTGGGCCTGATGAAGGTCGACGTCCTGGCGCTGGGCATGCTGACGGCGCTGAAAAAGAGCTTCGACATGATCCCGCCGGACGCCGCCGGGCGCCGGATCACCGACATCGCCCACATCCCGCAGGAGGCGCCGCAGGTCTACGACATGCTCTGCAAGGCCGACTCCGTCGGCGTCTTCCAGGTGGAGAGCCGGGCGCAGATGTCGATGCTGCCCAGGCTGAAGCCCCGCAAGTTCTACGACCTGGTGATCGAGGTGGCGATCGTCCGCCCCGGCCCGATCCAGGGCGACATGGTGCATCCCTACCTGAAGCGCCGCGACGGGATCGAGCCGGCCGACTATCCGCGCCCGGGCCCCGAATTTCCTCAAAACGAACTGGAAGCCATCCTCGGCAAGACCATGGGCGTGCCGCTGTTCCAGGAGCAGGCCATGCGCATCGCCATCGAGGCGGCGCAGTTCTCGGAGAACGACGCCGACGGCCTGCGCCGCTCCATGGCCACCTTCCGCCATCACGGCAACGTCGGCGACTACGAGCGCAAGTTCCTCGAGGGCATGAAGGCGCGCGGCTACGACCCGGACTTCGTCCAGCGCTGCTTCAAGCAGATCGAGGGGTTCGGCTCCTATGGCTTCCCGGAGAGCCACGCGATCAGCTTCGCCCTCTTGGTCTACGCCTCCGCCTGGGTGAAGTGGCGTTGGCCGGACGCCTTCTGCGCGGCCCTGCTCAACAGCCAGCCGATGGGCTTCTACCAGCCGGCCCAGCTGGTCCGCGATGCGCGCGAGCACGGGGTGGAGATCCGCGGGCCGGACGTGCTGGCCAGCGACTGGGACTGCACCCTGGAGCCGGCGGCCAGGCCCGGCCGGCTGCGGGCCGTCCGCCTGGGCCTGCGGCAGGTGCGCGGGCTGAACCAGGACGAGGCGCTGCGGCTGGTGTCGGCGCGCCAGGCGGGGGCGACGACGCTGCAGGCCCTGGCCCGGCGGGCGCGGCTGTCGCGCCGGTCGCTGGAGCTGCTGGCCGAGGCCGACGCCTTCCGCTCCCTGGGCCTCGACCGCCGCGCGGCGCTGTGGGCGGCCAAGGGCCTGGCTGCCGAGGCGAAGGTGGAGACCGACGCCCCGCTGCTGGCCGCCATGGGGATCACCGAGACGCCCGTCGCCCTGCCGCGGATGAACCTGCCGCAGGAGGTGGCGGAGGACTACCGCACCACCAGCCTCTCCCTGAAGGCCCATCCCTGCAGCTTCTTCCGCTCGGACCTGCAGCGCCTGCGCGCGGTCCCGGCTTCGGCGCTCGTCACCGCGCCCGACCGCCGCCGCCTCTGCGTGGGCGGCCTCGTGCTGGTGCGCCAGCGGCCCGGCACCGCCAAGGGGGTGGTGTTCATGACCCTGGAGGACGAGACCGGCGTCGCCAATGTGGTGGTCTGGAAGGACGCCTTCGAGGCCAACCGCCGGCTGGTGATGACCGCGTCCTTCCTGGTGGTGCACGGCCGGCTGCAGCGCGAGGACCAGGTGACTCACCTGGTGGCCGAGCGGTTCACCGACCTTTCCGCTCGCCTCGCCGAGCTGCGCGAGGAGGACGCCGCCCCCCAGGTCCGCGCCAACGTCACCGGCCGCCTGATCCGCAGCCGGGATTTTCATTGAAAGAGCACGCCTATTCACGTATATACGTGTAGTCACAGAGGGGTTCCGCAATGCCCACCGTCACCAGTCGAACGTTTCGCAGCGGCAACAGCGAAGCCGTGCGGCTGCCGCGCGAGGTCGCCTTCGGCAAGGACATCGAAGTCACCATCGTCCGCTCCGGCGACGTGATCACCATCTACCCGAAGCGCACGCCCATCGCGGAGATGTTGGCGCAGCTCCGGGAACTGCCTGCGCCGCCGACGGTCCAGACCCGCGACAAGATCCCGTTCCCCAAACGCAAGGGCCTTTGAGGATTGGAGTTTCTCCTCGACACCAACGTCGCCGTCCATCTCGTCGACCGCGATCTCGCCGTGTTTGCGAAGGTCGAAGCGCTGAACGGCGCCCTTCTCCTGTCGGTCGTCACGTGGGTCGAGCTCGAAGGCGGCGTCTACCGCGACCCGGACTATGCGGCTCTTCGGCGAACGCGTCTGGACGCCTTCCTGCCGGCCCTTCAGGTCCTTCCCTTCGACGATGCGGCCGCCCAGGCCTATCGCGGCATCGTCGAGGCCGCGGGCTATTCGCGCCGCAAGGTCATCGACCGCATGATCGCGGCGCAGGCCATCGCCCACGGCGCGACCCTGGTCACCACCAATCCGCGCGACTTCCGCGACATCCCCGGCCTGCAGATGCAGGCCTGGTGAGCCCCCGGACCCGCGGCGGATAATTTTACGCCGCCGCCTCTCCCCCTGTCGGATCGCGGACTCCTCGATCGTCCTGCGGTAAGGTTCACCACCAGCAGAGGGGCGCTCCACGGATGGGAACGCAGCTTTTCGTCGGCACGCGCAAGGGCGCCTGGATCTTCCGCAGCAACGGCGCGGACTGGCGCCTGGAAGGGCCGATCATGCTCGGCCAGATCGTCCACCACCTGGTGCTCGACCCCCGCGACGGGCGCACCCTGATGATGGCGGCCAAGACCGGCCACCTGGGGCCCACCATCTTCCGCTCCACGGACGAGGGCCGCACCTGGACGGAGGCCAAGGTCCCGCCGGCCTTCCCGACCTCCGACGCGGCTGACGCCCGGGCCGTGGACCACACCTTCTGGCTCAGCCCCGGCCACGCCGGCGAGCCCGGCGTCTGGTGGGCGGGAACCTCGCCGCCGGGCCTGTTCCGCAGCGAGGACGGCGGCGAGACCTGGGCCAGCGTGGCCGGCTTCAACGAGCATCCGCGCTACTGGGACTGGTGTCCCGCCGACGGCGGCACCCCGGACGGGGCGCTGCTGAACCAGGTGGTCATCGACCCGCGCGACGGCGCCCACATGTACCTCGCCACCTCCACCGGCGGGGTGTTCGAAAGCCTCGACCGCGCGGCGACCTGGGCTCCGCTGAACCAGGGGGTGGAGGCCAGCTTCCTGCCCGACCCCTATCCGGAGTTCGGCCAGGACGCCCACTGGATCGCCCTGGCCCCCGCCGACCCCGACCGGATCTGGCAGCAGAACCACTGCGGGATCTACCGCCTGGACCGGCCGGACGTGCGCTGGACGCGGATCGGCGCCGCCATGCCGCCACAGATCGGCGACATCGGCTTCACCATCACGCCCCATCCCCGCGAGGCCGACGTCGCCTGGGTGTTCCCCATGGACGGCACGGACGTCTGGCCGCGGGTCAGCCCCGGCGGCCGCCCGGCGGTCTACCGCACCCGCGACGCGGGCCGCAGCTGGGAGCGGCAGGACGGCGGCTTCCCGGCCGAGCAGGGCTGGTTCACCGTCAAGCGCCAGGCCTTCTGCGCCGATGCGGGCGCGCCGGTCGGCCTCTACCTCGGCACCACCGGCGGCGAGCTGTGGGCCAGCGGCGACGAGGGCGGGAGCTGGCGGCAGATCCGCGCCCACCTGCCGGAAATCTATTCCGTGACCGCCGCGCCCCTCCCATGACCCGGGTGATGATCCCCTCGCAGCTCATCGCCTACACCGGCGGCGCGACGCGGGTGGAGGCGCAGGGGCCCACGGTGGACGCGGTGATGCGCGACCTCGACCGCCAGTTCGAGGGCCTGCGCTTCCGGGTGGTCGACGAACAGGGCCGCATCCGCAAGCACATGCGCATCTTCGTCGGCATGGACCGGGTCGAGGCGCTGGACCGGCCGCTGCGCCCCGGCGACGAGGTGCTGATCTTCGGGGCGCTCAGCGGAGGCTAGCGTTTCGGCGGCCTCAGGACCTTGAGTCGCCGCCGCCCATGGGCAGACTGCTCGCCATGAGATTCGATCCGCCGTCCGCCCGCCGGCGCGTCCCGACGCCCCGCCGGAGCCCGTTCCGTCGCGCGCACGCCCTCGCGCCGGCCCTGCTTATCCTCGCCGCGCTGGCGCCGCAGGCCTGGGCCAAGGGCGTCACCAAGGGTGTCGCCAACGCCGAGCTCGCCGCCGCGGCCAGGGCCACCCCGGTCAAGGCGATCGATTACGACCAGGAGCGTTGCGACGACCGCACCGTGGAGCAATGGCTGACCGCCCTGGCCGGCCCCGAGGCGCGGGAGATCACCTGGACCGGCGGGCTCTGCCAGCTGGTCGGGCCGGGGATCGACGCCGGCTCGTCCTGGTGCGGCCAGGCCAGGGTGACCCTGGTCCACCCCCTCGGTCACGACGACCGGCCGACCATCGAGGTGTTCTTCGAGGCGCCGTCGCAGGGCCGCCCCGGCCGGCCCTACGCCTTCCGCGGCGCCATGCACGCCGTGGACGGCGACGAGATCAGCCGCTTCCGCCAGGACTTCGAGGCCGCCTGGACCTCCCGCTTCTCGCCCCGCGAAGACGCCATCGTCGACTGCGCGAGTCCGTAGCGCGCCCCTCTCCCCCCGATTCCGGGTGGAGAGGGGGCCGCGACCCGCCCTAGACGCTCACCAGCAGCCCGTCGGCCCGCATCGCCGCGATCTGGGCGTCGGTGAACCCGAGCGAACGGGCGACCTCGTCGTTGTGCTGGCCATAGGCCGGGCTGGCGCGAAGCTCGCCCACCGGGCGCTCGTCGAACTGGCCGGGGGAGCCGGCGGCGTAATAGGTCCCGCCGTCATAGGTCTGCACCGGCGTGACGATGCCGTTCTCGATCGCCTGCACGTCGTTCAGCAGCTCGCCCGGGGCCTGCACGGGCGCCCAGACGCCGTCGGCGCCCGCCAGGATCGTCTTCCAGGCCTCGTAGTCCTTGGTGGCGAAGGTCTTGTCGAGCTCGGCCGCCAGGGCCACGCCGTTGGCGTACTTGCTGGCCTCGTCCTTGAAGCGCGGGTCGGCGAGCAGGTCCTCGCGGCCGATCCGCCGGGCGAAGTCCGGGAACCAGACGTCGAACAGGAAGCAGATCTGGATCCAGCGGCCGTCGCTGGTCCGGTAGTGCCGGTTCATGGCGTTGGCCGCGCCGGGCGGAATCTCGCGCTGCGGCGGGGTCACGCTTCCGGCCAGGCTCGCGCCGCAGATCGACTGGGTCATGATGTAGGCGCCCATGCCGTAGAGCGAGTGGTCGACGATGCAGCCCTTGCCGGTGCGCTCGCGCCGGAACAGCGCCGCGGAGATGGCGCCGGCGATCGTCGCCCCGCCCGTCAGGTCGCCGACCGAGCCGGGCTGCATCGGCGGCGGGTCGCCATTGGGCGGGGTCTGGACGAAGGCCGAGCCCGAGCGGCACCAGGACGTGGGGTAGTCGAAGCCGCCGTCGTTGGCCATCGGGCCCTTCGGTCCGTAGCCGGTGGCCCGGGCGTAGATGAGCTTCGGGTTGCGCGCCATCAGGTCCGCGGGATCGATCCCCAGCTTCGCGCGCGCGTCGGCGCGCAGGTTGGTGATGAAGACGTCCGCCTGTTCGACCAGCCGCAGCAGGATCTCGCGGCCCTCGGGGCGGCGCAGGTCCAGGCCGACGGAGCGCTTGCCGCGGTTGGCCACTTCGAAGAAGGCGTTCAGCTTCTGGCCGGGCCGCTGCAGGATCGCCAGGTGGCGGGCCGGATCGCCCCCGCCCACCCCGCGCTCCACCTTGATCACGTCGGCGCCCCAGTCGGCCAGCATCATGCCGGCGGCCGGGGCGAAGGTGTGCTCGGCCACCTCGATGACCTTCACGCCTTCCATGACGTCGTACATGCGCGCTCTCCCTTGGCGATAGTTGATGCGGCGTCGGTTCGCCCGCTTGCCTCTTCGATAGCCGAGGATGGCGGGCTCGCACAGCCCGTCGCGCGCACGGATTTGACAAACCGGGGTCGGCCGCTATCACCGATGCGTCGGGGCGGCCGGCGGCGAACGCCGCAATATTGAGCGCCCCGGCCGGCGCATTTCGCGCCGCGACATTTTTGGACTTGGGCGGCCTGGCCGCCGGATCAGATGCAACGACGGGGCCCGATTAGGAGCCTCAGCGTAGGGATTTCCAGAATGCGCATATGGCACGCCTCCGCGGTGACGGAGGATCAGACCGACAGCCTGGGCCACATGAACGTGCGCTTCTACATGGAGCGGGTGGAGCGGGCCAACCTCGTGCTGATGGCCGAGCTCGGGCTGGAGCGGACGGCCCTGAAGGCCCGCGGCCTTCGCCTGTCCAAGGTCGACAGCTACTGCAAGTACCACCGCGAGCAGTTCCCGGGCGCGACGCTGAACGTGTTGGGCGGGGTGCTGGACGCCGCCGACGACAGCGTGCGGGCCTTCTACGAGGTGCGCAATCCGGCCCAGGACGTCCACGCCGCCAGCTTCATCGTCGAATACGCCCTGGTCGACGTGACCACCCGCGAGCGCCTTCCGCTGCCCGACGAGGCCCTGCGCCTGGCCGAAAAGCTGCGCACGCCCCTGCCGGACTATGGCGCGCCCCGCTCGATCACACTCGACCCGCCGCGCCTCGACCTCAGCTTCGCCGAGATCGCGGCGCGGGTCGGCGACGGCGGCGGCAGCATGATGGGCGCGCGGATGGAGCGCCAGGTCGAGCCCGAGTTCTGCGATCCGCAGGGCTGGCTGCGTCCCGGCGAGGACCTGATGCACGGCCCGCGCCAGCGGGCGAGGATGCGGGCCGAGGGGCATGAGCCCGGCCCGGTGGTCAACCTCACCGCCGACGGCCGCCGCTTCGGCTGGGCCTGGATGGAGACCCGCGCGCTGGTCTTCCAGACGCCCCGCGCCGGCGACCGGCTGCGCTCCATCGGGGCGGACATCGCGCTGGGCGGCAAGACGCGCCAGTCGCGCCGCTGGGTCTTCAACCTCACCACCGGCCGGCTGGCGGCGACCGACGACCTGGTGGGCGTCTGCCTGGACCTGGACGCGCGGCGCGCCATCGACATCCCGCCGGACGTCCGCCGCCAGCTGGCCAGCGTCTACGTCCCGGAGTTCGCCTGACCGCCATGAAGCCGCCGGCCTGGCGCCTGGAGCGCGACGTCTACCGCCACTTCACCGAGATCCAGACCCGCTACCGGGACGAGGACATGCTGCGCCATGTGAACAACATGGCCGTCGCCGGCTATCACGACGAGGCGCGCAACCGCTTCTCGCGGGTCTATTTCAAGCTGGCCGGCGACATCACCGGCACCCGCATCGTCACCGTCGAGACCCGGGTCAACTTCCTGGCCGAGGTCTTCCACCCCGACACGGTGGAGGTGGGCTCCGGCATCCTGAAGATCGGCGGCGCCTCCTACGAGATCGGCCAGGCGCTGTTCCAGAAAGGCAAGTGCGTCGGCCTCTGCACCGCGGTCTTCGTCCGCGCCACCCGCAGCCGCGGAACCGCCCCCCTGCCCGACAACCTGCGCGCGGCGTTGGAGACCTTCAGGCTGCGGGCGCCGGAAGGGGTGGAGCAGGCGTAGGGGCGTGGGTTGAAGCCGACCCACCGCCGCTCATCCCGGCTCGACCGCATAGGCGCTAACTCATGGCGGTGCGCGCCGGCCTCTCCGGCCCCTTCCCCCTGGAGGGGGGAAGGGTGAGGGATGGGGGTGGCGACGCCGGCCGGAAAGACCCCGCCCGCGGGGACGCACACCCCGCGCAGCTTCCAGGACAATCCCTCACGCACAGAGGCTGAAGCCGCCCCACCCCCATCCCCGGCCCTTCCCCCCTCCAGGGGGAAGGGAGACGGCCGACGCAGCGCGAAAAGGACGATCACCCTAAGTCAGCGCCTGTGGGCGAAGGCCGGGACCCAGATTCCTGAGCGCCAGGTGGGTTTCACCTGGGCCCCCGCCTTCTCCGCGTGAGCGGAGAAAGGGCGCGATTCAATCCAAACCCGATGCGCTCTGGGCGCTTCTGTTTCCGTCCTGCTCTCGCCCGCGGCGATCCGGCATTTTGTACTAAACACGCCCAAATCGATCCGGACGTCGCCGGAACCGGTGACCTACGTCATCGAAAGTGTGACGCTCCTGACGCCGCTCCTAGAAAGGAGCGACCCCAATGGGGTTAGGAATTATGGCGGCTTTGATCGTCGGGTTTGTGGTTGGGCAGGCGCCGGTCGAACCAGTGCCGATCGCTGGGGTATTGATGGAAGCCCTGACCTTCGAAGTCATCTTCCAGAATGACATATCCGGCAAAGCCGGTTTCCCAGCGACGCCCTCCAGCATCGCGGTAAATCGTACAGCCCCACAGGAAGACGTTCTTGTGCGCCGTGATCCAGGAGAAATGTTCCGGCGAGAAGAAAATGCCGTAGTGGACGTTTTGGGTTATTTCCATGCCAGAACCGACGAAGGAAAGCCGCCGCGTTTCCATTCCGATTCCGTCGCCCGCGCTACTATCTGGCCCGCCGGCAGAGAACCGCAAAATGATGCGCTCGGTCCAGCAGGACGTTGCTCCGAAGTTCTTGAGCCAGATCGCAGCCTTGAACTGAACAAAGCCTGGCACTTCCGATACGGCCTGCTTGACTAGCAGCGCCCTGTCGATCTGCATTATCGGTCTATCGGCGTTGACCTGGGCTTCAACTGCATCGGCGGCAGCTTGAGTGCCGCGGGCGGTGTAGGCGAGGGTCGCCAGCAATCCCAGGAAACCGAGCACACCCAGGACGGTCTGGTAGCGAGCCCAACGGACGGAATCCTTGGCCGCATCCGCGGCCTGCCACTGGGCGCAAAGCTCGCTCTCAGCGTCGTTCTTTGGCTCCCGGCATGGCCGCTCGTATTTGGCGGGCTGTTTCGGCTGCACGGCTTGAACGGCGACAGTTGGATTGGCGGGCTTGGTCGCAATGGCCTGGGCGGACTGTTTATGGTTGTCGACCTGCTGTGGTGATTGTGATGGCGCCGCAGCCCCTAACCCCAACGCCATGACTGCGCAGACTACCCAGCGCCGCATGGTGGCCCCTCCCGATGTTGGGAAGGCTAGCACCATCAAGCGTTGCCGTCAGTCCGGGAGTCCGGTCATGATGGCGCTATGGCTACAACCAAGAAGCGTCTCTGGGAGGGCGGCGACTGGCTCTTTGATAAGGGCGCGACGGTCTATTCGCTCATTGGCTCAAGCGTCTTGGCTGCCGCTATGACGTATCTGGCAAGCCTTGCGAAGCAGCTCCCACCTGTTGCGTGGGGCGCGATCGGGGTCGTCACATTCCTTGCTGTGATGATCGGTATAACTCTGGCGAGATACCTGCTTGCCAAACAGAAAGAGGCCGAGGCGCGGCAAGGAGAATTGGAGGCAAGGCGAGAGTTCACGCAGTCATTCTCGCAACGTGCCGATATAAATCCGTTGAAGCGTGAGCACGAGCGTGTTCGCATCCGAATGACGGATATGTATCATCCGTTCTTTGAGCGGTACGAGAATTACAGGTTCACTTACTGCGAGATTGTAGGGCCAGTGAATATTCTTCTTAATGGTCATAGTCATATATCGTACTGTCAGTTCGTCGAATGTGAGTGGATTATTATTCACGATGACGCAGTTATGGTGTCGCCGGTCGCATTCTTGAATGCGCATTTTGAAAACTGTAAGTTCTTCAGAACGACCTTTTTTATGGATGAAGCCTCCGCAAGGTCTCTTCAACTGGACGGAGGTACACTCAATATCATTAGCGGTCCTAAGATAAGCTAATCCTCCGGACGCAACGCCTGCAGAGCCATCGCCGCTAGACACTGCACTAAATACGACCCGGCGAATCCGCCTCGGCTGATTTGTTGCGCAGGTTCGCCTTTGTCTCCGTGATCCCGACGCCGGCCGGCTTGTCCACCAGCCCCTTATAGGTGACGCCCTTGCGCATCATCTCCGATCGCAGAGGCTGTTCGTATAGGCCACCCAATCGCGGCTCGTCCTGGGCCTCTGGGTCCGGGTCGCCCCGCTGCACGAATGCCGTGGCGATATCTGGATTCCAGGCCCGCGAACCGTTTTTGATGTTCCGCTTTTGTTCTTGAAGCTCCGCGACGCCTGAGCTAGACTGTCGAGATGCGATCCTCGGCCAGCCCGTACCAGCTTTCCTCTGTGTCTAAGGTCGGACGCGCAACCTGCGCCGCCGCCGCGGAGCGCGGCGAGATGTTTACCGGTCAACACCCCGGTCAACGCCCTAAAGGCCGTCTACGATCAATTAAGCCATTGATTCTTCTATTATTTCTCCAAGACACAGAGATGCTGACCGCCACCCCAAAAATCTGTTTACCAACGAAAGCATCGGCGCCGGAAACCCCCGAAGGCCACGCCCGTTCAGCGCTGCGCTTCCCCCGCGGCGCGCAGGATGAAGCCCAGCACCAGGGCCACGGCCATGTAGAGCGGCTCGGGGATTTCCTGGTCCAGCTCCACCTTCGAGAGCGCCTCGGCCAGGTCCGGGTTCTGCTCGAGGGGCACGCCGTGCTCGCGGGCGACGTCGATGATCTTCTGGCCGATCAGCCCATGGCCCACCGCCACCACCCGCGGCGCCGAGGGCCGGGCGTAGTGCAGGGCCACCGCCAGCGGCCGGCGGGGCGCGACCTCGCTCACGAGCTGCGGTCCAGGAACAGGCCGGCGGGGGCCGCCGGGCGCGGCGGGGCGCCCGCGGTCACCGCGATCTCCGGCGCATAGGCGGCCAGCTCCAGGGCGCTGCGCAGCAGGTCCTGGTGGGCGCGCAGGGCGAGCGCGGTCTCGTTCCGCTCCGCCCACAGCTGGACGCCGGCCCGGGCGCCCGAAAGGGTCACCTGCGCCTGCACCGGGCCGAAGGGCTCGATGTCCAGGGCGAAGCGGGCGCGCCAATGGGGCGGCGCGTCGCCCGTGGTCCCTCCCTCCGCGCCGCCGCCGTCGCGCTCCACCTCGAACTGGGCCACCGCCGTGCCCTGCGGCGAGGCGAACGGGATCTCGAACAGCCAGTGGGTCCGGCCCGGCGGCTCGGCGGCGTCGGCCGGCCGGGCGGAGGGCAGGGAGGCGGCCTGCAGCAGCTCCTGGCGGGCCACGGCGCCCTCGGCCTCGCGCACCAGGCGCTGGGCCATGGCGTGCGGCTCGGCGGGGGGCGGCTGGGCGGCCGGCGGCTGGGCGGCGACGGGTCCGCCGCGGAAGGGCGGGGGCGGCGGCGGTTCCGCCGCGCCGGCCGGCGTCGGCGCGCCTTCGCGGGCCGGGGTCGGCGGCGTGCTTGCGGTCCAGGCCGCGAAGGCCTCCCGGGCGACCAGCAGGGCCGCCTTCAGGTCGGGCGGCAGGCGGGCGTCCGCGGGCGGCTGGGCGGCGAGGCGGGCCTCCAGGAACAGGCCCGAGCGCGCCACGGCCTGCTTCAGCTCCGTGGGCGTCAGCGTCGGGGTGAGCGGGGTGCGCAGGCCCAGCAGCCGCACGGCCGCCTCGCGGGCGGGGGCCGGCAGGTCGGGGGAGGCCAGCGCCTGGGCGAGGTCGGCCATCAGGCGGCCAAGGCCGGCCTGCCGCGGCGCAGCGGTCTGGACGGCGTCGGCCACCGCCTGGGCCAGGGCCGCCTCCAGCGTCATCGGCGCCAGCGGCTTGTCGGCGCCGGTGGCGGCCTTGGCCAGCGCCGCCAGCCGCCCGGCCACCACGCGCACGGCGTTCGGCTCGGCCACCGGCTCGACCGGGCGCGCGCCCGCGAGCGGGTTGGTGGAACTTATCGGGCCGATCGCCATCGGCGGGTCCGCGCGGCGCAGCTCATGCGCCCAGCCTGCGCCGCTGCGGTGAAGGGGGCGTTAAGGTTCCGCTCACGATCGGACGAATCCATTTGCATCCTCCCGCGTTCAGGCATCCGAGGAGGCCTCCATGACCCAGACCCCGTCCCCCGACGTCCGCCGCTTCTCCGTGCACGCCAGCGAGGAGGTCCGCGCCCGCGCGCAGATGGTGGAGGAACGCTCCTTCGAGGCCGCGGCCCTGCGCTTCTGCGCCGAGCAGCACCCGCACGGGGACCTGTTCGGCGAGGCCGCGGTGATGGTCGAGGACTGCGAGACCGGCGAGCAGCAATGCTTCCGGGTCGACCTGGGGTCGGGCGACGCCGAGCCCTGCGGCTAGGGCCGTCAGCTGGCCAGCGGGACCACCTGGCTCAGGAGCGGGCCGATCTCGTCGTGCAGGACGAGGTCGGCGTAGCCGTCCTGTTCGGTGGGCTCGCGGTTGACGATGGCCAGCGTGGCCCCGTTGCGCTTGGCCAGCAGCGGAAAGCCCGCGGCCGGATAGACCACCAGCGACGAGCCCAGCACCAGGAAGAGGTCGCAGGCCAGGGTCTCCTCCTCGGCCCGCGCCATCGCCGCCTCGGGCATCGCCTGGCCGAACGAGATGGTGGCGGTCTTGACGATGCCGCCGCAGGCCCGGCAGGCCGGCAGCTCGCCAGCGCCCAGGAAGCTCTGCTTGATCACCTCCAGCTCGTGGCGCAGGCCGCATTCCAGGCAGGTGGCGAAGCTGGCGTTGCCGTGCAGCTCGATCACCTTGTCGTCCGGGACCCCGGAATGCTGGTGCAGGTTGTCGACGTTCTGGGTGATCACCGCGGCGACCTTGCCCTGCGCCACCAGCCGCGCCACCGCGTAGTGGCCGGCGTTGGGGTCGGCGCCCTGCCAGCGGGTGACGCCGGAGAAGGCGCGCTCCCAGGCCTCGCGCCGCCGCTCCGGCCGGGCCACGAAGTCCTGGAAGCTGATCGGCGACATCTTGCTCCAGACGCCGCCGGGACTGCGGAAATCCGGGATGCCCGATTCGGTGGAGATTCCCGCGCCGGTGAACACCACCGCGCGGCGGGACTGCGACAAAAGGCGCGCCAGTCGATCGCTGGAAGACATGGGATGCTCCGCAGGGCCTTCCTGCAGCATATGCCGTGGCCCGCCGGCCGTCGCCAGGGGGCGAGCGATGCTTCGATGCATCCGGAAGATGGACAGATCTTCAAATCAACCTTAAGGGGAGGCGCCGATTTGGGACGGTGCGGGGCGACAGGCGGGGGCCAAGGTCGAATGCGCCGTATGGGGGCGCCATGGCCAGTAACGACAACACACCACCGACGCCGCAGGAGCTTGCGGCCTTGCTTCGCGCCGCAAGCCGGCTCAATCCCGAGAAGCTGCGGCGGCTGATCGACGCCGTGCGCTCGGCGGCCAGGCCGCGCAGCGACGCCTGACGCCCGCGCATTTTTCGCGACAAGTGTCAAAAACCGCCTGCCGCGGGCCGGCGGATCGGCTATAGCGCCGCTTCGACAGGCGGCGAACCGCCGTGCGGGGAGGGCGGCGATGTACGGGCGCAAGAGCTTATGGCGCGTGGGCGCGCTGGCGACGACGGCCCTGGCGGGGCCGGCCCTGGCCCAGCCCGCGCCTGCGGCCGATCCGGCCGCCACCGCCTGGCTGCTCACGGCCACGGCCCTGGTGCTCTTGATGACGCTTCCCGGCCTGGCCCTGTTCTACGCCGGCCTGGTGCGCTCGAAGAACGTCCTGTCGGTGATGATGCATTGCGTCGCCATCGCCTGCCTGGTCTCGCTGCTCTGGCTGTTCGGCGGCTACAGCCTGTCGTTCGCCGGCGACCACCCGCTGATCGGCGACCTCTCCAAGTTCGCCCTCTGGGGCGTGGGGCGCGACGCCGTGTCCGGGGTCGTTCCGGAGAGCGTCTTCTTCATGTTCCAGATGACCTTCGCGATCATCACCCCGGCGCTGATCGTCGGGGCCTTCGTCGAGCGCATCCGCTTCCGCGCCGTGCTGGCCTTCTCCGCCCTGTGGGTGGTCGTGGTCTATGCGCCGGTCTGCCACTGGGTCTGGGGCGGCGGCTGGCTGATGGACCGGCACGTCATGGACTACGCCGGCGGACTGGTGGTGCACGCCACCGCCGGGGTCTCCGCCCTCGTGCTGGCCTGGCGCCTGGGTCCGCGCGACGGCTTCCCGCGCGATCTGTCGCCGCCGCACAACCCGGGCATGACCATGATGGGCGCAGCCATGCTGTGGGTCGGCTGGTACGGCTTCAACGCCGGCAGCGCGCTGGCGGCGGACGCCAGCGCCGGGGCGGCCCTGATGGCTACGCACCTGTCGGCCGCGACGGCCGGCCTGGTGTGGTCGGTGATCGAGTGGCGGCGGTTCGGCCGCGCCAGCATGGTGGGCCTGGTGACAGGCGTGGTCGCGGGCCTGGCCACGGTCACGCCGGCCTCGGGGTTCGTGGGGCCGCTGGGCGGGGTGATCCTCGGCGCGGCGGGCAGTCTCGTCTGCTACCAGGCGGTGGATTTCGTGAAGCACCGGCTGAAGATCGACGATTCGCTGGACGTCTTCGCCGTCCACGGGGTGGGCGGCATCCTGGGCACGCTGCTGGCGGCGGTGCTGGCGACCCCGCTGCTGGGCGGGGCGGGCTACGCCGAGGGCGTCACCATGGCCGACCAGGCGCTCACCCAGCTGATCGGGGTGGCCGCCGTGGTCGCCTGGTCCGGCGTCGTGGCGTTCATCCTCGCCACCGTCATCCAGCGCACCATGGGCCTGCGGGCCCGCGACGAGCACATCGAGGAAGGCCTGGACATGGCCGCCCACGGGGAGCGCGCCTACACGCCCTGAGCCGCTTCAGGGCGTCGGCGGCGGGCCGAAGGCTGCGGCCAGGGCGCCGGCCTCCAGGCCCTCGACCTCGACCATCTTCAGCCGCGCCGTCTCGCCGGAGACGATGCGCACCGCCGACTTCGGCCGCTTCAGCGCCTTGGCCAGGAAGGCGGTCAGGGCGGCGTTGGCCTGGCCGTCGGCCGCCGCGGCGGCCACGCGCACCTTCAGGAACGCCCGGCCGCCCGGGTCCAGCGCCCAGCCGTCGGCTGCGTCGCGCCCGCCCTTCGGCGTCACGCGGACCGCGAGCCGCACGAGGCTAGCCGAGGGAGGCCAGCAGGAACCCCTGCAGCGGCGGCAGCAGGTACATGGCGATCCCTTGCAGCACCAGGATGACGATGATCGGGCTGATGTCGACGCCGCCCAGGGTCGGGATGAATTTCTGGAACGGCCGCATCACGGGCCGCGTCACCGCATCCAGGAACCGGGCCACGTTGTAGACGAACCGGTTGCGCAGGTTGATCACGTCGAACGCCACCAGCCACGACAGCAGCGCATTGATGATGATCGCCCATATGAGGAGCTGCAGCAGCGCTCCCACGATGAAGAACACGAAGTTGATCAGGGCGGCCATTCGGTCGTCTCTCTACGGTTGAGCGGGGTGTCTAGTCGGGGGCCCGGCGGCTGGCAACATAGGGTGCGAGCGCCCGCGCGGCCATGTCGCCGCCCAGCGTGGGTTGACATGGGCGCCGTCTAACCCCTTATTCCGCGCCGCCTGGGGCCGTAGCTCAGTTGGTAGAGCGCCTCGTTCGCAATGAGGAGGTCAGCGGTTCGATTCCGCTCGGCTCCACCAGGCATTTCCCGTCCCCCCGGCCGCAATCCCTATGAGGCCGTGCGAACCGTGGCATGAAGGGCTGCGGCGGCCGCCACATCCGTGGCCCGCCCTTGACGGCGGCGTTCCGGCGCGATGTGGACCCCTGATGACCGGGCCTGAGATCAGCATCGTCATTCCGACCCAGCGCCGGCCGGCGGGACTGGAGACGGCGGTGCGTTCCGTATTCCGGCAGGCCGGGGTCGATCCCGCCGCGCTGGAACTGGTGGTGGTGGACAACGACGAGGAGCCCTCCGCCTCGCCGATGGTGGAGGCCCTGCGCGGCGAGGCCCCGTTCGCGCTGACCTATGTGCATGAGCCCCGGCCGGGGGTCGCCAACGCCCGCAACGCCGCGCTGGGCAGGGCGCGCGGGCCGTTCATCGCCTTCCTCGACGACGATGAGGAGGCGCCGGAAGGCTGGCTCGCGGCCCTGATCGCGGCTCAGAAGCGCTTCGACGCCGACGTGGTGTTCGGGCCGGTGCGGGGACGCACGCCGGCCGGGGTGCGCAAGCATCGCGCGTACCTGGAGCGGTTCTTCTCCCGCGAGGGGCCGGCCGGGCCGGGGCTGATCTCGCACTATTACGGCTGCGGCGACAGCCTGATGCGGCGCGCCGCCCTGCCGAATCCGCAGCGGCCGTTCTCCGAGATCCACAATCTCACCGGCGGCGAGGACACCTTGATGTTCGCGGCCATGCTGGCGTCAGGAGCGCGGTTCGCCTGGGCGCCGGACGCCTGGGTGTGGGAGGACCCGGCGCCGCAACGGCTGTCGCTGCGCTACACCCTGGCGCGGGCCTTCGCCTACGGCCAGGGCCCTGCGTCGGCCTGCGCGGCGGCCACGCCGCCGGACCGGCTGGGCGTGGCGGGATGGATGCTGGTGGGCCTGGGCCAGGCGGTCGGCTACGGGCTGCTCGCCGCCGTGCAGCGGCTGGTCGGGGCGCCGGCCTTCGCCTTCACCCTCGACCGGGCCGCGCGCGGCCTCGGCAAGGTGTTCTGGTGGGGGCCGTTCAAGCTGCAGTTCTACGGATTGCGCGCCGGGACCGGAAACTGATCCGCGGTCAGACGGGGCGCAGGACCATGCGCTTCATCACATCCAGCGCCAGGGACGGGTTGCGGCGCAGGACCCGCAGGGCGCTCGGAACGAAACCCTTGCCGAACGGCACATAGATGGTGGGGACGAGGTCGGCGGCCTTCGCCAGATCCAGCAGCTTGGGCGTCTGGAGCCCGTGGATGAACTCCAGGGCGTGATGGCCCGGGCCGTCCCGCAGCCGGCGCAGGGCCTCGGCGATGAGGCCCGCGTCGTGGCTGGCGACCGCGACGGCGCCCTTCCGGTGCGTCACCCGGTCGATCACCTGCAGGAACCCGCTGCGCAGATCGCGCGCCGGGTCCGCCGGATCCGGCCATTCCCCCTTCACCACCCGGACCCCGACGCCCTGGGCCATGATGCGGTCGGCGTCATCGAGGCTTCGCGCCCACCGGCCGGGAACCGTGGCGCTGACGAGATGCGGCGGGAGTTCCCGAAGCAACTCGTCGACGAAGGCGAGGGTGAGGTCGGCGGCGTTGATCCCATGGGAGTCGCAATGCAGCCGCACGTTCGCCTCGCGCGCCGCGACGGCCAGCCGGCGCGCGATCGCCGGGTCGAAGCGCAGCGCCGGGGGCTTGATCGACACATAGCCGCCCGAGCCGCGGACACGGGCGATGGCCGCCAGGTAGATCCCGACGATGTCGTCGGTCGTGTAGGCCGGCGTGTCCCAGAAGCCGAGCGAGTGGCGGCAGCCGGATGCTTCGAGCCGTCGCACGACCGCCCAGGCCTCGTCCAGCGTCTCGCCGCCGATGCGGTCGCCGGCGACCCGCCTGATCACCGGCAGCAGCACCGCCGACGACAGCGACGTCAGCCCCCCCTTGAGGAAGGCCTTGAGGCGACCGCCGGCCTGCGGCGCTGGCGGGGCCGTGTCATAGAGGTCGACCTGACTCTCTCGAACGCTCATCGATCCCGTCCGCGGGCGCCCGCCTGACGCGTGCGCGGTCGGTAGTTCTGAGGTTCGCTCTCACAATTTCGCGTTAATGGCCGCCGCCGGTCTGGGCGAGAGTCAGCCCCCGGCCTCCTTTTCCGCCTGTTTCAGCAGCGCCTCGCGGGGCATGGCGCTGGCTTCGCGCATGCGCATCATGTGGCTGCGCACGTCGCTGGCCTGGCCGGCCAGGGCCAGCAGGTCGGTGGACATCTGCAGGTGGTTGCGCATGCCCATCAGCTCCCAGGCCCGCTTGATCAGGGTCTTGGTGAACATCAGGGTGGTCAGCGGCGCCCGGGCGATGTTGCGGGCGATCGCCTCGACGGTGGCTTCGAGGTCCTCCTTCTTCACCACCTGATTCACCGCGCCCCATTCCATGGCCTGGGCGGCGGTGAGGGTCTTGGACTGGAACATGTACTCGGCCGTGCGCTTGGCGTTCATGAAGATCCACGGCTCGATCATGGTCTCGCCGGTGGGGAAGCCCATGGCCTGGGGCAGCGGCATCTGGAAGTAGGCGTCCTCGGAGCAGATGGTGATGTCGGGGAGCATCGCCCAGTAGGACCCCGCGCCCACGGCGTAGCCGTGCACCTGGGCGATGGTGGGCTTGCGGAACTCCCACAGATAGAGCACCGGCCAGAGGAACAGGTCCGCCGAGCCCTTGTGGTGGATGCCGGTGTGGGCCTCGCCTTCGGCGAATTCCGGATAGGTCTCGGTCGGGCTCGCGCCCATGGCGTGGCCGGAGCAGAAGCCCTTGCCGTTCGCCTTGATGATCACGACCTTGATGTCGTAGTCGCGGTCGGCCTCCTTCAGCGCCGCATCCAGCGCCCAGACCATCTTGGAATCCTGGGCGTTGGCCTTCTCGGGCCAGTTCATGATGATCCGGGCGATCGCACCTTCCTTCTCGTAGATGACCCGACCCAGATCCTTGCGTTCCACGCCCATGCCGTTTCTCCCACTACGCTATGGTTTGGACACAAGATTAGGCGATTTCCACGGGGCTGCGATGGCTTTCGCACGGAGGCCGCCCCCTCGCGTTGATGGGGGTCAGGCTGGCCTCTATGTTGCAGCGCGGTGGGGAAAGGTCTCCCGATGTTCCAGCGTTGGTTCGGCAAGTCGCAGAAAGCCATGGCCGCGTCGTCCACCGGCGGGCGGCTGGTCTATGCGGTCGGCGACATCCACGGCCGGCTGGACGTGCTGAAGCCGCTGGTCGCGGACATCCTCCAGGATCTGGGGGCGAGCGGGCCGGAGAGCGCGGCGCGGCCCCTGCTGGTCTTCCTGGGGGACTATGTGGACCGTGGGCCGGCCAGCGCGGCGGTCATCGACCTGATCCTGGGATTGGCGAAAACGCCCGGCCTCGAAGTGTGCGCCCTCAAAGGGAACCACGAGGAGGCGATGCTGACCTTCCTGGAGGAGCCGGGGTTCGGTCCCACCTGGCTGGAGCATGGCGGCGGCGCGACGCTCGCCTCCTACGGCGTCGCCCCGCCCATGAGCCGCAACGAGCCGCAGGCCTGGATCGACGCCCGCCAGGCCCTGGCCGACGCCATGCCGGAGGCCCACCTCGATTTCCTCAAGGCCCTGGAGTTGATCCGCACCGAGGGTGACTACGCCTTCGTCCACGCCGGGGTGCGGCCCGGCGCGCCCCTGGACCAGCAGACCGAGCGCGACCTGCTGTGGATCCGCTACGAGTTCCTGGACGCGCCCGGGCCGTTCGAAAAGGTCATCGTGCACGGCCACACGCCCACCGAGGAGCCGCAGATCTTCCGCCACCGCCTGGGGGTCGACACCGGCGCCTACGCCACCGGCGTACTCACCGCCGTGCGCCTGCAGGGCGAAAGCCGCAGCCTTATCCAGGCCCGCGCCCGGCGGCCGATCGAGGCCTAGCAACTGTTCGCGTCTCGTGGACGCGAACAGTTTCGGTAAGTGCTTGATTTAGATCGCCGTCACCACCAGCGCCTGCCCATGGCCGGCGACGGGCCCCGGGCCGAACCGCCGCGTGAGCGCCGCGGCCACCTGATCCACGATCGCTTCCAGTCCGCCCGGCGCGCGCGCCTCCAGCTCGGTCCTCAGCGGCGAGCCCGTGCACATGCCCGTGGCGAAGTCGGCGGCCGAGGCGGCGGGGGTCTCCAGGGCCATGATCTCCACCTGGATGTCGGTGAAGCCGGCCTGGGCCAGCATGGCTCGGATGCGGCCCTGGTCATGCCAGCCGAACGGGGTGCGCGCCATGAACGCCGGCGGATCGTCGGGGAACAGCGAGGTCGCGGCCTCGTGCACCGCCTGCGAGAGGTCGTTGGCCGCCAGGTCGTCCCAGACGTTGAACACGAAGCGGCCGCCCGGCTTCAGCACCCGCCGGGCCTCGGCGAAGCCTGCGGCCTTGTCCGGGAAGAACATGACGCCGAACTGGCAGACCACGGCGTCGAAGCTACGGTCGTCGAAGGGCAGCGCCTGGGCGTCGGCCTGCCGCCAGGCGATGTTGCGCAGGCCGACGAGTTCCGCCGCGCGGGCGATCATCGGCGCGTTCAGGTCGGTGGCGGTGATGGCGGCCCGCGGTCCGACGGCGGCGGCCAGCGCGCGGGTGACCCGGCCGGTCCCGGCCGCGGTCTCCAGCAGGGCGCCGTCGAACCTCGCGAAGCGGCGGGCCAGGTCGCGGGCGTAGGGCTCGAACAGCGTCGGCCCCAGGAGGCGGTCGTAGATCTCCGGGATGGACCCGACGAACGCCCGGTCGGCCTCGCTCATGGCGGCCTCCATCGAAGCTGGCCCAGCCTAGCGCCGGGCGGGGGAAAGCCATAGGAAAAGCGCCTCGGGAGGTCGCGATGATCCTGATCGGCCAATATGATTCGCCCTTCGTGCGACGCGTGGCGGTGGCGCTGCAGACCTATGGCTTCGCCTATGAGCACCGGCCCTGGTCGACCTTCGGCGACGCGGCGAAGATCGCGCCCTTCAACCCGCTGTCGCGCGTGCCCACCCTGGTGCTGGACGACGGCGAGGCGCTGGTCGAGAGCGCCGCGATCCTGGACCACCTGGACGAACTCGCCGGTCCCGGGACGGCCCTGATCGCGCGCCAGGGGCCGAGCCGGCGGGCGGCGCTGAGAGTCTGCGCCCTCGCCACCGGACTGTGCGACAAGATGGTGGCGCTGGTCTACGAGCGCGTGCTGCACGAGGCGACCTCCGAGGCCTGGATCGCGCGATGCGAGGCGCAGGTGGGCGCGGTGCTGGGCGCCCTGGAGGCCGACCTGGCGCAGCGCGACGGGCCATACTGGTTCGGCGAGCGCCTAAGTCATGCGGACGTCGCCGTCGCCTGCGCCGTGCGGTTCCTCCACGAAGCCCACCCGGTGATCCACGGGCTCGGCCGCTGGCCGCGGCTCGCGGCCCTGGCGCAGCGGTGCGAGGCGCAGGCGGCGTTCCGCGCGGTGGTCCAGCCCTTCGACCCGCCCAGGCGCTGAACGCTCGAAGCTCGACATTGGCCTCGGGGGCGTGCGAGCCTCGCAGCCTTCGGTTGAGGAGGATCGCGTTGCGGAAACACCTGATGGCGGGCCTCGCCGTGGCGGCGGTCGCCGGGCCCGGCCTTGCGGCGGACGGCCAGAAGCTCTCGGTCACCATCTACAACTCCGACCTGGCGCTGGTGCAGGACGTGCGCACCCAGGACATCGCCGCCGGCCGCTCGCGGCTGGAGTTCAAGGACGTCTCGGCGCGGATCCGGCCCGAAACCGTCTCGCTGGGCGGGGACGGGCTTGCGATCGTCGAGCAGAACTTCGACTTCGACCTGCTGACGCCCGCCAAGCTGATGGAGAAGGCGGTCGGCAAGACCGTGCAGATCGTCCGCATCAACCCGGGCGACGGCAAGCAGGTCACCGAGACGGCGACGGTGCTGTCGGTGAACGACGGGGTGGTGCTGCGGATCGGCGACCGGATCGAGGTGCTGCGCCAGGACGACGTGCCCACCCGGGTGATCTTCGACAAGATCCCCGACAACCTGCGCGCCCGGCCGACCCTGTCGGTGACGGTGGACTCCGCCCGGGCGGGGGCCCGGCCCACCACCCTCAGCTATCTGACCAACGGCCTGTCATGGAAGGCCGACTATGTGGCGCTGTTCGAGGAGAAGCCCGGCAAGCTCGACCTGCAGGGCTGGGTGACCCTGACCAACGAGTCCGGCGTGGACTATCGCGACGCCGAGACCCAGCTGGTGGCCGGCGACGTCAACCTGGTGCGCAGCATCCAGGAATACTGGCAGGTCCGGCAAATGCGCCGCCAGCAGGGCGTGCGGCGCGGCGGGATGGAACAGGCCTCCGCCGGCGGGCCGCAGTCGGTGGCCGACTACTACGTCTACCCCCTGGCCCGGCCGACCACCATCGCCCAGAACCAGACCAAGCAGGTGAGCTTCCTGGACGTGAAGGGCGCGAACGCCCGCAAGGCCTATGAATACCGGGCCGGCGGGTTCGAATCGCTGGAGGAACCGGCCCACGCCGACGTGGCGCTGCAGTTCGCCAACTCCGGGGCCGCGGGCCTGGGCGCCCAGCTGCCGGCCGGCGTGGTGCGGGTCTATGTGCGTGACGCGGCCGGCGAACCGAAGTTCGTGGGCGAGAACGCCATCGAGCACACCCCGCAGGGTTCGGACATTTCGGTGAAGATCGGCGAGGCCTTCGACGTCACCGTGCAGCCGACGGTGGTCGCCCAGGAGAAGGCCGGCAAGTGGCGCTCGCGCTACAAGATGTCCTACCTGATCCGCAACGCCCGGGCGCAGCCGGCGACGGTGGTGATCCGCCAGGGCGGCCTGGGGCGCGACGGCAAGGTGATCGAGGAGAGCGCCAAGAGCCGGCGGATCGACGCCTACAGCCTGAGCTGGGACGTCACTGCGCCGGCGAACGGCGAGACCACGCTGACCTTCACCGTCGACACCGGCTGGTAGCCGTGCGCGGCGGGCTCCTGGCCATCGCCGTCCTCGCCGCCGAGCCGGCGGCGGCGCAGATCGTGTCGGAGGCGCCGCAGGCGGCGTCGATCACCATCTACCGCGCCGGGCCCGCGCCGGAAGACGGCGGCCGCGACATGGGTCCGGGCGAAGGCCTGGCGCAGATCACCGAGACCCGCACGATCGAGGTTCCCGCCGGCCGCGGCCGGGTCAGCTTCCGCGGCGTGGCCGACACCATCGTACCGCAGACCGTAGCGATCGAGGGCCTGCCCGGCGCGGTGCTGGAGCGCAACCAGGACTACGACCTGCTCAGCCCCGGCGCCCTGGTGAAGGCCTCGTTGGGCGAGACCGTGCGGCTGGTGCGCACCAACCGGGCGACGGGCAAGGTGACGGACCAGCCGGCGGTGATCCGCTCGGCGGCCGACGGCGTGGTGCTGCAGACCGCCGAGGGGCTGGAGGCGCTGTCGTGCAGCGGGGCGCCGGAACGGCTGGTGTTCGACAAGGCCCCGGAAGGCCTGGCGGACAAGCCGACCCTGTCGGTGCTGACCGACACGCCCAAGGCCGGCCGCTATACGGTGCGACTGAGCTACCTGGCCACCGGCTTCACCTGGCGGGCGGACTATGTGGCGCATGTGCGGCCTGACGGGCGCACCCTGGACCTGATCGGCTGGCTGACGCTCACCAACCGCACCGCGGCCAACTTCGGCCAGGCGCCCACCGAGGTAGTGGCGGGCGAGCTCTCCCGCAGCGACGACACCCGGCCCACGATCGCCACGCCCGCACCCTTGATCCTGAGTTGCTGGCCCAGGGCGCTCGCGCCCCCGCCGGCCCCGCCGCCACCGCCGGCGATGGCGTACGCGGCGCCGATGATGGCGGCGCGGGCCGACATTCAGGAGATCATGGTCACGGCGCAGAAGCGCGCCCAGCAGTCCGACCTCGGCGACTACAAGCTCTACACCCTGCCTGAGCCCACGACGGTTGCGGCGCGACAGACCAAGCAGGTGCTGTTCCTCGACGAGACGGCGATCCGCTTCGAGCGGATCTACGCCTACCGCCTGTACGCCGGTGCTGGGAAGGTGTCGGAGGAGGACATTCCCGACGCGGCCGACATCGTGCTCCGGCTGCAGAACACGCGCGAGGCGGGGCTGGGCAAGCCGCTGCCGTCGGGGGTGTTCGCGGTGATGGAGGCGGACGCCGCCGGACGCCCGATCCTGGCGGGAGAGCATCGGGCGGAGCGCGACACCCCGGTGGGCCTGCCGCTCGAGCTGACGATCGGGCGGGCCATGGACGTGACGGTCTCGCCGCGGGTGGTTTCGAACGCCGAGGAGAAGGACGGCGGCCGCTACGAAGTCGCCGTGGAGTTCGAGAACCGCAAGCCTGCGCCGGTGGTGGTGCAGTACCGGCACGCGCCCTACGGCCTGGACTTCCGCGTGGAGAAGGAGTCCGAGCGGCACGGGACCAAGGCCGGCGACGTGATGTGGACCCTCCGGCTGGCGGCGGGCGAACATCGGGTCCTGCGCTACACGGTGAGCTACAAGGACGGCTGACGCCGATCAGCCCTCCACCACCTCGGCGGCGCGGATGAGCCGGTAGCGGGCCTCGACGAAGGCGAACAGGCCGAAGGCGATCAGGCCGGCGCCGACCAGCCCGAGGATCAGCCCGCCGTGCGGCCTGTCGCCCAGGGCTTCCAGCGCCGCGCCGACGCCGCCCGCCTCCGAGGCGCGCGCGTGCAGGCCGGCGGAGATCATCAGGGCGCCGGCCGGCAGGAAAGCGACGCCGCGCGCCAGGTAGCCAGCCCGGCCGAAGAGCTGCGCCCAGCGTCCGATCCCGCGGTCGCAGACCAGTTGGCGGCAGAAGTCGCGCGTCAGCGCCTGGAGGATGTTGCCGGCGCCCAGGGCCAGGATGAAGACGCCGGCCGCCATCACGGCCCAGGCCCCGAGCGGCCAATCCAGCGCCTGGGCGACGAAGGCGCGGGTGGCCGCCTGGTCGTCGGGCTCGCGCAGATCCTCCAGGGCGTCGAGCAGGCCGAAGGTGGAGACGGCCAAGCCGCCGTAGACGAGGCCGCTCAGCGCCTGGCCGGCGCGGGCGGCGAGCGCCTTGGGCTTGCGCCCCTGGCGGTCGGCGTCGAACACCGACTGCAGCACCCGCCAGCCGGCGAAGCCGTACAGGCCGACGCCCGTCAGCCAGATCAGCGCGACGCCTGCGGGCCAGTCGGCCCAGGCCTCGATCAGCGCGCCCTGGGCGCCCTTGGCGTGCGGCGTGCGGCCCAGGGCGGCCAGCATGGCGACGAGGCCGATGCTGACGTAGACGAAGCCGCGCGCCACATACCCCGCCCGGCAGGCGGCCTCGGCGGCGGCGCCCCACGACCAGCCGCCACGCAGGCCGGGGGGCAGGATGGCGAAGGTTCGAGCGTGCAGGGTCCCAACTCCGGCGCCGAGTAGCGGCGCTGTGGGCCAACGCCGGCTCAAGGCGCCAGTTCCGTCAATTCCGTCTCACGCCGGCGTCGCGATCGGCGTATAGCGGCGCTGTCAGACGGAGGGCGCCATGATCCACCACGTTTCGATCCCTGCGCGGGATGTCGGCCATGTGGCTAAGGTCCTGTCCGAGCTCACCGGCTGGCCCGCGCGTCCGTTCATGGGGCCGGTCGCCGGCGGCGTCATGCTGCTCGCCGAGGACGGCCACGGCACGGCGATCGAGCTCTATCCCGACGGCTCGACCCTGACCCCTGGCGAGGGCGATCGCCAGGGCACGATCGAGCCAGGGACCGGTCCGCAGCTCTTCCCGTTCCACCTGCTCCTGTCGCTGGATGTCGATCCCGCCGAGGTCGAGCGGATCGCTGCGCGCGAGGGCTGGCGCGCTCTGCGCTGCTGGCGCGGCCCGCCGGGCAAGCCGCTGTTCGAACTGATCGAATTCTGGATCGAGAACCGGGTGATGGTGGAGATCGCCACGCCGGAGATGCTGCCCGACTACCTGAAGCTCGCCACCGCCCAGGCGCACGACGAGGCGCTCGCCGCGATGCGGGGCGGCGCAGTCACGGCCTGAGGGAGGCGGCGGCGATGTTCGTACGCGAGGTCTTCGCCGTGTCCGATCCCGCGGAGGTGGCGGGCATCCTGGCCAGCGTGAGGCTCGGCTGCCTGGTGACGCACGATCCGCAGGGGTTCTGCGCGACGCACCTGCCCTTCATCTATGACGCGTCGACGCACACCTTCGCCGGCCACGTCGCCCGCGAGAACGACCACTGGTCGCGGGCGGGCGAAACCGAGGCGCTGATCGTGTTCCAGGACGTCGACGCCTATGTCAGCCCCAACTGGTATCCCTCCAAGGCCGCGCATGGCCGGGTCGTGCCCACCTGGAACTATGAGGCGGTGCATGTGCATGGCCGGCTTTCCTGGGTGTCGGACCCCGGCCGGCTGCGGGCGCACCTGTCGACGCTCACCGACCGCTTCGAAGCCGGCGCCGCCAAGCCCTGGGCGGTGAGCGACGCGCCGGAGGACTACATCGACCGCATGGTGACCCAGCTCGTCGGCGCTCAGGTGGCGGTCGAGCGCGTCGAGGTGATGCGCAAGCTCTCGCAGAACCGGCCGGCCCCGGACCGCCAGGGCGTCATCGCCGGACTGTCCGCCAGCGTCGAAGCCGGCGACCGGGCGGTGGCGGAGAAGATGCGCAGGCTCGACTAGGCGCCGACGCCCAGCGCCTGGCAGGCCAGGGTCGCGCCGTCGGCCTGGGCGCGCAGCTTGGCCCAGACGATCTTGGGATCGACCTGGCCCATGTCGGCCACGGTGTCGAAGCCGCAGTCGACGCCGGCGATGATGTTCTCCCGGCCCAGCACGCTGGCGTAGTTGAGGATCCGCTCGGCCACCGCCTCCGGATGCTCGATGATGTTGGTGGTGGAGTCGATGACGCCGGGGATGATGACCTTGCCCTGCGGCAGCGTCACGTCCTTCCAGACCTTCCATTCGTGGGAGTGGCGGCCGTTGGCGCCGGGGATGGTCATGCCCTGAGGGGTGAGCCGCAGCAGTTCGGGCAGGATGTCCTTCAGCGGAATGTCCCGGTGGTGCGGCGCTTCGTCGGCGCCCCAGCAGACGTGGACGCGGATGCGGTCGGCCGGCAGGTCGCGGACCGCGTAGTTGATGGCGTCGACGCACAGGCCCATGTGCTTGAGGTGCTCCTCCACCGTAACGTAGGCCATCCGGTAGTAGGTGGTCAGGTCGGGGGCGTCGATCTGCAGGACGAAGCCGGCGTCGATGATGGCCTGGTATTCGCGGCGCATCGCGTCGGCCATGGCGGCGTAGTAGTCCTCCTCGGTCTTGTAGTGCAGGTTCTTCGGCGCGTAGGTCGCCGGCGAGATCGCGCTCATGAAGACCTCCGCCGCGCCTGCCCCCTGCGCCGCCGCCTTCAGGTTGGCGATGTCCCGCTCGACGTCGGAGAAGTCCTTCCACCCCACCGCCGAGGTGCAGCAGAGCTGGCGGTTCTCCGGCGGGGTGTGCGGGCGGATGCGGCCGCCGCTCAGCCAGCGCTGGTAGAACTCGGGATAGTCCGCCGCCTCGGAGGCCATGGCGGGCCCGCCCGCCGGCGCCGGCTCCAGGGCGAATCCCGAGAGCCTCTGGTAGCGGTAGACGTAGAAGTTGGTCTTGCCCTGTTCGCCGTCGTTGATGACGGTGACGCCCGCCTCGCGCTGCTTCCTCACCGCCTCGGTGACGGCCGCCTTGATCTCGCGGTCCAGCTCGGCCGGGTCGTAGGCCTTGCCGCCGTCCTTGTCGAACAGCAGCCGCACCAGCGACAGCGGGCGCGGCAGGCTGCCGGTGTGGGTGGTCAGGATCTGCTTGTCGCTGCGCTTCATGCCGTCCTCCCTGGGCGACCGGTCGATCGCCTGTTGTCCCGCCTCGATGATGTCATCGACAGTGTACATGGGTCCAGCGAAATGGGGCTTGCAGGCGGACGCCTTGACGGCGCGGCCAATCTCCGGTCTCGAAGGGGCGGGGGGACCGCCATTGCCGACCGCCGCGAAGACATCGAGGGCCCAGGCGGCGCGACCGCCGAAACAGCGTGACAGCGTCCGCACGAAGGCCGCGATCCTGGCGGCCGCCCAGAAGGCCTTCGAGACCCGCGGCTACGCCGACGTGGGCATCCGGGACATCGCCGCGGAGGCGGGGATCAACTCGGCGCTGGTGCTGCGCTACTTCGGGTCCAAGGAGCTGCTGTTCCGCGCCGCCCTCGCCGACGCCATCGACGTCGCGCCGCTGATCGCCGGAGATCCGCGGCGGTTCGGCAGGAATGTCGTCGGCCTGTTCCTCGACGCGCCGCGGCAGAACCCCAACTCCCTGCCGATGATGATCCTGGCCACCGCCGATCCCGCGGCGCGCGCCGTGGCCCTGGAGCTGCTGCACGCGCTGGTCATCGAACCGATCGCGGCCTGGCTGGGGGGCGACGACGGCGAGGCCCGGGCCGCGCGCATCTCCATGCTGTGCAGCGGCTTCTTCACCTACTGGACGCTGTTGCCGGTGAGGGCCTTTGCGGGCGGCATAGATCCCGCGACGCGGCGCTGGCTGGAGGCGGCGCTGCAGGCGGTGGTCGACCGGACGGACGCGCCGCCGCCGTGATCGCCTCACGGGCTCCGCCGCTCCGACGGACTCCCGCGAGGTCCATCGAGCAAGACCGACGAACAGGAGGGAACGATGGGACTGGTTGAAGGAAAGGTCGCGCTGGTGACGGGCGGCGGGTCCGGGATCGGCCGCGCGACCGTGCTGCTGCTGGCCCGGGAAGGCGCGAGCGTTGCGGTCGCGGACCGCGATCCTGGGGCTGCGAAGACGGTCGCCGAAGATGCGGCGGCCTTGGGCGGCGCGGCCGTGGCCTTCCAGGTGGACGTCGCCGATCCGGAGCAGGTCGCGGCCATGGTCGCCGCCGTGGTGGAACGGTTCGGGCGCCTGGACTGCGCGGTGAACAGCGCCGGGGTGTCCGGCTACAGTGGTCCGTTCGCGGCGATGTCCGATGAGGTCTGGCGCGCCGCGATCTCCGTCAATCTCACGGGCCTGGCCTATTGCGTGAAGCACGAGGCGGCCGCGATGCTCAGCGGGCGCGGAAGCATCGTCAACATCGCGTCGGGGGCCGGACTGGAGGGGGTGCGCGGCCTCGCGGCCTATGTCGCGTCCAAGCACGGCGTCGTCGGCGTGACGAAGACCGCCGCGCTGGACCACGCCGGCGAGGGGGTCCGCGTCAATGCGCTTTGCCCGGGCCTGATCGCGACGCCGATGACCGAGGAGGGCTTGAAGTCGGGCCGCCTCGACCTGGAGGCGCTCTGTCCGATGGGACGCGCGGGACGCCCGGAAGAAGTCGCCGAGTTCGCGGTCTGGCTCTGCTCGGATCGCGCGTCCTATGTGTCGGGGGCCGCCCTGCCGGTGGACGGCGCCCACCTGGCCGGCTGATCTTTTGCGATCCTCGGGTGGCGACACACGCTGCCCGCCGCGCGCCGAAGCTGAACCTCAGCCAACCTTTCCGCTCCGCGGGCGTTCAGCCGCGGGGGTGTTTCATGCCCACGTCGCCGGGACAGGCGACGCGGAACAAAGTGAAAGGTTTCCTCCCATGAAACGTATCGTGCTTTCGATCGCGGCCGTGTCGGCGGTCCTGGCGGCCATGCCGATGGCGGCGAGCGCCGCGCCCTGGCAATCGGTGAACCAGCGCCAGGCGAACCTGGAGCGGCGGATCGATCAGGGCATCCGCAGCGGCGATCTGACCCGGCCCGAGGCCGTGCGGCTGCGCGCCCAGTTCCGGGACCTGACGCGGCTCGAGTCGCAGTATCGCCGTTCGGGCGGCCGCCTCGACATGAGCGAGCGGCGCGACCTCGACCAGCGGTTCGACCGTCTGAGCCAGCAGGTCTACGCCCAGAAGCATGACCGGCAGGACCGCAGCCGCCGCTACTAGAGCGTGACAGCCGAAAGTGCGTGCGGCTTCGGCACCCGTCACGCTCTATTTTCAAAGGGTTGCCGAGCATGTTTGGTTCGACCGAACCAAACATGCTCCAGGCGGGCGTGGGGCGGCCTTCGGGTCGCCCCATCCTGTGGGCTAAAGCAGCGCGCCGGCCAGCGTCCGCCACGCCTCGCGGGGCAGGCTGGGGTCGGTGCGGATCGCGCCGCGGATCACCTGCAGGCAGACGTGGTTGGCGCCGGCGTCCAGGTGGTCCTTCACCTTGGCCGCGATCTTCGAAAGGTCGCCCCAGCCGAACAGGGCGTCGATCAGCCGGTCGCTGGGCTGGGTCACGTCCTCTTCGCTGAAGCCTGACCGGCGCCAATTGTTCACGTAGTTGGGCAGGCCCATGTAGAGCTGCAGCGCCTGGCGGGCGGTCTCACGCGCCTTGGCCGCGTCGGTCTCCAGGATCACGCCCAGCTCCGGGGCGAGCAGGGCGTCGGGGCCCAGCCGCTCGCGGGCCTTCGCCGTATGGTCCGGCGTGCTGAGGTAGGGATGCGACCCGGCGGTGCGATCCCGCGAAAGGTCCAGCATCTTGGGTCCCAGCGCCGCCAGGCAGCGCCGGTCGGCGGGTATCCCCTCGGCGTCGAGCTTGTCCAGGTAGGCGGCCATGGTCGCCACGGGGCGGCTGTAGTCGGCGCCGATGATCGGGGCATGGCTGATCCCCAGCCCCAGCATCACCCGCGCCTTGTGCTCCGCGGAAAGGGCGCGCCACCAGGCTCCGCCCTCGGCCGGCTCGTGCCGCCAGATGTTGACGATGCCGGTGGCGACGGTGGCGCGGCGGGTGGCCGCCAGCAGCGCGTTGACGTCGCCATAGACGTCGCCCCCGACCCCGCCCGGGAACCAGATGGCGCCGTAGCCCAGCTCGTCCAGCTCCGCGGCGGCCTCCGCGCGCTGCGAGGCCTCGCCGAAGCGAAGCTCGCCGGACCAGATGCCGATGCGCCCCAGGCGGTCGGCGGGCTTGGATGCGGAGGAGGCTTGCGTGCTCATGGCGCCAGCCTAGGACAAAGCTTTGCGCGAGCAACCCTGAGTTAAAGCCGATCCGCTAGGAATGGGGCGGCAAAAGGGGGCGGCGTCACGGCGGATGAGCGAACCAGCGACATCGCCGAGCGCGCGCTTTGAGCTCCTCGACGCGCTTCGCGGCGCCGCGGCGCTCGGTGTGCTGTTCTTCCACGTCGGCGCCAAGGGTGGGCCGGATTGGGCGCCCCACGGCTACTTGGCGGTGGACCTGTTCTTCGCCCTCAGCGGCTTCGTCATCGCCCACGCCTATCAGGCCCGGCTGGCGAGCGGGATGCGGCCGCCGGCCTTCCTGGCGGCGCGCCTCGGGCGCCTCTATCCGCTCTACGCCATCGGCCTGCTGATCGGCGCTACAGCGCTGATGCTGGTCCTGCCGGCGACGGCGGACCGGGATATCGCCATGGCCCAGGCGCTGGCGACAGCGCTGCTGTTCATTCCGGCGCTCGGCCTGCCGGCCCTGTTCCCGCTCAACCCGGTGATGTGGTCGCTGTTCCTCGAAGTGGCCGTCAACGCCGCCTATGGCGGCCTCTGGCGCTGGATCACGACCCGGCGGCTCGCGGCCTGGGTCATGCTCAGCGGCGCGGGTCTGGCGGCCTGCGCCCTAACGGGCGGCGGACTGAACGGCGGCGAAGGCGGCGATACGCTGCTGACCGGCCTGGCCCGGGTCTCGTTCTCGTTCCCCCTCGGGCTGCTCGTCCATCGCCTGCACCGGACCGGTCGGCTGCCGGATCTGCGGGCGCTCGCCCCCGCGGCGATACCGGTCTGCGTCGCCGGCCTTGCGGCGCCGCTGGCGGGATCCGCAAACGGGATGCTGGACCTGGCGCTGGCGACGCTCGTTTGGCCGCTGATCCTGGTGGCGGGTCTGCAGGCGCAGGTCGGGCGCTGGGGCCGAGCCTGCGCGGCGCTGGGCGCGCTGTCCTACCCCCTCTACGCCGTCCACCTGCCGGTGCTGATCCTCGTAGGCTGGGCGGCGAAGCAGGCCGGTCTGGCGCACGGCGCGCTGTTCGCCGTTCCCGCCGCCCTGGCCGTCGCCTGGCTCGCCCAGCGCCTGGACGCCGCGATCCGCCGGGGCGTCGGCGAATTGCGAAGTACGGCGCGGCTTCAGTCCATCAGCTTGCGGGTCAGGTAGGTGTATTCCAAGGCGACGCGCTTGGCGGTCTCGTTGAGGTTGGCCGCGGCGGCGTGGCCGCCGTCGATGTTCTCGTAATAGAGGTAGGGGTAGCCGAGCGCCTTCAGCCGCGCGGCCGCCTTGCGTGCGTGCGCCGGGTGGACGCGGTCGTCCTTGGTGGAGGTCTCGATGAACACCTCCGGGTATTTCTGGCCGGCGCGCAGGTTCTGGTAGGGGGAATAGCTCTCCAGCACCGCCCGCTCGGGGGGGATCGCCGGGTCGCCGTACTCGCCGACCCAGGAGGCGCCCGCGCCGATGTGGGTGAAGCCGATCATGTCGAACAGCGGCACCTGGATGACGATGGCGTTGTAGAGCTCCGGCCGCTGGGTCAGGGCCACGCCCATCAGGAGGCCGCCGTTGGAGCCGCCCATGATCCCCAGCCGGCGCGGGCTGGTGATCTTGCGGTCGATCAGATCCTGGGAGACCGCGAAGAAGTCGTCGTAGACCTTCTGGCGGTTGAGCTTCAGGCCCGCGTTGTGCCAGGCCGGGCCGAACTCGCCGCCGCCGCGGATGTTGGCCACCACATAGACCCCGCCGCGCTCGAGCCAGAGCTGGCCGACCATTCCGGAATAGGCCGGCGTTTCCGACGCCTGGAAGCCCCCGTAGGCGTAGAGCAGGGTAGGCGCCTGGCCGTCGAACTTCAGGTCCTTCGGGCGCACGACGAAGTAGGGGACCCTGGTCCCGTCCTTGGAGGTCGCCCAGAACTGCTCGACCCTGTGGCGCGAGGCGTCGAAGCGGGGCGGCAGCGTCTTCAGCGTCTCACGCGCGCCGGAGGCGGCGTCGGCCAGCACCTGGGTGTTGGGGACGAGGAAGCTGGCGACGCCCAGCAGCACCTGGTCGTCGCGGTCGGAGGCCGAGGTGATCCCGACCGAGATGTCCTTGGGCAGGTCGAGTTTCGTCGACATCCAGCCCGCGGGGCCGTGGGCGAAGCTGAGCACCCCGCCCTTGACGTTGTCGTAGAGGGCCACGACCAGGCGGCTGCGGGTGGTCGCCACCTGCTCGACCGCCTGGCTGGCGGTGGGCCGCAGGATGAGCTGCGGCCTGGCGGCGGCGGGATCGGCCTTGAGGGCGGCCAGGTCGAAGGCGACCAGGTCGCCGGTCTTCAGGTCCCGCTCCGGCCAGTCCTGCTCGAGGGTGAAGACCACCTGGCCGTCCACCAGGCCCTGGAGGGTCGACTTCAGCGGCAGCGGCAGCTTCACAGGCGCCGGCCCGTCGAGCAGGTGGTACTCGGTCTCGAAGAAGCTCACGGCGCGCACGGCGATGGTCGCCTGCAGGCGACCGTCCGCGTCGCGCAGGACATACGGCTGCACGGCCACGTCGGCCTTGGTCCCGCGGAACACTTCCCTGGCGGCGGAGAGCGGCGTCCCGCGCTTCCAGATCTTGAGGATGTAGGGGTAGCTGGAGTCCGTCAGTGCGCCTTCGCCCCAGTCGCAGCCGAGGATCACCGTGTCGGCGTCGAGCCAGGAGACGTCCTGCTTGCTCTCGGGGGCGACGAAGCCGTCCTTCACGAAGGCGCCGGCGCGGGTGTCGAACTCGCGGATCGTCACCGCATCCTTGCCGCCGTCGGAGAGGGTGAGGAGGCAGAGCCGGTCGTCGGGGGCCAGGCACGTCACGCCCTTCCAGACCCAGTTGGCCTTCTCGGCGCCGGCCACCGCGTCGAGGTCGAGGATCGTGCGCCAGGCCGGGGCGGGCTTGCGGTAGCCGTCGACGTCGATGGTGCGCCAGATCCCGCGCACGTGGTCGGCGTCCTGCCAGAAGTTGCGCAAGGCGCCGTCGCCGGCGAAGCCCACGGCGGGGATGCGGTCCTTGGCGGTGGCGATCGCCAGGGCCTGGGCGTGCAGCGCCTGGTAGCGCGGGTCGCCCTGCAGCACCGGCAGGGAGCGGGCGTTCTCGGCCCTGGCGAAGTCGAGCGCCTTCGCGCCCTCGATGTCTTCCAGATAGGCGTTGGGATCGGGCATGGGACTCGGGGCTTGGGCCAGCGCGGCGCCGGCCAGGGCGGCGAGCGCGACGACGAACAGGAACGGCTTCATGGAGGCTCGGGGCTTGGGGGTGGGCGGCGCAGAGCCCGGCGGGGCGGGTGACCGCGCAAATCATCGCCCGTGGCGGGTGAAACGGCAACGCCGGCTTCCCGTTCTGCGACTTGCAGGTTGCCGCGCAATCCTCGTTCCCACTACTTTATCGCGTGGCTCGCCGGGGGGCGTCGATGAGGATTTCAAGGCTGCTCTCCGGCGCGCTCGCCGCCCTGGCGATATGGGCCTCGCCCGCGTCGGCGGCCCAGGCGGTCGGCACGCCGGATCCTGCGCCCCATGCCTTGCGGCTCGATCCGGCCACGCGGCGCGGGGTGCTTGCGAACGGCCTTCGCTATGTGGTGACGCAGACCCCTGGGGCCGCCGGCGTTTCGCTGCGGCTCGGCTTCGACGTGGGCAGCTACGAGGAGGACGCCTCGGAGCTCGGCGTGGCGCATTTCATCGAGCACATGGCGTTCAACGGCACCCGCAACTTCGCCGAGGACAGGCTCGAGACCATATTCGCGCCGTTGGGCGTGGGCTTCGGACGCGATCACAACGCCCACACCGGCCTCTTCGAAACCACCTATGAGCTCGACCTGCCCGACGCAGGTCCGCAGGCGGTCGACGCCGGCTTCCGCTGGCTGCGTGATGTCGCCGACGGCATGCTGTTCGAGCCGGGCGCCGTGGCGCGGGAACGCGGCGTCGTCCTGGCCGAGCAGGAGGCCTCGGACGGCGTCCTGGCCTCGATCGGCGAGAGGGTGCGGGCGTTCCAGGGCGGCGATCTGCGCTCTGTGGCGCGCAACCCGATCGGGACCCTCGAGAGCCTGCAGGCGATGACGCCCCAACGGCTGCGCGCGTTCCACCAGCGCTGGTACCGGCCGGAGAACGCCGTGGTGGTCGTCGTCGGCGCCCTGCCGGTCGAGGCGGCGGAGCGGAGGGTCGCGGCGGCGTTCAAGGACTGGACGGCGTCTGGCCCGGCGCCGGCGCGGGCGCCGCGGACGGCCAGCCGTCTCGTCCGCGACCTCGACGTCATGGTGCAGGCCGAGCCCGGCGCGCCCATGAACCTCGTCGTCTGTCGGATACGCCCCGGCGAGCCGGCGGCGGAGGACGACGCCGGGCGACGGGTCCGGGTGGCCGGGAAGCTCTGGCGACTGCTGCTGCAACAGAGATTCGCGACCCTGGCGGCGCAGTCTCATCCGCCGATCTACAGCGCTTCGGTCACCGAGGAGGACGTCCGGGACGGTATCGTGGTCTGCGTCTCGGCCACGCCTCTGAACGGCGACTGGCAGCTGGCTCTCACCACCTTGCAGGGCGAGTTGCGGCGGTTCGTCGAACAGAGCCCTACCGACGATGAGCTCGACCGGGGGATCGAGATCCTGCGCGCGGGATTGCCGGGCGCCGACAGCCGGCAGGGCGCCCGCCGCGCCGGCATGGTCGCCGCGGAAATTCTGCAGAACGAGCTCATGCACAGTCCGCTGCTTTCGCCCGCCGAGGCGCTGTACCGCTTCGACCTGTCGGTGGACGGGCTCGGGCCGCAGGACATCCGGTCGGCGTTCGTGCGCGACTGGTCCGGCGCCGGCCCGTTGATCGCCCTGGCGGCGCCGCAGGCGATCGCGCCGGCGGCGGTGAGGGCGGCCTGGACGAAGCATCAGGGGGAGCCGGTCGCAGGACAGGCGCTGGCCGGGCGCGAGGAAGATGTGTTGCTTGAGACGACGGCGACCTCGGTCGAGACGGAAACCTGGCCCTACGCCGCCGCGAACCCGGGCAAGGTGGCCAGGCGCGAGGCGATCGCCGATCCCGGCTTCGTGCGCCTGACGTTCCGCAACGGCCTTGTCCTGAACTTCAAGCAAAGCGCGATCGAGAAGGGAGTCGTTCGGGTCCGGGCGAACTTCGGCGGCGGCCGCCGGGCGGTCGCCGACGCCGACTTCTACAAGGCCTTGCTGGGGACCCTGACCTTCAAGGAGGGCGGCCTGGGAAAGGTCAGCTATGAACGGCTGCTCGCCCTCAATGGGCAGGACATCGACCTGCAGATGACGTTGACCGACACGTCCTTCGCCTTGACCAGCGCCGCGCCGGCTGCCGCCCTGGGCGGTGAGCTGCAGATCCTGGCGGCCTATATGCGCGACCCGGCCTTCAGCGACAGCATCGACGCCAAGTTGCCGACGGCGGTCGACGCCCTGGAGCGGTTCTATCGGAGCACGCCCAGCGCGATGGTGGCCCAGGCCCTGGAGCAGGGCGTGGCGCCCGGAAGCCCACGGGTGCTGCCGTCCAGGGCCATCCTCAAGACGGCGACGTCCGAGGAGTTCCGGCGAGTCCTTCGGCCCGCCCTCACCGAGGCGCCGATCGAACTCACCCTGGTCGGGGACCTGGACGAAGCCGCCGCCATCCGTCATGTGGCCGCCTCGTTCGGGGCGCTGCCGCCGCGGCGCAACCCGCCGCCCGCCGTGGCCGCCCCCTGGGTGCTGCGCTTTCCCGACGCGCCTGTCGCGCCGATACGCGTGGTCCACGGGGGCGTCAGCGGCCAGGCGGCTGTCGGGGTCTATTGGCCGCTGTACGTGGCGACGTTCCAGCGGCGGCGGGAAGAGTACGCCCTCCAGCTCGTCGCCGAGGCCCTGGAGCTGCAGCTCCTGCGCCGAATCCGCGAGGCGCTCGGGAAGACCTATTCGCCGATGGCCGGAACGGTGATGCCGGACGATCTCGACCAGGGATATCTCTATGCGCTGCTGGAAACGCACCCGCGCGACGTCGATCAGGTGGTTGACGAGGTCCGCGCGGTGGCGGCGAACCTGGCTCGTGGCGACATCTCGGCGGAGGTGCTGGAGGCCGTCCGCCGGCCGCTGCTCACCCAACTCGACGCCGGACGGCCGACCAACGGCTGGTGGCTCACGGTGCTCGCCGGCTCCGCGCGCGATCCACGGCGCATCGCGGACATTTCGGGCGGGCGCGAGATGATCGCCGGCGTCACCCTGGACGAGGTGAAGGCGGCGGCCGCCCGGTGGCTTACGGCCGTCCCTGTGGTCGTCATCGCCGCCCCGGCCGCCAGGGCCGCGCAGGTCCCGGATCAGACGGTGTCGAAGTGATCCGCTGGCGCTGCGCCTTGGCGGTGACGGCGGTGCTGTCGATCGCGGGCGTGGCGGTCGCCGCCGAAGCGCCGGCGCCCGCCGCGCCCGCCGAACCGCTCATCCGCCAGGCCAGCGCGCGCGCCGCCGCCGGGGACGCGCCCGGCGCCGGGAAGCTCTACGCCGAGGCTCTGAGGCTGGATCCGACATCGACCGCCGCCATGGCTGGTCGGGCCGAGCTGCTCTACGCGGCGCGCAAATACCTGGCGGCCGCCGACGAATACAGCCGCGCGCTGGCGGTCGATCCCCGGTTCGTCCGAGCCTGGGTGGGCCGCGCGGTCGCCCGGCTCGGCGACGAGGACTACAAGCGCGCGCTGGAAGACTTCGACATGGCGCTGGCGGTGGAGCCCGGCTCGGCGCTCGCGCTCGACGCCCGGGCCGATTTCTACCGTTCCGTCCGCCGCAACGACCTGGCGCTCGCCGACTACGACGCCGCGCTGGCCAAGGCGCCCGACAATCTGGTCATGCGATACAACCGCGCCATGGTGCTGGTGGACCTGGGCCGCCACGACCGGGCGATCCGCGACCTCAACATGATCCTGCGCCGCTCGGCGGGCGACCGCGATGCGCTGGTGCTGAAGGGAGAGGCCTATGCCGGCCTCGGGGACCATGCCCGTGCGCTCGACTACTACGACGCCGTCGTGGCGATGGACCCGAACTTCGCCCGCGCCTTGAAGCTGCGCAGCCTCGCCCGCGCCGCGCTCGGCGATGCGGCCGGCGCCGAAGCCAACGCGACCGCGGCGCAGCGGCCGGACCCGGCGTCGCGCTGACGGGAACCGGACACCGGCGAGATCCTGCCGATCACCGGCGGCTACGCCGGCGGCCAGGGGTTCCTAGTCCAGCGACCGGTTGCGCGTCTCCGGCAGGAACAGGAAGCAGGTGACCACCGAGAGCAGGGTGAAGCCCAGCGGGTACCACAGCCCGGAATAGATGTTGCCCGTCGCCGCCACGATGGCGAAGGCGGTGAAGGGGACGAAGCCGCCGATCCAGCCAGTGCCGATGTGATAGGGCAGCGACATGGCCGTGTAGCGGATCCGGGTGGGGAACAGCTCCACCAGGGTGGAGGCGATGGGGCCGAACAGGGCGGTGGCGGCGACCACGAAGATCAACAGCACCCCGAAGGCGCCGGCGAGGTTCATGCGCGCCGGATCGGCCTTGGCCGGATAGCCCGCGGCGGCCAGGCCCGTCCTGATGCGCGTCTCCACCGCCCCGCGAACCGCCTTGACGGCGGCCTTGTCGAGGCCGCGGGCGTCGGCCGAGGCGACGGCCGTCTCGCCGACCATCACCTTCGCGGGCGTTCCCGCCGCGGCCGGGCGGTTCTCGTATGAGACCCCGGCGTTGGCCAGCACGCTCTTGGCGATGTCGCAGGAGGACACGAACGACGCCTTGCCCACGGGGTCGAACTGCAGGGAGCAGTCGGCGGGGTCGGCCACCACCACCACCGGCGTGCGCGCCTGGGCCTCGGCCAGCGCCGGGTTCAGCGTCCGGGCCAGCATGTGGAAGCCGGGGAAGTAGGCGACCAGCATCAGCGTCATGCCGAACAGCATGATCGGCTTGCGGCCCACCTTGTCGGACAGCCATCCGAACAGCACGTAGCCCACGGCGCTTACCGCCGTGGCGGCCATCATCAGGGCGTTGATCGTCCCGGGCGCGACCTTCAGGAACTTCTCCATGAAGGTCTGGGTGTAGAAGAAGGCGGTGTACCAGACGGCGCCCTGGGCCGACATGATCGCCACCAGCGCCAGCAGCACGATCTTCAGGTTGCCCCAGCGGCCGAAGGCCTCGGCGTAGGGCGCCTTGGAGCCTCCGCCGGCGGCCTTCATGCGCGCGAACGACGGGCTCTCGGTGAGCTTCAACCGCATCCAGATCGAAATGCCCAGCAGGCCTGCCGAGACCAGGAAGGGGATGCGCCAGCCCCAGGCGTCGAACGCGTCCGGCCCATAGGCCGCGCCGACCACGATGCGGGTGGCGAGGATCACCAGCAGGGCCCCGAAGAGGCCGAAGGCCGCCGAGGTCTGCACCCAGCTGGTGGAGCGCCCGCGCGCGCCCGGCGGGGCGTGCTCGGCCACATAGATCGCCGCCCCGCCGTATTCGCCGCCGAGCGCGAAGCCCTGCAGGATGCGCATCAGCACCAACAGCGCGGGCGCGAGCAGGCCGACCTGGGCGTAGGTGGGCAGCAGGCCGATGGCGACAGTCGCCGCCCCCATCAGCGTCACGGTGATCAGGAAGGCGCCCTTGCGCCCCGTCCGGTCGCCGACGCGGCCGAACACCAGGGCGCCGATCGGGCGGAAGGCGAACCCTGCGCCGAACAGGGCCAGGGCCGCGATGTAGCCGGCGGTGTCGTTCAACCCCGAGAAGAAGGTCTTGGAGATGACCTGGGTCAGGCTGCCGAAGACAAAGAAATCATACCATTCGAAGGCCGTGCCGGCGGCCGAGGCCGCCACCACGGTGCGCAGCGGCGCGCTGCGCGCCGGCGTCTCCGCGCCGTCGACGGCGATGTCCGCCATGCCTTTGTCTCCCCGAATTTGTCCCTGCTCTATAGCGACCGGACGGGGATTGGGAAGGGCGCGCTAGACCCTTTCCGGTTCAGATGGACTCATCTGAACCGGACAAAAGGGGTCTATCTTCAAGAGTGTAGAGCGCGACGGGCAGCTTCAACCGGTATCCACTTGAAGCTGCCACGCTCTAGGCGGCCTCGGAGCTCTGGGCCTCGTCGGCGCAAAGGCGGGCGATCTCGCCGACCAGGGCGGCGGGCGAGATCGGCTTGCCGACCACGCCGTTCATGCCGGACTGCAGATAGGTCGCGCGCTGGTGGGCGAGGACGTTCGCCGTCAGCGCCACGATCGGGACCCGGGCCGCTTCGCCGGGCAGGGCGCGGATCCGGCGTGCGGCCTCCAGGCCGTCGATCCCGGGCATCTGCACATCCATCAGGATCAGGTCGAAGGCCCCGCGGCTGGCGGCCTCGACGCCGAGCAGGCCGTCGGCGGCGGTCTCGACGACCGCCCCCAGGTTCTCCAGCAGCTTGGTGGCGATGGTGCGATTGGTGGGGTTGTCCTCCACCACCAGCAACCGCAGGCCCTCCAGCATCGCGTCGCTGAGCTCCACGGCGGCGGACGGCGGTTGGGCGGCCTCGGCGGAGATCTCCAGCCAGAACACCGAGCCTACGCCCTCGGAAGAGGCGAATCCCACGGCGCCGCCCATCATCTCCGCCAGCTTGCGGGTGATCGCCAGGCCCAGGCCGGAGCCGCCGAACCGGCGCGTGGTGGAGGCGTCGCCCTGGTCGAAGCGCTGGAAGATCCGCGGCTGCACCTCCATGGGAATGCCGACGCCGGTGTCCTCCACCTCGAAGCGCAGGACGCCAGGGTCTGCGCTGCGGCGGCAGCGCAGGGTCACGCCCCCGTGCAGGGTGAACTTCACCGCATTGCCCACCAGGTTGAACAGGGCCTGGCGCAGGCGCACGGGATCGGACGACACCCAGCCGATGTCCGCATCGATGCCGACCTGCAGGCTGAGGCCCTTGGCCTGCGCCTGCGGCTGCAGCAGGCGCGCGACGCCTTCGGCCAGGGCGCGCGGATCGAGCGCCTCGTTGGTGAGCTCCAGGTGGCCCGCCTCGATCTTCGAGAAGTCGATGACGTCGTTGAGCAGCTCGGCCAGCATGGCGCCGCAGGACAGGGCGTCGTCCAGCATCCGCCGGCCTTCGCCGGAGAGCGGCTCCGTTTTCAAAAGGTGCAGCACGCCCATCACGCCGTTCATCGGCGTGCGGATCTCGTGGCTCATGTTGGCGAGGAAGGCGGCCTTGGCCTCGCTGGCGCCCTCGGCGGCGCGCTGGGCCTCGATGAGGTCGATCTCCTGGCGCTTGCGGGCGTCGAAGTCGTGCACCAGGCCGACGCCCTTCAGCCAGCGGCCGGTGCGGCTGACCTTCAGCTGGTGGAAGACCCGCACCCAGCGCACCTCTCCATCGGGGCGGATGACCCGGCATTCGAACTCCTCGGCGTGCGGCCGGCTGTCGCGCACGCGCAGGAACGCGTCGCGCACCCGCCCGAGGTCGTCCGGATGGAAGTTGGGGAACCTGAGCTTGAGGGCGTCCTCGTAGGAGGCCACGTCGAGGCCGATGACCTTCTTGAACTCCGGCGAGGCCCAGAAGGTCTTGGCCACATGATCGATCTCGTAGACGCCGGCGTCGGCCGCCTCCAGGGCGAGCTTCAGGCGCCGCGCGTTGGCCTGGGCGTCCCGGCGCGCCTCGGTGAGGGCGGAGATGTCGTCGATATAGGCCACCATGCCGCCGATGCGGCCCTTGGCGTCCCGCCAGGGGCGGCCTTCCCAGCGGATCCAGTGGCTCTCGCCCCGGCTGTCGGTGAACCGGTCCTCGGGACAGGAGACCACCTCGCCCAGCAGTACGTTCCGGTGCGCGGCCACGAACCGCTTGGGCACCCCGGGGAAGACGTCCTGCAGGCGCTGGCCCAGGTGATCGCGTTCCTCCAGGCCGAACACCCGCTGCCAGCGAGGGCTCACCACCATGTAGCGCAACTCGCGGTCGAACATCGCCGCGGCGAAGGGCGCGCCCAGGATGAGTTGCTCCATCTGCTGTTCGCCGCGTTGGGCGGCGTCGCGGGCGGCGGCCAGCTCGGTGATGTCGAGGGAAATGCCGCTGAGGGCGAAGAGGCCGCCGGCGCGGGGTTCGGTATGGAAGGTGGCGCGCCAACACGTCCAGGCGCCGTCCTTGGCCAGCAGACGGTGCTCGAACGCGCCGGGGGCGCCTGTTTCGATGCCGAGACGAAACGCTTCCAGCACCGCCTCGCGTTCGTCAGGGTGGAGGCGGCTTGCAAAGGCCTCGGGCGAAGCCAGCTCCTCGGCCGGATAGCCCAGGTGGAAGACGACGTTCTCGGACCAGTAGATCCGCCGCTCGTGCGGTTCGAACTTCCAGGTCCCGACGCCGGCGGCGTCTGACAGCAATTTGCGGGTGCGCCGCGCGTCTTCGAGCTCCTGCGCCTCGCCCGCGCCGGCGGCCCGCTCGTGCAGGGAGCCGACCAGGCGTCCGTCCGGGGCGCGCCGGCAACGTACGTCGAACCGGCGCCAGTCGCCCGACTTGCTGCGCAGGCGCGCCAGCGTCTCGCCGTCCTTCTGCGCCGCCTCGCCATCGAATGCGCGGCGATCCTCGGGATGCGCCAGATCCTCCAAACGACGGCCCACGATCTCGTCTTCGGCCCAACCCAGGGCCTCGCGCCAGGCGGCGCTGGCCGTCCGGCAGACGCCGTCGGCGTCGACGACGAACATCGGGTCGCGGCTGCCTTCGAGCAGCCACGCGATCAACGCCCGATCGTCTTCCGGCGCACCGCCCCTTGAGCCCATCGAAGTCTCCAGCCCGAAGCCCGACGGCATAGCAGACAACCGTAAATGCAAAGTTCGCGCTGCACGCGTTGCGCGCATTGGGCGCGCCGGCGACGGTCTCAATTCAAGGTCACAACTCGGCCCACATCCGCAGCAGGTTCTGGTAGACGCCGGTGAGGGAGACGATGGCGGGTTCGGCCTGGCCGGCCCCGCTCGCCAGGCGCTGGATCGCCAGGTCCATGTCGAACAGCAGGGCGCGCCGGGCGTCGTCGCGGACCAGGCTCTGGATCCAGAAGAAGCTGGCGACCCGTTCGCCGCGGGTGATCGGCGCCACCCGATGCACGCTGGACGCCGGATAGAGGATCAGGTCGCCCACGCCGAGCTTCACCTCGTGCACGCCATAGGTGTCTTCGATCACCAGCTCGCCGCCGTCGTAGCTCTCCGGGTCGGCGAGGAAGAGGGTGGCCGACAGGTCCGTGCGCAGCCGCACGCCGGCCTCGCGCTGGAAGCGCAGGGCGTTGTCCACATGGTCGCCGAAGCCGTCGCCCGGGCGGTAGCGGTTGAACAGCGGCGGATAGACGGTGTGCGGCAGGGCCGCCGACATGAACAGCGGGTTGCGCGCCAGGGCCTCGCGGACCAGGTCGCCGGCCGCGCGGGCGGCGGACGAGCCTTCGGCAAGCTGCAGGTTCTGCTTGGCGAGCGCCGACTGGGAGCCCGAGGTGAGGTTGCCGTCGGCCCAGTCCGCCGCGTCGATGACGCCGCGCACCTTCGCCGCCTCCTGGGCGGTCAAGAGACCGGGAACCTGCACCAGCATGCGGCCATCCTAAAGAAATCGCCCCCGGCCGGCGAGATGCTGGCCGAGGGCGACAGTGGACCGGTTCCGAAGGGAGGAGGTCAGAACCGGTAGCTTGCGGTCACGGTGGCGTTGCGACGGTCGCCGGGGGTCGCCCAGCCGTTGTTGCGCCCGCGCTGGTAGAAGACCTTGTCGAACACGTTGTTGACGTTCAGCCGCAGCTCGATGTTGTCGCGCGGATACCAGGCCACGGTCGCCCGGTGCACCCAGTAGTCCTCGGACTTCACCAGGGGGATGGTGGTGCGGGCCGGGGGGTTGGAGCCGGTGATCTGGGCGTGCTGGGTGAGGTAGTATTCGCCCTGGTAGGTCACCCCGTAGCCCACCTGGATCGCGTGCGGCAGGTCATAGGTGGTGAACAGGCTGAAGGCGTGGTCCGGCACATTGGTGAGCGGGTCGCCCTTGGTGAAATCCTGGCCGCCCCGGGCCAGGAGGTCGGACGCCCCCTGCAGGACCTTGGAGTCCAGGTAGGTGTAGTTGGCGAAAATCGCCCATTTGTCCGTGATCAGGCCGGAAGCGCCCAGCGAGATTCCGTCCACGCGCGCGCTGCCGTCCAGCTGCTGGGCCGGAACCGTCGGATCGCCCGAGGCCACCTTGTAGTTGGTGCGGTCGTTGCGGAAGAGGGCCGCGGTCAGCGAAAGCCTGCCGGCGATGTCCCACTTGGCGCCGATCTCGATGTTCTCGGCCTTCTCCGGATCGACGGTGCAGGTGGCGAGGCTGCAGGCGCCGGCGCCGTTGACGGTCGCCTGCGACGGAGTCTCCGAGTTGCCGTAGGCGACGTATAGGCTGGCGTTGGGGACCGGCTTGAAGACCAGGCCGATCCGATAGGTCAGCAGGTTTTCATCGTTCTTGAACAGCGGGCCCTGGCCGGAATAGACGCCGCCGGGCGCGCCCGCCGAGGCCGGTCCGGGCGCCGACCCTCCCGACGGGTTCGGCAGGAAGCCGGGCGAGGTGTAGTAGCCGGAGAAGTTCTCGCCCTCATTGTGCTCCCAGCGGAGCCCGAAGTTCACCGACCACTGCGGGGTGAACTGGATGTTGTCGAACAGATAGACGGCCTGGTTGCGGCGCTTGCCGTCCTGCGACCCGGCCGGGAAGGCCAGGGCGGTCGCCCCGGTCGGGACGGCGGGCGCCGCGCCGCCGCCCTGGATGAAATTGTAGGCGCCCGAATAGGTGGTGCTCGGGTCGGCGATGCTTATGGGCGGCAGGACGGTCGCCGTACCGCTGGCGTTGCGCAGCACGTTGCCGTTGACCAGCTTGTAGGTCTCGGAGGTGAAGGCCGCGCCGAAGACGACGTCGTGCCGCATGCCGCCGATATCGCCGCTCCAGAGGAAGTCGGTCTGGTTGTAGAACAGGGTGTTCTCGTTGTCCCTGTAGGTGCCGCGTGGCCCGCTGGGCTGGTAGAATCCGGGGGCCGGGTCGGCGGCCAGGCAGGGCGAGAAGCCGGTGAGGTTGATCGCGGTGGTGGACTGGCTCCACGCCACCGGCTTCTGTCCATTGGCCAGGCACCAGGTTCCCTGGGGCGGATCGACGATCGTAAGGGCCGTCACCTTCTGCCAGCGCGTCAGGCTGCGCAGCCGCAGGCCCTCACCGAAGTCGTGGTCGATGACGCCGGTGACCATGTCGATCTGCTGCTTCTGCTTATCGACGTTGGAATAGCCGTAGTAGTTCGACGGATCCACGCGCGGCAGCGGCCGGCCGTTGTAGAACGGCACCCCGTACTGCGGCGTATTGTGGTCTTCCTGGTGGAAGTAGAGGGCGGTGAACTGGGTCGGGCCGCCGAGGCCGACGGTGACCGACGGGGCGATCCCCCAGCGCTTGAACTCCTCCACGTCGCGGCCCGGCGCGTCGTTGCGGTGGGCCATGGCGTTCAGCCGCACGGCGACGGTGTCGCCGATCACATGGTTGGCGTCGACGGTGGCGCGATAGTAGCCGTCCGTCCCGACGGCGCCCGTGAGGGACGTGAAATCGCGGCCGGCGGGCTTCTTGCTGACGATGTTGATCGTGCCGCCCACGGACCCGGCGCCGGAAAAGACCGAATTGGCGCCGTTGGTGATTTCGATCTGCTCGATGTTGAAGGGGTCGGAGCGGCTGTACTGGGCGCTGTCGCGCACCCCGTCGACGGTGATGTCGTTGTTGGCCGTGTAGCCGCGAAGGTTGATGCTGTCGCCGAAGCCGCCGCCGCCCTCGCCGGCCCCGAAGGTGATGCCCGGCACCGTCGAGAGGATGTCGCGCAGGGACAGCAGGTTCTGCGCCGCGATGACCCCCTTCGAGACCACCGTCACGGTCTGCGGGTTGTCCAGCGGCTTGGCGGTGATCTTGATGTTGTCGAGGTTCTGACGCTGACCATCGACCACGACGCCGGCCACTGTGCGGTCGCCCTCTGCGTCGGCCGTGGCCAGGGCGGCGTATTCCTTGGGCTTGTCCTGCGCCTGGGCGCCCGCGGCGGCCGAAAGCCCGGCCAGGCCGGCCACGGCCACGCACGCCAGCGCGCGCTTCGGCCTGGCGCTGACCCCGGCGGCCGCCGTGCGCGATCCAGATTGCCCCATGATGTCCCCCGAGCTGCTAATGAGAGGCGCTCTTAGTTGCAGCTTGCAGGTGCGTCAATGCGAATCATTCGCAATTATGTGCATCAGGCTGTGGCGGGCCTTCGGCTCACGGCCCTGCGGCGGGCCCGGCGGCGCAGCCACATGACGATTCCCGAGAGGCTCAGCACGGCCGGCGCGATCCCGCCGAGGAAGATGATCGCCTGCCATACGAAGCCCATGTCGTCGCCGTCGTGGACGCGGCGCATCCAGCGCGACAGCGGGTCGGGCCCGCCCTCGCCGCGACGCGCCGCCTTCGCTGCGCCAGTCGCATCGACCACCTGGACGGTCGTGGGCGCCTCGGCGCCAGGCCGGGCGACCTGCACGCGCCAGGCCGGCGCCTTGCCCCGGGTCGGCGTGCTGACGCTTGCAATCCGGGCGCCGGGATTCGCGGCCAGCGCCGCGGCGGCGGCTTCGTCGATGGAAAGGGCGGGCTTCGGGATCGGCGGAGCGAAGCGACCCGGCCCGCCGCCGCCCGGCGGACCGGGGCGTTGCGGCTCGGCGACGCCGAACAGGGCGCGGGCGGTCTGCGGGAAGGAGATGTAGACGCCGGTGAGCGACAGCACCGCCAGCGGGAGGCAGATCCAGAAGCCCACCATGTGGTGCAGGTTGAACAGCTTGGAGGGCCCCCGCCGCCAACGCAGCGCCCGCAGCACCGCGCCGTTGCGCGGCCACCAGAGCCACAGGCCCGTGGCGCAGGAGACGAACATCGCCCAGCCCAGCCAGCCCACCACCTTGCGCCCCACCTGCGGGATCAGCAGGGAGCCGTGCAGCCGATGCATGACCTGGATGAAGGACTGCGAGGTGTCCGCGGCGTCCAGCACCCGGGCGGTCGGCGGATCGATCCAGACCGTGAGGCTGCGCGGGCGCCCGCCGGGTCCCGGCGATCCCTGCAGGCGCCCGGTGGCGACCACCGGATCGCCGGCGTCCTGCGGCAGGCGGATCTGGGTGAGGGCGGCGCGCCCGGCAAAGGCGGCGTCGGCGGCGCTGGCGTAGGCCGACAGCGGCCGGTCGGCCTGCGATCCGCTGACCGCGAACCGCCCGGGATGCAGCGCCCGGTCGAGGGCGTCATGCCAGACGAGGATCGCGCCGGACAGGCTGAGGGGGACCAGCACCACCAGCAGGCCCGCCCCAATCCACAGGTGAACGTCCAGCCAGAGCCGGCGCAGGCGTTCGGCGGGTGTGGCGGTCATGCAAAAGGCCCCGGTGGCTCAGCCAAGCCCGCGTTGGTAATGCGAAGTATTCGCACTTGCAACAGCGGTGGCGATGCAACCTTTCGCCGGCCGCAGGGTTGACCGCCTGGAGGGGCGGCTTCCAGTCGAGGCGCCGTGACATGCCGGCCTTTCGGGCCTTCGAGGCGTTCCGCCCATTCCTCTGGATCGCGCTGGTCGCCTTCGTCGTGGGCTTCACCGGCTACCTGGCGTTCAGCAACCCGCCTTCGTCGGCCGTCCGCGACGCCGCCGCGCCGGTCTGGGTGGCGGCCGACGACGCCGGGCCGCCGCGAAATATCTGAGCGGACGGGCGGGCTCACCCGCCGCGGGCGACGAACCAGCCGTTACGGAAGCCCTTGTCGGCCTTGCCATAGACGAAGGGCCGGCCCTCCGGGGTCGCCATCCGGCCGCCCGCGGCCACCAGCACCGCGTGGCCCGCAGCGATGTCCCACTCCATCGTCGGGCCGTGCCGGGGATAGATGTCGGCCGCGCCCTCGGCGATGCGGCAGAACTTGATGGAGGAATCCATCGCCGTGCGCCTGTCGAACCGGTAGGTCGCCGCCAGTTCCTCGGCCACCGGGTCCTTCATGGTGTGGCTGGTCAGGGCGACCGCCTCGCCCTTCGGCCAGGGCCGCACATGAATCGGCTGCGCCGCCTCGCCGGCCTTGCGCTTCAGGGCCCCGGCGCCTTGCGTGTACCAGGCCTCGCCGGTGGCGGGCGCGGCGACGGCGCCGGCCACGGGAACGCCGTGCTCGATCAGCCCGATGTTGACGGTGAAATTGGGATCGCCCCGCACGAAGGCCTTGGTGCCGTCGAGGGGATCCACCAGGAAAAACCGCGGGCCGATCGCCTCGGGCACGCCGAATTCGCTGGCGTCCTCTTCCGAGATGATCGGCACGCCCGGATAGCGCTTGCCCAGCGCCTCGAGAATCAGCGCCTCGCCGCGGTGATCCGCCTCGGTCACCGGGCTCTCGTCGGCCTTGCTGATCACCGTCACGCCGGTCCGCCAGAGCGGCAGGATCACGCGGGCGGCCTGCTCGCAGATATCCGCCAGGTCGGCGCCGATGTCGTTCATGGCGCGGTCCTGGGGTCGTCGCCTACGAAGATCAGCCGCACCTGGCCGGCGTCGATGACGCGCTTGCCGGCCTCCTCGAAGTTCACCGTCACCTTACGCCCCGCCACCGATTGCACCTGTCCCAACCCCCAATCGGCCTCGGTCGGATGGCGGACAAGCGCCCCAGGCTCGAGAAAAGGATCGACGTCGAGCCCCATTACGGATTCCTAAAGGCCCTACGGGCGTTTTCCAACGTATCAAATCAGCCCAGAGTGCCGATCATGAGCGAAGCCCTCGATCTGGAGTCCGCCCCCACGCCCAAGGAGCCGCCCCGGCCGGCGGAGCTGGCGGCCTATCTGGCGGCGCGGATGTGTCACGATTTCATCAGCCCCGCGAGCGCGGTGGTCTCCGGGCTGGACCTGCTGGACGATCCGACCGCCCAGGACATGCGCGAGGACGCCATGAGCCTGATCGCCTCGAGCGCGCGCAAGCTGGCGGACCTCCTGGCCTTCACCCGGGTCGCCTTCGGCGCCTCGGCCACGGCCGAGACCTTCGACGCCCGCGCCCTGGAGACGCTGGTGCGCGGCATATTCGCCCACATGCGCGCCGAGCTCGACTGGGCGGTGGCGACGCCCTCGGTGAACAAGGCCACCGCCCGCGTCCTCCTGAATCTGGCCCAGCTCGGCGGGGCCGCCCTGCCCACCGGCGGCGTCGCCCACGTGCGGGCGGTGGAGGACGCCGGGATGGTCACGCTCGCGGTGGAGGCGGTGGGCCCGCGCGCGCGCCTGCGGCCGGAGGTGCTGGCCGGCCTGCGTGGCGAGGGCATGGGCGACGGGCTGCACGGCTACTGGGTGCAGGCCTACTACCTGCACCTCATCCTGAAGGACGCCGGCGGACGAGTGTTCGCCGACGTGGGCGCCGAGAAGGTGACGTTTGCGGCCACCGTGCCGGCCCCGGCGGCGTGACGATTCCTTAATCGGCCACACGCCTCCTTAACCACCGCGGCGCAAAAACAGGGTCGAAGGGGAAGGGAGCGAATCCTTGAAGACCTGCCTGATCGTCGACGACAGCCGCGTGATGCGGAAAGTCGCTCGCCGGATCCTGGAGAATATGGGCTTCGAGATCGCCGAGGCCGCAGACGGGGTGGAAGCCCTCGCCTGGTGCCGCGCGGCCATGCCCAACGCGGTGCTGCTCGACTGGAACATGCCGGTGATGAACGGGATCGAGTTCCTCAAGCACCTGCGCCGCGAGCCTGGCGGCGATGCGCCGACGGTGGTGTTCTGCACCGTGGAGAACGAGCGGGCCTGCATCCTGGAGGCGCTGGAGTGCGGCGCCGACGAGTACATCATGAAACCGTTCGACGGCGAGATCATCACCTCGAAATTCGCGCTGGCGGGCCTGGCATGAAGCCGGACGACGCGCTCCTGGTCAGTCAGCTCTGCGCGGCGCGCGCCGGGCTCAGGATCGACCCCGAGAAGACCTACCTGCTGGAGAGCCGGCTGGCCCCCGTGGCCCGCCGCGACGGCTTCGCCTCGATCGAGGACCTGATCGCCGACCTGCGCGCCCGGCGCGAGGAGCGGATGATCTGGGCCGTGGTGGAGGCCATGACCATGGGCGAGACCTCGTTCTTCCGCGACCGGCAGATCTTCCAGCAGGTCCGTGACGAGGTGTTGCCGCAGGCGGCCCGCCGGGTGAGCGGCCGCCCCTTACGGATCTGGAGCGCGGCCTGCGGGTCGGGCCAGGAGATCTACTCCTTGGCGATGATGGTCGACGAGCAGCAGGGGACGACGCCCGGGACGCGTGTCGACCTCTACGGCTCGGACATTTCGGAGCGGGCGCTGGAGAAGGCGCAGAGCGGGCTCTACACCCAGTTCGAGGTGCAGCGCGGCCTGCCGATCCGCCAGCTCGTGCGGCACTTCGACAAGATCGACGACATGTGGGCGCTGTCGCCGCGCATCCGCCAGATGGTCCGCTGGCGGCGGATCAACCTGGTCGGCGACCTGACGCAGGTCGGCCAGTTCGACCTGATCTTCTGCCGCTACCTGCTGTCCTCCCTGGTGGAGCCGATGCGCGTGCGGGTGCTGGAGAGCCTGGCGCTCGCGCTCAGCGACCAGGGAACCCTGGTCGTCGGCGACGACGAGGACCCCGGCGCGGTCACCGGCGCCCTGCAGCCGGTCTCCGGCCTGGCGGGGACCTACGCGCGCAACCCGGCGTTCCGCGCCGCCGCCTGAGCCGCCCCGCTCGCCCAACGAAAAGCGCCCCGCCGATGTCCTGGCGAGGCGCTCAGCGTTCAAACGTAGGCGCGAACTACTTCTTGGCGTCTTCCGCCGTGTCCGTCACGGCCGCGCCGGCGGACTTCACGTCCTTGCCCGCGCCCGAGACGGTGTTGCAGGCGGAGACCGCCATGCTGGCGGCGAGAATCGTCAATAGGACCAGGGTACGCATAAGAGGCCTCCAGGTGGGGGAAGTGAAAACTCGCCCAGCGCGAACGTTTACGCTGGAGCTGAGTTCCCCAGGGTCGCCGGGGTATTCTCATCGGCCGGCAGCGCCGGCGTCGGAAACACCAGCCGCGCCGTGACGCCGCCGTCGGCGTTGAGGTCCAGTTCGGCCCGGCCGCGGAGCTGGCGGGCGAAGGCGGTCATCAAGGTGCGCCCGACGCCCGCGGTGGTCAGCGCGCCTTCGGTGGCCACCCCATCGTCGGAGATCTCCAGCTGGGCCTCCTCGCCGGTGACCTTGAAGGTGACGGTGAGCTTGCCGCTGCGCTTGGCGAAGGCATGCTTCTGGGCGTTGGTGATGGCCTCGACGGCGAACAGGGCCAGCGGGGCCAGGCGGTCCGGGTCGATGACCAGGGCGTCCACGGCCAGCTCCGTCTGCACCGGCGGGCCGTGCAGGCTCTCGCCCGCGATCAGCTGCGCGGTGAGCTCCTCCAGGAACGGGCGCAGGTCGACGCGCTTCAGGTCCGGGCCCTGGTAGAGGGCGCGGTAGATGAGCGCCAGCGCCGTGATCCGCTGGCGGGTGTCGGACATCGCCGCCCGCGCCGCCGGGTCGTTGAGCGAGCGCTGCTGCATGTTGAGCAGGGAGGAGATGACCTGGAGGTTGTTCTTCACCCGATGGTGGATCTCGCGCATCAGCGCGTCCTTCTGGGCCAGGGTGTCGCGCAAGGAGTGGTCGCGCCCGACGATGCCGTCGGCCATGTCCTCCAGGGTCTTCGCCAGTTCGCGGATTTCCGGCGGCATCTGCGCAGCCTGGATGGGCCGCACGCTGAAACGGCCGCGGGCGTAGAGCTCGGCGATGCGCTGCAGGTAGGCGATCCAGCGCAACACCACTCGATCGGTGACGATCGCCACCGCCACCAGCGCCAGGGCGAAGGTGAGCATGGGGAAGACGAGGCCGGTGAGCGGGTTGAGCCGGGCCCAGGAGAACAGGCCGGGCGAGCGCGCCGACAGGATCATGAAGACGTCGTCGCCCACCAGCGGTGCGGCCGAATAGATGCGCGCCTCGCCGCGGCGGTCGTTGGAGGACCAGACGAACGAGCCGCGGTCGGTGGCGTGGGCCCGCCAGTCCGCCGGCAGCTCCGGGAAGGCCTGCAGGTCGGTGAGGCTGATGTAGCGGCCGCCGGAGTCCGCCAGGGCCACGTCGGCCTTCGGCGGTAGGCCGAGATCGCCGGACGGCGGCTGCAGGCTGGACAGCGCGATCACCGCCACCAGCGCGCCGTCGAACCGGTCGCCGGCGTCGTGGGCGCCCACCGCGGCGAGCAGCGAGGGCTCCTGGGCGTAGCTGGCGCCCGGGTCGGTGGTGATCACCAGGTCGTCGCCGGCCGCCAGCCGCTGGAACCAGGCGCGGTCGATCCTCTGGGCGTCGTTGGGCACGTTCCTGGCGGCGCAGGCCACGCGCCCGATGCGGTCGAAGCGGATCAGGTTGGCGTAGCCGGGGATCCGTTCGACGACCTGCGACAGGCGCTGGGCGCAGGCCATGCCGATCGATCCGGGCGCCAGCGTCTCCAGCAGGATGTCGGCGGCTTCCAGCCGGGCGCGGGCGGTGGAGGCGCTGCGCTCGGCGGCCAGCGCCAGGTTGGACCGCAGGGTGGCGTTCTCGCGTCGGAAGGCGATCGCGGACTGCAGGGCGCCCAGCAGCAGCACGGGCAACAGCGCGGCGGCCAGGGCCGCCATCAGACGAACCCGGATGGTGCTCGGCGATCCCCAGGTCAGGCCGGTCATGCGGGGCCGTCAGCGGTCCTCAACGAAGCGTGCTTAATCGCTCCGCGTCCGCCAGGATAGAGCGCATGGCGTCGCCGGCCGAACGGCCGTCGCGATCGTATGCGCCGCCCTCCAATATTGCATGCAGGGCCCGCCGCGCGCGGCTGACCCGGCTCTTCACTGTGCCCACCGCGCAATTGCAGATCTCCGCAGCCTCCTCGTAGGCGAAGCCGCCCGCGCCCACCAGGATCAGCGCCTCGCGCTGTTCGGCCGGCAGCATGGAAAGGCCCTGCCGCAGTTCGTCGAGGGCCACGGGCGCCTCGGGATCGTCCACCGCCACCAGGGTGCGCTCGGCCGCCTCCTGGTCGAGCTGGCTCTGGCGCCAGGAGCGCCGCTTCTCGGAATAGAACTGGTTGCGCAGGATCATGAAGGTCCAGGCCTTCATGTTGGTGCCCATCTGGAACGAGTTGCGGGCGTCCCAGGCCTTCATCATGGCGTCCTGCGCCAGGTCGTCGGCGGCGGCCGGCTCGCCGCACAGCGTCCGGGCGAAGGCGCGCAGGTGCGGGATAAGCTGCACCAGCTCGTGCTTGAACGCCTCGTCGTCCGCCGCGGAGCGCGGCGGTTTGAGCGCGTCGTCAGGGCCGGGCATTAGCCGTTCTCCGAACTGCGCTTGTCGGCTCGCCGGAGGATATCCAGGAATTCGTCGGGGATCTGCTCATTGACCACTTCGTCGAACATCTGGCGCAGGCGCACGCCGATCGCCTGCTGCCGCAGGCGGGCTTCGTCGAGCGCGGCCGATGTCTTGCGCCGCTCGTCAATGGACCGTTGTTCGATCATGTCCTCGGGGCGCCGCTCACGCGGAACCCGTCCCCTCGACTGTTCTTCGTCGCCGCTCAACGCCCCACCCCCTGCAAAGTTCCCGTCGGCCCTTACACCCATAAGTCCGAAAACTGCGCCCGAAAGGAACCGGTTCCCTAAGGCCGCGTTTTGGCGCGTATGATGGGGCGCGTCGGAGGCCTTCCGATGAGCGCTGCTGTACGCCATCCTTTCGGGAGGGGTTGACTTTGAGTCTTCTAGCCAGACTGGCGCCGCATCTGCCCTACGTCCGCCGCTACGCCCGTGCGCTCACGGGCGATCAGACGACGGGGGACCATTATGTGCGGGTGGCGCTCGAGGCCCTCGCCGCCGGGGATCGGGTGCTGGAGGCGAACCTCACGCCGCGCGTGGCGCTCTATCATGTGTTCCACGCCATCTGGTGCTCCTCGGGGGCCCAGCTGGAGCCGCCGCAGGACGACGAGGCCGCGGTGGTCGCCGATGACACCACCCGCCGCCTGATGCGGATCGCCCCGCGCTCGCGCCAGGCGTTCCTGCTGACCGCGCTCGAGGGCTTCACCCCCAGCGAGGCGGCGCAGATCCTGGGCGCCGACTTTCAGGAGGTCGAGCAGCTCATCGCCGAGGCCCAGGCCGAGATCGACGCCGAACTGGCCACCGACGTCCTCATCATCGAGGACGAGCCGGTGATCGCCGCCGACATCGAGGCGCTGGTGAAGGAGCTCGGGCATACGGTGGTGGATATCGCCGCCACCCGCTCCGAGGCGGTGGACGCCGTGGCCCGCAAGACGCCGGGCCTCGTGCTGGCCGACATCCAGCTCGCCGACGGCTCCTCGGGCATCGACGCGGCCAAGGACATCCTGGCCCGCTACGACGTGCCGGTGATCTTCATCACCGCCTTCCCTGAGCGGCTGCTCACCGGCGAGCGGCCGGAGCCCACCTTCCTGATCACCAAGCCGTTCCAGCCGGAGACCGTCAAGGCGGCCATCGGCCAGGCGCTGTTCTTCCATCCGCGCAAGGCCAACAAGCAGGCGGCCTGAGGGCGGCGGAACAGCCCCCGGGCGCCGGCGTTCCCCCTCCAACGGCCCGCACGCGCGGGCGCTTGGAAAGGTTCGAGCCATGTTAGGTTGGGCGATCACCTTCGCCGTCCTGGCGATCATCGCGGGGCTGCTGGGGTTCATAGGTCTGGCGGGCGTCGCGGCGTCCATCGCCAAGATCCTGTTCGTGGTGTTCCTGGTGCTGCTGGTGGTGAGCTTCGTCGTCCGGGCGGTGCGCGGGCAGTCGGTGCTCTGAAGGAGCCGGATCGTCGAGATGAAGACGGCCGCCCCTCGGGGCGGCCGTCCTGCATTCGGGATTCGAGATCGGGCGCTATTTCTGCTGCGCCGCCGGTCCGGGGTCCACGGCGGTGAAGTGGGCGGCGTCGGCGGCTTGGCGGGCGTTGTGCGGCTCCGTGGAGGCCAGGTCGCCCGAGCGCCAGGTCCAGGCGCCGAACAGCGCCAGCGCCGCCAGGATGGTCGAAACCAGCAGCACCCAGAAGACGTGGCGGCCGTAGCGCCCCTGCCGGGCGCGCGTAGCGCCGAGGACGGGATGGGACGAAGCGGGGGGCTGGGCCATGCGGAAACTCCTTTACCGTGACGGAAGGTAGATGGACGTCGCGGGGGCGGTCGGGTGCGCGCCGGACAGGACGCCGGCGAGGCCGCTCGCCAGCGCCAGGGCGACGATGGCGGAAATCGCCACCGTCCGGCGGCGCGCCAGGCGCTGACGTCGGTTGGGCGGCTCGAAGATCACGAGCCCGCCGCGGGGCCCTTGAAGGCTTCGCAGCATCCGGCGCTCCTCCCGTGCCGGACGGGGGTCATGTCCCCGCCGCCAATGGTAACGCCCGGGCGCGGGGGGTGTTCCGCCAGCGGGGCCATGGCCTCCCCGCAGCGCCGATCAGGCCGGGTTCGGCCGCCCCGGAAATATTTCGCCTGAGGGGGGAACACAACTCAGGGGGTGTGTGTTTAGAGATTGCGGAGACGGCGACGCCCCCCCCGACTTGAGGCTGGCGACCATGCCAGTCTGTCGTCTCCGCACCCCTTTTCTCGATGATGCACCCTTAAGGGCGGTCCTCCGGGCCGCCCTTCTTCTTTGGCGCTATTTCGGGGCGGCCAGACGCAGAGTGACGTCGGCGCGTCGGCGAAGCGGCCTGGCTTCGCCGTGGGCGGTCACCGCGCCGGCCTGGCCGGCGGCGGCGACGTTGAACTCGGCCGCCGGCAGGCCGGCGCCGGCGAGGGCGGCGGTCACCGCGTCGGCGCGACGCTTGGAGAGTTCGAGGTTCGCGTCCGGCGCGCCCACGGCGTCCGCCAGGCCCAGCACCTCGACGCCCTGCACCCGGCACCCCTTGGCCGACGCCGCGGCCTGGCGCAGCACAGCCCGGCCCTCCTTGGTGACCGTGGCCGAATCGGCTTCGAAGTAGATCTGCACCGTCTGGTCCTCGCAGCTCTTCGGCGCCTTGACGACCTTGTCGCGGCCGGCCGGCAGGCTGCCGCAGCCGGCTAGCGTCAAGGCCGCCAGCCCGGCCGCCGTCCATGCTTGGATTCTCATCGCAGCCCCTTTTCGCATCCCGCGACCAACAGAAAGGGCGGCCAGTCGCCCGGCCGCCCCTGATTCATACGCTGTCGCGGTCGCGATCAATAGCGTGGCCGACCGTCCTCCCAGTAATAACGGCCGCTGCGGGAGTCGTAGTAATAGTAGCGGCCCGCGCGTTCGTCATAATACTGGCGCTTGCTGGGCGAGTTGGCCCCGCAGCCGCCATCCTCGCGGCAGCCCTTGATGGCGCCGGCCGTGCCGCCCAGCGCTGCGCCGACCGCGGCCCCCGTGCCCACGCCGACGTCGCCGGACACTGCGCCGATCGCCGCGCCCGCGAGCGCGCCCAGGGCCGCGCCGCCCGCCGCGTTGCGTTCCGTGTTGCCGGTGGTGGTGCAGGCCGCGGCAAGCAGGCCGGCGCCGGCGATAGCGATCCAGGTCCTGTGCATGTGAACTCTCCTTCGAGTGGTCCCTGGGCGAGGCAACGTCGGCGCCCCGACCCCGGTTCCCCCGGAACCGCGTTTCGGCCCCGCCGTTAGCTTTTGCGCGCAGACGTGCGAGGAGAGCCTATTATGTTGGGTCGAGGCCGTAACGGAGAACCAATGGTCATGGCGACGGGGCCCGAGGCCGCCGATCTGCAGGCCGCGTACGAGCGGGGCCGAAAGGACGAACGCGCCAGCCGCCGCCGTCATCCGCTGATGATGACGCTGCTGTTCGCCGCCGCGGCGGTGGGACTTGTGGTCCTGGGCGTCGCCGCCCGCGAGGGCTCTTTCGCGCGCGGCGGGGGCGTGGTCGACCACAACCTGTCCGTGGCCGCGGACCGCGCCGAGCCGGCGGTGCGCGGGGCCGCCGCCGACGCGAACCAGGCGCTCAAGGACGCGGGTCAGTCCGTCAAGGACAAGACCGCCGACGCCGTGAAGTGAACCTGCCTGGGGGGGTGAGCCGCATAGAGGCGGTGGTCAACACCGCGTCCGGAAGCGTCGGCCCCGATGCGCCGGCGAAGATGGAAGCGTTTCTCGCCGAGACGGGGGCGAGCTTCCGGGTGACCGCGCCGGCGCCAGACCAGATCCTGCAGGCGCTGACCAGCGCCGTGGACGCCGGCCCGGATCTGCTGGTGATCCTGGCGGGTGACGGCACCGCCCGGGCGGCCGCGGAACTGTGCGGCCCGAAGGGGCCGGTGGTGGCGCCCCTGCCGGGCGGCACCATGAACATGCTTCCGCATGCGGTGTACGGCGAAGTGGCCTGGCCGGACGCTCTCCGGGGCGCCCTGACGGAGGGGCGGGAGCGCATGGTGGGCGGGGGCGAGGTCGGCGGCCACACGTTCCTGGTGGCGGCCATTCTCGGCGCGCCGGCCCTGTGGGCGCCGGCGCGGGAGGCGGCCCGGTTCGGCAAGCCCGGCCTGGCGATACGGCGTGCGCAGCGGGCCATCCGCCGCGCCTTCACCGGTCGGCTGCGCTACAGCATCGACGGCGGCGCGCGGGAAAAGGCCGAGGCCATGGTCTTCATATGCCCGATCGCCTCGCGCGCCATGCCGGACGAGGCGCAGGCGCTGGAGGCGGCGGCGCTCAATGTCACGGGCGCCGGCGAGGCGCTTCGGCTGGGCCTGACCGCGATCCTCGGCGACTGGCGCGACGATCCGGCGGTCGAGATCGAGCGCTGCGAGCTTGCGCGGGTCTGGTCGGCCGGCGGCATCCCGGCGCTGCTGGACGGCGAGACGGTGCGGCTGGCTTCGCTGGCGGAGGTGCGCTTCCGGCCCGACGTGGTGCGCGTCCTCGCCCCGCCGAAGGCTAGGCATCCATGACCGTGCGCATCGCGCACCTCTCCGACATCCATTTCGGCGGCGAGAACCAAGCTGCGCTCGAGGCGGTGACACGGCGGCTGCACGAGGAGGCCTTCGACCTGACCGTGGTCAGCGGCGACCTCACCCGCTGGGCCGAGGCGGACGAGTTCGAGGCCGCCGCAGCCTGGCTCTCCGGCCTGCCGGGAGCGAAACTGGTGGCGCCGGGCAACCACGACGCCCCGTACAAGGCCTGGGCGCAGCGGCTGTTCGTCCCCTTCCGCCGGTTCGAGCGGCGGATCGGGCCGGCGTCGGTGCAGACCCACCTGGGCGAGGGCGTGGCGGTCTACGGGCTCAACACCGCCCGCGGGGCCCAGCCGCGGCTCAATTGGTCGAAAGGCCAGATCTCGACGCGCCAGTCCGCCGCCGCGGCCCGCTGGATGGCCGTCGCCGCGCCGGCGCAGGCCCTGCGGGTGGTCGTCTGCCACCATCCGCTGGTGGAGGTGACCGGCGGGCCGATGACCGGGCGGGTGTGGGGCGGCGCTTCGGCGGCGCAGGCGCTCGCCGAGGCGGGCGTCGACCTGATCCTGTCCGGGCATATCCACGCCCCCTCCGCCCATCCCCTGCCTTATGCGGACCAGCACACCTATGCGGTGGTGGCGGGCACCCTGTCGCAGCGCGAGCGGGGCGTGCCGGCCGGCTTCAACCTGGTGGAGGCCGACGAGGCTGTGGTCCGGGTCACGGCCCTGGGATGGTCCGGCTCGCATTTCGAGCCGCAACGGACATGGTCGCTGGATCGGCGTCGAAGCGACGCGGGCGTCACCGGGCCCGGCCGCGCACCACGTGCATGACCATCGAGACCACGAACAGGATCAGGAACACGTAGAACAGGATCTTGGCCACCCCCATGGCTGCGCCCGCGACGGAGGTGAAGCCGAGGACGGCCGCGATCAGCGCGACCACCAGGAAGGTCAGGGACCATCCGAGCATTGCGTTCCTCCCGAGCGGCGGGAGCGGACGATCCGGCCAGCGCGGCTCTGCGATGGGAACGCCGGTTCGGGGGAGCCGTTCCGGCGGCTATTTCCGGGGTGCGGCCTTGCCGGCCATGAAGGCGGTGAGCGCTGTGGTGGCGATCTTGGGATTGCGCACCAGGATGAAGCCCACCAGCGCGGCCGCGCCGAGCGCGATGATCGGCTTGTCGCGCGCGAAGTCCATCGCCCGCGCCGTCACGCTGGCCTCGTCACGCTTGGCGCCGGGCGGGCGGGCCATCAGCGCCAGGGTCAAGGCGCCCAGGGCGACGAGCAGGGCGGCCAGTCCCGCCACCGCCGCGGCGGCGCCCGACGGGCCCAGGACGTCGCGCAGCAAGGCGTACACAGCAAAGGCCGCCGCGACCACGGCGACCCCTGCAGCGGCGGCGACCGCGAAGGCCGCCGCCAGGCCGAGTACGAGTTTTCTGACGATCAACGGTTACGGCCGGCCGCGAGCAGCAGGCCGATCAGGACGCCCACGCCGATGGCGGCGCCGGTGGCCGCCAGCGGCCGTTCCTTCACCCGCTCCACGACATAGCGGGACGCTTCGTCGAGGTGCTGGCCGGCGGTGTCGGCGTAGGCGCGGCTCTGGGCGCGGAGCTGTTCCATGCCCTCCTGCACCACGCCCTCGAATTTCTTCGCGGCTTCGGCGAAGCTGCGTTGGGCCTCAGCCGTCAATTTGGCGGCCGCGTCGGTCGCGGCGCGGGCGGCGGACTTGGTCTCGTCGGCGACGTAGTCAACGGACATGGCGGATCTCCAGGCGATAGGTCGCCCCGGTTGAGGGCTGGGAAACGAAACCGTGAACGTGGGACAATAGGACCGGTTCCGGCGTCGCGCAAAGGCGGACAACTGCGCAGCGAAGCGAAAACGTGGATATCCCACTTACACTTCCTGTCGCTTAACGGCCTCGGGCGACCTATGGTCAAGCAATGACCAAGGACGCCGAGCGCCGCGGGCGGGATCGGGAGAGGCTGAGCCTCGCGCTCCAGGCCGCGGGCCTGGGCGAGTTCGAGTGGAACCTCGCCGACGACCTCATCACCATCAGCCCGCTGGCGGGACGGATCCTGGGCCTGCCGCCCGGGGAGGCGTCGGCGCGCGCGGGCGCCCTGATGGAATCGGCCGTACATCCCGACGACCTCGAAGCGGCGCGGCAGGCCGGGAGCGCCCACTTCGCCCAAGGCGACCACTACGAGGTCGAGGGGCGCGGGGCGCTCGCGCCGGACGGCCGCACGACCTGGATCCGCGTCGCGGGCCAGCGGGTGCGCGATGCGGCGGGCGAGGCTGTGGCGATCGTCGGCGTCGTCGAGGACATCACCCAGCGCAAGCAAGAGGAGGAGCAGCGCCGCACCCTGATGTCCGAGCTGGACCACCGGGTGAAGAACGTCCTGGCCACCGTCCAGGCCCTGGCCGCCCAGACCGCCAAGCGCACCACATCCCTCGACAACTTCCTGCAGACCTTCTCCGGGCGGCTGAAGTCCATGGCCTCGGCCAACGAGCTGCTCACCGCCGCCCGTTGGCGCGGCGCCTCGATCGACCACTTGGCGGCGGCGGAGCTGGGGGCGCTGGCGCCCGGCCAGACCCGCTGGGAGGGCCCGGAACTGTTCCTGACGCCGCGTGCGGCCAACGCCCTGTCGCTGGCCCTGCACGAGCTCGCCACCAACGCCATGAAGTACGGCGCGCTGACGACCGACGTCGGCCGCGTCGAGGTGCGCTGGAGCCAGCTGACGGGCGGCGGCTTCGAGCTCACCTGGATCGAGAGCGGCGGGCCGTCGGTGCCGCAGCCGGCCCACCAGGGCTTCGGCTCCACCCTGCTGGGCCAGGTGACGGGCCGCGAGCTGAACGGCGAGACGCAGGTGGAGTACCGGCCTTCGGGCGTGCGGGCGCGGCTGCGCGCCGGGCCGGCGGCGGTGGTGGAGCGGCCGGAGACCGTGCCGGAGGCGCCCGCGCCCCGCATCGTCGAGACCATCAGCGCCGCCAGCGGCTCGGTGGACCTGAAGGGCGCGCGGGTGCTGATCGTGGAGGACGCGGTGCTGCTGGCGCTGGAGCTGGAGACCGGGCTGTCCGAGGCCGGCGCCCAGGTGATCGGCCCGGCCTACGAACTGGAGGAGGCGATGGCGCTGCTCGATCAGAAGATCGACGCGGCGGTGCTGGACGCCAACCTGAACGGCCGCTCGGTGATTCCGGTGGCGCAGGTGCTGGCCGACCGCGGCGTGCCCTTCGTCTTCGCCACCGGCTATGGCGAGGCCGGCGGCGCCCCCATGGGCTTCGACGCCCCGATCATCCGCAAGCCCTACGACGTCACCCAGGTGGCCGCCGCAGTGGCGGAGCTGCTGCGGGTGGCGTAGGCGCTCGCCTCGCATCAAGGTGAGCCGCGCCGGGGAGCAAGAGCCATGCAGGATCTGAAGGACAAGGTCGCCGTCGTCACCGGCGGCGCCAGCGGCATCGGCCGGGGGACGGCGCTGGCGCTGGCGCGCCGGGGCGTGCACATCGCCATCGCGGACCTGCATGAGGAACGGGGCGCGCAGACCGCGCGCGACGCGGAATCGCTCGGCGTCCGCGCGATCTTCCAACGGTGCGACGTGAGCCGTGACGAGGATGTGGGCCGGCTGCGCCAGGCCGCGCTGGACGGCTTCGGCCGGGTCGACATCCTGATGAACAACGTCGGCGTCCTGCCGGTCGGCGCTTTCGACGAGGTGGGCATGGCCGCGTGGGAGCGCTGCTTCCAGGTGAACCTGTTCTCGTAC